>Ga0208636_100014_pt1 | contig 428497 bp, 414 predicted proteins | sample LakWasM103_HOW12_2_FD_183921 | JGI IMG/M metagenome (GOLD analysis project Ga0208636, IMG submission 183921) | Freshwater sediment methanotrophic microbial communities from Lake Washington under simulated oxygen tension - Sediment Metagenome... | ecosystem: Environmental > Aquatic > Freshwater... | reverse complement strand
GGAAGTCACTGGCGTCGGTCATTTATCACTTTCAACTTTTTACAACTTGAGCTTTTAACAGCGTGACTGAATAGTTACGACCAACTATTTTTCTGTTTGGACCTTTCTCATCTTGAATCGAAGTCTTTCGACTTCAAATTCTTTTAACTCTATTTAATTTTTAAAGAACAAATTTTACCGTTGAATGAGAAATGGTGGACATGACAGGGATCGAACCTGCGACCCTCTGCGTGCAAGGCAGATGCTCTCCCAGCTGAGCTACACGCCCAAAAATCTTTATATTGCTACAAGAATTCGTGCTTCGTAATCAGTTCTCAATTCGTAAGGTGAAGAGGAATTTAATCAACGATGAATAATATGTCAACACTATTTCGCAAAATATTTTAAAAAAATTTTTTTTCTGCTGATACACTGTTTTGAGGCTATAATTTTATTAATAACAATTATTTACACCAAGTCTAAGCATGAAATTTTTTACCATTTTCCCGTTACTCTCTCTCCTATTACTAAGTGCTTGCGAGTTTAAGAATACGAGCTCTACTCTATTGGAGAATATCAATGGAAAAATTGAAGTAGAGAAGCTTCAAACCGACATCGGTGGACTCTCTACAACTTCGGCGACTATTAAGACTGTTCACGGTGACATTGTTTTTCGCTTCTATACTAAGGCAGCACCACATACATCAGCACGTATCATGCAACTGATTCAACAGAAGTTTTATGATGGACTTGTTTTTCACAGGGCCATTCCTAATTTCATTATTCAGACAGGTGATCCTACAGGAGCGGGCAATGGCGGTAGTGGAGTTAAGCTTAAGGCTGAGTTTAATGAACTTCAACACATCAAAGGCACTATAGGAATGGCGAGAGGAATGGATAAAGATTCTGCGGATTCTCAATTCTACATTTGTCTAACTACTCTTTCGCATTTAGATGGAAAAAATACGGTGTTCGGCCAGGTTGTTGATGGTCTTGATGTTCTTCCGAAATTATCGAAAGGAGATCGAATTATCTCAATCACTTTGAACATCAAATAAGTATAAAATTTTCAAAAGTCTTCCAACGAATTAGCCTCTCGATTAAGGTTCAACTTATCGAGAGGTTTTTTTATGTTCAAATTTTTCATTGCGGTTTTTTTCATTGCTAATTCTCAAGCGGGAATGGTTTCAAATATGCCTGCTACTTATAAAGAAACTGGCATTCCTAATTCACATTTGATTAGCAAAAATATCATTCGCGGAATGGCCCCGAGAAACGAAGTTGATCTTGATCGTTTGCTTTCTCTTGGAGTGAAAGAATTTCTTATTTTTAAAATTGATACCAATGGTGAAGTCCAAAAAGAAATTGATCTTCTTTTGCAAAAAGGTGTTCAAGGAAAAAATATTTCACATTACGATTTTCCTTGGAAAGACATCAACGATTTCAGATCGATTTGTGAAATGACGATGGATGCATTAAAGAAAATCGAGAATGCAGAAAAAAATAATCGTAAAATGTATTTTCATTGTACCGTTGGCGAAGATCGTACTGGTTATCTTGCCGGGCTTTACAAAATTTATTCTGAAAAAAAATCAGTCGATGAAGTTTTTGTGAGCGAGCTTTGTGAAAAAGGCTATGAGGCAGGAAATCCTAAAAAAGGTATGAATGTGGTAGTAAAAATTCGCGAAGGCTTAACACCGTCTTTTCTAACGATGGCAAAATTAATTCAAAAAGGTGGATTAGATAAGAAACTTTGTGGGGATCATTTTGAAGTTGAGAGTTGGAAAGATTATAAGTGCAAGAAGTCGAGTTTGGTTCGCTGAGAGAAAAAAATCTCCCAGCGATATTGAAAAATTAGCGATACATTGATTCTAAAATAATAACGATAGCAAAGAGACCAGCAGAAATCGGAATAGCTGCGATAAATTTCAACCAACCTTTTTCTTCTTTTAAGTGCATATAAAAATAAGCAACGACGAAAGCCTTTCCAAGAGCAAGACCTACAAGCCCGATTGCCTTGTATTTGTATTCTGTATTTAAACCTGGAATTGCAAGTTCAAGCGCCGTTAGAAATGCGAGAACGAAAAAAACAATTACGTATTCAACAGTGTGACTTTTGTGTTTGTGCTCGTGTCCGTGTCCGCCCATATTTTAATTCTCCTTCTTTTTTTCTGCTTTAGGGTAAGAAAAGCTATTGTTCACTAAAAGTCCCATGTCGATCATCAATCGATCCATTTCAACTTTATCAGTGCCGTAGTAGCCGCGAATTTGTCCTTTTTCATCTACTAACACTACTTTTTCTGTGTGAACGATGTCGAAAAGGGTCACTTTTTGATTATCAAGCTGCTTTGTCACAGCTTCTTTATTTCCCATTGGTACTTTGAAGCCATCAATAACGATTTTTTTCAAATCGGCTTCAGTTCCAGTGAGAAAATTCCAGACGTAGGGATTTGTATGTCTTTTGCGGGCATACTTAAACAAAACATCAGGGGTATCGTTTTTCGGATCAACTGTGAAAGTAACGATCGCAGCTTTTGTACCGAGACCGCGAATTCTTTTTTGAACGATATCCATTTTATCCATCAAGGCCGGACAAGTTGTCGGGCATGAAGTGAACATGAAATTCGCGATATAATATTTTCCCATTAAGTCTTTTGTGCCGAATGGTTTATTGAATTCATTCGTCAGAGAGAATTCCGGGACCTTGTAATAGACTGGCAAAGGTGGTGGAAGAATTCTATGAAGAGAGCGGTAAACTGGGTAAGAAAACATGACAACCCAAAAAGTCAGCCAGAAGACTCTGCTTCTCATGAGCTTTTGGAAAAAATTGTCATCTCTATAGAAACCAGTTGCAATCGTCATATTATCTTCTTATTTAAGTGCAGTTTCCAAAAGTTTAGTTCTGGCAGCTGAATTCGTTTTCATATCCATTAAGTACTTCACGTAGTGAGCAACGGCCCAGATTTCATCATCTTGAAGAGTTCCTTTCCAAGATGGCATCGCTGTTCCACCGACTCCAGCGTTTAAGCGGATATAAAGTTCTTCAACTGTTTTAGCTGAACGAACCGAATCGTAAGTAAACTCTGGTGGCAAAGAAGAATAACCGTAATCGTTTGGCTGAAGCTTGATGTGATACATTTCAGGATCAAATTCAGTTACTGCTTTATTGTTAATTTTCTGAGACATTTCATTGAATTCAGCGTGGCTCACGTAAGCTCTGTGGCACGTCCAACATTGAGCAACCACATGGTAAACTTCTTTACCTCTTTGAATGGCCGAATCTTTATGAGCGTCACCATACGGATCTTTTGTAAGGACAATGCTGTCGCCGACTTTTTTGTCAGCGCCTTCCCACTTAGCTGGGGCAAATGTCTTAATGTATTGAACTAGATTAAACATTTGTTGATCAGAAAGTTCTTTCCAAGGCAGCATTGCTGTTCCTGTTAGACCTTCTCTCAAGATTTTATAAAAATGTTCGTCTTGTGGAAGTTCACCTGAAACAACGTTACCGAATTTATATTGCCCAAGTTTGAAATTTCTTGGTGGAACTTGAAGACCTTTTGCTGACGTGCCGTTGCCGTCTCCATTCACACCATGACAAGGCATACAGTATTCAGTGTAAGTAGATTTACCATCGTTAAGTGCTTTTGCAGAGGCATAGACTCCTCCCGCGAAGATTTTATCTTCTTTAAAATGACTCTCACTACATGAAACCAAAGTAGTAAGGGCAGCAATGGTTAAAACGAGATTCAAACCTTTCATATTTATCCTCTTATATAACAAAAATAGTCACAAACATGATGAACCAAACAATACCTAAAAAGTGCCAAAATTTTCCCGTATTCGCAGCTTGTCGCCGTGTCTTTGAAGAAACACTTTTTAGTACATTTCTATAAAGCCAGATCAACATGGCCAGAGCTGCTACGATATGAGCAGCATGAATCCATGTGAACGCGTAAATAATCGAAGGGAAAATTCCCGACGAAACATAAATTCCTTGAGTTTTCAGAGAATGCCACAGCAACGTTTGCACAATCATGAAAGCAAAACCGAGAACAATCGTTGCGATTAAGCCGCGCTTGTCAGCGATATTTTTCTCAAACTTCATAAAGCAAATGGAGCTCAGGAAAATGCAAAGAGTAGAAAGACTTGGCAAAACTAAAGAAGGTTTTGTCATTCCAGCTGGCGGCCACACAGGTGCCGTTAAGCGGAACATCGCAAACCCCATCATCAGCGTGGCAAAAAGCATGGCGAAAGAAATCAGAATCACGATCATCCCGACTGACGAGATAATTTCTTCACCCTGCTCACTTTTGCTTAATGTTTTTTTCACAGCTGCTGTTGTCATTATGAATTACACTCAACTAATTCTTCAGTTTGATATTGAAAATCTCTGTCCCCTTTCAAATTAGGGTTTCCAAGCTCGTGCGGTCCACATTTTACAACTGGAATTTCTGCAAAGTTGTAGTGTGGAGCTGGAGAAGGAATAGTCCACTCAAGAGTACCAACGCCCCATGGGTTTTGTTCTGCTTTTGGACCCTTCACCATTGAATAGATGAAGTTGTAAACAAAGAAGAGTTGAGCAGCACCCATCGTAATCGCTGAGACTGTGATGAACGTGTTGATCGGGATAAGTTTTTGAAGGAATTCATAAACGAATGGATTGTAGATACGACGGTGCATACCGGCCCATCCAACGATCATCATTCCCATGAAAACACCGTTAAGACCAAGCATTGTAATCCAGAAGTGGATTTTTCCAAGTGTCTCGTTCATCATGCGACCGAACATTTTCGGGAACCAGAAATAAGTTGCAGCGAATCCACCAAGAAGAACCGAAGCGGCCATAGTGTAGTGGAAGTGACCAACGACGAAGTAAGTATCGTGAAGGTAAAGGTCAGTTGAAACAGTTGCAAGGTAAAGACCTGTCAGACCGCCGAGACCGAATACGAAAACTACACCAAGAGAAAAGAGCATTGGTGTTTGGAATCTAATAGACCCTTTCCAGATTGTTCCAAGCCAGTTTGCAAAGAATACTGATGAAGGAATTGAGATCGTCATCGTCAGCATCATGAATGACTGAGTCAGAAGTGGGCTCATTTGAGTTGTGTACATGTGGTGACCGTAAACAACTGTTGAAAGGATAGTAATTGTTGTCATCGCAAGAGCAGTTGCTTTTGCGCCGAAGGCTGGCTTTCTTGCAAAGAATGAAAGAAGGTCAGAAACGATACCCCAAGCTGGAAGAATAAGGATGTAAACTTCAGGGTGACCGAAAATCCAGAAAACGTGTTGGAAAAGAACCGGATCCCCTGATCCTGATGTAGCAGCTGCTCCAGCCAGGAAGAAAGTTGTTCCAAAAACACGGTCAAAAGTAAGAAGAAGAAGACCAGCACCAAGAACAGGAAGGAAAATTGCGTTCAGGATTGCTGTTAACCAAAGACCCCAGATTGTAAGTGGCATATCGAAATAGCCCATACCTGGAGCACGAAGAGTAATGATTGTTGCGATATAGTTTACCGCACCCATTGTTGAAGAAACACCAAGAACGAAAAGAGCAAGACACCAAAGTGTTTGTCCGATACCAGGTGAACCAATCAATGTTGAAAGAGTTGGATAAGAAACCCATCCGCCGGCAGCACCACCCAATGGAGTGAAAAGTGAAGCTAGAAGAAGAACCGCTGAAACGAATGCTAACCAGAAAGAAAGCATGTTCAATGTCGGGAACACCATATCGCGGGCACCGATCATCAGCGGAATACAGAAGTTACCGAACGCGCCGATCAAGATCGGAGTGATCGCGTAGAAAATCATGATTGTTCCGTGAAGAGTAAAGAGCATCGCATAGGTATCTGGTGGAACGACACCATTTGTGTGCGGAAATAAGAATTGGCCGATAACCGGGAATGGTTCACCAGGGAAAGCGAGGGTCCATCTAATAAGAAGGGCCATCATACCGCCGATTCCAAGAAAGGCAATTCCGTACCACAGGAACTGCTTACCGATTACTTTGTGATCGAATGAGAAAACATATTTCGATAAAAATGTTTTTGGCTCATCGTGAATATGTTGTTCAAAAAATGCCATGAGTATCCTCTCTTATATCTTTTAAAAGATTTTCTTAGTTATTTGCGATCCACTTCCAGCCCCAATAAAGGTCAGCTGATTCTTTTTCCATAGCGAATGAAGTTCTTTTTTGCATTTCATCCTGCCACTTATTGAAATCTTCCTGAGTATAAACAGTCATTGTGGCTTTCATTCTGTAGTGGAAAGTCCCGCAGATCTGAGCACAGACAACTTCGTAAACACCTGGCTTAGTCAGCTCAACCCACATTTTGTGGATACGACCTGGCATAGCATCGATTTTCTGTCTTGTGTTTGGAAGTGAGAATGAGTGAATAACGTCTTTAGCAGAAACCTGGAAAACGATTTTCTTTCCAATTGGAAGACGAAGATCGTTTAGAGTCACGATATCATCTTCAGTATTGAAGATTCCATCTTTACCAGCATAACGGAAGTTCCATGCCCATTGTTGTCCAAGAACTTCTACGCGAACAATATCTTCTGATTCTTTCGGCCAGTTATTGTAGACTTCCATATAGTCACGGTTTGAAATACCTGTGATTTGCATATCGATAACGATAAAGACAAGAGCACCAATAGCTGCAACGATCGCAACGTGCTTTTTGCTTGTGCCATGAGTGTAAAAAGGCTTAGGGTGCTTCTTGTGGCGATAAAGCCAGCTGAACCCGAATAATCCAATACAAACTAAAATGAAGAAGAAAAGAATCAGTTTAGTTGTCAGAATAAACAATGAATCGATCAAATGCCCATTCGTTGAAATATCTACAGGCGGTTTCATTCGCTCCCATAGACTCATTTCAGAAGCATTTGCGCTCATGACGAAAAATTTCATGTAAAGACTGTAAAGATTCATTTCAGCAATCCCTGAAGGCAAAGTTAAAGTTGTAAGTTAAATCAGTTATCGAACTAATATTAATCATAAATTCCGAATTTATCCAGAAGGATATTCATTTAAAGAATATGAGTGCCGCTAGCAGAAGTGGCAGGTAAAACAGCGAGCCGTAGAAGTAGTTTCGGGCCCACTCACGGTGCATTGCCAAATCCTGACGGAGGAAAAAACCTCTGGCAGCATAAATCAAAAAAGCCCCGCTCAAAACGAAGGCGGCGCGAGTGTAAATAAAACTAGCTTGAGCAAAAAAAGACGGCAGTAAGGAGACAAAAAAGAGGGCCAGTGTAAAAACAAAGATCCCGATTTTGGTTATCTGCAATCCTTTTTTAAGGTTTGGGTAAACTTTGATATTGGCTGCGTTGTAATCTTCGGCGTGATAAAGAGAAATCGCCAAGAAATGAGGCAATTGCCAAATAAAAAGTATTAAAAAGAGCGCGACGGCCATGATGTCAATTCTACCAGTGACTGCGGTCCAACCCATAACTGGAGGAATTGCTCCAGGAATGGCCCCGACATAAACGGCGGAAGCACTTTTTTTCTTCATTGGAGTATAAGCGTAGACGTAAAGAATTGCCGCAATGAGCGCAAGCACGCCAGTTACCATATTAATAAACAAAGCGAGAAGCGGAACAGCGAAAAGAATGAGAGCAAAACCAAACAATAAAGCCGTTCTTGGTTTCATTCTTTTAGAGGGAAGCGGTCTTTCTTTCGTTCTGATCATCAGTGCATCGCTATCTCTTTCAATATAGCAATTGAGGGCAGCTGAACCGATGACGACCAAAGTGATGAGGAAAAAAGCAAAGAGAGCTTTAAAAAAATTGATTCTATCTGGCGCAATTAAAGTTCCGACCATGACAGTGACCATGACCAAAAGAGAAAGTCTCGGCTTAGTCAAATCAACTAAATCTGAGAAGAATGAGTGCCTGTTACCTAAAAAAAAAGAATCTTCTGCGTCTTTCAAATAAAGATTTAATTTCCATAGAGAACCAAGGCTTAGAGCGGCTCCTGCTAGGTGAAGCGTAGTCGGAACAACGGCCATGCTGAAAGCGATAGTCATGATGCCGATAAAAACCTGAAAAGAAATAAAGATAAATGGCGCTAAACTCGCCCACTTAATTTTTTTATCTGCTTTAAAAATATGACTTGTTCTGATCGAGAAAATAGCTACCACGACAAAAACCACCACGGCATAAAGACGGTGAATCATGTGCAGTTGAGCCTGAGGCATATGTGGCCAGGCTGTAAGCGCGAGGGTTTCGAAGTCGCGACAAAGAAGAGCATTTCCAGAACCTAATCCGCAAGCAGCTCCCGCTCCCGCGTGACGCATAAAAGCACCCAGAAGGATTTGAAGAAACAACATTGTAAGTGCAAGCACGATCCCGTGACGAGTAATCGGCTTCCACGCATTCTTGATTTTTGTTTTTGTTTCTTCAGAAATGTGAGCAAATCTTTCCGCAACCGAAGTTGATTTGTGATTAATGTAAATCAATATAGAAAAGAAAATAAGTGATAAACCCAAGTGAGAGGTGGAAACGATTGTTGGCAATCTATAGATGACAGTGATGCCTCCCAATGCTCCTTGCGCGATAACAAGAAAAAGGGCAAAGCAACTCATCTTGAAAAGGTGATTTTTCTCAGCAGATTCTTTTCTCTCTTTTGAAGAAAAAATAACGAGGAAAATCGTCAGAAGTCCAACGAGCGTTGCAAGCAATCTATGCCCGTGCTCGATAAGAATCGATCCTTCCATTGTTGGAAAAAATTGATTGTAACAAAGTGGCCAGTCAGGACAGGCCAAGCTTGATTCTGTATTGTGTACGACCGCTCCCCACAGAATCAGAACAAAAGTAGTGATAACTGCGATAAGCGATAAATTTTTTACTCGCATATTTTGGCTCTAAAAATGGCTGTTATAAGGCTCCTTTTTATACTAAATGTTTCTTGCAAAGTCATACAGATATTGAGGATAATTTTGCGTTCTACAAAGTCTGTTTTTAGGGGGTTTTCGTGCATAAGAACAAGGGACCAATTTATTATGGTGATTATCTGCAGCTCTCTAAACTGTTGGACAGTCAGCTTCCTTTAAGTAAAAAATTTGCTGACGAAACTAACGGTGAATGTCACGACGAAATGTTGTTCATAATTGTTCACCAAGTGTATGAACTTTGGTTTAAACAAATCCTTCACGACCTTAATTCAATCATTGAAACCTTTAATCAGGACTATGTTCCTGAATCGGCACTTTCGGGTGTCGTTCAGAAACTTTCGCGCATAAAGAAAATTCAACCAATGCTCATCCAACAGTTTGATGTTTTGGAAACAATGACTCCAATGGATTTTCTTGAATTTCGCGATCTGCTGATTCCCGCCTCTGGTTTTCAGAGTGTTCAATTCCGGGAAATTGAGATCAAGCTTGGTCTTGGAACAGGCGATCGTCTGAATGTTGACCGAGAATTTTTTCTCGGCCGCTTAAGTGAGAAAGACAAAACAAAACTTGGTGAACCTGAAGCGGCACCTTCTCTTTTAAAGCTCGTCGAAAAATGGTTAGAGCGCGTTCCCTTCACTCAAATAAAAAACTTTAATTTTTGGCAAGAATATCAAAAAGCTGTTGAGTCCATTTTGCGTGATGATGAAGCAACTATCATGCAGAACAGTGCCAGCTTAAGTGATCTGCAAAAGAAAGCTCAACTTGAAAACCTTGAAGTGACTCGCTCAACTTTTAGAAGTTTGTTTGATGAAAAAGCTCACAATGAATTAATTGAAAGCAAACAAAGAAAGCTTTCTCAGAAAGCCATCCTGAATGCACTTTTCATTATGCTTTATCGAGATGAGCCAATGATGGCCCAACCGTTTCAAGTTCTCACTTCAATGATGGACATTGATGAAAACTTTACGACATGGAGATATAGACACGCCCTTCTTGCGCAAAGAATGCTGGGAACCAAAATTGGAACAGGCGGATCTTCTGGCCACCAATATTTGAAAAGAGCAGCTGACAACAACAGAGTTTTTATTGATTTGTTTAATCTCTCTACATTTTTAATTCCGCGATCGCGTTTGCCGGTTATTCCAGATGATGTCAAAAAGCAGATGAATTTTTATGTATAAAAAATTTTATAAAAGATTTTTAGAACAAAACTCGACGATCCAACATTATGCTAGTCATAGTCATCACTATTGGCCTGACGTCACTCGTGAAGCGATGCTGGACTATTGGGACGACTCCGCAAAATACGTCGACGATAAATGGAATCATATATTCGGGAAAAAAGTTCCTGAAACTCGCGCGTTGATTGCAGATGTTTTGAAGCTATCTACTCCAGAGCAAATTGTTTTTGCTCCAAATACTCATGAGTTTGTAACTAGGCTCTTTAGTTGCTTTTCTCCTTTAAAAAAAATTTCAGTCTTAACAACTGACTCTGAGTTTTACAGCTTTGATCGCCAAGCAAATCGACTTGCAGAAGAGCAGTTAATTACTATTGATAAAATTGCGACTCTTCCATTCGATGATTTTGAAAAACGCTTTATCGAAAAAATCAATTCACAAAATTATGATGTGATTTTTTTTAGTCATGTGTTTTTTAATTCGGGCATGGCCGTTAAAAATCTGAAGGCCATTGTTGATGCCGTTAAAAACACCAGTACCATGATTGTCATTGATGGCTATCACGGCTTTATGGCGTTACCGACAGATTTGAGTGAAGTTGAATCTCGCGTTTTTTATCTAGCTGGTTCATACAAATATGCTCAAGGTGGAGAAGGCTGTTGCTTTATGTCTGTTCCAAAAAACTCACAGCACCGACCTTACAATACAGGGTGGTTTGCAGGATTCGGTGATCTTGCGAATAACAAAGGCGAAGTTGATTACAGCAGTGATGGAATGCGCTTTGCTGGCTCTACAATGGATTACTCTGCTCTCTATCGATTGCATGCTGTTTTAACTTTATTTAAAGCAGAAGGGCTAACTGTTGAAAAAATTCATCAGTATATTCAACTGTTGCAAAAAAATTTCCGGGATCATCTTTTAAAGATTGATCATCCTTACCTGGTTGAAAAAAATATTCTTAGTGTCGACTACAATCACCATGGTCATTTTCTTACCTTTGCTATGCCCTCTCCGGAGCATACCAAAAAGCTGCACGATGAACTTCGTGCCCACAATATCTGGACAGATTATCGCGGAGCTCGCTTGAGATTTGGCTTCGGGCTTTATCAAAATGAGTGCATTGATTTAACGGCTTTGAAGCATTAATCGACGCGCATCTTTACAAAAAGTATGCCGGCACCTTTTAGGCGTTTAGAAATTTTAGGAAGATGTAAACGATGACTCCTGTCACTGAGACGTAAAGCCAAATTGGAAAAGTGATTTTTGCGACTTTCTTATGTTTGATGAATTTTTTCGTCATGGCCAGGTAGAGCGTTGAAAGAATCAACGGGACTTGAATAGCCGACAGTAGAATATGTGAAATCAAAATGAAAAAATATAAAGGGCGGATAAATCCAGTGGCCACAAATTTTGTATCACCGTGATAGTGGTGATAAAGAATATAACCCACAAGAAAAAGTGCTGAAGTTGCAGTCGCTGCATACATAAACCGTTTGTGCCATTCGATATTATTCTTTTTAATGTGAACATAACCGATAATGAGAAACACGGATGTGAGTGCATTAAAAAAAGCATTCACCGATGACAAAGATCCAATCCAGCCAGACTCCTGCGGATTTACGCCAGACTTGAAATAAATAAGCCAAATAAGAAAACTCAAAACGATAACACTAAGGGCCCCAATAATACCGAATACAAATTTATCATTTGTCTCGCTGATGGTTTCTACATTGTTCTCATTCATTGTTTTGATTTTGATTATTGATGTTTCTTAATTTGAAAAATGTTTTCGCTAAAAAAAACATTGGGATGTACACAGCGATACAGAAGACGCCGACAATAATAATATAATAATTGTCTCTAGGATCTTGACCAGAGCACATCGGGCAAGCGAGAAGCTCGCCCGATGTGATAAAAGTCAAAAAGAGTACGGTAAAAATTTTGTTGAACATAATTAGAGAAGGTAAACGAAAGTGAAAACGAGAATCCAGACAAGGTCGACAAAGTGCCAGAAAAGACCAGCAATTTCGAGTTGATTGTAATCTCCGTTATCAAAATCACCTTTGTAGGCCTTAGTGAACATAACAATCAGATAAATAACACCTGAAAGAACGTGTAGGCCGTGGAAACCTGTAATTGAAAAGAAGGTCGAAGCAAAAAGTGAAGTCCCATGAGTATAAGAAGCGAATCCCATTCCCATGTGGCCGATCAAGTGAGTGTATTCGTAAACTTGAATTCCAAGAAACGAAGCTCCACCAAAAATCGTGAATGCCAACCATCTTAACATAGCTGTTCTGTTTTTATTTTTACAGGCATCAATAGTTAAAACCATTGATACTGATGAACAGATAAGAAGAAACGTCATGAAACCAGAAAGCCCTACTCCGCCTAAGGCTTGAGAAGGAGTCGGCCAGTCTTTCGTTGCTCTTAAAGCAGCGTACGCAATTAAGAAACCAGAAAATGACATAGCGTCTGTTCCGAGGAACAGCCACATACCGATTTTGCCTGGAGATGCTTTTCCAAACTGTGGGTCGTTATATTCTACTGGTCCATCATGGTGATGAGCGTGAGCCATTTTACTCTCCTTAGCTTATTTCTTAAGTCCAAATTCAATTACTAATTTTGTCAGTGCTGTAATCTGCTTATCAGCGTCTCCACCGAAAACAGATGGATCAATTGGTTGTTTACCATCATCACCAAAGAACGCTGGCATTGTCGTACCCGGCATAATTGCTTGCGGGTTAGTCAGCCATTTTTTAATCCAGCTAGGACGTAGTCTGACTGATGCCTTATGAAGATCTGGTGCAAGTGGAGTATCTTTTGTGAATCCGATCGAGTGACAAGAAACACAGTTATAAGATTTCCATAGAGCTTGAGCTCCTTCCTTTTCACCTGGTGCCCACTGAACATATTGAGCTGGTTCTTCAAACGTTGGTTGCTTAGCACCTTGTTGGAAACCTGCTACGAGAATATTTCTTTCTTCAGTTGAAAGGTTGAACGTTGGCATTCTTACAGAAAGCCATGGTCTAATTTGACCTGGGCCTGCAAGGAATGAGTAGAACCAATCAGTTTGAATACGGTGACCTTCATTAACTAGTCTAGGTGGACCTTGGTTAATATCGTCTGCGTATCCTCTTAAGATATCACCACGAAGAGAATCGATCTGGTGACACCCCATACAATTGTATTTACCTGCAACTTTCATTGCTTTGTTATAAAGCTCTTCGCCATTTGTGTAGCGTTTTACCCCTGACATTGGAACAACATCTGATGTCTGACCCAATAGTGCAGTTGTGATTTTCTTAGCTTCACCTTCGCTCATATAGAAGTTAGGCATTTTGTTCAGGTCGCGGAAAACTTTATCAATTCCAATATCCCACATACGTGGATTTTGTAAGTGAGCTGTAAGCCAACCATCTCTTGCATGAGGAACTTGATGTTGAGTTCCGAAGAAGAACTGGCTCAATGGTTTAGATCCTTCTTTTGTCAATTCAGGTCCGATAGGAGCATAGCCATCGAAACCTTCAATATTGTGACAAGAGAAACATCCGTATTTACCAATTGAACGCTTACCTAGATCAAGAGTCTTTTCTCTATCGCCCATCTTCGCAACTTTTGCAGCTGCAGAAGCTTGAGTGTCAAAAGCAGAAAGGTAATCAACAAGAAGTTCATCGCGCGCCTTCAGATCAAACGGCGAGAATTTTAATCCTTCAAATGATTTATTTCTTAGAGACAATAAATAAGTCGCGATATCATTTGCTTCGTTATCAGTTAAACGGAACGAAGGCATGATTGTATCTTCTTGGTAATGGTTAGGTTTTTTCAACCACGTCACTAACCAATCAGGTGAAACTTTGGAACCAAGACCAGTCAACCATGGTCCAGCATAACCTTTAATTTTGTTTGATTGATCTTCGAGGCCATCCACACCGTGACAACCAAGACATCCAACTTCCGAAATTAATTTTTTACCGTTATCAGCATTACCTGCGCGGAATTTCTCCACTGGTGCATATGGCTTAGACTTGTCCCAAATGTATTCTGTAATGGCGTTAACTTCTGCCATATTCAGACGAACAAACTCTGGATTAGAGTTATTTGATTGTCTGAAAAACGCTGGCATTTTTGAATGTTTATTGAATGAGCGCGGTTCCCATACCCATGATTTGAACCATTCTTTATCAACTTTGCTTGCAATTTTTAGAAGCGAAGGACCTGGTTTTCTTTTGTCTTCTCCCCAGCCTGCAATCTTGTGACAAGCATAACAGCCGTACTTCTCGATCGCCATACGGCCTTCGTTAAGAACAGTTGCTCCTTTAACAAGTTCAACGCCAGAGTGACATTTCACACATCCAGCTTCAGTTTGAGAAAGTCTCAACATTGGAGAGGCAATATGGTGTGGCTCTTTCCAACCATATTTTTGAATCCATTCTTTTTCTTGTTTTTCACTATCTGGCATGTGAGCAACAGAAGAGAAATCATTAACTCTATGTCCTTCACCACCGTGACATGAAGTACAGCCCGTTTGTTTCATCGGGTGTGGTGAATCTAAACCAACCATAAGATCCATCTTAGGGTGGGTCTTGAATGGATTTTTTTCTTTTTCGTATCCAGGCTGATCAATGAAAGTGTGACATGTAATACAGCGGTCAACTTTAGGAACCTGTCTGAAATAGCGATCGTCAGTCACGTTATTGATAACGATCTGACGAATTTTAATTGTTGGATCTAGGTAATCCAAAAAAGGCATGTTTCTTAAAGCAAAGATTGGATTAATTTCGTTTTGCTTTTTAGACATTTCAAGAAGGCTTAGCTTCATTGTGATGTCTTTAATTTGCTTTTCAGTTTCCAGAACTTCTTTGTTCAATTCATCAAGCTTAGCGTGAACGTCTTTTTCTTCAGCTTGATAAGCTTTGAGATTATCTTTCCCTTGAGCAAATTGATTTTTAAGGTGTGTTAGTTCTTCAAGCTTTTTTTCAATAACCTTATGGTTATGTGACGCTGAAGCCGATTCATATTGAAAGTTAACTGCTGCAACGTCAGCATTCAAAATACCGTTTTGGATATTTTGAGCTTTGATTTTTTTCAGAACAGTTTTCAATTGATCATTAGCTGCATCGATATCTTTTTTGCGGCTTGCAACGATCTCTTCGCCTTTTTTCAATTGAGCTTGAAGATCGGCCAGTTTTTTTGAATCAATTTCTTTTGTAGCCGCTTTGATTTCTTCTTCAGTGTGACGACGTTTAATTTGAAGAGCTTCTACCTGAATGGCTTTCCAAGGTCTGATATAGTCATCTAAGAAGACCCACATCGTTGTGATGAAGAAGATAAATGATAAGATCGCCATGATCTTATGCATTTTCGGCATATTGTACGCCATACCTGGTTCTTTATTTTCGCTCATATCTATCTCTCAATCCTCAAAATTATAAATTCCAATTACAGTAAGTTTTTTGCACTTATTAGAGGTTAAGCTCCCACTCTGGAAGGGCAACGATGTATTTCAAACTGAACAACCAACGAAGAATCATCTTAATTGGAAGTGTCATCATCATTAGGAACAAGAACATGAAAATGTAATAACGGATTGATCCCATATCCTGGATGAGCTTGCGTCCATATTTTGTCGCTTTCGCTGCCCAGCCCGGAATGATTGAAATGTACGCAAGGAAAAGAACGATACCGAAGATTTCTCTCAGGATAAGGTTCTTTGGAAGACCTACGTTCAACATTTTAATCCAGATAATTTCTGAAAGGTTAACGTTGAAACTTGCAACAACCTTGTGAAGATCCCAATATTCAAATGGACCATAGAATGTCCAGTTTGGACCTCTTAAGAAGACCCCTACGATGATGAGGTAAACCCAAAGAACCAACCATCCATAAAGGAAAGCTGTGATCGCTAGAGCTCTTTCTTTAAATGTGAAGTAACCATTCCCTTTCGGGTTTGTATCAATATAAGGAACAGCGATAAGACCAGCAACGATCAAACCTGGAAGAACAACCCCGGCCATCCAAGGGTCGAAGTAAACAAGCATTTCTTGAAGACCCAAGAAGTACCATGGAGCTTTTGCAGGGTTTGGTGCCCAAGTCGGGTTAGCTGGTTCTTCTAGTGGAGCTTTGAAAACGATTGCCCATACAACTAAAAATGCAGTACATGCGATCATTGCAAAAAGTTCTGAGTAAACAAGGTTTGGCCATGACCAAACTTTTTCTCTATTTTCCGGAGTCCCTTCAAGAGGACCAAGGCCAGCTTCTATGCGTGTATCGTTTTCTGCCATTCTGTAGATGGTGTACCAAGTAAGCCATCCAACAAGAACGAGAAGAATGATGATAGGAATATTATCTGGAGTCTTGATGATCGAGAAGAAGTTCGGATCAGCAAGGAACCAGACGGTTAAAGGTGCAAGAATCGCAAGTGCCCAATAAAGGAATTTCTTCGTTCCCACTGTCTTATAATGCTTAAGCATCATGTAAAATGCGATCGTCGCTAAAGGAAACGAGAGGATCGGGTCTGATATTCTGTTAATGAGTTCTCTTAACATTTCTATTTTTCCTTAAATAGGTTTTAAACTTAAAGTGGAGCTGAAATCCCACCGTCTTTTCTTACTCTCCAGAAGTGAACTGCAATCAAAACACCCACGACAAGCGGGATGAAAACGCAGTGAAGAATATAGAAACGAAGAAGGGCCGGCTCGCCTACGAAACGTCCACCAAGAAGCTGGAAACGAACGTCGTTTTTATCAGAAACCATGACGAAGTCACCGATCTGAGCAAGCATTGCACCCGGACCACCGTTACCAAGGAATGGAGTTGCTTTAGCCATGTTCGATCCTACTGTGATCGCCCAAATTGCCAGCTGGTCCCAAGGAAGAAGGTAGCCAGTGAATGAAAGAAGAAGAGTTAATACTAGAAGGATAACACCAACACCCCAGTTGAATTCGCGAGGTGGTTTGTATGAACCTGTCATGAAGACGCGGAACATGTGTAGCCACACAGTAATAACCATGGCGTGAGCACCCCAACGGTGAATCTCTCTCATGATCCCTAGAGGAACGTGTTCCCTTAACGCTACGATATCGTTGAATGCGTATTCAGCTGTTGGTCTGTAATAGAACATCAAAAGAAGTCCCGTTACAGTAAGAGCTAAGAAGATGAAGAATGTAAGTCCACCCATACACCAAGTATAGCCAAGCTGAACGCCGGACTTCTTGAGCTTAATTGGGTGAAGGTGAAGAAACACGTTACCTGCGATAACAGCAGCTCTGTTACGAGCGTTATCTGGTGGTCCGTGACGGAAAATCGATTTCCAAACCTGGGTGTCTCGAACTTTTCTTGCGATTCCTTTGTCTGACATTTTTAAAACCTTTTTTGCAAAAAATATTTTTAATTACGATTAAACAGTTAAGTAAGAATCAGAGTTGTCCCACTCGCCTTTTTCCCAACGGTAAACTTTAGTTTTATCAACTTTGATTTTTCCGTCTGGTTGAAGAGCAATCTTGTATCTTTCAAGAGGTCGAGGTGCCGGCCCTTCGAAGTTAACTCCGTTCATGTAGTAACCTGAACCGTGGCACGGACATTTAAATTTTAACTCAGCTGGAAGCCAGTTTGGAATACATCCAAGGTGTGTACAAATGTTAGATAGAGCAACAAGTTTTCCTTCCTGCTTTACCATCCAAACACCGTAAGCATTTTTCCAGCGCTCATCGACACCGTTAGCGTAATCAGTTGGAGATCCTGCAAGGAATTCCATTTCCGGTTCGAAGTTTACGTTTGGATATGTGTAGCGGAAAGCTAAGCTGAGTAATCCACCAACAGCTGCTGTGAACATTACCCATCCAACTGTGAGGTAAGAGAAAAATTCACGACGATTTAAACTTTGCTTTGTTTCTGTATCTGCCATGCAAGTATCCTTGTTATAGACGCAAAATGCCGAACTAATCATGACTCTCTTCAGGGCCCTTAGTTCAGCAAGTAGTTATTAAAAAATTTCAGTACTTAGATTATGCGAATGTTCAGTTATTTTTTCAACTGATTTAACACTTCCTTAGCTTTTGTTGCTACAGAATTATTTGTGTCATTATTCGCTAATTCTAAGATTATATCGTTTAGTACTGTCCAATTATGTTTTTGCAGTGTGCTCAAAACGCTCATCTTCAAATCGGTAATTTGCTGAGCATCCAAAAGAGGTGCCTGCACTCTGGCTTCTTTTGGTGGGTATTTCATCAATAGAATTTCTTTGAGCGTAGTCACTGCTTCTTCATCTTTATAGGCAATGAGAGCTGTGGCTGCTGCATACTTTACAATATTGTTTGTATCTCTAAGCGCTGTTCTGATTGGTGTTTGCGCCTCAGCTACATTGTGAGTTGCAAGCGCCAGAATCGCTGCTTGCTTCAAAATGGGCTTGTCTGAATTGAGCAATTCGAGAACTTTGGTCCAGTTGAATTTTGTTCCCTTTGGCATGTTGGCCATTGAAACGACAGCATGAAACTTAACGTCCATATCGATGTCGTTTAATGCAAGTTCCAGAGTTGGAACAGCGAGTTCAGTTTTCAACGCACCTAGAGCAGCGATGATGAAACCGCGAGTTCTTGGATCGATTGAACCCTTATAAGCCTCGGTCAGGTTATTGACCAACCAAGGATAATCGCTTTTAGGAATCTGAGAAGAGTTGATTTGTTTAGAAAGCTCGTAAGCTGCAACCCATTTGTTCCCAAAAGTTTTAGATTGAATTTCTTCAACGAGATCTTTGTATGAACGCTCAGAAGAGAGCATTTTAGTAATACCAAAAATAATCAATGCACCAACAAGCACGATCGCAATAGGCACGACAAGGCTTCCGACGAATGGATTCTCGAGGAGTTTTTTCTGTGAACCGTTTGTACTCTGCTGAGTACCTTGAGGCGTTGTCATGCGCTCACCTTGGTGGCTTCTTAAAATTGTTGTTTCTTAGCAATGATTAGAATGATAAATAGCAAATCTACACTATCATGACAATTGAATTGAAAGGGAAAAAGAAAGGATAAACATGGCCTACTTACTTCGCACATTAATACTGCTGATGATTGTCAGCATCTACCTGACAGCATTGCTTGCGTTAAAGGTTGTTCATTTACAATTGGGCCACAGTCCTCTGTCACACATACAGACGGCCATTCCAGCATTCATCTACACCATTTTCGCTCAGGCCTTTGTTATGTTTTATTTCATCGGCGTTGCACGTTTAACAAACAATGTTTACAGCATCATCACTTCTGGAACAAACCTTCATGAGTTATTCGACAACCCTCCAGCAGATTTAACTCCGTACATTGAAAAAACAAAAAAATTTGTCGAAGAAGCTGACCGTTCTAAACGCCAAACAATACCTTGGACGATACTGATGCTAATTCTTGGCATGATTGCTTTTTTACTTGGCGGTGCTCATGACACAGGACTCGTTCAAAAAACGACCCATTCAGGAGTTGTTTTAGGCTTTATTGTCGCTATGACAATTGGCTTTTTCCGCCAGTGGTACTACCTAGGCAAATCACATGTTCTTCTTAGAAAATTAAAAGGGCTTTACGGCATCGCTGATGCACAAATGTGATTAAATACTTTTCACCATGATAAAAACGCGGGTTTTCCCAGGAACGTTTTTAACGTTGGAAGTGTTGCTTTCAAAGAGTTTTGCCTGCTCAACTTTCATTGTCTCAGTCATGAAATCTTTAAAATTTTTCTTGGGTACATAAACGTTGTAATAGACTCCGCCAGGAACATCCTGACCTGGCGTAGATTCACCAACAGGCTCAATTCCATATTTATCCACCAAAGCGTTGATCTTATCTCTCGCCGCATAGGTATTTGTGGAAGTCATCATCAGACGATAAATCTTAGTCGTTCCACCTTTGGTTTCACGATAGCCGTTTGGATTTTCAGAATCGCCTTCATAAACGGAACTTTCTTTATCAGCTTCACTTAAATTTTTAGGAATGTTTTCAAAAGAAGTCAGCGTGACTTCCGATTCTTCAGAATAGTTTTCAGGATCAAAGAACTCTGTCGGGATTTCTCCTTTTGTAATGTCTTTAATCTCATTGAAGTTCAGTTTAAATTCTTTGGCCGGTTTTTTTTCTGCGCCTTTAAACACGAGACTTTTGTTAAGCCAGTTGAACTGCGGCTCATAAATGCTGACTTTGTTTGAGAGGTAGCGCTCGTACCAGACATTGAGTTGCTTCACTCCATAAATGGTCAAAGTGAAAACAAGAAGAAGAACGGCGATGTCCTGAACGATCTTAATTTGTTTTACAAAAGTCGTGCGCTCTTTAATTTTCGACAAATCGAATTGCTTACTTTTGAAATCCGATCGCATTCTTTTTACAAACAAGCTCCATTCATCGAAAAGAGTGACCTCCATCGATGGCATGATTTCATCTTCTTTTGACCCACTGGCCGGAACGGGAATGTTGATCTCTTTTCTGATTTGAGAAAAAGTTAATCCCAAATTAGGGCTGAGAATGTTTCCGACTTGAAATACATCCGAAAAATATTGGTCGAGATGAGGATATTCATCGAGAAGAAAATTTCTAAGAATCGTAGCCACCACTGAAGGCGAAAGCCCGGTCTCTTCTGCAATATCTTCAATGCTGTGATTTTTGAAAATGAACACATAACTGATAAATTTATCTCTTAGCCAGAGAAACCAAGAAGAAAGTGATCCAATTCTTACCTGAGAATAAGCGTAATCAAATCGATCCATCAATTCTTTTAATGAAAGATCCTCTTCAAAAAAAGAATTCCAGAACGATTCAAATTCTTTTTTGAATCGTCCCTGCCAGGTCAATCCATCCAGGTTCAGATTGAGCCAGCTTCTGAATTCACCGATATCATGTTGATGCAGAATTAGTTCTTTCATTCTTAGCTAATTAAACTCTTTTCAAAAGGACGGCAATACCTTGTCCGCCACCAATGCAGGCAGAAGCTACACCGTATGTTTTATTAAAATGTTTCAATTGTCTTGCGAGTGTATTGGCAATTCTTACGCCGGAAGCCCCAAGTGGATGTCCAAGGGCCACCGCTCCTCCCCAAAGATTAATTTTATCCTGAGGAATACCCGTATCCTTCATGCAAGAAAGAGTCTGACCTGCAAAGGCTTCATTGATTTCGAAAAGATCGATCTGATCCATTTTTAAATTATTTTTTGCAAGCAAGGCCTTGATCGCCGGGCTTGGACCAATCCCCATGATTTTTGGATCAACGCCAACAACGTGGCCATCGATAATTTCAGCAATCGGTTGGAGATTTTCTTTTTTTACAAATGATTCACTAGCAACTATGACAGCTGCTGCACCATCGACTATACCCGAAGCCGATGCAGCCGTGACCACACCATCAGTTTTAAAAGTTGGTCTGAGCGATTTCATTTCTTCAAGCGAAACATCCTCTCTCATATGTTCATCGCGGTCCACAGATCCTTTCTTCATTGGAAAGGGTGCAATTTCACCTTGAAGCAATCCCTCTTTATAAGCATTCGCTGCTCTTAAATGTGAGTTGAAAGAAAATTCATCACATTGAGAACGAGTGACTTCGAATTTTTCCGAAAGGTTTTCAGCTGTAATTCCCATTGGCGTTTGTGTGTACTGATCTGTTAAAGCATCCAAGAGCATATCTACTGATTTCAATGAACCGTATTTTGTTCCAAAGCGTGAGCCATAAGTAAGGTGCGGAACCATCGACATATTTTCTGTGCCGGCCGCAAGAACACAGTGAGCTTCACCGAGTTTAATAAGTCGTACCGCGGATAAAATGGCTTCAATACCTGAGCCGCAAAGTCTATTCAAAACTAGACCTGGAGTTTCTTGCCTACACCCTAGCTTCAAAGCGAGGTGTCTTCCACCATACATAGTATCTGTTGATGAAGGGACAACATTGCCTAATAAGACCTGATCAATTTTTGCAGGATCAAGTTTAATTTCAGAAATCAATGCTTTAGAAGCATGAACTGCGAGATCAACAGGTGTTATATCTTTTAAGGATCCACCGAATTTTCCAAACGGTGTTCTTTTTCCGTGAACTAAAAAAACTCTTTCAGCTTGGGACATATTTGCCTCCTACATTTCTTATTCATAGTCATCGTATCATATATAGTAACCGAATCTCTTAAATTTATCAGAGAAAATCTTGGAGATAAAATTGGGGAAAAAAAAGGAAAGTTATGTCTACTATCAATGATGTTCAAGCACAGAAATACGCCGAAGCAGAAGCGAAGAGATACAACTCCGAACTAAAAGAAATGCGCGCGACAAATAACCGCGTGTATGAAACGGAAGCTAAATCCAAAGAAGCTGAAATAAAAAGAATGCGCGATGACTATGAAACGAAAATCGCCAACCTTAAAAATGAGCAAGAACAAAAACTGGTGGAAATTAGAGATCGCCAGGCTAAATCAGTCGAAGAAGAGAACTCTCGCCTTCAACAGGAAGTTGAAAACTTAAAACGTTCACACCAAGACCAGGTTGCAGAGATTAAAGTCAGTCAGCAAAATGAAATAAAAGATATGGTGGACTCACATAAGAAGACACTAGAAAACGCGAAACAGAAATTTGTAAAAGAAAAATCAAAATACGAAGCATAGTCGGGATTTATTGGATTTATAAAGGAGAAGCATGGAACCGAACAACAACCTGAACAGCATTTTTATCAACGGTAAAGCACAGATTATCGAAATGCTTCAACACATGCCTCGCGAAGAACGTGCCCGACTTCTCAAAAATTTGAAACTGAGAAATCCTCAGCTTGCTGAAGAACTCACTGAGCAGTGTTTTACTTTTTCTGATCTCGACAACCTTGCTGATCAAGATCTGCAAATGATTTTCCAATATGTCACAGCTCCGATTCTAGGCATGGCCTTGAAGAACGTTGAAAGAGCTTTCCAACGCCGCCTCCTTTCTCTCGCTAATAGAGATTACGCTGAAGAGGCTTTTCAAGTATTGAAGACAACCTACTCAACAGAGAAACGCGATATCAAGCGCGCCCAAAACAAAATCGTTGAGATTCTTGTTTCATTGAAAAAAAGAAGACAAATTAATCTTTAATGACAAATTGCGATCGGCTGTTTCAACAGCTGTTCGTTTTTTGGATAGAAGTATTTCAATTCATAAAATGTATTGATGTTCTTACAGTAAATCATTAATGTCTGATTTCGGTAAACGTTTTGTTCCTCGATACAAACGCCTAGAACCAACCTTTCAGTTGCTTTCAGATCGAACTGGAGTGAAATCTGATTTTTAGTTTCTTTCATGCCCTGCTCTAGGTTGATGTCAGCAAAGCAGCCTGCTTCTTTAGTAATCGTGCCCGAGTAAGGCGTGGCTTGAATTGAATAAAGACCTTTAATCATCAGTGACTTGTTTTTGAAAAGTGAAGCTGCTTTATCCGGGTCAATATCCACCATCATTTCAGAAATAAGATAATGTCCTTTCAATTTGCCGCCAAAAGAAAGCTTCATTCCCGAAACATTCTTCTGTTGAAATTCTTTATCGACATTAACTTCCTGGCCTTTGAATTGATCGGCCCATTTTAAATGCGGGTAATAGTTTTTTAATTCGTTATTTTTTGAACAAGAAACCAGAAAAAAAAAGATCCATAAAAACTTCATTACTGCACCTTGTGCTCGGCGAGCGCGCTGATATATTTTTTCTCATCCTCTTTCGACAAAATAAGATCGGCACTCTTCTCACCTGCTCCCTGAAGATTGTGCTCCAGAATAATAGCTTCAGTTGATTTCAAACGCTCACAAAGAGTTTGAAAGATCTCCGGAACCCATTCAGGTGAATTCTTAATAACTGTCAGAATATCTTTTTGTTCAACCATAACAACTTCAACTTCAGTTTTAGCAATGGCCGCAAATTCCGTTGGCTGCTTAGTTAAGACACTCACTTCATTCAAGATATCTTGATCGTGCGCAACTTTAAGAATATTCAAATGAGCACCGTTATTTTTAAGCAAAACAACTTTTCCTCTTTTAATGATATACAGAAAGCGAGAATGCTCACCTTGAGCAAAGAGCACTGCGCCCTCGCGAAAATAAACTGGAGCCTCTGTATTAACTGAGGATAAATCTTTCATCAATCACTCCTTGAATGAGAACGCCATAGCGCAACCCTCTGGTTGAAATCTGCATGGTCTCGATAGTTAATTTCTCTCCGATCAATTCTGCCACATAGGAAGCAGCTGCAACCATGGGAGCTCTTTTTCCAAGAAAAGGAAAAAGCAGCAATAAATTTTCTAAATTAGTTTTTTGAAGATCCCTGCTGAACTCTTTAAAAGAGTCGAATTTGATTTTCAATCCATCGATTTCTTTATCTTGAAAAGTATTATGCCCTAAAAACATAGAAGCTAAGGAAGTCATGCTTCCAGCCACGCAAACCAGATTTTTTGTTTTATAGGGAGAGAAATCGATATTGAGCACTTCGCTGATCTTATTTTCGAAAATATTTTCTTTTCGCCAATCTGTAGCGCGAACTGACCCTACCGGCATACTGATCGTTGAAAGAATGCTGAATGGATGCAAATTCACTTTTATCAATTCCGTGGATGCGCCCCCCATATCCATAATGACAATATCGCTATCTGAATCTACAGCGGCAGCCACACCGAGTGCCGTATAGTGAGCCTCACCTTTTGCTGAGATTTTTGTAATCTGAAAACCGAGCTCGTCTTTAATTTTTTTAAAAAAATCCGGCGCATTTGTGGCCACGCGAGAAGCCTCGGTTGCAGTGACGATTGTTTGCTCTGGCTTGAAGTGGATTTTTTCAAGCTGCTCTTTATAATCTTTCAGTGCCTCGTATGTTGCTTTCATCGACTCAGGATGAAACTGCTTCGTCTTATCCAGATCTTTCCCCAGCGACGTAATATAAGATAAATTCAGTATTTCCTTTTCGATTTTTCCTGAACTTTGATTAAATTCGCAAGCGAGTAGAAGCACAGAATTTGATCCGATATCAATACTTGCTCTGATCATTTTTTCTCCACGACAGCTCTTACATTTGCCGGTGACGTTGGATTAATGACACCATTTTCACAAATAATTCCGGTAATACAAGAATGATCTGTGACATCGAAACTAGGGTTAAGTGCACGCGCTTCTGGATGAGCAATGGAAATATCTTTATACTTCAAGATTTCATTTTCATCGCGAAGTTCGATTTCAATTTGATCTCCTGTTTTCAGGTTTAGATCAAAAGAACTGATAGGTGCAACAATGTAAAAAGGGATCCCGTAGTGTTTTGCAATGATGCTGAGACTTGAAGTTCCGATTTTGTTAGCGGTATCACCGTTTTCAACAATGCGGTCTGCTCCCGCGAAAATTGCATCGACTAATTTATTTTTCATTAAGTAAGAAGCAGCACCCTCAACAACGATCTGATGATCAATACCTTCTTTCAAAAGTTCAAAACTGGTTAATCGTGAACCTTGAAGATAAGGTCTTGTTTCAGAAGCATAGACTTTTGAAACTTTTTTCTGATTGTTCATGTGAACAATCACACCCAAAGCAGTCCCGAGAACCCCGCAGGCCAGAACGCCGGTGTTACAAATCGTCATGATATTTAGCGGACGGTTTCCGTAAATTTGCTCCAGCTCTTTTTCAGCGAATTTAGCCATTGAAAGATTTTTCTCATAGAGCATATTCATTTCTGATTTGGCGTGCTCGACAAGCTTTGGATAAAGCGCGTTCATGTGAGTCTCTTTTTTGGCCATGGCCACACAGCGATCGATTTCAAAAGCGAGATTGACAGCTGTCGGTCTTGCGCTTTTTAGGTAATCAGCTGCGCGCTCGAATTGCTCATAAGTGCATTTGGGATTGTGCTTGAGAAAAAGGGCCATCCCCCAAATTCCGGTAAAGCCGATCAGAGGTGCTCCTCTGACAACCATGTCCTTGATCGCAACAAAGCAATCTTCAATCGTACGTGCTGTCATATAAACTTCTTCCGTCGGAAGAAGTCTTTGATCGATAAGTTTTAAAATTTCATTCTCATATTTGAGAGGAAGAACTGCAGTCATTTTATTTCCTATTTCTTTTTAAAGAATCCGTCGAGAATTCCTTTTACTTTTTCTTTTGCAGCGGCTGGAACAATTTTATCGATATTTTTATCGATCACTTTTTTCACTTCTTCCTGTCCACGTGTTTTAATCGCACCTTTTGCCAGTTTTGAAACTGTATAACCGTAATCTGGTTTCATATCAAACCCTGGACCAGAAACTCTTATAGGGAGAACTTTTGTTCCCGCATTTGTCTGAAGGACATTTGATATTTTTCCGGTGTTATCAACAAAATTAACTTCCATTGTAGATAGCTTAGAACCGGCCTGTGGATAAATATCACCCGATCCTGAGATTTGAACTTTTTTATCAATTCCCACAAAGTCGAAAGAAGAAATAGTGTATTGTGCACTTGTGAAATGCCCTTTCATTGTTAATGTTTCAAAATTTCCATTGATTTTAATTTGCTTGTCTTGAACTTTGTCTTTAACCATCGGAATATTGGCAAGGAGTGGATTGATGTAATCCGAAATGTTCAATTTCTTAATTTCTCCGTTCTTTGCATCAGCGATTACATTCACATCAAAGACTGGAGGTCGGTTCGTTTTAAACATTGAGGCTGATCCGTTCACTTTCCCAGTGAAAGTGCCCGAAAAATTTTCGATAAATGGAGGCAAGAAAGCTTTGAAAGAATTCAAATTAAGATTTGAAACTTCGAAGTTAAATTTTGAATCATTCGTCAGCTTATTCAGTGTCATTGTCTGTGTCAGTTTGCCTGTACCTTTTGAGAATCTAAAATTCATGTTGTCGATAGCTACGGCGTTTGTACTCGTCACAATTTTTCCATGACCTGAGAAATCTTCTCCGCCGATGTTGATATTGTTCCAGTCGACAAGGACATTTGAAGGGGGAAGCGCAACTGGAGGAGCAGACGCAACGTTTGCTGATGGATTTTTTGCGGCTTCAGCTTTTTTCTTTTCTTCAGCGGCTTGAACATCTTCAGGTTTTTTGTCCCAAAGTTTTGCACGGATAAATTTCTCCGGAATTTTCATCCCGCTCGCAAGAACTCGAATGTCGAAAGGCTTGAGTTTTGAGATTTCGAATTTTTCACCTGGGTCAATCTGACCGGCAATTGAAGTATTAATTTGGCCTTCCATTGCTTCAGTCTTGATTTTAATGGCGAGATCCTTTCCTTTGAATTCTCCGTTAACAGTCGTGCTGGCCGTTACACCCTCTTTAGAATAAACAATTCCTGGAGCAATGGAGAATGTGAGATTGGCATTGATTTTTTTATCTTCTGAGTAAAGCAAACTTCCTGCAGCTTTCAATTTTGCTTTAGACATATCTATGGTTTTTTCCATACCCATGATTGCCGAGACATCTTTCAGAATAATATCGGCATTGATATCCGTAATCTCTACGGCTTTTGTCATTTTGAAATTCGCACTGATCTTATTTTGAGATTCAAAAGATGTTGTCAGTTTTCCAGAGAGTTCTCCGTCTTTTTTCAGCAGGAGATCGATATTGGTTGTGATTTCTGGAAATTTCCACTCTAGACCAGTTTTTGAAATATTGTTTACCTTAACAATGACTGTTGAACTAACTGAACCGTTCTTCATTAAATCGGCAACATTGAATTCACCAATGACGATTGTGTCGAATGAAACAGTCGATTGATCTTTCATGATGAATTTAGCGTTTGAAGCTAATTCAAAGGCGGTTGAGGATTCAAAGTTCAGACCTTTTACTAAAAATTTTGAAACTTTTACTTCGCCATTAGAATTATCTTTTAAGGTATATTTAACTGCGACATCAGAAAGTTTGACATTGATTTTGCTTTTTCCAAACAGTCCTAGCGCAGAATTCGAACCACCTTCTTTATTCTTCTCTTCTTCTTCTTTCTTCTTTTCTTCTTCTGTTTTTTTGCCACCCATTGCGTATGTCCAGTTATTTCCATCAGCAAATTCGTGGTAATTCAACACGGGAGCATCCATCTTAATTTCAACGACACCTGAGCCTGTCAGGATTGCCCAAATAGGAACTTTAACAACGAGCTCATTGACCGACATCATATCGATTGTATGATTGTCCTTCGTCGTCTTCATGGCCAATTTTTGAAGATTGATATCAAAGTTTAAACCCCAGCCGATTTCGACAGATTGCAGAGATACATCTGCTTTAGGAAAAACTTTTTTTGTCTGCTCAATCGCCATTTTTTTAATTTCTTCAGGACGCAATTTCGTCGAAGCGTAGTAAAAAAGTCCTCCAAACAGGAAAACGACAACGGCAAAGACAATGCCTAGAATTTTTAATTTGTTTGATTTCATTTTAAATCCTTCTCAAAGGGGTACTGATTATTTAATTCATTATGTTTTGCAATTTTTAAAAGTTCTTTTAATGGTTTGATTAAAGGATTGGACTCATCAAATTTATAGAGTCGCGATCGACCTACAACTCGGGAAACAAGAAAACCAGCCTCTTCAAATCTTTCCAGTTGTTTCTTAATCGGATCAAGGGCCGTGCGGTGCTGTTGAGCAATGGCAGAAGCGTGCAGTTCCCCATGTACAAAGATGGAGAGCATGACTTTTTCAGCAGATTTATTTCCAAAAAGACCTTCAAGCATGAGATCGATTATCAACTAAACAGTAGTTATTATCAACTACATTTTAGTTATAGTTTTAGGAGGTTAGAGCTATTGGCCAAAGGGCCTTTTCACGGAAATTTCAGGCGGCTTCGCCTATGAAACAGACACCCCCTTATAAAAATTACACCTAGGACCACCCCATTGCCCCTACGGGCTATAATTTGAGAAATATTCATATCTCGTAGAGGCCTGCAATGAACGCAATTAAAAAAATCGCTGATGTCATCCACGCAATACAAGTATGGACGAGGTTAACGGCCCATAATACATGGGGAATCTTTAATGTGTTTTTTATCGTCTGGGTTAGACCCATGAAAGGCGGTTTATTAAAACAAGACCATCCAATGGTGACGGGAATTAATCCAGACACAGGTGATTTTATCTGGAAAGAAAATATTATTTTTCAATCAGTGCGTGATGAATCGCTTAATGCTCCGTCAGACATTGAGATTATCAATGAAGTCGGGCATTATATGCGCAAGATGGTTGGTGCTTCAGCTTCTAGTGAAGAATATCCTCAGGGAAAACCAGACCGCATGCCTCCTGCCATCAATTACATTCATGGCTGCGTTCATTACAATGGCGGCTTTTTAATTTTCAACGATTTCAAAGATGCTATTTCCCATTTCAGTAATAAAGAGTTCCAGAAATCCTTTAAAAAATTTGTCAAAGAAGAAGGTCGCGAACCTGTAAGTGTTTTCAGAAATCGCAATTACGATCGGATGGAATACCTGGAATTCGTCTGTTTTTTAAGAACAGTTTTTCCTTGGTTTTCTAATTGCAACGGTAATAAAAAAAGAATCGGATGGGGTAATCCTGCCCCCTATCCTTCAGTAAACACCATTACGGGCTACTGGATGGATGACACTTACAAAATTTATACGGAAGAAGGAAGAGCTTCGGTTTGCAGAAAACCTGTCTCAAAAAAATATTTCACTGAAACTGTTTATGCCGGAGAACGTGCAACAACCAAACCGGAAGAAAAATTGCTTGCGAAGTTCACCAATGAAAGAGTCATCGCCCGCGGTGAAAAAGGAAATGTATTCTTCGTAGACGAAAGAAAGCTTAAAAAAGGATATAAATTCAATCCTTCAAAAAGATTGCCTCATATTGGTGACCGATTGCTTGAGAAAATGTTTAACGTAACGATTGATGTATAAAAAATGAAAATCAGTGAAACAACTGTCATCGATTTATCTTCCGAAGTAACCAAGGCTGACGGCACTAACGACGGCATTTGGAATTTTGGCGATAGATTGACCATTGAAAAAGAGTTGATCATCGGGTTCTCTCCGACGAACTATCATTGTTTCATCATTTGCGGCGATCAGGAATTTCATCCTCGCTTCTCCATTAATCCCTGCAAATTACAACCTTCGCGAAAGAATAATGTTCGTGCTGCTTTTTTTATCCGAATTAAAAACATCAAGCGAGAAGAACTTGAAAGTTTTCAAAAGTATCTGATTGCGATGAAAGATAAGCGGACTCCTACTTGTCATCAAGGACTCCTTCAAGTTCTTTCAAAAGGAATCGGCATCAGAATTCCACGCCATTCTATTTTTAAGACCACTCCTCAGTCCTTTTTGAAAGGCATTGTTGAAAAGGGACTTATTGATAAGAATAACTCTTCACTTGAACTTGAATTTTATAAAACAAGAAGCAAGACACTTTCTGAAATTTATTTTGATATCAAAATTGTTCGCTGGCGCTATGGCTGGATCTTCGGATTATTCAATCTGCACTACAAAATTTTAAAACTTTTTAAACCTCAACTACTGGTGAGATAGCGATGAGTGAAAGATTTAAATTAATTTATCATCGCGTGCTTTTGATTTTATCAGTGGCCCTCTTAATTGGCCTTGGGTTTTACGTTTATAAAAATGGCAAATCATTTGAAAAAATTGGTTCAATTAGCCTGGGTCTTATTGCCACATTGATCGGTGTTCATTTTATTAATTATATTTTGCTTGGTTTTACACATTTTTATCCTTTGCAGCGGTCTCATAATATTAAGCTGAAAACGAAAGAATGGTTTGGTCTTTGTACAGTCTCAGAATTATTTAATATGCTTTTACCGGCCAAAGGCGGCACTGCAATTCGCATGCTTTATATCAATGAGAAAAAGAATCTTGAAATAAGAGAATTCCTCTCAATGGGTCTTGCCGTTGTACTTACAGGTTTTTCTCTATTGGGTGTAGTAGGTACACTCTATTGCCATTTCTTTCTAAAGATACACAATATAGTCTTTGTAGCCTTGGAATCACTGTTTATCTCTCTAACAATTTCATCCTTTCTTTTGATCTTTGCTTCTGAAATGGTGACTAGAGTATTCAAACTGGAAAGAAAATACTCTCCCAAAAAATATCTAGCTGATAAAAAAATCGTGCTCGTCTCGGTGCTTGCTTACACCGGAATGTTTATTCTCTATCCACTTAAAGTTTATCTTTCATTCAAAGCGATCGGAGTGCACATTCACTTTGCAGACTCATTTGAAATCAGTTTAATTCTGCTTGGATCATCATTTTTCCAGATTCTTCCCGGAAATATCGGTGTGAAGGAAGTGGCAACAGCCTATATTGCCCAACAATACGGTATTCAATTTGAAACGGCCTTGTTGGCAAGCCTGGTAGACAGAGCGATTCTTCTTTTGTTTTTATTTCCGTTCGGATCTTATTTCTACTGGAACTTACTATTGGAATCGCGTTTGCCAAGAATGTCTTCAATCCGTTTGCCCAAGATGATAGCATCTTCGCGAATTCCTCTGATGAAACGACTAGCAAAAGTCCGTTGAGTGTTTCTTCCCAAATAAAATAAATGAGACATTTCTGCGGATTCAAAATCATCTTTCAGAATCACTTGCTGAGATGAAAAGCCCGTCGCAAAAAGAATGGCATCGATTTGTCGTTTCTCACCATTTTTGAACAGCACTGTCTTTCCCTCAATGCGATCAATATCAGGCAAGACGACGACCTTCTGGTTAATGATCGTTTTGACTGAATAATCCATGGGAACATCTGTTTCTGTTTTTATATTTGTTGAAAACAATGCACGCAGTTTTTCAAAATAATCGAGATGGCGAAGGAAGAAATTTAAAAAAAATGATGGTGGACCGAAAGCGAGTTTGCTTCTGATGGATAAAAAAAGGTTATGCTTTCCCTCAACAGATAGTTCACTGATTAACTGCCCGGCTGAAAGCTTTTTCCCTACGATCAAAATATTTTTAAAGTTATTTAACTGAGAACGATTTTTATAATCTCTAAAGTGTATCAGAGCAGGAGGCGTACCTGATATTGGGTATTGAGGAGTATAAGGAAAATGAAAGACGCCACGACAATCCACAACTAATTTGCTTCTACAAAGGCCTCGCGAAGAATTAAGAATGAACCCATTGTTATTCTGGGCAATATTTTCAACTTTGCAGTCTAAAATAATTTTTAATTTCTTACGAATGGCGAGATCTTCTAAATAGGCCGCAAATTCCAACGCAGTTGTCTTTCGGTATGCGTGAAAAAGACCCTTGTCTTCAGGGATGAGATAATTGGATTTCCACAAGGTTATCAGATGAAGATGGTCCGGCATTTTACGCCATGAAGCCCCGACAAACTTATCTTGTTCAACTATGACATACTCGATTCCATGTGTTTGCAGATAGCTGCCGAGGGCAAGACCAGCTGGCCCTGCTCCGATGATGATGACATCGCTATGACAAAATGTATCGACACTATTTTCCATGTTTCAATTTTAATTCAATAGTCCTAATTATTCATTATAATAAATGGATGACAATTGTACCTACTCTCATCTCTGCGTTCATTTCACTCCTCTTGTGGTTTTACATACGCCACAACATCAAACGCAACTTTATCAACCTTTTTCAGCTCAATTATCGCGCCATCTGGATCTTTGATTTTTTCTTTTTTTATTGCGGCTTCTTTCGATTTCTTTACCGTATTCAGGGTCCGTCACTAAATAATTCTTTCTTTTATTTTCTTATGAATTTTAGTTATGTGATGCTGGGATTTCTTGGCCTGTTAACTTTGCTGTTCATCGCTCTTGATGTTAAGCATTTCTTTGATAAAGTTTTTCATCCAGCGGATCGCCCCCAGATTGATCATTCAAGAAGAGACTTTTTCAAAAAAAATCTTGCACTCACTGGTATTGCGGCCAGCACCGTTGTTTCAGGAGCTGGCTTTGCCAATAGCTTCGATCCAAAAATCAAAAAAGTTGAAATCCTCTTACCCCCTGAACACAAAAATTTACACGGACTAAAAATAGTTCAACTTTCAGATATCCATATTGGTCCAACGTTAAAAAAAGATTTTTGCGAGATGCTCAAAGCTCGGGTGGATTCAATTGGAGCAGATCTTGTTGTCATCACCGGAGATATGATTGATGGGAAAGTAGATTACTTGAAAGAGGAGCTCACACCACTCACACAATTAAAATCCAAACTAGGCACATTTTTTGTGACAGGCAATCATGAATATTATTGGTATGCAGATGAATGGATTGAGTGGACTAAGCACGCGGGCCTTAATCCTCTCATTAATGAAAATATAAAACTGACCTATAATAATACTGATTTTTATCTTGCAGGTGTGAACGATCCTTTCAGCATTCGCCTCGATCCAAAAAAAGCGACGAACCCTGAAAAAGCAGCTTCAGGAATTCCTGCCTCAGCTTATAAAATTCTTCTCGCTCATCAGCCTAAAACTTGTTTTCAAGCGGCAAAACATGGATTTCATACACAGCTTTCAGGCCACACTCACGGCGGACAGGGTTTTCCATGGAATATTATCGTCACCGCTGTTCAACCTTACGTGCGCGGATTAAATGTTCATGAAGGAATGAATGTGTATGTTCATTCGGGAACTGGATTTTGGGGACCGCCGAATCGCTTTATGGTCGATTCAGAAATTGCTGAAATTCATTTTATTCACAAGGAAAATGCATGATTGCTTTTGTTAAAAAACTTGCTGAGCATGAAATTGATCTAAGAAGATCCACTGTCGACACTCTTCAAATCAATCTTGGAAAGCTTTGCAACCAAGCCTGCCATCATTGCCACGTAGAAGCGGGTCCACTTCGAACTGAAATAATGAATGAAAAGACTATTGATCGTGTCATCGAATTGATGCAACTCACTCCAGAATTAAAAACAATCGATTTAACTGGTGGCGCTCCTGAAATGAATCCTCATTTCAAAAAACTGGTCAAGGCTGCACGTGCAATGAATCTAGAAGTGATCGACAGATGCAATCTCACAATTTTTTATGAACAAGGTTACGAAGATATTCCCACTTTCCTGAAGGAAAACAAAGTTCACGTTATTGCTTCTCTTCCTTGCTATACCAAGGACAATGTCGACAAACAAAGAGGGCGTGGTGTTTTTGATAAAAGTATTGAAGGATTAAAAAAATTAAATGATCTCGGTTTCGGCATTGAAGGCTCAGGTCTTCAACTGGACCTGGTCTATAATCCTGGGGGAGCTTTCCTGCCAGGTAATCAAGAAAAATTGCAATCAGATTATAAGCGCGAATTAAAACAATACTGCAATTTAGAGTTTAATCATCTTTACACGATTACTAACATGCCTATTAAGCGTTTCCTCGATGATTTACATCGTCAGGGAAAACTTGATGACTATATGACCTTGCTGGTGAACAATTTTAATCTCAATGCTGTCGATTCCGTTATGTGCAAATCTCTTGTCTCAATCGGTTGGGACGGAGATATATACGATTGTGATTTTAACCAAATGCTTGAGATGAAAGTGAAGTCGCACAAAACAATCTGGGACGTGAGTTCATTAAATGATTTTAAAAACGAATCCATTGTCCTGGCCGATCATTGTTATGGATGTACGGCAGGCGCAGGAAGTTCTTGTGGTGGAGCTTTAACTTAATGAAAGATTTAAGCATCATCATCCCCGTTAAAGCAGGGGAACAGGCTTGGCGGGGATTGCTGGCAGATCTTCTTTCTTCACATGGAGATTTTGAAGTCATTCTTGTCGGTCCCGATTTTCAGAATTTTCCTTCAGAAGATCCTCGTGTAAAATATGTTTATTGCAAGCAAGGCCGTGCTCTTCAACAAAATCACGGAGCCAGTGTTGCGACAAGGTCCTGCATCTGGTTTCTCCATGCGGATTCGCGCCTTTCCAATAGATCCATTCAAAAAGTTGAACAAAAATTAAAAGAGAATCCTGATGCGATTTATTTTTTTGATTTAAATTTTCTCCCAGATGGTCCCCGAATCATGTTTCTCAATGCAATTGGAGCATACTGGAGATCTCATCTCTTAAAAATGCCATTTGGAGATCAAGGATTTTTCATGAAAAGAAAAACCTTTTTCTCGTTAGGCATGTTCAACGAACAAGCAAAGTACGGCGAAGATCATTTATTCATCTGGCGAGCAAAACAACGTGGAGTCAGCGTTCTTCCTGCCTATTCTGAACTTTTTACGAGCGCGCGAAAGTATAAAAACTTTGGCTGGGTGACTACAACTACCCGCCATGTTGCTCTTACTTATAAACAAGCCGTTCCAGAATGGATTAAACTCATTCAAACCCGCAATAAGAAAAAATGGACGAGCGCTGTTGCTATTTTTGTTAAAACTCCAGGTGTGTCAGAAATAAAAAGCAGATTGGCGGCTTCCATCGGCGAGCAAAATGCACTTGAGTTTTACGAACTGTCTCTTAAAGCGACGCAAGCTGTAGTCATTGAGGCAATTAAAAAAAGCGAAGGAAAAATTGAAGCCTATTGGGCCGTCGCTGAAAAAGATCAGACCGAAGATGCTCATTGGAATAGTTTTAAAACCATCATTCAGGGTTCAGGCGATCTAGGCGATAGATTGGCCAATGTTTATTCAAAACTTCAGCAAAAACACCGCAAGGTTTTTTTAATTGGAGCGGACTCTCCTCACATGGACTACAAAGCCCTTTTAAAAGCAGAGTTTAAACTTATTTCGTCTTCAAATTTCATTCTTGGTGAAACAGAGGATGGTGGATTTTATCTGTTTGGTGCGAGAGGAATCATAGAGCGAGCTAACTGGCTTTCTATTCCCTATAGTTCCGACGATACTTCCACTGCACTGGTTGAGCAGTTTGGAAAATCACGCGCAATTTTTCTCGAGAAAAATTTCGACATAGATTATGTTGAAGACTTAGAAAAGCTCGCGGATTATCCAATAGACAATTTATTGCCCGAGCAGATAGCCGTTATTCTATGGGCAAAGAAATTTAAGCGAGAGTAATCGGGGCGAACTTCACCATAAATTTTTTTCTGGCGCCGTCAGCGAATTTAATCAAGACTTTTTCATCTGGTCCGGAACCTTCGCTTTCTTCCACTTTTCCTTTTCCATAAAGCGAATGAACAACGCTTGAGCCTTTGGGAAACTTTGGCTGGTGAAAAGATTCTCTTGGTGCCGCTTTCGGATCATTCACACGATAAACAACAGGTTCATCGTCATAAGATGTTTCTTGCGACTGATCGTAAGGATCAAAATTATCGTGTCTCCCACCCCAGCTAGAGTGAAATTCTGTTGAACGTGAAGGACTACTTAGCTTTTTCCATGAAAAAGTATTTTCTGGAATTTCATCAATGAAGCGGCTTGGTCCGTTAAATTTAACTTGCCCAAAGAGCATTCTTCCCTGAGCAAAGCAGATATAAAGCTTAACCATCGCCCGAGTCATGGCCACATAGAAAAGCCTGCGCTCTTCTTCCATTGCATTGTCCCCGCCTTCTACACTTCTGTAACTTGGGAAAACATTTTCTTCAGCGCCGACAACAAATGCATGAGTGAACTCAAGTCCTTTGGCGCCGTGTACAGTCATTAAAGAAATTTCGCCTTCACTCGGGGCAGCTTCTTCATCGAACTCTGAACTAGAATCCAACGTAATTGTTTCCAGAAAACCTTCAAGTGAAGGAACTGGTGTTGATTCTTCAAATTGCGTAATGGCGTTTAATAATTCGTCGAGGTTTTCAAGGCGTGCCAAAGTTTCATAATCTTTATTAGCTTTCAAAAAAGCGTAATAACCAGACTCATGCAAAACCTTTTCATAAATGGTCGAAGGCTTCACTCTGTTATCATTCATTACGCGCAATTCACTGATCAAGGTAACAAATTCAGAAAGTGAAGAACGAATTTTTGCAGAAAGTTTTATATGAGAATAATCTTCACCGCCCGAAACGATCTTTTCGATGATATCCCAAAGCGATGTATTGGCATTGACGGCTTCAATTTCAAGCTTGCGTAGTGAAGTCGCCCCAACACCTCTGGCCGGAACATTGATAATTCTGCTCAATGCGAGAGAATCTTTTGAGTTAATGATGAGGCGAAGATAGGAAAGCATGTCTTTTATTTCTTTTCTTTCGTAAAACTTTACGCCACCAATAACTCGATAATGAATCTTATATTTTCTCAGAGAATCTTCAATCAGACGTGCTTGAGCGTTTGAACGATAAAAGATGGCCATTTCTTTATAAGGAACACCTTCGCGGTGAAGCTTGGCCGTTTCCTGAGCTACGTATTCTGCTTCTTCTTTATCATTGAAACATTCAACGATTTCGATGGCATCACCTTCGGGATTATCAGTCCACATGTGCTTACCTTTTCTCATCTGATTTTTTTCAATGACACATGAAGCGGCTTCAATAATGGTTTTTGAAGAACGGTAATTCTGTTCCAGCTTGAGAACTTTTACATCTGGAAAAACTTTCTCAAAATCGAGAATGTTTCTGATGTCTGCTCCTCGCCATGAATAAATCGACTGATCTTCATCTCCGACCACGCATATATTTCTGCGTTTTCCACAAAGCATGCGAATGAGTTCAAACTGAGCTCGGTTTGTATCTTGATATTCGTCTACCAGAACGTAATGAAAACGATTCTGATAACGATTTAAGACATCAGGAAATTTTTCAAATAACTGAATCACGGCTGTAATCAGTCCACCGAAATCGACTGCGTTCGCGCGATGAAGCTCCGATTCATATTCTTCAAAATAACCAAAATATTCATCCGTAGGATCGGCAGCGCCTTCACTCATTACACGGCCAGGGTAATAGCCGTTATTTTTCAGCGTATCGATATAAGAAAGAATTTCAAAAGGATTAATTTCTTTCGTTGAGATCCCTCTTCTTTCAAGAAGAGATTTGGCAATCGCTTTTGATTCGCCCTCGTCGTAAATAGTGAAGTTTCTGGAAAGCCCAAGGTAATTAGCTTCTGATCGCAAGAGACGTGCACAGAAAGCGTGAAAGGTGGTGATTTGTAGTGAACCAATGTCCAGATGAGGAAGTTCAGCAGCAATACGCTCGCGCATTTCACGGGCCGCTTTATTTGAAAATGTCAGGGCCAGCAATTGATGCGGGCTCAGATTTTTTTCATCAAGAAGATAGGTGATACGAGTGACGAGTGTTTTCGTTTTACCAGAGCCGGCACCTGCTAAAATCATAACAGGGCCGTCTGTTTGAAGAACTGCTTCTTTTTGTACGGGATTTAGTCCACTAAGTTTTACCATGGACTAATAATCGCAAATTTCTATTCAACCGTCACCGATTTTGCGAGGTTTCTAGGCTTATCAATATCCGTTCCTTTGAACTTCGCCATGTAATACGCAAGGAGTTGATTCACAACGTTTACGTAAAGTGGTGCAAGTTCATCAAGTCCGTCAAAATCTAGCGGAATATAGAAATTGCTGAGTGATTGAAGCTCTTGATTGCCACGCGGGCCAACGCCCACAATGATTCCTTTTCTCGCTTTAATTTCCTGAATATTTGAAACTGTTTTTTCAAAAAGATCAGGAGCAACTAGAGCGACGTTAACCATATCTTCATCAATCAATGCAATTGGACCGTGTTTTAATTCTCCGGCCGCATAACCTTCAGCATGAACGTAAGCAATTTCTTTCAGCTTGAGTGCACCTTCAAGAGCAATCGGGAAATAAGCGCCTCTTCCTGTGTAGAAGAAACCTTTGTGGTTGTAGATAGACTCAGCAACAGATTTGATTGAATCGCTGTCTACAAGTAGCATGTCGATTCGGTCTGCGAGTAACGAAAATTTTCCTGAGAGTTGAACCTTTTTATTTTCATCTTTAAGATCACCAGCGAGAGCTGCTGACATTAAGCGGCCGGTAAGAGCTTGTTGAGTAAAAGCTTTTGTTGAAGCAACACCGATTTCAACGCCTGCGCGGATGAGTAAATTGTCATCACAATCGCGGTAAAGCGTTGAGCCTTCGACGTTGACGATCGAAAGTGTTTTGACTCCTGCTTTTTTGCAAAGAGATTGAGCGGCAAGTGTATCTGCCGTTTCCCCTGATTGCGAAACGAATATTCCCACATCGCCTTCTTTTAAAATGGGATTGCGGTATCTGAATTCTGAAGCAAGCTCAACGTTTGCTGGAATGCGATTGATTCCTTCGAGGTAATCTCTGACAACGAGACCAGCGTACGCCGCCGTTCCACAAGCAGAAATATAAACGCGGCTTGGTTTGTAAGTCGCAATTTTTTCCAGAGCTTCTCTTCCTTCACCTGCAAAATAATATGAAGTCAAGTTACGGATAAGGCCTGGTTGTTCGTGAATTTCTTTAAGCATGAAATGTTCGAACTCGCCCTTTTCAGAAACTTCAACAGACATATCTTGTTTTTTAGAAAGGTATCGAGTCGTTTTGCTTAAATCTAATTCGTAAAAATTAATCAGGTTTTTATTTGCTCCAGACAAGTGAACAATCACTTCATCTTCCGGGAAATAAAGTTTGTGAACAATTCCTGCAAGAGCGTATGGATCAGATGAAACAAGTGCTTCGCTTGTCACTTCATTGATGCCTGCAACAAGAGGGGCTCCTCTTTTTACAGCGAAGATTTCGCCAGTTTTAGGATATAGAACAACGAACGCCGAGTTTCCGTGAATGCGTTTAAATGATTTAGAAATCGCCTCTAGAATCGGAACGTTTTTCTTTAGTTCAAAAGTCACAAGTTCAAGGAAGGCTTCCGAGTCAGTTTCAGACTTAAATGAAACTCCCTGCCCCATTAATTCTTTTTTGAGGTCGTTTGCGTTTTCAATGATTCCGTTGTGGATGATTGAAAGAGTTTCGTTGCTGTGAGGGTGAGCGTTTACATCAGTAACGCCGCCATGAGTGGCCCAACGAGTGTGCCCAATACATGTGCGAGCGATAACATTCTTGCCTTCGAGTTCAGCTTTTAAATTATCGAGCTTCCCCGCTTTCTTATAAAACTGCATTTTGTTATTTTCATCAATAAAACTAACGCCTGCTGAATCATAGCCTCGGTATTCGAGACGACGAAGTCCCTCGAGAACGATTTGAACTGAGTTATGAGAAGGTCCGATATAACCGACGATTCCACACATAAAATTCACCTGCAAAAAACAAATTAAGCCCGGAAAAATTCCGGGACATATAGTGATAGCATTACAGCTTTGAACTGTTTAGGATTTTTTGTCTTCTTTCTTTCTGATAAAACGCGATGCCATGCCTTCTTTGGTCATCTGCTGACCGCGAGATATGGCAAAGGCGCCATCGGGCATACTTTTGGTAATTGTGGACGAGGAAGCAACGAAGCAATCATTGCCAATTTCCACTGGGGCCACGGTTTGAGAATCAGAGCCGATAAAGCAATTCTTCCCAATACGGGTAATGTGTTTATGGGCGCCGTCGTAATTGCAGGTAATAAAACCGCATCCGATATTGGTTTCTTCACCGATAAAGGCGTCTCCCACGTAGCTCAGGTGCGAAACTTTGACTCCTTTATCCAAAACGGCTTTCTTGATCTCAACAAAATTTCCGATTTTAGCTTCGGGCCCAATATCTGCCCCTGGTCGCAAGCGGGCAAATGGTCCCGCAGCTGCTTTGGTATGAAGAACAGCTCCTTCTAAAATGGAATAGGCCAATACTTTAGCATTGTCCTCAACTATTGAGCTGGTGATTTGAGCCCCCATTTCGATAGTGACGTTCTTCCCTATTCTGGTTTTACCGGTGATATAGGCGCCTGGGTATATGACTGTGCCTTCGCCGATTTCCACTTCGCTATCGATGTAGCAGTTATTGATATCAATAAAGCGTACACCATTTTCGCGCAGTTGTTTTTTGACCTTTTTTCTCAAGGCCATTTCCACTGTCTCGAGTTGCTCCAGCGTGTTTACGCCCAGGAAAAGCTCACCATCGGCAAAGCAGTGTGCTTTAACGTTATAGCCATCCTTAAAAACATCCGTGAGATAAAATTCACCGGATTTATTATTGGAATCCACTTCTTTTAAATGCTCCAGAACATAACTCGTCTTTAGAAGATAAAGACCAGAATTTACCTCTGTAATTTTTCGGATTTCATCTGAGGCATCTTTCTCTTCGATGATGTGAAAACCTTTTTGTCCTCTGACGATACGTCCATAACCTCTTGGGTTGTGCTCAATAAAACTAGCCGCGACTCCGTCCAGTTTTTCATTGGAAAGAAGTGTGAGCATATCAGATAATTCCAACTCAGAGACGACTGGTGTATCTGCACAGATAACGAGAGTATAATCAAAAGTTTTCGTTGTATCGCCGGAATTGAAATACGCTCTTAAAGCATCAGCTGTTCCCAGCTGTTTTTCCTGAATTGCGAAGGCAATGTCTGTGTAATTTTTTTCAACGTAGCCACGAACAAGTTCGCGCTGGTGTCCAATAACCGCAGTGATTTTTCCATTGAGTTTATTCTGACTAAAAAACTTTTTTAATTCTCGGATGGGAAAATCGATTAATTTTTTGTCCAAACAAGGCGCGAGCGGTTTCGGCGCGTTTAATTTCAAACGCTTTCCTTCTCCTGCTGCTAAAATAACTGCCCCTATAGTCAAACTCATGCACGAACTCCCTCTTAAACTAGTCAGACAATACGTAATATTTTCGTTTACGCCGCTGATAATTGCAATCAAGTATATCTAAAAAAATGTAAGAAATATTCAGTTTAAGCGCTTTTTTCTTAAAGAGTTTCGTTCATAACCCGATTTATATAGCTGAATGCAAATGTATTTGCGAAGGCCAATCTTGGAGGAAAGAATATGGTAACTAATTATGAGGGTGACAACATCGAACTAAAAGATCATCTCCCTCTCCTGCCAATTAGGGACATAGTGGTATACCCGTTTATGATTTTGCCATTTTTTGTTGGAAGAGACTCCTCAATTCAGGCCGTAGATCATGCACTTAACAAATCTGAAAGACTCATTCTTCTTGCTAGCCAAAAAGACATGAAAGCAGAAGCACCAACTCCTGACGAAATTTATGAGACAGGAACGATTGCTATGATCATGAGAATGAGAAAACTTCCCGACGGTCGAGTGAAAATTCTCGTCCAGGGTCTTTCAAAAGCTCGAATCACAGAGTTCACTCAAGAAGCTCCTTACTATATGTGTAAGCTTGCTAAAGTCTCAGACGTGGCCATTGAAGAAAACAATGTTGCTGCCAATGCTTTAATGAGAAACATCAGAGAGCAACTTGAAAAAGTAATTAACATGGGCAAAGTTCTTTCGCCAGATATTTTGATGATCTTAGAAGACATCAAAGATGCCGGCAGACTTGCTGATCTCGTAGCATCAAACTTAAATCTTCACGTTGCCGAAGCTCAAGCGATTTTAGAGACGCTTGATCCGATGGAACGTTTACATCGCATTAACGATATTCTTTCACGCGAGCTAGAAATTCTGGCGATGCAAAATAAGATTAAGACTAATGCGAAAGAAGAAATTTCTAAAACACAGAAAGAGTATTTTCTCAGAGAGCAAATCAAAGCAATCAAATCCGAACTTGGCGATGAAGGCCAAAAAGAAGGAGATGATGAATTTGCTGAGATGAGAGAAAAAATTAAGCGCGCTAAGATGAGTGAAGAAGCTGAAAAAGAAGCTTTGAAACAAATGGCCCGCTTGGAAAAAATGCATCCAGATTCATCCGAAGCTTCTATCTTAAGAACTTATATGGAATGGCTATGCGATCTTCCATGGAGTGCGACAAGTGAAGAGAAAATTGATCTCGACGCAGCTCTTGAGATTCTGAATGAAGATCACTTCGATTTATTCAAAGTAAAAGAAAGAATTTTAGAATACCTCGCAGTCAGACAACTTAAAGGACAAGGAATGAAAGGACCGATCCTTTGTTTCTCTGGTCCTCCGGGAGTTGGTAAAACATCACTTGGAAAATCTATCGCAAAAGCTTGCGGCAGAGAATTCGTCAGAATTTCTCTCGGTGGTGTAAAAGATGAAGCGGAAATCAGAGGTCATAGAAGAACGTACGTGGGAGCAATGCCAGGTCGTTTCATTCAGGCGCTGAAGCAAGCAAAGACAAACAATCCAGTTATCCTTCTCGACGAAGTTGATAAAATGGGTGGCGATTTCAAGGGCGATCCTTCATCGGCGCTTCTTGAAGTTCTGGATCCGGAACAAAACTGCAACTTCCGCGATCACTACCTGAACATTCCTTTTGATTTATCAAATGTTATGTTCATTGCCACTTCAAACGTTCTTGAACAAATTCCGGCTCCACTGAGAGACAGAATGGAAATCATCAATCTTTCTGGATATACACAGGAAGAAAAAGTGGCGATCTCCAAAAAATACATCATCCCTAAACAAATGGATGAAAATGGAATCAACACTGGCCACATCGAATTCCATGACGACGGTGTAGCGAGTGTTATCAAGCACTACACGGCTGAAGCAGGACTCAGAAATCTTGAAAGAAAGATTGGAGCCATCTGTAGAAAAGTCGCAATGAAAATTGCTAAAGGTGAAGCTGAAAAGACACACATCATGACGGACACTGTCTTCAAACTTCTTGGACCACCAGTCTATACAAAAGACGATGAAAAAGAAGTAGATGAAGTTGGTGTAGCGACAGGTCTTGCCTGGACAGCTCACGGTGGTGAAGTTCTTTATATTGAAGCCACGAAGATGAAAGGCAGAGGCTTAACTCTGACCGGTCAACTTGGTGACGTCATGAAAGAATCAGCTCAGACGGCAATCGGCTATATCAGAAGCCAGGCTTCTGAACTTTATATCGACGAAGAAATTTTCGAGAAGAATGAAATCCATATTCACCTTCCGGCGGGAGCAACTCCGAAAGATGGACCAAGTGCTGGTATCACATTAGCAACGACACTTGTTTCACTTTTAACGGGTACTCCAATCAGCCGCGATGTTGCGATGACGGGTGAAATTACTCTGACGGGTAAAGTTCTTCCAATTGGCGGTCTGAAAGAGAAAGCTCTTGCAGCGATGAGAATGAATATCAAAACGATCATCATTCCATGGAAAAACAAAAAAGATCTTGAGGACATTCCTGAAGAATACAGAGCAAAACTAAACTTCGTAGCTGTAAAGACAATTGATGAAGTTCTAGAAGTTGCCCTGGTGGGATGGAAAGAAAAGAAGAAAAAGAAAAGCTACGCTCGTTCAAAAGAGACACTTCCGCCTGCAGCGGCTTAACGATCTCTGAGCAAAATTATCCAGTATAAAAGAGAAACCAACAGTATTGTTGGTTTTTCTTTTTTTAGATCGCCCTTTCTTGATATGATTATAAAAAATCATTTCAAGGGATCCGCGCATGAAGCCACCTCGCAATCACGACAAACTTAAAATACTCATCGTTGATGATTCTGACTTCAATCGCAGAACAATGGCTGAAATTCTCACGGGTGAAGGATTCAATGTCGTTGGACAGGCGAAGTCTGCTGAAGACGCTATTCAAATTGCTCACTCCACAAAAGCAAATCTCATTTTTATAGACGTTGTGATGCCTGACATTTCAGGTCTGGAGCTCGCTAAGCACTTCCAGGAAAAACAGGCGGGCGAACGCTTCCTCATCATGATGTCTTCACTGAACATTGAATCAATTGTTATTGAATCTATATCTAACGGTGCTATCGACTTCCTTCAAAAACCTTTTGAAAAAGAAGATCTACTGAAGGCCGTTGAAAAAATCGAAAGACTTGTAGAAAAAGAACGCTAAGGAGATTGTTCAGATGTTTTTAATACGTTTTGTTTTTTACTTCACTCTAAGCTTTGCCATTCTTTGCATTCCAGTTGGCGGTGGCGAACATCTATTTGATAAACTTCTGGGAATGGTAACGCCGTATGCGGACAAGGCCATGAATACGACTAAGCAAAAGCTCTCGACAACTAAGCGTTACTCTAAAAAGCTGTACTCCAATTCTGAACCGTTTGAAAGAGATGAGATTGCCACCAAGCTTGCCGGTGTAAAGAAGATCAAAATGGAGCATAAAAAGCCAGATGATACTTATACTGATGAAGAGCGCGAACGTTTACGAAAAGCTTTAAGCAACGATTAATCACAAACAAAAAGCCCACCATTCGGTGGGCTTTTTTATTTTTGTGTGGAGTGGAGTTAGAAAATTTCTTATTTGCTTGAGTTACGTGATTTCTCTTCTTGCTTAACTTCTGTTTCTTCTTGAGCAACAACTTTTGCTTCTCTCTTATTTGTTTGAACAGCATATGGACATTCAGATTTTTTATTCTCACCTTCTTCAGATGACATTGCTCTTAAGCTGAAGAAAAGGATTGATGCGATTACTAGTGCTTTCATAAATTCCCCCTGACGGTTTTTTAAGTCTTATCTGCTTTTATCTATTGCAGCCTCCATGCCAACTGCCCAGCTTAGCAAAAATAGCAACTTGTCCCTGTAATTTTTTTAGCGTGTTTAAACTTTGGACATTGATGTGTTGAAGATTTAGACAAAAAGAGAATTTCCATTGGGAAAACTGACAAAAAAAAGGCCCGGATGAAACCGGGCCTTCTTTGTATCATAATTTTAAAATGAGACTATTTGCTTGTGTTGCTTGATTGTGCTTCTTTCTTGATTTCTGTTTCAATTGGAAGGACAACTTTCGCTTCTCTTTTGTTCGACTGGTTAGCAAATTGGCATTCTGATTTTTGGTTTTCGCCTTCTTCAGCAAATACGTTAAAAGATAAAAGAGTAAAAATAAAAATGATTAAAAACTTCATAACATTCCCCTGTTGTTGTTTGATTTTATATACTGCAGGGGCCATGCCAACTTTTTGAATTCAATCTCAATGACTTAGAAAGAACGAATATGAAAAACTTTTACAGTGTGTTTAAACTTTAGACAGTAAAAGAATAGCAGGCATTTTCAGAGGGAAAAAAACAAAAGCCTATCCGGCACCTTAGCACCGGATAGGCTTTTAAAACGTATTTAAAAGGCTCTTATTCTTATTTGCTTGTGTTCGTGCCTGAAGTTCCAGTAGAAGCCTTACCGTCAGCTCCAACTTGCTTAGAACCACTCGTGCCTACGATACCAGCACATTGTGTCTCAGCAGAAACAACAATCTTTACACATTTCTTTTCTTCAGCTTTAAAAGCGAAGTCCGTACCCAGCTTCGAGCATTCTTCCTGTGTACATGTATCACCGTCTTTTTTACATTCAGCGTAAACTGAAGCTGATACAAGCATTGCCAGAGTTAAAGTCATTAGAATCTTCATAGTTTTCTCCTTCCTCGATTCACCTAAAAGCGTATCGGTCGATTACATATTTAAATTAACACCTGCAGGCTTAACAATGCTTAAAAGTGATTGGAACGCCTGTGTTACCTGTAAAGCCATCTTTGCGCCGGCCTTAGACTCTACCTTCTTGATTTCACCGAAGTTGTCGTAAGCCACGTTGATAATCCCTACATTTTCCATTTCAATTTCAACAGGTTTCCCCATTGAATTGTATTTGAAAGAAAGTGTACGGCGAGATTTTTCATCGTTCTTTTCCTGGTCAATCATTTTAGTGATTTTTCCAGTGCGGTCATAGATCAATAGTACAGACTTACCTGCGCTGTTAACTGCTTTAGAAAGGTTTCCAGCTTTATCGTATTGGAAAGTTGTCCAGCCTTCATTGTTCACAACTTTTGTGATCTTGTTGATCTTGTCATCGTAATCAAGTTGAACGAACTCACCTTTTGTCGAAGTCTTCTTAGTCAACAATCCTTTTGCATTGTATTCGAAAGTTGTGATGTCTTTACCGCGAGTAATTTTAAGCGGAAGTGAACAACATTCAGAATAGATTGTTTCTGTTTTTACACCATCGAGTTCAGTTGCAATTCTATAAGTATATTGCTGACCGTCTGGTTTTGTTTTAATTTCATACTCGTAACGGCTGATTGATTCAGGTCCATCAACCGGTTTTTTCGTTACTGTAGTCCAGTAATGGAAATCCGGGTTCTTTGGATTGTTTTCGTACTTGTATTTAGTCGTCTCACCGTTTCTTTCTACAACTTCTGTTGCAAATGAGTTCTTGTCGTACTTGATTTGCATTTTTGTGTTGTCGAGGTATGTGATCGAAGTCAAGTTGTGGTTGGCATCGTAATCATACTTATAGCTGTTACCACCAACATCATTTGATAAAATCAGGTTGCCCTTTGTATCGTAAGAGTAAACCGTTTTTTTCTCTGCATCTCTCGAAGCTGATTTAATTTTTCCATCTGGATACCAGTCGAGAAGAATTTGTTTCGCTTGAGTATCTTTGATCGCAGAAACTAATTGTCCCTTGTATTCAAAAAGAATAGCGTAGCCATTTTTATCCGTAATTTTTGTAAGCTTTCCTTCGTTGTCGAAGAAATCAGTGCGTCCATCAGAATTGCTTCTCTTGTATCCGTCTTTTACTTTTTCAAGAGTCTGGATACCGCGGTCATTTGAATAAAGCATTGTCCCGTCAGCAAGTTTTGTTTCGATATTATATTTTTTCGAATAAGCCTGACGTAGTTCTGCATCTCTGTTCAGATTGTTGATCAAAGCTGAAACAGCAGCTTCACTCATTGGTTCTTTTTTCTTCATTGCATCGACAATTTTCTTCGAAGCAGCTTCAACATTGATCGCTTCTTTCGGAACAAATCTCGTCTGAGCACCTGAACCGTTTTCGATGACAACGACAGATCCGTCAGCAGAAACAACTAGTTTCGTTTCATAGAGAGATCCCCAACCGAAACCAAACCAACCATTCTCAGTTGATTTCGAGTTGTATGTACGAGTCACTTCCAGATCATGATCGCCACCAGGAACGATGATGTCAGTGTAAGTGATGTAAAAATTTCCATTCTTCAAATTCACTCCACCAAAAGCCATGACAGGCAATAGTGAAAGAGCGATAAGTGATTTTTTAAAACTCATAAACTTCAAGTCCTTGTTAAATAAAAAAATCCGTTTTCTATTTCGGTCGTTTAGACCATTTTCTTTAAATTTTAATTTTTACAATCTTCATTATAATGTAAATCCCAGCTAAATCGAAAAGAACCGCAAAAAACAACATGATGAAGCCAATGACAGTCGTAAATAAGGGTGTCATCGACGATGGATCTTGTAGAAAATAGATCAAGCCCAGCGCGTATGGCATGGCCCCAATGACCATTCCCTGGAACATTCCCTGTGCCGTATAGGTGTCAATTTTCTGTTGCAGTCTCACCCGCTCGCGGATTACGTCCACAATAGTGTCAAAAGTTTCTGCAAGATTACCACCGGTTTCGCGTAAAATATTGACACTCGAAACGAACATATCGTTATCTTCAGTCGGCACTCGTTTTGCCAGGTTTTCAAAACATTCTTCGAGAGGCATACCAATTCGGTTCTGCTGAAGAATGATATTAAATTCCTGAGAAATCGGCGCAGGCATTTCATCAACGATCATACCAATCGCCTGTGGAACTGAAAGACCAGCACGAATACCATTTGAAAGCAGCTGAAGCGCATCGACCATTTGCCCGGAGTACGCCTTAATTCTTTTCTCTACTAAAAAATCGACGATCATTCTTGGTGCTTTAAATCCTATGAACGCAAGAATACTTCCGACAATAATTCCAATGAGCCATTTTCCAAAAAGCCCAAGTAGAAGAAACATAAAACATCCAATACCTACTGAACTCCCTAGAAGAATATACGTCACTTTATCCTGGGGAATATCAATGAAAAGAAACTCCAGTTTCTCCATGATATACGTTCTCGTTCCATAGGTTTGATGTTCAACCCAATCAAAAATATTCAATGAATATTTGTAGCTAAGAGCGAATACAAGTCCACCCACCACGAAGATGAGTCCCTTGAGTCCGACTAAGCTTAAAAAAATACTCACTCTTTTTTACTCCTACTTCTTCACAGGTGGTTTGGCAGCACCGGCCGCTCCTGCTGCCGTCGCAGGTGCCGCAGTTCCTGCAGGTTTTGCTCCCGGAGTGGCCGGAGCCGCTGCACTTGGAGTCGGAGGAACAGGAGTTGCCGGTGCTGCTTGTGGAGGTCTATTCGAAAAAATTCCGCGAGGAACGTTGTACCCTTTTCTCTCGAGAACCTCGATGAACTTCGGAATGAAACCAGTCGCCTGGAATTCACCGAGGATCTTTCCGTTCTTATCAATTTCTTTTTGGATAAATAAGAAAATATCCTGAAGGATTACTGTATCACCCTGCATACCACCGATCTCAGTGATGTACATAACTCTTCTCGAACCATCGTCGAGACGAGACTGCTGAATAATCATGTGAACAGCGTTCGCAATCATTTCTTTAATCGCACGAGGAGAAATCGAAGTTCCCGCGTACTGAACAAGAGTTTCAAGACGGCCGATACACTCTCTTGGATTGTTCGAGTGGACAGTTGTCATTGAACCATCGTGACCTGTACCCATCGCCTGCAACATATCCAGCGTTTCACCACCGCGACACTCACCGACAACAATTCGGTCGGGACGCATACGCAGTGTCTGTTTTACGAGACAGCGGATGTCTATAGCTCCGTCGCCTTCCAGCGACGGAGGGCGTGTCTCCAATCTTACAATATGTTCTTGAGGAAAGTTCAATTCCGCCGAGTCTTCACAGGTAATAATACGTTCGTTCGATTGAATGAAACCGCCGAGAACGTTGATCAATGTTGTCTTACCAGAACCAGTACCGCCGGAAACAATAATATTTCGGTGTGCTTCAACTGCAATGCGGAGAAAGTCCGCCATATTTTCAGTCATTGAGCCATACTTCACAAGGTCTTTATAGGTCAGACGTTTCTCTGGGAATTTACGAATGGTAATAGTACAACCATCAATCGACGATGGAGGAATAATTGCGTGAACGCGCGAGCCATCTTTCAAGCGGGCATCAACGTAAGGAGTTTTCTCATCAATACGTCGACCGATAGGTGCAACGATTCTTTCAATAACGTTTAAAACTTGTCTGTCATTGGTAAAAACGACATCTGAAAGTTTAATCTTACCGCCCTGTTCGTAATAAATTTTATAAGGGCCAACAACCATAACTTCCGAAACAGTTTTATCACGAAGCAAATCTTCCAAAGGTCCTAGCCCGAGAGCTTCATCCAGAATTTCTTTCACGATTTGATTCATATCATCGCGGGAATTGAGGATCCCCTTGGTATCTTCTTTGCCGAGCAAATCGACAACAACTTTTTTAGTTTGTTCTTTGAGGATGATCTGAGCTTTCGGATCATTGTCGTCAGCTTTTTTTAAATCCATTTCTTCGACAAGGGCCTTGTGAATGCGTGACTTAAGTTCAGTCCACGGACTCTTTCCGTTTTTGACTGTAGAGCCATCCGCATTTTTAGGTTCTTCTTTTTTAGCACCGACATCTGAAGGTTTTGTCAGTCGCTCAAGAGTTTTAAGAACGTTTTTTTCATTGAGGCGTCTGACAGTGTCGATAATCCCTTTTGCAAAAGGACTGCTCTTTGCCACCAGCATGACTGGTTTTTTTTGATTGAGAGCAAGAATACAGTTCTGATCATCTTTTGGAATGGCGGAGAAAACGGGTTTCCCGATTGTCTTTGCAATAACGTCGTTGGTAACCGGATGCCCTTGCTGTGCTTGATTCACTACAAACTGAATCATGTCTTTCGGAAACATCATCGTTACGAGTTCGGAATAAAGCCTCTTCGTCTGATTGAGAGCGAGAATGTCCGGTGTACACACAACCAAAATTAAAGTCGAGAATTCCAATGCCTTGATTGCAAGAGGAGTTAATTCATTTCCGGCATCGATGATAGTGACGGGATAAATATTCGTGACGGCCTTGAGTGTTCTTCCGAGCGCTTCAACTTCAATACTATTTGAAGCCGTTGTTTCATTTGGCATCCCGATATAGAAAACGTTCTGATTCATATTCGCGAATTGCAGAATGGAATTCGGATCAATCGCGCCTTTGAAGTCAGCGAGCTCTTTTAGATTTTTCTTTCCCTTCATCCCGGTAATGAAGTCCTGATCACCACTCGCCTTCTGGTCGAAATCGAGAAGAAGTGTTTTCACTTTTCCTTCGATCGCATAGGCAAAGGCAAGGTTGGCGGCGACCTGGGATTTCCCAAGACCACCTTTACCACCGATAATTGAAATTATGTGTCCGGCCATTTATCGGCTCCTTTTTCTAAACTTCTTCTCAATATCAGCTGATCCGGTTGATGCTGATTCAATCACTTCTGGTGTGATAAAAATAACAAACTGAGATCGCTGAGTTGAATATTTTTTTGATTTGATAAAATTAAACAATGGACTTGAGTTCTCTGAAGTCACCTTGTCTCCATCCTTATCGAAATCTGTCGACGTAGAGTTAATAGCAACACCACCGATGGCAGCAGACTCCTGCGACTTTAAAACAATAGTTGAGTTGATCTGGTTTTCCAGTTTTCTCGGCGGGCTGTCTGCTGATGCCGATGAAACTTTTATTGAGACAACAAGATTGATTTTTTCTTCCTGGAGCATGCTGGGAGTAATCCCCATATCAAAACCTGCAGTCGTTAAACCTGATTTTGCATTGTCGCCTGTTCCGATCTGATAAGGTATTTCTGTTGTCTTGGAAATTTTTCCTTGGACATTTTCACGAACAATAACAACACCTGATTGAACAACGCGGGCGTGCCCTGCACTCTTGGCAGAATTTAATTTAGGAAAGAGATGTGAAATCGTCGCAGATAAAGTTCCATTAGACGAAGTTGTAACTCCACCCGTTGTGCTTTTTCCGATTCCTATTGATCCACCATCGCCACTCATGAACGGTGTCCATGTGAAAGAAAATAATCGATCATACCCTTTGGTTAATTCCACAAACTGAGCTGTGAGTTTAAACAATTTTGGAAGTGGTTCAGGTTTTGGTTTTGAATTCACGGTGAGCAAATTTTCAAACGGCGGTTTTTTTGTCGACTGTACTGCGTCCGTTCTACGAGCGAGGTTTTGAATTTGGTCCGGAAGATAAGCGCGGGCAATTTGCTCTGCTTTATCACTTTCTTCTTTAGAGCCAACGACACCTTCAATCCAGAAGCTTCCGTTTACTACGCGAACAGTAACATCTTTTAAGTTACTCTTCTGCATTTCTTCCTGCATCTTTCTGGCAATGACCAATTGAGTTTGCGGAGAAAGTTCTACAAGTCTCAAAACATCTTGATATTGATCGAGAATAACAACAACTTTACCAATGTCGCTTGGTACGACGATTTGTCCGCCGACAAAAACTTTGTCGCCCTTAATACCAATTTCCAGACCTTCAACATCACTCAAAAGTTCTTTCAATTGAACAACGACTTTTGATTGATCGGAAGCTGTGACTTTTACCAGGTAACGTGCGCGGATATCACCGGCAGCATCTCTGAGCGTAAGAGTTGTTTCACCGGCCTTAACACCAGTGAGAAGAATTTCTTTTTTTGAAGGGACAATCTGATACGTGGCGAGGTTTTCGTTTGCTAACTTCACAACCGTGTTTGGAACGAAATCGAGCTTGATAATTTTTTCAAGACCAACAACAACATCGACTTCCTTGAGCGTATCAGTGTTCTCGTCCTGAGCATGAACCAGGAATGTAAAAGACAGAAAGAATGTGAGTAAAAGCTTATTGAGCATTCTTATTCTCTTTAGCATTCTTCTCTAGGAAGTATTGTTTTGCTTCAGATGCATCTTCGCCGAGTACATCGTAAATTTGCGTAGCTTTCAATCGAACAGGTTCCTTATCAGCGTTATTTCTCAAAGCAAGGGAAAGGTTCCCTCCCCCGTAAGACTGAATGAACGCAAGTTTTTGAACATCGTAAGGATCGAGCTCGAGAGTAATTGTGTTGTAGGTTGTGTACGTGTTGAGGTTCATCGTACGAATAACTTTCGGTGTCTCAACTCCGTAGATTGGAATGGAGTTTGTCATACTCATCCCCGTTGAAAGAACAAGAACATCCTGAAGGATTGTACGCGTCTTTTGTAAATCTCTTCTTGAACCTTGAGAAATATCAAGAGCAGCAAGAACATCGACTCGGTCACCCGGTTTGATTAGACGGCCAACGGCATCTCTTTCAGTGATATTGATTGCAACAGCACGCTTACCAACTGAAACCTGTCTCGATAAACCTGTTTTAATCCCAGGATACGTGACACGTGGTTTGGTAATCTGCTCACCTTTGATGATGGGAACAGTCGCAATTGTATTTTCTAATTCTTTGATTGATTTGAAGTGACCAGGTGAGAGAAAATTTTCAGGAACAGTTTTGATTTCAATCTTTGAGTCATCGATCAGATCCAATTCTTGAATATCAACTTTCGCAACAACGACTGAACTTTGAATTCCGTATTGTTTTATCATCGCTGCTTTTTGATCATCGATGTATGTGTACACCATCATCATGGCAAAGCCTGCGATCACGAGTGCCAGAGTCAGTGCGCGTGTGTTCATTTTTTCCAACCTGTTTAAATAACTAGCTTTTTAATTTTAGCAAACTTTGGGCTGAAAAATGGGTAGAGGAAGATTTTGACTAGTTGCTTGTACGATTCTCACAGCTACTTCGCCCGTCGGCCTGTACGCTGGGATGAATGTAGAACTGACCTTTTGAGTCGGCCACATAAGTAGGTCCGCACACTCCATAGTAAGTAAAGATGCGCACGAAGTGACTTGAGCCCGGCTCTTCTCTTTCGGAACTATTGCAGTCTTCGTTGGAGCCGTTTTGAAGAAGTGAAGAAAATTTAAAACATGTTCCGAACGTTTCTTGTGATGATCCCCCAAAATGGTCAGACCAACCAAAGGCACTGAATCCTACTTTCTTGAGACCAAGATCCTTTAAGTGCTCCAGCTCGGGAAAAGTATTTACGTAAGAATTGTTCTTGATGGAAATATAGTAATAGCCTCTCACCGCTTTCTGCTGATTGATGGCTCCGTTAATGGAATTTCCGGCTGAGTAATAAATAGTGTACAAAAAAAGCAAGAATGGAATGAAGAGAATCATTTCAAACAAGGCTTGACCATTTTCATTGGATAATTGCTGTTGGAATTTGTTCATCATCAACCGCCGTTATCATCCAAGGTCGCATGAACCTCGCAAGTATTGCCGACAACCATCTTGATCGCATTGCACGTTTGCGCATAAGTTTCAGGGCGTGAAGGCTCCCGGCCTAAAAAAGATTCAGCTCTAAACTTCAGAGGATCTTTTCCTCCGACAAAACCTTGAGAAAAAATTTGGGTGAATTCGACATAAAGGCCAATGAAGGCTGGATACTTGACGGAACTGGCGTTGTTTTCTTTTAACTCTCCATCAAAGCCAGGAATCAAAACATCAGGAAGATTTTTTTTGAAAACTAAACTCGCAAGTTCGAAAGCATTTTTATCCCGCCCTTCAAGTGACTGCTGCGTTTCAGAGTCAGCAACAAGATAAGCACGAGAGGCCATAAAAACAGCATGGTGAACCATGTATCCATTGGTGTAATTGGTGGCCATTTTCAAAAAGAGAAATATAAAGCCGACCGCTGCTGTGAACGTAAGAATGAATTCGATAGTTGATTGACCTTTATTATTTTTTTTCATTATGGGTAAGGGTCATCACCTGCAAAGAATCTCGATCCGCCGGTTTGACCATTGAAATAGAGATCGTGTTTATTGCTGCCGTATTCAAATTGAGAGGCTTCTTCAAAATTGGTGTTGCTGTTGTATTGCATACCATAGCGATAGGAATAGCTCATTCCCTTCTTCATAGTCGCAAACATTCCGTCTGTTCCTTTGATAAAATCTTTGAAACGTTTGTTGTTGTAGAAGGCATAGCCGAGCGAACTCAAGACTGCGAGAAGCAGAATGTATTCAACTAAACTTTGTCCTTTCTGAGTTGCTAGTAGCCTAGCACCAACCGATTTTGCCATCCAAACCACATCCATGCGATAAAGATCACCGGGGCATAAGTAAATTTCTTTCCAAAAATTTTCTTAATTCCACGTATGTCACCAATTCTGACCAACACAACTATATTATCAAAGTTCTTGATAGCGTTAAACAGCAAAAGAGAACTCCCGACTATCACAGTTGTGTATAAGAGATAGAGGAAGACTGTTTCTTGAAATGGATGAGGAACGAGAAGATAAAAGGAAGCGAGATATTTCGAATCACCTCCTCCCATAATGTTCATCAGGAAAAGAACAAAACCTACAAAGAGAAACGCGAGTGAAAAAAGAAACGCGCTGAACTTCCAGACGTAAATTTGCGGGTACACAAACGTGAGCACGACAAAGAAAATGAAATTGATCGCTACCCAGAGATTGGAAATTTTGGTTGTTTTAAAATCGATGTAGGCAACAAAGAGGAGTTGGATAGAAATGAAAATAAAAACCAGTAATGGCAACATCAGCGCTGTTCCTGATTTTTAAATCTCGTATAAAAGCATTCGTACTTGCAAACGCCGGTTGAAAATTGCTCTGTCATTTCAAAACCAAGATAACCCACTGACTGAAACATTGTTTTGCCAAGGCCTTTTACCATATTGATTGTAATAAAGGTCATAAAGGCAAAAATGAAAAGATATTCAATAAGGGCCTGTCCGGAAGAGGCCCTTATCAAGTTATTGGTTGTCATGATTTAAGAATTAAGGATAGGAGGCCGTGAAGCAATAGGAGGAAAATAATACCCAAAAAGAAACGGATATTTCAATACTACTAAGAGAACGAAATTTTCAGACAAAACTATGGTGTGTCTTGCAACATTCCATCGGCTTTGTTGAATACACCGTCAGTTAGTGATCCAAGACGCTTCGTTGCCTGGTCTCTGAACTTAAAAACAATCATGGCAACAACTGCTACGAGTAGAATGTACTCTGTAGACGTCTGTCCACTCTCATCTTTTAAATAGGCCAATAGCTTTTTCATACGTGCACTCCTATTACGAATTCCCACTGCCGAGCGCTTCGGCTAATCTCAGTAAGAACTTTAATTTCAGCACTATTATTTTATCATTTTACTCAGCTTTTCTTGTGCCTAATTAATGTCTGATGCTTTTTTTGAATTAACTATATGATTTTACAAGTGCGGTAAAAAGATTCCTAGAGATGACCTTTCAGAAAGTGTATAATGAAAGTGGGTCTAGGAGTTGGCAATTAAGTTGGTTCCTCTATAAAGATTTATTCGGGAGCGGTCCCTGGTCACGGTGTGCAAGCTCATATTGAACCTTCGGGTTCTTTCAGTGAGAAGCCTAAAGTGACTACTAACTGCAGCCACCTATTTAAAAATGGGCGGAACCTCGACAATAGTCCACCTTCTAGGCTCTTTATCTTTCTTCTCTTATCAACAATCCCGTACATTCAAATGCTTGACATGTAGCCTCTCTCCCCTGATCCTATTTCTATGATCGACAATGTTAATTATCAGCCGCTGAACTATTCCTGGATTGAAGGCCTCGCCCTCGATGAAATCAATATGGATGAATCGGGTATTGTGAATATCAATGGCCATTTGAATCCGGAACTTCTTCTCGAGGAATCTTCGATTGCTTTCATGAATGATCTTCGCGATCGCTTTGAAGCTTACGTGACGAAGTTCAACGAATACCGCGCACGCAATAATTCAACTGCTGCGATCAAGCTTTTCAAAATTTCAAACACTGTGAACGACTTCATGTTGTTCAGAAATTCTCTTCGTCTTATTTTTGCCCGCAAATCTTACGACGTAATCTCGATTGGATTTCTGGCGAATGGAAAAGACATCTACGGAGCTCGCCTCTCTTTCAATGATCAATTCGGTTCAACGAATATTCATGAAATCAGAGCGCATCTTGGACCGTTTAACAAAATCACATGGCGCTTTAATAATGAAGTTGTTGATGTTGATGCGCTTGTTAGACACTATTTGACCGAGTTTATTGTTAACTCTGCTCGCTAATAGCTTCAAACAGAAAACAAAACCCGTTAAATAAACGAAATCCCTTCGCCCTTATTCTTCACAGCTTTATTATTGTGTTTTACACCGTGAAAACGTTTGTAAGTAAATTCCACCGATTCGCGAATGGTCGGCATTTTGATTTTGAGCAAGCCTTCAATGTTTAAAACATCGAGCTTGTAGTAAAGATGCTCTTCAATCTTTTCGATGTTTGCACCTTTGGCGATTGGAAAATGCCACTTGCCTTTGTTGATGAGACCGTCTGATTCATTGAAGATTTCGCAATAGAGTTTTGCGAATTCATAATGAGTCATCGTATCTTGAGAACTCAAATGAACGAGTCTGTTCGTGACGTTTTTATCAATACACATTTTGAGAACCATACCCAGGTAATAAACATCAAGCCAGCCCTGGTGAACGAAATCGTCATAGATCGCGCCCTGGTTGTTTTTGATATTTTTCTGGAGCTGTTCAAAAAAAGTATTCGTAAGTGGATTGACTCCCCTGCCGTAAATTTTGCAGCAGCGGAAGATGAGATAGTTCAATGACGATTTTTGCAGATAGAATTCTGAAGACGCCTGGGCTTTCCCGTATTGCGTGATGACGTCAGGGTTATCCATTTCATTATAGTTTTTATTCATGCCAGAAAAAACAAATTGCGATGAGAAATACACAATGCGAGCGCCATAGCGAGGAGCCATTTCAGCGACGTTAAAAAGGCCCGCAGAGTTTAAAGCATCACATGCATTGGGTTTGTCTGCGCAATCTTTTAGAGAAGTCAGTCCCACGCAATAAAGAACAAAATCTGGCTTGAAAGCATAAAGCACGAGTTGCACTTCATCTTTATTCAGAACATCACATGGCAAAGTGAGAATGCCCGGCAATGGTGTATGGCTTTTATGATAAGTCCCGACTACGCGATAATCTTTTCGAAAAAATTCCGCGAGATTGGATCCAATGAAGGAATTGATTCCAATGATGAGAACTGTTTTTCTTTTGTCAGGTGCTACTGTCGTTTCTATTGCCATAAGTAGTTCCAGTATATCATTTGGGAAAATAAAAATAGGAAAAGTTGCTCCATTCGGAGCAACTTTCCCGTTAAGATTAGCCTTGTAGTAGTTTTAAAGCAGTATTTGGGGTCTGATTAGCTTGCGATAGAACCGAAATACCTGCCTGATGTAGAATATTATTCTTAGTCAGATCAGCTGTTTCAGCTGCTACGTCAACATCTCTAATTCTTGAGTTCGCTGCTGAGAGGTTCTCATCGCTTACTTCAAGGTTATTGGTTGTTGATTGCAACCTGTTTTGAAGGGCACCAAAGTTAGCTCGTACACCGTTGATCTTTACTAAAGCATCATCCAGTTTTTTGAGCGAAGTCTGAGCTCCTTCTTTCGTCGACACGCTATCGATCGTCAAACCCAACGATTCGAGAGATGCATCCGCCCCTGCGCCGTCATAGTGAAGTCTATCGAGCAGAGGATCGTTTTTAATACCAACTTGGAATTCGAGTTTACCGCCTGTTCCATCGAGAAGTTTGATTCCGTTGAATTCTGTAGACTTTGAAATTCTGTCGATCTCTTCTTTGAGATTTTGGAATTCAATGTCTGAGAAACCTCTCTCTGTAGTTCCCACTGTATCAGAAGCGGCTTGGACTGAAAGTTCTCTAAGTCTGATGATGATGTTTGAGATTTCATTCATTCCACCTTCTGCCGTCTGTAACATTGAGATCGCGTCGCCAGCATTTCGCTTCGCTTGTCTCATTCCTCGTATCTGGGCTTTCAAGTTTTCACTGATCGCCAGCCCCGCCGCATCGTCTCCAGATCTAGTGATTCTCTCCCCTGACGACAACTTTCTTAGGTTGTCATTTAGGTTTCGAGATGTGATCCCTAAGGATCTTTGTGCTGATAACGACGGTATATTTGTGTTAATTCTTAATCCCATATTTAATCTCCTGTCACGCTAAGCCTCCCTGCTAATACTCCGAACATCTTGTTCAGAAAAATTTGTTAATTGTTAATTTTAAAGTTCAAGTCTCTTTCAAAAATTCTCGTAACTGTGCCTTAAGCATCTACTACAATGCTAAAACTTTTTTTAATCTAAGTTACTGTGCAACAACTCACACTTGCAGGCATGTTTGTTGCTCAGAGGTTATTACCTCTGAGAAGCAGCCTGGATCAAGCTTAGTGCTGAGTTAGTACTTGAGTTAGCTTGAGAAAGCACACTAGTACCAGCTTGCATTAAGATGTTCTGTTTAGTTAATTCTGCAGTCTCTGCAGCTACGTCTGTGTCTCTTACACGAGAGTTTGCAGAAGAAAGGTTTTCAATACTTGTTTGAATATTGTTAACTGTTGACTGCAATCTGTTTTGAAGAGCACCGAAGTCAGCTCTGATCCCTGAAACAGAGATGATCGCTTGATCGATTGACGTCAGAGAGTTTTGAGCTGAAATCTTGTCTGATACAGAAGCTAAGTTTAATCCAAGAGCAGCTACGTTTACGTCTGCTGATGAAGCATCGAACGTTAATCTGTCTGAGATAGGATCGTTTCTTGTACCGATTTGAATATCAAATACAGCACCAGTACCGTTTAGAAGTGGTACGCGGTTAAATTCTGTCGAGTTTGCGATACGGTCAACTTCCGAAGTTAACTGTTCAAATTCCACGTTAAGGAATTTTCTTTCAGTTGATCCGATAGTATCAGAAGCAGCTTGAACAGAAAGTTCTCTTAATCTGATTAAGATGTTTGAAACTTCGCCTAAAGCACCTTCAGCAATCTGAACCAGAGACACACCGTCTTCTGCGTTTCTTCCTGCCTGGCCTAGACCTTTAATTTGAGCTTTTAAGTTTTCTGAGATTGCGAGACCGGCAGCATCGTCACCAGCTCTGTTGATTCTTTGTCCTGAAGAAAGTTTCTCCAAAGACTTGTTCATGTTGATACGAGTTGAACCTAAGTTCCTCTGTGCGTTTAAAGACGCCACGTTCGTGTTAATTCGAAGTCCCATTGTAATCCTCCTTGATTCTCTGGCTGGAAAGACATCATGTCCTTCACTGTGAGTGTTACCTCACGGCTTCAAACTACATATCGACACTCCGAAAAATACCTTTAGAAAAAAATGACTATTTTTTAGACATTTTTTTCGGCATAAGTATTTGTAAATACTCAGAACAGTGTAGCTGAGTAAATTGCTCCGGTGAAATTAGTGTAAAAAAATGCGCCAATTTATGAAGTACTGTCGTTAAAATAAACAAATGATCGCTGAAAACTTCGCTCTCACCACACTCTCTGATAATCCTGAGTACTTCGAAGAAGTTCTTCTCCTTATAGAAGAAGAATTTCATTACAGCGAAGGCCATCACTACGAAAAAGATTTCGCTCCGTTAATGGATCCACTCAATTTTGAAAATTGTTATCTCTATATCGATAGCAAAACAAATCACGTAGCCGCGCATTTAGCAGTTTGTGAAAGAACTCTCATAAAAAACAATCATGAGATGAAAGTAGTTTTAATTGGTGGAATTGCGACTCATAAAAATTATCGCAGAATGCATTTATTTAAACACCTCATGGAGCATGCTCTAGAAGTTCACGCTGATGCTGGGCTTTTCATTTTGTGGAGTGACCTTGAAAACATCTATGAGAAGTTTCAATTTCATCGCACAGGTGGATTAATTGAAACGGGAACGAGAAATTTCTCTGCCAGCGAAAGACCAAGTGGTTATGAGAAAACAAAATTCAATCAACTCTCTGATGATGAATTCAGCTCTGTTTTAGATTTATATAAAACTTTTAATGAAAATTATTTTTTCACGATTAAGCGCGAAGAAAAAGATTGGTCTATCATTCGCGAGATGGATTCAGTTGATCTATTCGTGAGAAGAGATCTCAATGGAGAAATAACTCGTTACTTTTGTGTGAACAAAGGCCGCGACTTGACTAACATCATTCATGAAGTTTCTGCTCTTAACAAAAAAGAGTTTGATAATCTGTTAAAAGATCTCGAGATGTACAAGATGTGGATGCCTGAGACCGAAAGCCTTCGTTTTAAAAGCAGCGATATTTTCTATACGGCTTTCTTCCGACTGGGCAATACTATGTCCTTGAATACTTTTCTGCAAAACGTAACTCAAACTCAGTTAAAGATTTTAAGTGCGGACGATGGAACCATTCATTTTGAATTTAGGAATGAAGAATTTAAAGTGACGGCAAAAGATTTTCTACAGTATCTTTTTGGGCCAAAGCCCCTGGTCGAATTCGCACCTTTTGGCTTATCACTGTATGTTGCGGGAGCAGACAGCATTTAATTTTTTTTAATCTATTCCGTACACCAGTTCTTTTTTCTTCAGACGATCTTTAAATAAGTCTCTCCAATCATCAATGGATTGCTCATCAAATGATCCGTCCTTATTTCCTTTCAGGTAAAGAACAAATTCAGCAGGTGTGTTTTTATACAGCGTGAGGATTCCCATATCATCAGGGCGAAGGCTCACATTGAGAATCGTTTTCATTCCTGGCCAGTGAATGTCGCCATAGTTGTAAGCAATCATTTCAGCACAAGTTAATTTATCTGGCGTAAGAGCATCGAAGGTAAAATCGTATTTTGCATCTAATTGCTCAGACAGACCTTCCATGACGGATTCAATATTATCAGTGATACCGTTGATTCTCGTAACGGCAATTTCATCGAGATTTGTGAAATCTTCTAGACTCACGAATTGCATTCCAGGCTTTCTTATTTCGACAATGTTTTTTCCCGCTTCAACAGCTTCGCGGAACGGTTTAAAAAATTCTTTGTCCCAAACAGCCGTCTGCTCAAGCTCTTCCTTAGTCCCAAGCCAGACAGCAACGTGTCCCCAGTGACCTGGAATTGTGAGGTTTGAAAGAACGAATGTGCGTGTTTCAAAAACTAGATCCAGTGGCTTCAGATTTTGTTTCAAGAGAGCAATCGCCTGCTCGTTCTTATTCAAGCGGCCATTTCTCCATTTGAGTTTATCAGAAAGAAATCCCCAGACGCGAGCTGCTCCCGAGACAACTGAAGCAACACCTTTGATTGCAACGTCAGATGAGCGAACAAATTTTCCGTCCTTAACATCTGCACTGAGTGAAAGATTGTCTGGCAGTGAAACTTTGTCAGCATTCAATTTCTCTAAAAAGGCTGCAATGAATTCGTGTGAAGTATAGTGAGCGTACATTTTCTTAAGGCCCGTGAGTTCATATTTTGGGTATTTCACAATCGTATTGACGATTCTTCTCATCTTAGGATCGTTTAGGGCCTTGCTTCCAAGTTGAGTAAAATCATAAATCGCAACAGCTTCACCTAGAATCGCAGGCTGACAGCCGTTTTCCGCGTTGTAAGCTTCCATCGTCTCTTTCAAATGAGCATAACGAGCTGTGAGCATTTTCTGTAAGTTTGAAATTTCAAATTGAGTGACGTCTTCGCTCTTATGCGAAACCATTGTTTGAATCAAGGATTCACTCTGATCTACCAATTTGATGTGCTTATTGAGCAAGTCAGAACAATTGTCCTGAGCAAAGAGTGATGTTGAAACCAGTGTGCATAAAATGAAGAGTATTTTCATAATATGCAATATTAGCTTTGTTCAGCGCCTGAGGGGGCGTTTTGAATTTTTTACAATAAGGGGGGTGTCTAAAGTTTAGACACCTAGAACTCGCTTCTTTTCGCCACTGTAGGTTTGAAAATAGAATTCACATACTTCTGAGCAATCCTATAAGGGAAATCCTGGTTCTTAATCTCTTTCATTTCTCTAATTGTCTGCGCATTTAGTTTAGAGAGATCGGCCCTATCCATAAAATTGTAATCGATGACCCCAGGTTCAACTTTTAAGAAAAGAAAAGATTCATCAGAAACCCTGTAAGGGAAAATAGATTTAAATCCAGCGTAGTAAAATGTCGAAGCAATCACGCTATTGCTCACAACGTGCCTGTCGTTAAAAACCTGAGTCATGACTGCATGGCCCTGATAGCGATCTTTGGTATAATCCTCTCTGTTATAAAACGGAGCATCCAGAACCACGAAGCCATTGGGATTGAGCACATTTCTAATATAGGTGTAGAACTCCACACTATAAAGTCGAGCCAGATCGTATGAGTTTGGATAAGGGAAATCGATAAATACGGCATCGTATTTATCATGCGTATTTCTGATGTAGTAAAATCCGTCATTAATTTCGACGTGCACTCTCTTATCATCGAGAGAATGTTGATTGAGTTCCGCAAATCGTTCTCTGGCGAGATCAATCATCTTTTGATCGAGTTCAATATGCTTTATCGATTCAATCTCAGGGTATTTTAAAAGTTCTCTAAGAAGTAGCCCGTCTCCTCCACCCAGAAGCAAAATCTTTTTGGGCACTTGTTTATTCATGACTATTGAAACGTGGGCAAAGGCCTGGTGATAGAAGAACTCAGTCGTCGTATTAAACTGGAAATTGGTATCCAATGTGAGAATCGTCGAGTCCGTCACCTTTCCATCTTCTGTCGTAGGATAAGTAAAAATATCAATGTACTGATACAAGGACTTCATCCTTTCAATCGGTTTGAAACTATCTACTTTTCTCACCAGATCATCGAGGTCAGTATTATTTTGCGCCAAAATCTTCGGAAGGTAATAAAAGAATTTTAAATAGCGTTGAGTAATGTTTCCTTCATTGGCCCCGATCAAAGTGATAAGAACGATTAAAGCTCCCACTGCTCCGCTGTAAACTGATTTCTTTGTCGGCAAATACCTGAACAAAAAATAAACGCAAACGGCAAGGTTTAATGAAGCAACTGCTACTGAGGTTTTGATAACATCCAGCTTCGGCAAAAAATAATAAGCGAAAAAAATAGTACCCACCAAAGTGCCCAGGTAATTCACCCCGAGCACAAAGTGCTCACTTTCTTCGGACTGGCCCAGCTTCAAGTCAGAAACCTTCATCATAAGTGGAATTTCAAATCCTGAAAGAAGCCCAATAGACAAAGTGAGCAACTGAATCGACACAAAGAAAACAGTTTTTAAAAGAAACTGGTTCTGAAGATAAAAAGATGAGTAAAAATCCCCTGTGAAGAAAAACAGATTATCGAGGTATTTATAACTTCCGTGAAATAAATAAACATACACAACACAGATCGTCCCCAAAAAGGACAATCCCAACTCAACAAGCATTAAGCTTTTGAAAGTATCTACCAGCTTGTCAGAATAATAGGCCCCAAGTCCAAGTCCACCGATATAAACCCCGACCGTCAACGACTGCCACCAGATATAATTACCGGTTACAATCGCCAGCGTATTGGACAGAAGCAATTCATAAACAATACTGCAAAAAGCAAGTATGACTGTGATGATTAAAATTTCGGCCCTAATCAGTGTTTTCGTATTCATTAAAACTTCCCGCCAAAATAAAATTTTTCAATAATCATCTGATTGATTGCTCCTGAGTTAAACAACATGAGCACCCACGCTATCAACATCGCCCAGATCAAACCTTTGAAGAGCTTATTCTCCACTTTCATCTTATGCATGATCAAAAAGGCAATCAGGATATTAATTAATGAAACGGCATAACCAATGGTGAAAATATGAAGACTCGGCAAAATCACAATAGGAAATAAAATAGCTCCCAACAGTGTCCCTAAATAATCGAAGGCGAGAACATAATGTCCTCTTGTCGTTCTGAACTGCTTGCTCATGTCCATCAGGAGAGGAAGCTCGAGCCCCGACATAAAACCTATCGCGACAATGAGAAAATGATTCAGTACAAAGAGTGGAATTTGAATCGTATTGGAGAAAAATGAAATTCCGCTGGCGCGTGAAATACCGTTAAATAAATAGTCTACTATCAATACTAAAACGGGCGCTACTCCACCCACGAGTGAAAGCATCAACTCGACTTTAATAAACTCTTTGAAATAATCTTTGGAGATAAATTTTTTATATAAGAGGGCCCCAAATCCCATCGAAGCAATGAAGAGACCAATCGTGAGATTATATCTAAGGGCCGTATTTCCCATCGTCGTTGAAAGAGACTGGGCCAGAAGAAACTCATATAAGATACTGCAGCAAGCGACGACGACAGTGACAAAATAGACAAGTGCAAGGCTCTTATCTTCTTCCTGGTGACCGATGCGTCCTCTGAGTACGACTTTCGTTTCAGTTTTTTTAAATGGAACGACTGATTTTATTTCATCCAGAATCTTTTCCAGATTTGTACTCATATTGCAGATATAAATATCCATCGAAATATAATTATTTTCAGGATACGTATGAATACTGAAATGGGATTCGGCAAGAATGAAAACAATCGTATCACCATGCGGATCAAAGCGATGCTCCACTCTATTTACGACTGTCAGGTTTTTTTCAATAATCTGTTTAATCGCTTCGATATCTGCTTCGCGAATCTCGCGATCAAGAACGGCATCGAAGAGTAAGTGCTGGGACCTCGTGTCCATAATATTTTATCCTTTTATCTGCAATATCAGCTCGCCCATTCTGGTTTTCTTAATGAAATAACAAACGGCGATTGTAATGCCGACATACAAATAGATTTCCCAGATCGAAGCTCCAAGAGTTCTTCCCGTGATTGCTCCCACCATCACACTCAAAGGAGCAAGAATGCGCACAAAGAAAATGCGGTGAAAAGCAAAAATAAAAATTGAATGCCTTCCCACCCAGTTCACCACAGGCACGTTTAATTGGATTGATTGTTTTTCCAGCCACAAAAAAGCTGAAATCAGCACGGCCTGTACGCCCAGAATATAAAGCGTCCCGCTGAATGTGCGTGAAAGATCGTGTTCATGTAGAAAAACATTGGCTGCATCCTGAAAATAAGGATCGCCCCAAGCAACATAAAAAGCGATCATCACAAGACCAGCAAACGCAAAATAATAATCCTTCATATTTTTGAGCAACGGCTTGTGATAATGAACGTAGCCCATCAAAAAGCCCAGGCAACCTGACGTGAAGAAGTATTCCAGTCTAGCATCATATTCAAATCCGGGATGAATATTGGCCTTGATGATTTCCTGAAATAAATCAGAAAGCATTTCGACCGGAATAAGGAATCGAAAGAACGAAAGAACCGTAAGAACAATGATTCCCCAAATCCCAACAAAGCTGAAAACAAGTCCCAGAATACTCAGCACAAACATCCAAAGCATGATGGGATAAAAAGAAATGGCCTGACCAAGATTGGGGGCCACAATAAAATTTTCCATTACAAAAAAGAGAAAGATAAGCAAGTAGAGCTTTACCTTTGAGCCCAGTGAGTCTCTCAATACAGATTGGGTGTATTTGGCCAGATTAAACGCTGCCAGGGTCAGGTAGACCTGACTCACCCACGGAGTGAAAATCCAGTCTAAGAGCATATTGGCTTTGTCTGTAGCGACCTGATGACCGATCATGGGAAAGTGAACTTTATATGTAGAAGTGAGTGCGATAGCATCTCTAAAATATTCCACGTACCACATGTTAATGTAGTACGTGAAATGTTGATCCATTGCGAGGATGATAAAGAAACCACGTAAGAAATCTAAGTTAACAATCCTTGACTTAGTTTTTCCTTCATCATTATTTTTGTTCAGGGACATCCTTGTCTTTCTTCTTCGTTAAAACTTTATCGTAGTTTCTGATATAAGCGTTTGTTACTTTTTCGAAAATTGTCTGTTCTTCTTTTGAAGCATACTTATCTTTATTAGCCTTATCGCGTGCTTCAATAGCTTCCTGTAAGCGTCTGCTGTCTTCATCACTAGCACCAGAACCAGCTACTGCAGAATCACCAGAAGTATTGCTGTCTGAACCAGATTTGCCTGAAGACGATTTGCCAGACGAAGACGAAGACCCGTATCCGCCACCACCGTAGCCTCCACCTGTTCCGTAATTACCATTTACCCATGATCCGCCTGCTCCAGTTTTGCCGTCGCCTTTTTTCGAACCATCGTCAGCACCTTTAGCACCGATTCCATCGAGACCACCGCTTCCAAAAATGCTTGAGCCTTTAGCACCAATAGCTCCTGAAGTAGGTCTAGCGAAGTTAGAAGCAAACTTCTGAGTCGCGGCTGACATACGTGAGGCACGTTCAGAGTTTCCACTAGCGGCCATCGCCTTATTATATGAATCAAGTTTTTTCAATTGATCTTTGCGCGCATTTCTCAGAGTACCGATCGCATTCAAGAATGCACTTTGTTCACCAGAAAGCGCCACGTTTCCTGAGACACCTGCACCTTTTGCAGCTGTGTTCACGACGTTCGTATTCAGATTCAACAACTGATTGTCCATGTTCGAATTGGCAAGAGCATTGAGAGTTTTTTGGTTATCAAGCTCCGCTTTAACTTTATCAATTTCAGAATTGATCAGCTTCATTTTAGCGGGGTCCTGATTGATTGGCTGATCACGATACAATTGTAGAGTATTCAAATAGTCTTCAAGATACTTTTGATTCAATCCACCAAATGCTTTTGAAGCTTTCGTTGCACCGACGGCCATATTGGCAGCAACACCATTTGACATTAAATCTAGATAAGTTCCAAGACCAACTGTTGGGTATGAAATTTCTTTCATACGAGACGTTTTTGGCCATAGGAAGTGATATTCAAAAGTATAGTCAGCAAATTTTTGAAGGTTGTCTGTATCGCCTTCTTCAAAGAATTTCTGCTCAACTGCAAACTTCTTAGCAGCATCTTTAATCGCTTTAATTATGCCATCATCAAGAAGGTAACGTTTTTCATCTGTCCCAATTCTCGGAGTATATTTTCCAAGAATACTTGAATCGATGAAAAGCTCTCTCATATAACTTTCAGAAACGAAAGCTCCACCACTCTTACCACCGCCACCGGAAGCACCAGGGTTTTTCGCAATCATAGCGTTCTTAGCCGCCTGGAAACCATCGTCAAGTTTTTGAGCATAATCGCGATCGTCATTAGCATCGCGGAGAATAAGATTTTTTGAAACTCCCCATGGAATCCAAGGGTCAACTACATAGCGAGCTTCTTCACCTTGGTAATAAACCACAAAGTTTTTAATACAAGCGTTTGCAGAAGTGTGTACATTACAAATCTTGTTATATGGCTGGTTCAATTCACGGCTGTATTCAACGCAAGTTTCTTTCTTACCACAACCATAACTTCTAATATATTTATCAAAAACTTCAGGTCGTTTTGTAATCCATGCTCCTTTTAATGAAGCAATCAACCAAAGACCTGTACCCCCTGTAACTGCAGAAGTCGCAATGATTCCCGCTGCTGCCCAGGTTGAAAGAATAGATGTCGTCGCAAAACCACCGAGGATAGCGATAACACCAGCTGCTAGCAATGCTCCGAGAATAGCACCCATCGCGGCCACTGATCCGCTTGGGTTTTTAATGTTGAAGTTAAACAAAGTAATCTTTTTATTTTCGGCATCATTCCATTTCGCTTCGTAGTTAACCCAGTTACTAACATCGGCCATGCCTTTGTAAATACCAGTGTTGTCTACCGCAAGAGAAGCGTTGAAACTCTCCAGACTGTTTGTCCATTGAACAAGAAGTCTTTTACCTTTTACACCTGAAGCGTCCCCTTCAAGTTCATCATAATTTGTTTCAGGATCAGCATACTTTGCATACTCGTCACATTTCTCTTCAAAGAATTTTTTCTTCGAAGCATCTGTGATGTTTTTATAACCTTTAACATCCAGACACATACAAGTGAGTTTCTGGTTTGTTTTATCAATTTTATCGTTTGTTGATTTTCTCAAATCCAGGTGGGCCGCTGAAACAGTTTTTAGACGTCCATAAACAGAAGACGTTGCATCTCCTCCGCGCGTCCAATAATCATGAACACCATCTCCTGACATAACGAAGTCAAAAGATAGTAGTGCAAGCTCGAGATTCAATAGATCTGATTTTTTCAAGTAGCTCATGAAGTCGTCTCTGAAACGAATATCACACGTGTCAAAGTTCGATTTTCTTTCAAGTTTAAAATCCGGATTTTTAACCTGTACCTTATCTTCTTTTACTGACTCAGCTCTGAAGTTTTCATATTTGTCATGATCAGCATTAACGGTATTGTACGCCTCATCTGCCTGAGCTGCTGAGAAGAAGAACTCAACAAGAGTTGCATAGTATTTTTTATCTTTTGGTTTTTCGATGCGAACTTGTGGAATAACGACTGGTGGAACATCCGGAACGCAAATGTTTTTATCGTTTGGCAGAAGACCTTCGCAACATTTTTGTCCGCGCTCTGGTTTCTTGCCGGCCTTCACACAATCTTTACAGATAAAGTTTTCAACACATTTATTTCTTTCGCATGAACCTGTACAGCAGTCAGAATTCTTTTTACAGCTTCTGCCTCTGTCTTCACATTCGCCGATACCTGATGTTTTAGAATTGAATGGAAGACATTCCCCTTCACCACAAACAGGATTGTTCATACATGAATGGCCGATCGCTACCGGTTTAAAACAGCGGTAAGCTTCTTCACAAAATCTCTTCTTTGATTTTGGATCAAGTGTACAAGATCCTGAACAGCATTCGCCGTCATCTTTACATTCTCTCGCCTCTTTTTTACATTTCGGACCATCTTCTTGTTTTGGATCTGGAGCACATTTCAAACCTTCTTCACAGCTCCAGTTATTACAAACTCCGCCTTCTTTGATTTTAGCGACAGGAGACTTGTTAATTTCATCAAGCTCCTTATTAACGAATTTATAGAAGGCATCTTCAGGATCAGAAGGATTCGACTTAGCGAAATCTTCATAGTCCTGCTTCATCTTAACCATTTCATCGCGGGTGAATTTTTCCTGCTTATAGTAGATGTCCAGTTCTTCAAACAGATCGGGCTTGATCATCTGAAGATCGACCTTACCCTTATTGTCCACCTTATGTGCAGCTACTCCCTGCTTCACTTCATCAAGAAATTTATTCTTGTCAGCATCTGTAAAGCGGGACTTTGCAAAGGCGATGTTTAAAGACAACGCGATTAGAATTAAAATTTTCAACATACGTACCTCTTGGACTATCCTTATATTATTTAATTTTATGAGCTTATAGGATTTTGGTAAACAGCCTTGCTGATTTTGCCTTATAAACCGTTGAATCCTTTCATCAGTCCCGTAAGTAAGGCCGACAATTGCTGTCCATTTAAATTGGCACTTACCTGGCGGGCTATCTTTTTAGCGAACTTACACCTGAAGCAAAGAGAAGAAGCCCGAGACTCCAGAGTATCCAACTTATTGTCGGAATATCACTCCATGCACGGATCTCATGAGCACCAATAACAAAGACTCCTGAGAAAACAAAAATTCCAGCAATAAGAGAAAAACTCAGAAAAGTGAGAGCTCCGGCCAGGGAACCTAATTCTTTTTCATAGCCGGTATTGCGGATTTCAACAGCGTATCCTTTCTTTGCGAAGTCGCGCAGAAACCATCTTATATGTCTTGGAAGGATTCGCACTGAAGAAGTTAGGTCGCGAGCGGCCCAGGCAGCTTCTTCAATAATCTCATCTTTATTAAAAGTACTTTGAACGATTTCGTTGATATCTGTTTCCAGAATTCCAAAAATGTTCAAATCGATGCCAAGAGATTTCCCCACTCCATCTATCGTCATTAGCGCGCGGAAAATGATATACCATTCGCGAGGAAGATAAATTTGGTGTTTTTTTAGTGTACTGATAACAACGGTTAATAGCTCTGAAAAATTAGTTTGTTTGACGGAAAGGCCAACAAATGGACTTAGACCATCTCGCACATCACGAATTAAAGCATCGATGTCCGGAATAGTGTCATATTCGGCGACATCAAGAAATTCATAGACAAGATTTTCATAGTTGTAAGAAAGAAGAGCGTAAATAATGGCGATGAAATGATGTCTACCATTCTTACTTAAGTTGCCCATCAATCCAAAATCGATCAGACCAATTCGTCCATTATTCACTTCATCAGTGAGGTAAAAGAAATTTCCGCCATGAAGGTCGGCGTGAAAAAATCCATCTTTCAAAAATGTTTTGAGGAATAATTGTATTCCATATTCCATTTTGGGAATTAATTCATCTTTTCTTTCAAGAATGAGTTCATTGCGACTAAAAGGAATACCTCTAAGCTCTTCAATGACTAAAACATCTTCGCTGGAAAACTCTTTATAAACTTTGGGAATGTAATAAAGATTTCTCTCATCATGTTTGTCGAGATTTTTTTTCAATCGTTCAGCATTGAGAGCTTCGATATTGAAATTTAATTCACGCTGAAGAGTAAAAGCAAAATCGTTAATAACTCTTGAGACTCCCAGATAGCGAAGTTCAGCACTCACTCTCTCCGCTTGGTTTGCGAGAAACATGAGAATGGAAAAATCAGTTTCAATTTCTTTTTCAATGCCAGGTCTTCTGACTTTAATAACAACCGGACTTCCGTCCAGAAGTGTAGCCCGATAAACGACTCCGATGGAGGCTGTGCCGATGGCGTTGGGATCCACTTCGGAAAAAACCTGGTCGAGCTTTTTTCCTAAAGATTTTTCAATCACCGCAATAACATCAACCAACGGAACAGGTTTAACCTTGTCGCGAAGCATACGCATTTCTTCAATAAAAGAAGGGTGAAAAATATCTTCGCGCGACGAAAGCAGCTGCCCGAATTTAATGAAGGCTGGGCCTAGTTCTTCAAAACATTTGCGCAATCTGAAACCCAAAACCTGGTTCCAGTCTTTTTCTGATTTATTAGCAAGCTCTTCAGAGATACGTTTTTTTGATTTAGGAAGAACGAAATTCGGTATCTTTCCGGTCACCGTATTGGTGATGAATTCATCAAAACCATGTTTACCGAAAACGAGCACGATTTCTTGCAATCTGCCGACGTTTCGAATCGTTTTGGTGAGACCCATGCCTGCTCTGATCAAATCCATGAAAAAACCTTTTGAATGGGGTATCCCTATATTATAATCAAAAAATCAAAATTGAGGTGATTTTGCGTAATTTTATTTGTGCCTTAACACTATTTTTATCTTCGCTCGTGATGACGACGGTTCACGCTGTCGAAACATGCAGTCGCATCGCTCTCATCAATTACCAGGAAGTGCTGGTCGATGCGAATGCTTCTGAGAAGGGAGAAGGACTTCGCTACCATCTGGAGAAGGATCCAGTAGCGAAACAATATCTGGATACATATCAAAAAAACTCGGCTATTCGTTGGCCCAATGCTGTGCTCGGAACAGCAGGAACAGGTCTTTTGCTTTTTGGATTTTTTAAATCCAATTCTCAGGATCGCCAGGTCTATTTGATTTCTGGTGCTGCGACAATTTTAGTTAACTTTCTGGTTGCCCGTACTTTGGAAGTGACGAATGAAGCCAATCTTAATCGTGCTATCCAGGAGTATAATAAACGCAATCTTCCCAAAATATTTTTCAATCCAGACGGCAATCGCGAAAGCGACGCTGGCTTTCCTGGTTTTAAAATCGGGTTGAATAAAGATTGGAGTTTTTAATGAGTACAACTGATACGCCACAAAGTTTTAAATGTTATAACTGCGGAAAGTCTATTCCGGTTCTTGGGGCCTTTAAGATTGCCCGAACAGAGGACTGTCCCTATTGCTTGAAGAGTCTGCATTGTTGTAAGATGTGTAAATTCTACGACGCCAAAGTATATAACGAATGTCACGAAACCAACGCCGAACGCATAGTCGATAAAGAGAAGGCGAATTTCTGCGATTATTTTATTCTTTCCGGTGGAGGCCCTGGTGGCCCTTCGAAAGATGATCTAGTGAGCGCAGCAGATGCCCTCTTTAAGAAATAGCTAAAAAAATGAAAGGAAGACAATGGAAGAAGTACCTATAACACTTGCAGGTAAAAATAAAATTGAAGCTGAGCTTAATCATCTTGTTAAAGTTGAAAGAGAAGAAATCAAGACGGCGATAGCTGAAGCTCGCGAACTCGGGGATTTGAAAGAAAATGCCGAGTACCATTCTGCAAAGGAACGTCAGTCAATTATCGAAGGCCGAATTGCACAACTGCAAGGCATTCTTGCCCGCGCACGTGTTGTTGAAGTTTCGAAAATCAAAAGCCAGAAAATTGTTTTCGGTGCGACTGTTAATGTCGTTGATCACAATGGCAAAAGCCACACTTATAAAATCGTCGGTGACGACGAAGCAGATTTTACTGCTAATAAAATTTCTTATACCTCACCACTAGGACGCGCTCTCATCGGAAAGGAAGAAGGCGACACCATTGTGGTAAAAGCTCCTAAGGGCGACGTGGAGTACGAAGTTGAATCATTTGAATTCATCGACTAAAACCGCTCCTAAAAAAAAGGCTGCGGCCGGAAAATTTGACGTCGGGTGGGACTCCACTCTCGAAGAATTTTTAGGCAAGGCCAATATCAAGTCCATTGAAAAATTAAACACAGCAGGAATTCAGGAAGTCCGTGACCTGCTGTGGATTTTTCCTCTTAGAGTTGTCGAGCTCCCTCCCTTGCGCAGTTTTCAATATGTCGAAGAAGGGCGCATTTTCATCGGGCGAGCAAAAGTTCTCAATATTCAGGCAAAGCCCAATTTTCGTATTAAGGGTCGTGGCAAGGCCATGCTTTACAACATCATGGTGCACGTTCAAGACACTATGTCTGATAAAATCCTGCAGCTGAAATGGTTTAATTCATACGGCTCTGTTAAGGATAAAATCTCAAAGGCTACATGGATTGAATTCATGGGCGAAGCTAGTGCTTACAATGGTCAGGCTCAATTCGCGAATCCTGAATTTCATGTTCTCGAATCACCAGACTCTCCTTCTCCTTTTTCCACTGTCAGCAACGAATTAAAAATTCAATATCCGACTGTAAACACAGTTCCAGGAATCACTATAAAGAAATTCATGGATCGCATTCCCATGAGTCTCTGGAACAACATGCCTGAAACTCTCCCGCTTTCAGTCATTAACAGAAAAGGATTTCTTTCTCTTTCGGAATCCTTCAAAGTCATTCATGCGAAAGTAAAACCAAATCCTGAACTTGAAGCTGCGGCAGAAAAGCGTCTCATTTATGAAGAATTTTTTGAAGATCAGATAAAAATTTATCTTCGCAGACAATATTTTAAAAAACCTCAGGCCCATTCCTATTCGGTAGACGATGAAACATACCGCTTATTCTGTGCTCGCTATCCTTATTCGTTGACCGATGACCAGTCAAAAACGATGAGCGACGTTCGCCGAGATTTAAGTGGCCCTCATCCTATGATGAGGCTCGTACAGGGTGATGTTGGTTGTGGAAAAACGACAATTGCCATGCTCGCTGCCATGATTGTCATTGAGAAAGGCGCACAGGCGGCACTCATGTGTCCGACAGAAGCACTGGCCACTCAGCACTTTTTTGGAGCAAAAGAAATCTTTGATGAAAAACAATACAAAGTGAAGTTGCTCCTGGGCTCTACTCCGGCCAAAGAAAAAAAACAAATTCAACTGGAACTGGCAGAGGGTTTGATTGATTTCATCATTGGAACTCACTCACTCATTCAAGAGTCAGTTCAATTTAAAGAACTAGGTTTGGCCATTATAGATGAACAACATAAATTCGGCGTCGATCAAAGAATAAAACTCACAGGGAAAACGTCCGGAGCGCACTGTCTGATTATGTCAGCGACGCCTATTCCGCGCTCACTTTCACTCACACAGTATGGCGATCTTGATATCTCAACGATTAAAGCGATGCCTGCTGGAAGAAAGGGGCATAAAACACGAATTGTAACTGAAGAAACCTATTCGCAATTTTTGAACTTTATTAAAACAAGACTCTCACTTGGTGAGCAAATCTATGTCGTCGTTCCCGCGATCAGCGAAAATGTGGAAACCGAACAAGATTTCCACAACCTCGAAAGTGTTCTTGATAAGTTCAAAAAATATTTTCCGCAAAACAAAGTTGAAGGACTGCATGGTCAAATGAAGCCCGATGAAAAGGCTCAGATGTTTCATGCGTTTAAAAATCATAAAGTGGATATTCTTGTTTCCACATCGGTTATTGAAGTTGGAATTAACGTGCTCAATGCTACTGTCATGGCGATAATGAATCCGGAGCGCTTTGGACTTTCTTCTCTTCATCAACTACGCGGGCGCGTCGGCCGTGGAGATAAGCCGGGATTTTGTTTTCTGGTCAATGACAAAACAATCTCTAAAGCTTCCATGGATAGGCTCAAAGTTATCGAAAACAACACCGATGGCTTCAAAATAGCAGAAGAAGATTTAAAAATTAGAGGAGAAGGTGATCTTTTTGGTACAGATCAATCCGGAAGCCAGAATCATAAACGCCTCGCCAATATTATTCTTCATGCTGACGTCTTAAACGAGGCCCGTGCCGACGCTCTTCAATTAATAGACTCCCGCGATCCGGACATTGAGAAACTTCTCAATAAATATTCCGGTGATGAAAGAATTTTCACTACAGTTTAATTTTTTATCCTTTGCTATACTAAAACCTATGATTCATCTGGAAGTTTTAAGTAGCAGAGACCCCATGGCCCAAGGCTTGTACGAATATGAGTACGACCAGGTGTCGTTAGGTCGCTCAAAAAAATGTGATCTCATCTTTTTTGATAAAGAGCTTCCGCTGCATTATTTAGTGATCAGATTTATCAGTGGACAACTAGTTGTTCAAAGCCAGGTAAAGGAGCCTTTCTTTTTTGTGAATGGAAAAAAAATCAGCGGAACATTAAAAATAAAACCTAATGACACGATTGCCTTTGGCAACAATCAGATACGGGTGATAAAAGCGAATGAAACAAACGTAAGCGCAGACTTTTCTTCCGCTTATGAGAATTTCAACAAGCAATCGCCAGAGCTTAAGTTCGCTCTGGATTTCATCGAAGAAATCTTGCTCGACATGGAAAAAGAAACCAATGTTTAAGAAAAGCCATCCCAATTATTTTTACACCAGTGATGGAATACGAATTTTCTACAACACTAATTTTCATCCGGAAGAACTGGATTCATCTAGACCTGTGCTAGTTTTAATCTACGGTCTTCTTTGCAGCAACAATCACTACAAATATCAGATCCCTTTTTTTGAAGAATTAGGCTATCAGATTCTCATTCATGACTATCGCTTTCATTACGCTTCTTCACAGGAAGGAGACATTGAATCGTGCAATTTCCCCAACATTACAAAAGATCTGCACGAACTTTTGATTGATTTAAAAATCAGAAATTCGATCTTTGTGGGACACTCAATGGGCGTTAACATCTGCCTTGAGCACGCGAGAAGATATCCTGAAGATATGGTAGGTCAGATTCTTATTTCCGGAACCGTTGTTCCTCCCCAGGACATTATGTTTGATTCAAACATGGTGGACATTGTCTCGCCTCACCTGAAAACTTTTACTGAAAAATACCCGGATATATTCAAAAGTTTCTGGAAACATTCTTATAAAAATCCCATCGCTCAATATATGATTTTTGATGGCGGTTTTAATAAAAAACAAGTTGAGATGGAATTCATTCAACTCTATATGAAAAAAATCAGCGAGCTTCCTGAGCAACTTTTTTTTCATCTTCTTAAGCTGATGCATGATCACGATGTCATCAATCATCTTGAAACAATTGCGACTCCGACTTTGGTAATTGGTGGAGATAAAGACAAAATCATCCCCAACTATTTGCAACGCATTTTAACAACTCACCTACAAAACAGTGAACTCTACATCGTAAAAGACGGTAGTCATGTCCCGCAGGCGGATTTTCCAGACATGATAAATAAGCGACTTCACAGGTTTGTTTCGAAGATAGAACGCAAGACTGATTTCATCGCTCAAGCTTAACCGTGTTCCGATAATTTCAGGTAATATTTAGATTTTTGTATTCAATCATCGACTTGAAAACGCGCTTCATAGCCGAAAGAACTTGTTGGCGCTTATACTCCTGATGTGAAGCATCGCCTTGAGAGTTTTCGACAAAGGCTTGTTGATCGACAATCTGAATTTCATACGGATAAAAGAAACGGATATCTCTGGCAACCAGAGAGATGTCCATACTGAGGACTCGTCTTGCGAGTTCATTTTCTTCCGGATTTAGTTTTTTAGCGATTCTTCTAAGGTCGTTGAATTCGCCAAGGAAAGGATTTTTATATTCTACCAGCTGACGGCAGGTGAACTGAATCGACTGATAACTTTTCGCTGTAAATTTATTGCGTTCGCCGGAAGCATCCCGCGAGAGATCGCAATCTTGAATTGCTCTTTCCATGGCCCCGAGAAATCTCTCTTCCGAAAGATTATTTCTGATCGCCATTTTTAATACGCGTTGATGTGCTTCTTTAAATCTACGGAGATCGATCATTGTATTGATCGCGCGGCTTGGTTTGTTGTTGTGAGGAATGACAATATTTTGCTCGACCAGAAAGCGAATCACGCGAAGAGTATCGAATCGGGTATTTGTGACAAAACGAACGCCGACTCTGTCGAATAATTCCTCAGCAACGTTTTCTGCTTTATGAAGAAGCTTGATAATGACACTTTCACGCGTTTTCTTCGACTTCGTTTCAAAATCAATAAGCGGAACAACTTTATCTGATCCTTTGATCCCGATGAAAAGCTTGTCGCCTTCTCCACGGAAAATATATTTATAAAATCGATCGAAGATCTGCTGTTGAACAATATTGAAATAATTTGAACGAAGATCCTTATCCGCGTGCATGATTGTGTGCATGACTTTCAGAATCACTTCCGCCCACAATTTATCTTCTTTCTTTCCAGGAGAATCGTCTGTTGCCATCAAAAACAACTGCGAGATATCTGAAATCATAAGAAGAGAATTGGGTAGTTTCAAATCCAGACCGTCTGGATTCCCTTCTTTCAAAAAATAGCGTTTGATAAATTGAAGAGCTTCCTGAAAGTTTCCAAAGAGCTCGGCCTTGGTGACGTGATCGTTAGGATCAAGTCCGTAGCCTTTTAAGAATTGATTGACCTGTTCGATGGAGGACATAGGTCCCAAAAAATTTCTCGTATCAAGGGCCGACTTCCCGCCGACAACTACGTCGAGAATATCCCAATCAAACATATATTTTTGTAAGTAACTTGGTCTTTCCATCTTTCCCTTTGATAGAGAAGGTTCAATCGCTGTATCATTATCTAATGAATCAAGATAAACGACCAACACTTAAAAGACTAGACATACTTTTCCTCTCCTTTTTTGGTTCCGGCTACTTACCTAAGGCGCCAGGCACATGGGGGACTCTCGCTACGCTTCCATTACTCTACGGACTTGGTCTGTTTCATCCTCCCTTTTTTCTTTTCATCCCTTTCATTTTTATTACAACTATTATCGCCTGCTTCATTACAGAAATGGTTCAAAAAGAATTGCAGCTTCACGATCCGCAATGGATTGTCATAGACGAATTTTTAGGGATGAGTACGGCGTGGCTCTTTATTCAGACTCATAATTTATTACATCTCCTCATTCTTTTCGTTCTCTTCCGCTTTTTTGATATCATCAAAATATGGCCCGCTTCCTTCTTTGATACAAAGGTAGAACACGGCGCCGGCACTATTCTGGATGACATCGTCAGCGGGATTTATGCCGGACTTGTTTACTTGGTTATCAGCAGATTTATTTAAAAAAGCGCAACTCTACGCTTGACTTACGCAAAAACTACGCACAAACTAAACAGTATGCAGAGTTTGATTCTCATCTAGTCAAATAGTGCTTATGTAGACTAATCCGGTCTAGTAATTGCGCAGTTTTGATTATTAAATAGACCCATCCATTTGCAGCAACACTCACAACAAAAAAATGAACACTGTGTAAGCGTATTTTGCACACTTCGGAGGAACAAATGTCATTACAGAAAGTATCAACAGCAGGAACATCTCCAGAAAAATTAAAGGCCCTTGATCTCGCTCTTTCAGCTATTGAAAAGCAATTTGGTAAAGGCGCGATCATGAAACTCGACAACAAGTCAGTTGCTGAGAAAATCCCTTCAATCCCAACTGGATGTTTGAGCCTTGACCTTGCTCTAGGCATTGGCGGTATTCCTCAAGGTAGAATCATTGAAATTTACGGACCGGAGTCTTCAGGAAAGACGACTCTTACTCTTCATATTGCGGCTGAATGCCAGAAACAAGGAGGTACTGTTGCTTTCGTTGATGCTGAACATGCTCTTGATACAGCTTACGCTGCTAAGCTTGGCGTTGATGTACCAAACACACTCATTTCTCAACCTGATTCTGGGGAGCAAGCGTTGGAGATTGCCGACATGCTCGTTCGCTCTGGTGCTGTTAACCTACTCATTGTCGACTCGGTTGCCGCTCTTACTCCAAAAGCTGAACTAGAAGGGGAAATGGGAGATTCACACATGGGTCTTCAAGCAAGACTTATGTCACAAGCTCTTCGTAAACTAACAGGTTCTATTTCTCGCTCGAACTGTACAGTTATCTTCATCAACCAACTTCGTATGAAAATTGGTGTAATGTTCGGTAACCCTGAAACAACAACTGGTGGTAACGCTCTTAAATTCTACGCTTCAGTTCGTCTGGACATCAGAAAAACAGCTGCGATTAAAGACGGCGATGCTCACATCGGTTCTCGCACAAAAGTTAAAGTTGTTAAAAATAAAGTTGCTCCTCCATTTAAAGAAGCTGAATTCGACATCATGTACGGACAAGGTATTTCAAAAGTTGGAGATATTCTTGACCTTGCTTCAAACAACGGTGTTGTAGAAAAAGCGGGCGCTTGGTTCTCTTACAACAACAACAAAATCGGTCAAGGTAGAGAAAATTCAAAAACTTTCCTTGAGCAAAACCCAGAGCTTCTTGAAGAAATTAAAAACAAGATTTTGGTTAAATTTGGTCTAGTTGAAGGCGCTGCCGCTCCAATGGTAGATGAATCAACAGGCGAAATTATTGAAGAAGTTAAAGAAAAGAAATCTAAGAAAAATATCCAGTAATCTAAAACGATTCTAGCTTTGGAATTTTCACTCTCCCTCTGAATGGCGGGCCCTGAAAATTCCGAAGCTTCTTTTTTTTAAATCATGACAGAATCAAACAAAGCTTATCTCTATCTCATTAAATTACTCTCTGCCCGAGATTACTCCGAACATAAATTAAAAGAAAAACTCCAAGAAAGAGTCCGCGCGAAGAGATTTTCATCAGAAGAAGCTGCCAGCGCCCTCAATCTCGTCAAAGAACAAGGCTATTTAAGGGAAGAAGCTTATGCTGAAGCCAGAGTGAAAGGCTTCATGAGCAAAGGCTATTCTCCTAACTTTATCCGTCAAAAACTGGCCCAGGAACATCTCACCGTGACCGATGAATCAATCGGAGAAATTTTTACTGAATACAGAATTAGTGAAGAAGATCAGATTGAGAGATTGGCGCGTAAAAAAATGGGATCCAGAACAACATTTGATTTTGATGATGAAACTCGCATCCTTCGCTTTTTGATCAGCAAAGGACACGACTTTAGTACATCCAAAAAAGTTTTGAAATCTCTTATTCTAGAAGTTCGAGAGCAGCAGCATTAAGAAGATCTAATGCCTCAGCTTCAGAAAGAGAAGAATCTTCTGCGCGTAGACCTTTTACCGAAGATTGAAGATTTAAACTCATTGCTCCACTCTGATTAAAATCCTGGATATCGTTAATAAGGAGCTTTGCAATTTGCTTGCGGGCATTAATATCTTTCTGGGTAACACTTACCGCAAGGGAAGCTCCCACAGCTGTCGCGACACCGGGTCCAGTGGTTGCATAGACACCCGAAACAATGAAAATTCCCACGTATGAAAGACCGATGGCCTCACCGTGTTTCCCCATTATATCTCCAGCGAAAACATTGGCATTCAGTACAAGAGCGAGCAAAACGATCATGGCTTTTTTCATAGGTCCTCCGAAAATTGATACGGCTAGTGTAGCGCTATTCTGAGGGCGTAGATGAAAGCGTGTAAAAATTTTAGTCCCTTTCTTTCCCCCGCTGCCCGGCCCGTTATTCCAAGTTTAGTCCTTCCTCGCTCTTTTCCATATGCGGCTTAGTTGAGCTAAGCGTTTTAGCCTTAGGACAGGCCGGAAAATCTTCCGGCGGAAGGTGGGAAATCTGATTTCCAGTAGTTTTAAATTCAACAAAATATGCTAGGCTAAAACCCTAAATCACACTTGGGAAAAAGGTCTATGAGTACAAAATTTACTGGTCAGCAAATTCGTGAAAAATTCGCAAAATATTTCATTTCAAAAGGGCATGAGAAAATTGCTTCGAGCTCTCTCATTCCTCACAACGATAAAACTCTTCTCTTCGCCAATGCGGGGATGAATCAGTTCAAAGATTATTTTACAGGAAAAGCCACAGCGACCAATAAAAGAGCTGTGACAATTCAAAAATGTGTACGCGCAGGCGGAAAACATAACGATCTTGAAAACGTAGGTCATACGGCCCGTCACCATACATTCTTCGAAATGCTCGGGAACTTTTCTTTCGGCGATTACTTCAAAGAAGACGCAATTAGATTTGCCTGGGAATTCCTCACAGTTGAACTTCAGATTCCGCGCGAGAAACTTTACGTCACTGTTCACTACTCTGATACTGAAGCTAGAGAGCTTTGGAAAAAAATCACTGGCATGGGTGATGAAAGAATTTTCAACAAAGGTGATAAAGATAACTTCTGGGAGATGGGCGAATTTGGTCCATGCGGTCCATGTTCTGAAATCTTTTTTGATCACGGTGAAAAATACACAGATCACGATCTAGTGAGACAAGATCCAAACGATCTTCTTGAAGATGAAAAACGTTATATTGAAATCTGGAACCTGGTTTTCATGCAGTTTGAAAAAACGCCTGAAGGAAAATTCCCGCTTCCAAAACCATCAATTGATACAGGGGCTGGACTCGAGCGAGTCGCTGCTGCTCTTCAAGCTTGTTACAACAACTACAACACAGATATTTTTTCTCCAATCATGAGAAAGATTGAAGAAATGACGGGCAAGAAATATCTTGCTGCAGACGGATCTGATCTTTCTCATACGGCTGCTTTCAGAGTCGTTGCAGACCATATCAGATCTTCAACAATGCTTATCACTGACGGTGTTATTCCTTCGAACGAAGGACGTGGATACGTTTTAAGACGTATCATTCGTCGAGCGATTAAATACCTTAGCGAACTTGGAGTGAAAGAAATTTCTTTCTACAAATTGGTTCCTGCTGTTTTTGAAGCTCTTGGAACAGAATACCCTCAAAACGCAGCTAACGCTGAACTTGCCGTAAAACTTCTTGAGCTCGAGGAAAGAAAATTCCGCGAAACTCTTGAGCATGGTCTCAAGTTCCTACAGGAAGCAATTTCAAAAGACGTGAAAGACAATACACTATCAGGTGTAGCAGCTTTCAAACTTTACGATACGTTCGGTTTCCCTGTGGATTTAACTGAAATGTATCTTGAAGAAAAAGGACTGAAGCTCGACCACGCTGGATTTGAAAAAGCGATGAAAGAGCAAAAAGATCTTTCAAGAAAATCATGGAAAGGCGCCCTAGACAATTCAGATAAGCGTTTCTTTGAAATTAAAGAAAAATTCGGAGCTACGAATTTCGTAGGCTACGACAAAATGGAAGTTCAGGCGAAACTTATCGCGGTAGAAACTATCGGGGATATGAAAGGTCTGATCTTTGATACCACTTCATTTTACGGTGAAGGTGGTGGTCAGGTCGGCGATATCGGCGTGATCATGAGCGGAAAAAATACTATCGCTCACATTACCGATACACAAAAACCGGTTGATGGTCTTTTCGTTCATTTCTCAAGCGATGCTGACGCTCTTGAAGTTGGTCAATCCTATACGTTAAAAGTAGATTCTCACACGAGAAACCTGACGATGAGAAATCACTCGGCAACTCACTTACTTCAATCTGCATTGATTAAAGTTCTAGGTTCGCACGTCAAACAAGCGGGTTCACTTGTAACACCGGAAAAGCTTCGCTTCGACTTCACTCACCTTCAAGCTCTTTCAAAAGAAGAAATTGAACAGGTTGAGCAACTAGTGAATGCAGAAATTCAAAAAGGATCACATGTCGATGCAAATGTTATGACGATGGAAGCTGCCCAGAAAAAAGGCGCGATGGCATTGTTCGGTGAAAAATACGGCAATGAAGTCCGCGTGCTCACTATGGGAGAATTTTCAACGGAACTCTGTGGAGGAACGCACGTTCACAACACAAGCGAAATTGGTCTCATTACCATTCTTTCTGAAGCTTCTTTGGCAACAGGAGTAAGAAGAATAGAAGCGACGACTTCTGAAACTGCCATCAATCTTTTAAGTCACAGATCTCATCTTTTAAAAAAGGTAGAAGCTCTAACAATGGACAAAGAAGATAAGGCCATTGCAAAAGTTGAAACACTCATGGCTTCGTTGAAAGAAAAACAAAAAGAAATCGAAGCGCTGAAAGATAAAATTCAGGCTGCTGAATCAAAAGAGCTTTTCAACAATGTTGAAAAAATGGGCGGTCACGAAGTGGCGATCATTGAAGTTCCTGCTGATAGCGATTTGAGAAAAATGTCCGATCTTTTTGTCAGCAAATTCCAGAACGGTGTTGTCGTCATGTACAACAAAAACGGAGCTGTCTTAGTAAGAGCTGCTAAGGGTGTAACTAAAGTTAATGCCGGTGAAGCGTTAAAAGAAATTCTGGCCGTGATGAATGGACGCGGCGGTGGAAAGCCGGATATGGCCCAAGGGTCTGGTGAGGCTGATAAAGTTTCTTTAGTTAAATCGCAAGCGCAGAAAGTGCTTGCCGCAAAACTTGCATAAGGGATTATGAAAAAAATTGTATTGCTTCTCACTCTCTTTTCTCTTGTTTCATTAAGCTGTACTCGCAAGCACGAAGCCAGAGAAAAGAGTTTGAATGTTGCGCTGACGAGTGAAGTTTCGACTTTAGATCCGGTTAACTCGTACGATAACGTGTCTGGTTCAGTTATCTACAATGTTTATGAGCAGCTTTACGAATATCATTATCTCAACAGACCTTACGAGCTAAAACCCCTTCTAGCGGAATCTATGCCTGTCGTTGAAAACCAAGGCAAAAGGTACGTCATCAAGTTAAAGAAAAATATTCTCTACCATGACCATAAAGCGTTCGGTGGAAAACCTCGTTACGTGAAGGCCGAAGATTTTATTACTCAAATCAAGCGTCTTTCATTTACTCCACTCAACTCTACTGGTTGGTGGATTATCGATGGGATCGTTGAAGGCGTTAACGATTTTAAAAAAACAGTCGGAAATGATTTTAATAAACTAAAAACAACTCCGATTAAAGGCGTGCGTGCTCCAGATGATTACACTTTGATAATTGAACTCGCACAGCCTTCGCCGCAATTTTTTTATAAGCTCGCAATGAGTTTCATCTCTCCTGTTCCGATGGAAGTCGTTGAGTTTGAAAAAAATGATCTGGGAACAAAAATTGTGGGTACAGGTCCTTTTTATGTAACAAAGATTGATCAAAAAGAAATTACCCTGGCAAAATTCCCGAACTACCACGAAAGTTTCTATCCTGCTGAAGGCGATCGCTATGCAAATAGCCGCGGTCTTTTAAAAGATAGCGGTGAGAAAATTCCTTTTCTCGAATCGATTAACTTTAAAATCGTTAAGGATAATAAAGAACGTTACGATTTATTTTTAAAAGGCGATTTGGATTTTATTATTCTTCCTCAGGAGTTTTACTCACAGGTTTTTGATGATGTCGGAAATTTGAAAGAGAATATTAAGTCGACCGACATTCGTCTACAAACGATGCCGACATTAACTTACTGGTGGCTCGCTTTCAACATGCGCGATCCATTGTTGGGAAGTAACTTAAACTTGAGAAAGGCCATTGCTCACGCTATAGATATGAACAAATACATCGCATTGTTCACGAACAATACTGGCCAAAAAGCCAACTCCATCCTTCCTCCGGGAATTATGGGTTATGATCCTTCGGCCACACTTCCTTATGACTACAATCAGGCCCTCGCTAAAGAATACCTTGCGAAGGCCGGTTATCCGGGAGGAAAAAATCTTCCTGAAATTATTTACGACACCAGAGCTGAATCAAAAATCAGCAATGATCAGGCAGAGTTTTGCAAAGAACAGTTGGGACAAATTGGTATCAAAGTTAAGATCGTAAAAAACAATTTCAAGCAATACTTGGATAAGTCACGCACAGGTCATTTGCAGTTTTTTCAAGATGGCTGGACTCTCGATTATCCGGATGCAGAAAATATTTTTCAGCTTCTCGTTTCGAGCAATTACCCACCGGGCCCAAATGCCTCTTTCTTCACAAACAAAGAATTCAATTCAATGTATGATCGCCTAAGCAAACTGCCTGACGGCGAAGAAAAAAAGAATTTGATCATGAAAATGGAAAAAATCGTCAATGAAGATCTTCCATGGGTAATGCAATATTATTCGAGAAACTTTATTCTCTATCACGATTACGTGAAGAACTATCGTCCTTCTGATTTGATCTGGTCCTATCCAAAATATCTTCGAGTTAAATAAGTGCAAAGCAGAGAGCTTCCAAAGAGCTTTCTGCTTTAAATCAGCTAATCACAATCATTTTTAAAACTAATTTCCGAAATATTCAGACCTCACTCTGAGGTTCATCATCGTATTCAACATTAATCAAATCTAAGGAGATTTAAATGAAAAAGTTGATGACTTTTGCATTCGCCGCCCTCATTTCTGCGAGTGCTTTTGCTGATGGACAAGTTTTTTATCGTTATGGTTTTTCTTCGCTAACGAACGACAGAGGATCTGAAATTTTCACAGATACACTTGGAACTTCTGCAAAAAATAATGACAAGAGTGGAAACGGATATGGTGCTGGTTTAGATTTAAAAATGATGAACTGTCCGCTATTTCCATCAAACTCACTTGTTGGTGAAATCTTTGTTGATTACAACAGATTCTCAAACAAAGTTGTAACGAACGCTATTGGGGCTGTTTCTCCTGAGCCGCACAAAACTGGAAGAATTGCAGTTTCTGAATTAGCCGTTGTTGTTGCTCCAAAGTATCGCTTTGACGGACTTGGAAATTTTAGACCATGGATCGTTCCTGTTGGTCTAGCTTTCCTAGTCAACAACCCACCTTCATACACAACAAGCTACCTTGACGTGGGATTCCATGCAGGAGCAGGTGCAGAATATATGGTACTCAAAGAACTTTCAGTTGGTGTTGATTATCGCTACACAGCTGGTGCAGGAGATTCTGGCGTAAAAGTAAAATACGGCAGCTTTGGCACATACTTGGGAATCAATTTCTAATTAAGAAATACAAAGGGCAGAGCAATCTGCCCTTTTTTTATTTATAAAAAAAGCTCTCCTGGGCTACAATGAGATGGATCAATACTCATTGGAGCTCGTATGCAAAATTTTAAATCAATTCTTCTCCTATCGCTTATCCTCGTAAGCCTACCGACGTTTTCAAACGCCCAGGATAGAAAATATAAAATTAAATGGACTGTCGCTCACGGGCCTTATCGTCTGGTCCAAAAGGCCACTGATCAATTTATTCAAAACGTTCAAAAAAGAACTAATGGTGCCGTTGAAATTCAACTGCAGAAAAATGAAGAATCTCCTTATTTCATTCTTCAAAATAAAAACAAAGAAGCTCTTAAAGAATTAATTCTGGGAAAAATTCAAATGGCCCAGATTTATACTTCAAACCTGGCCAACTATTATCCAGATATGGACATTCTTCACCTTCCCTTCCTTTTTAAAAATGATGAACATGTTTTTAAAGTGCTCGATGGCGAAATTGGTCAGCAACTTACTCGTGGTCTTCTAGAAAGTACGGGCAATATTAGAAATCTGGCATACACATACTGTGGTGGATTTTACATGATTGCGACACGAAATACCGAGCTCAACACTGCCGATGATTTTGCTAAATTGACTCTTGTTTATCCTTCATCTCGAGTCACCAAAGAAGCTTACAACGCTCTTAAGATAAAAACGTATGCATCGAATTTCAGTGAATCCCTTAAAAAGGTTCGCTCAAAATCAGTAAATGGATTTGAATCGACATTTCCTCGCTTTGCTAATTCTGGAGAATTGGGAACTGTTAAAGTCGTCAACTTAACTGGAATGAATGTGCTCATGAGTGGAATAATCATCAATGACGAATTTTTCAGAAGACTTCCAGCTGAATACCAAAAAATTATTTCAGAAGAGGCCATGAGCGCAGCGCTCGTTGAAAGAGCAGAATCAATTCGCATCAGCAACGAAATTAAAGCGCAATCAGCAAAACTTGATTTTAAAATTGTGCAGCTTCCTCGTGAAGAAGTTGAACGCGCTCAAAAAATGGTTGAACCTGTCTACACTAAATACGGGCCACTTTTTGGCGAAGATAAGATTAAAAAAATTATCGATGCTGCTAAATAATAATGTTTCGACTCATTTTAACTTTTTTTATCCTCACAAGCTCTGCTGTTCAAGCAGAGCTTATTGATATCGAAGGCTACGCGAATCAAAAAGAAGCTGAAAGTTTTTTAAATAAGACGTTCCCGGCGCCTTTAAACACTAATCAAATAGTTCAATTTCTCAACACTTCTCCCAATGGAAAGCTTAAAGTTCTTCTAGGAACATTGATTTATAAGCAAACAAAAGATCTTAATAAGGCCATGGCGATTTGTGGACCACAGAGAAACCGTCGCCAATGTTGGTACGGAGTGATGAGCGCTTTTGCAGAACAAAGGGCCGGCACTAACAAAGATCTTTTTTTAAAAGATATTTTTCAGGTGAGTTGTCAGAAAGGTGATCAGTTTATTCTTCCCATTTGCGGACATAGCATGGGTCATGCTTTCCTGGAATTCACTAAATCAAATATCCAAGACGCACTCAAGATGTGTTCTAATTCAAAACTTGTAGAACCTGCCAATTCATTCTGTGAATCTGGCGTATTCAACCACTACTTTCTTCAGCACAAAGCCATTTTGCTTAAACAAGATAAACTGGTTCTCGAACCTTGCACGACTGATAGTGGATTAAACATCTGCCTCAAATACAAATTCTTGTCCGCAAAGGAAGATAAAGTAAAATTGGAAAAAAACTACGCCCGTTACTGTTCCGAACTGGGTCCCTATGCCCTCGATTGTTTTACTGCAATCGGTGGATCAATTGAGGCAGAAAAACTCAAAGGCAAAACTAAAAAATTGTCTGAGCTTTGCCTACAAGGCACTGTGGATGAAAGATGGCCATGTTATCGTGCGCTCTTTAGAACTTTCGTTTATGAGATCGGAACAAAACAAGAGGCCATCAATCAATGTAGTTCACTTGATAAAGTTGAACTGAAAAAAAAGTGCAGTGAATTTGTTAAAAAAGCACTCTGATTACTTGGGCTGTGAACTCAAAGATTTTTGAGTTTTATTTTCAATCGTTCTCGCAAGAATGACTTCATACCAGAATTGCAGTTCTGGGCTTCTTTCGCCCTTTTTCATCGAATTGGCCTTATCAACCAATGAAACTTTTGCTCCCATTTTGTCGTGAGCCAGGAGATCCTTGATCGAGTCTTCCACCTGCTCTGGAACATTCATTTTCCCTCTGTAGGCAATCATGCGATCTTTACCAATGACAACTGAAGAATTGGGATAATTGCCCAACGCCTGATGAGCTGTCCCTTTCAAATCATCGACAATGATAGGAATTTCAATTTTATCAAACTCAATCATTTTTTTGGCGTGATCAATTTTAGTTTTCATCGAACGGTGTTCAGGGAAGTTGCGACCCGGATGATTTTCTCTGATGTACATGACATAGAAATTCACGTCTTTTTTATACTTGCGATAAAGCTGGGTCATCTTATTTTCTTTTGATAAAAAAGAAGGGCACGTCACATTGCCATACTCTATAACGACAGCTCTATTTCCTTTAAACAAATCTGCAGATGTGATTTTCTTTTCAGTCACCGGATCGATAAAAACAAAATCGGGAAAATAGCGATTGCTGTCAGATAAATTTATACCTCCGCCATACCATGCAGTATCGTCTGCATCATAAGCTGTGTAGTTATATTTCTCAGCTTCCATAACAGCGTATTTACTTAAGTTATCTGCAGCATTCAACATGAAAGAAGAACAAGCAAATGAAAGCATTATTAGAAACTTCATCGAATCCTCACTAAATAAATGTTGAATTAAATTCTACACGGAATAAAATAATCATCAACAAGGTTTCCTTAGGTGATCTATATGAAAAGCATAGTCGCTATTCGATGCTCAGGTATTCTTTTACTCACACTTGCTCTACTTTTGATCCCAGTAGCGTCCTTCAAACCACTTTTTGTTTCTATGCTCTTCGGCCACTATTTTTTAAGTGTTTTATATGCAAAAAATAAGATCACTTATCTAGGGAGAGAGAAAAAAACCTGGTCTGCCTTATTTTTTCTTTCGCTCATCAGTGTGTTTTATTTCACCTCGGGCGCGTATAAACCGCTTCAGATTCTTTTCACAGTAATGCATATCGCGCTCTCTGATACCTATATGGCCAACGAAGTTTTACAGGATCGTTTTTCTTCTCTAGATGGGAGAATAAAATCTAATTTGAATTTGAGCAGATTCTTTCTTAATACGTTTGTTTTTATGCTTCTTTTCCAATCAGCTCCCATTATTAATCTTTTTCCAGTCTACGCGATCGAAAGTGGAGTTTTTCTATCCTTAATCGCGTTCATCTTCTGGATAGCAAAATTAAAACCCACCAAAACAGCTATCAGTTTTGCTCTTTACGAATTATCAGCAACCGCAACGGCTTTCGTTTTAATCTTTTTAAAAATTCCAATTCAAATTCAATTCCTCGTTTTCTATCACGTCATCATCTGGGTAATCTATCCAGCCTTTATGCAGGCGCAGAGAAAAAATCAAAATGAAATGGCTAAATATCTTGGCTGGGTTGTCTCTTCTTCGCTTTTCTTTTTGATCCTTCGTCTGACAACTGATCCAAGTAAATCTTTTTTCAATCTAGATCAGCAAATTCCTTTTTGGGCATCCGTTCACTTTATTTCAACATTGGCCTTATCAAAATTTAATCCCAAATTTGTCGTCAATCTTTTTACCCCAAAATACCGAATTGGTTCACAGACATTACCTGACTAAAGCTGACGTAGGAATAATTTTCCGCTCATCTCCACAGAGCACCCGATCCTCATGACTCGCAAAATTCCGCCGATCTGAACTATAAGATTCAAAGACTGCACTTTGAATAGCCTGCGAGTTTGTATGAAAAAATATTTCGAATTACCTGTATTGTTTATGGTGACGCTAGCATTTACCGCTTCAATGGCGATTGCGAAGGACTATGTCATTTATAGCATTTCTCAGGACATCCCGATGGGTAACGAAAAAGAAGTTTTGAGAAAAAACTTTTACATCGACATGGGTAAGAACCAGGGCGTTTCAAAAGGATCTGTTCTTGATGTATACCGCGTAGTTTCGGTTTTAGATCCTTATGAAAGCAAGAAGCGTTTCAATCACAAAATCAAAATTGGCGAAGTGAAAGTTCTTCATTCAGAAGATTCTTCATCGATTGGAGTTTTAAATAAACTTGAAAATGAAGATGAAACGCCAGTTTTTGAAATTGGCAAACTAATGATCGGTGACGTCGTTAGCGCACACGTTAAATAACTTTTTCAGATACAGAATGCAGGACGGCTCTTCTCTCTTTCAATAGGGCCGTCATCTTTGAAACCGCGTTCATCGCCTTATCAAGTCGCTCAACATCCTTTTCTTCCAATTTTTCACCAGCTTGTGCCGCTTTTTGGACAAAAGAAAGCATTCCGTGCGCGACAACAATATGATTGGCAAGATCGTGAAGGAACTTTCTTTCATTCAATGCCATTTCTTCTACTGAGGCTAAAGACTTATCTGTCATAAGAACTCCTATGAGAAAGATTTTAGCACTCGTTAATTGATTTAGATTATTTTTTTAAAGCAGATCAAATCTACCTCCAAAATTTCACTATTGACTCTCCGTTTACGCACCCAAAGTAAATAGTCGTCTCCTTTACTCAGATTCTCCTCTGTCTCTGTGGGAAACAGGTGGATCTCCTTTATTTTTTCCCCGAGGTAATGTCCTTTGAAATGAAAACGATAAAAACTGTACTTGCCTTTGACACTCTTTCTCTTGGAAACACACCTGCTGATCACTAAAATCAAATCCTGCATAAAACACTCCACTAAAACGTTTAAATGCAAGAAAACCCGAAAGTTTGAAATCCAACTTACCGAAATGTAAGCATAGTAAATTTTAAAAGGTTCAAAAATGGTTGCTGATAAGACAATTCCTAAAATGTTTTTAAAGAAAACGACTCGCGCTCTCCACAAAAAATCAGTGGGCTGGATTGAAGGAAATGAACTCAATTTTTATTCCAACGAAGATTACCTTCAAAAAGTAAAAACCTTATTCTATGCCTTTATCAAGCTGGGGATTTTTACTCAGGATAAAGTCGCGATTCTGGGAAACACCAGTAAGGAATGGCATTTTTTTGATATGGCCGCGATGTGTACCCGCGGAGTTGTTGTTCCCATTTATCCGACTTATCTTGAACACGAAGTGGAATACATTCTCAATCACTGTGAAGCAAAATACCTGATTCTGGAAAACGAAAGTCAGATGAAAAAGATCATCGACACTCAAAAAAACCTTCCGCATCTGAAATACATCATCGCTCTTAAAGAAATTTCAGATGAATCGAAAATACAGCTTTCAAAGGAAATATCTTTCTATACGCTTGATGAATTTATCCAGCTGGGAGTAACCGAATCAGAAGTTTCACCAAAACTTTTTGATGACACTGTAGAAAGTACTGATCCAAATGATACGGCTTCTTTGATTTATACTTCTGGAACAACTGGTGACCCTAAGGGCGCAGTCATCACTCAGAAAGCGATCTGTGCTATGCTCGCTAATGTTCACGCTTCTTTGAAAACAAACATTCTTGCTACTGATAGAACGTTAGTTTTTCTTCCGCTTTCGCACGTTCTTGGACGTTGTGATTCTCTGTTGAATATCGTGTTTGATTATGAAAGTGTCTATGCTGAATCAATGGATAAAGTTGTCGATAATCTTCAAATTGCCAAGCCCACCATTCTCATTGCAGTTCCACGCATCTTTGAAAAGGTTTACAGTCGAGTCATCGAGATGATTCAAAAGGAATCTGATCTGAAACAAAAAGTTTTCGAATGGGCACTTCACGTGTCCAATGAATACTATAAAAAAATAAACGATGATAAAGCGCCTTCGCCATACCAAATTCTGCAGAAGAATCTTGCTTATAAACTTGTCTTTGAAAAAATTTATAATCGCTTTGGAGGTCGCATTCGTTTTCTAGTTTCAGGTGGCGCTCCTCTGTCTCCTGATATCATGACATTTCTTCAAAACGCTAATCTGACTATTCTTGAAGGTTACGGTCTGACTGAAACAATTGCACCTTGTATTTTGAATCCTCCTGTTAGGCAAATTCCCGGCACCATTGGATTACCTTTGGGAGATGTACAGGTGAAATTTGCAAGCGATGGCGAAATCATGCTGAAGACGCATGCTCTTTTCACTCACTATTATAAAAATGAAGAAGCGACAAAAGAAGCATTCAAAGATGGATGGTTCTTAACAGGCGATATCGGCGAGCTGACAACTGATGGATATGTTCGCATCACTGACCGTAAAAAAGATATTATCATCACCAGTGCTGGTAAAAACGTAGCGCCTCAGAAAATTGAAAATTTCCTGAAGCTTCAAAAGCATATATCCAACGCCATGGTTGTGGGAGATCGACGCAAATTTCTGGTGGCCATCATCAGTATTGATCGCGATGTTTTCCTAGAAGAGCTCGATTCCTTAGGCCTCTCAGGTCACCCGACGTACGAAGAGCTCGCTCAGGAACAAAAGGTTTACGATGTGATTGACCAGGAGATCCAGGCAGCCAATCACGAATTGGCGAGCTTTGAGACGATAAAAGGCTTCTTTATTGCGCCGAATGATTTCACCGTCGAAAACGGCCAGATCACTCCTTCGTTGAAATTAAAGAAAAAGATCATTCTTAAGACCTATTCAGATGAGATAGATGCGCTGTACAAAAAACTGGAATCATAGAAGTTCTTCCCTTTACAAAAATGCCCAGAGGTACTATAACCTTAAGTTCTAGTACCCCCATAGGAGATATTCATGGCAAGAATCACAATTGAAGATTGCTTAGAGAAAGTTGAAAACAGATATGAGCTTGTTCACCTTGCTACTAAGAGAGTAAAACAACTACGTGAAGGTGCTGAGCCTCTAGTTAAATCAAAAAATAAAGAAGTCGTTACAGCTTTAAGAGAAATCGCAGCTGGTAAAATCAAACACGCTCCAATCAGCGAATACGATTCAGACGAATTCTAAGCTTTAAAATTAATTGCCCAATACGAAAGGCCGTCTGTTTTAGACGGCCTTTTTTTTTACCCTATTGCCGCCTAACTAAATCGTAAATAAATTGCTCCGATAAGCCTTTAGCTAGATAAAATCTATTTTCTGCGGGGGAAGTATGTTTTATTCTCTAGCAACCAAAAGAGGCCGGAAGAGATCTGGCCTCTTCTATTTTTGAGACGTGATGAACTTACGAAGAAAGCTGTTCCTTATTCTCTTTGCCACTTCAACTTTTTTTATAGTTGCTCTTTACGTTATCTCCTCATCCATATTGCTCAAAGGCTACGAGGCCATTGAAGATCGTCAGCTGAATCAAAACACCTTGCGCCTGCAGGAAATCATCTGGAACGAACAGCAGAGCTTAATGAACACGGTCAACGCTTGGTCAGTGTGGGATGAAAGTTATAATTTTGTTCTTCACAAAAACCCTACTTTCTACAAAACAAATTTCTTAATCGACTCAATCTTCGATATGCGTTTTTCTGAAGTTATTTACTTTGATCTCAAAGGGAATATTATTCTCGCGCAGGATTACGATTACCAGGCAAGAAAATACCTAACAGCGGATCCGGACAAACTCAAATCCGCCGTGGGTTTATGGAAATTATATATAACAAAAAATTCGACAGCACCTTACTCCGGCTTAACAAATAAAGGTGAATCATTTGAACTCTTCACCATTAATCCCATTCTTCATGGCAGTGGTTTGGGTCCTCCTATCGGACACATCTTGGTCTTTAGAAAATTCGACAATGAAATGCTGGCGAAATTTGAAAAAATTATCAAATTTAAACTGCAGATGCACACGCTGACAAATCACCCATTAAACCAAACCGAAATCAACTTTACCAAAAAGGAAAGTGAGGTTTTAGGACATGTAAAGCTTCCAGGTGTGAGAAAGAAAAACGCTCTGTTGATCGAAATGACCATGCCCCGAACGATCTATCTTTTTGGTAAGAAAACCATCGGAACTTATCTTGGCTTAATTTCCCTTGCTGCTTATTTCCTCGTCTTCTTACTCTTTATCATTTTCGACCGAGCCGTTATTAAAAGAATCGCCCAACTCAAAAAAGATTTAAAAGCAATTTCACAGGAACATGCTTCGCTTTCCCGAGTGAACGTTGTTGGAAATGATGAAATCAGTGACCTGGCACAAAATATAAACTCAACACTACTTGCCCTTGATCAAAAGCAGATGATTATCAATAGATCTTCTAAATTAACGGCCCTGGGTGAAATGGCCGCTTCGATTGCTCATGAAATCAATAGCCCTCTTTCTGTTATCGGAGGCTATGCAGTTCGTCTCTCAAAGATGATCGCTCGCCATGAATTGGATCACGAGCAACTCAATCTTATTGCGCAAAAAATTAATAACAATGTTTTTAGAATCGATAAAATTATCAAATCACTGAGAGTGATTGCACGCGATTCAGATCAAGATGAAAAGGTTCATACGACAATCGGTGCCGTCTTTGATGATGTTCATTCACTTTGTCAGGCGAAGTTAAATTTAAGAAATATCAAATTAGATCTCTCTGAACTTAATCCCCATTTGCATCTTAACGTGAGACCTATTCAACTCGCGCAGGTCTTTGTCAATCTCATCAACAATTCCATAGATGCGATTGAGAACCAGGAGAATGCCTGGATAAAAGTGCGGTCTTTTGAAAAAGACTCAAACATTATTATTCAAGTCATCGACAGTGGACCAATTATTCCAGAAGAGGTTGTTGAAAGAATTATGGATCCGTTCTTTACCACTAAAGAGGCCGGCAAAGGAACGGGATTGGGACTTCCCATTTCAAAAGGAATGATCGAATCACATGGCGGTAGCTTGAATTTGATTACTCGCCCACACACTTGTTTTGAAATAATTTTGCCGAAATAAAAAAGCCCTCTTTCGAGGGCTTCATTTTTTACTTTTTAAAAGCGATTTTGAGAACTTCATCAAAATGAGAAACTGGGTAGAAACTCATTCCTTTTCTATGAAGCACCGGAACTTCCTTCAAATCTTTTTCATTTTGTTTTGGAAGAATAATATTTTTTATTCCTGCCCTTTTTGCAGCAAGAACTTTTTCCTTAATCCCACCAACTGGCATAACTTTACCAGTCAAGCTCAACTCTCCAGTCATCGCCAGATCTGGACTGATCGATCTGTTTGTTGCCAGTGAATACAAGGCAAGGGCCATTGTAATACCTGCAGATGGTCCATCTTTTGGAGTTGCTCCAGCTGGAAGGTGAAGGTGAACCTCGTGAGCGGCTAGATAATCTTCCGCTTCAACGTGTACTTTCTCTTCCACATTTTGAGTTTTTGTCTTTTTAATTGTTTTAGACAATTTCTTTTCATTCTCATCAATTTCATTTTGGAGAAGTTTTTTTACATAAGAGTAAGCGAGATTCGCCGACTCATTCATGACCCCGCCAAGCTGACCGGTAAGTTTGAAACCTTTCCCTTTTAGCGGAAGAGTTTCAATGAAAAGAATTTCCCCGCCGTAAGCAGTCCATGCAAGTCCAGTAACAACACCCGGCTTAGCTTTCTTTTCAGCAATTTCAGACTGGAATCTTGGAGTTCCTAGTAAGCTTTCCAGATTGTTTTCAGTTGGTACAAATTTAATTTTTTTCTTCGGATGAGAAACTTTTTCAAGAGCTGCTCTTCTACAAAGCTTGGCAATCTGTTGCTCAAGAACACGCACACCTGGCTCTCTAGCATAATCCGCAATAACTTTCTTGATGACGTTCAAACTTAGTGCGAAATCCGTTTTTGCCAAACCGTGTTTTTTCAACTGGCGAGGAATGATCCACTTAGTTGTGATATTAACTTTTTCTTCCAGTGTATAACCTGAAAGCTCGATGACTTCCATACGGTCCAACAATGCTTCTGGAATATCGTTGATATAGTTAGCTGTTGCGATGAAAAGTACCTTTGATAAATCGAATGGAATATCGAGGTAGTTATCAATGAACGTAGAGTTTTGTTCCGGATCCAAAACTTCCAGAAGTGCAGAAGCTGGATCGCCTTGAAAACTCTTACCAATTTTATCAATCTCATCAAGCATGATAACTGGATTATTTACTTCAACTCTTTTAAGGGCCTGAACGATTTTACCTGGCATAGCGCCGACGTAAGTTCTTCTGTGTCCTTTGATTTCAGCTTCGTCTCTCATCCCACCGAGTGAGAAACGATAGAAGTTTCTACCAAGTGCAGCTGCGATTGATTTACCAAGAGATGTTTTACCAACACCAGGAGGACCCGCTAGACATAGAATGGTTCCGTCGTAAGAAGGTTTAAGTTTTCTTACGGCAAGAAATTCAAGAATTCTTTCTTTCGCTTTTTCCAAACCGTAGTGATCTTTTTCCAGAATCTTTTTTGATTCAACGATATCGACATTGTCGTTTGTTGATTTTTTCCAAGGAAGCTCGATTAACCATGTAAGGTATGTGCGGGCCACATTGTATTCTGGCGAAGAATCTGGAATTAACTCTAGACGCTCCAATTCTTCTTTAGCTGTTTTTAAAACGGCTTCAGGCATCCCTACTTTTTCAATTTCTTCTTTTATGCGTTTGATGTCGCGCGATTTTTCATCTTCTTCCATTCCCAGCTCAGAACGGATAACTTTCAATTGTTCGCGAAGAAAGTACTCTCTCTGATATTTATTAACCTTGTCGTTAACTTCATCAGAAATTTTCTTTTGAATATCTGCTACGTCTTTTTCTCTTTTTAAATAAACAAGAAGTTTAGCAAAACGTTTTTTTACAACCAGAGTTTCAAGAAAATCCTGAGCTTCCGGAATATCAAGAGAAATGGCGAAGGCAACGAGGTCTGCCAAGGCCCCTGGAGACGGTGAGTTCAACATCGCCAGCTTCATTTCTTCGTTGAAGTATGGATTGATTTCTGAAAGTTTCTTTACCTGATTGATAACTGATCTTGTGTAAGCATCCAGCTCTTCATCCGTTTCAAGAATATCGTCGAACACTTCAATTCTTGTTTTAAGAATTGGTGTCTCCGAAAGAATTTCAGATGCACGGTAACGTTTCATTCCGTGAACAAGAATATTCACTGAACCATCCGGCAATTTTAATTTCTTAACAACTTTGCAAAGAACACCGACTTTATAGATGTCACCAGATTTGATCTCTTTTTTGTCAAAATCGATTTCTTCTTCAGGAATGATTTCGCCTTCTTCATCTTTCAGCTCATTCTTAACAAGGTTAAGAGCTACGTAGCCTGTTCTGAGAAGTGACTCATCCAATTCAGGAGTAAATTTTTCTTCACTCAAAATGATCGGTGCAATCATCCCAGGAAAGATCGGGCTGTTCATAATAGGGATGATGACAACAATTTCAGGAAGCTTTGGAAGATCCTCTTTTCCTGTCGCTGGTTTCATCTTTACTTGAAATTCATTTTCCATTTCAGACATGTATACTCCAAATTAATTTTTAAAATCGATTACAAGACGGCCAGGATTTTCCAGATAAAAAATATCTGCATTCACCTTTGCCTTTAATTTCATTTCCATCGACACGTAATTGCTTTCAATAGGAAAGAAATTAACCTTTTCCACAAAACGTGTTGCTCCGATTGTCTGAAGGTCTTTAGCTAATGTGGTATCAAAAAAGTCGATGTAAAGCCTTTTATCAGCAGAAGAAATATGACCATAGATTTTTGGTATTTGATTCGTACTGAAATCTATAACGATGCGTTCAAATCCCTGCTTTGGATTAAAAGATTGTCTGATGGCCTTCAGCACAGCTTCTTGTTTTACGCCGCCGTTATGAAAAATTCCTTTTTCAATATAGATTGAAGTTTTGTTGTTGCTTAACTTTCGGATGCGCTCTTTCATGAGATCTTGAGCGGAAGTCCAATTTGAGAAAAAAAGAGCTTCTGAAATAAGAAGAAAATAGAGAAGGAATTTCATCACTTGCCTCGACTGATTATACTCCTAAAAAGTATAAATCAGCTTAGGCCAACTTGCTATATCTACTTAATGCATAAGAGATCATAAAACTTAAAATTAATCCAACCATGAATCCGCCAGGCCCGCCACTCGCGCCATTATCCATATCAACGGTCCCACATCCCGCTGCTGACTTTTTTCTATCCGAACTTGCAGAAGAAGTCCCATTGGCAGAGTAATTTGTGAGTGCGTAAGTATTAATTGCATCGGGGCAAGTCGAGTTATCAGAAAGAACGTCTGAACGAGAGGAGACTTGAGTGTAAGAGCCATCTCCGTTTCTCTTCACAACGTCTGCCGTTGCTAAATAGAAATAGAGCGAATCGACAAACTCATCCATAACTGGAAAATAATCTGTGCGAGAATACGGAATCCCCGCCGGAACAGCTGATCGCATATCCTCTGGAACGACATGAAATGTAAAATCATTATCCGACGGATTTGATCGATTAATTGAAATATAGGTATCCGTCTCAATATTCATCCATCCATCAGCTTCCTGACTGTAAACGGGTAAAATGGAAGTTGTTACTCCTGACCGAGTAACACTTATGTCGGCCTTAAAGGGAGAATAAAAAGCCTGGTTAGTTACTTTCAAATGCACATAAAGCGAAGTTGAAGTCGAAACAGTGTCCCAGTCACTAATTTGAGATAAGTTTATCCGGAATTTATCATGGGCCGTTCCTGCACTCATTTCTGCATTGGAAAAAAATCCCACAAAGCTTCCGCCAAGGCCATTTTGAGAATAATTGTTCACATCAAACTGCGTGCTCGCCGCTCCTTTATTAGATAAGTATTCAGGAGGAGCATCCAATCCACAACGGATAGTGACTTTTCCTATTTCAATGAGACCACTACTCAGTCGAATCGCTTGTGGGAAACCTTCAGAGCTGGCCCCACACGATTGATAAAAGCTTCCCCGGTATTTTGTCGAAGATTCACAAAAATCACTTCTCACATTGGCATAATTTGTTGGTAACCCTATTTGCTTAATCGGACTTGTATAAATGAGATACTGATCACTTTGCGGTAAACCATCGATCCGAAATCGACCATTCCCTTCACTAATCGTTGAGGCCACAACTTTTCCAGACTTCACTGAAATGGCCTGAACATGAGCACCGAATACAGGTGTTAGGTTTTTGCCACCTACAATAGTTCCCGTTAAAGCACCGACATTGACGTTTCCATTTGGATAAAGCGAATAAATTCCCGCTTTGTCGTCATTACTAATTTGGTACTGGCCTCTGGTTAAAGAATAAAACATGGTTGAACCAACAACTTGTCCGTGCCCTAACCCGAGAAAATGCCCGGCCTCGTGAGTGATAACATTTCCTAAGTAAGACGGATCACTCGATGTCGATGAGAACGAGAAATTGTCATTGAGCAAAATATCGGCTTCAACGATTTCACCGGTTGTCTCCTGAAAGCCAACCTGAGTAAGCCCAATCACACCGGTCCCGTTGAAAATAGTCGAGTCTGTTGAAAAATAGATTTCGTTAAACTCTTCCTGTCCTTTATTGAAAGTCACATTTTTTCTGAGACTCACATTTCCAACATTGTTCCACTCGGCCAATGAGCTTGCCGCTATTGTTTGAATCGCATTTTCATCAAAAGCCTGGCCATTCTGTGAATTCACATAGAGATCAAGAACAGTACTGGAAGATGGCCAGTGAACAGGAGTTCCATTTTTGGTTTGGCTAAAGACGTAGGCGCCTGCCGTTTGCAGTTGGCAAACAAAAAACAAAAAGAAAAAATATTTTTCTACTTTATTCACGTTTACTCAATTGTCCATTTTGCCCAATTTTAAAAAAGATAAATGCAAAAAAGAACGTTACCAATATGAGTGCACTCCAAAAGAAAACGGGAATTTCTTCTGTTGCTGCCGATTCCTGGGCAGGCTCTCTTTTTTCAAAAAAGAGCTGTTTTTCAGGTGAAGGCGGCACTCTTACAAAAACCGGTTTTCCGTCTTTCACAAGGGGTGCTGCTGTCAATTTCCATTTTTCTTTCATCAGTTCAATCATTTTTTCTTTTGTGATTCTTCCGATGTTTTGATCAAAAGGAAAAACTTCTGAAACGTAATAGTCCTTGCCTTCCACATTTTGAATTTTATATTTCCCAAGTGTGAAATTGCTCAAATAAATTTTTGATTCGATTTTTTTCAATAAGAGAAATGTCTTTTCGCCTTCTTTGAAAACGGGAGCCCCATCAATCACTGAAGTCATTCCTTCATAAGTTCCTCCAGGCATCGCGAGCTTTAACTGTTGATTGTCCAGATCTTCTGGAGAAAGATTGTACGATTCGAGTATATTGAAAACATACTCTGTCATAATCGCACCGGCAGAATTTTTAAAAACGTGTGATGAAGTTAATTTAACTTCTGCAGCCGAAGTGGCTTCTTCAATTTGCTTATCAAATGGAAGAGGAAAAAACATAGTCGCAAACGCTACGTTCGCCATTACTAAAACAAGAATAAACCAGACCTTTTTCAACATGAAAATCTCCCGAATCAATTAATATTTTATCGGGAAATCCACAGCGAAATTGATGAAAAAAACGAAAAAAAGTGTCTAAAATTTAGACACTTTCACCATTGGTAAATCTTTATAATTAGAATGTAATCTTATTTCCGGCGATCAGCTCGAAGAAGGGGTTCTGATCGATAACGACCAAAGTATTCTTACTGCCAGTTAATTGGTGCAGAAGTTCGGCCAAAGGCGCGAACTCATGATGAGAAAGCCCACTGGTCAAGTTTTCAAAGACAATGAATGAATTCTCTACTTTTTTATCAAGTAGTGAGAGCAATTGCAGTCGCTGTCTCTCTCCCCCCGACAACGAAGTGAGAGTTCGATCCAATGAAAGATAATCAAGTTTCAAAATTTTAAAATACTCCCAGATGCGTTTGCCTTTAGGAGTAAGGCGGATATGAGGTAGAACTTCACTCAGAGGTTTATTGAAAGCTTCAAAAGCGGTAATATGCCCATCCGAAATATTTGCGTAATAAGGCTTAAGCTTTTTCCCCTGACAATCTTCGCAGACAAATTCAACATCTTCCATAAATTGCATTTCGACAATTTTCACTCCCCGACCTTCACAGCTCGAACACTGCCCAAGTTCAGAATTGGAAGAAAAATGTCCTTCTTTTAAACCTAGTTTTTTAGAAACTTCCAACGAAGCAAAATATTTTCTAACGAACCCACCCAGGTCCGTATAAGTTGCCACAGTAGAACGCGAACTAATTTTGTCCAGATCGCTGTTAATTAAAATCACATCCTCAAACTCATCAATGCCTTTTAATTTCTTAAAGGCATACTCTTCATAACTAAGTCGCGTTCCATAAATATGCTTATGAATTTCATTGGCGATCATATTCACAATGAAAGATGTTTTACCTGTTCCAGACTCTCCGCAAACCCAATTAATCGTATTTTTCTGAATGAGAAGTTGCTTGCGAAAAAGGTCTCTTATTCCAGCATCGCAAAGTTCGATAAACTCTTTTTTCTCCGGAGGTTTAAAGTCAAAAGGAGGAAGAATCATTTTCGGAGCTTTATATTTTCCTTGGGACAAAACTTGTCCGCCCCGCGCTCCGGCCGCAGGTCCCATTTCTATCACCTCGTCTGATTCCGCTTTTAAAAACTCTGAATGCTCAACCATCAGAATCGTGTTTCCTTGATCACGAAGTAAACGAAGATACTTCATCATTTTTGCTTGTGTCGTCTGACTGAGCCCAAGGCTTGGCTCATCTAAAACAAAAAGGGATTGTGATCCTTCATATGAAAGATATTTCGCAAGCAAAAGTCTTTGATACTCGCTCGAACTCATGGAGCGTACTTTTCTAGTGTTCTGCAAATGCCCTAGACCTAAATCATCCGCAACAGAATACAGTCGCTCTAGCTTATTGAATGAATTATCCAGCTTTTCATGAGCAATACTTTTTTTCTTACCTACCTTAATTTTTTTAATTAACGACAGTGAATCTTTCAGATTGAGTTTTAAAAAATCTTGATAGGTGACAATTTCTTTTTCCAGAACAATGGTCAAGCTTCCCGCTTTTTGTGAAACACGAGTGCCAGCACAGACAGTGCAAAGAACTTCTCTCTGCATGCTCCTCATATAAATTCTAATATTTTTTTTGTAACGAAGAGATTTTAAGTATTCAAAATAGGAATTAAAACCTTCGTATTTGCCATGGCCCTCATATAAAAAAGTCCACTTACTTTCCGGCAATTGATTAAAAGGAACGTCGACATCAATCCCAACTTTTTTACACTCACGCAAAAAAGCTGGAAACAAATGCTCAAATCGCGAAAAGAGTAAAAAATTAATCGCACCCTCTCGGATAGTTTTCGTAGGATCTTTGACCAACTTTTCTCTGTCGTACTCGAGCAACATTCCATGACCTTGGCAGTGCGAGCAAGCGCCGAGGGCATTGAGCGGAGAAAGACTTTCAACATACTCCACTTTCACCTGTTCAGCCTTGTGTGAACAGTAGGGACACTTTAATTCAAATTGATTTTTAACGTCGAAACTCTTCTTTAACCCCAGCACAAAAAAGCGGATCATGACTCCCTGGGGAAGATTGAACTCTTTTAACTTGGCCCCAAGCCCGCTTAGATTCTTCACCTTTACTCTGATAAGTTCATACCATGGATCGCTTTCATTAAAGGCCCTCACCTCTTTATCAAGAGATCGCGCCGGATTCATTTCTTCAGCAACACTTTTGCGATAATCGCTTCCTGAAATAAAAGCATGAACAGCATCCTCTTCAGAAAGATTTTTCAACGATTTAATTTTGGAAAACACTTCTTCAAAAGAAGAGGCTTTTTCAAAGGGAATATGATGATCCGGACAAACAAAATTCCCAAGCACCATAAAAATTCTTTGAAGCCTTTCATGGCCACCCAGAACATCAAGTGCAACAGGTCGAGAATTGATAACCGGATTGTGCTGAGGAAGCCCCCACGCTGGCAATACAGGATAGATGCGATCGACTTGAGCGACATGCGGGATTTCCCAAAAGAACTTCATATCGGTCGGTAACGAATTTATAAATCGTCTTTTAGATTCAGTTAAAAGAGTGTGAAACGCGAGTGAAGATTTTCCTGATCCAGATGGCCCGGCCACGCAGGTTATCTGATTCATCTTGATATCAACGTTTATATTTTTGAGATTATGAGTTTTAGCACCACGAATTTGAATTACATCGGTAGACATGAACGAATCTTATGCCCAGAAAACAAAAAAGCCCACATTTCTGTGGGCTTTTGTATGTCGAAAACGAATAGACAAATATTATCTTTTTGAGAACTGGTATCTTTTTCTTGCACCAGAACGGCCTGCTTTCTTTCTTTCAACTGCTCTGTCGTCTCTTGTTAAGAAACCAGCAGCTTTAAGTTCACCGCGAAGAGCTGGTTGAACTTTAAGAAGAGCGCGAGAAATACCAAGTCTGATTGCTCCAGCTTGTCCTGTGATACCGCCACCATTTACATTGATTACAAAGTCGTATTTATCAGCAACTTTTGTAAGGTTTAGTGGTTGGTTAACAACGTATAGGTTAGTCCCTAGTTTAAAGAAGTTTGTTACGTCTCTTTTGTTAACTGTGATTTTTCCAGATCCAGCAACCATGTAAACTCTTGCAACAGCAGTTTTTCTTCTTCCAATTGCGTGAGCGTCGTATGTTTTACCTTTTGCAGCCATATTTATTCCTTATATTACTTTAATTTGTATTCAACTGGGTTTTGAGCAGCGTGATCATGAGATGCACCTGCGAAAACTTTAAGTTTAGTAAGTTGTTTTCTTCCAAGAGTATTTTTTGGGAGCATGCCTTTTACAGCTTCCATAATGATTAACTCTGGGTGTTTTTCAAGTTGCTCTTGAGCAGTTCTTTTCTTGATTCCACCAGTGAAGTTAGTGTGCCAGAAATATTCTTTATCTGCCCACTTATTTCCTGTGAATTTAACTTTATCTGCGTTGATTACTACAACGTAGTCACCAGAATCAGTGTTGTATGTGAACTTTGGGTTGTGTCTTCCACGAAGAAGATCAGCGATTTGAGTAGCTAATCTACCTACGATTTGGTCTTGAGCATCGACCACGAACCATTTTTTGTCTGCTTCAGCTGGCTTTAGAACGAACGATTTCTGAGTATACATACGCTTTCCCTTAAAGTGATCCCTTCAAATAATTTTCGACTGTGAAAATCACGAAGTATTAATTCAAATATAAAATGCAGAAAAATGCAAGTGTTGTCCCTTATACGTAAAATTATGGCCCCTCGTCAAGCACTTCTTCCGGAAAAGTAAGGCCAAATAAAAGCCCTAAAAATAGCCGATAGATAAATGGAATCGACCAAATGAGTCACGAACTCCCTCTGGCGAGACTTTTCGTTGAAGCTTGACCCCGTAATCGAAGTCCAGAGAGCCTACAGGGGTCAGAAATTTAAAGCCTGCGCCCACTGAGGTCCTTAAATTAAAAGGGGTGAACTCGTTGACGGAAACTCTGCCGGCATCAAAAAAGACCCCAAGTTGTAACGAGTCAGTCAGGTTGTAACGAGGTTCGAATTTAAAGACTGTAAAATAAGCTTCGTTTTGGACGACCACGTCACCAATTGGAATCCCCGTTCGTAGACGATTGACCTCGCCTTCATCGTAACCGCGAATCTCATCGTAGCCATCTAAACGGAAAACCTTGATCGAAGGAATATAGCCGTGGGTTTGAGGAACGCCATTGCTGTTGAAAACAACTTTGCCGGTAGCATCTCTCATAACATCCAGAGCGAAGTTCTTTTCGTAGCCAACGGCCATTGAAAAGGCGAGCGTGAAATCTCCGAGTGGGTAGTAAAATTTATTGCGACTGATGACCTTCACATAGTTTACTTCAAGATCATCATTTCTCATTGATCCGAAATAATGATTCGCCCATTCTGATGAGAGATTCAGGTAGTAACCTTTGCGTGGATAAATCGGGTCGTTTCTTTTATCGAGTGTAATTGATGGTGTAATACCACCGATCGAAAAGTTGTCGTTATCTTTTGCAACAGTCGCATTGAATTGAATAATGCGTTCAAATTGATAGCGAACCGCGAGTGAAAGTGCATCCCTGCTGTAATCATTAAGCTGAAATGTTTTTGTGATCTGAGGAGAAATGCGGAAAATGTCAGCATCAAATCCATAAAAGCGTTTTCTCTGAAAAGAAGATGCTGTTTCAAATTCAATCTGCTGTTTTAGGATGTTGTGAAACAGATAAGGTTCGACGAATGAAACTTTTCCGAGATATTCGAGCAGATCTTTGTTCTGTTTCTGGCGAGGCTCATCGAAGCCGTCGAGGTTTGTTCTTCTGTTCGCCTGCGCTTTAAAAGAGACTGAACGGTTCATTCCCATCAAGTTGTTGTAGGTAATACCCGCCGAAAGCTTTGCGCCCAGATCGGTACGATACCCAGGAGCGATTTCCCAAAGACCAAAGTCTTTTTCTTTAACCTGAATGACAAGGTTTGTTTTCGCACACCCCTTTTCTTCTTCTCCGTGATACTCCATATAAGGTGCAATATTGAGTGAAGAAAAAAGGCCGAGGTTGGTAAGACGCTGCCTGATCATTTCCAGTTTTAAAGGAGTGATCAATTCGCCCTTGGTGAGATTTACTTCTCTGCTGATAACTTCTTCTTTCGTTTTGCCATTTCCTTTAATGATCGGTTCATTAAAGCAGACTTGTCTGTCCAGAACGATTTCGGGATTGAGATCTACATTCAAGTAGCCCTTATCATAAGCTAAAAGGGATTCACCGTTTAGGTTTGTGATATTGGCGAAATAGTAACCTTGCGACTGAAAGTGTTGAACAATACGTCTCAAGTCGTTTTCAAGTTCAACGACATTCAGAGGAGCATTTTCTTTATTCACGAGCAGTTCTTTTACTGCTGTCACCTGCCCTGAATCGATATTTTGCAGAGAAATGTTTCTCAAAATGACCTGATTCTTTTCAGAGATGCCGTATTCAATGAGAAGAGTTTCATCCTCGTCACTGGTGATCACTCTTGGTTTAGAAACTTCCGCGAAAACAAAACCGCGGGAGAGGTATTCTTTCTTGATGATGTTTGTGAAATTTTCAAAAAAAGAGCGATCGTAAAAACCTGCCTGGGCAAGTGTAGTTGCGTTCTTTTTAAAGAGTTGATCCAGGTCGTCTGCTTTCAGAATAAAGTTTCCGCGATAAACGATATTGGTAACTTTTAGTTTTTCTCCTTCTTCTATATTGAAGAAGAAGTTTTTAACTGTAACACCGTCGCGGTCGCGTCCTTCATTCTGGTAGCTTTGCACGCTTGTGTTGTAAAAACCTGCACTCTCATAAACTTCATTCAGATAGCTTCCCAGGGAACCTCTTTCAAATTTGCCGAAATCGTTCTTGATTTTATCGACGAGTTTTGAGCGCAACTCCTGATGGGTAAACACTTTATTGCCGATAAACTGAAAATTGATTCGCTCATTGGCCTGAACAACGATTTTCACAATGATATTATTTTCATTACCTTCGAGGTCTGTTTTGATAGATGAAGTGAAGTAACCACCGTTAAATAATTCCTTGCTGATCTGATCAATTTTAATTTTAAAACTGAGAACATCCCATTGCTTGCCGACAAGGTCGTCGAAATAGGAATTATAGCGCGTCTTCACATCCGGTGAAGCAGACCAAACTATTCCTTTCAGCTTTGCATTTTTAGCTGGCACAACGTCCGCCGCCAAGGCCAGACACATCTGAAAGAAAATAAATAAGAAAACTAATCCCTTTATCAAAACGATCCTCTAAATTTCAAGTCTGCACCTATCGAGTTAGGTGTGTTGGTGTTTTCTTCTTCGGCCGGCTTGACCTCGTAAACACCTTCGATCGAGAAATTTTTATTTAAATTGATATTAACATTCATTTCCTGAGTTTGCTCGATAGATCCGCCCACTGTTGATGAAACGGAAACATCGACCATTTTATTGATTGATTTTTTTATTTTGATTTTTGTAGCTGATTTAAGCCTACTTGTACTTCCTTCACTCACCGCTGATTTCGCTGTAATGAGAGAAGATTCATTTTCCTGGAACTCCGGCATAACACTGAGATTAACTCCCAATGTAGAATTCAAATCCTGATTGATTCCCAGTTGATCAACTAACAATGTCCCAATCCCCACCTTAGTTACGTTTTGTCGGTCGGCGACTTCTAGGTTTTTACTCATTTCAGAGGTAACCCCAATGGTGAGTAGAGAAAGCAAATCCTCTTGTGCGAGATTTGGCTCAGAAGAAAGATTGATTTGAGTATTGTCGAGTGATCCGGAAATATCCAGCTTCACGTCGTAGTCATTAATTTTGGCGAGGCCCACGAATTTTAAATTAGAATTGCGAGTCTTACCTTTGTCGTGGATTTCGACAAACCCTTCGCGCAAATTAAAATCATGTCCTTTGAATTTAAATTTACTGACGGATGGAATAACATCAACACGGGTATTGATTTCAGGGCCTAAAACGTCTCCATTCAAAGAACCAGTTCCTTTAGCATAAACTTCTGACAAATTGTTTTTCATCACAACCTGATTGACCGTATCAAATGTGACATTCAAGTTGAGATAGCCTGCTTTGTCGGCATTACTTTTTCTAGGCAAATATTTTTTTAACGGGTCGAGGTTAACTTTGTTTTCTTTTGAAAAATCGCCCGGGTCATCGAGAAACTCGCCATGAAGGATGGAAACTTTTCCGTTTAGCTTATAAGGAAGATCTGTTCCGGTAATTGTACCGGCACTGCTTGCCAGAAGATAAGAACGCTTAAAGAGCGGTATCGTTGAGCGCTCAATTCTATAGTCGATATTGACCTGAGGATAGAGATCGTCGAAAAAGACGGTGCCCTTTATATTTAAATCGCCTTCACCATATTTTCCTACAAGTCTGGATATTTCAAAAATCTCCCCTTTCTTATTTAAATTGAATTCTAGATCCGTCACGGCTCCGGGAAGATTTTTTATTTTGAATGAGTTCTTTGTCCCGCTTACCTCGACTTTAGAAATGCTGACCTTCTTATCCACTGTGAGCTGAACTTGTCCTTTCATGACTCCCACGGCCTTGTCGATGGCACTGGTGATGAATTCGAGTAAGCTGGTTTTGATTGAAAAAGTTTGATCGAAAACGAGACTGCCGTTGCCGACGTTGCGAGCCTTACTGATAAAGTAGTCAGCCCCATCAGTAAAACGTAAGTCCCAATTTTTAACTTGTCCGTCTTCAATGAATGCTGAATTGTGTTTAGGATCAACCTGGACGTTGATCTCACCTTTCTTCAAATTAAACTGGGGAAGTTCAATGCTGAATTTTTTGATCGCCATATTGTCCAGATTAAATTCTGAATTCAATTTGGCATTAATTCGCCCGGAGATACTTTTCTCGTTCATATTATGACCGGCCATGAAACCGAGAATCTCACGCATGTCTGTCGTGTCTATAATAGACTTCAGTGAAACCATTCTGTTTTTGAAGTTGATGACAGAATCCAGCTTTGCTTTGCCTGAAAGTAAGCTGGCATTAATAACAATATCGTCACTGTTTAAATAAAAGATCGCGCTTGAAGGCGAAGCCGGAATATTTTCAATAAACGGATTATTCAGTTTAGTTTTGAAACGAGATGAAAAATTATCAGTTGTGCCGTTGCCATCAAAATCAACGACGAGATCGCCATCGTACTCCATGTTGACCTTGCGATAGAAATTAAAATCACTCAAGCGCATGCCGGCCAGTCCGCCTTCGAGCTCAATATAATTATTGGCAAGATTCACGCTCACATCAGAGTGAATTTCCCCGCGCGATTTTTTTATTTTAATGTCATTGAAGTTCAACTGATTATTGGCGAGCTTGAATTTAAAATTAATCTGTTCAGCCTCTTCGCTGAACACTTTCAAGTCAGTACCTTTAACGGCTCCATCTATCTTTAAACTTTCGACATCGTAACCGCCTTTAACTGTGTAATTCGCCGAGAAGTTAAACTGAGGCTCAAACGGAAGTTTGATGTTTTTAAAGACCAGGTTATACATTTTTCTGGCATCAGCAAAATTGGTATTTTTAAAATCAAGCTTCAGATCCATGCCGTGATTCTTGTCATCGAAGCCCAGAAGACCTTCTGCTGTAAAGTTGGTTTGGTTATAAACTCCACTCAAGTTATGAATCGTAATTCCAACCTCTTTGAGGGCAAGAGTAAACTCTGCATTCACTTTTCCAAAGTTGAGGTCAACTACGCTGAAGTTGTTCCAATCAACAACAAAGTCGAACTTTACATTGTCCATTGGCCCATAAATCTCGGCGCTCGCTGGCCCGCTTCCCGTTATGGCCACGCCTGAAATTGGGCCGAACGCTTTCATGTCAATCTTTGAATCTCGCAATGAAATGTTTATGTCTTTGTCGGTAATCGCACCCTTTGCTAAGATCTTGGTGTTGGCCATTTCAAGTTTGGCATTGATTCCCAATTTATAATCTTTATCTAAATCGAGTACCGTTTCGGATAAAGTGAAGCCCGCATTTTGCAAAATGGGTTTATTGGAATTCGACATAAGACGGAAATCTTTTAGAAAAGCGCGGTCTTTTATTTCAAAGAAGACTTTGCTTCCATCCCAGACAACATCTACTTTTCCGGTTAAGTAACCTTTAAGAGAAGAAAGAGAATCGCGTATCGCAAAAAGAAATGTATTAGTAAAAGCGTTTTGCATACTGAGAGAAAGTTTGCCTTTCAGTATGGAGAATTTATTGATGTCGAGAAAAGCGACAGCTCTTTGAAGAGAGTAGTGTTCGTTCTTATTTTGAGCAGCGAACTTTTCTATATACAGAAGATTCTTCTTCTTTTTAAGAAAGGCTTCCAGTGAAGAAAGCTCAATCCACTCACTTTTAAAATTGGCCGCAGTTAGAGTAATGTCTGCATTAGGATCAAGCAAATCACCAGCTGCTTTGATACTCCCTTTTACTCTGGCCCCCATAGCGTAGACCTCTTTGGGAAGTGCAGGAATAAAGGCCATGATTTTCTTTAAATCAACATCAAAACTTGCTTCTCCGTTTAGCTGAGCGGACTTTTCTGAATCCCTCAAGCTCGCTTTCATATCAACGATATTAGAATTGCTTTCAACGTGAAGTGTATCGACTCTCCAGATTGATTTGGACAACTCTCCTAAAACAACGGCACGATCTAAATCAATTGGTTTAAAATCTTTTTTATCAGGATCAATGTGAACTTTACCAGCGTCCAGTCTAATACGAATATCTTTTTTATGTGGGGCGACTGAAAGTGAGTTCACTTCGAATTTATGCTTATCCACCTGAGCCTGAATTTCCTCCAGGCGAATGATATTGAGATGAATAGGACTTTGAAGATAAATTTCAGAGTATTTATCGAAGAATTTTTTCAGCTTTAACTTTTTCCAATCAAAGTCAGGCGATTCATCATCCGGTGTTTTTACAATCAGAGTTCCTTTCTTCAGAATAAGATCATCTATTTCAAGGTTGCTTGAAAAGAAGCTTGAATAAGTAAAGGCGACTCTAAGCTCCTCAATGGCGAGATCGACATCAGCGGTAGCAGGATCTTTTTTCTCAATGTGAACATTTTTAAAAATAGTGGCCGGAGGAAACATGTCAAAATCAACACCGGTAAACGCAAGTTTGGCACCTATTTTTCTCGTTAGAATTTCAGAGACTTTAGCAGAAGCTTTATCTGAAAAGTTTCTTGAATGAATGAAGCGCCACCCACCGTAAATGGTGAGAAACGTAAAAACGAAAAATACAATCAGAATCTGATTAAGTCGTTTCAAGCGCCTTCAATCTCTCCCCCACTAATCTGTAATGAGGATTAAACTTTTTAATCTGAGCAAATATATCTTTTGCCATTTTTATTTTTTTCACTTTTACACACGCTTCTGCTTTTAAATACAAAAACGCCATTCTTTCTTCTTCGTAGAAAGGTTCTTTTACAAGAACTTCATCAACTAAATCGATAGCCTTGAAGAAGTCGCCACTATTATTAAGGGACTGCGCCCAGATGAAATATAAACTTGCGCGCTCTTTGATATCGTCAGTGAGTTTTATCATCTGTTCACACAATGTGAGAACGACTTTTTCCATTCCCAACAACTCAAAAGCGACAATCATATCTTTGCCACGTTTGCTCAATTCTTCTTCCGTTATAAATTTCAGTGAACTCAGGACGCGTCTTTGCTCTTCTTCATTGGGCTCAATGGACCCCGAAAGCAAATCCATTGCAACCTGATCGTAATCTAAATGAAGTTTTTCATTTTTACTCTGAAGCTTAGGTCGAGCTGGCTCAGACATTTTTTTAACTTTGATTTTCTTGTTGGCAAAAAGCTGTTCGAATCTCTTCACCAGATCGGCGCGATTTAACTCGTAAGCTCTCTCCATGAGCGCATAGGAAATATCTTTATCGAATTGATTCACAAGAATGAATTCATAACACAGCTTCCACTCGTGAATTCCCCACTCTGTCACGATGAGAAGATACTGCTTGAGATAGTTTTTGAACTCTTTCCAGTGCTCGGGATGGTCGTCCATGAGATCAAAATATTTTAGATCTTCATTGTGAAAATTAACTTTGTTTCCGAGGAGGATCTCACATTTTCGCACGTATTCTTCGCGGTTCTTTTTCAAAATACCTTCGGCGCGAAATTCCATGAGTAGTTCTTTTATTTTTGGAATTCTTTTTAAGCTGACGAGATGATCAAGTGCTTTTTTGGCATATTGATTAGCAAGATTCAGCTGGCCCGAATTCTTTGCTGTCTTCCAAAGTTTTAAATACAAATGCGAAAAATTTTGATCGCGAAAATTTTCATCCGTTGATTCAAAACGATCCAACAAAGATTTTGCATCAAAATCTTCTGATGAATTGAGGAGGCTTTCTATTTCAGAAAGTTCCTTAGTCCAATTTTTATGCGCGCTCATTTCACTCCAGGCAGAGTAACTTAAGTTATTGAGATTATTTTTATTTTAACTGAATTTGGGGGGAAGAATGAGGGGGCAATTTTGCCCCCAAATATGAAATAACTGAGAAAAAAAATCGGATTTAAAAAATTACTTCACTCGTTCCATGTACTCGCCTGTACGAGTATCAATTCTTAGAAGCTCACCTTCTTTAATGAAAAGTGGAACGCGAACTTGAAGACCAGTTTCCATAATGGCCTTCTTCATAGCACCAGAAGCTGTATCGCCTTTTAGACCTGGGTCTGTCTCAGCAACTTTGATTTCGATGAAGTTTGGTAGTTCGATATTGATTGGGCGACCTTTGTAGTAAAGAACTTTTAGTTTAGCTCCTTCCTGAAGGTAATATCTATCGTCACCAACTTGCTCAGAAGTAAGGTGAATAGTTTCGAAATTAGATTGATCCATGAAGTTGAATCCTTCTTGGTCAGCGTAGTTGTATTCAACTTCTTTTTCTTCAAGATCAGGAACTGTTGCTCCTGTAGAAACACCAGACTTGAAAGTTCTTTCGATTACTTGTCCAGTTTCCAGGTTTTTAATTCTTGCTGTAACGAAAGCAGAACCTTTACCAGGGTTAGTGAAATCTGATTTCAGGATAACGTAAGGTTTTCCTTCCAATTCGATTTTCAGACCTTTTTTCATGTCAGACGTGTCGATCATATATTTTTCCTTGTTGAATAAATTTTTTGTGTCTTTTTTTACAAAAGCTGAGAGGAAATGGCCATCAAATAAGCATTCTTTCCAAGGCCTTCCATTATGATTGTTGAGGCTTTCGCCGTCAACTTTGTCTGCCGGAACTCTTCGCGGCGGTGAGTATTGGAAAGATGAACTTCAATAACTGGAATTTTAATCATGTGAAGAGCGTCAAGAATCGCCACACTTGTGTGAGAATAGGCCCCCGGGTTGATTACTAACGCGCTGAAATCCTGCTTTAGGGATTCCTGAATTCGCGTCACAATTTCGCCTTCGATGTTCGATTGAAACCAGACCAGCTCACAATTTTTATTTGCTAAGGACTTTTCCGTATAATCGACGATGTCTTTTAACGTGAGTGAGCCGTAAATCTCTGGCTCGCGGGTGCCGAGCATGTTGAGGTTTGGTCCATTTATAATCAGAAATTTTTTAGATGTCGTCATAGTCTCTAAGTATCAGACGCGGCCCTGATAATCCAGAGCTCTTTGTTGTATTTTTTTGAGGAAGAGTGAGAGTTTTTCCTCAACGGCTTTGATATTTTTTGAAGAAGCTTCGTTTTCAAAAGTGTTTTCTTCAATTTCGATAGGGCCTATTTTTTCATCGATGAGACTCATGAGATGGCGTCTTCCATCTTCTTCAGAGACATCATCAAGCTCATCTAGATCGACGAGCTGATTTGAAGTTGGAATGATTGAACTCAATTGAGTTGGTTCAATGACACCTTCTTCTTCAGCAGGGGCCAGCGTTTCTTCATCAAGCGAAGCAATGGGCTCCAATGGCGCCATCAATTCCTTAATCTCTCTAATCTTTTTGATCGTCTTTTGATCATTAGGATTGAGAATCAGGATTTTTTCCAGAACTTCCAGAGCTTTTTCAATGTGGCCCTGTCCGCAATACAAATCGACGAGAGTATGAGTAACCAGTGGAACACCACTTGGCTCTTCCTTAGGTTGCTCATTTATTTCATCGTCTATAACACTGTCTTCATCTAGATCCAGATGAACTTCATAAGTTCTAAAATCTTCCGAAGGTGCAGGGGCCAGCTTGAGAGCAGGCTCTTCTATTTTTGGAACTGTAGTATGAACCTGATCAGATTTTTTTACATTCCATTGATCATAATCTGTCGTCTTATTTTCAGAAGATGTAGCTTCTTTGGCAGGAGTTTTTGTCTCCTGATGAAGATCCACTGTCATCCAATCATCAAAATCATTTTTTGGTTCAGATTGAAGCTTACTTACATCAAAAAGCGGTGATTCACTGGGCGCGGCTTTTTGAGAGGACAACACATTTTCAGGAATGATAATGGGTTTATGTGTAGGCTTGTATCGGTCTTCAATTTTCTTTTCAAGTCGTGAAACCTGATCGGCTACTTCTTTATCGCGAGGATTAATGAAAAGTAGATACTTAAAAGTTTCTAGAGCTTCTTCATCTTTTCCTAGTTCAAGACAAACATCTGCAAATAACTTTTGCAGCCTCAGATTGTCGCGATTGGAATCAATCAAAGGACGCAAAGTTGTAAAAGCTAGATTATATTGTTTTAAATCAAAATAGCAGAATGCCAGACCGAGATAGCCCATGACATATGTTGGATGAAAGCGAATTCCTTGTGAAAGGATTTCCATCGCTTTATCCGTCATTCCGAGTTTGCGATATGTTTCCGCCAGAGGAGCGAATACGCGAGAGCGAGGATTCTTCTCAAAATCACTTTGATACTTTAAGAAAAGCGGTGAAAGAAGTTGAAGTTTATCCTTGCTCATTTACTCCTAGCCTCTGTCTGTTAAGCCAGCTTCTTCCGAATTGATAATTCGCGGAGTAAGGAAAATAATAAGTTCTTTCTTTATTGTCGCCGGATTGTATTTTGTTCTGAAAAGCCATCCAACGAGTGGAATATCTTTAATGAACGGAATTCCTGAGTGGTTTTCAGATTGCGAGTAAGAATAAATACCACCGATGACGACAGTTGAACCGTTATCAACCAGAACTTGAGTCTTAATAGCTCTTTTCACTTCATCCTGAGGTGCACCTGTCTGAACTGTTGGGGTCAGGGAATCTTTTTTAATTGAAACATCGAGAGAGATTGCTCCTTCGTTTGTTACTTGAGGAGTTACCGAAAGTTCTAAGCGAGAAGCTTGCGACTTCCAAGATTGTGTTGTCGATGTTCCGTTTGAACTTGTGGAAACGTTCGTGTCCAAATAGTAAGAGTTATCATCTTGAGTGATACTCGCAGCCACGTTATTTTTCGTAATGACTTTCGGGCTTGAAACGATTCTACCCTTCGATTCACTTTCCATCAGTTTCAATTTGAAATCGAGGTTGATCAATTTATTAAAACGACCAATCGTTACACCAAAAAGCGATCTCGTTGCATCAGGTGCAGTACTAAAAGAAAAAGATCCGTTGTTTACGCCACCGTTACCTGAGAGTGAAGCACTAAAAGGATCGTAACCGAAGCCAATCCCTTGATCGAGACCAATTTCTTTTGAATAACGTTCAGAAACTTCCACGATTTTACTTTCAATCAAAACTTGAGGTGTCGCTGCATCCAGAAGCTCAACAATTTTTCTCATTCTCTCGATGACTTCAGCTGTATCTTTTACGATAAGAGAATTTGTTCTCGTATCAATACTGATGCGACCTCTTTTTGTTCCAGACCCGCTTGCTGCGGACGCGGCCGGAGCAGCTCCAGCAGCTGTGGATGCAGCAGGCGCTGGCGCGGCAGGGCCTGCCTGATCACCAGGATATTCAGATGAGTACTCTGAAAGAATTTGTTTCAAGTCATCGATCTTTGCATAGCTGATTGGAAACACTTTTGTTAATAGCGGTTCCACTTCCTGCATTGAGGCTTTCGCTTTTCTCGCGAGATCAGCTTCTTTGGCAGCAGCTTCATTTGTATTAACCAGTAGGATCATCCCATTTTTTTTAGCATCGAGGCGATTCATTTCAAGAACTGTATCGAGTGCCTGATCCCAAGGGACATCTACTAAATTTAATGAAATAGGTTCAAGCTTTTTTACTTCTTCAGTCACAATGATATTGAACCCAGAAGTATCAGCGATCATTCTGAGAATTTCATCGGGTCTTACACTTCTTAAGTTCATCGATACTTTTTTACCAATGTACTTTTTCTTTCCTGACATAACGACATTTTCAAGAATGTCTTCAATTGAATCAGATTTTGGAATACTTAATTTTGCTGCTTTTGATGTAGGAATATCTGCCACTTTTTCAGCATAAGACTGATTTTCTTCTACTTTTTTTTGAGAGAAGACACCGTAACGATTTTCAATTTGCAGAATAATTCTATTTGGCTTACGCACGAGAACAGAACGAACATTATCGCGCAACTGAACCGCTACTCTTATATCCTGATCATTTTTTGGTTTTTTGTAAGCCTTAACGAAAACCACACCACCGGAAAATTCAGAGGTATCAAAAGCGCGCATAACTCTGTCTGTGGCGGTAACTTTGGAGAAGTCGACAATAATTTGTTTGTCTTCTTTGACTTGAAATTTACTTGCTTGAATATCATTGGCGTCCAATATAAATTCAAGCTCGCTGACTTCACCTTTTTGAGTAAAGTTAATTGCTTTTATTTCTGCAGCTCGTGCTGCTGACAAAGAAAGCAACAATGCGAAAATACTGCTTAGAAAAAATCCTTTTTTCATGCAACTCATCCCTAAGTCTCATGTATATCTTCCTAAATACTGAGGACTTGATAAAATTATAACAGCATTTAAAAAAAGTACTAATTTTTTTCAAGAATTAAAAATGACTGACGGAAATGGTATGATCGGAAAATTTTATTCACCAGACAATGGTAGTACGGTTTCCAAGTATTCATCTTGATCGTAAACGTTTCGGATTTTTTCAACTAAGACTACTCCGCCTGGTAAGATGGCCTTGACTTCAGCACCGTTTGGACCAATCTTCATTCCTTCCTTAATATAGAAGACTTCTGAACCCAATTTCTGACCGGCCATAATTTTGGCCATCGCCCTTCTGTCTTTGCCGATCATCACTCCGATAATGCGAATGTTTTCGACAGGCTTTGATTCGATTGAATCACCTTGGTTAGAAAAAATTCCGCTCTCACGGTTTTTGGCACTGTTTTGAGTTTTCTTCTTATTAATTTTTCTCTTAAAAGGATCTCTCAAATCAAGAGGATTTTTAACGTAAGTTTTACTTTTAAAAAGATTGAAAACAGGACCTGTTGATTCTGCTTCATCTTGCGCGTACGACTGCACAGAAAGACACAGGATTAAAAGAATAAAGAGCTTGTTCATTATTCTTCCTCCTTCTTAGCGCCGCCGCCCGGTCTTTTTCTGGCAGGACGATCTCCGCCAGCGGGTTTATTTTTAAATTCACTTTCGATTTTATCGATACCGCGTTCTTCTTTAAAGTTCGCATTGTACTTATAGGCTTCGAGAGTAAATTCACCATCAATAAGCTGAAATTTACTTCTTTGAGGTTGATCCAATTTTTTAAAGGATAGATCACCAACGTTCAAGATACGCTTATTTTCTGAAATTTTTTCAAACATGATGAGAAACTGCAGATAAGTGGCCTTCGCCTTGAATTTATATTTTCTGGCAATATAGAATCCGCGATCATCATCTTTTTCAGGCATAATGCTGACTTCTTTAATATTTACATCTTCAGCCATTCTTCTTAACAAGCTAATGTTTTCAGTATCCGAAACTTCTGAAGGAAGTAGCTGTTGAGTTTTCTCAATTTCCTGAGCAACTCTTTCAATTCTGTTCTTCGCTTCTTCGATGTTCTGATAGAAGCTTGAGATTTCTTTACGCGTTTTTCTCGCCTTTTGTAGATTGGCTTTTTCTACATCCTGCTGATTCTTTACTTCGTTTATTTTTTCATTGGTCTCATACCAATACGAGCCCATGTTAAACAAGGCGACCAGGATGATAAACCAATGAATGTTTTTTAATAACTTTGCCATCCGCTTACCTTGATCTCATGTCGTAGTTTTTGATTTTACCTTTGAGCTCAAAAAGTTCGTAGTTTGACGGCATACCATCCATATTTTCAGTTTTATTTTCCTGTCTCACTGGAGTGATCGTATTACCAAAGAACGGCGAATCGTTGATGATCGTAATGAACTCTCCGATGCTTCTTGGAGAATACGCACCACCGATAATTACCATTTCTTTATTTTCATTGATTCTTAGTGAATCAAACCAAAGGTCTTCCGGAATACTTCTTGCGATTTTTTCCAGGATCTTCTTAGGGTTCGTTCTAATTTTTAGGATTTCATCAACCTGTGCGGAACGGGCCTTAAGCTTTTCAATCTGCTTGTTATAGGCATCCAATTGTTGCTTTACGTTTGTATTTTTTCCGATTTCCTTCTCTACTTTTTGATAATCGGTTTGAATCGCAGAAAGAGTCTCCTGTTCTGCTTTCAATTCATCATCAAAGTGACTGCGGACAAAAATTTCAGGAATGTAGTATATAAAGAAAGCAAGTCCCAACATTTTAAAGTTGAGATCATTTAAATCAACGCCAAGAACGACGGGAAGACGAAGGGGCTGCTTTTTCTCGAGGAGGTTTAACTCAATCATTTCGGCAAGCTCCTCATCGCAAGACCGATAGCACAGACGCCCTTGTAGGCGATATCATCGATCTCTTCTTCCGAAATATTATTTTTATTAAATGACATACCTGAAAACGGATTTAAGATTTTTACTTCCGTTTCAATGAGTTCCTGTAGGGCATCCGTGAAGCCTGGAATCAGAGCTCCACCACCGGTAAGAATACAGCCATCAAACTGTTCTTCTGAAGTCGAGCTGACCCAGAAATCAATTGTCTTTTTAAGTTCAGCAAAAAATGTATCAAGTACCTGATTGATAATTTCTACGATTTCTTCCGGAATATTTCCATTGCCATCGCCGTAAATTTTTAAACTTTCAGCTTCATTGTAATTAACACCCATCTGACGCTGAATCTCTTCAGTAATCGTCAAACCACCAATGGCAATTTCTTTGAAGAAAACAAGAACGCCGTTTTTATAGATCATGAAGTGTGTTTTTTGAGCGCCAAGATCCATCAGTATCCAGGTTTTACCTCTGGCCTGCACTTCATCGCCCATAACCGCTTCAACGACGTTGAGAGTAGCGGCCGCTGTCAGATCTACGATCTTAACTTTTAAATTGGCCCTTTCAATAATTTCTTTAAACGTTTGAACGTTACTTTTTTTAGCAGCACCGATGATGACGTCAACACCACCACCCTGATTTTCCCCGATAACACTGAAAGAAATGTTTCCTTCATCAATTGGAAACGGAAGGTATTGTTCAGCTTCCCAGGTCACTTGATCTTCAATCTCTTCGTTGGTACCACCGGCAAGCTGTAATCTTTTAATCAGCGTATTCGGTCCGGACAAACCAATGCAGACAAACTTATTGCTGCTTCGTAAGTCTTTTATCCCTTGTTGAAGGGCCTTGAGAATTTCATCTTCTTTCTGAATCTCGTCTTCAATGATTGTTCCTTCAGGAAGGGCAACAGAAGAGTAGTGATTGAGTTTATAAGTGCCATCAGATTGCTTAGAGACTTCCGCCATTTTAATAGCACTAAGGCCGATATCGATTCCAATAATACCCTTTGGACCTACATAAAAGAGGTCGCTAATCTTGTCTTTAATAGAATCCAGGGCGTTTTTAGAATCCAATGGGGTTTACCTTAATCTCAATTTCTTTCTTAAATTATACATTTAATAAATAATTGGGATCAAGGAATATATCTCATAACCTCGTTAAACCAGCTGTGAGCAAAAATTTGAACGGCTGCCACGATGATAATAAACGGCCCAAAAGGAATGTGCTTGTCTCGCTTAATGACCTTGACCAAAATGAGTGTTCCTCCAATCAAAGCGCCTACAAAACAGCTGAGAAAAATGTTTTGTAAAATCCCTATAGGACCAAGATAAATTCCGAGAACGGCAAAAAGCTTGATGTCCCCGCCCCCAAGTCCAATTTGTCCTTTTAGCAAGTAGAATAGCCAGCTCACCAGGAGTGGAAAGCCTAAACCAATTGCGGCTCCCAAAAGCCAATGAGTCCAAGGTTGAGAAAAAACAGTGAAAACAAAAAAGAGAATCCCGAGATAGATGTTCACGGAGTCAGGGAGAATCTGATGTTTTAAATCAACTATAAAATGGACCAGGAATGCGCTGAATATACTGAGAAAAAAGAAAAAATTCATCCAGTCCGCGGGATTCAGCGAACTCGGAGCAATAGAAAACGCAAATAGTCCGGTAATGACTTCAACTGCAGGATACAGATAAGAAATTTTATTTCCGCAATGAGCGCACTTTCCCCTGAGAAATATAAAACTAATCACAGGTATATTTTCATACCAGGCAATGAGATGACCGCAATGAGGGCAGGAAGAGCGAGGGTAAACAATATTTTTCTCTAACGGAAGCCTATAGATAAGAGCGTTTAAAAAACTGCCGATTAAAACGCCGAAGATTGTCGCAAAGGTAATTAAAATAGTTTCCACTTTAATCCAGGTTTTTGTTTTTAAATATCTGCACAACTATGATGGAAAGAGCTGTGAAATACAAAATGTAATAGAAGAAAACATTGTACAAATATTCAGATGAGACTGTCTGCTGATAAAGCACGAAATCCTTTAGATTTAATTTATAAAAATTGGGAAGAAGAATATTTCCCACTTTAACCGCATTGTTGAAGTAGACATTCATTTTGGCAAAAATGAGTTTAGACGTTTCATTCAATGAATGTCCGATGATCAATACGATTATTGAGTAAATAACGGCCATCGCTGTGTTGGTAATCAGAGAAAATAAAACTGCAAAAAGCAAAAGCAGGAAAGCTTCCAAAAAAGTAAAGAAACTTGCCCATAGAATTAAGGTTTGGAATTTCCCGCCGAGGAAAAGAAAAATGGCCGTGGCCAGACCGCTCAAAACAATAGTGTTGATCGCAAGAACAGAAGAAAGACCGATGACTTTCCCACATAAGAAGTTAGTTCTTGAAATGGGCTTTGAGAGAATCATATAAAGTGTTCGCTGCTCTACTTCTTTAGTGAGCAAAGTCGAACCAATGAAAATGGCCATGCCAAAATTGGACAAGGTCATAACCCCTAGGCCGAAATCCAGTGCGACCTTTACTGGAGCACCGTAAGCGAACTCAGACGCGATATAAGTAATCAGTAACAGAGCGAGGGCCATGAAGATGATACTCATCATGACTTTGCTTCTATAAACTTCGATGAAAGTAAATTTGGAAACGATTAAAGTATTTTTCATGATTTTATCTTATAAATAATTTCTTCAAGTCTCGGTTTTTCTTTTTCGATTTCAACAATATTGAGTCCGTTGTTCAACATCTCTGTGAGAACAGCTTTCTTATCTGCCTCATTGACCTGGACAGTTTCAATCTTCTCACTAGTGAGATATTTCACGCTGTACAGGTCATTTGAATTTTTAAGGATGAGTTCATCAATGCTACCTTCATAAATCAACTTTCCTTTTTCAATGAAGATAACTTTGTTACAAATTTCTTCGACATCAGGAACGATGTGACTGCTGAAAAATATCGTGATGCCTTCTTTATTAAGTTCTTTGAGAATATTTTTAAAGTCTCGTCTTCCTAGTGGATCAAGTCCCGATAACGGCTCATCGAGAATCAAAACTTTTGGCCTGTGAATTAAAGAGCTGATAAACCCAAGACGTTGCTGCATCCCTTTTGAGTAGCCATGAATTCTTCGATCGATCGCATAGGCAATGGCCATTCTCTCAGACCATTTAGCAATAAGTTCTTTCAGTTCATTTTTAGGAATGCCATAAAGTGAACCAGTGTATTCCAGAAATTCTCTTCCAGTCAGATGCTGATAGAGATATGCCTTCTCTGGCAAATAACCGATGGAAGATTTGATTTTGTTTGGAGTCGCGCCCATGATTCTGGAAAAGTGAACTTCGCCGGAATCTTGACGGGAAAATTCCATTAGAATTTTGATAAGTGTTGTTTTTCCGGCCCCGTTTGCTCCGAGAAATCCAACCAGCTCTCCTTCATTGATTTTGAAGGAAACATCATCCAGTGCTTTAAACTTTTTATCCCAGAAATTGTATTGGAAGGTTTTTGAAATGTTTTTAAACTCAATCATAAATAATATCTTATCAAAATTTTGAAAAAGATTTTAATTTTATAATTTCAAAATAGCTGAGCGCTCTTTCTTCTTTTTGCTTAAAAATCTTATACCGGACAATACCGGTCCAGATTCCTAAACCATAAAAGAGATGAGCAAGTCCAAAGACAATGGGAGCAATGAGCACTTCTACACAAAATCCCAATCTCAACAAAGCGACTAATCCCATAATGAAAAGATAGGCACAGACTGAAAGCGACGTCAGAAAAAGAAAGGGATTAAGGAAAAGAAAAACTGCGTATAACGCAAACAACGCTGGAGCTAAAAAAATCAGATCATCGCGACTGAAGGTGAAATGCTTTGCACGCCCTTTTCCATAACTGAGCATTTGCTCCATCAGTTCGGCTATATTTTTTCTAGGCGATCTGTAAACAGCTGCCGTTGGTTCGTAAAGAGCTTTCACGTGATGACGTTTTAAAAATTCATTTTCTTCGCCGGGATAAAAATTTTTATTGAAGCCCCCCCCATCCAGGAAATAGCCTTTTTCGACAAATAAATTGGAAAGTATCAATTCTTTTTCATCAGTCAGACGTGTCGAGCCCGTGGCATTGTACCTACTGCGAAAAGGACCAATTCCAAGTGGGGAAGTAAAAAATAGTTTAAGGACTCTACTCCATTCATCTTTTGTCTCAGTCAACAAAGAGGGGCCGCCAAAAACTTTTATCTCCGGATTCTTTTGAGCCAGATCAGCATATCTTTTTAGCAAATCAGACGATGGATCTGAATCATTGTCTAAAAAAAGCAGGTATTCTCCACGCGCGATCTCTGCCAGTTTGTTTCTTTGCAAAGAAGGATTGTCTCCGACTCCAACCAGAACTTCATAATCGTAGCCATCGGATTCAAGCAGAAGCGTATGCTTTAAAGCAATCTCTTTTTCCACATAGGTCTTAGAAACTATAAGAACACTAATCCGCAAAGTTTTTACCCCGAGTCTATGAAATTATATGTTCAATGATATAATGAATATCTGTGAAAACGAGTAATCTTTTTAAAAAAATTGTTCCCTATGCTTCAGTTGCGGTGCTGTTGGCCGGAGCTCATATCGTTAATGTCAGTAACGAAAAGCCACTCATGTTTGTTTCCAAGCAGGATCAGACAATTAACTTTGATTCAACTCTATATCGCTATTTCAGTCTCGGACTCAAAAGACTCATTTCTTCGACATTGTGGGTTTCTACTATTATCGAAAGCGATATTGAACACTATAAGCAGAAAGATTTAAACTCGTGGATGTTTCTGCGCTTTAATATTATTTCGGAACTTGAACCTGAGTTTTATGAAAACTATGCTTTTGGCGGAGTTTATCTTTCAATCATTAAAGATGATATTCCAGGAGCTACGATTATTTTTAACAAAGGTCTGCAAAAGTATCCGACTGATTATCCTTTGCTGAGAGACGCCAGTTATCACTTTTTCTTCGAAGCAAAAGACTATAAGCGGGCATATCAGATTACTCAATCGCTGAAGAAACATCATCCACAGAAATTACTATTAGTCGGTATGATCACCAAGCTTGAAGCTGAACATGGGAAACTGGAAGATGCCCTAACCATGCTCAATGAATTTCAAAATAATTTTCCCATTGGAACATTGATTGGCGACAAAGTTTTCCTTAATCGCTATGCCCTTAAAGCGGAAATAGATCTGAACTGTCTGAATATCGAGAAGCGCTCTAATTGCTCAATGAGAGATTTAGAAGGACAACCTTATCTAAAATCAGATGAAGGATTTAAGGCCGCAAAAAGCTGGATCCCTTACCGAAGAAAATCCATCACGGAAAAAAAATGAGGCGCTAAAAAGCGCCTCATTATGATATCCAATTTGAAATGCAAAATTAGTAACCTGGTGTAACGTTGTTAAGAGCTTTTGTGTGAGAAATTGTCCACTGGTCTCTTGTGACAGTTGAAGAAATTGATCCTGCGGCACCAGCTGTAAAACCGTTCTGTTGAACTGTTGAAGTCGGAAGGTCAGTGTTCGCACTTGGCTTGTTACCCGAAACGACCGCTAGCAATGTTTGCGGTAGGTAAGCTGAGTCCGGTGTACCAGCTGAAGGTGATGAAGTAATCGTTGTACTCGCTGTACATCCAGTATAACCCGCGTTCCATGAAGTCGCGTTCTGTCCAGTTGCAAATCCGATAGCGTAGTAACCACGTGGCGATTGCTCATAACCCATGATGAACAAACATGTAGCATATGTATCCCAGTCAGCGTTCGAACCAACTTCTGTGTTATACAGAGAAGCCAGCTGAATCTTTGCTTCAGATTGTTTTGATTTCGCTTGATACTTTTTGAAGTTTGGAACCGCGATCGCAGACAAGATACCGATAATCGCAACAACGACCATCAGCTCTACGAGCGTAAAGCCTCGCTCGCTTTTTAAAAGCCACTTTTTCATACTCTCTCTCCTGTTTTACCAAAATTAAGATTTGGTAATGTTTCAATTACACATTCACGTCTTCGTAAAATTAAGATTTACCAAAACCCTGCAATGTAACGTTAATTATAATATACCTTGATATTGATTTAGTTTCGGCAGAAATTGCCTAAAGCTTTAAAATTTCTTGTTTCCTAAGCTCCGGCCGACATAAACATTGGCAGATACATGGCAACTAATATGGTCGCTATGATCCCCCCCAGGACTACGATAATGATTGGTTCCAACATCTTAGTCATCGAAGAAACTAGTTGGTCTACCTCATCTTCGAAAACCTGGGCAACTCTCAATAACATCATATCAATCTGCCCCGTCTGTTCCCCGACTCTAATCATCTGAGTAACGATTTCTGGAAAATATTCAATCTTACTTAGAGGCTCAGTCAGCGTCTTTCCTTCCATGACTTTTTTCTTCACTTCCTTGATGTCATTTGCAATGACCGTACTGTCGAGTGTCTCAATACAAATATCGAGAGCATCAATCAAGGCGACACCGGCCCCGAGAAGAGTTGAAAGAGTATTTGAAAAGGACGATAAATTGGCCTTAATAATGACCTGACCGAAAAGTGGAAAACGCATACTCACGTTGTCCCAAAAAATTTTTCCGGTTGGGGTTTTAATATATGAAACAAAAGAGGCAATTCCGACAAAGAAGGCGGGAACCATAATCGGTGAATACGTCCCGAAAAATTCTGATGTATCAATAACGAAAGAAGTAATCCACGGAAGATCTTGTCCGGTTTCTTTCAACATCCCAACAAACTGCGGAACAACGAAAACCATCATCGCCCAAATAACAACAAGACCAACCAAAGAAACGATTGTCGGATACATCATCGCCGATTTAATCTGGGCTTTTGTTTTTTGTTGCTTCTCCATATGTGTGGATAGTTTTTTTAGAATCTGATCGAGAATACCACCGGCCTCACCCGCTTTAACAAGATTGCAATACAACTTATCAAAGCCTCTTTGAGCCTGCATGGCCTCTGCAATTGTTTTCCCTTCTCCGACATCCGCTGCAATTTTTTTGATAGCTAATTTCAGCGTTGGGTTTTTTTCCGCGCGATAAAGGATCTCCAACGATTGGAGAATCGGCACACCGGCGCTAATCATAATGGCGAGCTGCTTGGTGAAGTTCCCAAGCTCTTTTGCTCCAATCGCTGAAGCAAAACCTTTGTCCACCATCCACATTCCGAGATCGAACTCGAGAATGGTAGGAGGGATAATCTTTTTAACACGAACACCCTGCACGCGCAGAATTTTTCTAACTTCTTTTTCAGAAGTCGCTTCTACTTGTCCCAGAATTTTTTTACCGTTTGGATCGACGGCTTCGTATTTATAAATTGCCATTTAAAATTATTTTACCTTAATACCCAATTGTGTGGCCAATTCCTCGGGTGCTGTCGAGTAACTGAGAGCTACTTCGGCACTGATGGCACCGGTCTCAACATGTTTTTTCAAACTCTGATTCATCGTCACCATACCCGTCTTATCTTGTCCGATCTGCATTTGAGAATAAACCTGGTGCAATTTATCCTCGCGAATAAGATTTCGGATACCTGGTGTTGGCGTGAGAATTTCCATCGCAGCTACACGACCTTTTTCATAGGATTTTGCAATCAGCTGCTGAGAAACAATTCCTTGAAGAACGAACGACATGAGCGTTCTAATTTGAATTTGTTGATGGGCCGGAAAAACGTTAATAACACGGTTGATGGTTTGAACACACGAGTTGGTGTGAAGAGTTCCAAAAACCAAGTGACCTGTTTCCGCAATCGTTAGTGCAGCTTCAATTGTTTCCATATCACGAAGCTCGCCCACCAGAACGATATCCGGATCCTGACGAAGAAGAGATTTAAGAGCATTGTGAAACGTTAATGAATCCGTTCCGATCTCTCTTTGATTTACCAGACAGCTTTTGTGAGCGTGTACAAATTCGACTGGATCTTCAAGAGTGATGATATGGCCTGCTTCGTGTTGATTTAAATAATCAATCAAGGAAGCAAGTGTAGTCGACTTACCGGAACCAGTCGGCCCAGTTACAAGAATAAGTCCGTTCGAAACATCACACATTTTCAGGAGAACGTTAGGAAGGTTCAGTGCTTTAAAATCGGGAATGATACTTGGAATGATACGAAAAACAGCTGCGACCGCGCCTTTCGAATTAAAAACGTTCGCACGAAAACGGGCAAGGCCCTTAATACCGAAAGAGAAATCCAACTCGAGTTTTTTCTCAAATTCGTTTTTTTGATCTTCAGTAAGAATCTGATAAATCAATCTTTTGGTATCTTCACCTGTTAAGGGAGTTGTTTTAACTTTGATAATTTCCCCGTGAACTCTCAACCCTGGAGATGTTCCGGAAGTGATGTGTAAGTCCGAAGCGTTACTATCCACCATCAATTTAAAGAGCTGCTGAATTTTCAAGCTCTCGTTTCCAATTGATTGAGCAGTTCCCGTTTGGGTTAAGCGAGTCGAGGCCCTGCTGTTTGTACTGTCTTCACTCATTTGTTCACCTATAATTTATCCGAAGCTGAATTAGAAATCGCTTCATCCAGAGTTGTTAATCCTTGGGCTACTTTTGTCAAAGCACACATTCTTAAAGTTTTCATTCCATCTTTAATCGCCTGACGTTTGATTTCATCAGTTGATCCATTTCTCAGGAGAATTTCTTTTATCGATGGTGTGACTTCGAGTACTTCATAAATCGCAACGCGACCTTTGTACCCAGTGTTGTTGCAATTCGGACAGCCTTTACCTTTGTAAACGGTAATCTTCTGCGCGGACGCAGGAGAAATCCCGCAAGAGACAAGCACCTCTGGAGTCACTGTCGTATCGACATCTTTGCAGTCTTTACAGATTCTACGGCAAAGTCTTTGAGCAACGACAACGTTTAAGGCTGCAGCGACAAGGAAAGGTTCAATTTCCATATTCACCAGACGAGTAATCGTACTTGGTGCATCGTTAGTATGTAGAGTAGATAAAACCAAGTGACCTGTAAGAGCTGCTTCAATAGCTATCTCTCCAACTTCACCGTCTCGAATCTCCCCAACCATGATGATATCCGGATCTTGACGAAGGAATGATTTCAGCGCGGCCGCAAAGGTCAGACCGATATCTTTTTTGACGTTGACCTGATTGATCCCTTCCAGGTTAAATTCTACGGGATCTTCAGCAGTCGAAATATTTGAATCGATCGTATTTAATTCAGCAAGTGCCGAATAAAGAGTAGTCGTTTTACCGGAACCAGTTGGACCAGTAACAAGACACATTCCGTAAGGTCTATGAATACCTTCTTTAAAAACAGCAAGCTGCTTTTCTTCAAAACCTAACTTGGTCATATCAAGCTGAAGGTTTGAAGAATCGAGAAGACGTAAAACTATTTTTTCACCAAACAGTGTTGGAAGTGAAGAAACGCGATAATCGATTGGCTTGCCGCCAATTTCAAGTTTAATACGACCATCCTGAGGTTTTCTTCTTTCCGAAATATCCATTTGAGCAAGAATTTTTACTCTCGAAATAATCGGAAGCATTAAGTTGCGCGGAGGCTTTGCCGCCTCAACGAGGCTACCATCCTGACGATAACGAATTCTGAAGTTGTTCTCATATGGTTCAATATGAATATCAGAAACCTTTGTCACAAATGCTTCAGCTAGAATACGGTTTACATATCTGATGACATCATCTCCAATATCGTCTTCATTGATCTGGTCATCTTTTTTATTGTCAGCCTTGATCTCTCTGATCGTTTCAAGAACATCTTCAATACTTTCCGGCACTCTTGCAAAAAGATCGGCCCAAGAAGACAAACTGGTAAGAATAAATTCTACTGGATATTGAAACAGTGATTGCAATTCAGCCTGAAGTTTAGTGAGCGAGGGATCGTAAATCGCAATGCTCACGGCCTTCGCATTTTTTTGAATGGGAATAGCTCTGTATTTTATGATGTCACTTTTCTTAACAATTTTGAAAATGCGATCAGGAATTTTTGCTTTCGAAAGATCAATATAAGTGAGGCTATAATTATCCGCGATTTGCTTAGCGAATTTTACATCATCAAAAAATTTAAACTGAAGAAGACCTAATTCAGAAATAACGAGAGAGTCTTTATCAATAATCAACGGGCGAAGGTCCTTTATAGGAACCATCCCTGTTTTCGTGATTACTTCAACAAACTCTTTTCTAAACATAGTTTTAAAAACTCTAAGTCAATTTCGATATTTTAAAGACTTATCGGTATGAAAAAAAATGTTCTTTAAGTTTTAATTATTTAAATGAATCTTTATTAAATGACCAAAATGCTACGGCATACTGCGCCTGCAGCTCGAGCATTTCCTGACCATCGCAGTACAGTTTTATGAGCGAAGAAAGCCTTTGATGGGGCTCGAAATTGTAATTGTAGTCCCAGAAAATGCAGTCTGCAGGCAGTTGTCCTTTGAAAACAAACTCCCTTGCACAGGTGTTGATGACCAATAAGTTTTTTACATTGATTAAATTCAGATGAGAAAAGTCAGGCGTTTTTTTGCGGGAAAATTGTTGATAGCTTAATCCCAATTTTTTTAGGGCCACTTCTGTCACACTGGCCATAACGCCATCACCGAAAAGAGCTACTTTTAATTTTTCATCTGCTTTTTTCCAACGAGAGAGAATATCCAGAATAGCGAGATAGTCGGTATTTTCACCAATAATTTTCTCACCTGATTTTTTTAAGCAATTGATCGCCCCCAGCAATCGAGCACTGTCCGTTAGCTCAACTTGATTCAGAAAATGCTTTTTGTAAGGGCTGGTTATATTGATGCCGTCGTATTTTTTAAATAGTTCAGCCACTGAGGGAATTTCATTTTCTTGTTGAAAATCGAGAAGATCATACGAGATAGTTGGGCCATAAATTCTTTTATAAATTGAAGGCGACAAAGAGTGCTGAATATTCTTCCCAACTAATCCCAGATTAATCATTTTTAAAAAAGTCTTTTGCTGTTTTTACATCGGCTTCAATCTGTTCAATCAAATCGTTTACGCTTGAGAATTTTTTCTCATCACGAATTTTCTTCAGAAAAGAAACACGCATATTTTCTCCGTAGATATCGCGATTAAAATCTATGAGATGCGTTTCAATATTGATTGCGAGACCAGCGTTGAAAGTCGGATTAATACCAATATTTGTGACAGAATTATAAGTCATTCCATGAACCGTTGTTTGAGTGATATACACTCCACCCGCCGGAAGAATTAAGGCTTTATCATAGTCCAGATTGGCAGTAGGGAAACCGATCTGCTTTCCTCTCCCTTGGCCTTTGATAACGTGCCCAGAAAGAAAATAAGCACGCCCCAAAAGAACTTTTACTTTTTCCATCTCACCAAGCTTGATTTCATTGCGAACAATACTTGAAGAAACAGACTGATTTTGAGTTTTAAATTCATCCTGTAAAATTAATTGAATGCTTTCTTTTTCACATAATGTTTTAGCGAGCTTGTAATCGCCAGACTTATTTGCACCGAAAGCAAAGTCGTGCCCCAGATAAACTTTCTCAATTCCAGAGAAAGAGAAAACATATTTTTTCAAAAAGTCTTCAGGAGAAAGTGTGCTGAAGTCACGGGTAAAATCCACTTCCAATAAGTAGTCTACTCCGCACTCTGCTAAAAGTTCTCGTCTTTCGTTATATGTATTAATTAAAAAGCCCGTTTGTGCCTTTAAGATTTGAACTGGGTGAGGAATGAAAGTGATCAAAACAAACTTGGCCTTAGATTTTTTACAATCAGCAGAGATACGCGATAAGAACTCTCGATGCCCCACATGGACGCCATCAAAATTGCCGATGGTTACCTGGACCTTCTCTTCGGCATAAACTTCTTTTAAATCTTCAAAACTTTTAATTACTATCATACGTTTTTCAGCAGCTCTTTAAAGAATTTACTCTCGAAATTAATTTTGCGAGATTGCTGTTTATTTAACCCATAATTCTTCTCTTCGCAAACTTGCAGTGTGTATTTAAAATAGGCTTTCGCCTCTTTAGAAAGCCCACTTTCATCAATAATCTGAGAGATTGAGACACCGCCGCTCGCCATATGGTTGCCTTTATCAAGAGCTGAAACAATTTTGTAGAGCTCAGAGTAATTCAATCCTTTCTTCTTTAAAGACGAAATTTCCCGCTTCACTTCAGAAGCCTTATCAGAAGCAGTCACTTGACCTTTTCCAGCAAAATACCACTGCCCTGCCACACCTGCGATCATAAGCACAAGAACGATGTTTAAGACATCAAACCATCTATCGAGCCATCTGGTTTCACCTTTTAAATTAGGCCCGACTAGACCCAGAGTATTTTTCTGGACAGGTTTTGAGCTATCAGTTGAAGGTGAAAATAACCTAGACAAAAAATCTTCGCTTTTGCTTGCAGAAGCTTCTTTCTCTTTTGCCTGTGGCTGAGCTGCACCCGTAGTTGCTCCTGGAGCTGCGACGCCACTGACTTCAATGGCAGGTATCGTAATTTTCTTTTCTACGTAACGTCCGCTCGCTGGATCAAAATAAGCCAATGGAAGATCTCTGGATTTAATGCTGAGAGGACCGCGGGCAAGCATAGTGTATTCGAAAACTTTTTTTGCGGCATTTGTGCCGATCTCTGTTACTTCTGATTTCGTATCGAACGCCTCAAGACTGTTATCGGTATAGATGACTGGTGCATCCATGTTTTCAAGGGCCCCTTTACCTTTTACTTCCAGCTTAAATTCTATCGGCTCATTGACGAGATATTTATTTTTCGGAATGGATAGAGTGAACTCGTGCTCACCAACCATGCCAGTAAAACCAGCTGGAACATTTTCTGAAGGAAGTGGCAGCACTTCGACTTCAATTCTCTGACTTGAGAGATCTTTTGTTTTAATCCTCTGTGCGCCCATTCCAAATCCGCCAAAAGGATTGTTGTAATCGCTTTCGACAACTTGAACAGTGACAGACATTGGATCTAAAACAGCATTGCCGACTTTTTCAGGAAAGAGTCTTGCTGAATAAAGAAAAAAACGTTTAAACACCTGGCCCTTATATTGAACTGATTCGGGCGGAGTATTGATATGGTGGAAGCGTTTAATGAATTTATTAAGCTTGGGAAATTCTTTCACGTCATAAGAAGTAAGAGATGTTTTGAGATAAAGATAATAATTAACATCTAACCCTTCGCCTAAGTAAACTTTGGTTTTAGAAGCTTGTGCTTCTACAAAAACATCTGGAACTCTTCTGGCTTGGGCGAGAACATTTACATGAACATCTTTGACATTGGTGGTTTTTCCACCCATTTCAACTTTAATATTTTTGATTGTCACTTGACCAGCGCGTTCAGCAACGAGCTCATAAACGTAATTTTGCTCTCTCGTTGTCGTAAATTTTCCGTTAATAACGGTTGTTGATATGGAAACACCTTGCTCTCGTTTTCCCTGGACAGTGGCACCAATTGGAGAAAAGGAAATATAAGGCTCTACATTGCCCGTCGTTTTAATTTTGAAAGTCAGAAAAAAACTTTCATTCATCAATGGTTCAGGTGGGCTGACCTCGACGTCTACATCTTCTGCCCGCAATGCCGGAAATACAGCAAGAGTTAATATCAGACACAGTAGCTTTAATATTTTCATTACCAATCTCTCTTTGGCTTCATTTCACCACGTTCATTAGTTGAAGTATCCATCATCCGTTTTTGTAACTCTCTATCATCGGAGAGAATTTGCTTTATCATTGCCGGGGTTTTGGTCATTCTTCGCTTCTGTTCAATTTCTTTCTCTTTTTCTTCTAACGACTGCGGACCTTTTTGTTGATCTTCTTTTTCTTGGTCTTTCTCTTGGTCTTTTTTATCTTGACCTTTATTTTTGTCATTCTTTTTGTCTTTTTCTTTTTCGTCCTGCTTGCCATTGTTGTCTGGCTTCTTTTGACTATTGTCCTGCTTTCCGTCGGGCTTATTGTTTTTATTTTTGTCGTCTTTTTCGTTTTTCCCGCCGTCTTTCTTGTTATCTTTTTGCTGCTGATTCTGTTGGTTCTGCTGTTGTTTATTATTCTTATTATCTTTGTTTTCTTTGTTGTCTTGATTTTGCTGTTGGTTTTGTTGGTTCTGCTGTTGTTTATTATCTTTGTTTTGTTCTTTCTGTTTATTTGGATCAGTACTCAGCAAAAGATTATTGCGAAGTTTGTTTTTTAAATCTTCATTCTTCGAGCTCTTAAGCAAATCCTGAACCAATGGCAGCGCTTCGGCCAGACGGTTTGATTTCATCAGCGCTGTAGCCTGGTTAAATCTAACTTCCTCATCATCAGTTTTCTTGGCATATTCCGAGTAAAGTTCCGTTGCTCGTTTTTCATCTTTGTCTTTCAACATTTTCTCAGCGACTTTTAAAACATATTTTCTGTCCGCTTTACCTTCTTTGATCAACTCCAGGTCTTTCTTAATTTCAGGATTCATGGGTTTTTCTTTCTTCTCTTCTTCTTGTGCGTAGCCTGATCTTAAACTAAATCCGAGCGCAAAAAGAACGACCAAGGTTTTTGAAATTTTAAAGATAGGAAAACGCCCCAACACAACAGAGAGGCAGTAAATCAAAATTGCGGGAATGAGGATGTAATGTGAATAAACCGGGCGAACTCGCATATCACCCGTCGATTGTCTTTTGTTATAGGCAGCTCGGAAAAAATTCATGATCTCATCTGTGGGTAGTGAATAGGAATTGGCAATCCAATACTTGAAATTTGAAACGCTCTTGCCGATTTTTCGAATGTAATCTTCGTCAAGCTTGGTCGTAACTGGCTGCCCCTTAAATGTTTTATAACCTCGAAAGCTTCCGTCTTCCCAGCGAAGCGGAATATTGGCTCCTTTCAAAGTTCCCATCCCGACAATGGCCAGATTAACATTTTTTGGAACGTGAACTTTAAACTCGCCCTCACTTTCTTCAGCGTCAGTAAACACGAGAACATTTCCAGATTTTGCTTTGTCGTCATCACTCGAATCAAATTCGAAATACGAAAGAGCTTCTTCAATTGCTTGTGAGATATTTGATCCACCTGAAACAGAATTAGTTTTTTCGAGAGCTGCAAGTCTTGAATCGAGAAGATCAATATCATCAGTAAATGGAATCAGACGTTTCTGTATGTCTGAAAAAAGAACAATCGAAATCTGGTGCCCAGCCGCATTTTTAACAAAGTGGCGCGCCAGCTGTATCGATTTCACAAATCTACTTGGCCTTACGTCTTCAGCCAGCATACTTGAAGAAGTATCAAGCATAATAATTGTTCTTTGATCAGGTAGGCTCGCGCGAATTTTCTTTTCTGGTCCTCGTAAGTCCAAAAGTGAGATCATTAATAAAAATAAACTGAGAAGATAAAAGAAAGAAGAAAAACGGCTCATCCATGTACGATCATAAAACCAATAGGCTTTAACCCATTTAAAAAACTTCGAATTCATTCTATTCAAAAGAAGTGTAATAACTGCGATGATAATTAAAGCAACTGTAAAATATTGTGTATTAACAAAACTCACGGCCCCTCCCTTAACAGAAGCCTGCGACCAAGTTCCGCTCCGATCAGAAAACAAACACCGATGAAGAGATATTTAAAGTAAAGCTCCTGATAAATAATTCTTCCAGAATGCTCGACCTGTGTTCGCTCCAGTTTATTAATTTCTCCGAGGACATTTTCAAGTGCGCGGTTGTTTCCGGCCATATAAGCTTTTCCGTGAGTCATGTTTGCCATTTCCTGCAAACCTTTCACATCAACGCTTCCTCCAGGAATCATTTGATAACGTTGAACTCCAAACATATTTGGCCCGACTGGAATGCGTGCTTCTTTGTCACCGCCAATACCGATTGTGTAAATCTTTATGTGGTTTTGCGCCGCCATCTCTGCGGCCTGCAAAGGAGTCAAAGTCCCTACATTGGAAACACCATCAGTCAGTAGAACAATAACTTTGCTTTTAGCTTGAGACTGTATCAATCTTCCGACAGCTAGGGCTAGAGCATCACCGATATTTGTACCGTCGCCTAAAGGACCAAGTCGAATTTGCTCGACCATTTTGCGGATCAGTTCAAGATCAGTAGATAACGGAAGCAAAGTGAAAACCTTTTCTGCAAAGATAACAATACCTATGCGGTCTTTTGGAAACAGCTGAGTGAACTCAACGACTTTCTGCTTAGCCGCTTCAAAGCGATTAGGTTTTAAATCCTCTGCCATCATTGAACGCGATAAATCGAGAACAATAAAAACATCATTTACATCGATCGTATTTTTATCCATTCCCATGGGACGGCGAGGTCCAGCAAGCGCAAAAGAAATATACAACCATCCCACGACTCCTGCGGCAAACAAAAGTGTTCGCAAGAAAGGGAATCCTTTTTTTCGATATTTTTTTGGAATAAACAGCTGTGGTTTTCTGAAAACATAAAAAAAGCTGATCATCCAGAAAATAAGACCAATAACTCCATAAGCTGCATAGGTGACGTGCTGGAATTCAAAGTTCATTTGAAACTCCCGCGTATGACATTAAATACATTTTTAACATCGTTTAACTCGTCAGGACCCCAATGAGGTTTGTATTGGTGCTGATTCATTACGGTGAAAAAATCATTATAAGCGGTCGGTCTCTCTGTAAGAAGTGCTAGCCATTCTTCTTTCTTGGCATAAATTTCTTCGTAATCTTCTCGCGTGGCCGCAGTCATAAATTTTTCGCGATAATGTTTAATGGCCATGGCCTTAGGATCTTTCTTGAATGAACTGATCCAATTACTGAGTTGTTTTCTTTTAATAAAAGCTGCACTTAAAAGAATCAAGAGAAGAGCGCCAATGAAATACAGACGATAAAAAGACAGGCTGAGTGATTGATCGAGAACGAAATAATCTTCGGCTTTTTTTTCAAGCGGAATAACTTTCACAGCGGGTGCCGGTATTTGCACCAGTTCACCTTTATAATTCAATTCAAAGTTCGTTAGGTATTTTGCCGATCTGGCGAGAAAAGTGCCTTTGACTTCAAGAACATCTGCATTGTTTGCAGAAGGTTCGATAGAATGAATTTGAATTAACTGAAGAGAGTTGAATAAAGTACTGTTTTGAAGCTTGGCGAATTCTTTGACGTCTGCGTTTTCTAGTGGCCAAACTTTAAGCGTAGCCTCAATTAAATCCCCTTCCTTTACAGTCGACGGCTCTCCTGAAAGAGAGAGCTCGCCCTTGAGTTCTGCCAGTGCGAGGTTTGAAAGGAGAAGAAAAGTAAGCGCAAGGAAAAGCTTTTTCATCGCATCTCCTTCACAAAATTTTCGAGATATTTTTCTTGAACTCTGAGCCTTCTGAATTTTTTTCCAAACTCATTGCTCAATTCTTTCATCCCAGAAAGATCATATTTACCAAGTCCACCTCTAGAACCTTTTCCTGCGGAAGCAAACAGTGCATAAGGAAGAGACTTCGCTTCATCTAGAGGAGAAAGAATCTGAAAGCTGTGGACATTAGATCTATAGAGTATTCTTTTTAAAACGCTCGTTTCAATAAAATCATTAAAATCTGATAGAAGAACAATTTCGCGTTTGCTATTCAAGTGCTTCATAATAGACAAATATTTTTGCGACTTATCCGGACCTTCTCCCACTGTTCTCTGAAGATTGACATGGCCATGCTCATCAAGAATATTATGGTCCTCTAAAACTGAAATTAAATGACTGACTCCAGCTTCGCCGGATTTTTTGGGTACATTGATAATCTCATCACTCACAATTAGTGCATGAACAAAATCATTGCTCTCTTTAGCTAACAAATAAAGAAGGCAACAGATTTCAATCGCTGCCTGTAGTTTTGAAACGCCTTTATAGCCCGTAAGCATAGTTGACGAGGCATCGATAACAACAACGATCTCCACATTTCTTTCTTCGTTAAATGTTTTGACATAAGGGTGACTGGTTTTAGCCAGAATTTTCCAGTCGATGAAACGGATATCATCACCAAAGGTATAAACCTGGTGTTCTTTAAACTGCAGCCCCGTGCCTTTAAAATTAGTTTTAAGCATGCCGACAGAATGCGAGTTTGCATTCTTAAAAAGACTGGCCTTAATCTTTCCGACAACTTTTCTAACTTCGGTGATGTTCATAATTGTGGATTACACTAAAGACTTGGCAATCTTAAGTGCAACATCAGCTCCCTTATAATTATCAATTGCAGCTTCATAAGAAAGAATCATTCTATGTCCAAGAACACTCGGAACAATTTTCAACACATGATCAGGAGTGACAAACTCCTTTCCTTCCATAAAGGCCATGTATTTTGAGATTCTGTAGAGCCAGATAACCGCACGAGGAGAAGCACCTGCCGTAATGACTCCATTGAATTCTTTTTTGAAGTGTTCAGATGATGGTCTAGTTGCGTGAACTATTTTAACAATTAAATCTTTGATTTTTTCATCTACATAAATAGCCTCGACGAATTCCTGGGCTCCCAGTAAGTCGTCAGTTGAAAGAACTGGCTCAAGTCTTGGGCCATTCTTCTTCAAATCAAGAATATTCTTCTCAGCTTTGAAGCTAGGATAATCAACATTCACTTTCATCATGAAACGATCGAGTTGAGCTTCCGGAAGCTGGTAAGTTCCTTCCTGCTCAATAGGGTTTTGTGTAGCAAGAACGACGAAGGGAGAAGAAAGCCTGTGCGTTTCTTCGCCGATTGTAACTTGCTTTTCTGCCATCGCTTCAAGAAGTGCAGCCTGTACTTTTGCCGGTGCACGGTTAATTTCATCAGCGAGAAGAAGTTGGGTAAAAATTGGCCCGAATTTCGTATTAAATTCTTCCGTTTTCTGGCTGTAAATCATAGTCCCGATAAGATCTGAAGGAAGTAGATCTGGTGTGAACTGGATTCTCTTGAAAGAAAGATCGCACAGTTTTGAAATAGTAGAAACCGACATTGTTTTTCCAAGTCCCGGCATCCCTTCAATCAACAAGTGACCTTCACAGATCAACGCCGCCATAATAGCGTCGAGAAGACTGTCTTGCCCAAAGATAACCCCTTTAGCATGATTAAGAGCGATATTGATTTTTTCTCTGGTCTGAACACTGTTCATACTTAACCTCTGTGTACGTGATAAACTATATATTTAATGTAAAACCCTTTATCTTTTAAACCAGTCATTGGATGGTCAAACCCTTGCCCACCAAGATCGAGCAACTGAAGCTTCTGTCCATTTTTGAAAGCCGCATCCTGAACTGTTTTATCCAATTCCTCAAAACTCACATAATGAGTACAAGACGCTGCCACGAAAATCCCTTCATTACTTAAGAGCTTCATTGCTTTTAAGTGAAGTTTTTCATAGCCCTGAATAGCATTGATTTTATTTTTTTCTGACTTAGTAAAGGCAGGTGGATCGCTGACGATCACGTCATAGGATTTTCCTTCAGAAGCGGCTTGGTCTAAAAATTTAAAAACATCCGCACGCACAAAATTCCCGCGCCCACTAAAACCATTTCTTGCAACATTGTCTTCAACAGCAATTTGCATATTTCCCTGGTCGACGAATTCAACCGATTGAACACCGGATGCGAGCAAGTGCAATCCCCAGCTGCCAACGTAAGAGAAGAGATCTAGTCCTTTTTCTTTCTTCACATTCAAGCGAAGTAAAAGATTCTTCAGGCGATTTCTATTTTCGCGATGATCGTAATAGTATCCGATCTTCTGCATAATTGTTTTAGGAATGAGATAATTCAATCCGTTTTCTTGAACTTCGAGATCTGTTTCCAGAATGGCCCGCTCATGTACTGGAAGTACTTCAGCTTTTCTGTATTCTTCGTTGTCAAAAAATAAAACTGATTGTTCTGGAAAAGCGTTTTGCAAAATGGAATGAATTAAATCGCGAAATCTATCGAGACCAGCGGTATTGATTTGAATAAGAATATATTTTTTGTACTTATCAACAATTAAACCAGGCAGTGAATCGCTGATACCATAAACCAATCGAGCTCCATTCTCGTAACCAGCAAATAGCGTTCTACGCTTCAACGAAGCCGAGAGCAGCTCAGCAATTGTTTCTTCGGCAACAGCTTTTTCATCAGACTGTGAGTTAAATTGAGGATGGGCTGTTTTGAGAATTTTAATTTTAAAAAAATTCTCAGTGTAGGGATTCACGTAGGCAATATATCTTTTTTTTGCAGTGGAATCGCTCAAGCAAAACCATTCTCCAGGAGTCATTCCCTTTGGAATTTCTTCAACATCATTTGCGGATAATTCCATTTCTCCACGAAGTACTTTCATAGATGATTTGGGAAGCAGTTGTAGCGTTTTCAGGGTTGGCCTCTAAGAGATAAATTCTTGTTATCTCTTAAGTATAGACCTAGTTTTGTAATCTTCAATATGGGAATTATTACGAGATTTTTTCTTAACTGAGCGTTGTGATCAGTTAAGAAGAAGCGGAATTTTTACTTCTTTGATTTTCACACAAGGCAGGAGGTCATCCAACATCCGCGAGAGCTGCGATGTATTCTCAATAAAGAGTTTTTGGTTCATGAGCATAAAGTTACTGAGTCCGGGAGTTTCACTGCGTTTATTGAGATATCTGACGAGGTTGGCCGGTTCATCATAATGGTAATTGAGATCGCCTTCCGAATCACCAGTCAGTTTAATTTTTCTCTTAGTCGTGAACGAAAGATAATCTCTCATCGGAGTCAGATCAATTTGAGGAGACATGGCTGCGCGCTTGATATTTTGCCCGGCAGAAGAGAACCAACTTCCATTATTTTCATGAACGGTATCGACATATCTATAATCTGTTCTCAGCAATGAATAAGTGTTCGCAACAAGTTTAGGATCCTTAAACATTTCTAGAATAAGATCTAGCCCCTGAGTAAAATTCTTTTGCTGAACATCGGGATTAGGCATTTGATCAAAGACACTTGTTTGAAGTGCAAGGAAAAGATCATTCAAGGCCAAATAAGCTGTGTTCTTAAGTGGCTCATTTGTTGAATTGAGTTTCACTGTTAAAAAATACAAAGCCGTATTGATTGGCTTCATGGCATCAATCAGCTTAGCGTCCCCAGGAAAGAAATTTTTAAGTGATGGCCAATAATCAACAAGTTTCTCAAGTGCAGTAAAAACCTGGAACAAATTATTATTTGCATAACGCTGATTCAATTCCGGAACAGCTTTCCCAAAAACAAACTCAGGTGATCCCAGATAAGCCCCCACGACTAAAGCGCGAGCAACAGTGTCCTCCAGCAATCTGGTTTCTTCATAGTTCAAAGTTGAAACCCAATCTACCGTATGGCCGAAGACGTTCTGAGTTTCACCGGCAGGTACTGACTTTAATTTATTGATTAATCTTTCGGCAGAAGGTCCAGCAACTCCTAAATCAAATCCATACAAGAGCGCCTTATCAACCTTTTTGAAATCTTCTCTGTTGATGAAGGCTTCAAAATCCTCACGGGTTCTTCCCACGCGATCACGAATGACTCTTGCAGCGTTACTCCACATAGTCAAATAGGTCATGTCGCCTAAAATTTTTCCATTATGTTTTTTTAACACTTCTTCTTTTAATGGAAGGAGCTGAACTTCCTGAGCATCAAATGCTGAAGACATAACAAGTGCTGTTTCAAATGTTTTTAAATAGTCGCCGTAATTCAGACGTTCATCTAAATTTCGCCCGTTATTAACATCCAAAAGAGAGTCGTAAGCTTCGAGAGAATTTAATCCCATTCGCAAATCATCGTCACTCATCTTTCGACCACAACGAATTCCAGGAACGTGAAGACACTTTGCCAATAGACCTCGGCGTTTTTCAACTTCTTTATTGTAATCTTCAGCGTGAACAACTGCATTTAAGAAAGCAACCCCGAGATAATTGTGATCAAAGGCTACTTCACGAATAACTGTTTCTACGCGTTCCAATGTCGTTACTGTTTCAACTGATTTCACTTTGGCGGCATTCACAAATTTCATTTGTTGGCGGTTGACCTTAAATGATTTATCGCTGGTGTCGTACAGATAACGGAAAGTATCCCGAAGTGTTAAGCGCACTCGTCTTTGGTTCTTTCCTCTAAGCGGTATGTCTAGACCTTCTCCCGTTTTTACTGCTTTGAGAATTTTTGAGATAGGTGAACCTTGATTGGTTTCCCATGTATTTTGCAACAGGAAGAGAAGGTCATTACCGTAAGATTTAATAATCTCTTTTGAAGGACAAGGGTAAGGTGAAACAAATTGATTAATGTTCTTTTCACATGAATATTGTGGGTCGTATGTACCAAGTGAACGATTTAAAACTTTATCAAGCTGACCAGTTTTAATCCAGTCACCATAATCAACCATCAACTGACCGACGTTGTTGAAAAGATTTTTTGAATAGGCAAAATTACTTTCTCTTGTAAAAGACTTCAACAGCGCATTTCTGTGTTGCTCGTTCGCAGCAGGTTTTACACTAAGAAGGGAATTGAGCCAGTCGATATTTTTATCGACCAGAACGGCTGCGCCTTTTTGATTCAAGTGGTAGTTCGCTGAATTTAAGAGATAGCTTACTCCATTTGTCGTTGGTACATCGCTCCCGTAAGGACCAATTAGATTATTGAGAATTTTCGCCATCCCCAGAGAAGAATTCACCATGTATGGACTCAGGATTCCATTAGTGTCTAACAGTGAATCTTTTTTTGAATTGCCGCCTTTAAAGGCAAGATAACTATCTTCAACTGAATTCATCCAACCAAACATACGGAAAGCGATGTTGGCATCCGTCACTTTGTGACAAGCGGCTGGAAGATTTCTAACGAGCTCATAAAATCCGTTTTGAATATCTGCAAACTTCTGCATACACTCAATAACGGCCTTCGAATTATAATCGGGATCAACGCCAGGATCATATTTCACTTTATATTTGTATTTTTCACTCTTCGTTTGAAGGACATAATTATCAGAATTAATATAAGCGAGCTCTTCTTTAGCTGCTTTGTTAATTGAAGCGCCATTCGAAATCACTTCCAACACTTTTATTATCTGATCGCGTGAGAAAAACTTTTTAAAATCAAGAAGAGTTTCTTTACCTGCAAACTGAGTGAGTACATCTTGCATCGTCAGGTAAGACATTTCGACATCTTTATCTGTGCCGGCCCACTTGTCTTTAAATACAGGCTGAACTTCGCGAAGATCGTCGAGGAATTTCGTATAAAAATCAAAAAGCATAACGTAATCGACATTCTTATCAAAATGGCGATCCACGAAATTAAACAGAAAGTTTTTTTCTTCTGGAGTAAAAAATGACCAGAAATCAGCAACGCCTTTAAACGAAGGATCGTTTTCTTTTTTAGAGACAGCTGCCAGGTATTCCCCAATGTGAATATAGGCTTCTGGTGGTAAATTTTTAGCGATATCAAAGGCGATTGGATAAAAGTTTCTTGTGCTGGAAATAATGGTTGTGTTTAATGCATTGGCAGAAGAGAAAATATCACTTGTAATCATGTCAAAGAGATAAAGATTTTCTGAAAACGTTTTATCTGGATCTGACTTTGCCGTACTTTGACTGACAAGAAATTTTAATAAGTCATAATTCTTCTTTTCACTCACAAACTCTGAAAGGTGAGAGACTAGTTGGATAAAATTAGAATTATATTTATTGTTTTCAAGCTCGCGGCAAATTTCCGTTGAAACTTTTAACCCGACAATATCCGCAGAAGAATAGTCATAAAACTCTTTATACGTTCTCGATTTAATCACAGAAACGTAATCAGACATATGTGTCTTAAAATCAAATTCAATTAAATCATTTGGATTAGAAGTGCTTTTAATAGAACAAGAAACCCCTCCATCATAGGCCATCTCGAGATTTCGAATTTCACCTACAAATTGCGGATTGGTTAAGACAGGATACTCAACAAGATCGCGGAATTTATCGCGATTCATTTTTGCGTCTTGTAGCCAGGTATAGATCCACGGCGTTTCACCGTCCTTAGATCTGGTTAAGAGCACTTTTGGAACAAAGGTTCTATCTTCTTCGCTAAACCCGGCCTTCGCCTTGGCCGCAATAGAATCTACCAATTGAAGACGCAAAGTAACATAAAGCGGTGAAGCTCTAAATTTATTTATTTCAGTTCTTAACTCTTCTTTTCTCCCATCAAGGGCCTTAACAAGAAACTTGATGAATTGAGAAATATTATCGATCGTTTCCGGCTCAGCATTGACCAGATTAATGATGTTTTTAAGTGATCTTTTTTCCGGAATGCGGCCTTTGCGTGCAAGACAATTTTCTGCTTCAGGATTTTCAACACAAGCAAAGAGCGCTTTCGTTGAATCAAAGAAATTGGTTTCATTGAGTGCAACAATAACATAGCTTAAATCATCAAGTCCGCCTTGAGCGTCCAGGTCTCGAATATTTTTAAAAACTCGATCTCGTCTTTGATGATTAGAAATAAAAGAAGCATCAATAGGACCCATTAGATGATCCCACGATTCAGCGCTGATTCTCAACATTGATTGATACATATGTGGGAATTGTTCATCCCACTTCATACAGACAAATAAATCTAATGTATTTCTGTATAGAAGAACGCCACGTGAAAAATTAACTTTTGAACACGCATTTAATCTTTCGAGTTCACGCGTGCCTTGAGCTTCCTCGGATGCAATATCAGGAGATTGTTGCTTTTGACAGGAAAGAGCGAACACGTAAAGTGAGCAAATCAAAAATAAATGTAGGGCTTTTGCCGTCCACTTTCTCACTGTAGTGTTTCCTTCCTATTTTTTGCCGTCCATATAGCGCTGAGCTTTACCGGTATTAATCTCATATTTACTAAATCTAATAATTGTTCCGGTTTCATTCTTAACGGTTTTTTCTTTTTCTTTCGCCGTCGCAGGAACTTTCGATTCCGCCACATTCTTTATCGTAACTTTTGAAGGAAAACCAATGCCGTTGACGTTTTGGTACTCGATATCGTTAGTAGAGGTAATTTTGACCGCCCCCTGGACCGTATTCAAAACAATTTTGTCCAGTACAAGCTTGCCATTACTCCATGATTTAGGTGAATGGAAAAATTCTGTTTTTACAACAGACATTGGAGCGCGAGTTTCAACTGTCTTAAGAGATCCAGTCTTATCCATCAAAATATCAACTTCTGGAACGGCCATGGTGTAAGTCTGATCAATTGCTCTAATGAGTTTTCCATCAGCAACCGGTTCAGCTTTCAAAGTATAGGCTTTGAATTTTTCTGAAAAGCTTTCTGGCAAAACAAATTCAAGTTTCCCTTTAATCAATTGAATTAAATCTGTTTTCACCTCTTGGAATCCTTTCGGAAGTCCATGAACCTCAATTTGATATTGCGAAGGCGACAGCCAGTAAATTTTAAATGAGACATCGGTGAGCTTTCCGAGCGAGAGGTTCTTCTGAAGAATCTCAGTTAAATTATCGATTCGCGCTTCGAAGACCAGATCCTTTACGCCACTTTTTTGAGGAGCATAACTTCTGATTTCATACTGCTCAAGTTCTTCAATTTTTTCTTGGGCAAAAGAAGTGAATGACATGGCGATAAACAATAGTGCAAAAATACTTTTCATTTTAGCCTTCCACATAAATAGATCAGTCTCTTATTGTAATGGATCAAATGCCCTGCTTACAAACAAGTCTAAAGAACGGTAATTATTTCTTTCCAATCTCGATATACGCATCTTAAATGCTTAGGTTTTTTAATTATCACTTCGCCTTTGACCCCTTTCATTCCTTTGATATTTTTTATCTGACTATAAAGAACAGGAATTTCGGTAATCGTCAGCTTCGAATAATCCCTCAACATGGACCCGATGGCCTCTAGGTCTTCTATTTTCAATTGAGCAAAATCGTCTGTCTTTAAAATACAGTGAGAGCCTGGATAATTTTCAATGTGAAACCAATAGTGTTCTTTATGGGCCTGCCCGCGAATATAATCATTACTTGCGGCATCCAAAGCAATAACTCCATTTATATTTCTCAATTTGAATTCTTTGAAATTAAATTCTGTATTCGTACTTCTGGAAGCTTTGGCGCCACTCGCCCACAAAGGTTGAATGACTTTCTCTTTTGTTAGTTCTAATTCAAAGTCTCCGCTCTTAACCTTTTCGAATTCTGCCTTCGTTTCCTGGAGTCTTTGAGAAAGAATTTCTTCCGCTTTTTTTAATTTTTTTATTTTCTTATAAATCAAATCACGCTTTTGCCAAGGGGAACTAATTCCATGGAACTTTAATTTCTGACCGTGCAAATTTATTTCCTCAACATCTAAATTAATTCGCTCTTCCTGCAAATCATTTTCAATCAGGACCCACTTCTTCACTTCTTCAAAATCTTTTTCAATGTTTGAAATCTTTCTAGCAATAAATTTCTCTTTCTTCTTTTGCAGTGGCTTTCCGCCATTTTTCTTTGCCTCTTCCTGAAGATATTCTTCGATGGTGTTTTCTCTTCCAGAAGCGGTTCCCTTATCTGCTTCAAACTCATCAAGAAGCTTAACAAGTTCGCTCCCTCTGTGAGTTTCACTATTCCAGCTAGTAAAAAGTTCGTCCTTTGTTTGCTTTATAAAAAACAACTGACGATCTTTGTAGCCAAAAAGAAAGGAATTGTCTGAATGATCTGTTTTAAAATGAAAGAGGAAAGCCTGGAGGTTCTCATCAACTTCACATTTCCCCAATCGTGAACCGACAAGGAATTTTCGTATAAAGTCGAGCATTCTGTCTTGCACTCTTAAATAAGAAGGCGGTGCTTTATCACTTAGAAAAAGCCCCTGATATTGATTGCCTCGCCCTATGTAAACATTCACCGTTTTTCCTGGAAATCTGATTGAGAAAACCAAAAAGTGCGGCGTTGTCCAGGCCTTCTGAAGAGGATAAAATTCATTTTTCGAGAATAAACTGTTATATTCTTCACTGATTGTTTTTAAATGTTGGTGAGTCTGAATCATGTCTTTAAATCTTTTAAACGGTAACAGCGAAGCTCTTGAACTCCTCGACTGGTTTCAGTTGACGGACAACATTGCTAGTTTATCACACTTTGATTCAACGAAAAGAAGACTTTCAACTCCTCCACAGTTCAGAGAACACGACTCAATTGAACGCGATCTTGAGCGACTGAATACATTCATCGCAAATTACGATGACTTTTCTGTTCTATTCAGCAGCAAAATCAGAATGCTTCCAACCGGTCTTGAAAATTTCAATCTCATTCCGGATCTATTTAAAGGCAAATTTTTCGAAGGTAAAGAGCTCAATTTCTTTTGCCTGCTTATTGAAACTTATTATGAGAGTTTCAGTTCTTTTCAGTCCCTTTCATTTGAAAAAGAATACAAGATAGCTCCGGACGTTCTCCAGAAATTGCGAAGAAACTTTGTGGTTCCACTTAGAGAATTTGTCGATCACACCGGAAACGTTTCCTATGAAAGACACCCACTTTTAAAAAAGCTATATGCTGAAGTTCTCGCTTTAGAGAGTGATTTGCGCGTCAGTATTCAAAAAGCTTCAAAATCTGATTTGTATTCAAGCAAACTTCAACTTGATAATTACGATATTATCAACGATCGCTACGTCCTCGCCGTTCGTTCGGATTCTTATAACTCCGAGCTGGGGCCTATCATTTCCCGCTCGCAATCCGGCATGACTTTGTTCGTTGAGCCTTATGAAATTAGAGAAAAAAGCAATAAGCGCGTTTTTCTTTTATCGGAAATCGAGGCCACGATTCTCAAACTGACGATAGATTTATCAAAGTTCGTTCATCATTTTGCTGAACAAATAAAAGATCTTTCTGAATGGGTAGAGGAACTGGATTGGCTTAACACCAAAGCGACTTATTCTGAAAAACTAGGACTAACGAGGCCAACACTTACCAGCTCTTTTTATTTTGAATTGAATGGATTATTTCACCCGTTGATTTCCAATCCTGTAAAAAACAATCTGCTCTTAGATAAAAATCACAAAGGGCTAATTATTTCAGGACCGAACACTGGTGGTAAAACCGTCGCACTTAAATCCCTTTGTCTTTCAGTGCTTTTTGTTCATATGGGGCTCTTTGTTCCAGCTAACAATGCACACATATTCCCTGTTAAAGATTTATTTTATTTTTCTCACGACCACCAAAATCTAGCAGAAGGGCTTTCTTCATTTGCTTCTGAATCAAAATATTATCTAGAACTTTTACAAGTTCTGGGTGAGAGAAATTTAATTGTCGTCGATGAAATTTTTAACTCTACATCTTCGGAGGAGGCTTCTGCATTGGCGATTGCTTTCCTGGAAGAAGTTCATCATCGTTCCCAATCAAAAGTTATTATCTCAACCCATCATCAGGTTTTAAAAACGTTCATGCATGCTCGCGGTGATTACGTTTCTGCTCACGTCGGGTTTGATTTCGAACTCAACCGACCGACTTATAAACTGATCCTGGGTGAACCGGGTAGTTCGCTAGCCTTTAAGATTTTCGATAATCTTTCTGAAAAATTCGGACTTCGGACTCAAATCAGTGAGAAGGCTAAAACTCTCCTTGATCAAAAACAAGTGACTTATGAATCACTCTTGCAGGAACTTTCGCAGAAAAAAATTGATTTAGATAAACTTCTTAACCAAAACCGTACATTGCAAATTGAATTGAGAAATCAGAAAGCTTCAATGGACGGAATTCTTTTTCTTGAACGAGAAAAAATTCTCGCAGAGTATTCGAAAAAAATTAAATCTCTTTTCGATCAGGCTGAAAACGTTTTGAATGAAGTGAAGAAGGGCGAAATCGCCAATCGAAGAAACCTCAATAATGAAATGGGGAGAATTCAAAGCTCACTGAACAAAGAAAGCCCAACTAGGGCCATTTCAACTATTGTCGATGAAAAGTATTCTCATTATCGTCCTATTTCTTTTGAAGACATCACTCCCGGAATGATTGTTTTTTCACTCAATATCAAGAAAGATGTCAAAGTCACTCAAGTCAATCCGCGCAAAAAAGAGATTCAGATTCAGCACGGCGCTCTTTCCGTCTGGACAACAACAGAAACTCTCCGCTGGGCCTCAGGCGTAAAACCACCAGCTCCAAGAGTGAACATTCATGTTGATCGCACCGTTAAAGGTGATATAGAAATTGATTGCCGAGGTATGCGATTGGATGAATTTCAGAAAACTTGCGAGCAAGCCATTGAAGAAGTTTTCAATGGAGAGATTCCCTTCGTCACTATCATTCACGGTCATGGAGATGGAGTATTGAAGAACTGGCTTCGTTCTTACCTCAGAAGAGAGTACAAAGAATTACACTTCGAAAACATCGAAGGAAACGACGGTTGTACGAAAATTTCTTTTAAATAAGGAGTGCTAGCCGAAAGTCTCGGCTAGTTGATTCCAGTTCCAATGCGTCCAGGTCTAAATTTCATAGGATTTTCGCCAAAAGGGAAAATGAATGAGAACCAGACGAACATCGCTTTTCCTTTAATTTGCTCGTGAGAAATAAATCCCCAGTAGCGTGAATCATAAGAGAAATCGCGATTGTCACCCATCATGAAGAACTTTCCAGGTGGAATTGTGATTTTATCGAAATCAACTTTGAAATAATTATCATTGTCTTGTTGAATAACGTGCTCATGTTCGCCGGTTTTTACTTTGTAAAACTTCAAGTTATAACCTTTAAACTTGTCGTCCATATCTGACATGATTTCTTTACCGTCGAATTCTTTTGGTTCGATCGGTTTGTCGTTGATGTAAACAACTTTATTTCTAATTTCAAGAGTATCGCCAGGAAGACCAATGACACGCTTGATATAGTTTACAGAAAGATCTTTTGGATACTTGAAGACAACAACGTCACCGCGTTTTGGATCACCTTTGCCGAAAATATAAACCGGATCAAAAGATTTATCTCCGATCGTCAAATCGGTAAATGGTACTTTGAAACCATAGGCAAATTTATTAACAAGAATAAAGTCGCCAATCATCAGAGTTGGAATCATTGAGCCAGAAGGAATTCTGAATGGTTCAAAGAAAACAGATCTAAATGTTAGTACAGCGATGATGATCAAGATGATCGACTTCGTTTCTTTGATCATCTTTTCTTTTTTTGTCTGCAGGTCATCAGTCATAACTCAATTTACCTATGCACTTCTTCTGTGTGTACGATGACGTCTTTTTTTACGGAAAGAACGTGACTCACTCGGTGCTCGTTTTGAATCGCTACTTGGTAGGTTCATAGCGATGGGATTAATATTTTTATAATAGTATTCAATTATATTCTTTGCGAGCATTGATGATTTTACGTGCCATTTCTTCACATTCACGTTCATGACTGAAATGGAAATCCCTTTTCCTTTCACTTTTTCACGAGGAATTGCGTAAGCAGCAAACCAATCTCTTTTTCCGAATGGTGTACCACCAGTTATACTTCCTGTCTTGCCACCGATGTCCAAAACATCCATAAAACCGCGATTCATTTGTCTGAATGAACGTCTGGCAGTCCCATCTTCAATAGTCATCGCCATCATTTCGTGCATTTCTTTAGAAGTTTCAGGTGAAATAGCTCTTCTTTCAGAAGCTGTATCAGGCCAGATATTGTTTCCAGTCGGGTCTATGATTTTTGAAATGAGTTTAGGAGTTCTAAGCACTCCATCATTTGCAACTACTGAAGCCATGGCCGCAGCGTGAATAGGAGAAATGACAGTATCGACGTTATAGCCTGAAGCAAGTTCAGCCAGTCCAAAATCATCTTTAACCGGTCTAATTTCAGATTTAAGGAAACTAAACTCTTTCAGAATAGGTTGATTGAATCCGAACCCCTCGGCCATTTTAACCAGGTTTTCAGCAGTCGTATTCTTAATCGCCGCTTTTCCAAAAATAACGTTATTGGATTTCGCAAAAGCAGTTTCAAATGTCTGCGTCTTATCCCAACGGTTGTTTTTTGAATCGTTCAACTGATATTTAAAAAGAGTTGTACTTCTTCCGCGGAAATCGAACATCGTTTCTTTCTTTACAGCAGTGTTCTGAAGAAGCTCAGCAGTTGTTACGATTTTGATTAAGCTCGCAGAAGGGTGAGTATTAGAAAGAACTAGGTTTTTATCAAAACGGTTGTTTCTTCCTTCATATCCAACAGCGGCCAGCACTTTGCCGGTTTCGTTGTCGATAACTGTAATCGTCGTGTAATCCGATCTGTATTGTTTAAGAAGGTTCTTGGCATAGTTGGTGAGGTTGTCATTAAAAGTGTATTCCACTTTCAACATTTGGTTATTCACCTTCAGTTGATCCGGCCATTCTGCACCTTGAAGAAAAGATTTTTCCATCGTTTCTTTAAAGCCTGCCGGCAGCTGAGGAACAGCTCCGTCTTTTTGTTCGGCTGCATTTAATTTTTGATTAAATTTTCCCTGACAGATATTGAATACGGTACCACCGAAAAATAATCCAATTCCCAGAGACGCTGTGATTAGGACAAACTTTCTGTTTGCCTTTGATTTTGTTTTGAACTTATCCATGTCTTATCAACCATCAACTTTTTTACTTCATGTAAGCTAATATTATGGCCTAAAATTCTTCCCAATGACAAAAAATTCTTTCGAAACTGAGCGCACCGATTTTGGTCGGAGATAATGAAACTCCTCGAAAAGATTTTTATTGGCCTTCAGGAATACCTGAGCATCATTGCTCTCGAAAACCTTAATGACCAGATTGCCGCCTGGCTTTAGAAACTTTGGCAGCAATGAAAAAACCATTTCAACGAGATTAAGTGAGCGAGTTTGATCGACCATCTGATTGCCCGTAGTGTTTGGGGCCATGTCAGATAATACTACATTGAATTGATCAGACACTCCCAATTCATCCATTGTCTCAATAGTGAAAACGTCTTTTTTAAAAAGTTTAACGTTCGTTAAATTTAGCAATTTGTTATTTACTTCTTTAATGTCGCAACCTACGACGATGCCTTCTTTGCCGATTTTTTCTGATGTGTATTGGATCCATGAACCGGGATGGTAGCCCAGATCGATGACTTTATCGCCTTTCTTTAAAACCTTGTAACGTTCGTCGATTTCTTCCAGCTTATAAACGCTTCTAGCAAGAAAGTTTTCTTTCTTCGCTTTGTGGAAATAATGGTCTTTTACTTTAAATGTCATGGCCTACTCGAGCAGAAGAATAATGCGATTGTTGTCTTCAGCTGCATCCATGATCGTTTGAACCAAGGCTTCAACATATTCAGAGCCAAGTTTCGCTTTCAGAATATTGAGATGTTTAAATTTTATAATTGTTCCGCCTGAAAAATCAGTGGAAAGAATATCGTAGAGTGAATCTAGAGTTTTGCCGTAATAAGCAGGGAATTTCAGATTTTTTGCTACGTGGGTGTGAAATTGCTCGCGATTCTTGATTTCTTTTCCATCAATAAGAACCGTTCCAGAAGCTAATGCCTGAAGTGAAAAAAACAAACCCAACACTACCGCAAATGCGTTTTTAGCCAGCATCCAATTCCCCAATGAACTTTTTTTGTTTGAGTCTGTTTTTTCCTCTTCTTTCGGGGGAAAGTCAACGTTCGGCAGAGGGAAAATGTAATTTTTACGCTGCCAATTTCAAGGACTTCTGTCTTCCGGCCTCTGCTCTTAATGTCAGTGTGTCGATGCCATATTTCTTCGCCTTGGAAATGAGAGTCGTTTTACTGATCCCGAGTAATCTTGCGGTCTCATTGATTTTTCCTTCGTGTTTTTTTAATTGAGCGAGAAGATACCAGGACTCAAAAATCTCAAGGGCCTCAGTAAAATCACCGGGGAAATGCGAAATAAAACCTTCTTTCGAATGAACGTTGGATAAGGTTTTCTCTGCGACAAACCATGGAGGTAGACAATCCTTTTCGGCCAGCGGTTTTTCACTCATAACTACGATATATTCGAGGCAATTTTTAAGTTCCCGGTAATTGCCTTTCCATGGGGCACTGAGGAGAATGTGGAATAGCTCGTCGCTCATTGCGAGACTTTCTCTCTGGAAATTGTGCTTCATTATCCCGAAGTTTTTTTCAATTTCCCTCTGAAGTTTTTCTCGATTGGAAGCAAGGGGGACAAGCTCCAGGAGAAAAACGTTCAGACGAAAATAAAGATCTTCACGAAAGGTTCCAGCTTCTACCATTTTTTTTAGGTCTTTATTAGTGGCCATGATCAACCGTCCATCGAATGAATGGGCCACGGTAGATCCAACCGGGGTATATTTCTTTTCTTCGAGTAAGTAGAGAAGTTTCTTCTGTGCTTCGAGAGAAAGCTCTCCAATTTCATCCAGAAAAAGTGTTCCTTTTCCTGTGTCGGCCAGGTACCCATTTTTATTTTCGACTGCTCCGGTGAATGCACCTTTTTTGTGACCAAAGAGTTCACTTTCAAAGAGCTCTTCTTTTAAGCTCGCTAAATGCAAAGTGAGAAATTTGTCCTGATGGATGGAAGACAATTCAAAAATTCTGCGGGCCATTTTTGATTTACCGGTGCCAGTTGCTCCGGTGATGAGAATTGGTGAAGAGACATTGAGAAGTTTTTTGAAATGATGCTTGTTCATAAGGACCTCGTTTTTAAATTGGCGAGGTCAAAATAAGAAACTTAGTTCAAAAATTAAACCATAGGACTGAATTAGGTGTGGCTTTTTTCAGATTTGAAATCTGCCTTAAAGATCTCCAAGAGAGACGGAGCGAGAGCTTCCGGAGACCAGATCAAAGGACCGTAATAACGTTCTCTGTCGAGCGCATGAACCCGCTTTCCATTTTCGTAAAAGTGAATCCCTCTTCTCTCGCAAAGAATGGTTCCAGCGGCAATGTCCCAGGCATTTTTTGGTTCCATGCTGATGATAAAATCGCAGGCACCTGAGGCAAGTAATCCCAATTTAAAAGCAATACTTCCTCTCGGCGTGATATCAATTTGAGGATGATTTAAATATTTATCGTAGTGGCCTTTGTGAAATTCAGAGCGAGACACAAAGGTTAGAAGTTTCTGGATCGACTTATCCATAGAAGGTACAAAAGGTGTTTGGGTATCGAGGGAAAATCCACTGAAGGGATTATAGAGCCAGGCATAGTTATCTGGATCTGCAATGGTATGCGTTTTCATAGCGGCAAGAGAAACAGCACACTCAGGGCGCCCTTTGACCAACTCCCGCGTTCCATCGATGGGATCGAGAATAGCGCAGGGAAAAGTATATTCTTTGAAATCTTCTTCACTAAAAAAAGCATAATGAGAATATTCTGGATGGGCGGCCAATTTTTCTTTGACGAGAGTTGATACAAAAAGATCGATTTCTGTGACAAGACTTTGATCGTCTTTTAGGTTCACTTGAATGTTCTTCTGAGCGGTTGGACCAAATAAATTGGAGAGCTTTTTTGTCAACTCAAGAATAACTTCGTTTTGCAGCTTTTTCATAAAAACACACCCTGTGTCATAAAAATTTCTTACAATTTTTCTGTTAAAATAGTTGACTTGGTTATTTTATCAACAAAAAGTTCCAAGTTATCCACATTTTCATCTTTCAATGTGAATTCGTTGCACATCAATTACAAAATTTAACAGTTCTTTTTTTCAATAGTTAGTGAAGATATTCACAGATATTGAGAAAGCACCGCCGGATTGACTCCAAAATAGTGTTGCAACAGCGTAGTTATTCACATTAAGTCAAAAAATTGTCACTCGGGTATTATTAGCAGAAAGATGATGTAAGAACCAATTTTTTAGAGGAAAGAACCTCTCATTATGCCTAAGCATAATCAATTTATAAGAGCATAAACCTGACCGTTGTCGAGGACTGGTCTAGGTTACTTGTTCTCTGTTGAGAGAACTTCTACGGCACCACCCGAAGCAATCGAGAGGGCGAAAATTTCAGATCCAATCTCACTTGTTCTCATCAAGTTCGTGAGAAGTTTCACTTCGCCGCTGCCCTGGTCTACGTAGATAAATGGAGTCGTTTTGAGCTCTGACCTGTCCAATTGGTAGGACCGCAGAAAGCTGTTGTAGAGACCTTTAGTCAATCCTGAACTAAACATAACCACTCCATCGGTACACAGACACTAGCATCTGTGTCTTTGATAAAAGTGTATCACATCCAAAAATATTAGCTGTTAAAAATTTTTAAAAAGAGTTTAACTCGACCTTCAAAGTGGGAATCGAGGAGACATATTAAAATGTAAATCACGTAGATCATGTTACGGCTTGAGCGTACGCGAGAGAGAGATTGAAAGAGCAATTCCAGAGGAATAAGACTTAAAAAAGCTAAAGGCCACATCATTGCAAAGCCTGTCACCAAGGCGTCATCCCAGAACAGTGATAAGAAAACGTAGAGTGAAATAGAGAGAAGAAAAATACTCATGCTCTCTTGTTCGATATGAAAATCTTTCAGGAGAGATAGCTTTGGTCTATAAAATTTTACTATAGCGAGAATCAATCCGAACATTCCCAGAACAAAGAAACCTTTGCGGTTCATTTCCAGAGAGGCGTTCTTAATAAAACCCCAATCGAGACTATGGAGAGGCTCGATCAAATCCGTATGTGAAAGAAGCCGAAGGATCGTGAGTATAATTCCGAATAAAGCGTATTTCAGCAACTGTCGCTTGAACCAAAGTGTTCTGTCTTTTAAAAAAATGAAAAGCAGAGAAATGACCTGAAAGAACATGAGGAAACCAAAATTAGTATTGAGAAGAGTTCCGTAAAAACTCATGAGTCCCATAAAAAGGCCCGCTCTATAAGTTGAGCTTTTAGTCACCCACAAGAGAGTCCAGATCCACATCAAGGAATAAGTGGTGAGCATGGCAAATTCAACATTGCTCGCCAACGTTTTTGAAAATGACCAGGATGAAATAAGTGCAAAGACACCCAAAAGAGAAAGTCTTCTTGAAACAAAAAAGCGCAAAAAAGCATAGAAGACTAAAAGAAATAATCCCATGCCAACGATGTAAAAATGAAGGCTCCAGGCCAATCTAAACAGAGCTGGGTAACTTTTAAATGGATAGTAATTGATCAGCAAAAAATTCCAGAGAGGATTCCCGATTTTTTCCAGCGGATCAAAATAAAGCTTCAGCATCTCTATGTTCACTAGCGGAGGCAAATCCGGCAATGTGAACATGAACATAATGAGAATTAATCCGACCAGTGTCTTTTCAAAATTATCTAGAAAACGAAATTCACCAAAATTAGATGAAACCGATTCCTGAATAATTTTTCCACGCGTAGGCCAGGAATAAAAAAGCCCGAGAATGGACCAGGTAATCCAGTAACAATTATAGATCCACTTGGCGTCGAGCAAATTGATGATGTTGAAAAGCAGAATGAAAAAAAACATCCCCAAAAAGAGGCGATAGACCACTCGATCAATAGACGAATTTACTCTGAAATAAATTTTAAATCGATGATCGATTTCTTTTCCGAGCAAAAACCATTGGCTTACGATGAACAAAATATACAAAGTCATCATCAGGCCAAGGGCCCCATGTGAAACCTGCATTCCTTTCTGAACATAGACGGGTATTAGAAGAAAAGAAAAATAGCTAACTACACGATATGTGAAGAATTTCCATTTTAATTTAAGAATATTGGAACCGTTTGCTAAAGTATTTTGCATAATAACCGATTAAATCAGTAATTAAGTTGATCGCATCCCATACTAGCGGTCAGCTTAAATCCTAGAATTAGAGACCCGGCCCCATCCGGGTCTTTTTATTTTAAGGGTGAACCTTCCGCATCACAAGCTAATTAATACCCGCTCCCCTCAATCAACTTTTTCATTTCCTCTGTAACACACGATGAGAAATTCCTGCCTCATATAAGCCGGTCCTACCGTATGGTATTCTTGGAAGGTAATGCGTCCCTATAAATCAGGAGGATTTTTTGGGAATATCGTTTGGTTCAATTTCCACCGGGCTGCCGAAGGATATTGTTAAGCAGATCATGACTGCGGAACAAGTTCCTGTTCAGAACATGGAAAAACAAAAAAGCAAAATCGCGGACAAGAAAGGTCTGGTCGATCAGCTTTTAAAATTAGCCGAAGATGTTCGCGGAAATCTCGCCATGAACGCGAACGCTCGCGCCCTTCGAGAATTAAAAGTCGATACAAACAACGATATTATTGGTGTGACCACGGATAAGAATAAAACTATTCCTGGTTCTTACCAATTTGAAGTCACATCTCTTGCTCAAAAGTCATCGGCCATGTCGACAGGTTTTGAAGATAAAGATGAAAGTTATGTCGGGGTAGGCTTTATCCGCTTCACAATGCCTGACGGTGAATCAAAAGATATTTATGTTGACTCTGACAATGCCTCCTTGAGCGGCATCGCCAAAATGATCAATAAAAATTCAGAACTAGGTGTTACTGCCAACGTAATCAACGACGGTAGTGGATCTGATACACCGTGGAGACTTGTTTTAAGTTTAAATAAAACTGGTGATGAATCAGCAGTCGATTTTCCTTATTTCTACTTTATTGACGGCGACCAGGACTTCCAGCTTGAATTTCAGCGCGAAGCTCATGATGCCAAAATCAAACTTGATGGTTTTGAAATTGAAGCTTCTGAAAATAAAATCAAAGATCTGATTCCTGGTGTAACCATCGATTTGAAAAAAGCAAAACCAGGTGAAGAATTTTCAATCAACATCACTGAAGACGTTGACGCCGTTGGTGCCAAGGTCAGTGATTTAGTCACAAAACTCAATGCTGTTTTGAAATTCATTAAAGAGCAGAACTCTATTGATGAAAAAACAGATACATCTCGCACTCTCGGTGGGGACATCATGCTTACGACTCTTCAAGGTCGTATTCACTCTGCCGTTTTTAAAGACGTTCAGACAGATACCGGATTTCACCGCGTCGGTGAGCTCGGCCTTACATTTAACCGTGAAGGTATGCTCGATTTCGATCAAAAGAAATTCCAAGCCGCTATTTCAAAAGACTACAACATGGTGTCGCAAATCCTTACCGGGACATTTACCGAAACAGGAAAAACAGATGGCTTCATGGACAACTTGAATGGAACTGTTAACACAGTTCTGCGCATGCCGGACGGCTTGATCCAAAGTAGAAAAAAATCTCTTCAAAGCAATATTGAACAAATTGATAGACGAATCAGTCAGAAACAAAAATATCTGGAAGAAAAAGAAAAAAATCTTAAAGACAAATTTTCCAGACTAGAAGGAACAATATCACGAATTAAATCACAGGGTGCTGGAGTCGCTGCCTTAGCGGGTGCGGGAGCAGCTAGCCCTGTCCAAGAATTAGGATAATTGAGAGGAGGCCAATATGAGTTACGGTTATGGTGCTTACAAGAAAACTGCGGTGAGTACAGCAAGCAAGGAACAGATCCTGCTAATGCTTTATCAAGCTGCTATTAAAAACTGCAAAAAGGCTATTGAAGCAATTAATGAGAAGAAAATTGCAGCAAAGGGCGAATACATCGGAAAATTGCAGGACATCGTTATCGAATTGAACAACAGTCTCGATTTCGAGGTTGGCGGCGATATCGCAAAAGAATTGTCTGCTCTGTATGACTACATTCTGTTTTCTTCTACTCAAGCCAACATCAAAATCGATGCTGAGCCATTAGAAGGTTGTTTGAATGTACTAAATACTCTTTATGAAGGTTGGAGTGAAGCGATTAAATCGCTCAAAGCAACTCAGAATGCGGCAGCTCCAGCAGCGCCAAAAGAGTAAATAAAAACTTATACAGGATTTAAAAAATGATTGAAAAACTTTTTGATGGAATTCAAAACCACCTCTCTATGCTCGATCTAGCCGTTACAAGCAGTGAGAAAATTAAAATCTATGCAGCCAATGAAGATCTAGAAAGAGTTGTCAGCGAAACTGAAAACCGCGAAAGACTCATCAATGTCGTCACCAAGCTTCAGCGTTCAGTTGAAGAACAGATTAATATCTTAACCCCTGAAGACGTCTCTCAGGACGATATTCTTCTTCTCAAGTCATGGTTTCAAGACCTAAGTCTTTGTTCTGAAAAGATGATTAACATCGACAAAGAAACTGTTGAGCTTTTAAGTCAACAAAAAGGTCAGACCACAAAAGAAATTGCACTGATCTTTAAAAATAAAGAAATGTTTAAAGGCTACAACCAAAGCACTTCAAAATAATTTTTGAGGCCGCTTCACTCGCGTTCCGGCACCATTGTTTCATTGACAAAAATCCCGGGACGTGAGGAAATAATAACAGTTGAGTTAATGATTAACTCAATCCCACAAACCGCCAGAACCTTAAGGATGAGGAACAGGGGTGCTCATGAGTTTACCAAAAATTACTTCATATGAAGTCAGAACTTCCAGAACTGAACAAAAAGTTCCTGTCGTGAACGGCGTTCATCTTCACTCGATTTACAATCCCTTCAAAGAAGCTGAATCGCTTGCTGAAGCGCAGATTGATTCAATTAAAATGAAGAATGAAGTACTCATTCTCGGCCTTGGCTTTGGTTATCACGTCAACGCCATCATTGAGAAACTCAAGGAATTTCACGGAAACAATTTCAAAGTAATTGTAGTCGAACCGAACATTCAAGTTTACGAAGACTGCATTGCTAACGATCTACTGAATAAAAAAAATGTTCTAGTTTATGCGGGCTTTAATCCAAATGAACTCTACAGTGATCTGGACTTTGTTCATTTTCTTTTAAGAAAGCCTGCGATGATAGCTCATCCTCCATCTTTCAACCTTTACCAATATTATTTTAAAACGATTCTCACTTTTGAAGCTCCGAAATCAATCGGCGGCATTCTCGAGTTTGTTGAAAATGAAAAGGTAAAACGCTACTTGAAACGATTTGAAAGTGAAGACACGCTTGAAAACGTTCTCTATAACCAAGTCCCGATGAAAAAAACTTTTGATGAATCTGATTTTCTTGCCATGGCCTTAGTTGAAATGACAAAGAAAAGTGTTGAGCTGAAAGCAGGAGCAGGAGACCAGTAATGAAAAACATCCTCATTATCAACTTGAGAAGATTAGGTGACGTTTATACTACCGGACATTTGATCAATTCACTGACTAAGACTGAAGGAAACAATGTTACTCTTTTGACTTACAAAGAAAGCTCAAAAGCTGCAAAAAACCTAAAAAACTTAAATAAACTCTACACGATTGATAGAAAAGAAATCATCACTTTAAAAAACAATAAGCTTTTCTCTGATGGATTTGCTCTTGAGCAACTTTTTAACCAGCTTCAGGAAATTAAAGATCAGCAATGGGATGAGATTGTTAATTACTCAAACGACGTAGTCGGTGCCTATCTCTGTTCTTATCTCCGCGCATCCGCACAAAAAGTAGTGGGTGTTCACTTTAACAATGAAAGAAATGTCGTCACTGGCAGCGACTGGGAAATTCTCTTTAATGATATTCTCCCTGTCGTCAAATATTCTCCGATTCACTTTGTCGATTGTTATCACAAAATGATCGGAACAGAAGTTAATCGCGAAGGCGAAAAACTTCTCACCAACTCAGCTCACAATGCTGTCGCTTTTAGTAACATGAGTACTATTCGTCGTGGCCAGACAGGCTCGGAAAACACGGCGAAGATTATCGGGATACAACTGAAGACAGCGGATGCTTCTAAAGATATTCCTGAGCAAACGATTATTCAGCTCGTAGAAGAAATCCGAAAAAACTCGGAACTGGTACCAGTTGTGTTGATTGCACCAATCGCAGACGAAAGAAGATACGCAGCCCAGATCAACGAGCATTTTGATAATGACCTGGTCATTATTGAAGCTGATCTCGAAGCAGTTGCTTCTGTTCTTATGAACATCGATCTCCTGGTAACGCCTGACACTGCCATTAAGCACATGGCCGATCTTGCAGAAACCCCAGTTCTTGAAATTTCATTGGGGCACTCACCTTTTTTAAAACAAGGAAGCTATGCTGACGGCAGCTTGATTCTCACTGACATTATTACTGATAGAAACTTTACGAAAAGCGAAGAGCAAGTGCCTTCGGCAATTACGGCTCAGGACATCCTGGCCTCAATTCTATTCCACTTCTCAAAAACTCAGAATATTCGTCCTCGCCTATCAAACAACGTGACACTTTATAAGTGCAGCTTTGATAAATTGGGCGCTCGCTATTCAGTAGCGGCCGGCACAGTCGACTCTCAAACTGAAATTCACCGTTTGATGTCTCGTCAATTCATCAATGTCGCTTTCGACCAGAATGAATCAAATGAAATTTACTCTGATGTTGTTGATTTTGGAACGAACGCTTGTTCAAACTGGGCAGCTCGCGAAAAAGGAAACGTAACAAGCGTAATGAAAGACTTACTCGGAACTCTGCGCTCTTTGCTTCAAAGCCTTGAGAACAGAAAAAGCTCTAGAGAATTTGTCGTCAACCTTGGAAAACTTATTTCTCACTCAGACGCGAATTCGATCGTGCAAATTCCAGTGACGATGTTCAAAACAAAAATTGAAGGCATCAACGCGAAAACATTTGAAGAAAACGCCAAAGAAGTTGAATTGCTTCTTTATGATTTGAAAACAGATATTCAAAAAATTTTACTTTGTATCAAAAACCTTGAAGACAGAACTGCTTCTCAAAAGAAAGCAGATTTTATCGGAAAAGGAACAGAAGCTAACTCATAACCATTTCGGTTAGATTGGCTACAAAACCTAGGATGGGTTTATGGACATGCTCAAACAAGATCTTAATAGAGAAATCAATCGTATTAAGGAACAACTGGATAAGGCTGCCCCTTTGAATGAAGAAGATATGAAAGTCATTCTTCTTTCAATGCTTCTTGAGGAGGATTCTCATGAAAGCAAATAATACTGCAGGCAGAATCCCTGAGCCGGAAGTCAAAGTTCCTACACTTGCCATTTTGCAACTTACTCGCTTCGGCGATTTGATTCAGACTGTTCAGGCCGTTGAAGAACTTAAAAGAGCTCACCCTGAATACCGAATTATTCTCATCGCTAGGACACAATTCGCAAAGCCACTTGAGTTTTTACTAAAGCGCGTATTTACCAAAACTTATTTTTTGGACACAAAGAAAATTTTTGAAAATGCTGAAGTTCAAGGTCTAAAATCCAGCTTTGAAAACATCAATTCATTTCTCGGTGAAATGTCTCAAGAATCAATCGATGTTTTAATAAACTTATCTTTTTCAAAATCATCAGCCTATCTTGCTTCATTGATCAAATCACAGCACAAGATCGGAACGTACTTCGACTACAACAACAAGATGTGTATCAATGATAAATGGTCACAAATTGTTTATTCGACTGTTATGCGTGGAGCTTTGAATCCTTACTCTGTTGTCGATCTTTTTAAGAATATTATCGGCATCAGATCTCCAGAATCAAAAGCTTCGCCTGCTGCACTTTCTCGTTCTAACACAATTATTGTCCACCCTTTTGCTTCTCAAGAACGCAAAGCCTGGAAAGCTGAGAAATGGGTTGAAATTATTTATCGTGTCTTAAAAGACAACGAGCAATGTACTATTCAAATAGTTGGGGCGAAAAATGAAGTCCTCAAGTCGCAATTGATTACAGAGAACCCCCTTTTAAAGACGTTCGGTCATCGCATTCAGAACATGACTGGAAAAACATCCATGGCCGAACTGGCGATGGAACTAAAAAAAGCTCGCCTTTTTGTCGGTCACGATTCGATGGTGGGGCACATGGCCGCAGTCAACAACACACCAACACTTACTGTGTCCTTGGGAAGTGTTCGTCCATTCGAAACTACTCCGTATCACAACAACGCTTACAACCTTGCTCCACGAACAAAATGTTTTCCTTGTTTTCCGAGTGATGCTTGTTCATATAATCAATGTCATCACGACATTCCTTATCAAGTTGTCAGTGCTTCAATTAAGCAGCTTTTTGAACAAAAAGAAATTAATCCTGAATGGGTAAAAGCGAACATTTCAAGCTTTCACATGAGTTCGGTAAACTTTTACAAGGCCCAAATAAACAAAGGAAGCATGCACCTTGAGTCTTTGATTGAAAATCACCAGGACACAAATGACATTTTCCGTTCTCTTTATAAAATTGCATGGTCTTTTGTCATCAACGACACTGAAGAAAATGTCCCCTTCCCCAAACTCAACAATACAACTCACAAAGATTTACTTGAAGCCTTGACTGGCCTTCAGCATCTTTTTGAACTGTCTGAGTTTGGAAAGAAATACTCTCGCTTTATTCTTGAAGAGATTTCTTCTCAAACACCAAGTATTTCAAGAATAAAAGACTATTCCAAAAAAATCGATGAGATTGACCAGCTTCAGGCACTCGTGCAAAAGACGTCACCTCAGCTCGCTCCAGTTATTGATTATCTTGCAGTCAGAAAAGGAAATCTTTTCGGAGATAACGTAGTAAAGCTGACCGAGAGTTCTTTTATTGCATTTGACGAGTGTGCAAACCTTTGCAGCGTACTCTTCGAATTGATCGAAAACACAATCGCAGAACATAAACTTTCAACAGGCAAACTGGGTTCGCGCTCAGATGCTACAAAGTAGGATCAACTAAATGACGACAGCTAACAACACAGCTACAAATATTAAAAAAAATGGATCGCTTGATATTGCTTTTGAATCGATTGATTCATGCTTTGGATACGTTGATTACATTACTTCGCAAATCCAAAAACTCATTGGTCAATATAATGCCGGTGAAGCGGATGCCGCTAACCAAACTTTTATTGAAGTTATTGACCTGATGGATTTATACATTCAGCTCATCTCAAAAGTTTATCATGTGATCCGCACAGACATGCCGGACAAATCTTTTAAAGATGAGAATCTTCAAAAACTTGAAATCCACCTTCTCTCAGTCATTAAGGCCCTCGTGCAAGCGAAAGAAAAAAATGACGTGATCATGCTTTGTGACTTGCTAGAGTATGAACTGATAGATAACCTTACTCAGTGGAAGATCAAAGTCCTACCGGAATTAAAGAAGTTAAGAAGTACCTGAGTTTAACCTCAGAAGAACTCGTGGCTTTGCCATTAAAAGCGAAGCCACTTCGATTTACTAAAAGCTCCTTCGAAAGACGCGTTTTCCAAAATCTCAAAAACAATTCCAACTGCACCGATCTCGAAAGAAAATTTCACTATAAAGAAGAAATAAGAAAGCTGCTATTAACCACAGCTGAAGTTAAAGAACTTCCCAAGGCCATATTGAAGCTTTCTCCGCTTAGCTCCTTTGAATCCTGTCACGTTCTCGTGCATGAAAAAGGAAAACCGGTTGGGCAGAATTATTTTTTCAACTATGCGAACTACGAAGAAACAAGATTGATCAGCATCCAAAGTTTCAACACGCTTTTTAATCTCGTCAAAAAAAGCAAAAACAAAATTTTCAATCAATCTTTGAACATGAAAGAGGATCTCGATGTAGTCGGAAACTTTCTTGCTAAAGAAATTGATTTGAAAAACTACTCTGTCATTTATCTGATTTCTCGCAACTCCTTTCTTCCTCCTAGCCAGGAAGAACAAGACTTCTTTCAAGGTCTTTCGTTGCATATTCAACCATTGCTTTCAAGAATTCTTGATAAAGAAAAAAATGACTTAAAGAAAGAAACACTGAGAAAATCTCTTGAAAACTTTCCTGAAAAGATTTACGTCAAAAAAAATCAGCAGATCATTTTTAGCAATCACAACAATGATGGCCCGGTTGAAAACTCTCACTTGATGGTTTTTCCGATTGAAGGAGAAGATCAGACGGTGATGGAATTATCAAATTTGAGTAAGGATGCCATCTCAACTGAGCTTTATCACTCGCAGCGCGTTTCACTTTTGGGAGAATTGTTAAATACACTTCAACACGAGCTCTCCAATCCGCTTTTTGGTCTCAACCTGACAGGTCAGCTACTTGCCAGCGATGCCCCCGATGAAGAAACAAAAGAAGTTCTTAATGAAATCTGCACAAATGCCAATCGATCTCAAACAATCATTAAAAATTTTTCCAATCTCTACAATGACCAGCAAGAATATAAAAAGTTACAGGTCTACAACTTCATTGAAGAGGTGATCACTCTGACCAAAAGTGAGACCAAGGAAATTCTCAAGCGCATTGAGTGCGTGGGATTCGAAAAAGATGAAAAGTTAGAGATAGAAACCAACTCTACAGCTCTCACTCAAATTATATTTAACCTCATTATCAACGCTGCTCAGGCGATCAAATCGGGCGCTGAAAACGTTCGACAAAATAAAATTGTCATCAAGATAATTAGAGAAGGATCCAGTGTCACAATTGCTGTGGTCGATGATGGGCCTGGCGTTAAACCAGAGCTCGCCAAGACCATTTTTGAACCTTTTTTCACGACCAAGGATTCCGGAACCGGTCTAGGGCTCTCTATTTGTCAGAACCTGGCCAGACAACTGGGTAGTAAAATACAATTTCAAAACAATACACCTTTTCCTGGCGCAACTTTCTCGATAAACTTACCACTAGCCTAGGGAGTTTATTTTGAAGAGAATTCTACTTGTCGAAGACGAGCCTCTAATCCAGAAATCGCTCAAAAAGCTTTTGGAGAAAAAAGGAGTCGAAGTCACTGTTGAAAGTCGCGGTCGCGAAGCGATTCAACTCATCTTGAATCAAAAATTCGATCGGATTATTTGCGACCTGATGTTGCAGGATATTTCAGGATTCGACGTCATCGAAGAAGCTAAGGCCCGCTTTACGGTCGCAGAAATCAGCAAACTTTTCATCATCATCACAGCTTACAGCTCGCCCCACGTTATTGAAAAGGCCCAGCAATACGGATGCCTTCTCCTTTCAAAACCATTTGAAAACATCGAAGAGGCGCTCGCTATATTTCTTTCAGAAGGAACCCACTAATGGCCCAGGTAAAAAATATCAGTATCGTACTAAAACCTAAGATCAATACTGAATTTGAAAGTATTCTCACCAACCTGATCACATGGCTGATAAGAAGAAAGAAAAATATTTCTTTTTTAAAAAAAGAAGAAGAGCGCATTGCAAAAGTACTCAAAGGCGACCTCAAAAATTTAAATTTTATTTCAGAAAATGAACTTCATAGCGATTCGGATCTAATCATTACAATGGGTGGCGATGGAACTCTTATCGGCGTGGCCCGCAATGTCTCAAAGAATTCACCTCCAATTTTTGGGGTTAACATGGGACATCTTGGTTTTATAACCGAATTTACTAAGCATGAATTTTTTGACCAGCTCGAGAAAGCGCTGAAAGGTGATTATGAGATCACCACTCTTTCTCTTTATCAGGTTGAAGTTTTCGAGAAGAGAAAGGATGAGCCAAAATTCAAAGGCTATTTTTTGAACGATGTGGTTTTAAATAACAATCAAATTTCGAGAATGCTAACGCTCTCAGTAGAATCTGAAGGCGAGCATATTTATAATCTTGCTGGAGATGGTTTGATTATCAGTTCTCCTATTGGATCAACTGCCTATTCACTGGCTGCAGGTGGTCCGATCATTCAGCCAAGTGTAAATGCCGTTGTCCTTACTCCGATCTGTGCTCACAGTCTCACACATAGACCGCTAGTCATTCCAGATCACTCAAGCGTTGAGATTAAAGCGGCGCGAGCGGACGAATCGATCAAGCTTACTTTGGACGGTCAGCAGGCCATCATTATTGGCTCAAATGAAACGGTTAAAGTGACAAAGAAAAAAGGCAGAACCGTTCAGTTAATTAAAAATCCAGAAAGAACATATTTCAGAACACTCAAAGAGAAATTCACACACGGAGCTCGGGAGCTAAAATGAAAACAAATGAAACGCTTTATTTGAAATCATTAAATTTGCAGAATTTTGCAACATTCGAAAATCAAGAAATTCAGTTCGATCCAAAGTTCAATGCAATCGTTGGTGAAACCGGATCCGGAAAAAGTTTAATCCTCGACGCTCTTCAAATCATATTTGGTGCTCGCGCAGACAAGAAGCTCATTAGAAAGAATGCTGACTTCGCAACAATCGAAGCTGTGTTTTCAACGGATGACGAGAAAATAAAAGCCTATTTTAATGAAATCGGACACCCGTTTGATGGTAACGAAGTTGTCATTAAAAGAATCATTTACGCCAATGAGTCTTCAAAATCTTATTTAAATTACCAATCATGTTCAGCTTCTCAGTTGAGTGCGTTTGCAAAAAGATTTGTAGACCTTGTCGGCCAGTTCGAAAACCAGAAGCTACTTAGTGAAGATTACCAATTGGTTCTTCTTGATTCTTATGCCGGTCTGAATGGCGACATCGCAGACTATCAGAACCTTTACAATCAGCTCGCATCTTTTAAAAAAGATTTTAACGAACTGATCAATGAAAAAAACATTCGCGCTCAACGTGAAGATTATATTCGTTTCCAAATTGAAGAATTGGAAAAGCTTAGTCCATCAGTTGAAGACGAGCTGGAACTTTTAAAGAAAAAAGACATGATCCTGAACGTTGAAAAACGTCAGGCAACTCTTGGATCTATTGCTTCTGCTATTTCCGATGATGAAGTAAACCTTCTAGGGCTTTTGAAATCATGCCTAAACCGCGCTGAAAAAAATCCCGGCATTGTGGCTGAAGAAATAATCACCAAACTCTACGATGTAAAATCGATTCTTGAAGACGTGTCGTTTGACCTCTCTAAAGACTTGAACATGAATCTCGATGAAGAAAACATTGAAGAAATCATCGATCGCATTGATCAATATTCAAGATTAAAAAGAAAATTTGGTGGATCAACAGAAGAAATGCTGAAGATGTATGCTGAATTTAAAGCTGAACTAAACTCTTATTCTCAAGTGGATGATAAAATCGCATTAGTTTCAAAGAAAATTAATGATCTTGAATTACGTTGCGGTACTTTCGCTGAGGAATTACACAAAGTGCGCGTTCAAAAATCAGACGAACTTTCAGTTGAGCTGACTGGCAAAGTTCGCGAGTTAAAAATGAATGGTGCCTCTCTTCGCATTACAATCAGCAAATCTGAAACACTTGGGCCAAAGGGTTATTCACGCGTGGATTTTATTGCTGAGACAAATCCAGGCGAAGGCTTTTTCAAAGTTAAAGAAATTGCTTCGGGAGGAGAGCTTTCGAGAATTCTTCTTTCTATCAGACAAATTCTTTCTAGCAATGACACCATATCCGTTTTCCTATTTGACGAAATTGATACAGGTATTGGTGGAGAGACTGCAATTTGTATTGGTAAATCTCTTATGCAAGTTTCGGAATGCTCACAAGTTTTAGCAATTACTCACCTTCCTCAAATTGCTAATTTCGCCACTCAATTGATCAATGTTTCTAAGACAACAAAGATCATTGAAGATCAACCAAGAACAGTATCTATAATCGATCTGGTTGCCGGTGAAAAAAGAGCGGATCTTGTTAAGGCGATGAATCCAATTGTTTAGGTTTTGAATAAACGACAGAGGCCCTGGCGTCAGATCCATTGATGGCAATCACATGCCTCATAAGATTTTTAAATTCTACCGAAGGGCCTTTTCGAATTTCAGGACATTGATAAATGACCATCTGATCTGTACCAGCTAGCATTTCAAAATAATTGATTGCCCTGAAGTCAACAAAAGGACTGCAGCCGATAGAGGTTAAGTTTGTTTTTACTTCCTTTTTCAATTGGCCATTGTTGTTTGCAAAATTCACCAGGACAAGCGGAAATAGATAAGACCGCGCAGCCAATTCTGTAGCTTCCCCGCCTATGCCATTAACGGATTTCATTTGCAATTCGTCGAGATGATCAGTGTCACCCTGCTGAATAACGGCTTCGTTCATCACTTCTCTAAGGGCCAGCGCAGAAGTACACTGAATGAGACGAACAACACCTTTTCTTTCATTTCCCAGAATAATGAATCTTGGAAAGTATCTGCAGCCTGCAATACTTTTATCTTCAAGCCGAGCGTGCTCTTTTCCACCAATCTGATGAGAGATCATCTTTACGCCGTAATACAAATGGCTCATAGGTTTGCTTTTCAGATTGAGAACTACCGCGGTAGAAAAAATCACCAATGACATCAATAGGCCACTGAGGAGCTTGTCTGGTGATTTGACGTCCAGTCGTCTTACACCGAAATAATCAAAAGCATAATAGATAACTGCGATCAAAACCAGTGCGAGATAAAGACTATCATTGTGAAAAATATCGTACTTGTTAATTTCAACGGTGAGCGGATTTAGCATGCTCAGGAAAAGCGCCGAGCCCATATGACGGCGATGGACTTTTATTTTTTCCAGTCTGTTTAAATTTAAATAATTGGATCCATTTAAATAGTGAATGGCAATCACGACAAAAAATCCACCCAGCAAAACGTATGAAGGATGAATATGAGCAATGGGAAGGAGAGGAGCCGCTCTGTTCGCCGTTTGTTTTAAAAGCTCGGTAAACAAGCCGTAAATAAGGAGCGTGAGCCCTGAAAGACCAGTCATGACTGTGAACAAACGGAAAATGTGGCCTTGCCATGAGAGGCGCAGAGGAATCAGTGGCACAACCCCGAGTAAGCAGAACACTAAGATGGAAAAATTTCTCAGAAATATATTTATCAGAGCACTTATATTATCCAATGAAAGAATAAAAAGAATGCTGTCCATCTGATATCCGCCAATGACAAGAAATAACAGCAAGACAATATAAAGCCATCCAAGAAATCGATGCAATTTTTTCTTTGCGGCGGTCAATGGTAAGAGAGGAGTCAGAATATAGATAAAGAGAAAGGCGAGTAGAATGTGAATGATACGTGAAACTTCAAAATTTAAAAGATTCATAAATTTTTAAATGAAACATTCCCGTTTTCTATACAGATAAATGTTTTTGAATGTTGAGCGTAGCCATTATTCACATAAAGAAAACCATGCTCGGATTCGTAGTAGTCTTTTACATGGCTGTGCCCAAGTACGTAAATATCATGAGGGTGCTTACGATGATACGTTTCAACTGAAAAACGAAAATTCTCCTTTACCGGAGTAAGATCCGATTCAGTGGAATAGCGTTTATTATTTCGCTTGCGAGATTTTTCAGCGGAATATTCGCCTACACCTTTTATAAGAAAGTGAGGCATGAGGTTATTGGCATAAAAGCGCAATGGAGGACTCGTTACGATGGCCTTAAAAATTTTATAGCTGGGATTGTTGAGTTCAATGGTGTCACCGTGGGCAAAAAATATTTTTTTACCTGCATCTTCAAAAGTAAAAGTGGGTGCCATTTTAAAAAGAGAATGATCGAGGTCACGGTGAACCTGAAAAAATTTCTTGTATAGGTTGATTATATGGAAATCATGATTGCCTTCCACATAGCAAATGCGTTTTCCTTGAGCGATAAGAGATTTTATTTCAGTGAAATAATTTTGGAAGCGGGCAAAATACTGTGAATGTGGCCCAATCATAAGGTCAAAAATATCGCCTAGTAAAAAGATAACATCACTTGATTGAACATCGGGATGTCTGAGAAAAGACAAAAGGAGAACTTCGGCATTATCGCCGGAAGCTTTAATATGTACGTCTGAGATGGCCGAAAACTTCATGATTCATTATCAATGATATTCAGCATTCTGTAAATTTAGTTCGCTTTTTTCTGAGTTTGCTGGATGAGCATTTCTGTTGTGATAAATTCCATCAAAAACTTTCTGTCTTCGGGTGAAATTTCTGTAAAGCGAAAGGCCACTTTGTAGCCGCCATAGGGCAAATTTTCGTGTTTAAAGCGATCGATCGTGAACGAGTTCACGCAAACGGCCTTCACTTTTATTTTTCTTAATGCGATTTCAAGTACAAAAGTACCGAACTCTTTTCCTTTTGTGATGATCATTTTATCCGACTTAGGAAGGATAAAAGCCAGTCCTCCGAGACTGAAATCATAGACGGCTTTCTTTACCATGTGTTTGTTAAGTTCAAAACTCACATAACATGTTTTTGCCGGCTGAACTCTCTCGTGTTTTCTTCTTTCATAAAAAGTGAAATCACTTGGAATATACAGCTTAACTTTTTTGTCACTCGTAATCGTTTTTAGCTCTGAAGAAAATGAAACCGAAATTTCCGGAACGTAAATATTCAGGATTCTATTTCCTGAAACTACCTTTCCTAATTTATCTTCTTCTCCAGGGACCAACTCTAGTTCTATTTCATTGTAGTCTTTGCGGTAAGCTTTAATCTTTAATCCGCATTTTTCAACTACACCAGCAACTGAGTTCCAAGCAAAGAATGAGTATCCGCCTGTAACCGCTTCTACCATTAGTCTGTCAAAATCTTTGCTGCTTTTAGTATCTTTCATATATTTTTTCCAGTTTTCCCCCCCAAAATCCTCCAGAGAAAAAACCCTGGAGGAGGGGATTAAAACAGAAGTTACTTTTCTATTTAATTGAAGGGGAGGGTTACTCCCCTTCAAGCTTTGTTTAAATCAATTAAGAGATTAGTCTTAGTGCAGAGTTTGGAATCCCGTTAGCTTGAGCCAAAGTAGATACCGCTGCGTTTTTCACTACGTTGTTAGATGCAAGTGCTGCTGAAGCTTCTGCAACATCCACGTCCTGGATAACCGATCTAGCAGAGTCCTGGTTGATTGTCTGAGTTTCTAGGTTTTTAACAGTTGAACCTAGTCTTGACTGAATCGAACCAAGATTTGCTCTTTGTCCTGATACTTTTTCAATCGCAGCATCTACGTTAGAGATCGCTGAAAGAGCATCATCTTTATTACCAATTCCTGTACCGCCGATTCCGATTGATGATGCAGATGCATCTGTTTCACTCGAATCAAACGTAATTTTGTTTTGTTCACCGGCAAATGCACCAACTTGGAAATCCATTGAGCCTTTACCTTTACCATTTAGTAACTGAGAACCGTTGAAAGTTGTCGACTCAGAGATACGATCAACTTCTTTTGAGAGCTGTTGGTATTCCTTATCAAGGAATCCTCTTTCTTGCTCACCGACAGTGTCTGAAGCCGCTTGGATCGTTAACTCTCTCAAACGAACAAGGATGTTTGATGTTTCTGCCAAACCACCTTCTGCTGTTTGAACAAGCGAGATACCGTCGTTCGCGTTTCTTGTTGCTTGTCTTAAACCTTTTGTCTGCGCTTCTAAGTTAGTAGAGATCGCAAGTCCGGCAGCATCGTCAGCTGCTTTTGTAATTCTCTTACCTGAAGATAGTTTTTCAAGTGAGCTGTTTCCAGCGTTTGAAACTTCTTTCAAGTTCTTTTGTACTGATTGAGAAGCGATGTTAGTTGCAATTCTTAAACCCATAGTAATCTCCTGTTTTTCGAGAGTCCCCACTCTCTTTTTGTTTTTATGTGACTGCTTTTGTCAGTCAAAAAACCTATCGTCGCACTCAGGAAAATACTTAAGTAAAATGTTCTGCTCGGGGATAAAAAAGTTTAAAACTCGAGGAATCTCGATAACTTAGATGTGAAAATAATTTGATAAAAACGTTTCGCTCGCCCAATTCCATCCTGGAATAAAAGGAACCTTCCACCTATATTTGCGGGGAAGTGGAAGGCCCTCGGGTTTAAGTATAGAGTGAATTGCTTATCACCCTATAGAGATTACTTAAAAATATCATTCTAAAATAGTCAGCTCTATTCAGAGTCAAACTCTCTTTTAAAAGAGAGCTCTGCCACACACACTAAGCAGAGCTCATCTTTTAAAAAGCTTCAGGGGAACCCTGAAGATCTCTTAGCCAATCAATCTCATTGCTGACATTGGGATTGCATTAGCTTGAGAAAGAGTTGATACAGCTGCATTCTTAACAACATTGTTTGAAGCAAGAGAAGCAGAGGCTTCGGCTACATCCACATCTTGGATAACTGATCTCGCTTGATCCTGGTTGATTGTTTGAGTTTCAAGATTTTTTACTGTTGAAGTAAGTCTTGATTGAATCGAACCAAGGTCCGCACGTTGCCCCGAAACCTTTTCGATGGCAGCATCAATGTTTGAGATCGCATCAAGCGCATCACCTTTTTCATTGATAGAAAGACCAGAGACACCAATAGATGAAGCAGAAGAATCTGTAGCACCTGAATCGAATTGAATTTTGTTTTGTTCACCGGCAAATGCACCAACTTGGAAATCAAGTGTGCCTTTACCTTTACCATTTAACAGCTGAGCACCGTTGAAAGTTGTTGATTCCGAAATGCGATCAACTTCTTTTGTAAGCTCACTGAATTCTTTATTTAAGAAACCGCGCTCAGTTTCACCAACAGTGTCTGATGCAGCCTGGATTGTTAATTCTCTTAGACGGACAAGAATGTTTGATGTCTCAGCAAGACCACCTTCCGCAGTCTGCACAAGTGAGATACCATCATTAGCGTTTCTTGTAGCTTGTCTCAAACCTTTCGTTTGAGCTTCAAGGTTGGTAGAGATCGCAAGTCCGGCAGCATCGTCTGCGGCCTTCGTGATTCTCTTACCTGATGAAAGTTTCTCTAATTCAGCGTTCCCTGCATTAGATACCTCTTTCAAGTTTTTCTGGACGGACTGTGAAGCAATGTTAGTAGCAATTCTTAAACCCATGAGATACTCCTATAATCGAAAAACGCCCCCGCGTTTCTCCGGTTATTATTCCCGACTGAATCCGTCGGTTGAATATCTGATCGGAGTGCTCAACTAAAAACTTTAGCAAATTAGTCGGGCAATATGACAACACCTTGCAGTTTTAATACGTTAACCCGTTTTTTTATTTTAGAATCTTATGATTATCTTCAAAACAGCAACAATTCATGATGCCCAATCTTTAGCAGATCTTGTGAATTCGGCCTATCGAGGCGATTCATCCCGGCTTGGATGGACCACGGAAGCAGAATTATTAGACGGACAAAGAACAGACAAAGACTCTCTAGCTGAGCTTATCCAAACTCCGCTGAATCGAATTGAAATGGCGTTTGAAGCGGATAAACTCATTGGGTGTGTGCACTTAAAAGAAGAAGGCAAAGAAACTCTCTATTTTGGAATGCTCACCGTCTCTCCGGCGCTACAATCAAAAGGAACCGGTAAAGAAATTATCAAGCACGTTGAAGAAATCGCTTTGGAAAAAAATTTAAAGCGAATCAAAATAACAGTCATTCAACACCGCAAAGAACTCATTTCATATTACGAAAGAAGAGGCTTTCGTCCTACCGGACGCTATGAAGAATTTCCTTCCCATGATCCAAAATTTGGTCTTCCCAAGGTTCCGGATTTAAAATTAATGGAGTACGAAAAAATCCTGTAATTGAGGCTTCAATGAGTTTTTCCAGAACTGCTGATTTGTTTTTTCATTTTGTTAAAGATGCAATCCGCGAAGTGGAAAATAATTTTGGTATTTATTCTTTTTACGTTTTGGTCCTGACTTTAAGTACAGTCATTCCAAACTTGCTCAATTTTTATTTCAAAACAGATGATCCGGCGTTAGCTATAATATCGAAACTGGTTTTCTCAATTGTTCCACTTCTAATCGTCAGCAAAATCATTTATGTTTTAAAAATCAGATCAACTGGCGTTGGAGATTTTGGGAAAACTTTTTTTGCCTATTTCCTCTATAGCATTCTTTACTTCATAATTTTTCTTATCTGTGCTTTGTTCTTTTCTCTTCCTGCGTACATGTCGACCTTGATGAATTCGATGCCAATGCTTGTGCTCTCTGCACTGGGTTTGATCCCCGTTTGTTATTTAATTGTATTTTATTCGCTCACACCGATTGTCGCGGCCATTGAAAGCGACAGTGAAAAAGAGTTTAGCTACTTTGGACAAAGCAAGCTACTGACGAAAAGAAATGTTTGGTTGGTTGCTATGAATCAGTTTTTTGCGGTGGTGATCTTTTTACTAACGACATCCGTTTTTCTTATCAAAGATCCCGGTGTGAAAATAGCAGTCTCAGTAGCAGTGGCCTTACTGGATGCTATTTTCACTGTGGTTCTAACTTTAACTTCTGTAAAAATTTATTTTTACTTAAGCGATATGGAATAATTACTGCCAGATTCCGTTAATAACTGGTGCGCTCATATCTTCGCGTCCAAGGTTCCCGAGTCCGAATTCATCTTCAATCATTTTTAGCAAAGCCGTGTGATTGAGAAGTTGAGAGTTCTGAACACCTGGCTTAATTTTCGCGCCAAGAAGGACAGTGAAGATTTGATTTTTGATTGAAGCACCACTTTCATCAAACGTAATGACAAATAATGTGTCAGAAAGTTTTGCAGAATCTAGAAAGATGTTTCCTAATGTTTTTTCGAACCATTTTCCTGCGAAATCGACACCTGTATCATGGCCATCGCTTCTCAAGTTCGGAATATACATTGAATACTCTGCCAAAGTGCCGTTATTAAAATCTTCACCAAATTTCGTTTCATCTTCAATGTTCAGACATCTTGCACTGTTTTGGTTTACGTTCACGAAACTCATAAAAGGAACGTGCTTTCTTACATAACTTCCCGATTGTTTTCCAGTGAAGCAATTACCGGGATAGCTTTCTGCGTAGACTTTCCATCTCATTCCCGCTTTTTCAAGCAAGTCACCAACGTGCGATTCTTTCAGATCGACCACATTATCATTTTTAACATTCAGCTTTGATCCAGCGATCATTGCAATATAATTTCCTTGAGAAGGATGATCTTCGGCCATTAAGTTTGTGAAGAGAGCGCCTTGTTTTGAAAGTTTATTGAAATAGGGTTGAGCCAGTGCTTTAGAATAATTTGTATTTTCAAAAACAATCCATACGACTTTTTTGAAGTGACTGTTTGTTTGTGCAAAAACGGTCTGGCTTGCCAGTAAAAAAAGGGTGAAAAGAAGGTGTTTCATTGTGCTCTCCGGGCTATCAAGTCATTTCTTCATACCGCGGTTCAGCTCATATGCCAAAAGGAATTTTACTGACATAGATTTGTAATTATTAAACAAAAAAGGGCCCGGTTTCCCGGGCCCCTTTGTTTTGAGAAGGCGTTTTTATACAAACGTATTAACCAATCAATTTTAGAGCTGCAGAGCCTGCGTTGTTCGCCTGAGCAAGTACCGAAGTAGCTGCCGCAGAAAGGATGTTTCCTTTAGTCATTTCAGCTGACTCTAGAGCAATATCAGTATCTCTGATACGAGAGTTTGCAGCAGATAAGTTCTCAGTTCTTACTTCAAGGTTAGAGATTGTTGATTGCAATCTGTTTTGAAGCGCACCAAGTGACGCTCTGTTTGCGTTTACTCCGTTGATAGCTTTATCAATAGCTTCAAGATTTCCCTGTGCACTTTCTTTCGTCAATACACCTAGTCCATCTACACCTAGATCCGCGACTCTCGCCGACGTCTCTGCTGGCTTATAAGAAAGTCTGTCGTTCTTCTCGTCGTTCATAATACCGATTTGGAAATCAAGCGAGTCACCTTCACCAGACAACAGGTTCTTCCCGTTGAACTGAGTTGATGTCGCAATTCTTTCCATTTCGCTTTTCAACTGTTGGAACTCTAGATCAGAAAACTTTCTTTCCTGGTCACCAATTGTATCTGAAGCTGATTGTACTGAAAGCTCTCTCAATCTAATTAAGATATTTGAGCTTTCATTTAATCCACCTTCAGCGGTTTGAATCATTGAAATACCATCTCCGGCGTTTCTACTTGCCTGTTGAGTACCACGAATATTCGCTTTTAACTTTTCAGAGATCGCCAGACCTGCGGCATCGTCACCAGCTTTGTTAATTCTTGAACCTGATGAAAGTTTCGCAAGAGTGTTCGATTTGTTCTCTTCAACCTTTGAAAGCGAGTTCTGTGCCTTTAATGATTGAACGTTTGTACTAATTCTTAATCCCATACTAATCTCCTAGAATCATGCCTTCCTCCTTAAAATTAAAAGTTCACTCAACCTTGTGTGAACCCTTGTTTTTTACTGCCGTCCCATCAGCAGTTGAGAAAAGTATCGGAGTTAAAAAATCATACTTAAGAGCTTTCTAATGAATCTCTAAAGTTTTCACCGTATGAATTAGGTCAGATAATAAATTACTTTTTTAGGATTTTTCCCAATGAAACGCGTATGTCTTCAAAACTTAGCAGAGACTGAGAAGGGTACTCGGACTTGAGGGAATTCCTGACAGAAAAGTTCAGGAAGACGAAATCCTCTTCGATTGTAAAATGTGTGCTTTTCAGAATAGAAAAATCAAAATCTCTCTCAGAGGCAGCTACGACAACATATTTCAACTGATCAAGAGATCCTTGAAGAAAAAAAAGAAAATCTTTTAGAGAAATACTCTCTGGCAGCAAGATTCTATTTTCATCATTCAACTGGCAACAGAAATAAAAATCGCACTGCTCAGTTGCTCTGAATGAGATTTTCATTTCATTTTCTGCCTTGAACGGCCTTGATAAGATTGCTGGTTGAGTAGCCCTGCTTGAACATCAGGCTTTTTACTTCTCCGCCATTAGCCAGGACAAAATCCGATCCCACAATTTGTTCAGGCTTCCAGTCTCCGCCTTTGACTAAAACATTGGGTCTAATCAACTTGATAATTTCAAGTGGAGTTTGCTCTGTAAAAACTTGCACGCAATCAACAGCTTTTAGATTGAGTAACATTTGTGCTCTGTCGTGTTCATTGTTTACCGGACGATCAGGGCCTTTTAATTGTCTTACGCTCGCATCTGAATTAATTGCAACAATCAGAACATCGCCTTGAGCCTTTGCTTCGTTCAGATACTCAACATGTCCCAGGTGAAGAATGTCAAAACATCCATTGGTAAAAACAATTTTTTTACCACGGTTTTTTTCGAGAAATGAAATTGTCTCTTGTGAAAGATGTTCCACTTATTTTACCACTTTTGTATCAGACAAGCGTCCCTGAAAATCCAAAAGCATTGGCAAGAAAAGCGCGACCACTGACAACAGCGAAACCAAAGCACGGGTAAAAGTATTTTTTACCGAAACATTTGAGTTATCTGCTTTCAACAATCTGATTCCCATAATGGTTTTACCCGGACTCGCTGATAAATCGAGAATTGTGAAATAGAGTAGGTAGTAAATTGAAAAAATAGCTGTTGTAAATGCAATCAGATCCTGTTGAGAAATTAATCGAGCAAACATTTCAAATTGAATTCCTGAAGCAAAAACCAAAAGCGCTCCAGTTACTGCAACAAAACTTGCAATGACGAGTACATCAATTGCCCAGGCGGTGAATTGAGTTACTCCGGCAGCAGTTTTGAATTGTGGCCTTGTCTCCACAAGTTTATCTGCCAAGTCTTCCATTTTTTTGTCGAGGATATTCGTTTGAGGTCCAGTTGAACCTTTTGTTCCATAGAAAGCTTCAAGGCCAGTAGGCACATGAGCCGTCGCAGTCGCTTCATTTTTAGCTGATATCGGCTTTAGAAGTGTCGAAGCTTTTGGCTGTGACTTTGCCGTTGCACCAAATGGTTTAATTTCTTTTGGAGCTGGCTTAAAGGCCGGACGCTTTTGTTCATGATGAAAGCCAAGGCCTTTCGTCATCGGTTTGAAACTGTCTTCGCTAATATCAAAATCATCCAGATTCACCTTAAAAGGTGCCGGATTGTTATTTGGCGTTGGGTTTGAAAATGAATGGTTTTCCGTATTCATATTCTTCCTCGAATAAAAAGGATTTAGGACTTAATCTAGGTTCTCATAATGAAAACGAAGCATCAATGACATTTTTAACTTCGAGCAACACTCACTCGTTTTTACCGAGTAAATAACCTATGGAAGATGCGACGGCCGTAGGGGCACGCTGAATTGGCGTAGGAAGATGAATAGAAAAAACGTCTGGGCGAGAAAGGATCTGGCCAGCTTCTCTTTCTGAAAAGCCGCCTTCCGGTCCGATGAGAACCACTTTTTCTTTTGCTGTCTCTGCACTTTGCTTATTTGCATTAGGCCGCGAATCAAAGAAGTACAGTGACTGTTTATTTTCTTCCAGAAAAGTTTCCAGCTTTTTTTGAGGAAAGATTTCTGGCATGAACGCATTATTGGATTGGATAAGGGCGCTTTCAAGAATTCTATTAAAGCGTTCTCCTGGGACATAGTCATATTGAGAAAACTCAGAAGTGAGTGGCTGAATACTTTTCACTCCCATCTCGACGGCAATTTTTAAAATGTCTTCGAAAGCATCTTTTTTTGGTACGGCTACAGCCAAGTGGATTGAATGTTTGCGACTTTCTGTTTCAACTTTTGAGACAAGAAGCTCAATTGAATTCTTAGAAATTGTGCCAACTGTAGTCAGTGCTTTCTGCCCATTCCCATTTAAGACTAAAACTTCTTCTCCGCTTTTTATTCGCACAACTTGTAAATGCTTGGCCTGTTCATCAGCGATGACAATGGTCCCGGAAATATTTTCAAAGGGATGAAAAATTGCTCGCATTTTAAAACTCCTGCCTAGACCGCCTGAAATAAAATGGCACTCCAGTCATTTTTAGAAAGGACTTCCACTTTTTTTAAAGGATAGTTTTGAACAATGTTATCTACTTGATGATTCAAAAGACCCGAGACTATCAAGTAACCGCCTTTTGCCACGGAGTTTAAAATAGTTTCTTTTTCCAGAAGAAGCACATGTTCGAGAATGTTCGCAAAAACAACTTTGTATTGTTTATCTGCTTTAAATCTTTCTCTGATCACCAACTGAGTTCCTTCAAGATTTTCTCCTTCGAAATTCAAGACGATATTCTGCACACAATTATCGAGCGCACTTTTGTCAATGTCGCAGAAAAGAGTTGGCATTTTTTTAGTTTTTAAAGCGGCAATTCCTAGGATGCCAGATCCACAACCGAAATCCAGACAAGGCGATTTCTCTTCAATCTGCTCACTGATTTTATCAAAGAGAGCGAGACATAGATAAGTTGTTTCATGAGTACCAGTTCCAAATCCCATGCCCGGATAAATATAAACTTTAGTGGCAGGACTGCTTTCACGAGTTTCCTTTAGCCATTCCGGAATAATTTCCAGTTTATTTGAGACAATGATTGGCGTGTAAAACTTCTTCCATTCTGCATTCCAGTCTTCGAAATCTTTCTGAGCTTCATATAGAGGAAGTTCCGAAAAGTTTTGCTTTAAAAAAGTAACAAAGTCTTTTGCATTTTCTTCGAAATTGTTTTGATAGAAAAAATATTTGTAGGTTACAGAGTCTTGGTCAAGTGTAGCTGCCTGAACTTCGTCAATAAGACTTTCCGGCACATCACCACCGGAGTAGGCGCGCTCTCCTAAGATTTCATCTACCCTGGCCTCTTCAAGAGCGAATTCTTCAATGCCATCACATTCAAATTCATCCAATGCGTAGGAGTTGATTTGCTCTGCCTGATCCACATTGTCGCGAGTGTATTGAACTAGAACAAAATTAAATTTTTTATTTTCAGTGTTAGTGTTTGGCACAAATTCCCTCATGACTTTTTTGCATGTTCAAAAGCGGATAAAAACCGCCAGTAGGTTCAAGAGATAGATTCTTCAAGCATCGGCTTCCAATCCAGATAATGTTCGGATGCCATAAATTTATATAAGCGTAGTCCTGATTTATAATATCAAGGGCCTGCTTGTATAGCTGTTTTCTCTTCTCTGAATTGGTTTCAGTGACTGCGGCATCGATGACCTTATCAAATTTCGGATTGTTGTAGCTTGTGCGATTGCCACCTGTAGGGGGAGTGCTTTTCGAATGAAAAACAAACTTCATCATATCAGGTCCGGTAAACCCAATCCATTGACCTACGACAATGTCAAAATTGCCACTTTTGAAAGAACTCATGAAAGTTCCCCATTCCTGAATGCTGATATTAACTCTAAAGCCTGCTTTCTCCAGATAGTGCTGCATAACTTCGGCAACTTCAATGCTTGATTTGTTATTGCTTACTTTCCAATCAATATCAAATAACACACCGTTTTTTTCCAGAAGTCCTTTTTTATTTTTTTTCCATCCAGCTGCAAATAGAAAGCCTTCTGCGGCCTTTGGATCATAAGAATCAATCGATCCTTTTTCGTACAGTTCAGCGAAGGCAGGAGAAAACATTCCGCTTGAGAGAACCGCCGTATTTTTTAATTTATACTTCAGTAAATCTTCTCTTGGGACAAGGTGGGATATCGCCTTTCTTACGTTCAGATCATTGAACTTTTCTCTCTTGAAGTTCATTCCCATATATTGATAATTGCCGCTTGGAAGCTCCCAAACTTGTAATTGATCGGCTTTCTCCCTGAGCCAATTTATTTTTCGTGGAGACATATTGGCCACCGATAAATCAATTTCTCTATTGATGAGCTTGAGCGCAAGCGTTGTCTCGTCTTTTACAACTTTAAAAATGAATGTGTTTTTTGTTGTATCCCTTGGCTCGACAACAATTTCAAGAGGAGAAATACTTTTTAAATTGTAATCGCCACATCCGATCACATCCCCTGGCTCCAGGTTTTCACCTGAAGTTTTTTTGAGTTTCACTATTTTGAGCAATCCAAGATTAGAAGCGTTTTCCAGTGAAAAGGGAGAGAAGACAACTTCTAGCGTGTGTTTGTCCAGCACTTTCATCTCGCGAAGATTTTCAAATGAATCTGCAAAAGTCGAAGCAATCGTTTTGTTTTTCGCGTAATACTCCCAAGAGCGAACGACATCAGAAGCTTCTACAGGCGTGCCATCATGAAAAGTTTGGTCCTTTTTGAGATGAAATTTCAGAATTTGTTTATCGCCTTCAAACCGTTCTTCAAAAGTGGTACAGGCCCTGCATTGGAACTGCATTTTTTCATTGAAATCGATCAGTGCTTTATGAACTAATCGATTGATGTTCTGGGAGTTGGCATCTGTCGAATAAAAAGGAACCAGATTATTGGGTGCAGAAGAAATAGCTATGGTTATTTTGTCACCCGCATGCGCATTTAATAATGCAGATAGAAACACTCCGATGATAAACCTATACACGTGCCTTCCTTCTTTCTTTTGTAATCTCTTTAATCTATCATTTTACTAGTAAAATACCAATGGAGGAAGGTTCCGTTATGTACATGATCGCAATTTGCGGAGGCTCCGGTTCGGGCAAGACAACTTTCACAGATAAAGTCCGAAAAGAAGTCGCAGAAGATATTTCAGTTGTTCACATGGATTCCTATTATCTCCATAAACTTCCAGATGAGCTTAAAACCTCAAATGGTCAGCCGAACTTTGACCATCCGGATGCTTTTGATTGGAAATTATTAAGAAAACATCTTCAGATTCTAAAAAGTGGAAAACCTATTGAAGCTCCACTATATGACTTCAAAAAAAGCTCACGCCTTAAAAAGACCATTACGGTAAAGCCTTCCAGAGTTGTTTTGTTCGAAGGCATTTTTTCTCTGTACGATGAAGATATTCGGAAGATTTGTGACATCACTGCTTTTCTCCATGTTGAAGCTGATATCAGATTCATCAGAAGACTTCATCGCGACGTTGAAGAAAGAGGACGCTCGTTAGATTCGGTCATTACTCAGTATTACGAGACCGTAAGACCAATGTATCAAAAATACCTCGATCCACAGAGACAATTTGCGGACTTCATCGTTGGTGAAGAAACCGATATCGCAGCCGGAATTCTGGCCGCCAAAGTTAATCAACTTCAAACGCTCGTTAAAAAAACAGGGAAAAGATGAAAAATCCTTTTTTAAAAGTTAAGCCCGTCGGCGGAATCGGCCAGATTGGTTCCAACATGACTCTCATCCAAAGTGAAAAAGATACGATCTTAATCGATGCCGGAATTCTCTTTCCTTATGAGGATTTTTTTGAAATTGATTATTTGATTCCAGATTTGACTACCATCCCTAAGCCTTCTCATTTGGTGATCACTCACGGACATGAAGATCACATTGGCGCGATTTTTCACGTCATCAAACAATTTCCTGAAATTAAGATTCTTGCCACTGCCTTTACAGCTGGAATTATCAGAAAGAAACTTGAAGCTCTTCACAATCCATATCCAATTACTGAATACAGAGCGTTTGACCAGCTCGGATTTCACGATTTCACAATTGATCCGATTCATGTCAATCACTCCATTCCAGAAACGGTTGGTTTGCTACTTCGCGATCACAAAGAGGAATTCAGTTTATTTTTTATTTCTGATTTTAAAATTGATTTCAAAACCAAATATGAAAGACCGTTTGATTTTGAAAAACTGCAAAAGCTCACAAAAAAAAGTACGAGAAAGATACTTCTTGTCGACAGTACAAACATTACCAGCTCCACTCAAGAAACTCCGTCAGAAGCTGACCTGGCTCCGGTTTTTGATGAAATCTTTGAAAGCGCAGAAAGAAGAATTTTTATCACTTGCTTTGCATCGAACATTCATCGTTTGATGACTTTTATTTCTCTTTGTAAAAAACACGGACGCAAACTTGTTCCGCATGGTCGCTCAATGATTGGCTATCTTAACACTGCTAATGAGCTTGGGATGATTCCAGATTATTCGGCAGTTGTTAAAATGCCAGACTCGGTGACGTCAGATCAAGAAAACGTTGTTGTTCTGCTGTCTGGATGTCAGGGGGATTTCAGAGGAACTTTCCGTCGATTTTGCATCGGCGAAGATTCAACTTTTAAACCGCGGCCAGATGATTTGGTTCTGTTGAGTTCAAAAGCTATTCCAGGAAATGAAAAGAAAATTGGAATGTTGGTCAACAGACTTTCAGAGATTGGTTGCACCGTCATAACTGCAGCGGATAAATTGATTCACGTCTCTGGTCACCCGGGCAGAAAAGATTTGCATCAGCTATATGAAAAATTCAATGCGACCGACATTGTTCCTATTCATGGTGAAACTTATTTCATTAGAGAGCATATCGATTATATTAAACAGAGTTTTCCACAATCAGTTCCACATTACTTTCTAAATTTCGATGAAATGCATATCGGAAAAGATTTTAAAGTAGAAATGATTCAAGGTGAGAAACATGAGCCCGTCATCATCCATGGCAGACAGCTCGTTCTTGAAAGAGAAAAAATCAGCGAACGACGTAAACTTGCTGGAAACGGAGTCGTTTTCCTCTCCCTCAAGCTTTCAAAAAACTTATCCGATGTTGAATCTCATTCTTTCACATTCCAGGGCTTACCATTGTTAGTCACTCAAAATGAAGAAAAGTTCAGACGCTTTTTGGAAAACTATTTCGTCCAGGTGAAGTTTAAGGACATGGATCGAGCCACTGAAGAGTTGAGAATCGCAATTAGAAAATATTTTGATCAGATTCTCGGTTACAAACCTCAAACCTTTGTGCACGTACTATGAATCAGTTCATCCAGGACAACTCCATTGCCATCATAGGCATATTGTTTTTCATCATTTTCCTTATGATGGGTGGAATGATTTTTATTCTCTATAAACTTTTGATGGCCAACAAACAAGCGCCCTCATTTCCATTGACAGCTGCCGAACCGCAAGTTGTCCAATCCGTAGATAAATTTGCTCACATTAAACGTCCCGAAAAAATTGTAGAAAAGTTTCACTGTCACAATCATCCAGACCAAGAATCAGTAGGTTCTTGTCTGATTTGCGAAGATGTTTTTTGTGAAAATTGCTTAATTGAGCATGAGAGCATGAACTTTTGCCGCGACCATTTCCGCGTTTTTGCCAATAGCAAGTGGAAACAGATTACTGATGTAAGAACGACTCCGGACACTCCAGAAGAAGGACTATTCATTTACAACTTCAAACGGGATATGTGGAAAGAAAAGGCGATTCCAAGTTTCGTCATTACTCATTACAAAATCAATGTCGAAGAAGATTTCATTGAATCTTTCATTCAGCTCAACGTTCGCGAAGAAGATGTCGACGAATTATCTAAAGAGCTTGAACGTTTTAAACATTTGGAAATATCACACTAAATAAGCTGCCAACGTGGGTAAACACAACTTTGGTAGAAGAGAAACTTCAGCTTTTTTCCTGAGAAAAAATATTCATTTGTTTTTTTAAGAATTTCATTCGTGCGATTTTCATCAATCCTGTAGTTAGGATCAAACAAGGTTTCGATACGTTGTATGTAAGCCGAGCTAATGCTTTCAAAATCACCAGCTTTTTTCCTCGCAAACTGGAAGGTAGAATCATTTTCGATTAAGGCCCTACACGTTTTAATCATCAAAGCTTCGCGCATGAGGCTTGGCTTTGAATGAACGGGATAATTGAACTCTTGCTTTCCCTTGAAGCAACGGGTGTTTTCGGGATTTGCGTATTGGTCTTTTCCGACTCTAATTTGCTCGTAGATATCACAAGGCCCTCCGAAGACATTGCCGTTCATCAAAACATTCTGAGTGATTATCTTTTTGGCGTCGGGGCCGAAAACATATTCAAGCACCGATGAAATATAATATCTATCTGCAAAGACATGAGTCCTCGCACTGACATTAAAGCTGATCAAAAAAATAAGGGTGAAAATTTTCATGAAACCCCTTCAATGTTTTGCGCTTTTTCAATAATCGGTCTGTAAGTTTTATCATCGATCAATGAGGAATCTCTTCTAACAATGGGATTCACTCTTAGGAGGGTGGAAAGTGTGGATGAAATATTTCCAATTTTTACAGAAGTGCCCAACTCTTTTACAGGAGCCCCGACTCCGATAGTTCCAAAATATTCTTCATCGTTTTTTTGCAATGTGCCTGCATAAATGTTTCCAATAACAGAAGGTCCTTTCAAGCACCCCGAAAAAATACTGGTTGGATTGGAAAGAGGTAGATGACTGGAACCATAGCCATCTTGCGAAGGATTTCTGTCAAACTCACTAGCAAGATGAATGACCGTTTCATCAAAAAGTGATTTGTCGTTAATTTTCGTTTTCTTCAGTTGAGAAATTAATTCAAAAAGGCACGTCGAGATCGCTCTAAAAAATTGTTTTGTGGTGAGTACATCAAACAGAACTCCAGTATCATGTGCATCCATTGGAAAAGTTTGTTTAATTTTATCGATCTGCGCGCCTGATTTAAGGTTGAGCGTCGTTCTGTTCGTTTGAGAATTGTAAACTTCTTCAATCTGTTGAAAGTGAAGCATGCTGGCCGCGGAACAGTTTGTGATCAAATCACCAGTTTCTTTTGGTGGACAAATAAGAACAGACTGACAAATGTTATTTACGAGTAGAAATTCACAAAGAGCAAATTCCTGGGCCCAGTAATTGAATTCTCCGCTTTTTATGAGGGCGTGCAGATCAAGATCTCCAAAAAATTTTTCTTCAATAGAAAAAGGCCCAAGGATTTCTTTTAGTGATTTTTTTCCTTCAACCGTTAATGGCAGACGAGGTGATACAACATTGAAATGTGCATCGGATTCTATCGCGAGCTTAATGAGCTGAGTGTACTTGGCCTGAAGTTTAGAAAAATCGTGGGTGAATTGATCGATGTTTTTTTGAAAATATTTCAAAGATTGTTTTCTTAGCTCTGCAATGTCCTTAAATTCTGCCGGATAATTTTTCGCAATATCATCAAAAGCAGCAGGGAGACGCCCATCTGAAAATAGATCATTCACTTCCTCTAGCAGAAAAGGTTTTAGAATGTAATCCGCATAATTGTGCTCGCCAGGTGGGACTTCAAGCAACAAACTTTTTTCTGATTTAAAGGCGCGCGAAACAGGATTGCTCCCTACACTCACTGATGAAATAAATGACTTTGAATGATCTCCAATAACTCCATTAAGAGAAAGCCCCCCTTGCACGGGGGAAATCTGTTGAATTCCGTTGAGAGGATGTCCTTCGAAATCTAGACGACATCCTCTTATAAACAATGAATTCTCCAGCAATTCTGAAAGTCGGTGAAGATTTCCATCGCAACCTGGAACTAATTCACTCCAAAGATGAGGCATGTTCAACCCATTTATTTTGGTTGTTGCATACTCTAATTCGAACCGTGTTTTGTCGTTTGCATCTTGTCTTATAATTTTATTGGCCACAAACGGATGGGGAATAAATAGTGAATCGTCATAAGGCTTTAAAAGCGAATCAAAAGAAAGTCGCGATGGAGCACCATAAAAGTTTATTTGTACGTAATTTCTAGTTTCATGTAATTGGGGACGAAATAAATCACTGCGTACATTGTCATGAACTATTTTTTCCAGAAAACGACGCCCAGGCGAAGAGAGGGCCGTTAAAGCTCCCGCGCTTGCCATCATGCCTATCCATTTTCTTCTTGTTATCATCGTGTTTTATAATAATCTGATTCAATAATATCGCTTATCAGCTGCCTAGCTGATTGATGTTTTTTCAGATTAAGTCCAAGTTGAACAACAAATTTTTTATCTTCATCATTTTTAAATAAGTCTACGTCTACGCCCGTTAAGAATGAAAAATACTTTTTTGCTGAACATACATAAAAATCATCCAGAGTGCTGATCCATTTTCCAACATCAGATACATTGGAGAATTTTCTTTCTATGAGTTCATCTTTGAAGTTTCTAAAAAGAATGCGACCTTCGGTTGATTGATTAAAATATTTTCCAGATTTCGGATCTACCTTATGAACAAAGGCACCGCGAAGAGTATTGCGCTGAAAACCATCTTTATCTGTATTGTAGAGTTCAACATTTCTGATTACACCAGCAAGATTGTCCATGGTCACATGACATTGCATACACTCAACTTTTCTTCTAAAAACGATAGGGCTTTTTTTATCGACGTAGTTGAGCGCATCTTCTTTTTTCACTACGGGCAGTTCTCTACACAGAAGATCGTTAAGAACAGACTTTGACCACCGACGATGAACTTTCATACCACCATCCATGACTTTCTCACCTTGTCCGCTGTTCATTAAAATGTAGGGAATAGTTCCAATGACTCCGGCCCCAAGTGATTTATTTGCATCATGTTCTGTTTTGTCTTTCACTAAGTAATTTTTATTTCCGGAATTAGTTTCCAAAGCAACCAACGTTCCAAAATCAACTAGCTTTGGCTTCCAGGAATCATTTCCATCACCACGGTTCCAGTTTCTGCTTCCGAAACGTTCATAAGTCGTTGCGAGGCCATCTTCAAATAAATAGGCGGGCTGAACTTTTGTTTCTCTGAAAGCAGTATAGCTATCAGTGTTAGTAACTATAAAAGAAAAAGGAATGTGAGAATCAAACAGTGCATTGGTCAGGTGATAGCCCATTTCGTTCACATCATAAAAATCAGAGGCAGTATAATCCTGAGTCGCGACATTGAGATCATAAGAGGGAAACCATTGACGATGAAAACTTTGAAAAGTTTTAAGAACTTTTTTGTTTTGAAACTTGAGCAAGGAAAGACAGGCGTCTTTTCCACTCAGTCGTTTTTCAATGATCGCTTTTAGCAAAGAATCATTTTCTGAAATTCGCTCTCTAACAAATTGCGAATAACATCTTTTGTATTGAAAAAGATCATTGCTCATTTCTGCTGAAACGGACCGGGTCAATAGCCCTACATAGAGAATGATCAAAATCTTCATTCCTAAAATCTAGCACATCTCCCAAAATAAAAAAGGCCCCGGTAGTTAACCGGAGCCTTCATTGTCAGTAGGACAAAATTTTAAAAACTAGAGGTCAAGATTTTTGAAATCGCGATGTACTGGGCGAGCTGTTTCCGTCTTTTCTTCTTTGCGAAGGTAAGATGGAGTATCAAACTCATCTTCATCAAAGTTGATGAAACCAAGTTTTTCTGCGATTGATTTTGCTCTGCTGTTTAGTTCTGGCTCAGCTTTTGGTGCTGGTGCAGAAGATGGCATTGGGCGAGCAGAAGTTTCATAACGGTTAGCTGCATCTCTGATTGATTGAATCAAGCGAGAAGGTCTTTCTTCAGATTGAGAAGCATTGTTAGTGTGAGTAACAGCATCATCATCATGAGTTTTTGCAGCTGCATATGCTTGTCTGTCGTTCATAAAACGATCAAAATCAGAGCGATCGTTTTCAGCTGCTGGAGTTGCTGTTGTTGCAGGCGCAACAGGTGCTCTTCTCGGAGCGAAGATATCTCTTTCTTCTTGAACTGGGGCAGTTGGAGCAACTGGTGCTGCTTGAATTGTTTGCACTGGAGCTGTGTAAACTGGCTCAGGTTGTGCGATAGGAGCTACATATACTGGTTCTGGCTGAGCCACTGGAGCTGCCTGAACTGCTGGTGCAGCTTGCATAGTTTGTTGAGGCGCTGCCGTAGTTGTTGTAGTAGAGAAATGCGCAGCACTTGCTCTAATCTGTCCACCAAGGCCAGTCGCAATAACTGTAACTTTAACATCGTCGCCACAGTTGTTATCGATGACTGTACCGAAAATGATTTCAGCATTTTCATCAGCAGCTTCCATAATAAGAGTAACTGCTTCGTTTGTTTCGTGCATAGTAAGTGTATCAGAACCAGTAATGTTGATGATGATTCCAGTAGCACCGTTGATTGAGATGTCTTCAAGAAGCGGAGAAGAAATAGCTTCTGTAGCTGCTTTGATTGCTCGGCCTGCACCAGCTGCTGAACCTGTACCCATAAGAGCAAGGCCTTTGTTCGCCATAACTGTAGAAACGTCAGCGAAGTCAGCGTTGATGTGACCAGTATTGTTGATCAAATCAGAAATACCGCGAACTGCGTTCAGAAGAACTTCGTCAGCTCTTTTAAATGTATCTACTAATGAAAGGTTTTCACCAGCAAGGTAAAGAAGTCTTTGGTTAGGAATCGTGATAAGTGAGTCTACACTTTCTTCAAGATTTCTGATCCCTTCTTCAGCTTGTTTAAATCTTTTCTTTCCTTCGAAAACGAATGGCTTCGTTACTACACCAACAGTAAGAGCACCAAGTTCTTTTGCAAGTTTTGCAATAACTGGAGCAGCTCCTGTCCCTGTACCACCGCCCATACCAGCAGTGATGAAAACCATATCTGCACCTTTAAGAACTTCTGAAATTTTTTCGTAGTCCTCAAGAGCAGCTTTTTTCCCGATTTCTGGGTTTGCACCAGCACCAAGACCTTTAGTCACGTTACCGCCAAGCTGGATCTTTGTTGGAGCAAGCGAGATGTTAAGAGCTTGAGCATCAGTATTAGCTACGATGTACTCAACGCCAGAAAGTCCTGAGCGAATCATTGTGTTTACAGCGTTGCAACCGCCGCCGCCAACACCGACAACTTTAATGCGAGCGCCGTTTAATCTTGTATTATCAGCATCTGTAATTTCGAACATAGGAGCCTCCCGAGCGATACTTTTTAATTTCTAAATTTTTTAAAAAATTTCTTTAAAGACAGACTTCAACGACTCACTCAATTTTCCAATGAGATCATTGTTTGAGTGAGACGAGTCTTTGTCTTGTTTATTATTATTGTTGTTAAATGTTACACGGTGATTAGTTGCAGCCTGAGTTGTTGTTGGTTGATAAGGCTTTCTTTTTGAAGCTTCGATCAATAAACCAAGAACTGTTGAAAACTTCGGGTTCTGCATAATATTTGTCATGCCACCAAAAGGAATCGGGTAACCGATTTTGCATGATCTCATAAGAATGTATTCGCCAAGTTCGGGCATACCTTTAATTAGAGCTCCACCACCAGTTAGAACAAAGCCACCAGAGATGTCATCGTGCAGTTTTTTGTCTTCGATCATCACGCGGATTACTTCGAAAAGTTCTTCAGCGCGAGCGCCAAGAACTTCGGCCACTACTGAAAGTTGAACTTCGCGAGGCTTAGTTCCCGAAAGACCTTGAACTGTAATGTGAGCCGATTGATTCAATTGCTCAGCAAGAACAGATCCGTGATTGATTTTAATTCTTTCCGCTTCGTTGTGAGGAATTTTCAAAGCAACTGCTAGGTCGTTTGTGAAATGGTTCCCGCCGATCGGAATAATTTGTGAGTGAATAAGTGAGCCGTCTTTCCAGACTGCGATATCAGTTGTTCCACCACCGATGTCGATCAAAACAACACCGAGTTCTTTTTCTTCGTAAGAAAGAACTGCTTCTGAAGAAGCCAGTGGTTGAAGTGTAATATGTTCGGCATCGATTCCTGTCTGCTCAACACATTTTACAAGGTTTTGAATAAGAGGAATTGATCCCGTAACGATGTGAACGTGAGCTTCTAGTCTCACCCCACACATTCCAACTGGATTCTTAATACCCGTTGTATTGTCGACACGAAACTCCTGAGGAATGACGTGAAGGATTTCTCTATCAGAAGGAATCACTACAGCTTTAGCTGCTTCAAGAACGCGATCAACGTCGTCTTGAGTAATCTCTTTTCCCTTAATGGCCACAACACCTGAAGAATTGAAGCTATAGATATGGCTTCCTGCAATCCCGATTGTTGCTTGTGAGATATTTACACCCGCCATCAGTCTTGCTTCTTCAAGCGAGTTCTGAATAGAGCGAACTGTTTTATCGATGTTGACGACGGAGCCTTTCTTCAAACCGTAAGAAGGGTGTGTTCCGATACCGATAATTTCAATTTCTTGATTTGGGTGTTGGAGACCAACAATAGTACATACTTTTGTTGTTCCGACATCGAGACCTACGATGATGTTTTTTTCGTTCATTGGAGAATCCTTTCTCTATAATAACGATGCTGACAGAGTCATTCTGTCACATAAAATGTTAGAATTTGTCCTTAAACTTGACAACAACTTTTTTGCTGTTTGTAAGATTGATAATCGCAGGAATTTTTTCTTTTAATTCCATGTAGCTAACTATCTTATCCAGCTTACCCATTTTTTCCCCCCATTCATCTGGTCCCAAAAAGACACTTGATGGGTGACCGTTCACCGAGAGGATAATTGTGAGTTCTTTATTGTCGTTAAGGATGACTTCAGAGAGTTTTGCGCGAAGACCTGGTCTCATCTCTTTTACAAGAGCAGTCACGTCGCTTTGAACTTTGTCTTCCATTTCACCTACCGGAAGGGCGAGGTAAGGAAGATCGTGAGTCAGTTTCTTTTCTGCTTTTAGAAGTGCTTCGTAAGTTGGATCGTACAATTGGCCATTATCCACAAGGATGGCCTCGTATGAATCCGCACTGCCGTTTTTATAGATCTGAACTTTCATGAGAGGTTCAGGACAATTGAAATTTAAATCGAGAACTTTAGAAAACGGATCGTAAGAAATTTTGTAATCAGAGACGAAGTATTTGTCAGACCATTTCTCATTCACGATTTTCATTTTTACATCACGAAGAGAGTGGGACTGTTCAAAAGTCTTCACCGCTTGCAAGGCCATTGTTCCCGCTGGACGAGTAGGGCATTTACCTAAATTTGATCTGTAGGAAAGTTCATCGCTGAACTTGCTTGCTTCTCCCGACGTGGGCCCAAGCGAAGAAGTCACGATATTTGTGACAATGAGAATCGCTACAACAATAGCGCTGATGATAAATTTTTTGGACTTCAAAAAGGTCATCCTGACTTTCCTAAAAAAACTAATACTCAACTTCTGTAACGAATGAAACTCCCGTCTGAAGTTTCAATTCTTTTTGAAGCATGTTGATCATCATCAACACATCTTCGTAAGAACTCTCGCCACTGTTTTCCATGAAGTTGGCATGTTTTGGACTTATCCGTAAATTTTTGTACGTAAATCCTTTCAGGCCCATTATATCTATAAATTGTCCCGCTCGACAAGTGACGCCGCGATCAAGATCGTGATGATTTTGAAAAACACATCCGCACGTCCACTCTTTGAGAGGCTGAGAGCGAGTTCTCATCTCTAAGTACTCGCGAATTTTCTTGGAAATGGCCGGATCCAATCCAGAGTGAATTAGTCGGGCTTGATAGATGACATCACCTTGTTGCACGAAATGGTTGTGACGATAGGAAAAAGATTTCCCGTCTATTTTTATCAACTTTTCTTCGCCATTTTTAGTTATCAACCAGACTTCTTTAACAATAGAACCGATTTCACCAAGATTGGTTCCGGCATTCATAAAGAGTGCTCCTCCCAGAGAAGCAGGAATTCCGGTGAAGACTTCCCATCCTTTAAGCCCGAATTTATTCGCATGCGATGTTAAGGTCGCAAGTGAAACCGAAGCTGGAAGAATATATTCATCCTGTGGATTATCTAAAATGGTCCTATCGAAGTCGAAGTCGAGTTGGAGGTATGGTTTGGTTGCCTTTGCTGGCAACAGCATGTTGGCACCCCAACCGAGAACTCTGTATTCAACATTATTGGAAGTTAATGTTTTCGTAACAGTCTTGAGCGCTTCAACATTTTTAACTGTGATTAAATCCCCGACAGCATCGAGTCTCATTGTTGAATATTTCTTTAAGTCTTTATTTAATTCAACAACAACACCTGGAATGGAATTTAAATCATTGAGTGCTTCTCTCATTCAAGCCCTGCCCATTTACGGGCAGTCTTACCAATTGAGCCCGCGCCTAAAGTGATGACAATGGTTTTATCATTCTTTTGAGATTCAATCAGCGCATGCAGATGATCGATACTCTCAATCTTCTTAGCAAATTTCGGGTGAAGGCGATTGATGTCTTCTAACAAACGATCAGTCGTGATTCCATCAATTGGTGTTTCGCTCGCTGCATAGATCGGAAGAAGATAAAGTTCATCTGCATCGTTGAAGCAATGAAGGAACTGATCCCAACAATCGCGCGTGCGAGTAAAGCGGTGAGGTTCAAAGATAACAATTTTTTTATAGTCTGGACGAGTGTCCTTAACAATTCTAAGTGTAGAAGCAATTTCTGTCGGATGATGTCCGTAATCATCAACGACTTCAAATCCTTTTTCTTTAAAGAGAAGCTGAAAGCGTCGACCAACTCCTTCGAGTTTGCTTGCTGCTCTGGCGATATCTTTAAAAGGAAGCCCCATATGGAAAGCGAGAACAGTGGCGCCCATGCAATTTAAGACATTGTGACGACCTGGAAGATTAATGTGAAATCTTTCCTGCTTTTCGCCTTTATAATAAAGATCAAACTTTGTTTCAAAATGTCCGAACTCTACATTCTTTGCGGTGAAGTCAGCTGGAATATCGATACCGAAAGTAACTGCAGGACGTTTCATTTCTGCTTTTAATTGAACAAGTTTTTCATCGTGACCATTGAGCGCCACAACTCCATAGAAAGGAATCTTGTTTGCAAATTCAACAAAAGCCTTAAAAAGATTTTCTTCAGTACCGTAGTGATCCATATGATCATTGTCGATATTTGTAATAACCGACATAACTGGAGTCAAAAGAAGAAATGAACCATCAGACTCATCTGCTTCAGCGACAAGGAAATCTCCTTTTCCAACTTTAGCGTGACCGTTGAGGTTTTTTACAATTCCTCCAATGACGTACGTTGGATCGAGATCGCATTCTTCTAAGATAGTCGCAAGAAAAGAAGTTGTCGTCGTCTTCCCGTGTGTCCCTGCAACAGCAAGAGAGTATTTAAGTCTCATCAGCTCAGCCAGCATCTCAGCTCGTCTAATGACTGGAATGCTTTCGCGTTTTGCACGGGCCACTTCAGGATTGGTATCGTTGACTGCCGATGAATAAACTACGGCCGTGACTTCATTTAAATTTTCTTCTTTGTGGCAGAGATAAATTTCGGCACCAAGACTTTTTAGTTTTTTTACGTTTGGTGATTCGGCAACGTCTGATCCCGACACGCGATAGCCTGAAGCGAGAAGAACTTCAGCAATACCCGACATACCGATACCGCCTATCCCGACGAAGTGAATTTTGACGTGCTTGTTTTGTAGCGCTTTGTTGTTTCGAAACATTTCTTCTCCTTAAAACTAAGGGAGACTAAACGTACGCCTCTTCAGAGTGATGAGCTACGTCGTCTTCTTGATCTTCTTGTCGATTTCGAGATGACGGAGCCTGGTAACGGAGGTCTCCCAACAGTTGATCACGATATCCTTTTACCACCGAAAGGAGAAGACCAATGCCGAAAAAATTACAAATTAATGACGATCCACCGTAGCTGATAAATGGAAGGTTGAGCCCTTTTGTTGGTAGAAGTCCGAGCACAACACCCATGTTAAGCAGGGCCTGAAGTCCGAGAACAAAAACAATTGCTGAGCCGAGAATAATTCCAATTCGGTCTTTCACTTGAAGGATCAGTTTAAAACCAAAATAGATAAAAGCTATGAATAGGCAGATTATGAAAAAAACACCTATGAATCCTAACTCTTCACCAATAACAGAAAATATAAAATCGTTGTGGGCTTCAGGAAGGTAGAATAATTTCTCATTGCTGTTTCCAAGTCCCTGGCCAAATGCTGATCCATTGGCAAACGCCATGTATGATTGAATAATTTGGAATCCAGAACCTTGTGGATTTTTCCACGGGTCCAGATAAGTTAGAAGGCGCTTTACTCTGTACGCTTGTGAAAAAAGAATAAATACACCGCCGATTCCTCCGCCAATTAAAGAATAGTAAAAATACTTGCGTGGAAACGAACTCATAAAACAGACAAAGGCGATAACGATAAAGCAAATTGAAAAAGAACCGAAGTCTGGCTGCTTGATCAATAACGCCAGAGGAAGAAATAGTGAACCGCCATGTTTCACTCTTTCTTTCAGATCCATTTTGTTCCAGTTTTCGAAGAATGTTAGCGCTGAAAGGATCACTGTGAATTTTACAATTTCACCAGGCTGAACACTCATTCCGCCAAAAGTTAACCAACGACTTGCCCCTTTTGCGGCACTCCCTACACCTTTAATAATTGTAAGAGCGACGATTCCCGATGCTGCGATATTGATCAAATAACCGTACTTCAACCAGAACGTGTATTTGGTTTTAGAAACAGTAAAGGCCACAGCAATAGAAAGGGAGAAGTAGATGAGCTGGCGAACAATATAATGAGTTGAGCTTCCGAATTTTTCCGAAGCAAGAATGAAACTTGCAGACCACACCATGATCATTCCAATAGTAATGATGATCGCAAGAATCGATAAAAATGTTTTTGTTAGTCTGTCGACGTTTAAAAGATTCTCTTCCATGATTCTATTCTAACTAATTTCGGTCAGACTTAAAGAATTTATTACCTGAGCAATTTATTTTGAATTGAGGGCAAAAAAAAAGGCTCCCGGAGGAGCCTTTATCTTAGAGCTGATAAACCAATTTTTTAAAATAATTCCCTCTCTCTTCATAATCGCGGAAAAAATCCGAGGCCGGGTTCCCCGGTGAAAGAAGGATAACGTCACCTGTTCTAGACTTTTGATAAGCAAAAAGAACAGATTCTTCAAAAGAACCCACAATGTATGTTTGATTGTGATCGCCAAGAGCGCGGTTTAGGCGTTCTTTGCATTCTCCAACCAGAACAAGGACGCGAGCATTGTCGATCATTTCTTTGGCAAATGGTTCAAAGTTTAAATCTTCATTATCTTTACCACCTGCAATCAAGATAACAGGCTCTTTAAAAGATTTAAGTGAAGCTAGCATTTCTGGCATCGTTTCAGCTTTAGAATCATTGTAGAAACAGACCCCATTTTTCTCCATAACGAATTCCATTCTGTTTGGAATGCCTGGGAATTTTTCAATACAAGTCTGAATAGCTTCGTCACCGACATCGAGTGCTTTACAAGCAGTTACTGCAGCCATGAGGTTTTCGCGGTTGTTTTGTCCCACGATTCTCATTTTCATAACTTTGAATTCAGAGTGGTAGTTGATGTTCGAGTGAATTCTTCTGTCGTGGAAGTGAGTTCCTTGAATTTCGTTCATCACTCCAAGAGTTACATATGAACGGCGAGAGTACCAGTAAACCTGGCAGTTCGCGTTTCTGATAGAAGCATTGTTTGCAAGTGAATCATAGTTTGCAATAAGAACATCTTCTGGCGAAAGTTTTTTAATGATGGAAAGCTTTGTTTCCATGTATTCGCTGACAGAAGAGAAATGTGCTTTAGAAAAGTTCTCACCGATATTAGGAATGATAACGATTTTTGGGTGGAAATCCTGAAGAGATTTCATTTGAAGTGCAGACACTTCAACAACCACGTAATCTATTTCGTTCATGTTTGGTAGAAGACAATATTCGATAAATGGATTTTCAGAAGTTCCACCAACGAAAACATTTTTGCCATCAACTTTAAGTGTGAAACCGATCATCGCTGCAATCGTTGTGCGTCCGTAAGATCCGCAAACAGCGATCACAGGTTTTTTACAAAGTTTGTAAGCAAGAGCGAAATCAGAATAAACTTCTTTTCCATTTTTGCGGGCAAGTTCAAGTTGTGGAAGATTTGGATTGATCGCCGCTGAATAAACAACAACGTCTGCTTCCAGAAAGTCTTCGTCCTTATGTTCACCGAAAGTCATTTCTGGAGTTGGTTCAATTTTCTTTAACTTCTTAACTGATTTGTTAAGGTCGAAGATAGGTTTGATATCTGTAACTCGAATTTCGCATTCAAGTTTATTGAAAAAGTTGATGAGAGAAAAACCAGTTTTTCCGATACCAACGATTAGAACTTTTTTACCTTTGAATCTTTCCATTTCCATTTAGACTACCTCGTTTTGAGCGTTGAGAGAGCGAGAATCGCCAGACATACGCTGATGATCCAGAAGCGAACTGTAACTTTCGTTTCAGGCCAGCCAAGTTTTTCGAAGTGGTGATGTATCGGGGCCATTTTAAAAACGCGCACTCCGCGTGTTTTAAAAGAAGCGACTTGAATCACAACCGACAATGCTTCGATAACAAAAATTCCTCCGATAACAACGAAGAGAAATTCTGATTTCGCAAGGACTGCAATTGTTCCCAAAGTTCCGCCTAGTGAAAGCGAACCAACATCACCCATGAAAATCTGTGCCGGGTACGAGTTATACCACAAAAAGCCGATTCCTGCACCAATAATAGCCGAAGTTAACACGGTGATCTCACCGATTCCTTCAATGTAGGGAATGTAGAGATATTGAGAAAATTCTTTGTGTCCTGTGACGTAAGTTAAAAATCCTAGAGTCACTGCGCTAATCATAATCGGGCCGATCGCCAGGCCATCTAGACCATCCGTGAGATTAACCGCGTTACTGAAACCAACAATAACGAAAGCGCCAAAGAGGATGTAACCGTAACCCAGATCAATCACCGGACTTTTAATAAAAGGAAGATAGAGTTCAGTGTTGATAACTTTGAAATGCACAACAATAAACATTGCCACAAAAGCAGTGAGAAATTGCCAAAGAAGCTTTCCTTTGGCCGAAACACCTTTCGTGTCTTTTTTAAGCACTTTCAAATAATCATCGCGAAATCCAAGGAGAAAATAGGAGAAAGTGACTCCCATTGTGACTTGCAACGGAATTGAAATAAAATTTCCACAGATGAGGATTGTAGCGAAGATACTTCCCAACATAAAAACGCCACCCATTGTCGGCGTCCCTTTCTTTTTAAAATGTGACTCAGGTCCATCATCACGGATAATTTGTCCGAATTGCATACGTTTCATGTAAGCAATAAAGGTCTTACCCCAAAATACAGAGATAATAGTTGCAAGCAAGAACGCCAGAAAGGATCTGAAGGTAATGTACTTGAACAGGTTAAACGAACGGACAATGTGACTGAGCGGATAGAGTAAATGGTAAAGCATCCTGTCTTTCCTATGTGAGATTAAAAATTTAAACCAACTTTAAACTATACTTAACAGGGTCTCTAATTGTAAAGAGCGCGAAGCCTTCACGAAGACATATTTGTAGTTCTTGCGGATCTGCTTCCACTCGTCGTGAAAGTCTTCTTTTTTCAGGTGAGCACTTTTGGGGTGGTTGAATCCCGAAAGGTAAAAGTCTTTATAGCGCCCGATGAAGCTTACGTTTTTGATCCCTAAAGTCTGAAGATGTTGGGCAATTTCCTTGTGAAGTTCTTCTGCAAACATTCCGAGTTCATTCATGTCACCGAGGACAAAATAGCAGTCGTCGAGAGTTACGTTTTTCTTCTTCATGACATTCACAAATGAATCAAGAGAAGTTCTCATTGAACTGGGATTGGCGTTATAAGCATCAAGAAATAAATTCTCGACCCACTGAGAACGATTCATATTAGGTTGTTCGTACTCGCTTGCCGCTTTTACAATATCCGCGAAACGGTCTGGAAAAAGCTTCATGGCGAGAATAGAAGTCCCGGCAAGGTTCTTCAGATTGTGGTGCTCAAGAATATTATTATTAGTTATCAACGCTTCACGACCGTCAAAGTTGAAAGTTATTTTATGGCCATCGATAGCGACTTTAATGTCACCTTTATTTTCACCGTAAGTAGTCAGTCCCTTTGAAGATTCAAGCTTGGCGAGGAAAGCATCGTCTGCATTCACAACAAACATTCCTTCACCACCGGCGTTGTTTAAAACAGAGCGATAAAGCGAGGCCTTTTCTTTAAAAATATTATCAATAGAATGCATGAATTCGATATGAGCTGAGCCGATATTGGTTATCATTCCATGTTCTGGATGAGCAATGGCACAAAGCTCCCCGATTTCACCTGGATGATTCATACCCATTTCAATGATGGCGATATCGTGTTCATCGGTAATTTTAAAAATGGTCAGTGGCACACCGATGTGATTGTTCAAGTTTCCTTTTGTCGCCAAAACTTTTCCTGGAAAAAGTGTTGAGAGCAAATAAGAAATCATTTCTTTGTGAGTCGTTTTGCCGTTCGAACCAGTGATGCCGATTATTTTGCGAGATGCTTTTTTATGCTTCCAATCCTGGATATAGGCAGAGGCGAGCTGTTGGATGAAAGTGAGCGATTCAGTCGTTTCTATAAATAAAACGTGAGGAAAATCCTCGGCGAGCTTTTTTACAACGACGTCCCTTCCAGGCTTTGCTGTATACGCAACGGCCGTTGCTCCAAGTTTTAAAACCTGTTCTACATAAGTAAACCCGTCGAAGTTCTCACCGTGGAGGGCGACAAATGTTTCACCTGCTTTAAAATTTCTGGAATCTGTATTGATGATGAGATCGACATGATGGGGGCCAATCGTGGATTTGATTGAAGGTACTTTAGAAAAAAAATGTAATCCTTGCATTAATGACCAGCCTTGAATTCCTTAACGATGTTGAAATCGCTGAATGGGTGTTTCACCCCTTTTATTTCCTGATATTCTTCATGCCCTTTACCGGCGATGAGAATGATTTCCTTTTTACCAAGACTTTCCAACGCTGCGTGAATGGCTTTCTTTCTATCGACGACAGCTTCATAACCGGTTTTGATCCCCGCCAGAATATCAATGATGATGTCCTCAGGAGCTTCATCTCTAGGATTATCCGACGTCACAATTATTTTATCTGCAAAATCAGAAACGGCTTTACCCATTAGGGGACGTTTGGTCTTGTCTCTGTTTCCACCACAACCGAAAACGACAGTTAAGGAATGCTTTGGAAAAGCACTTTTAATGGCCTGGCCAATATTCACCAGTGCATCTGGTGTGTGCGCATAATCTACAATGGCCATGTTTTCATCTTTAAGCTCAATAACGGAGAATCTTCCAAGCGGTGTTTTAATATCTTTGAGCTTGATATTTTTGACGGCTTCTTCACCGTAAATATCGGCATTCAATTGAAGGGCAATCTCGGCATTGCTCTGATTGTAACTTGAGCGATAGAACAGCGGTCTATCTTCAAGAGTGTGACCGTATCCTCTATCATCCAGCGTTTGTGCAATTTTAATTCGCGCCGTTGGAGCAAGTTCAACCATCATCGCTTGCAAATCTTTTTCCTGGGCAGGTAGAAGGAGAGAAGCCGTTTGTTTCAAGTATTTTTTTTCAATCAAAAGCTTTGCTTTGAAATACTCTTCCATCGTGCGGTGATAATCGAGATGATCCTGAGAAAAACTCGTCCAGGCAGCTGCGTCCAGGAGGATGTCGTACAAACGATCCTGCACAAGTGCGTGGGAACTCACTTCCATAAAAACGGCTTCATATTTATCTTGAAAGCGATGAATAATTTTTCTGAGTTCGACATAAGATGGTGTCGTCGATTGTATATCTTCAATTAAAGCGCCGTTCACATCCTGCACGCCAATTGTTCCGATAGAAATCGCCGGATGACCTATCATCGAAGAAATTTGCATACCAAGATTAACGGTCGTAGTTTTACCATTTGTTCCCGTTACGCCTATGATTTTCATTTTCTTTTTTTCAGGAAAGAGTTCATCCAGAAGAATTTTTTGAACTGGTAGAAAATCTTCCGCTTTGATAAAAACAGCGTTTTCCGTTTTTACTCCAGCTTCTGCATTAAAAAAAATGATTCCCGGTTTTACGCCAGCGATGCGCTTGTTATAATTTTCAAGTGATTTAGCATCTGAGGGATTAACCTTGTAAAAAACAACATCTGATTCTTTTGCGTGCTGTAAGTTGGTCGTTACGTTAGTAATGGCACCGTTCAAATCGGTCATTGAATTTTTGTTAATGATGTATCCAGCAATTTTAGAGAGAAGTGTTTCTTTATTCATAAGCAGGTGGTGAATATTCAAGTTTAATAACAGTTTCTGGGGTTAATGGTGTTCCTGGGGCCGGCGATTGAGAAGATACAACTCCCATTCCTTTATGAATCAGTTGAAGATTCATTTTTGTCCCTACATTGGTTGTTGAAATTTTATCAAGACCAATGAGGTTCGGAACCATGTTGGGATCATATGTTCTTGTCGCTGCCGTTTTCTCCTGAACAATATCGATATTGTTTTTTATTTTTTTAAGATCGATATCCTTCATTTCTTTATCTTCAGAATCAGCAAGTTTACTGATGTCCTTATTTTTGTACAGCATATACTGGGCAAGATTTTTAAAAACAGGACCCGCTACTGCAGCTCCGTAGTAACCGCCTTGCTTGGGATTGTCGATGTAAACGTAAATGACAAAACGTTTATCTACGTTAACCGGAAACCCGATGAAGCCGGAAATATAGCCGTGGTAACCACCGTTTCTATCTACCCTTTGAGCTGTGGCAGTTTTCCCCGCAATTTTAAAATGGGGAATCTGTACCGGTACTCCTGTCCCATTTTCAACTACACCTACAAGCGCCTTCGTTAGATCTTCACTTGTTTTAGGAGAGAAAACTCTCGAACGTTTTTTCAATTGATGATCATTTTCAGGCTCAAGTTCTGCAACTTGGGTCTGATCTTTTTTAATTATTGTAGGGCGAATATATTCTCCGCCATTGGCAATAGCACCGTAGGCCGCGAGCATTTGAACGCCGGTAACTGCAATTCCCTGGCCAAAGCTCATGTTAGAAAGACTAAGAGGTGTGACGTTTTCTGCCTCGGTAAAAATGCCTCGAGACTCACCTGGAATTTCAATTCCAGTCTTTTCACCGAAGTTTAATTTCTTAAGCGTTTCTCTGAACTTTGGAAAAGTTAAATCAAATGCGATTTTTGTTGTTCCAACGTTGGAAGAAAATTTTACGATGTCGGCAACTGATAGCCACTCATAACGCTCGTGCGATTCTGCTTCTGAAATGACATGTCCGTCGACGATCATTTTACCCTGTTCGCAGTAATAATTTGAATCGAGCTTTGCAACCTTATGCTCAAATGCCGAGGCGACTGTGAAAAGTTTAAATGCCGAGCCTGGTTCAAATGGGTCAGTTGCAAAAGCGAGTTTGCGATGTTCAGGTGAAGAACCTTTAACATCATTTGGATCGAAAGCAGGGTAGTTGGCGATTGCGAGAATTTCACCTGTCGCTGCATCTATAACTCCTACTCCGCCTTTATCTGCACTGTGTTTTATCACCGCTTCTTTGAGATATTTTTCCGCCATACCCTGGATGTCTTTGTCGATTGTCAGGTAAATATCTTTGGCCTGTGCTGTAACATCTGGATGGCTTTCAAACTTAATCGGACGACCTTTGTTATCGATCGTATATTTTAAAGTTATAGGATTACCCTTTAATTCTTTATCATATAAATGCTCGAGCCCAGCTAAGCCTGAATTGTCGAGGCCGACAAACCCAAGCGTTTGAGAAAGTAGTTCATGGTTCGGGTAAACTCTTTCGGGAACTCCTTCAATGAAAACGCCCTTGAGTTCCTTAACCTGCTCCACTTGATCTTTTGAAAGCTTCAACTTTCTCGCGATCCAGGTAAACTTTTTTCTTTTGTTCACTGACGAGATCGTTTCTTTATAAGAGATTTCAGGAATAATTTTTGAAAGTTTTTTATAGACAGTTTTGTCGCCATTAGTAGCTTTTGGAATAGTGAAAATACTATAAGTTTGGACGTTGAGGGCGAGTGGATTGCCTTCTCGGTCGTAGATATTTCCACGTTTAGGATAAACAGTGGCCTGTCTTAAAAATTGAGAATTCGCTCTGACGATCAGGTCTCCCGCATCGATCAGTTGAACCTTAAAGGCTTTTCCCAAAACAAATAAGAAGAAAAGACAGAAGCAGGTAAAGACGAAGATAATTCTATTTTTTTCCACTCTATTCATAAGTTGCTCACAAAATTCTAAGGGATGACGATGATCTGATCCTGTTTCGGTTGATCAAGATGATGAACTGCTGCCAGTCTTCTCAAGCGTTCGCTTGAAAGAAGTCTTGCGTTCTTGGCCTTAAGTTCTTTGTTATCAAGAAGAACTTTTTCAATGTCTTTATTGGTTTTTGTAATTTTGTAATCCATCTCAACGTTTTTCATTCTGAACAAAACGAAAAGAATGGCGAGTGTGGTGAAAGACAAGAAGAGTGGGAAGCCCTGAGAGCTGAAAACTATTTCTTTGATCTTTTTACCAAGATTAAACTTATTTTTATCAGACTTCACAGCCTTTGCCATAATCACTCCTTGATTATTTAACAAAAAAAATTTTACTTTTATTCGTCTTCTTCCAGGAATTCTTTCCTGTACTTATTTTTGTCTTTTTTAAATTCTACCCGTTCTAACACTCTTAGTTTAGCACTTCTTGAGCGGGAATTGTTTAAAATTTCTTCATCTGAAGGAACGACAGGCTTCTTGGTAAGAACTTGAACCGGAAGGGCAGTGCTCTCGCTGGCCTCCTTAAAAAGATTTTTGACGATGCGATCTTCGAGGGAATGAAAGCTGATAATGGCGAGACGGCCTCCCATTTTCAGCAGTGGAATTAGTTGATTGATTGTCTCGGTTAATACTTCAAGCTCGCGATTTACTTCAAGCCTTAACGCCTGAAAAACCCGAGTAGAAGGATTGGTTTTTCCATATCGCTGCTCTTTGGGATAGCAATGGAAAATGATATTTTCCAGATCTTTTGTCGTTTTAATTGGTTTCGTTTTTCTTTCTTCGCAAATTTTCGCTGCGATTTTGCGTGAATATTTTTCTTCACCGTATTCGCTAAAAATTTTAACCAGCTTTTCTTCGCGATAGGTATTGATGATTTCTTCCGCCGTTAAAAAATCATCCGACTCGTAATTCATTCTCATGTCGAGCGGTCCATCAAAACGAAATGAAAAACCACGGCCAGCTTCATCAAAATGATGAGAAGAAACTCCAAGATCCAAAAGAATTCCCTGGAAACCGCCTTTTTCAAAAACTTCAGGGCATTCTTCTTTCGCGATAAGAGGAAAATGCATGAAGTTCGTGTTGAATAATTTTATTCTGTCTTTCATTCCTTCTTTTTCAATTCGGGCAGCACCATTTTTCAGGGCGTCGGGGTCCTGGTCGGTAGAGCGAACATGAAAAAGAGGATTGGTGTAAAGCAGTTCAAAAGAATGCCCGCCGCCGCCAAAGGTGAGATCGGCAAAATAGGAAATCTCACCCTGGTCTGCGTTTTCAGTTAAAAAATCGATGCATTCCTTTTTTAAAACGGAATAGTGTTTTGTATAGGCCATTATTTCATCAACACTTCAAGCATGCGCTGCTGATCAGCTGACATCACTTCGGGCTTTGAAAGAACGGCAAATGTATTTTCTTTTTTAAACTTGAATGGATTTGCATGTAGCTTTGGAATCAACTTTTTCAAAACAGTATGGGCCTGTTGATTGTTAATCGCCATGACTTTCATAATTTCTTCAAGTGTACAGTGTTCTTCTTTCCAGCAGTCATAATCCGTTACCATCGCAATTGTTGCGAAGGCCATGCCCGCTTCTTTAGCGAGGTAGGCTTCAGGAACGTTTGTCATACCAATAACGCTCGCACCGAAACTTCTGTAGATGTTTGATTCTGCTTTTGAAGAAAATTGCGGTCCTTCAATACAGATATAAGATCCACCAACACCGTGTTTGATTCCAGCTTCTTTACAAACATCAATCATCATTTGTTGAAGTTCTTTTTCTACTGGTTCAGCAACAGAAACGTGTCCAACAAATCCATTGTTGAAGAATGTTCTTTCTCTTTTTCCTTTCGTCCAGTCGATGAATTGATCAACAAGAACAAAAGTTGTCGGTGGATATTCTTCTTTTAAAGATCCAACCGCTGAAACAGAAACGAGATATTCAACGCCTAATTCTTTTAATGCAAAAATATTAGCGCGGTAATTTACATCACTTGGGGTAAATGAATGGTGCTTTCCGTGGCGAGGTAAGAAAAAGAAAGAAATGCCGTCAAGCTTAGCTTCAATAATTTCCGAGCTTGGCTTACCAAAGGGTGTCAGAACAGTATGTTCACGAACGACTTCGATCCCCTCGATTTTATAAACGCCACTACCGCCAATTACGCCAATTTTAATTGCACTCATATCTACCTCACAGTTGATTTTAACTCAGGTGATCTTACGACGAATGACACGAAAAATCACTAAACAAAGCACCTGCGTCTATATCGGAGCATTACATGTTGCATTTTGGGGTGTTCTTTAGGTAACGTTTAGATTGAATGAACGCAATACATGCACTTTCAGATTCCTTTTCGCAGTATCGGTCTCGTCTCAAAAAGAGCACAGAGAACCTTACTTATGCCAGCACTACTTCTCTTGAAGAGTTTGTTTTTAATATTCAAAAAATTAAATCTTCGCGAACCAAACTGGATTTTATCCGATCGTTGGTTTCGCTGACCAACTCCGGGATCTGGGTAAGCCGTTCCGCCTTCGTCGTTCTAAAGTCTTTTTTCGATATTCGCCAGATTGAAAGCCAAAATCTTTACAGCTCCCGCGCCCAGGATATTCTTGCGAGTGTTATCAATAAAAAAAGTGTCAACGCGAGTGATGCTGAAATCTTTAGAACTATCTATGCTGAAATCACTCACTGCCACTTAAATCAGGATTATAAATCTGCTCTACTTGTACCGCCGACAAATGTGACCATTGTCCTCGTATCCGGCGTGCTTAACGAAATATTTTCAACGCCAGCCTTTCAAAGAGGGGCTGAAAATTTATTAGATGAATACAACATCAAGCACATTGCTCCGCTTGTTGATGGTAAGAAAGGTTCCCGTGAAAATGCGCTCCTTTTAAAAAAGCAAATCAATAAATTTATCGAAGACAATCCCAATGAGAAGCTTTGGTTTCTTTGTTTTTCAAAGGGCGGAGTAGATACCCTTCACTACTTAAAAGATGAAAGCGAAACTCTCTCGGAAAACATTGTTGGTGTTTCTTTTGTCGCGACTCCAATTATGGGTAGTGATCACGTGAACAATAAAATTTTAAGACTGGTTAATACTCTCAGCAGAGTGCCGGAAGAAGTGTCTAAAAAAGTTCTCGGTAAAAAGATTGATATTCTGGCCCAAGAACTCCAAAAATCACTTTCTCGTTCATACCGTGAGAGTTGGTTTAAGAGACATCACAAATCCCTTCCAAAAAAACCTTTCTATACGGCCATTGCCTTTGAATCAAAGTGGCATCAAAGCCACGTTTGGATGATGCTTGCTAAAGCTTTTTTCAGAAGCCGCAAATCGAATGATGGAATTGTTGACGTTGAGAATGCTCAGTTTCCGCAATATTTCGATGGCCACAACTTGGGTGTTCTCGAGGGACATCACCTTGTAGGTAGCCGTTCGAGTTTTTATGATCAGGAAGCGTTACTTAAAGCTCACTTGATCTTCCTTCACTATAAAAATGTTCTTCCTCTTAAATTGAATTAATTATTCCAATCCACCCTTCAGATTCATCAGAACTAATTTAGAAATCATCTTCAACGTATCAAAGACGCCCTGGCCTTTGATGGCAACAGCTTCGAACTCTGGAACTTTCCATTTATTCAAAGCTTCATGAAGATCTTTTACTGAGGTTGTATTGGGAAGATCGCGCTTGTTCCATTGAAGAACAAGAGGAACTTTTTCTATATCGTAGCCTTGCTCAGTGAGATTTTTTTCAAGAGATTTTAACGACTCAATATTAGATTCCATTCTTTCGACCTGAGAATCTGCAACAAATACGATTCCATCTACTCCGCGAAGAATAAGCTTTCTAGAAGCTTCATAAAAAACTTGTCCGGGAACAGTGTAGAGGTGAAAGCGCGTTTTGAAGCCGCGAATTTCTCCCAAATCCAATGGAAGAAAGTCGAAGAAAAGCGTGCGCTCATTTTCGGTATTAAGTGAAATGATATTTCCTTTAGCATCGCCACTGGTCTTTTGATAGACGTATTGAATGTTGGTTGTCTTACCACCAAGACCTGGCCCGTAGTAGACAATCTTGCAATTCACTTCTTTCGTTACATAATTTACAAACGACATTGTATAACCTTTTTAGACCTAGCTCTTTGCAAAAGCGAAGAGGCGATCCATCTCAGAATCTGTAATATCACCAAACAAAAATTCACTTTTATTTGCAGGAGCTTTTGGTTGAGACTGTTTTCTTTTTAATGATTCTTTTAATTCTGCTTCAAGAAATTCACTGAAGCTTGAGGCCATTTCGCGAATCTTGTTTTTAATAAAACCTGGATTCACTTCATCGTGATAGATGAGACCAAGATATAACTCTTCATCCCCAACATTGATCGGAACGATATAAACGCCCTGTGAAGCCGTATCGAAACTTAAACGGTAACCTTCTTTAGCCTCATCTTTGGGAATAAAATTTGCCAGGGCACGAGCTGCTTGCCAAACACCGCCCAACAAAGCTCCGATTGAAGACTTTGAAAGAGAGTTGGCGAGATTGTTGTTGTGATAAAGAACAACACCATCGTGACGAATAAGAAAAAACGAATAACGATTTATCTTTTCATCAATCTCACAGGATTTGAAAAACGTCTCAACATACTTGGGAATATTGCTGTTTACATTCATAGGTGTCTACGGTTCTCCAGCGCCTTGGTAATAGTCAGAGAGTCTACAAATTCGAGGCTTCCTCCCATTGGGATACCAAAACCAATTCGATCGACTCTGACGTTTTCAGGAAGCATTTGTTTGATGTAGGCACAAGTTGCATCACCTTCTACAGAAGGATTGACTGCGAGAATGAGCTCTTCAATTTGCTCTTCGGCCACTCGTTGAATGAGATAGTCGAGTTTTAATTCATCCGGGCCTATGCCGAGAAGGGGATTGAGAACTCCGAAGAGAATATGGAATTTGCCGCGAAAATTTCCGCTTCTTTCAATGGCCAGACAATCTGTAACAGACTCGACCACGCAAATTGTTTTAGAGTTTGAACGGTGCGAGTCCATGCAGATTTTGCATAGTTCATCGTCGCAGAACATTCCACATTTTTTACAGTGATTAAGTTCTGCGAGACTTTTAATGGCGTCTGAAAAAGCAATCAGGTCTTCCTTGCTCCATTTGGTCATGATGAGTGACTGGCGCAAAGCTGTTTTTTCACCGACTCCTGGAAGCCTTGAAAATTGCTTAACAGTCTTTAAAAGTTTTTCAGGCAATTCCATTACTAGAATAATCCTGGAATATTAATTCCACCTGTAATCTTAGACATTGCACCTGAAACCATATCTTGCGATTCTTTTACTGCTTGATTAACTGCTGTCTTCACAAGTTCTTCAAGAGAAGCAACATCATTAGGATCAACGCATTCTTTATTGATAGAGATTGCAACGATTTGTTGTTTACCAGTGATTTTGATTTTAATCATACCACCACCAGAAGATGTTTCAATTTCTCTCGATTCAAGCTCTTTTTGAAGTGTTGCCATCTTCTGTTGCATTTGCTGAGCTTGTTTCATTAGTCCGTTTAAACCTTTCATATGTTCTCCTTTATCTTATTTTTTTGGTGGATCGATAATTACCTTATCGACTTTTGCGTTAAATATTTTCTCTGCTTCTTTTAAAAGCGGATTGTTTTTAAAGTTTTCGATTTTCTCCTGAAGAGAAATCTCGGCCATCTGTTCTTTAATGTCTGCGGTAGAAACAAAGTTTTCATCAGAGTGCACTTGCACCAGGTGAAGATTCACTTTGGTTTTATCCACATTGAAATAGTCGGCAAGGTGCGCGACAACTTTTTGGTGAACTTCTGCATCGCTCAGATAATCAAGAAAGACTTGTCCTGAAAAACCAAACCCAAGTTCGACATTCAATTCTTCGTTTTCTAGGCGAAGAGGTGAAATAATATTTCCCTGCTCTAGATTTGAAGCCGAAGCTGGAGATTTCGAGTTCAGATAATTTAAAAAGCCTTCCCATGTTAAATCAGCAGATGATCTTTCTGTTTGAACTGCTTTTTCGGGTTCCACGGTAGTCTTAGTTGGTTCAACTGCTTTTACTGAAGCTTTAGCTTCATCTTCTGCCTTGGCCAGTTCTTGCTGAAGCAAGCTCGCAACACTTTTAAGTTCTTCCGCTGGCGGCTGGACCTGAGTTGTAACAGGGGTCGGAGCTTCAGTTTTTTGAGTAGCTGCTGGTTCCGGTTTTGTGGTGACAACTTCGGTGCGAGAAATTTTATTGGTAAAAAAACTTCTTCTCAAAGTCACTTTAAAGAGAAGAACTTCAAAAGCTTTTTCCGGTGAAATTGAAGTGAAGATCCAACTGGTCTCTTTCGCCATGGTTTCGTAAATCCAGATCATCTCGGCCGGGCTTAACGATTTATTAGAAGCAGATTTTAAATCAATAAAAAGTTCATCCAAAAGGCCGCTGGCGATATTTTTTACAGGAACGTTTTCTTCAAGAAGTTTGTTATAAATTTTTGAAAGTCCCTGAACGTCACCTGCATAGAGGGCCGAAAGAATATTTTTAAGACTTGATGGTCCCGCAACTCCCAAAGAGGAAGTGAGGTGCTCTTCAGTAATCACATTGTTCTGAGCAGTCGTGAGAACCTGATCTAAAAGAGAAAGCGAATCTCTCGCTGATCCTCTTCCTAGAATTGCAATTTGCTCAATGAGTTCTTCGCGTTCAAATTTAATCCCTTCAACCTGAGCAATATGTTTCAAGTGAGAGACAAGATCACTTACGCTGATATGGCGAAGATCAAAACGCTGGCAACGAGAAAGAACTGTTCCCAAAAGTTTTTGAACTTCTGTTGTCGCAAAAATAAAAACGACGTGAGCTGGTGGTTCTTCAAGTGTCTTCAACAATGCATTGAACGCGTTTGTTGAAAGCATGTGCACTTCATCGATGATGTAAACTTTATATTTTCCCGATGTCGGTAGATAGTGAACATTACTGATGAGTTCGCGAATATTGTCGACAGAGTTATTTGAAGCACCGTCGATTTCGATTACGTTCATCGAAGTTTCTGTGTCGAAATCCAAACAAGCCTTGCATTCGCCGCAAGCATTTCCATCTGGAGTTAAATTTTCACAACGAATGGCCTTGGCGAACAAACGCGCGACCGTTGTCTTCCCGACTCCGCGGGTTCCGACCAGCATATAAGCATGGCCGATTTTTTTATTGATGATAGCGTTTTGAAGGGCGCGGGTAACATGGGATTGACCCACGAGGTCCTGAAATTTTTTAGGGCGCCACTTCCTAGCTAATACTTGGTACGACATTAGATTCCTTGGAATTTTTCCTATTGGAAAAGAGTAATGAATTTGGTGGATTTAGTAAATTGAATTGCGAGGCAAAGAAGTAGCCAGGAAAACAGCACAAAGCAGTGACAGTTACCGTTGCTTCCTTCCGGACCTGGCGGGGTTGGCCGCAGCTGCCTTTGCTACTCCCTGACTACCGGGGGAGATACTACGAAGATGGAGCTTTTGTGTCAAGCCAATACACCTTTACGCATGGATTGAATGTTGATTAAAATAAGGGAGTTTCAACGCATTATTTAGGAGGAAACCATTATGAAATCACTTATCGCAATGACGCTTTTAACCCTGTCCCTTCAAACATTTGCAGCAGCTCCAAAAACGTATCAGGTAACTGGTCCAGTTCTAGAGATGACTGACACAACGATCGTTGTTCAAAAAGGCAAAGAGAAATGGGAAATCGCTAAAGACGCTGCCGCTAAAATAACTGGAGAACTTAAGGTTGGTTCAAAAGTGACTGTTGAGTATTTCATGACTGCTAAGTCGATTGAAGTAAAAGCTGACAAAAAGAAATAATGGCTTCTTTACTTCAAAAATACGAAGTTCAGTTAAACAATGTAAAATGGGTGGACATTGTTCACCCATCCAATGCAGACCTGGTTAATTTGGCGACTATGCTGAGCGTGCCAGAGCGCATTCTGGTCAACGCACTCAATCCTGATCATCTTCCCAAGTTTGAATCGTTCAACACAACGAGTGTTATTTATCTTAGAGTGATTGATCCGCAAAAAAAACCTCACGCGGTGAACATCCAGGAATTGACGACAAAAATCACTATTATCATGCACGGAGATCTTGTCCTCACAATTCATCGGCTCGATCCAGATTTTATTGTGAACTTGAGAGCAGAGTGCAATGGCGAAAATAATTACACTCAAAAAGAGTTAATCAAAAGCATCGTCACTTCATCATTGATGACTTATGACGAGCCTCTGACTTCACTTGAGCATAAGGCCGAAGATTTTGAGGATCGCATTTTTAAATCAGCGAAGAGCAGACAAATTATTCGCGAAGGTTATTACATCAAAAGGAAAGCTTCCGCTTTCAGAAAGTGTCTGAAATTTTCACTCGATATTCTCAACACTCTTCAAAATCATCCGGAGTTTGTCTGGAAAGATTTTCAAGGTTTAAAAGAAAATACTGAGCGCTTTCTTTTTTACACTGAAGATGTTTTGGAAAACGTCACTGGTCTCTTGAACCTGCATATTTCTATTTCTTCACAGAAAACTAACGAAGCTTCGTATAAAACAAACGAAGTCATGCGTGTTCTAACTGTGTTTTCTATTTTCTTTTTGCCTCTCAATTTTCTTGCCGGAATTTACGGAATGAACTTTGAACACATGCCCGAACTAAAACATCCGCACGGATATACAACTGTCCTTTTAATGATGGGATTAATCTCATTGGGAATTTTTATTTGGGTACATAAGAAAGGGTGGCTAAAGGAACCGGAAGAGTAGAAAAAAAATGGCGGAGAACATGGGATTCGAACCCACGATACCCTTTTGAGGTATACTCCCTTTCCAAGGGAGCGCCTTCGACCACTCGGCCAATTCTCCGCAGACATAATTTTTTAACATATTGGAAATTTTTAGGCTAGCCCTTATTGTAGACGGATCTTTTCTCGCGAAAAAATTGCGACAATAGTTTTGAGCATTCAAAGTGGCGCAAACCACCGACCACAGGAAAAGCGTGGTTGAGTTTTTGATCTTTATAAAAATTATAATTCAAACTTAAAGATCCGCCCTTGGGATCGTAAGCTCCGAAATAGAGTGTTCCTATTCGCGCTTGAATCATTGCGCTTAAACACATCGGGCACGGCTCAAGTGTGACAAATAAAGAGCAGTTGATGAGTCGCCAGTTGTTAAGTTTTTTAGCTGCTTCTGTAATGGCGAGAATTTCAGCATGGCCACAAGGATTGTAATTTTTTTCTTTTACATTATGAGTGCGTGAAATAATGGCGCCGTCTTTATCAACTATCACTGCCCCTATAGGAACCTCATCATCGCGATAAGCTTTAACGGCTTCGATGAGAGCTTCGTCCATAAGCCAGAGCTGATCGTTGAGTGAAAGTTGGTTTTCTGTTTTCATAGCTGGTTTTAAGCTTGGGCGAATTTTAATTTGCGTTTATTATTTTTTTCTTTTTTCCACAGACGTAGAAGTTGAATGTAGCGCTTTTTATTGCTTCTGCTGTCGAACTTGAACTGTACACCGTAAATCAAAGGTCGACCAATCAGATCTTTTCTTTTACTCATGACTTGTCCGCGAAGAGTGACGGACACGTCGTCGACTTTTGTATTCATGAGAATTTCATCACCCATCTTTAGTTCTTCAAACAAAGCGATACAGCCCGCAAATCTTCTCAAGTCTGTTAGACGTGCTTCGTATTCCTGATCATGCGCCTTAACAGAAACTTTTAAATCATCGCGATAACGGAAGTCGTATTCCCACCAACTCACGCGTGGATAATAAATAGGAGACGAAAGAAAATACATTTTAAAAATAAGAAGAATGCACGACACAGTATAAAGAGCACCAATGTGTGCGTGATGAAGAACAAAAAACATCTCATTTATTTTAAAAAGAATATAAACGAATAGAAGAGCAGAAAAAGTCCAATAGGTATAATAACGATGCTTGATTGTCTTGTAGTAGGGGGTGGAGAGATAGAGAAAGAAAAGTAATCTTAATACCAATCTGAATTTGGGCCCCGCCACAATTTCAGTCATAATTGCTAAGTGAATGAAGAAAAAAAACGCTTTTAACAAGAACTTGATCGTTTTAGTTTCTGATTTAAAATTGTGTTCGAGCGCGCTTTCCATTTTCCAATTGTCCGCGATATCCAAATTTTTATCAATCCAAAGTCTAATAAAAATCTGACAAATAAAGACTTGCCTTTTTTGGCGGCCGGGTAAAGAATTTTAACATTATATTAATTTTCGGGAGATTCTTAAATGAAAATGCTTCTACCTGCACTCGCAGTTCTTTCATCAACTGCAATGGCCGCTGATTTTAAATGGAACGTTGAAGGACGTTTTGATTACGGTATGTCTAAAGTAAAACATGAAAACACTACTGCTGGTCAAAGTTACGATGACAAAAGAAGTGAATTCAGCTCAGGTGTTCTAAGACTGAACTCAGTATTCACAATCAATGAAACCCTTTCAGGTCGTTTCCGTTATAGACTTTCTACAAAACAAGATACTGCCAATCGCGATCTATCTCTTACTAACACTGATTTCTTCTATGTTGACCACAAAAACCAATGGTTCACAACTAGAATTGGTAAGCACAATCAAGTTGAATCTCTTGGTCGCGAGTATTTCATGTCTGGAACAGATTATCCTGTAACTGCAGGAACTCCAGCAGCTGGAACAAGTTTAGCTTATACATCTCTAAACTCTGCTGTTTACAACGCAGTTAAAGGCGACGCAGACCTTTATCATGTTGGTGTATCTGCAATTTACACTGGGCTCCAAGGACATACATTCACACTTTCTGCATTCAACCCGCAAAAAACTACAGTATCAGACACTCAAGGTGCTGGAGACAACGCTAAAAACGTTAAAACTGCAATGGGTGCATACTACAACGGATCTTTCCTTGATGGATTAGTACAACCAACTCTTGGTTATACTTCATTTGGAATCGACGCTGGTACAGGTCTACAAACTAACGTAGCTGCAACTCACAAGTTGATGGCCGCTGGTGTTCGTTCATCTGTTGCTGGATTTGTTATCGATGCAGACTGGAAACAATACAAAAAAGACAACATTATTGCTAACGCAACTGCAGCTTCAACATCTGCTGACAAGACAACTTCTATTTGGGCAAACGTTGCTTACACATGGGATATGCTAACTCCATCTGTTAACTACATCCACGACAAGTACGATGCAGAAAAAACAACTACAGCTGATTGGAAGCGTGATGCTTACTCAGTAGCACTTGCTATTAAGCCAAACAAAGACGTTAACTTCAGATATCATGTTGGTTACACACAAGAAACTAAGAAAAATGAGAACAACTCAACTGAAACAAAAATCAAAAGTAACATGATGTTTGCTGGTATCAAATTCGATCTTTAATTCTTAACTAAGAATTACACGAATATAGGGGGGCTTAGGTCCCCCTTTTTTATTTTGCCTATCCTATTCTTAACAAAAATCTGACGATACTTTTTTCATCCTTCCTCATATTATCAAGACAGACGTTTCATTCACAGTGAGGTTAACCGTGTTAAAAAAATTATTGATGTTTCTCGTATTGTCTTTGTCTCTTAGTGCTGTTGCTGCTCAAAAGATTAACGGAGCAGGGGCTACATTCCCTTATCCAATTTATTCAAAGTGGTTCTCGGAGTACCAAAAGACTCACACGAATGTCGAATTTAACTACCAATCTATCGGAAGTGGCGGAGGCATTAAGCAAGTTCTCGCACAAACCGTAGACTTCGGTGCAACTGATGCTCCAATGACTGATGAAGAGATGAAATCTGCTAAAGCGCCTATTCGCCACATCCCAACTGTTCTAGGTGCAGTAACTGTTGCTTACAATGTTAAAGGTCTTGAAAATAATCTTAAACTTGAAGGTCAGACTGTTGCTGATATCTTCCAAGGGAAAATCACAAAATGGAATGACGCTGCTATCGCAAAATTAAACCCAAAAGCAAAACTTCCTGCAACAGACATTCTTGTTGTAAGACGTTCTGATGGCTCTGGTACAACTGCCGTTTTCTCTACATTCCTTGCTGAAGTTTCAGCTGACTGGAAAGCAAAAGTTGGTGCTGGTAAAAACATCAACTGGCCTGCTGGAATCGGCGCTAAAGGTAACGAAGGTGTTACTGCAATGATTTCTCAGACTGACGGAGCTATCGGTTACGTTGAACTTGCTTACGCAATCAACAACAAACTTTCAGTTGCTGCCATTAAAAACAAAAAAGGTGAATTCGTTTCTCCAAGTGTAGATTCAATTTCTAAATCAGCTTCTGCCGTAAAAGATGCAAAAGGTGATTTAAGAATTTCAGTTATCAACGCTGGCGGAAAAGGTGTTTATCCAATTTCTTCATTCACATGGATTCTTCTTCCACAAGGTGACACTCCAGCGCTAAAAGAAGTTAAAACATTTCTTGGCTGGGCACTTAAAGACGGACAGAAATACGCTTCAGATCTTCACTACGCTCCATTGCCAAAGAAACTTTCTGAAGAACTTGTAAAAACGATTAAATAATTTCTTTCACTCCTTGAAGGAAAAACAGGATAAAGGCCCGGGTTCAATTAAACGAACCGGGCCTTTTCTCTTTAAGAAAACTAAAACCAGATTAATTTCACCATTAAAAGAACAACGATCAATGTAAGCATCGGTCGTATAATCTTTGTCACATTCTTAGTCGCATAACTTGCTCCCAAAAAAGATCCGACAATCATACCACTCGACATAAGCAAACCCTCTTTCCAATGAACGTAACCATTATGAGAGTAAGTGATAAGCGCTGTTGTTGCAGAAAACGTATTGGCCAATTTCGAAATCGCAATCGATGGGAGCAGAGGATAACCCGTTCCTAAAAATAACCCCAAAAACATAAACGTCCCGCCACCTGGTCCAAAAAAGCCGTCGTAAAATCCGGAAGCAAAGGCGGATAGAAAAAAAATGCTATAGTGAGGTTTAACGAAATTTTCTCGTTCGGTAAAAAACAGATCTCTATTCCAAACGATATACAAAATCACAGGGCACATGAAGATCATCAAATAACGAAAAAAATCTTTTGAAACTAAAGGCGCAGCCGAGCTTCCGCAAAACGAACCCACTGCACATACCAGACAAAAAGATAAACCTTCTCTCCAGCGCAAGTGCCCTTTTCTCGCATAAACAATAAGGGCAATCAACGCTCCCGTTGAACCCACAATTTTGTTAGTCCCGATGGCCGGTGCCCCCGGAGCAATCGCGATAGAAAGTGTCGGTAAAGAAATAAGTCCACCGCCACCAACAATGGAGTCGATAAGTCCGGTAAGAAAACCCATAAAGCTTAAAAGATAATGATTCATGCCCACAATTATACCAGATCCATCCATGAACAGTCGCTACATTGATAATTTCCATTTTTCTATTAGCATAAGAGAATGAACAACTTAATAAACAAATTCATTGAAGATGCAGAAACCTCCGTCCTTGGAAAAAAACACGAACTAAAGCTCGCGCTTTGTTGTTTTCTTTCCGAAGGTCATTTGTTGATCGAAGATGTGCCAGGCGTAGGGAAGACAACCTTTGCCAAAACAATGGCGCGACTTCTCGATTTAAGTTTTTCGCGAATTCAATTTACGAACGACTTGATGCCATCGGACCTCCTTGGCGTTCAAATCTATGATCAAAAAGAATCGAAATTCACTCTCATCCAGGGTCCCATTTTTCACCAATTCATTCTGGCCGATGAGTTGAACAGAGGAACACCCAAAACACAAAGTGCCCTTCTTGAGGCGATGGAAGAAAAACAAGTTACTCTCGACGGAAAAACTCTGCCGCTAAAGGAACCCTTCTTTGTCGTGGCCACTCAAAACCCACGCTCGCAAGTCGGGACCCATCACTTACCGGAATCTCAACTTGATCGTTTCATGATGAAAATTAAACTGGGCTATCCGGACACAAGCTTTGAAAAGAAACTCATTTCAGAAAACACGCATCATGTGAATCTGAACGCTCTCAAACCCGTCTTGAATCCAGAAACTATTTCTCAAATCAGAAAACTAACTGACAAGGTCACTTTCTCAGAAAAACTTCTCGACTATGTCATTTTACTTCTCGAGAACTCACGCAACAACAGCAACTACCAGGGACTAAGCCCGCGCGCAGGAAGAGATATTGTCAAGGCAGCAAAAACCTGGGCCTTCATTGAAGGAAGAGATTACACATTACCGGACGATGTGCAGGCGATACTACCTTATGTAGCTTCACATCGATTAGCTCCTTTTCAAAATCATTCTTTCGAAGAAGATCTTGAACTGACAAGGTCTTTGATTAAACAAACTCATGTTGACTAGGGTTCAATCGACTTTCGATGAAAAAGTTTATCGCCTCGGAAAACAAGGCCAGCTTTATATTGTTCCCACACTTGATGGATTAAAACTTCTTGTACTCAATCTCATCTTGCTTATCATTGGACTTGTCTACGCAAACAACTACGTTTTGCTTTTTAATTTTATTCTCTTTTGTCTTTTTATCGGGTCCATGTATTACACACATTTTAACTTGCGTAACCTCTCGCTTGTTTCAACCAAGCTCAACCCCGTTCACAATTTAGAGATGACAAATTTATCTCTTCTTTTTAAAAGTCATTCAGCTCTTGGCCATCATTTTATTGGAATCAAACTTAAACACCCTAACTTAATTCAACCCGATACTTCCTTTTCTTTTTCCCTCAAAGAAAATCAAACCACGGGAAAAATTGAATTGCCTCTTCAAGGCGCAAAAAGAGGAGTATCTGTTCTCCAAAGAATAATTCTCGAAACCTATTTCCCTTTTCATCTCTTTAGAGCTTTTACCTATTTCGACATCAATCTTCCGATAATTGTCTACCCGGAGAAGAAATTGATGGACGACTATAAAGTCACAGAAGTAGCGGATGAAAAAACCGGAAACGAGGATGATTTCTTCCTCAAAAGCTTTTACCCAGGAGATTCGCTAAGAAGAATCCACTGGAAAAAATACGCACAAACGGGAAAACTTTTTACCAAACAACTTTATACAACTGAAGAACTTCCAGTCCTGCTTGGATTTTCCGCTGAAGATTTGACTCCCGCGCAAAAAGAAAAAGAATTGTGTTCTATTTGCTTTGGCCTTCACGAACTTCACTCGGCCGGATTACATTATGGACTTGCCCTGGATAAAATATCCGTTGAGGCCGGTCATTCACAACAACATTTACAAAATTGCCTAAGAGCACTGGCAGAATATGAAACTTAATGTAAAAAATCTTTCTTACATTCTGGTTGCGCTCAATTCACTGATTCTCTTCGGTGAAATACCTGTTTCCGTTCTTTTCATCACGTGGTTTGCCGGTTTGCTTTCTCTTTTTATAAAACCAACATCGATTCGAACGATTTTTAAAATCTTTTTTCTATTCGGTTCATTGTTTTTTCTTAAATACCATTTCAAAACTTATCTAGTACCAGAGGCCGGCGTCTCTTTTGTTTTAATTCTCGCCTCGTTGAAACTGTGGGAGCTTGAAAAAGAGAGCGATCACTTCAATATGTTTCTCATTCTTGCCCTGCTGGAATCTTGTCTCTTTTTATTGAAACCGTCGTTTTTAATATTTTTCCTTGGCATGCTCAAAATCGTTGTCTTTTTTTATTTCATTTTGAAAATTAGAAACTACGATCTCTCGCTCTTAAATGCTAAACGATTGCTCATTCTTATTACTCCCTCTATCTTGTTTTCACTGCTTCTCTTTTACACCTTCCCAAGATTTACCTCGGGATTTATAAATGCCACTAATCCACAACTTCTTTTTTCCGGTGTGGATTCTCAATTAAATTTTAAAAAGCTAGGTCCTCTCAATCTTTCTTCAAAAGTTGTTTTTAGAGTTATCGGTCTGAGCGCCAAGACGCATCCCATTCCGTTGCTTTACTGGAGAGAAAATATTCTGTGGGATTATTACAAGGAAGAGTGGAAGACTGGATATCTTAATCTTCGTGCAGAACAAATCGATGTGCCGGAGCCAATCTCGAGCTATCGAGTCCAACTTGAAAAAGATTACAACGAATTTCTTCCCGTACTAGACGGTGCTTCAAACATAAGCAAAAGCACTCTTGAATTTAATTTTTTTTCAGAGGGTAGTTTTCGCTTAAGAAACATCACCAAGAGCACAGTTAACTATGAAGTTAATACCAACTACCGCGAAAACTGGAAAACAACATCACCCATCATGATGAGAAAGGGCCAGCGCCTAAAATCAGACAAGCGCGACCAGATTGAAGAATTGATTTTGAACGGCAAAAATTTAACTACTGAAGATCAAAAATATAATGCCGTCGTAGATTTCTTTAAAGCGCGAGACTACGAGTACACTCTCAACCCTCCCGTCTACAATTCACTTGAAGATTTCATTCTCTATGGAAAAGGTGGATACTGCAGTCACTTTGCTGCCGCCTTTGCCTACATGGCGAGAGCTGTTGGTTTGCCGGCGAGAATTGTTTCGGGTTATCAGGGGGGAGAATATAATCCTTTTGATTCATCTGTTCTCATTCGCGAATTAGATGCGCACTCTTGGGTTGAAGTATACTTCTCTGACAAAGGGTGGATAAGATTTGATCCAACAGCAACAGTCGCGCCTGGAAGAATTCAGATGGGGGCCAATGCCTTTAATGAAAAACTCGATCCTTACTTGAATCTTTACTACTACAAGCTGCCTAAATCTCTTTTAAAATTTAAACTGATCGATCAGACTTCGTTGTGGCTCGATTCACTCAATACAAGTTTTAGCTATAACATTTTAAATTTCGACAAAGAAAGACAGCAGCAACTTTTAAATCGTTTTTTACCAAAGCAATTCTCGCTAGGGTTCATCTTTGCTTTATGTCTCGCCTTATCTCTTCCAGTTCTCTGGTTTCTCTTTTTTCTGGCAAGCAGAACAAAGCACGACAAAAACGAAAGGCGCTACAAGCGCTTCATTAAAAAGATGAAGCGATTTGGTCTTAGAAAAGAAAAGGACGAAACAGCTTCAGTCTTTGCGGGCAGATGTTCGTCAGCTCTTCCCGAACAGCTTGAATATATTCAAAATGAAACGGCAGCCTATATAAACTCCTTTTATAGATCTTAAAAATGTTTTGTTGCGAGAATGACTTAAAATAGGTAGGTTGACCCCATGACATTTGAACAATTGAACCTCGCGGACCCGATCAAGCAGGCCCTTGCTGAAACCGGATATATCAACCCAACTCCCATTCAGGCACAAGCGATTCCAGCATTGCTAGAAAGCAAAGACCTACTTGGATGCGCACAAACTGGAACCGGAAAGACGGCAGCCTTTGCTTTGCCGATTTTACATAATTTATATACCTTTCGAGTAAAGGCGAAGCCGAAACATACGCGTGCTTTGATTCTCACACCAACACGTGAACTTGCGATTCAAGTGCACGAGAGCTTTTGCATTTACGGAAAGAATCTGAAAATGCGATATGCAGTTGTCTATGGTGGAGTGGGCCAGTCACCACAAGTAAAAGCGATGAGCTTTGGAGTCGACGTCCTTGTAGCAACTCCCGGCCGGTTGTTGGATTTAATTACTCAAGGCTTTGTTAAATTAGATGAGCTTGAAGTATTCGTTCTTGATGAAGCTGACAGAATGCTCGATATGGGCTTCATTCACGATATTAAAAAAGTTTTAAAAATGCTTCCGCCAAAAAGGCACAATCTTTTTTTCTCAGCGACGATGCCGCCAGAAATTGAAAAGCTTGCGAATTCCATTTTACACAATCCTGTAAAAGTCGAAGTGTCTCCGATTGCTTCAACTGCAGAACTCATCGATCAATCTGTCATGTTTGTCGACAGAGAAAATAAAAGACCGCTTCTTAAACACATACTCGATGATAAAAATCTAAAACGTGTCATTGTTTTTTCCAGAACAAAACATGGTGCCAATAAAATCGTCGATTACCTTGAGAAAAACAAAATTCTCGCTGTCGCTATTCATGGAAACAAATCGCAGTCAGCGAGACAAAATGCGCTTGAAAATTTCCGCAGTGGAAAGGTGAGAGTACTGATTGCAACTGACATCGCTGCCCGCGGGATCGATATTGATGACATTTCTCACGTAATTAACTTCGATCTACCAAACGTAAGTGAAGATTACGTTCATCGAATTGGGAGAACAGCTCGCGCAGGTGCAAGTGGTGTTGCCATTTCATTCTGTGATGCCGAGGAAAAAGCCTTTCTTAAAGACATTGAGAAGCTCATAAAAAAGGAAATTACACTCGTTGAAGATCATCCTTTTCACTCTGATGTTGTTACTAATAGTAAATTGCTATCGAAAGGTAAGGCAAAAACTCTCATTGATGGTCGAAATAAGCAGCCTAACAGGCGAGAACATCACAGAAAGCCAAATAAAAGCAAAAAGAGTTAGATTTAATTTTGTATTTTTGAATTATAATGTTAGGGTGCACTTGAAAATGTTAGTCGCCTTTAGATTAGTGGTAAGTTGTTATGTTCAGCCCTCCTCTTTAGCGGCCCCAGCCTTAAGGAGGTATTTATGGGTAGAAAACTTTATGTCGGAAATCTTCCGTACTCTGCAAACGATTCAATTCTTAGACAAAAATTCGAAGAAGTTGGAACTGTTGATTCTTCAAAAGTAATCACTGACCGTGAAACTGGAAGATCAAAAGGTTTCGGATTTATCGAAATGTCTTCTGATGAAGAAGCTGAAGAAGCAATCAGCAAATTCCATGGTCAAGATTTCGACGGTCGCGCAATGACTGTATCTGAAGCTAAGCCAATGGTACCAAACGACAACCGTGGTGGTTCTCGTGGTGGATTCGGTGGCGGCGGAAACAGAAACCGTTACTAGTCTTCTTAAAAAAAGAAAATAGAAAGGGGTCATCTTCGGATGGCCCTTTTTTTTGTCTACTATTTCAATTTCGTCACAACCAACTCAACTCTATTATTAGCAGCTCTTCCATGTACCATTGAATTATTTGCCACAGGATTAGCTGAGCCATAACCAACGACCTCAACTCTTCCCGGATCAATTCCTCGTCCTACCAGCTGCTCTTTAACATGTTGAGCGCGGGAAGCTGATAAACGTTGATTGCGCTCTTCTGGGCCAATGTTATCAGTGAATCCTTCGATGCGAACTTTTGCAGTAGGATTTTTCTTCATGGCATTTGCGATTCGATCAAGCTCAGCTTCAGATCCTCTCGCTAATCCAATTTCACCATTCACAAAACGAAGACGCTCAAATTTAAAATGCTTTGGTAGATCTTGTTCTGTTCCTTCAACCATAAAGCGTTCCACATCTCGAATGGGTGGAAACTTCATCAGATTCGCCATCACTTTACCATCAGTGGTAGTTGCCACCATGGGCGTGGGAATTTGATTGGCGGCTAACCACCAGAAATAAACTCCGAGCAATACGAGAGCTGTTAAGAATACACCTCGCCAGGGAATATCCTGTTTAGGAAGCTTAAAAGATTTAATTTTGTCGTGAGCATTCGATGTAGCCGTTGTGACATGAGAAGTGAAACCAGACATAGCAATTTTCTGATCACTTAAGAAATGCATGATCCCCATGGAGCTCGTCTTTTCATATTTTACTTTAGAACCGAGCACTCCCATAAAAACGGGTGCTGCCATGTCGAGCATCTTTGTTATACCATTCACTCCTACACCGGTGGCGCTTTCTAATTTAGAAACAATCGTGTTTAAATTATTTCCAAAAATTTTATGAACAACTTCATGGCCAACTGGAATTAATTGTTCATCTGGTCTGTTTATATTTTCAAAATTATTTGTGTTGATTAGATCGACCAGCTTCGCCGCACCCTCAGGAGTGGTCCCGACATCAACAATTCCATTCATGAGGGTAGGAATAACAGATTGAAGTGCTATTCTGGTTTTCTCACTAGTCTGACCTATGACATCGCTGATTTTTTGGACTGTGTCTGGTGAAAAAAAGGTCTGAGAAATACTTAACAAATTGTCGTTAACCACCATAAGTCCTCCTTTTGTGAAGCCCTCTGATGAAATGAGAATCTCTCAAGTTTTAAAATGCAAATTGATGTCCGGATTACAAAATGAAAATGGAATTGAATTATATGAAGGTAAGCATAAAAGTGGCGCAACCGGCAGGAGTCGAACCTGCGACCACATGATTCGTAGTCATGTACTCTATCCAACTGAGCTACGGCTGCGTGTGCTTAAATTGATTGTTTGGAATATAAGGCTTAGGGCCAATTAAGTCAATATAACAGTCTTCAAATAGCCGTTAAAAGGCCCTGAATAGCCTTAAAGAGGCGCGTACTGGGTCCGATGAGCGTGCTCAGAAGACTTTCCATGATGTAAAACTATTACCTTAGAGAACTCGTAACTAACTAAAAGTGTCAAAGCGCTGTAATAAACCCAGGCAAGGAGCGCAATGAGTGAGCCGGCGGCGCCATAGCTGGATTCAAAGCTGGCCTTCGCCAGGTAAAAAGTAATCAAGGCCTTGCCTATAATGTAAAAAAAGGCGCTGATAAATCCGGAAATAAAGCACGTTTTCCAGGTTTGTTTGCTGGTGGGGATGAAGCGATAGATAATCGCAAACAACGCTCCGAACATTAAAAAGTTAAAAACGAAGGAAGCTGTTTTCCAAAGAAAACCTTCTCCGCCCGAAAAGAGTGTGGAAATAGTTGTGGAAGCAACCAGCGAAACGATGGATAAAAACGCAAATCCAAAAACTAACCCGACTGAAAAAACTTTGTCTTTAAGAAAAGCTTTGAAGCCGGAATTCCCCTTAGGGAGTTTAAAGTCATTAACCTTATCCAATGCAACTCTGAGTTGTGAAAATATGGCCGAGGATGAAATGAGCAAAACGATGAATGCGACAATCCCGGAAATTCCCGAAAGAGTTGGGTGAGCCTTTGCATTTTTTACAATTTCATTCACTGCTGCTCCAGCCTTTTCTCCAACGTTTGCCGTTATTTGATTTGCTAAATCTCTTTGCATATCGGCACCAAGCAAAGAAGAAATTGAAAGAATAATCAACAGAAAAGGAGCTAAGGCCAGCGCAGTTGTATAGGCGATTGAAGCTGCTAGTAAAAAAATTTCGTGTTTATCTATGTCTTCAGTAAATTCCTTAATATCTTCTTTTCGTTCTTCATTGATTAAATTCATAACACCTCTTCTGCAAAGTTCTATTCTTAAACTTTGCAAACAAAGTGCCCTCTCAGAAAGTTAATCTTTATTAAAAAGGATTTTTGAATCTAATACGACAAATGGAATCAAAGTAATAATTGCAAAGACATTCTGTTCGACAATAATTGACCAGACCATTTAAGACTTGATCCTTTTTTTGCGGATCTTTTTCCACTGCTTTTTCTAAGGGGAAAAAGGCTTCGTTGCGTTCTACGAAGCTGTTAAATTGAGAAGCAATTAAAGCTGGCGGAATGTCTTTAAAATAAGAATCGATAAGCGGATCCTTTGCTTCATAGAACAGACTTTCTAGTTGGTAGTTTAAAAAAAAGGGACGCGAACTTTGTTCAAACTGAAGAAAGATTGAGCCAAGACAGATGAAACCAAAAAGCACAACGATGCTTTTCTTTCCTTCGCGAAGAAAAACGAGAAAGGGAAGCGAGAGAACAGTAAGAAAGCAAACCAGAAAACGGGGACCATAGCACCATTCACCGAAAGTATAAAAAAGCAAAAGCGGAATAAGAGCGAGAACAAGCGTGAATATAATTAAAACTGATTCAGCTTTATGCTTCTGTATAAATGTTTTGTATCCCATAAAAGAAAAAAGCAGTGGCGGAAAATAGAAAAAGACACTCGCACGGGCCGATGCCAGGTAATCCCACAAACGGCTCGGGATATGATTGAGAGAAAAAGGTTTTATCGATTCATCAAAAGGGGCGTGCGAAGCCTTGCTCAAAAGTACAAGTTCCGAAAACTGTGATCTGTTAATCAAAAAAATTAATCCAAGTGTAGTTGCACCAGCCAGAGCAGTGAGTACGATAGGTTTTAAGTTTTTTTTCTCGCTGAAAAGGTAAAGAGCCGCCGGAAGATATAAAACCGCATAGTAAATTTTAGCCATCATCAAAAAAGCCAAAGCCAAGTTAAAGAGAATGAGCCATTTGGTTTTTGGCGTTTGTTTAAATTCCAACAATGAATAAAAATAGGTCAAAAAGAAAGTGATTTGCCATATCTCATAACTTTGCGCTCTCAAATAATTAAAGATAAATGTTGAATACAAGCTTATGAGCACAAATAAAAAATTAATCTTACTGTTGTCATTAAATTTTTCGGCGATCAGAAATAACAACATTCCGATAGCAATGGATAAAAAAAGATTGCTCACATTGTGAGCAAAGATTGAATTTTCAGATAAGATCAAAGGCCCATTTTTATCATGGCCAACAAAAAATTCCGGAATCGCAAATAGGATCGTATCGAAGAATCCCCAGCGAGAATAATATTTTTGATCATGACTATTTTGGAAAACATACTGTCCCGGTATAGCGAGCATGCCTTTTAGATTATTTAATTTTTCTGGAGCAATACCGAACTCATGATTAGAAACGAGATTGATGGCCGAAATTTTTATGGCAAAGGAATCGCCCTTAGTGAATTCTTTGGGCATGAAGATAAAATTGAAAAAGAAAATAATCGTCGCCAAAAGGATGAGATAATATTTTTTATTCATCCAATAAGTTTAATGTACGTTGATTAAATTTGTTAAAATATCTTAAAAGATGGGAAGCCAAAAGATGGCGGAGACAGTGAGATTCGAACTCACGGTACCCCTTGCGGGGTACGACGCCTTAGCAAGGCGCTGGATTAGACCACTCTCCCATGTCTCCACAAAGCCAAGAACAAGTTCGAATTTCGGTTGGGGATTGATTAAAAAAAGTGGCGGAGGACATAGGATTCGAACCTACGGTACCTTTCGGTACGGCGGTTTTCAAAACCGCTGCAATAGACCACTCTGCCAATCCTCCGAATTCTAGAAAGTCATCTTAAGTGTTTTAGTAAAAAAAGACAAGAGGGAAAATTTACTGAAGATTGCGAATTTGAGATTCAATCTGGTCTTTGTCCGGAGCGACAGGGTTTAATTTCAAGTAATCTTCAAACTTTTCTCTCGCAAGCGCTCTTTGACCGGCCGCCTTGTAGGCGTAACCCATCTGCTTATGAATCTCTGGGTTATTTTTGTCTTCGCGAAGGGCCCGGTTGTAGAGCTCAATGGCCTCGCTAGCATAGTTTTGGGCAAGGCGAATCCAGGCCATCGCCATCAGTGCCTCAGTCGATTTTGGATTTAAGCTGATCGCCTTTTCGTACTTCAAAACAGCTTCGCGGTAATCTTTCTCGGTGCGGGCCACTTCACCAACTATGAAATAAGCCGAATCAAGACTCGGATTGAGTTCAAGTTCCTTGTTCGCCATTTCTTTTGCTTTTTTCAAATCATTGGTAGCTAAATAAATTTTAGCCAACATAAAATGCACTTTGGGATAAGAAGCGAGTTTAGTTTTAATTTCCTCAAATTCTGCGATGGCATCCGTGTATCGCTTTTGCTCAAACAGAAACTCGCCAAGATCCAAGCGGGCCTTTAAATTTCCAGGATTCAATCTTAGTAACTCTCTACTGTATGTTATGTAATCTTCTTTTTTATCTTCAAGCTTTGAAGCATAGATAAGAAATTCAAAAAAGGTTTCATCCTTCTTAGGCATTTCCTGAATCTTTTTATAATAACTTTGGAATTCTTTGATCTGACCGGACTTATAATAAAAGACCGCGATCTTTGAAAGAAGTTTTGGGTCTTCACCGATTTCGGAAATAGCATCTCTCAAATACCCAATAGCCGTGTCGGTATTATCTTGCTCAAATATAATTTCAGCATTGAGAGAAAGATAGTCTGGGTTTTTCGGATCCAACAGCAGCGCTTTGGCGAGTCTCGTCTTTGCCTCAGGGAACTTTTTCAATCTCACAAAAATCTTTGCAAGCTGAAACATATCGTAGTCGCTCAATGGATCTCGGTTTAGGGCTTCACTATACCATCTGACTGCCAGCCCGATATTATTATTGGCATTATAGAAATCACCCATCAGTGAAGCGTATTCATTTCCGTAGGCAAACTTAGTCTGAGATAGTTCCACTAATATTTTTTGTGCATCTTCAAACTTGTAAGATTTCATGTAAGCGAGCACAAGATTCTTTTTTAGAATATTGTTGTTAGGATTTGTGGATATTGCTTTTTGAAGCGTGTTGATAGCAGAGTCGAATAGACCACGTCTGAGTTGCAGCTGAGTCTGCAATAAAATGGCAGGCACGTACTCTGGCATAGCATCTACTGCTTCAATAGAATAAGTAAAGGACGCTTCAAGATTTCCATTCTTTAATTCTTCTTTTGATTTTTTCAGCAAATCGAGAACTTTACTCTCTAAAATTTGAGACTGAAGTAGCTTGTCTCCACTGACATCTAGACCTGAAAGCATTGAGCGAAGTTCGTCGGACTCCTTTATCTCTAATGACTTTTTAAAATAATTAGCTGCTTCGTTGTTTTTATTTTTTAAAGCGCTTAGAAGTCCCATGTGGTAATAAGCTTTCGCCGTAAAGGTTGGAGCGCCTTCCGCATTTAATTGTAGAATTTTTTTCAACACTTCTTCGTATTTTTTAACATCCTGAGCTTTGAAAAGATAATCTGCTTCTTTCAACATCAAGAGAACACTACTTGGATAATACTTTAAGCCTTCTTGAATTACGTTGTGAGCTTCGGCGGGTTGATCATCAACTTCATTAAAACGGGCAAGGTAGTAATAAACTTCATAAGGTTTTTTTGGCGTCTCTTTAAGTTTGGAATAAATCTTACGAGCCTCTACCAGATCATTGGCATTGATCAACAAATCAAGATAGTACGCAAGAAGCTTACTCGAAACCGGAGACTTCGCGCGAAGATAATTTTTTACGACGTTAACACCTGTCTGATACTTTCCAATTTTATCAAAAAAGAAAGCGGTCCCCGTAGCGACGTTCAAGTCGCTTAACATTTTATTCTCAGAAAGCTGAATCAGTTTATAAATAGTGTTTGCAGATTGTTTTGAATCTTTCGTTTCATCCAGAAGTTCAGAATAAGCGAGAATGAGTTCGCCAAGAGCTTCGTTTCCGGTGAATTGTTTTTGGAGAGAGGATACAAACTGATTGGCCGCTAATGAACGGCTGACGTATGTTCCTTTTGCGTACAGCTGCCTTCCCTGCATGAGCGCTGTGTTGGCTCCGGCCTTATCTTCGTACTCTTGAGTAATAGGGAATTTCACATCTATAAAAAGTGGGCCTGTTTTTTTGGGAGCTTCATCTGGAGTGAGAAGTACGTAGAAAATTCCCAGAAAGGCGAGTGCGACCACAATCGACATTCCCTTTTTTTTCTTCTTCTTTGGTTTTTTCTCAACGGGTGCGTCTGCAAAAATATCCGGCTGAATCTCTTCTTCTACGTCCTCAGTCTCTTCTTCCTCGGCTTCTCTAAGAAGTTGTTCCTGAAGCTCTTTCTGTCGCATGCGTTCATTGTTTTCCTCGATTTTTGCTTTTTGATCGAGTTCGACTTCAGAAACACTTAACTGAGCATTAATGGAAGGAAGTATGTTGGCAAGGTTCACAAATTCAGTTTTCTCGTTAACGAGCTCTTCCTGAGTTGGGACTTTTGGCTTTGCCTCTTCTTCTTTCTTTTTACTTTCTTCAATGCGCTTGCTGCGCATTTCTGTTGATTCTTTTAGAGGGCGCTGGGCCTTTGATGGAATCACGACCGTTTTGTCTACGTCTGGCTCTTTTTTCTTGGCCCTTGATATGACCCGGGTCTTTTCTGGTTCTTCAGGATTCGCGTCCTGATATTTCTTTTCAAGCTCGCCGTAATCAACATCGATATTTACATCGCGGCCAAACTTAAATTCTTTGAATGTTTTCAGACCAGAATGAGTGACCTCTTTTTGAATGAGTGTCTTCTCTTTTTCAATCTGCTTTTCAACATTAGTTAGGGTTAGGTTTTGTTTTTGAATTCGTGTAACGAGACTGTTGAGATTAGGAAAAGACGAAAGAGCTCTCCAGTCTCCGATAGGAAACTGCTGACAGAGCTCGTCGCCGTTAATGTGATTTTTTAAAAAGAGTTCGCCAATTTCTTCTGCTGTGAATGGTCCGATAACACGGTCATTCTGCAGTCGAACTCTGTACTTTACGCTCATTCATCCTTATCTAAATTACTTCAACCCTAAAAAGAGTGACGGAGCAATTCCGAAAGTAAAGATAGACAATAAAATGATAGCATGAACTAACGTTTCGCTGAATCGAGTTTTTATTGTAGGCAACTTCATCTTTTCTTCGTTCTCAGTGAAAAGGTCACTTACGAAACGAATATAGTAAGCTAATCCGATAACGGAGCTGATGAAAATGGATGTCGTTTCAATGTTAAACCCTTCTTTGAAGAAGTTGGTAAACATCATGTACTTCATCGCAAACCCACTCGTCAGAGGAATCCCTCCAAGTGAAAGCACGCAGACTGAAAGCATGATCGCTAGGCCCTTATTGCGATAAAAGCCCGATTTCAAGATTTCACTGCTGTCTTTGTTTTGGTTTAGCTGAGCAAATTGGTTAAGTATGAGGATAACTCCAGTTGCTGTCATCGAGTACAAAACTAAGTAGCTGATCAATTGTTTTTCCAGAAGTTCATCCGGATTCATACAGATCATCATCAGCATATATCCAGTGTGCGCCACTGAAGAATAAGCAATAATTCTTTTGAATTGCCCCTGAACGATACCAATAATGTTTCCGTAGAAAGCGGACATGACTGCGATCACTTGAACAATTCTAATTAAAATATCTTTAAAGTGCGGATCACATTCAAGCAGAAGTACCTGAAGAAGAGTGATGAATTTAAAGCCAATAATGATTTTTGAAATAAAAAAGTTCGTAGCTAGGTTACCAAGAGTCACATTTGAGTAAACATCTGCAATCCATGCATGGAACGGAAAAGCTCCCAACTTAAAGCATGCTGTTAGAATGAAAATCCCCAAAGCAATTGCATAAAGTTCCTGGTTAACGACTGTTGCACCCACAAGTGAAAGTCCGCCAGTTGCACCTAGGTAAAAAGCGGCTCCAAGAAGGAAGATAACTGAAACAACTGAACCTTGGATAAGGTATTTTACAGCAGCTTCTCTTGAATTTTCCAGATCGGATGTAGCAACCAGCGCGTAACCAACAAGGGCAATCGTTTCCATTGCGACGTAGAAAGTAATGAGCTCGTTTGCGCCAAGAAGGAAAACCCCCCCCATAAACATATAACTGATGAGCATCGTACTTCTTACTTTTTCAAGTGAAGTCCAACCATTGATTAGAATCATAAGCACGTTTAAAAGAGAAACAAGCTTTAATAAAAGTACTTTGTTTCCATCAAGCGTGAATAGTTCACTCAGCGTGAATACATCTCTTTGATAAAGCATGCAGAAAAAAGTAACCGCCGCAATCAAACTGAGACCAAAGGCAATTTGCTTACCTACTTTCTTAATGTTCAGTGAAAGCAAAGCCGCTGCATTGAGAGCGATGAAAATTAAAATGTTTTCAACAAAAGTTAAGTTTTCCATTTTTTATAAACCTGAGTGAGTGAAAAAATTAATTGTTCCTTCGTACATAACTGTTACCAGTTTAGGGTATAGACCAAGAAGGATAGTTAACACTGAAAGGACAATCATTGGAGTCGCTTCCAGAACAGAAAGATCAGTAAGAGATTTATTTTCTTCATGGTGTAGCTCACCTAAGGCTGTCAGGTGATACATTTTTAGAAGATAGATTGGTGAAAGAATAATTCCTGTCGCGGCTAGAATTGCCACAACTTTATTGAGCTCATAGACACCAGCTGTAATCATAAACTCGCCAACAAATCCACAAGTCATCGGCACGGCCATAGAGCCAGCAGTGATAAGGAAGAAAAGAACTGCAAAGCGAGGCATAACTTTCGCAAGGCCTCCGTACATGTCCATCTTCTTAGTGTGTGTTCTCGTATAAAGATAGTGAACACCAATGAACAGACCAGGTGTCGAAATACCGTGTGCGATCATCTGGAAAATCGCCCCTTTTACTGCAAACGGGTTCTGAGAGAAAACACCCATGATGATATAGCCCATGTGTGAGATCGAAGAAAACGCGACCAGTTTTTTAATATCTTTTTGAACCCATGCCGTTAGCGCTCCGTAGATAACGCCAATCGCACCTAGATAAAGAACAATATCTCTGTAAGCATCTACAGCTTGCGGATAGAAAGGAATAACAAATCTCAAAAATCCGTAGATACCAAGCTTAAGCAAAATTCCCGCGAGAAGAATTGAACCGGCCGTTGGAGCTTCAACGTGAGCGTCTGGAAGCCAAGAGTGAAATGGGAAAACCGGAACTTTCAAAAAGAAAGCAATTGAGAACGCCCAGAACACAAGAGATTGCGGAGACCAGAAACCTGAATATCTCAAGTTGAGTGATTTAATGACTTCATAGTTCAGATCGTATGAACCGTTGAGTTTATAGGCCATCGCACTCATGTAGCACATTGCCGCGAGCATGAGGATTGAACCACCAGCAGTCATTAAGAAAAATTTGAATGAAGCATATCTTCTGTTCTCGCCACCGAAAACACCAACAAGGATAAATAGTGGGATAAGCATCGCTTCCCAGAAAACATAAAATCCATAGATCGAAGTTGCGAGAAGGGAACCATTAACTGCCCAAGTGAGAGCGAAAATCAAAAAGTAGTAAAGGCGAAGCTTCTCTGTTTTGATATCCCAAGTTGCAATAACAACCATGACAAGGAGAAAAGCATTAAGGATAAGAAGAAGACCGCTAAGTCCATCCATCGCAAAAGTATAAGTCAGATTGAAGAAGAGAGGCATGTCGAACTTGAAAAGTTCAGTCAGTTGCCCTGGATCCGGTAGATCTGCATACATTTTAATTGAGTAAGCAAGAACTACGAATGAACCGATTAAAGCAAAAAGCTTGATCGCTTTTTCATTTTGCTTTGGGGCCATGACAAATCCAATTGCCCAAAGAAGTGGAATTAAAAACTTAATAATAAACAGTTGATCCATATATATCTCTTTTCTCTATTAACTTAAAAACTAACTAAAGATGAAAGCGTTAAAAACAGCTGTAACAAGAATCGTTAAACCAATAATGATATAAAGAATTCCCATTTCAAGCTTCTCTGGCTTTGTTTCATCCAGGAAAGCCCCACCACCGTTGATTCCTTTAGTCACCAATCTAACAACTCCGTTCACCACGTGAGTTTCAACGATATCAACGAGGAAGTGTCCCACTTGGTAAAGAGGCTTGATGATGACAGTTTCGTAAAGTTCATCAACTTTGAATTTAGAATTGCTCACCATCCATAGACCAAGGAATTTAGCCTTGAGACTATCGCGCATTCTTTGGTGATCGTTTTTCACGTAAATGTACCAAGCAAGTCCCATTGAACAAAGAATCAGAATTGTCGTCACAATCATCATTGTGATTTCTGTTTCTTCACTCAGGTGGTGATGACCGACCGGAACCGCTGTGAATTTTTCTACAAATGTCTGGAAAAGTCTTGAGTTGTGGTGACCACCGAAAAGATGAGGCATCCCAACGTAACCAGCACCAAAGCTACAAAGAGCAAGGATGATTAGTGGGATCGTCATGACAGATGGTGATTCATGAATTTCATGAGCATCGTGTCCGTCATCTTCTCCAATGTGGTGATGGTGAGAATCATGAACATCATGTGATGGCTTCACGATAAAAACTAAGCACAACATTCTTGTCATATAGAAAGCTGTTAGAAGAGCAGACACTAGGCCAACAGAGTAAAGGAAAATACCGTTACCTGGATTAGTAAATGCCATTGAAAGGATTTCATCTTTTGAGAAGAACCCTGAGAATCCTGGGATACCAGCAATCGCCAGTAAGCCCACAACAAAAGTCCAGAAAGTAACCGGCATCTTGTTTTTAAGACCGCCCATCTTGAAGATGTTTTGTTCGTGGTGACATCCGTAAATAACTGAAGCCGCACACAAGAAGAGAAGTGCCTTAAAAAAAGCGTGAGTGAAAACGTGGAAAAGACCCGTTGAGAAAGCACCAAGCCCACAAGCCATAACCATATACCCAAGCTGAGAAACAGTTGAGTAAGCAAGAATCTTTTTAATATCTGTTTGAGTGATTGCAATAAGAGCTGCAAGAAGTGAAGTCAAGGCTCCAATCCAAGCAATCACATCAAGAACAACTGAGAAGTGAACGATGATGTTTGAAACTCTACAAAGAAGAAAGATACCAGCCGTAACCATTGTCGCCGCGTGCATTAAAGCGGAAACCGGAGTTGGACCCATCATCGCATCTGGTAACCAGATGAAGAGTGGAATTTGAGCTGACTTACCAGTTACACCAAGAACCAGAAGCAAGCTTGAACCGATCAACAATTCTTTGTTGGCCATAAGAACGGCCATGTCTGGATGTTGAAGATCGCGAAAAGAAAGTGTGTTAAAAACAAGAGCGTAGCCGATCATTCCGAGAACTACACCAAAGTCACCCACGCGGTTAGCGAGGAATGCTTTTTTAGCAGCGTCGCCGTTTTTCTTATGCTCATACCAGAAACCGATAAGAAGGTAAGAAGAAAGACCAACACCTTCCCATCCCATGAATAGAACGAGGAAGTTTTCACCAAGAACAAGAAGAAGCATTGAGAAAGCAAATAGCGCGAAGAACGCGAAGAACTTTCCAACTTTTTCTTCATGATCCATATATCCGATTGAGAAAAACGCAATCGCAGAACCAATACCCGTTACCATCAAGCAAAGAACGACTGAAAGTTGATCCATGACAAAGTGGATGTCGAACACGATATTCTTGTACTGCATCCAGTCCCAAAGTTTAACGTGAACTGGACCATTTTCCATTACATGCATTGAAGTCAAAATAACCAAAATGAATGAGGTAAATAATCCAAGGAAAGTGATGAGCCCGGCCTTCACATTGTTCAGCTTGTTTTTAACTAATAATGAATTGAGTAAAAAAGCGAGCAAAGGAAAGAAGGGAATGAGTGCTAAATAGTTCTCGTACATAATGACTCTTATTCCGTTATGATTTTAATGTCGTCTGTGTATATAGTTTGCTTCTTGCGGTAAAGCGCGATGATGAGTGAAAGCCCGATCGCAACCTCACAAGCTGAAATGATCATCATAAAGATAACCAACAACTGAGAATCAAGAAATCCAGTCGCCTTTGAGAAAAGAATGAACAAGAGGGCGACACCCGCAAGCATTAATTCCAGGCAAAGAAGGATTGAAATTAAATCTTTTTTAAAGATCGTTCCCAAAAGACCAAGACAGAAAAGAAAAGCCGATAGGTAATAATAAATGCTCATTATTTTTCCTCCAGTTTTTCTGTTCTATCGTGAGAAGTGATCACGATACTTGCCACGATTGCTGCAAGAAGAAGCACTGTCGCCATTTCAAATGGCAGATAGTAAACGTCAAAAAGTTTAGCAAAGAGAGTTTTCATGCTGTTGTCAGTAAGGTTTACAACAGAAAGAGCTTCAATATTGTTGTTAATGACTAATGCGAAAACTCCAAGAAGAACAAGCATTGTCAAAGTTGAGACAACAAGCTTCCACTTACTTTTTTCTCTGTTGTTTTGGAATTGCTCAAGATTGATAAGCATCATCACGAAAACGAAAAGAATCGCAATCGCTCCGGCGTTTACAAGAACTTGAACCGCTGAAAGAAAAACAGTTCCAAGCTGGAAGTAGATCATCGCGATCACCAGCAAAGTCATCAGCAGTGAGAATGCAGCGACAACTGTTTTCTTGGAAAAAACAACCATCAGTGAGAACACGACGGTCAAAAGCGTGAGTAATATATCAATGGCCATATTATCTATTCCTGAAATAAACAAAAAGAACTGTCACAATTAGGTTTGCAATTCCCAGCGGAAGAAGTCTCTCCCAACCAAGATTCATCAACTGGTCGTAACGGAAACGAGGAAGAGTCCAGCGAACCCATACGAAGAACCAGATCATTAATGCAATTTTGATTGTCAAAGAAGCAACCTGAAGAAGAACAATCAACGTAGGATTGTTACCAGCAATCAGATCAAATCCTGGAAGCAAGCTATACCCACCAAAGAACATGATGATGAATAGAGCTGATAAAGCGATCATGTGAATATATTCGGCCATGAAGAAAAGAGCAAACTTCATTGAAGAATACTCTAAGTGGTAACCAGCAACGATTTCCGATTCACCTTCAGCAAGGTCGAAAGGCAAACGGTTTGATTCTGCAAAAATACCAACAAGGAAGAGCAGCGCTGCTACTGGCTGATAAAAGAATCCCCATTGAGGAATCACTCCAAACCAGTATCCTGTTTGAGCTGAAACCATAAGGTGAATATCATTTGTTCCATAGAGAAAAATCATCGCTACTACAGACGTCGAAAGCGAAAGTTCGTATGAAACCATTTGAGCACAGGCACGAAGAGCGCCGAGCATTGAGTACTTATTATTTGATGCCCAACCAGCAAGAAGAATTCCGTAAGACCCTAAAGCTGAAACAGCAAATGCATAAAAGATCCCCATATCGCTTCTAAAAACTTCTGGATAAATCGTTCTGCCAAATGCCTCGATAGGACCGGCCACTGGAATACAGGCCAACGGAAGAAGGGCAACAACCAGGGCCACTACCGGGGCCGCTGTATAAAAGAAAGGCTTAACATGTGAAGGGTGAACTTCTTCTTTAAACATAAATTTAGCAACGTCAGCTAGTGGCTGAAGTAAACCAAACGGACCAACGCGGTTCGGGCCAAGACGCTTTTGCATAAACGCCGCGCCTCTTCTTTCAACGTGAATGATCAAAGGAAGTGCGCCCAAAGGAAGCGCGAGGATAACAACTGTTTTTAACAGGATTTCAATTGCAGCTTCTAACATTTTATTCTTCCCACTTTAGAGCTTTAGAATTGATAACGAAAATATAACCAACAAGAAGGATGACCATGAAAAAGACGAAGCCGCCGATCATGAAGCCAGTGTTAGTTGTGTCTTTATAAGCAAGTGCCCATGGAAGAAGGAATACAATTTCCACGTCAAACAGAAGAAAGAGAATCGCCGTGACGTAAAATTTAATATCGTATTGTCTTGTTGCCGAACCAACTGGATTAACACCAGACTCGTAGATATCCATTTCACGAACAGCTTTTCTTTTCTGTCCAAGTAAAGATGAGATTCCAAGTAAAACTGCAGCTAGTGTGCAGGCAATTAGAAAAAAGACGATAAAAGCAGCAAACTCCATAGAGCCCCTCGATTACTTAATAAAAATTTTGGCACCTTCTGCGAGACCCATAATGCTCTCCCAGAAAATCCCAAGAACAAAAACCGGTGCTGTTAAAGCAACAACAACTAGTTGATTCAAGAAACCGAAGCCTTCAATTGTTTCATTAGATTCTTGAGTCTTAAGTGTCATCAATCTTACGATCTTCAGATAGTAGTAAGCTGAGACTGCTGAGTTAAGAACAAGAATAATTGTAAGTGAGTAGTATCTTGAGCTCAAAAGTGCATTGATGATGTTCCATTTTGCTACGAAACCAGCTAGTGGAGGTAGCCCAATCAAAGAGAACATTACAACTGTCATCATAATGGCCATGAACGGATATCTGTAAGCTAGACCTTGGAAACGTTCAAAGTGATCGTTACCGTATTTGTCCTGAACAATTCCTGTGATGTAGAAAGCAACAAGTGTCATGAATACGTATGTAATTCCGTAGAATACAACTGCGCGAACACCAATTTGATTAATGAGCACAAGGCCCGCCATCATAATTCCGGCGTGAGAAATTGAAGAGTAAGCAAGCATTCTTTTAACTGACTTTTGGTTGATCGCTGAAACGTTCCCAACTGTCATTGTAAGAGCTGCCATAACCATCATAAGCCCAATCCAACCAACACGTAGTGGAGATTGAACCGCAAAGAAAATCATAGTGACACGTACTAAAGCAGAAATACCTGCAAGCTTTGGAACAACCGCGAAGAAAGTTGTCACCGGTGTAGGTGAACCTTCATAAACATCTGGTGACCACATATGAAATGGAACAGAGGCGATTTTGTACCCAATACCTGCAAAGAAAAGAATGAACGAAGGCATCATGATCATGATTTGAGTTTTATCAAGTTTCGTAATCATTTCGGCCATGCCAGCAAATTGAATAGTTCCAAGAACACCAAACATGTGGCTCATACCGAAAAGAGCGATACCAGAAGAAACACCACCATAAAGTGCGTACTTCAAACCAGCTTCACTTGATCTCTCATCATTCTTCTTAAGTGAAGCCATGACGTAAGAAAGAATCGAAAGTGTTTCAATTCCCAGATATAGCATCAACATATTGTTTGCTGACGCTAGAATCATCCCACCAATAAGAACACCAACGGCTAAGATGATGAACTCTGTTTTAAGAGATTCATAAATATCTTTTGAAAAAGAGCTTAGGTAGAAAGCTCCAAAAGTTCCGATAACCATAATCATCTTCATTACAGTACTGAATGGATCAATGATCATTGAGTTACTGAAGATGGCTTCGCCTTTACCAGAAAAGTTAGCAATTAAAGCGGCGAAAGTGGCAACCAACCCAATACATGTAGCGATGAAAATATATTTTTTATTTTTTTCATCATTTGCATAAGTAGCTTCGATAAGAATCAAACCCACCATAAGCACTACTAGTAGTAGTTCTGGAATGTATCGGCCAACGTTAGCTAAATAATTTAAATACATTTCAATTTCCTAGAAAGTTGCTAGTAAAGAAACTAGTTGTCCTACTGATGCTTTCATCATGTTCAGAATTGGCGAAGGCCAGATACCGAAAAGGATAACAGCAACACAAAGAGGTGCCATGTAAAGCACTTCAAGTTTAGTCATATCCTGATAATCTTTTACTTCAGGGTTAACTTCACCGAAGAACATTCTCTTGAACATCCACAGTAGGTAAGCAGCACCGATCAATAGACCGAACAGAGCAAGAACTGTGATTGTTGAGAATCTTTGGTAGATACCAAGGAAGATAAGAGCTTCAGAAATGAACCCTGACAATCCCGGTAGACCCATAGAAGCGAACATACCGATGATGAAGATAATTGAGTAAACTGGAAGAGCAGTATAAAGACCGCCGTATCCACGTGAACCATCTGGTTTAACAATCCATCTATGGTGAGATCTTTCGTAGATAATACCAATCATGAAGAACATCATAGCTGTTGATGTACCGTGGTTGAACATCTGAAGAACTGCACCGTTCATCCCTTGAACTGTCATTGCTGCAAGTCCAAGCATAACGAAGCCCATGTGTGAAACAGAAGAGTAAGCGATAAGTTTCTTAACGTCAGTTTGCGCCATCGCACAGAGTGCACCGTAAACAACGTTGATTAAACCAAGCCATGCAATCGCCGTCGCGAAGTATTTTGCTGAATCAGGAAAGATTGGGAAAGCGATACGAAGAAATCCGTATGTACCCATCTTAAGTAGAACACCAGCGAGGATAACTGAGATCGCAGTTGGCGCCTGAACGTGAGCGTGTGGTAACCAAGTGTGGAAAGGAAAAACCGGAACCTTAACAGCGAAACCGATGAACATGAAAACGAAGAACAGTTTGCTGAAAGAAAGAGTCTGGCCAAACATAGTGAGTGTTTGAGTTGTAAACTTACCACCAGAAAGAGCAAGAATATCAAATGATCCGTCCGTCTGACCTGTTACAAAGTACAGAGCAACGATACCAACGAGCATCAAGAGTGAACCAACGAATGTATAAAGGAAGAACTTAACAGCTGCGTATTCTCTGTTTTCGCCACCCCAAACACCGATAAGGAAGAACATCGGAATAAGCATTACTTCCCAGTAAACGTAGAACAGGAAGAAGTCCATCGACATGAAAACACCAAAAACTGTACTTTGCAGAAGAAGGAGAAGAGCAAAGTAAGCTTTGATTGATTTTTTGATTTGCGTCCATGAACTCAAAATACAAAGCATAAAAAGGAGCGATGTAAGAAGAATCATCGGAAGTGAAATCCCATCAACCCCCAACGCATAGTAAATGTGGAATTGAGGAATCCACGGTACTTTTACGTTGAATGCTTGCTGCATTCCAGAAACGGTTGTATCGAACTTAGCGTATAGAACCAACGTAAGTGCGAAAGTAATAATTGTGTTGATGAGTGCCCACGTTTTCATAGCGGTTGTATTTTCTTTCGGCATTAACAACACACCAAGTACTCCAATAATAGGCATCCACAAAATCCAGCTTAATAAATCTAAACCGTGCACCGGTTAACTCCTTCTAAAAAGTTACTCTTATATAAATAACAAACTAATAATTAGTAATTTAAAGTCCAAATATACCCAGCAAGAACAACGACGATCACCACAAAGTACATCTGGATTTTTCCAGACTGAACTGTGCGAAGAACAAAGTTCATTCCGCGAACACTTAATCCTGTTCCATCAACCATGCCGCTATCGATAATTGTGTTATCGAACCAACGAGCAATTGTGTAAGCCACGCGGTTAACAGTCGCCCAACCATCAATAGCAAATCGATCGAAAATACCCATATCGAATTTTGCTAATAGATTATTGAAAGGAAGAAGTCCTCTCTGAATCAATTTTCCAACATATAGATCATCGAAGTAATAACGGTTTTTAAGGGCCTTTGTCCATCCAGCAAATGTGCTAGTCCACCAACCTGGGTTAACTGATTTCTTGATGTACATTAAGTACGCCAGGAAAATACCTGAAAGCGCGATGATGATAGACATGATTGCGCCAATTTGGTGAGTTTGATGCACAAGGTGAGCTTCGTGTTCTGGCAAACCGTGAGCAGCATCGTACTGAGCCTTTGGAAGTTCCACTTTATCTCTTGTGTCCACTTTACCAAACTCTTCTGATTTATATTCAGCAAAGTGGTGAAGTGATCCAGCATCTGGTTTATGAATTAAAGTCGAGAACCATTCATATTTTGATCCGAAAAGGTTTACTTCTCCCTGGCCAGTGAAAGATCCAGAGTAGAAGAGACCAAGTGTGAACACAGAAAGGATCAATAAAGGAATATTTGAATTCCAGTGAAGGTGCTCGTCGTGAGCGTGATCGTAAATATGGTGATCGCGTGGCTCGCCGAAGAAAGTTAAGAACAACATTCTGAACATATAGAATGCAGTTAGGAAAGCACCACCAAATCCAAGCAAAGCAACTGGGATATAAGTAGCATTAGTTCTCGCCATGACGAGAGCGTCGCCTAGAATTCTATCTTTAGAAACAAATCCAGAGAAGAACGGAACGCCTGCGATGGCGAAACAACATAACAACATTGCAAAGAATGTGTATGGAAGTTTTTTACGTAAACCACCCATTTGCGGCATTTCCTGGCAGTGGATCGAGTGGATAACTGAACCAGCAGAAAGGAAGAGACACGCTTTGAAAACAGCGTGAGTAATTAGATGCATGAAAGAAGCATTGTATGAACCAACACCAATACCGATAACCATGTAACCCAACTGAGAAATTGTTGAGTAAGCAAGAACCGCTTTGATATCTGTTTGAACAAGGGCAATCGTTGCAGCACCGAAAGCAGTAATAGCACCGATATAAGCAATAAACGGAAGAAGGTGAGCAGCTTCCATCAACGGGAACATTCTTAGTGAAAGATAAACACCGGCAGCAACCATTGTCGCAGCGTGGATGAGAGCAGAACATGGAGTTGGACCCCACATAGCATCTGGTAGCCAAACTTGTAATGGAACCTGAGCTGATTTTCCCATTGTTCCCATGAAGATCGAGAAAGCTGCAACCAGAACAACTGGAATAGCTAAACCGAAAACACCATATGTAAGACCTGCAAATTTTCCAGCAGCTAATGCATTATAGATGTCTGTGAATTGAACTGAACCAACAACTGTCCAAAGAGCTAAGATCCCAAGAAGGAAGAACACGTCCCCAACTCTTGTTGTCATGAACGCTTTCATTGAAGCGTTTCCTGCACCTTCTTTCTCGTAGTAGAAGCCGATTAGTGAGTATGAACAGAACCCCATCAATTCCCAGAAAATGAAAACTGAAAGTAGGTTATCTGATAGAACTAGGCCAAGCATCGCTGAAGTAAACAGCGACATATACACAAAGAATCTTCCGAATCTTGGATCGTCATGCATGTACCAAGTTGAGAAAACGTGGATCAACGTTGCAGCACCTGTAACCATCAAAAGCATTACTGAAGTCATGTTATCTATATAGATACCCATAACAACTTTAAAATTATGAGGGCCTGCGCTCAGGCTGAACCAGTCAAAAGTTTTATGGATGTGATACCCGACTGAGTAAACATTCATAAAATCCATGAAGATTCTAACGGCAAATAAAAATGAAACAAAGATTGCGCCAGTACTGATGGCCACCGCAAGATTTGTGAATTTCTTAACGATGAAAGCGTTAATCACGAAAGCGAAAAACGGCAAAAGTACAATAGGAGCAACGGTTGAGAGTGTGTAATCCATAATCTCTATATCCTTACCAATTCATTAATTCTGTAATGTAGCTGCATCATCAATATGAATGCTTTCTCTAAGTTGGAAAAATCTAATGACAATTCCCAGACCGACTGAAGCTTCAGCGGCTGCAATAACGATGATGAACAAACTTAAAATATGACCATCGAGATTGTTATTAACAAATTTTGTGTATGCGGCGAAGTTTAGTGCCGAAGCATTAAGGATAAGCTCGATTCCAAGTAGCATGGCGATGATATTTTTTCTCGCAATCATGACAAGGATTCCGCAAACGAATAGAGCAAAAGAGATGGCTAAATATGAACCTAAACTAATCATGTCTTTCTTTCCTTGGTCTTGAAATAACGGCTGCACCAATTAGTGCACCCAATAGAAGAACAGATGAAATTTCGAAAGCTAGAATGTGATCTGTTGCCAGAAGAACACCTAGTTTATTGACTGTCGTTTCATTGGCTTCAAGGACTTTATTGGCCGGTTGAGCTCTTAGAACTGAAGCAATGATTTTGAGAATAATGAGAGAAGTAATGATGCCTGCAAAACCAGCAAAGAAATAAGTCTTCTTATTTCCCATTGATGCAATTTTTTCCAGACCGTAGCGATTGATTCTATTGCCCGTTCCGCCAGTCAACATGATTGCAAACAACATAAGGATAACAACACCGCCGGCATAAACGACAAGCTGAGTTGCTGCAAGGAAATCAGCGCCAATGACAGCGTAAAGTCCAGCGACTCCAAAAAGTGAAGCTAGAAGATAAAGACAAGCATGCATTAAATTATGGCTATAAACGACAGCAAGAGCACCACCGATAGTTAAAGCCGCAGATAATAAAAAGAGTGTATTCGTAAACACTGTTCGTTCCCCTTAGTGGTGGCCAGCTGCCGACACCGCAGAATTAAAAATTAATGAAAAAATTGATCTACCATCAAATGCATACATCCAAACCGCCATTCCTAGCAGGTTGAAGAGTGCAATTGGAGTTAAATATTTCCAACAAAGAGTCATTAGTTGGTCAACGCGAAGACGCGGTAGAGTCCAACGAACCCAGATAACCACATAATAAAGAGCTAATGTTTTTGTGAAGAAAGCACCGAGCTCAAGAAGCTGGCCGATGTTTTGGGCAAGCATTGAATCAAGGCCAAGTTTTTCAGTGAAGATATGACCTGATCCAAGATCGAAAGGAACTTTGTAGCCACCTAGGAATAGGGCAACTGCTACACCACACACAACGAAAACTTCGATGTATTCAGCAAGAGCAAAAAGACCAAATCTCATCCCAGAGTATTCAGTATGGTAACCAGAAACAAGCTCTGATTCCGCTTCCGGTAAGTCGAACGGAGCTCTGTTTGTTTCAGCTAGAGCTGCGATGAAGTAAACAAAGAAACCGATGAAAGCAAATGGATTGTGAAGGATGTACCATTCATGAGGTAATCCGCCTTGTCCATTAATCAATGTTTTGAATGAAAGTCCGCCTGCAATTAAAACCATAGAGACGATAGTGATCGTGGCAGGAATTTCGTAAGAGATAATTTGAGAAGCCCCTCTCATCCCACCAAGCATTGACCATTTTGAGTTTGATGAATAACCACCAAGAAAAACGCCCACACCAACAAGTGAAGCCATACCAACAAGGTAGAAAACACCAACGTTAATGTCGGTAAGCATAAGTCCGCTTGAAAAAGGAACAACTGCAAGAGTAGCAAAAACACCAATCATACAAAGAAATGGTGCAAGGATAAACGTGAACTTGTCTGCCTGAGCTGGGATGATGTCTTCTTTAAGAATCATCTTCACACCGTCGGCAAGGAATTGAAGAATCCCGTATGGACCAACACGGTTTGGACCTTGTCTCATTTGAAGATCGGCTGAAATTTTTCTTTCAGCATATGTTCCGAGACCACCGATTGTGGCAAGAGCACCAACAACGATCAAAGCACCGATGGCAAAAATAATAAAAGCCACCATTGAGGTAGCATCAAAGCCTAATGCTTTTGAGAGCCAGGCAACTGTGTTTGTGAATTCTTTTGATTGTGAAAGATAGGTGACTACAGTTGAGTTCATTACTTATCCTTTGAGAGAGCGTTAACTTGTTGAGTAGCAGGAGCATTGAACGACTTAACCCAATCAAGGTCGCCTTTTTTCCAGCAGTACACAATTCCCGCAACAAGAATTAACGTGAACGTAAAAATTGAAATAAGAAGTGTTCCCCCGAGACCGATTTCGTTGAAGTGTTTAAACACTGCCGCTACCGGAAACATCAGAGCACTTTCCACATCAAAAATGATGAAGATAAGAGCAATAACGTAGAAACGTACGTTGAAGTTTGCCCACGCACTACCGATCGGCTCTTCACCACACTCGTAAGCTGTTTCTTTAAGTTTGTTAGGATGATGAGGACGAATAATACTCCCCAACAGCATAGATCCACCGGCCACAAGCAAAGCGAGCGCAATTAAAATTACGACGGGCATGTAGACGTCTAGATTGAATGTCGACATCTTGATCTCCGAGATAAAAAATCCAATTTTTTAGTTTCCTTAGATTACACGAAAATATAATATCTTGGAAAGATTTTGTTTGCTCAACAAGATAATCCTATGACTCACTTCAATTCACTGCTTCAAAAAATTTTAAACTGGGATGAGCATAGCTCTTCGCAGTTGCACTTGTATGGTGCGAGCATGGAGCAGTGGGCTTTCATTGCCAGTACTTTCTTTAAAGAAAGTCCGCAATTATTTCTAAAAAAATCTCATTTGATCATTACTTCTTCAAACGACGAAGCAGAAGATTTGACGCAAGCCTTGCACAATCTGCAACTCGACCTGGAAGTTCTGTTTTATCCCGGACTTGAAGCTTCGCCATATAGCGGAGTTATTTCGTCAGAGAAAAGTTTTTATGATCGAATGGAGGTTCTCAGCCGCTTAAATACAATCAAAAGTACGAGAAGCAAATTTATTTTAATAACTTCGTTTGAAGCGCTGTCCTTTAAAACTCCAGCTCCGGATTTTTTCAATGAATTTAGTTTTCAATTAAAAGTTGATGACATTATCGCACCGATCGATCTCGCAAAAAAATTAGTTGGAATGGGTTATTCGTCCGCCACATCAGTTGAAGAGCCGGGCACGTTTATACAAAAAGGCCAAATCTTTGATCTTTACCCGGTGGGTTCTGCTCCGGTGCGTTTATCTTACTTTGATGATCTTATCGAGAGCATTCATGAGATTGATCTGGAAACTCAAAAGACAATTAAAGGGAAAAATTTTAGCGAGATAAAAGTTTCTCCAGCCGCGGGTATTTTTTCAACCGGAGACTTTCCGGTTACATTGCGTGAACACATCCCGCAATTCGGTCCCTCTTTTAAAAATAAGTTCGAATTTAGAAAGGCCATGTTCAGCAGGCTTTCTGACGGAATGCTTTTTGAAAATTATCCCGTTTACATTCCTCTGTTTTTTAAAAAACCGGGAACCTTGTTTGATTACTTCGAAGCAAGCGATTGTCTCATTTCTGTTTTAAGTGCTAACGAAACTTATCGCTCTTACCTTGAATATGTTGAATCTATGCGGGTGGAGTTTGAAAATGAAGAGAAAAACGAAAGTAGCGAAAACATCCTTCCGCATTTTGATCAGCTTTACGACTTCTCTTTCATGCGAGACCTCGACAATAAAAAAGTTATTCTGATCGATCAGCTCAACCTGAACTTAAATTTTGCAGAAGTTGAGGATTCAATCGATTTAAAATTGGTCAAAACTAAAACTTTTTTAAATCAACATATCAATCCGTCACTGCCTAAGCCGGAATATATAAAGGAAGCCCTGAATTTTATCGGTAAGCATTTTTTATTTCAGGGACAGATTTACTTTTCTTCTTATAGTGAATCTTCAAAAAATGAAATTCAGCATTTGCTGGATATGCAAGACTATACTCACGAATTAAAGGATAGAATTAAGTTTCTGCCCTATCGTATCGCTGAAGGATTTTATTACGAAGGCGAAAAGTTTCTCATTATTTCTGATGGAGACTTATTCGCTGCCAAGAAAACAAAAGTTTCTAAATCACAAAAAATTGATCTGGATCTTTTCGCAGAACAATTGGCGACACTCAAGGCCGGCGACTTCGTCATTCACAATGAATACGGAGTAGGTGAGTACCTGGGCTTAGAGTCGCTGAATATCGGTGGTGAAAAATCTGATTTTCTCGTTCTGAAATACGCCGAAAATGACAAGGTGTATGTTCCTGTCTATAAGTTGAACCAAATTCAAAAGCACGCCGATGCTCATGCTGGTTTGAAAAAAGACAGTTTGAGAACAAACAAGTTTCTCGCTTTAAAAGCGAGAGCGAGAACTTCGGCCAAAGCACTTGCCTTTGATTTGCTTAAACTTCAGGCTGAAAGACAATCTTCTGTCGCTTATGCATTCTCAGAACCAGATCATCTTTACCGCGAATTTGAATTGGCCTTTCCATTTGACGAAACTCCGGACCAAGCTCGCGCGATTGATGACGTTATTTCAGCCATGCAAAAACCCGTTCCGATGGATTTCTTGGTTTGTGGTGACGTCGGTTTCGGAAAAACAGAAGTTGCAATGAGAGCTGCCTTTAAAGCCGTTGAAGATAAGAAGCAAGTTGCCGTACTTGTGCCAACAACAATTCTTGCTCTTCAACATTATAATTCGTTCACAAAACGCTTTAAAGATTTCCCGGTACGAATTGAATTCATTTCGCGCTTTAAATCCCCTAAAGAATCAAAAGAAATCCTGGCAAAAGCAGAAAAAGGTGAAATCGATATTCTTATCGGAACTCATAAATTGCTTTCTGATAAATTAAAATTTTCCGATCTCGGTCTCGTTATCGTCGACGAAGAGCAACGCTTTGGCGTAGGACATAAAGAAAAGCTGAAATTAATGAAAGCCTCCGTCGATTTTCTCACATTAACAGCAACTCCGATTCCAAGAACTTTGCAAATGGCTTTCTTGGGATTGCGCGATCTCGCCCTTATTAAAACGGCTCCGCCAAGAAGACAGTCCATTAAAACTTATGTCATTAAAGAAGATGAATTAACAATTCAAAACGCCATTCAAAAAGAATTGGTCAGAGGTGGTCAGGTCTTTCTTGTGCACAATAAGGTGAACGATATCGAACAATACACTGCTTCGATTCGAGAACTTGTTCCTGATGCTAAAATTACGTTCGCCCATGGACAAATGGGAGAAAAAGAACTCGAAGACAGAATTAATTCTTTTTATAACGGCCAGTACCAAGTTTTGATTGCAACGACTATTATCGAATCAGGAATTGATATTCCCAATGCCAATACAATGATTATCGATAGAGCAGACACATACGGTCTTGCCCAACTTCACCAGCTGCGCGGAAGAATTGGACGCTCTGATAAAAAAGCTTATGCCTATTTTGTTGTTCCCCGCATGCGCGAAATTTCTACCATTGCTCAGAAGAGGCTTCATGCTCTTCAAACTTATGCTGATATGGGTTCGGGGTTTAATATTGCCTCTGTCGATTTGGAAATTAGAGGGGCAGGGGACATTCTCGGAGCAACACAATCTGGTCATATCGAGGCCGTTGGTCTTGAGCTTTATATGGAACTTTTAAGAGATGCCATTAATGAAATTCGTGGTGAGCGCAAAGTTCTTAAAAAGGATATTGAAATTCTCACTCCATTTCCTGCCTTCATTCCGAATCACTACATCAGTGATCCAGGTGAACGCCTGAAACAATATAAACGCCTTTCAAATTGTGAAACAATTTCGCTGCTTGAAAATATCCGTGAAGAATTTGAAGATATTTATGGATTATTCAGTGAAGAGCTTTCTAATTTATTCGTCGTTCTTGAAACGAGAATTTACCTGCAGACGTTGGGATTAAAGTCTGTGCAAGTTGCTGGCTCTTCCATCACATTGAAGTTTGATAAATCCTTTTTGGAAGCTAATTCCGAACTACGCGATCGAGTGGTAAACTTTTTTATCTCTCGACCTAAAATTTACCAATTTACTCCGGATTATCGAGTGATTTTTAATCATAAAACGGCAGTTTCTCAAACTGATTTAATCAAGTTCTCTAAGGACATTAGTGAGCATTTAGTGCCGTCCAAGTAAACCTCTTTCAGATTTTTCTTCCTAAAGTTAAAATTCTGTTATCATTAAAATGTATCAATTTATTTGTGCGCTTTAGAAAATTACTTTTCAGGATTTAAATGATGAAAAACTCTAAACTAGTACTGGCCACTACTCTTCTTGCCTCATTTGCCGCATTTTCACAGACAACACAAGCACCGCCAGCACCTGCTGCAAAACCGGATCCTGTTGTAGCAACAGTGAATGGCACTGAAATTAAGAAATCTCAGCTTGAGCAAGCGTTTGAACAGAACCTTATGTATGTTTCAGATAAAGTCGTGACGAGAGAAAAAGTTCTCAATGACATTATTAACCGTGAAATCGGAGTGAAAAAAGCTAAGGAATCAAAACTTCAGGATGATCCTGTCGTTAAAGCTAAAATGGAAGATGTTCTTTACCATGCTCAGATTTCAAAGGACCTTGAAAAGAAACTTCAAGGCATCACTGTGACTGATAAAGAAGCCCAAGATTATTACGCGAAAAATAAAGAATACAGAACTGCCCATATCCTTTTTAGAATCAGAGTCACTCCTCAAAAAGAAGAGACTGATGAAGCACTAAAAAAAGCAATGGAAGTTTATAAAGAACTTCAGGCTAAGCCTCAAATGTGGCCAGAACTTGCCAACAAATACTCTCAGAGCTCGACAGCTCCAGCAGGTGGTGACCTTGGCTTTAATCCAGCTGTGAAGTATGCACCAGAGTTCTTCAAGGCAATCAACGGCAAATCTACTGGATATATTTCACCTCCAACTAGAACTCAATTTGGTATTCACATTATCAAAGTTTTGGGCGTTCATGACTGGAAAGATGTTGATCCGGCCGTCTACAAAAAGATCGTTTACGATCAAAAAAGAGACAAGATCCTTGAAGAATATTTTGCAGATGCTCGCAAAGGCGCTCAGATCAAAATCAATAAAGAATTCTTGAAATAAAAGTCTCCCCTGGTCCAATCCATAAGATAAAACCCCAGCTAGTCCCTGGGGTTTTTTTATGCCTAAAAACTTGCGACTTCAATGCAGGAGTCATATAACTTTACTTAGTCTTTTTCCTAAGAAGGTTGTCATGAAATCGATTTTGTCTTTTGTAATTACTGCATTGCTTTTCAACACGGCTGTAGAAGCGAAACTGCTTGATAAAATTTCTGCCATTGTCGATGACAACATCATTACCTTATCTCAAATCCAAAGAATCACAAAAAGCCTAGCAATCAAGAAAAACGTCGCACCAATGATTTACGACAAAGGTGCTTATACGAATGAAGAAATTACAAACATTCTGGTTAATAAATTTCTTATCAGAGCAAAGCTTGCAGAGCTCGGCTATTCGATTACGGATGATCAGGTTGAAGCCCAAATTAAAGCCAATGAAAAACGATTGAATGTTGATCGCAAGGCCTTGATGGGTTTTTTAAAACAGCAAGGTTCTACCTTTGACGAATACTTTGAAACTCTTCGCGAAGCCATTGAGTATAGTTATTTTATTAACAGAGTAATTTCTCCAACGATCGCCGTTTCTGAACAAGACGTGAAGAACACTTATTTCAAAAAGAACATTAAAGACACGCGAATGAATTTTAAATATAGCTTGATTGATTATTCGATCGGCAAAGACGTTATGCCAAAGGTAGATAAGGGACAGCTTGAAAACGTGGTTAAACAATATCGCATCAACGGAGTTCTTCCTGATGCATTCTCAACTTTGGCCGTCGCCAATCTTGATGATATGACAGAAGAGGGTATTGCACCCGAATTGAAAAACCTTTTAAAACATACTGACGAAGGTACCTTAACTGCTCCGATTGTTTTAAACGGTCAGCATCACGTCTTTTTTATCGCCAAGAAAGATCTTGTTGAGTCAGAAGAATTTGCAAAACAAAAAGACAAAATTCGCGAAGACCTTTTTGAGACTGCCGTAAAATCTGAATCTGCAGTCTGGTTTGAACGCGAAAGAAATAAGCATTATATTAAAATCTCACTTTAAGCATTCAAGGCTTGTGAAATGATCTATGTGACTCAAGGACATGAAAAAGGAATTGGGCTGGAGATCTTTCTCAAGTCCTTTCTAATGCTCTCAATAGAGGAGCAAAAGCAAGTTGCCCTTATTTGCAAAACTATTGATTTAAACCAGAATCTAAAAGATCTCGGATTAAAAAAAGAAACTTTCAAAACATTAAAACATATCGAAAATGAAAGTTCTTCTGGTTACTCTTCTACTGATTCATTGATGACCGCCATAAAGCTGATGTCTGCCAAAGATATTTTGGTCACTTTACCCACGTCGAAAGATCAGTTGAAATTTAATGGCCAAAATATGGCTGGGTATACTGAGTTTTTTCGTCACTATTTTGCGAACAAAAATATTTCAATGAGTTTTAAAGGCCTTCATCAAAATGTTCTGTTAATCACGGATCATATTCCCTTAAAAGATGTTTCCTCCGCTATCACTGAAGATGTTGTTGTCAAAAAACTAACCATTACATTGGATAATTTTAAAAAATACTTTTTCCCATTCGAAGAAGTTATCTTTGCGGGCATAAATCCCCATGCCGGTGAAAACGGAATTCTTGGCGATGAGGAGAAAATCATTCGCTCATCAATTGCTCAGCTTGAAAAAAATTATGGAAAAATTTTTAAAGGTCCATTGTCTGGCGACACTCTTCATTACGTAGAAGATGGCCATAAGAAACAACTCATGGTTTATATGTTTCACGATCAAGGCTTGCCACAATTTAAGGCACAATATGGCCTTATCGGTTTAAATGTAACACTTGGTTTGCCCTTCTTGCGTCTAAGCGTTGACCATGGCACTGCCTTTGAATTATATGGTAAAAATAAGGCGAACATTACTGGAATGCTCTACTTGTTAAAAAATTGTTTTGAGGTCATTCGTGTCAATAAATGAAATCTCTATTGTTAAGGCCGCGGTTCACAATCTAAAAGATGTTTCAATTAATATTCCCAAGAATACATTAACTGTTATCACCGGTCCTTCGGGCTCTGGAAAATCTTCACTTGCTTTCGATACAGTCTATGTTGAAGGTCAGAGAAGATATATTGAATCTCTTTCAAGTTATGCTCGCCAGTTTCTTGGCCAATATCAACCCCCTGAAGTTGAATCTATTACTGGTCTTTCACCTTCAATTGCCATTGATCAAAAAACATCCAGCAAAAACCCAAGGTCTACAGTTGGAACGACAACAGAAATTTATGACTACTTGAGAGTTCTTTTTGCAAGAATTGGTACTCTTTACGATCCAGAAACAGGTCAAGAAGTCAGACGCTTTACACCTACTCAAATTACAAAGGAAGTTTTAAAACTGGGCGATAAAACCAAACTTCAAATATTGGCGCCTGTCCCTTACAGCGAAAAAATAAAATTTAAAGATTTGATTTCAAAATTCCTAACGATGGGTTTTTCTCGTGCCCGCCTCAACGGTGAACTCATCCAACTTGATGAATCGCTCAAAGCACCAAAAGGAAAATTTCAACTTGATATCGTAGTTGATAGAATTGTGATTAAAGAGGACATTGAAAAGCGACTGGCCGATTCGATTGAATACGCTTTAAAACTGGCCGAAGGCAATGTCACCATTTTGGTCGATGATAAAAAAGAACTCACATTTTCTGAACACAATAAATCAACAAAAGGGGATAAGATTTATCCCGAACTGGAACCACGTCTTTTCTCATTCAACTCACCAATTGGTGCGTGCGAAGTTTGTAATGGTCTGGGTGAAACGAAAACTTTTGATGTAGATCTTATGATCTTCGACGAAAATCTTCCTTTGCTCGAGGGTGCCATAACGCCTTTATCAAAAAGAAATTCTTTTCTTTATAAAATGGTAGAGACTATTGCTGACGAAGAGGGCGTCAATATTGAAGGTCCGTTTAAAAAACTTCCTAAGAAATTTAAAGATATTCTCTTCAATGGTTCTGATAAAGTTTATCGCTATTCTTTTACTTCGGAAAATTCACACTTTGAATTCTCTAAAGCCTTTCCAGGTATGGAGTCTTGGCTTGAAAAGAAATTTCTAGAGTCAGGTTCAGATAAAGTTCGTCTTGAACTCGAAAAATACATGAACATTAAAGAATGTCCGTCTTGTCACGGTCTCCGTTTGAACAAAGTCGCCCTATCTACAAAGATTGGTGATAAGAACATTATGGATCTTTGCGTTCTTTCAATTGATGAATGTTTCCAATATTTGAATGCGATCAAATTGGAAGGTGAAAAGAAAATCATCGCAGACAAACTTCTCAAAGAAATTGTTTCACGCCTGCGTTTTCTCTTAGACGTTGGTTTAAATTATCTGTGCCTCAATAGAGGAGCAATGACTCTTTCTGGTGGGGAGTCGCAAAGAATTCGTCTTGCCACACAAATCGGCTCAGCTCTTTCTGGTGTTCTATACGTTCTCGATGAACCAAGCATTGGGCTTCACCAGAGAGACAATGATCGTTTGATAAAAACTCTTAAATCACTTCGCGATATTGGAAACACTGTTCTCGTAGTCGAACACGATGAAGATACTATGATGTCTTCTGATTTCCTGATTGATATGGGGCCAGGTGCTGGTATCCATGGGGGTCAAGTTGTTTCAGCTGGACCTTTGGAAAAGGTTCTCAAGGATAAAAAATCCTTAACAGCAAAATATCTTACTGGTGAAACGCGCATAGAAATTCCTGCGACTAGAAAGAAAGCTACGAAATTTGTGAAGCTCAATGGTGCTCACGAGCACAATATAAAAGATCTCACAGTGGCGATTCCTCTTGGAGGTTTAGTTTGTGTTTCAGGTGTCAGCGGTTCAGGAAAATCGACATTAATTCATAGAATTCTAGTCCCTGCTGTTAAAACGCATTTAACTAGAACCCACAAAACACTTTATCAAAAGGCAAACTACAATTCGATTACAGGAGTTGATGAAATTCAAACCGTCATCGAATTGGATCAGTCTCCGATTGGGCGTACTCCTCATTCCAACCCTGCGACATATACAGGGATGTTTGATGACATCCGCGATATCTTTGCTTCAACTAACGAATCGCAAATACGTGGATATAAATCTGGTCGTTTCTCATTCAATGTAAAAGGTGGACGCTGCGAAGAATGCGAAGGTAATGGTGTAAAGAAAATCGAAATGCACTTCCTGCCAGACGTTTACATTACTTGTACTGAATGCAAGGGCACTCGTTACAACGCTGAAACTTTATCTGTTCTCTACAAGGGAAAAAATATCGCAGAAGTTTTGGACATGTCCATTGAAGAAGCCACTGAGTTTTTCAAAAACCACACTAAACTCGCGCGCGTGACTTCAACATTAAATAATGTTGGTCTTGGATACATGAAACTCGGCCAGCCAGCGACAACTCTTTCTGGTGGAGAGGCTCAACGTTTAAAACTCTCGCGTGAGCTCTCAAAAAGAGCGAAAGGACATTGCCTATACGTTCTCGATGAACCAACAACTGGACTTCACTTTCAAGACATAAAAATTCTACTTTCAGCTCTTCAACAATTAGTTGAACAAGGGCACACCCTGCTAGTTATTGAGCATAACCTCGACGTAATCAAGACTGCTGATTGGGTTATTGATCTTGGACCTGAGGGTGGTAGCGGTGGCGGACAGATCGTCGCAGAAGGAACTCCTGAGCAAGTTGCAAAAAATCCTAAATCGCATACGGGAAAATATCTTAAGAAAGTTCTTAAAACATGATTGAAATAACGTCACCACAGGATCCGCGAATTCTTGAGTTTACTCAGATGCGCGATCGCGTTCTTCACGACCACAATCTAGTTGTCTGTGAATCCGAAAAATTATTTTTGCAGTTTATCCACAGCGGAAAAACAATTCTTAAAACTTTTTCCACAAAGAATTTTGCAGAAAAATATAAGTTAAATAATGATACTAATTTTATAGCCGATAAAAGCATTCTTGAAAGCGTGGCTGGATTTAAAATTGAATTTGAAGTTTTATTTCTTATCAACAAGCCCAACGATTTTGAATTACATGATTTGCACAATAGAATCATTTTATTAAACGGTGTCAGCTCACCTGAAAATGTTGGAAGCATAGTCAGATCTGCAGCTGCTTTCAACATTAATTCAATTATCACGGATGAAAAAAGCTGTTCCCCATTCCTCAGACGCTGTATTCGAGTTTCAATGGGAAATATTTTTGCAATGAAAACACATCATTCGAAAAATATCCGTGAGGAATTAAGTCGCCTCAAAGAATTGGGATATACAATTCTCTCTACCGCTAATATTCCACGCTCTGTTGATATGGCCACGTATGCTTTTCCTGCAAAGTGTGTGCTTATAATTGGTAGTGAAGGACATGGTATTGATCATGACATTCTTGATTCATCTGATGTCATCTTAAAGATAAAAATTAATCCTCAAGTAGCTCACCTGAATGCTGCCAATGCAGCTTCAATCTTCCTTTCTCACATGAGCCTCGTAGTTTAAGGAGTCATAAATGGAAGCGACAGTCAGCTGGAATACCAAGTTAACATTTACTGGAAATGCCCGTGGCCATGAAACGATCATGGATACGACTTTAAAAAATGGTGGCCTTAACCGCGGTCCCACGCCAAAAGAGATCTTACTCGAATCAATGAGTGCGTGTGCTGGAATTGATGTAGTAGCGATACTGGATAAAAGCAAACACCTTCCTCTCACACTTGATATTCATGCAACTGCAGAGACACGTAAAACAGGACCATCTGTTTTTGAATTTGTAAAAATGACTTACAAAGCAAGTGGCGACACCCCGGCCCCAGATCTTCTTAAAGCAGTAGAACTCTCAATGACAAAATATTGTGGAGTCACTGCGATGATTACAAAAGTTTGTCCTGTGACTTACGAAGTTTTTTTAAACGGCGAAAAAATCGGTGATGGGCAGGCGAAGTTTCAATTCGAAAATTAGTCAAAAAAAAGGGGGCTTATCGGCCCCCTTCTTATTTTATCTTGTTGTAAAAAAATTACACAAGGAATGTAGAGATAAGAGCGAAAATTACAAGTGATTCCATAAGAGCTAGAGCAAGAATCATTGGAGTTTGGATCTTATCAGCAGCAGCTGGGTTTCTTGCGATACCTTCTAGAGCTACAGCAGCAGCTTTAGATTGAGCTGTTGTACCAGCAAATACTGCTACGCCAAGAGCGAAGAAGTAAGAGATGTACTTGAATGATTTTTCAGACATACCAGCAGCAGCTGTGCCTTGAGCGAAAACTTGTGAAGACACAAGAAGTGCGAAAAGTACGAAAGCGAAAATTAATGGAAGTTTTTTTGTCATGATAGACTCCTACAAAAGTTAATAATTCGGTTTCTATTAGTGATGAGCGTGATGATCACCATGATCGTGGTGAGCAGTCGCCAAGCTAATATACACCATTGATAACATACAAAATACGTAAGCTTGAATGAACGAAACGAGTAGACCAAGAAGCATGAACACAACTGGAACTGCTACTGGTGCTAGGTTAGAAAATGTTCCAAGAACCATGTGGTCCCCGTACATGTTTCCGTACAGACGAAGCGCTAGAGAAACTGGACGAATACAAGTAGAGATGATTTCGATTGGGAAAATCAAAATCGCCATATACCAAAGTGGCCCAGCAAAGTGTTTGAAGTAGTTAATCACGCCAAGTTCTTTCATCCCTTTTCCGTTGAAGTACAAGAATGAGAAGAAACCAAGAGCTAGTGTCGTGTTGATTGATTCTGTTGGAGGTAAAAATCCTGGAATCAAACCAATCGCGTTTGAAAGAAAAATAAGAATGAATACTGTTGCGATATAAGCAAAGTATTTTGGAGCATCTTTTTCACCAAGAACTGCACGACATTGAGTCATGATGAATGAGCCATACATTTCGGTGATATTCTTAAAAGTAATTCCTGAATCAGGAAGAACGGCTTTATCTTTATCGTTTGTTTGACCTCTGTAAATTAAAGCACCAACAACAAGAAGCACACAAAGAAGAAGGAAAGTTAGAATGTGATCGTAGTGGTGAATGTCAGCATGGTGAAAAGCTTCTTCAATACCAGTTGCTTTTGCAACAGATGTTACCCATGTGAATCCTTCACTCGCCATTGCGTTTGAAGAAAGAAGTCCAAGAAGATTAAGAATGAAGAATTTTTTCATTTTATTTTGATCCTTTTTCCAACTCAGTTTCACTTTTTGGTTTCGTGAGACTCAAGTAGAGGACAGCTATTTGTAATACGTAAATAAGTACAGGAATAATTATCCTATTTCCCATAATCTGTACACCAAAAATCAAGGCCGCAATAACAATGAATACTTTGCCAATAACCATCATTATTATGTTGCCCTTATCGACTTCGGCTCCATCGGCGGCATTGTGAGTTAGGTCATTTACAACACTTACTAACATCCATTGATTTAGGCATGCAGCGACAAAAACCGTGATCATGACATAGAATTCGGCCATAGATCTGGCCATGTAATAGGAAGCTATAAGGAGGATGGTCGAGAAGAAAATGTATTTGCGAAAATCAATTTTTGCGCCTGTATGCATAGTAGACCATCAAGAAAAGCATTCCACCAATAATGGAGAGGAAAGTTAAAACTGCCTGGGTCTTTGTTAATATATGCATTTTTTCCAATTGCATAGACCCCCATACGGTAATAAAGATCGTCGACGGTAGGCTCATGGCAATTCCCATGATTTGCACCCATTTTTTATTGAACATGATGGACCTCAAAACGAAAAAGGCCCGGAAACCCGGGCCCTTTTATTTAAAACTGTTGTGTAGTCTATTTTGAGATGTTTTTTGTTTCAAGCTTCGGTGAGAAAAATCCTGCTTTTGAGTTATCTACTTCTTTTGGTTTATTGCTATTATTAACAATAACCGGTGGGTTAGCAGTTTCAGGCTTTAAGCCGTCTTCTATTATTTTTTTGCTGGCAGCGAGTTGTTTATCATCCAGGCGGTTCATACCAATTGAGTGAGCAACAATTGAGCCTTCTTCATCAACACAAGATTTAATCGAATTAATATGAATGTACTGCATGCCCATGCTGTCGAATGCGAGAAAGAAGTCTCCATCGCAATTAAGTTTTTGCAGATCCGATTCCTTTACCTTGTTGAAAAATTCATTCACTTCTTTTGACATCGTTCCAAGATTGATGACTGCTCTTGGATTTTCATGAACGTATTTAATAGAAAGACGTCCTGAAATTTCTCTGTATTTTTTTAACTCAAGAACTTTAGGCTTTACCGCAATAGCATTGTAGTCAGCATAAGAAAGAGCTGGAAGTAGAAGAACAACGGCTAATAGAGTTTTCATAAAGTCCCCTCGGTTGAAAAATAAAAAGTAATTGCTGTTGAGAAATGCATCAGACGTGCCATCGTAAAAGATGTTTAATTCAAAAGCTTTAGAGACGTGGAGCCTGACTAACTTTTTGACAGGTAAAAATTATCTGTTCAATTTATAGACAATTAGCGACGACGGGAAACTCGTCTTTCGTAAAGAGCTGTCAGACGGTTTTGAATGACATCTGGATTGGGATAATCGTTAGCGATTGAGTAATAAATATCGTAAGCCATTTTTAAATTTTCAGTGGACTCATAGATATTCGCTACAAGAAATTTGGCCTGAACAATATACTCTTTTTTGGTTTCGCGCTTAAGATACTCTGACCAAACGAAAAGGGCCTTGTTGTAATCTTTCTTTTCGAAATAAACTAAACCAAGATAATAAAACGAACGAACAAAATATTCGTGATTCGGATCCGTTTGAATTTTTGTCAATTGTGCAATGGCATTGTCCGTATCATTTAAATAGTAATAGGCGAGGGCAATCTGCAATTGGAAAAAATCATACTTTTTTAGCTTTGGTGTGAACTCCGAAAGCTTTGTGTAGTTCTTAATCGCGTCTTTATAGTTTTTTCTATAATTGAAATTTATATCAGCGAGCTTTTCTTCTGTTTTAATAAGCCAAAGAGGATCTTCGGTAAGATCTTTAACTTCATTATAGTAATAAACAGCCTTGCTATATTCCCCAAGATAAATGGAATAAAGTTCACCCAATTGGTAACAAATTTTTAAGCGTAGTTCTGGTCCAGGATTACTCTTAAGAATATCCTCATAAAGAAAGGCTGCTTTATTATATTTTTGATCTGTGATGTAGTTTTGAGCATCGATGATCTTACGGTTTATCGGTGGTGTAAAATCACACGCTGAAATGAGAACTGCAGCTATGAAAAGACTTAACCACTTTACCATGAGCTCACCTTAGTAATTGAAATTGGCTGATCTCTTTGTAACAGCAAATTCGGTGATTTTAAATTCGGCAATTTGTTCAATCCAGAAAGGGTCGTTAGAAAGAATTTGTTCAAGTTCTGTGCGATCCATTTCCGTGGCTAAAAGAATTCCGCCGTCTCTTGGATTTTTGGGGCCGGATGCAACCAGCACACCCTTAGCATAGTACACATCTAAAAAAGAGCGATGAGCTTCGAGATATTTCTCTACTTCGCTCATCGCTTTTTTATAAGTTAGTTCAATAATAAACATTATTCAGCTGATGGAGTTTCTGTGCCTTCTCCACCTGAAATGGCTTCTAAATCCTCATCAGGATCAATAATCTTCTCAACAGCTACAACTGATTCTCCTTCTTTAAGTTTAATCAGACGTACACCTTGAGTTGTTCTACCCATTAGAGAAATACCAGAAATTTTAGTTCTGATTACCTGACCTTTATCTGAGATAATCATCAAGTCATCTTTATCTGTAACCGGCTTAATATCGATAATGTCACCGTTCTTCTCAGTTAATCTCATCGCCAGAATACCCTTACCACCGCGTGATTGTTTGCGGTATTCAGATACGCTTGTGCGTTTTCCGTAACCTTGAGAAGTTACTGAAAGAATTTCAACAGAGTCGTCGATAATTTCCATACCGATAATTTTTTCGTCATCAGTAAGTTCAATTCCTTTTACACCTTGAGAGACGCGGCCAAGTGGACGAGCATCTGTTTCAGCGAAGCGAATGATTTTTCCTGATGAAGAACACAATAGAACATCTTTCTTACCATCTGTGATTTTGACAGAAAGTAGATTGTCTCCATCAATGATCTTAATTGCTGTCAGACCAGATTGACGGATGTTTTTGTATTCAGAAAGTTCAGATTTTTTCACGATCCCGCGTTCAGTAGCGATCATGAGGTATTTTCCTTCATAATCATCTGGAGCAATCATGATGTTTTTAACAGTTTCTCCACCTGGAATCTGAATCAAATTGACGATATTTCGTCCTTTTGTCGTACGGTTTCCTTCTGGAATATTGTAAACCTTAATAGAGAACACTTGACCCTTATTCGTAAAGACGAACAGAGTAGAGTGAGTGTTTGCCGTGAAGATAGATGTGTAGAAATCATCATCTGCACCATCAGCACCTTTTACACCAGTACCCCCACGTTTTTGCGTACGGTATGTATCCATCGCCATACGTTTTACATAACCTTTGTGAGTAATTGTAACGATGACGTCTTCTTGTTTAACAAGATCTTCCATGTGGATTTCATCAGCTTTCGCGATGATTTCGGTTCTTCTCTTGTCGCCGAAGTTTTCAAGAATTTCTTGGAATTCAGCTCTGATGATTCCTGTAATTTCCTCATCACTTCCTAGAATACCTTCAAGGCGAGCAATCTCTTTCATAATATCATTGTAGTCTTTAACAATTTTGTCGCGCTCTAGACCTGTTAAGCGTTGCAGTCTCATATCGAGAATTGCTTGCGCTTGAATTTCAGAAAGGCTGTAAGTCCCCATCAAGTTAGTTTTCGCTTGAACTGGACCTTCTGCTTTCTTAATTAGTTCAACGATAGCGTCGATGTTTTCAACGGCAATCTTCAAACCTTCTAAAATATGTGCACGTTCTTTTGCTTTCTTCAGTTCGTAAACTGTTCTTCTGATTACAACTTCACGTCTGTGATCAATGAAGAATGAAAGTTGTTCTTTCAGGTTAAGAATTCTTGGAGAACCGTTAACGATTGAAAGGAAAATGATACCGAATGAAGTTTGAAGCGGAGTCGCTTTATAAAGTTTGTTAATAATAACAGTCGCGATTTCACCTTTCTTCAGATCGATGACGATACGAATACCTTCACGAGAAGATTCGTCGCGGATATCAGAGATACCTGTGATTTCTTTTTCATTAACAAGCTCTGCGATTCTTTCAATCAACTTCGCTTTGTTTACTTGGTATGGAAGCTCCGTGATGATGATGCTGTCGCGGTCTTTTTTAGCATTATGTTCAACATCGATCTTCGCTCTGATTTGCAGAACACCTTTACCAGTGTGGTACGCAGAACGAATTCCTTCTGTTCCGTGAATAGCACCAGCAGTAGGGAAGTCCGGCCCAGGAATAACTTTCATCAAGTCATCAATCGTTGTCGCAGGATTATCGATCAACATCAATAGACCTGTCGTCACTTCAGTTAAGTTGTGAGGAGGAATATTGGTTGCCATACCTACAGCGATCCCTGAAGAACCGTTGATCAAAAGGTTTGGAATTTTTGTCGGAAGTACAGATGGCTCAACTAGAGAGTCATCGTAGTTCGGCTGCCAGTCGACAGTTTCTTTATCAAGATCTGCCATCATTTCTTCCGAAATCTTTTTCATTCTGATTTCGGTATAACGCATGGCTGCTGCACTATCACCATCAATTGAACCAAAGTTCCCTTGACCATCGACGAGTGGATATCTCATTGAGAAATCCTGAGCAAGACGAACGATAGCACCGTAAACAGCAGAGTCACCGTGTGGGTGGTACTTACCGATGATATCACCAACAACTCTCGCTGATTTCAAGAATGGTTTATTGTGATAGTTATTAAGTGAATCCATCGCATAAAGTACACGACGGTGAACTGGTTTCATCCCGTCACGAACATCTGGAAGCGCACGACCGACGATAACAGACATCGCGTAGTCGAGGTAACAGCTTTTCATTTCATCTTGAATGACAACCGGAGAGATATTTCCGTGATTAATGTTGTTGTTTTCTTCTGACATATATTTTTACCTTTCCCTGGAATTCTTAAATATCTAGATTACGAGCGTTCAATGCGTTTTCTTCAACGAACTTTCTTCTTGGTTCAACCTGATCACCCATGAGGATTGTAAAGACTTGGTCAGTTTCAACTGTGTCTTCGATTGTTACCTGAAGAAGCGTGCGGTTAGCTGGGTTCATAGTTGTTTCCCAAAGTTGCTCTGGGTTCATTTCTCCTAGTCCCTTATAACGTTGAATGTAAGCGCCTTGTTTACCATCCTGGATAACAAATTCAGCGAAAGAAGTAAGAGAAGTAAATTCTCTCGTATCTTTTTCACGTTCAATTTTGAAAGTAGCTTTACTGTATTTCTTAATCCCATCGTAACTGTTCACTAGATCAGCGTATTCTGGTGATCTCATAAATGACGGCGAAATTTTGAATTTCTTCGTTCTCGAAGCCGTTTTAATAACAAGACGAAGTGAGCAAGCTTTTGTTTCAGGCTCTTCTTCAACTGTGATGCCGTAATATTTCAGAGTCTGAGTTTCTAGTGGTTTGAAGTAAGCCAGGATTTTCTTAACTTCCTCTTCAACCTTCGCTTTATTGGTCATGTCTTCTGCGCGAAGAGAGCAGTCTTCAATAAGCTTTCTCAAAAGATCTGAATCGTAATGAGTGTCATAGTAAGAAAGATTCTTTCTATACATGTTTTCTTTATTGATTAGTGACTTCGCCATTTCGCCAGAAACTGGTTCACCATTGATACTAATTTTTGAATCATCAGTAGCATTGTTGATGAGATATTCCTCAAGACGCTTGTCATCTTTTAAATACGTCTCCATTTTCCCTTTTTTATATTTATAAAGAGGTGGCTGAGCGATGTAGATATAACCTTTCTCAATCAACTCAGGGAATTGACGATAGAGAAGTGTCAAAAGAAGAGTTCTAATGTGAGAACCATCGACGTCCGCATCGGTCATGATAACGATTTTATGGTAGCGAAGTTTAGCAATATTAAATGAATCTTTACCAATACCAGTACCGATGGCCTGAATAAAGTTTTTAATCTCTTCAGAAGCGAGCATTTTTTCATAACGTGCTTTTTCAACGTTAAGAATTTTACCTTTCAATGGAAGAACTGCTTGTACTCTGCGATCGCGGCCTTGTTTTGCTGACCCGCCCGCAGAGTCCCCTTCTACGATGTATAGTTCACATTGTGCTGGATCCGATTCCTGACAGTCTGCCATTTTTCCTGGAAGACCTGAGAATTCAAGAACGTTTTTACGACGTGTAAGTTCACGCGCACGTCTTGCAGCTTCTCTTGCCGCAGCAGCATCAACCGATTTCTTGATAACCATTTTTCCGATTTCCGGATTTTCTTCAAGGAAAGTTTTGAAAGATTCACCGACAAGTGAATTCACAATACCTTCAACTTCAGAGTTACCAAGTTTAGATTTTGTCTGACCTTCGAATTGAGGTTCTTTCAATTTAACAGAAACAACCGCAGTCAAACCTTCGCGCATATCATCGCCCGTAAGAGCAATTTTGATATTCTTCAAAAGGTTGTTGTCTTTAGCGTAGTTATTCAGAACGCGAGTAAGAGCTGTTTTAAAACCAGAAACGTGAGTTCCACCTTCTGGAGTAGAGATGTTGTTGGCGTATGAAGTAATGACTTCGTTGTACGAGTCAGTCCATTGCATTGCAATTTCAGCTTCGTAATCATCTTTTGTCTGAACGAAGTAAATCACTTTTTTGTGAATCGGAGCCTTCGCTCTGTTCAAATAGTTTACGAATTCAGAAATCCCACCTTCAAAATAGAAAACGTCATTTTTCTCTGAACGTTCATCTTTCAAAGTAATTTTCAATCCGCGGTTAAGGAAGGCCATCTCGCGGAAACGGTTTGCAAGAGTATCGTAGTTGAATTCGTGGAATTCAAAAATTTCGTTATCAGGTTTAAAAGTAACTTTCGTTCCTGTTTCTTTTGGATTTTCAAGAACACCGATTTCTTTAATTTTGTCAGTGGCTTTACCGTGATCAAAATTAAGCTCGTGAAGTTTTCCGTATTTTTTAATTTCAAGTTTTACCCATTTTGAAAGGGCGTTTACAACCGCAGCACCTACACCGTGAAGACCACCGGAAACTTTATAAGCTCCACCTTCTTCGTTAAACTTTCCACCTGCGTGCAGTTTTGTATAGGCAAGTTCAGCACCTGAAATTCCTTCAGTAGGGTGGATATCTGTAGGGATACCACGACCATTATCTGTTACTGAAACTGAGTTATCGATGTGAATAACTACGTTGATATCTGTACAATAGCCAGCAAGCGCCTCATCGACAGAGTTATCAACAATTTCATAAACACAGTGGTGAAGACCACGAACACCAGTATCACCGATGTACATACCAGGACGCTTTCTTACGGCATCAAGTCCTTCAAGAACTTTGATCTGATTGGAACCATACTCAGTGTTTACTTTCGAAATTGATTCGGGTTGATTGTTTTCCAAAACTATTCTCCTCTTAATTAAATCCATTTTTTGAGAGAGAAGCTTTAGTGAATGACAGAGCCGCCTTTGATGAAAATCATGTTGGCCCCGCTGATTCGGTCTAATTCTTCCTTAAATTTTTCGTTGGCCGTAGTTATCAAAACTTGAAATTCACGTTTTTCTAAATACTCAACTAGTCTTCGCCATCGATGCTGATCTAGCTCGCCTGAGACGTCATCAATGAGTACGATGGGGAAGGACATATATTTATACCGAAAAAGCTCTATATAGGCAAATAAGAGGCTTAAATAACTCATTTTTTGCTGACCTAAAGAACAGAAATCGAACGAATTTAAACCGTCAAAAAGAAGCACGTAGTCATCTTTGTGTGGACCGTACGAAGTATGGCCTCTTTCGCAATCAGTTTCCAGGTTGTTAAGAAAAACTTTTTGCACATTGGCTGCTGATAAACCAATAATGCGCGAATCGAGACTCATTTGAAGATTGTGCTTCTCGGAAAAGATTTGTTGAAAAGTTTGTCCGATATAAGGCTCAATCTCTTTCAAAAAATCGATTCTACGGGCTGTAAGCGCCACGCTGAGGGCAGAAAGCTCTCCATCTGAGGCCAAGATCTGTTCTTTGAACTTTGAAGGCTTTTTAGACAAGAGCGCGTTTCTGAATCTAATGGCCTGTGTGTATTTGCTCAAATTCTTTTTGTACTGATCATCCAACTGCGAAAGAAAGTAATCAATCCATTCTCGTCTATCAGAAGCACTATTGTGAAATCCGTAGGAATCAAACGGATTAATAAAAACAACTTTGATATCAAGGCGTCGCTTTATAGGTGCTCCATCTAAAAACCAAAAAATTGAATCGTTGGTCATCTTGCTGGAGTAGCTGTGTTTTTGATGTTGATCATCTTCAAGCACTGAAGAAAATATTATTTCAGGTTTTTCACCATCAATGCTCAAGAATTGTGGAAAACTCGTATTTTTACGAAAAGATTTTTTAGTCGCTAAGACGTGAATGGCTTCTAAGATATTCGTCTTACCATTTCCATTCTCACCAAGTATGCAATTGATACCATTTGTGAAAGTGAGAATGTCCGGGTTTAAATTTCTAAAATTCGTTACCTGGAGTTTAGAAATTTTATAAGAGTTCATTCTATAATTTAAGCGGCATCACGATACAAAGATAATTTTGATTCTTTGAAGATTTAATCGCTACCGGGCTCAACTCATTGTTGAATTCCATGCGTACTTCTTCATCGCCGAAAATTGATAGCGTATCTAATAAAAATTTAGCATTGAATCCAATTTCAAATTCTTTACCAGAATAATGAATATTGATTTTTTCTTGAGCATCACCAAGAGAAGGGTGGTTAGCTACAACAGTCATCTCATTTTCTTTTAAAATGAGTTTTACGCCGTTAGATCTTTCATTGGCCATGATTTTAATTCTTCTCACAGCATTCAAGAAAGCATTGCGATCGATATCAGCAAAGAAAGAAGTCTTCTTAGGAATAACGGCTTGGTATTTTAAATATTCTTTCGCGATTAATCTGATAGCCAGCAAATAAGTATTATTAGCGTTCAAATAAATGAAAGATTCATCTACTGAAATGCTGATTTCTTTATCAGGATATGTTTCAGCAATTTTCTTTAATTCAGCGACACCTTTCTTTGGAATAATAATTCCATTGATAAGAGCTTCAATTTTGCTGTTTGAAAGTTCTGTTTCAACTAATGAAAGTCTGTATCCGTCTGTTGCAACAGATCTTAGCTTTCCATCAACTTCCTGCAGATAGATCCCGTTAAGGAATAATCTTGTTTCATCATTTGAAATAGCATGTGAAGTCTTGTTGATGATTTCTAGTATTTGATTTGAATTCAATTTGAATTCATTTCCATTAGTCCCGAATTGTAGATGTGGAAATTCTTCACTTGTATAAATCAATAGAGTGAAATTGATATTGTCACAAGTAAGCTTAAGACTGTTTGAACCTTCTGGTAGTTCAATTGTTAATTCTTTATCAGGAAGTTCTTTGACGATATCAAATATATTTTTGGCATTTACACAAAATGTACCAGCTTTTTCCACAAAACATGGAGTAGTGAGTTTTGCTGAGACTTCTAAATCAGTTGCAGTCATTTCGATTTTATTCTCGTAAGCCTGAATCTGAATAAAGTTTAGAATAAGTCTCGTATTCTTCTTGTCTACGACACTAAGAATTTTAGTAAGAGTTTCTTTCAACTCAGCTACAGATATTTTGACTAGCATAGATATTTTCCAATTAATTGATTGCCTATATTTATCTTTATCGAGAAGTGAAATCAAGCTTCGCTGAGTCCTGTCTACGATGAAGTTAAGGTAGGTTTCTTTCTCTTATATATTTATTAATTATTAATACTTTTATTATTACACTGTGGATAAGTGGATAATATACAAAAGTTTCATCATTTCATAAGCTTAAGTTTTTTATTTATATGGAAAAAAACTAATAACTTTTTTAAATGGGTCATCCCTGGACGTATATTCTTTTATTATCCCATCACTTTTATGAATCAATCACATTCTATCCACGGCCTTTTCACATAACTTCTTAGATTGCTATTTCGGACCACTTTTTTGGGCCAAGCAATATTGTTTATCCACATCATTATCAACATTGTGGAAAACTTTTTGTGGATAACTTATTCTTCGCACTTATTCTTTTCCACAATGGGTAAAAGTTCAAGTTATCGGGCCTTTAATTCACTTCGTTGTGGAAAACCATGTGAATAGGCCGTGGAAAGGCCGTGGATAAAAGACATAAAAAAAGGGCCCCTAAGAGCCCTTTATCCACAAAATGTGTAAAACACCTTGTTATAAATTTGATTCAATCGCATTGATGTCTTTTGAAAGGGTAGAGTCCAATTTTACTTTTTCAGCAATTGTATTTACCGCATGAATGACTGAAGAGTGATCTCTGCCGCCGAAGAACGCGCCAATCTCTTGTTGTTTGGCATTGACCACTTTACGGGCCAAATACATGGCAATATGGCGGGCTTTAGTGATGTCCTGACTTCTGCCTTTAGATTTTAAATCTGCAAGCGGAATGCGGAAATATTGAGCTGTAGCCTTTGCTACATGTTCAATCGTAATTTCTTTTTCGTCTTCACTGTTTGGAAGCATCAGTTGCTCTTTAACGAGGTCAACTTCAATTTCCACGTTCATCAATTCACTGACAGCTTTAAGGCGCACAAGCGAGCCTTCTAGTTCACGAATATTCGTTTTAATTCTTGAAGCAATCAACGTCAGAACATCTTCTGTTACATAGAGATCGAGGGCTTCCATTTTGCGACGAAGAATAGCAATTCGTGTCTCTAGATCTGGTGGTTGAATATCAACAACCAATCCCCATTGAAGCCTAGATTTAATTCTTTCCGAAATACCGGTAATTTCCTTCGGATTTTTATCTGAAGTGAAGATGAGTTGCTTTCCTTTATTATGCATTTCATTGAACACATGAAAGAACTGATCCTGAGTCGCTTCTTTATTTTTTAGTTCATGAACGTCATCGATCATTAGAACATCAATTTTCTCGGTGTATTTTTTTACGAAATCATTGATACGGTTGTTTTTCATCAACGTAATCATTTCTTCCATAAAATCGCGCGCAGTAATCAAACAGACAGTAAGATTTGGATGTCTGTCATTAATTTCATTGGCGACAGCATGGAGTAGGTGAGTTTTACCTAACCCAGAATTACTGTGCACATATATAGAAGGATATTTTCCGTTTTTACCTGGAGTTTGAGCGACAGCTTTTGCTGCTGCTTGGGCCATGTTATTTGTGGGACCAACGATAAAATTTTCGAACGTTTTACTTCTATCTATAATGATGCCCGAATTGTTCGGGTTCATGTGCTCTATATATTGAGCTTGTGCCTTCGCCGCTAAGTCGTCACGAGTAGGGGTTAAGGAAAGAGTAAATTTCACATCATTAAAAGATTTATTGGGAGAAGCGGCCGATAAAGCTTGTTGAGGCACCGATTCCATCTGATCTTTGCTGTCGATCAGAATTTCAAATTGGATGCCCAAAACGTTTTGCAGGGCCTTCGCGATCTCATCTTTAAAGATTTCTACAGACTTCTTTATAAAGGAAGTCTTCACCATAAATTGAACCGAGGATTCATTAATCGCCTTAAGTTCAAGATTATTTTCAAAATACGTTTTGTACTTTAATTCAGGAACCAAAGTTTTCAAATGGTTCAAAACTTCCTGATTTATAGTACTTAGCTCTTCATCCGGAAAGGCTTGATCGCTTTTCTGGTCAAAATTGCTAGTTAAATTTGGGTTGAAAGTAGTACTGAATGAGCTAGAATTTGAAGTCTTGTTGCCAACTTTTAAAAAATGATCGAACGGAAAATCATTAGCCATTTAGTGCTCCGAAAGTCTTGCCAATTGTGAGAGACCAAAAGATGTAGCATGGCCCAAAAGTTAATAGCAACAAAACACTATTTCACATTTTCTTACACGTGACGCGGCCTGTTTTGCATCGAATTAACGTTGACCTTTCACGAAAGAAAATATAACAGTATCACTTCAAATTATTTTTAATGCTTTTATAGAGGATAGCTGAGATGAGCAAAAGAACGTGGCAACCAAAAAAACTAAAAAGATTAAGAGTACATGGATTCCTTAAGAGAATGGCTTCTCCAGGTGGAAGAAATGTAATTAAAGCTAGAAGAGCTAAAGGTAGAGCAAAACTTACTGTATCTTCAAGCACTAAGTAATAGCATATGGCCGAGAGTGGCTCTGGAAATTTTGATAAAAAGTTCCGTCTCCTCTCGGCCAGCGATTTTTCTGAGCTTAAAGTCGACTCGCTTTCGTATAAAAAGCCTTCGTTAATCATCTATTATAAGAAAAATCCGTACAATCAAACGCGTATCGGTTTAAGTGTTACCAAGAAACTTGGTAAGGCGCACGATCGCAATCGTCTCAAACGCCTCATTCGAGAATATTTTCGTCATTCACCTTATAAATTTTTAGGGGCAGACATTCTTTTTGTTGTTTCGTGGAATCGCTCTCTGGTAAATGAAAGCCAGGAAGTAAAAGAGCAAACCTTATTAAAAAACCTGGAAGAATTTTTTGTCTATCTGGAAGGTCTTGTTCGTAAACATCAATGAAGAAAATTTTCATTCTCCTTATTCGCTTTTATCAATATTTCATTTCTCCCTTATTGGGTCCGAAGTGCCGTTATTATCCAACGTGTTCAGAATATTCAAAAGAGTGCTTTCAAAAGTTTCCAATCCCTCGTGCAATATGGTATTCATCCGGACGTATATTAAGATGTCATCCATTCTGCGAAGGCGGGCACGATCCCGTTCCTAAGCAGTAATAATTTTTCGGAGTACTTTTCATGTTTAATTCTGATCAAAGACGCGCATTTCTTGCGGTTGTTCTCTCTGGTATCGTTCTTTTTGGATGGCAATATTATTTTGCTCCAAAAAATAACGAAAACACTCTGAAGACAACTGTTAAGCAAGAGCAATCTGTTAAAACGGAAACAGCTTCAGCTGCGTCTACTACTGCTCAATCGGCAACAGCGCCGGCTGCTCTTGGTACAAGTACGGCTTCACCTGAGACGGCACCTGCAGCTTTAACTGCATACACTTTGAAAAACAAAGATTATGAAATTAAATTAAATAATGATCTTTCAGTAGCTGAAATGAAAAATCCTAATTCTGTTTTTAGTTTCAATTCATTGACAGAATCTGCTCTTCCTCTTCGCATTCAAATTGTCCCTGAAAACGGTGCACCTACAGATGTTCTCTTCACTGTTAAACAAGAGGGCGACAATAAAATTACAGGTACAAATTCAACTCTAGGTGTGAATTTCACAGCGACAGTTCTTGAAAATGGAAAAGTTGATTTTAATTTAAAATCTGACCGTGCTTATAAATACCGTTTCGTATTCGACGCCAAAGCAAAGAAGCTAGATAATGGACAGGTTCGTCAGTTTGCCATTTATGGTAATGATGTAAAACACATTACTGTAGATTCAAACAAAGATGGCGACGGTAACTTTAAATGGTTGGGAGTTGATTTCAACTACCATTTATTTGCTGTTGTTTTCAAAGATAAAATTGCTGCTAAATATAAGACTGTTGAATCAGGCCAATTGTTTTTCGAATTGCCTAATGCCACTCAGGATTTGAAATTTGATTTTGTTTTCACTAAGAAAAACTACGATACGCTTATTGGTTTAGGTGACAACCTTCACCTTGCTGTAGACTTCGGTTTTTTCGCTGTCCTTGCTGTGCCTATTCTTCGTGGACTTCAATTTATTTACAAATACATCCCGAACTACGGTATCGCGATTATTCTTCTTACGATTCTTATTCGTTTGATTACTTTCCCTCTTCAGTACAAGTCTTTCAAAAGCATGAAGAAAATGCAGTTGATTCAACCTGAACTGCAAAAAATTAAAGATAAATACAAAGACGAACCTCAAAGAATGCAAAAAGAGACTATGGAACTCTTCAAGAAAGCTGGCGCAAATCCACTTTCTGGATGTCTTCCACTTCTTCTTCAAATGCCATTTTTCTTTGCTATTTATCGCGTTCTTTATAGCGCGGTTGAACTAGTAGGCGCACCGTTTGCTGGATGGATTCACGATCTTTCTATTCACGATCCATTCTATGTTCTTCCAATTCTTATGGGGATTGCGATGCTTGCTCAACAGAAGCTGACTCCGCAAACTTCTGTGGATCCTACACAACAAAAAATTATGCTTCTAATGCCTGTGATTTTCGCTTTCATTATGAAGTCTTTACCGGCCGGTCTAGTTCTTTATATTTTTGTATCGACTGTTGTTGGTATCCTTCAACAGGCCCTTGTATACAAGATGGCCGACTAAGAATGAATTATGAGTTTTTATACTGACGAATCGCCGATCATTGCCTGCAGTACTGGAACTACTTCCAATACTGCAATTGCAGTGATCCGGTTGTCAGGTTTCAAGGATCTTCTCTCACTTCAGCCTTATTTTTCATTTAACCTCTCTAAAACGAAAAAAAGATATTCACACCTGACAAATTTTAAAAACGGGGAGCAGATCCTCGACAATGGTCTTTTGGTTTTCTTTCCTGAAGGGGAAAGTTACACCGGTGAAAATGTTCTCGAGCTTTCAGTTCACGGGAATCTTCTCAACGTCGACCGCTTGATGAAGCTTTTTATTGAAGGGGCTGGCTTTAGGGCTGCCGGAGCAGGGGAGTTCACGTATCGCGCCTTAAAAAATAAAAAATTGAGTCTATCACAGGTCGAAGGGCTCGACATGTTACTCAATGCCAGCAGCAACCTGATGCTCTCGCAAGGTTTGGATATACTCCAGGGTGAATTGCACTCTCAATACCTGGCCCTTTACGATGCTTTCTTAAAATTAAAGGCAGCCGTTGAGCTTTCGATCGATTTTTCAGAGGACGTTGGTGAAGAAGAATCACAAAAATTGTTCCAAGATTCGTTTGATCGCTTTTCAAAATTGCTGAATGCTCTTCATTCCCGCACTCAGGGCAATGTGTCTTCTCTTTTATCGCCTGAAGTGGTCCTGGTAGGGCAGACCAATGCCGGTAAAAGCTCTTTGTTTAATCTTTTAGTGAAACAGAACCGTTCCATTGTTTCCAATATCGCTGGGACCACCCGCGATTATATTTCTGAAGTCATTCATATTGATGGGACCAACTACAAATTGGTCGATACGGCCGGTATTCGTGAGTCTTCTGATGTCATTGAAAACATCGGAATCGACCGCGCTTTTGAAATTTTAAACCGATCTTTTTTTAAAATTTTAATCATCAATCCTTTTGAAACAAATCCAGAATATTTGCAAAAATTGAGTGGAGTAAATTTTGATCTTTTAATTATTTCTCACTCTGATAAATCCAATTTTTCATTGGAGAATTCGAAATTAAATTTAAAAAATATTGTTGCAAAAAATGTTGTGAGTGCAAGTTTTGAAACTGGTTCTATAGGACCAATTTCATCTCCATTTGCATCCGGTCCTATGGGACCACTTTCGGATTTTGGTCCTATGGGACCACTTGCTGGTTCTATGGGGGCACTTTCAAAAAGTGGTTCTATAGAACCACTAAAACCATCTGCCCCTATAGAACCAAATTTACAGAAAAAGAGTGGTCCTATAGAACCAGGTCCGACGGGAAAGGCCAGTTCAGCAGTCAATACAATTGACGAATATATAAACAACCAAATTAGTCAGAAATTCAAAAATTTCACGTCTAACAACCCGATATTACTAGAGAGACATCGTCAGGTAATCAATAGTCTTTATTTGAAAAAGGAAGAGTTTTCTAATAAAATCAACGGGATAGGTGATGTCGCGATACTTTCTTCTGAGGTGAATATTTTTGCTAATTACCTTAGTGAGCTAATTGGGATCGTTTCTCCTGAGGATGTACTTAATTCAATCTTTTCAAATTTCTGTATTGGGAAATAGCATTTTTTGAAAATTTATAATACTTTTCCAAAAAAGTTCCACGTAGAACAAAAAATTATATGAAAAATACTTTCGACATTATCATCATTGGCGGCGGTCACGCCGGATCCGAAGCCGCATGGATTTCTTCCCAGTTTGGGTTGCGCGTGGGTCTTATCTCATCTCCAAACGCGGGTCTCGCTTCCGCTCCTTGTAATCCGGCCATTGGCGGAGTAGGGAAAGGCCAGGTCGTTCGAGAGATAGATGCTCTTGGCGGACTGATGGGAATCATCGCGGACAGAGCGGGAATTCAGTACCGCACGTTGAATGAGTCAAAGGGATTTGCTGTGCAGTCGACTCGAGTCCAAGTGGACAAAGAGCTTTACACCAAGACGGCTGAAGAACTTCTTTCATCTATTCCCAACCTCACGATCATTCGAGAGATGGTTCGTTCTGTTTCGAAGACTGAAAATTTGTTCTCAGTGGAAACGGAAGCGGGCTCTATCCTTGAAGCGCAAAAAATTGTGGTAACGACTGGTACATTTCTCAATGGCAAACTTCATACGGGCGAAGAGCAGAAAGCTGGCGGAAGAGTAGAGTGCAAAGAGTCTGTTGGACTTAATCAGCTCTTTCAAGAAATAAAAACCCTTCCCAATAGATTTAAAACGGGAACTCCACCGAGATTGGATCGAAATACAATAGACTTCTCTCAAATGGAACCGCAGGAAAGTGATTCCACTACCAGAAACTTTCATTCGATGAATTCACCGTTTTCAAGGGCCGTAAAACAAGTCTCTTGTTATCTAACGAAGACGAATTCACAAACTTTGGGCATTATTCGCGCTAATAAAGAGCGCTCACCAATATTTAATGGGCAAATCAAGGGAATTGGACCTCGTTATTGTCCATCCATTGAGGATAAAGCTTTCCGATACACAGAAAAAGACGTTCATCACGTCTTCATAGAGCCCGAAGGACTGGATATTGATTCCATTTATCCAAATGGCGTGTCTACTTCTTTACCAAAAGACGTTCAAGAAGCTTTCGTTAGAACTATTAAAGGACTCGAAAGCGTAAAAATCCTCGTTCACGGCTACGCCGTTGAGTACGATGTCGTAGACACTTCTCAGTTAAATCGCTCAATGGAGTATTCAGCCATTCCGGGATTGTATTTTGCTGGCCAGGTTTGCGGAACTTCTGGCTATGAAGAGGCTGCTGGGCAAGGAATTATTGCAGGAATTAACGCTTCTTTGGCTTTTTTGGGTCAAGAACCGTTGGTTTTAGATAGAAATGATTCTTATATTGGAGTCATGATCGAAGATCTTGTGACAAACAAGAGAGATGAGCCTTATAGGTTGTTTACAGCGAGATCTGAAAACAGACTTTACGTGCGCGAAGATAACACTATTTCTCGCATGAGAAAGTATAGAAGAATGCTAAATCTGAGCTCAGACCTTGATGAATACCAGGAACTCTTCCTTGAGCAAGTAGAATTGCTTGAAAATCTGGTTGCCAGCACTATGTTTTACTCTACGGGCGAGAATAGAGCGTATTTTGCACAAAAGAACTATGGACCACTTGAAAACAACATCAGTTTTAAGGAATTACTTAAAAGACCAGACAATAATCCAGTTTTTGTGCTGGAAGAAGAAACAAAGAGACTCGGCGTTCTCTTCGACCTTGATGTAATCCGGACAGTGGCAATCGCCACTAAATATGAAGGTTATATCGATAGGGCAGTAGTCGAAACTGAACGTATCAATCGTTTGGGTCGCAAGAGAATAAACTGGGAAAGCTTAGCAGACTCGAAAAATATATCTTACGAGTGCAAATTAAGAATCAAACAAATCAGGCCGGAAACTTTCGGTCAATTGCAAAGGATCGAAGGAATCAGACCCGCGACCTTGGCATACGTAGCAGGAAACCTCGTTTAATGAAAGAATTTAGCAAAAAGTACCTTGATCTATTGACCGGTGAATTTGCCGGAATAAATCTCACTCGCATTACAGATCCTGAAGAATTTTACCAAAAACAAATTGTCGATTCAGTTCTCCCTGAAACAGAGAGTAAAGTTTTTAAAAACGCTTTAGAAAAAACGAAACTTCTAGTGGACGTAGGATTCGGCGGAGGTTTCCCCATTCTCCCGCTTGCCTTCAATAACCCGGACAAAAATTTTATTGGATTTGAAGCCCGCGCAAAGAAAGCCCTGGTTGTTCAAAAAATCGCCGGGTACTTGGGTCTAAAAAACGTTAAGCTAAAACATCAACGCTTAGAGACAGTGGACTTTGATCTCGATACTGTCATTACCTTTAAGGGTGTAGGCAAGGTGTCTGATTACCTTCCACTTTTAAGAACGAGCAAAACTCTGTACGTCTTTTTTTATAAAGGGCCTAATTTTTACGAACTAGAAGATATAGAGGACATGCTTGAAACAGATTGGGAACTAATCGAGGAAAAAGCCTTTGATGTTCCAGGAACTGAAGGTCGCTTGCTTCTAGGCTTCAAAAATAGAAAAGTTCTACGTGGAACAATTCAGACTGAAAAAATTATTAAATTTTCTGAGTTACTTTGATAGAAAAAATCTGTATAAAATAGAAATCACATACACACGAGAGGAATTCTAAATGGCTAAAATTATAGCGATGATGAACCAAAAAGGTGGGGTAGGAAAAACCACTTCTTCAGTTAATCTTGCAGCGTGTCTAGCAGTAGCTGAGAAAAGAACTCTACTAATTGATCTTGACCCACAAGGCAACGGTAGTATTTCTATTGGCCTAGCGAAAGAAACATTTGCTCAAAAAAATATTTACCACGCTTTGATCGGACAAATTCCTATTAAGGAAGCGATCTATCACTCAGAACTTCCCTGTTTTGATATCTGCCCATCTGATAACAATCTTGCCGGCGCAGAAATTGAACTCGTAAGCTTAATTGCTCGCGAATCAAAATTGAAAAATGCTTTCAGAACAATCGAAAAAGATTACGACTATATCATTATCGATTGTCCTCCTTCATTGGGACTTTTAACTGTTAACGCTCTCAATGCTGCACACTCGTACATTATTCCAATGCAAACAGAATATCTTGCAATGGAAGGTCTTGCGCAGCTGTTGAACACAGTAAAAATTATTCGCGCATCTCTCAATCCAGATCTTGAACTCGACGGAATTCTTTTGACGATGTTCGATTCACGTTCTGGTCTGCATAAGCAAGTAGCCAATGAAATCAAAACTCATTTTGGCGACGTTGTTTTCAATACAATTATTCCAAGAAACGTAAAGCTTGCTGAGTGTCCTTCATTTGGAAAACCAGTCATTCTTTACGATATTGAATCAAAAGGCAGTGAAGCCTATTTGAGTCTGGCCAAGGAACTTATTCTTAAAGAACGTTTTAAGAATAGTGGGGCATCAAAGATAGAAGAACCAGTGAAAGCGGAAGATGAAATTATGAATATCATTCCTTCTCTGGAAAATATTAATTTTGATGAAATGACTGTTGAACAGTAATTCCCCTCGGAGAATTTATGGCTAAGAAACTCGCTTTAGGAAAAGGTATCGCTTCACTGTTGCAGGAATCAACTCCGCAATCTGTAGTAGCTCAAACATACAATCAACAATTCAACAACACTGCTCAATCGGAAGTGGCTGCTGAAAAAGAAATTGAAGTGCGAGTAGAGAATACTCCGCTGCTTGTTGATGTTTCATCAATTAAAACAAACCCAAATCAGCCAAGAAAAATTTTCAAAGAAAAAGATCTTGAAGAGCTTTCTGAATCAATCAAAGAAAATGGAATTATTCAGCCGTTGATTGTAGCTGAATTGGACAATGGCCAATTCGAACTTGTCGCTGGTGAAAGACGTTTAAGAGCAGCTAAAAAAGCGGGTCTTGAACAAGTTCCTGTCGTGGTAAAAAGAGCGACTGATCGTGAAAAAATGATCATGTCTATCATCGAAAACGTTCAGCGTTCTGATTTGAACTGCGTGGAAGAAGCACTTGCTTATTACCAATTGATGAATGAATACAAACTTACTCAAGAAGACGTGGCAAAGAAGCTTGGAAAAGAGCGCTCAACGGTAGCTAATTTTCTCAGAATACTTAACCTTCCTCGTCCAGTAATTGATCTTCTTCAAAAAGAAATGCTTTCTTTCGGTCACGCTAAAATTTTAGCTGCTGTTAAAGAGCGCGAGGATGCCATTAGACTCGCCAACGAAGCTGTAGCTAATACTTGGTCAGTGCGCGAGTTAGAAGACGCTTTAAAGGCCAAAAAACCGCTTAAAGAGAAAGCTCCGAAAACAAATCCGTTTTTTGATGAGAAACTTGATCAGTTCAGAAAGACTCTCGAGCAAAAAACCGGTTACCACTTTGGTATTACTTCTGGTAAAAATGGTTCGGGTTCAATTGTCCTTAAATTCAGCAATGAGGCAGAATTTAACGATATTTATGAATTCCTTCTCTCAAAGTAGAATAAGACACACATAGGTTTTTAAATAAGTGGTCCTATGGGACCACTTTTTGTTTCAAGGAAGAGTTTCATGGAAAGAAGACGCGGCGAAGTTTCAGCGATCATCGAAGAAGGGTGCAAGTTTGAAGGGAATTTATCTTTCAACGGCACGGCCAGAATTGCAGGTATCGTCAACGGAAGTGTTTTCTCAAATGATACGGTAGTCATATCAGAAGGCGCGATCATCAACGCCGATATTAACGCAAACATTATCATCATCGCAGGCTCAGTGAAGGGCAATATCAAAGCGAGCTCCCGCGTTGAGATCTTAAAACCTGCTCGATTCGAGGGAATTATAACAACGCCAAGTCTCATTGTAGAAGAGGGCGTTATATTCCACGGAACAACAAAAATGCGCGACAAGAAGAACACTTTGTAATGTGGGGAATTGATTGAAATTCTTATTTAGATTTCAGCTTAGCATCATATTACATATTCCTTAAATTATCTTGACGATAAACGCCCAAAACATTATTCATAAGTGAAAAATTTTTTCACAAAAATCTATTAATTTTTTGCAAACTTCCACTCTGGAAGCTGTTCTTCTCAGCAAAGAATTAATTAAATCGGAGTACTAAAACACAATGGATACGATTGTTGTAATTTTAACGGCCCTGAAAATCGACAAGACAGTTCTCATCCAATTCGGAATTCTCATTGTATTTTTTAATATTATCGCACCACTTTTCTTTAAAAGACTTCAAGACATTATCGAATACAGAGAGAGCAAAACAACTAAACTTGAAAGCCACGCTCACGCTATCTACAAGCAAGCGGAAGATCTGGCTGAGCAATACAAAGCGAAGGTTGAAAAAACTCACGCTGATTCACAAGTAGCTTCTTCAAAAAAGAAAGCTGATGTTCTGAACAAAGAAAGAGATTTGATTAAATCAGCTGAAGAGCAAATCAACTCTGAGTACGAAGCAAGAAGATCGCAAATCTTAAAAGATGTTTCTGAAAAAAGAACTTCTGTTATGGCCGAAGCTGAAAAGCTTGCTGGAAACCTGGTCGAAAAACTTACTAAATAAGGATTTATAGTGAAATCGATTATCTATTATTCATTTGTACTTGCATCTTTTATTTCTGTTGCAGTGGCGGAAGAAGCTGCTAGCGGCGCTCACCATGAACCAAGCGTACTGGATCTTAAATATCCACTAGTAAACTTCATCATTCTTTTGGCGATTCTTTCAAAAGTAATCAAGCCTCTAAGAGAAAAATTTGCAAAGCAAGCAACAGACGTTAAAACACTAATGGAATCGGCTGCTCGCAATAACAAAGATGCTGAAGATAAACTTGCTTCATTCCAACACAAAATTAAAAACCTTGATTCTGAGCTCGTGAAAATCACAACTGATTACGAATCAGAAGCTGCTCACTTTGCAAAATCACAAAGCGAAGAAACTCAAACGACAATTGCTCGTATGAAGCGCGATCTTGAAAACAAACTTCAAGGCGAAAGAAAAGAAATGATCGATGAACTAAACCACGATCTTCTCAATAAAGTAATCGCGAGCACTCAAGCAACAATTAAAAACAGTAAAGATTTCCAAACGAGAGCGACTTCAAAAATCGTCTCTGAAATTAGATAAGATTTGGCGGGAAAAAAATGAAAGAACAAATCATCGCAAAAGCTTACGCACAATCTCTAGTTGAACTTTCGGAAGAAAACAAACTAGATCTTGCTGAAGAGCTAACGAAACTTACAGAAACAATCAACAAGAGCAACGATCTTGAAAGAGTTCTTTTTCTTGAAGTTTTTACTGCTGAAGAAAAATTAAGTGTCCTTGACGTAATCATGGCAAAACTTAGTCTTTCTCAATTGACGAAAAACTTCATGCACTTTCTTGTGCAGGAAAAAAGAATTGGTCTTATGCCGATGATCTTTAAAAACGTCATCGTTATTGACGACCACAAAAAAGGATTCCTTCGCGGAACAATTGAAGGAAGCGAAGAATCTATTCCGGCTGACGTTAAAGAAAAACTTAAGTCGTACCTTAAGTCAAAGCTAGGCAAGGAACCAGTTCTCGAGTACAGCCAAAATGGAAACATTTCTGCTGGCTACAGAGTAACGGTAGAAGATCTAATGCTAGATGCTTCTCTAGAAAACCAATTAGAAAAATTTAAAGAAAGTGTTTTAAATTCGTAATACACCCATAGGAACGTTGAGGTAAAAAATGGCAATGAATCCAGAAGAGATTACAAGTATTATCAAAGAAAGAATCTCAAACTTTCAAACAAGACTTCAAGTAGATGAAGTTGGAACTGTACTTACTAACGGTGACGGTATCGCAAGAGCTTTCGGTCTTAAAAATGTAATGAACGGAGAGCTTGTTGAATTCGCTACTGGTACTATGGGAATGGTTCTAAACTTAGAAGCAAATAACGTAGGTATCGCTATTCTTGGTGAAGACACAGGAATTAAAGAAGGAACTTCTGTTAAAAGAACAGAAAGAATCGTTCAGGTTCCAGTTGGTGACGCTCTTCTTGGCCGCGTAGTAAACGCGATCGGTGAGCCAATCGACGGTATGGGTGAAATCAAGTCAAAAGACTCTCGCGTCGTAGAAATTAAAGCTCCAGGGATCATTGCTCGTAAATCAGTTCATGAGCCAATGCAAACAGGTCTTAAAGCTATCGACTCTATGATTCCAATCGGACGTGGTCAGCGCGAGCTTATCATTGGCGACAGAAAGACAGGTAAAACTGCAATCGCTATCGATACAATCATTAACCAAAAAGGTAAAAACGTAGTTTGCGTTTACGTAGCTATCGGACAAAAGCAGTCAACAGTTAGACAAGTACAACAGAAGCTAAAAGATGCTGGCGCTCTTGATTACACAATCATCGTTTCAGCTACTGCTTCTTCTTCTGCTCCAATGCAGTTCCTTGCTCCATATACTGGCTGTACAATGGCTGAGCACTATAGAGATAACGGCGGTCACGCACTAATCATCTATGATGACTTAACAAAACAAGCGCAAGCTTACAGACAAATGTCACTTCTTCTTCGTCGTCCACCAGGACGTGAAGCGTTCCCTGGGGACGTATTCTATCTTCACTCAAGACTTCTTGAGAGAGCGGCGAAACTTTCTGATGCTCTAGGAGCTGGTTCACTTACTGCTCTTCCAGTAATTGAAACTCAGGAAGGTGACGTTTCTGCTTACATTCCTACAAACGTAATTTCGATCACAGATGGTCAGATCTTCCTAGAGTCGGATCTATTCAACTCTGGTATCCGTCCAGCTGTTAACGTTGGTCTTTCAGTTTCACGCGTTGGTGGTTCTGCTCAGATCAAAGCTATGAAAAAAGTAGCTGGTACTCTTCGTCTGGATCTAGCTCAGTACCGCGAACTTGCAGCTTTCGCTGCTTTCGGTTCTGACCTTGATGAAGCGACAAAACGTCAGCTGAACAGAGGGGAAAGACTAGTAGAACTTCTTAAGCAAAACCAATACGCTCCGATCGACGTTATTGACCAAGCTGTATCAATTCTTGTTGCTACAAAAGGTCTATTCGACGTTGTTCCTACAGCGAAAGTTCGTGACGCTGAAAAAGATGTTATTGAGTTCCTACACTCAAGACATGGCGACATGATGAAGGAAGTTGCTTCAGCTAGAGAAATCTCTGGTGGTAACGAAGCTAAAATCCTTGAAGCAGTTAAGGGTTTCCTAGCTACTAAGAAGTACTAATACGAAGAAAAGAATTAGGAATATAAACAATGGCGAATATTAAAGAGCTTAAAAAGAAGATTAAGAGTACCAAAAGTACTTCGAAAATCACGCAAGCGATGAAGCTCGTTTCGGCCGCAAAATTAGCGAAAGCTCAAAATAATATTCTGAACTCGCGTCCGTATGCTCGCGAGCTTGAATCAACTATTAAAGTTGTTTCGGCCCTGGTTCAAGATTATGACCATGAGTATTTGCATGAGAAAGAAAACAATAAGGCTGTCCTTCTTGTTATCTCTTCTGACAAAGGTCTTTGTGGATCGTACAACTCTCAGCTTGCTAAAAAAGTAAGAAGATTTCTCGATGAAACTGAGCTTGATGTAAAAGTTTACTTCATTGGAAAAAAAGTAAGAGACCTTCTCGCTTCAACATACAACAAAGGCAAAACTTATACTTTTGCTAAGTCTGAACCAACTTTTATCGAGATGGAACATGTTGGTGTTGAATTGGGTGAGCTTTTCACTACTGGTGAAGTAGGGAAAGTTTTTGTCGCTTACAATATTTTCCATTCAGCGATCGCCTTTGATCCTGAAGTGAAACAATTGCTCCCAATGACTCTTGATCAAACAGAGAAAGAAGAATTGAAAGAAAAGTTTCCGTTCGACTTTAAATACGAGCCGAACCCAACGGAAATTTTAAATACGCTTATTCCTCAAACTTACCTCAGCACGCTTTATACTGCGCTTTTAGATGCAGTTGCAGCTGAGCACGGTTCGAGAATGAGTGCTATGGATTCAGCGACTGGTAACTGTAAAAAAGCAATTAGAACTCTCACAATAAAAATGAATAAACTGAGACAAGCAGCGATTACAACAGAACTTTCTGAAGTAGTGTCTGGTGCTGAGTCTCTGAACGGTTAAGGGGATCACCAATGTCTGAAAATTACGGTGTTGTAAAGCAGGTAATGGGACCAGTTCTAGACGTAGAATTTCCAAGCGGAAAACTTCCAGCGATCTATAACGCTCTCAAAGTTACAAACAAAGCGATCTCTAATCAAGAATGGAACCTGGTAGTTGAAGTTGCAACTCACCTTGGTAACAACGTGGTTAGATGTATTGCAATGGACTCGTCAGAAGGTCTATCACGCGGATTAAAAGTTCTTGATACAGGGAAACCTATTCAAGCTCCAGTTGGTAGAGAGTGTCTGGGAAGAATCATTAACGTTACTGGTGACCCAATCGATGAGAAAGGACCAGTTAACGCTAAAAAAACTTACGATATTCACAGAACAGCTCCTACATTTGATAAGCAATCTACAAAGCTAGAGCAGTTCTATACTGGTATTAAAGTTATCGACCTTCTTGCTCCATACGTTCGCGGTGGAAAGATTGGTCTATTCGGTGGTGCAGGTGTAGGTAAGACGGTTCTTATTCAAGAGCTAATTAACAACATCGCTACTCAACACGGTGGTTACTCAGTATTCGCTGGTGTAGGTGAGAGAACGAGAGAAGGAAACGACCTTTATCACGAAATGAGTGATTCAGGCGTTATTGATAAAACTGCACTGGTCTTCGGCCAGATGAATGAGCCACCTGGAGCTAGAGCTCGCGTTGCTCTTACTGGTCTATCTGTTGCGGAATATTTCCGTGATGAAGAAAACCAAGACGTACTTTTCTTCGTTGATAACATTTTCCGTTTTACTCAAGCTGGTTCAGAAGTTTCTGCACTACTTGGTCGTATTCCATCAGCGGTTGGTTACCAACCAACTCTTGGTACGGAAATGGGGGCAATGCAAGAGCGTATTACATCTACAACAAACGGTTCGATTACATCTATTCAAGCTGTATACGTTCCTGCGGATGACTATACCGATCCAGCTCCAGCAACTACGTTTGCTCACTTGGATGCGACGACAGAACTTTCTCGTCAAATCGCTGAGCTTGGTATCTATCCTGCGGTAGATCCACTTTCTTCTTCTTCTACAATTCTTACTCCAGCTATCGTTGGGGAAGAACACTATAACGTTGCTCGTGGTGTTCAGAAGATTCTTCAAAAGTATAAAGAACTTCAAGACATCATCGCGATCCTTGGTATGGATGAACTTTCTGAAGAAGATAAGCTAATCGTTGGACGTGCTAGAAAGGTTCAAAAATTCCTTTCTCAACCGTTCTTCGTTGCTGAGCAGTTCACTGGTCTAAAAGGTAAATTCGTAGAGATCAACGATACAATTAAGGCGTTCAAAGCGATCCTTAACGGTGAAGTTGATGATCTTCCAGAACAAGCGTTCTACCTTGTTGGTGGCCTTGATATGGTTTACGAAAAAGCTGCTGCAATTAAGGCAGGAAAATAATTTTTGAATTAGGACGCCCAGATGAAATATTTTACAGTTGATATCCTGACGCCTTCAAAGATTATCGCTAAGAATATTCTCGCGGAATCGTTGCTTATCCCAACGATCCGCGGGCAGATTAACGTCCTTGAAAACCACACGCACTTTATTACCAAGCTTTCGCCTGGTGTGCTTACAGTTTTCGGGGGAGCGGATTATGCAGATAGAAGTTTTGCCCTTACTGAAGGTGTTTGCAAAATTCTTGAAGATAAAATCACAATCTTAGCTAACACTGCTGAAGAAAGTGTCGAAGTTGATGTTGAAAGAGCAAAGCTTGCGCTTAAAAATGCGGAAGAGCATCTTAAAGCAACAGACAACATGGCCCTTGATGAAATCGAGCAGTGGAGAAACAAAGCCGAAAGAGCGAAAATTCGTATTCAGGTCGGCGAATTCCTGCGTCCACGCTAACTATTATCCAAATATTTCTGAGTACTCAGGCCTTAACGCCATTGAGTACTCAGAAATTTTCAAAAAAACCTCTCTGACTAATCAGTATTTACTAGGAAAAATTATCTCTTTGTTGAGTGTGACAAAACCTTTGTTAGAATTTTGCTATAGCTATGATTTTAAAAAAGGCATTCGCAACAACATCTTGTTTCTTCGTATCAGCAGTTCTGCTGTCGCAAGTGTATTCATTCGCTCAATCACGCCTTCAACCACAAACTATAAATACATCAGCCTTCACTAATTTTGCTTCTAATATACAGGCACTATCATCTTCTCAGAATGAAGTTGTATTGGCCGAGAATAATGAAACTCAAATCACTGCAGACATTATTAAAGTCATCGATCGAGAAATTTCAAAAAAGATAAAGAGAACTCGTTATGCGCTTGTTCCTCATGTGGCGAAAGCACCTGTGATCAAAATCGCGAAAGTAGAAGTTAAAAAAGAAGTAATAAAAATAGAACATGCTTCCGCTTTACCTTCTCAATCTCCTTCAGAAGATTTATCTGCTTACGAAATTAATAATAATGAATTGATTACTCTTTATGCTTTATCTGTAGAGCCTGTTGAATATTCACAATTCAAAAACACTACTCTTGCATCTACATATGGTGAAGAGAATAAAGAAGTTAAAGACGAAGTTGCAGTAAAGGTTGCAAGTACGGAAAATGTTTCATCTGCCCCTATAGAGGCAGATGAAGTGACTACAATACAACCTGCGCCTGCATCTAAAGATGACGATTTAGTCATGTTTGAATATTCAGATAAAGTCGCTCCTGAAGCGAAGCTTGAAAAATCAATCGATGCAAAATTATATGACAGACCACTTTCTAATACAGTGAAGCGAGCGATTAATAGAGAGCTAGGAACTGCACCGATTAAAAAGTTGGAAGCTGTGACTACTCAAAACACTTTGAGAAATGAAATTAAAAGTGAAGATAAAATTAAAATAGAGGATCAAGAAATTGACCTGAATTCTCCAGACACAATAGTGTATGACTACTCATCAGAAAAAACATCGAAAGCACTTAAAGCCGCTGGCGATTCAGAAGCGTTCATGGCACCTGTGCAAATGAATACTCATGAAACACAATTTATGATTCGTGCAAAAGAGCTGAACTTGAGTACTCAAAAACTTTCACAACTTCATGGGTTTGAATTTGTGCCAGATTATGATCGCGCTGAAAGATTAAGTGACAGTGCCACTGGTGAAATTATGCTTGGCTATTCAGTGAGCGGTGATATGAATACTCAAACAGGCGTAGTGCAGGCCCTGGGTATAATTCCTACAAGAATAGAAGTTGCGCTTGGTTCAATGAAGGGACTGGAAGTTCCACTTCTTAATGAAAGCGGCATTCAGAAATTCCTACAGAAGCAAGGGCTTTCAATTGAAGGAAACCTTGTCATGATCGCTCTTAACTCGAACATTCTAGATACTGAGATAGATTCCAATTTTGGTGCAAAGTTCATCTTTGATAAGAATTTTAAACCAGTCCAAGAAATGAATGGAGCTAGCTACATTCTTTATGCAGGAGTAAAGACCGGAAATGTTCTGGTTAAATATTTACTCGCAAACAAAGAAAGTGCTCAAAAAATTGTTTATGTTGGTGACGGAGAAATGTACTTTGAAGATCCATCATTCACATCTTCATCTAGAGAAACATTTACATTCACCACAAGAAGTCTTCTGGGACAAAAGAAAAAAGAGTTATCAATTGATGGTGGTGCAATTTCCTTCTTTAACACAAATACGAGTGCAAAAAAGAAAACACTTAATGCTTATGAGTTGAAGGTTCCAACGCTTGTCACCGGCATGAGAAAATATCTTGAATTTAAACACCTGAAGGACAGTATCTTTGTTGGTGTTAGCAGTGAAAAAGAAGTAGAAATTCCTGGGAATGATTTCATTGGGAAAGTGCTCGAAATGAACCAGGTGAACAGTTTAAAAGAACATTGTGTTGTTCAATTGAATCTTTCTAAGGACCTTCGCGGATTTACTGCCAATGGTAAAAACAGAAGCGGTGAAATGTTTGTTGAGACTACTTATTTAGACAAAGACGGAAATTTTACCAGAGATAGTTTCGAATACGCTGATAAGGCCTTTATCGTAGGTGATATGGAAGGCCAGTTCAGTGTAAAGCTCGATTACACTGACGGCTCTTCCGAATTTTTAAAGACCTTCTGCTCAGAAGGGACTTATCTAGTTGAACAACTTTAGTTTCTAGTACAAATCCACTTAATAGCAGGCAATGGAACACCTTTCATCTTAACTTTTTGAGAGATGATCAGATCTTTACCTTCCATTGAATAAATTGTTTTAGAAACTTCTTTCGCTATGATTGTTCCGTCATAAAGAATTGAAGCATTAAAATCTACAATCATTTCATTTTCAGTACAGCTCGATTTAACCTTTGCGTCGGTATAAGAATCTGTAGCTGGAACTTCATAAAACTTTCCATCAGCAAAGTATTCCATTGGATTGCCGTCAGAATTAATGACAAAACCGCTTTGAGTTTTAACGATCTCTTTATTTGAGATGTTGTAGTTGTATTTGCAAGTATAGACGCCAGAAATATCTGGGCAAGCGAAAGCGGCGCTCGAGAAAAGGACTGCGACCATCAAAAGTGATTTCATAAATTTCCTCCTTGAATAAATTCACTCTAAAAAGAGTAAATTTGTTTAGACGAAATGTGAACCTTAGATTTTGATGATTATTCCCATTCTAATTTCTTAAAAACCTCAAAAGTTTTTTTATAGCCAGCTGTCATAATATACTTCGCTTTTTGAGGATCAAGCGAGAATGAGTTTGTGAAAAAGAGCTTATAGTGAGAATGGTCTGGAAAAATGTCGATGAATTTAATGTTGGGGTTATAGTTCATTTTTCTTTCAAGTATCGAAACAATTTTATGACGATCTTTTTGAGAAAAATTATTAGTCGCCATGTAATCATTAACGGTATCGATAATATCTTTGGCGAGAATTTTCTGACTACGAGAGGCGATAATCTTTTTTTGAATCATCAAATAGATAGCCTGCATGCAAATCGCGGGTAGTCCGTAATTGATTAAAGAGCCAATTTCGTCGTGGTAGTGATAAGGCGTGTGCGTCCATGAACTAATAATATTATCGCACTTATTATCTACAGCTATGTGATTAGAGAGCGTTTCTCGAATTTCGCCATCGATATAATAATCAACTTGCCCGGTGCGAGGATTTTTCACTGCAAAAGGGGCATAAAATGGCGGAACGCTCATTGAAGCAGCGATCGCGTGAGTAATATCAACGCCAGTGTAATACTCTGCGGTCGAATCGTGGATGGGACTAGGATAATTGTACTTACTAAAAATGACTTTTCGAGAATGATCAAGTTGAGTAGCTACGACAAACATGTCAGCGGCATACTCCTCAAACTCTTGAGAGAGAATGACATGCTTTTGCATATACTGGTTAAGGCCTTCAGTTGAGAAAAGCCCAGAGATAGAGAGAAGAGGTTTTGCCATTTGCTTTAAGAGTGGCGGAAAGCCTTCAAAGGGATTGTAAAAATCAAAGTTAAAAGGTGCTCGCGAAGGCATTTTTCTAGAAAGCATATCGGCGTACGTCACAGCCTTCAAAGAAGTCTGCGCGTTTTTGCGATTGATGGTGGCGTCGATAACATCGATTGGTCTGAAGCCAGAAGCAAAATAGAGATTAATTAACGATCCGGCACTAGAACCAACATATGTTGAAATTTCTAAATCAGGATTGATCGGAGATTTGTTATGTTTTAAAACAAAGCCGAATTCTTCCAGGGCCAAAGAAACGCCGAGATGCCAAGAAGCTGCTTTAACAACACCGCCGGAAAGTACCAGTGCCGTTTTCTTATTCTTAAATCGTGAAACATCAATATTGTGATACATAAATCAAGCATAGCACACGAGCAAAAGTTCAAAGAAAAAATAATGTCCGAGTAAAAAGAGCGGCCATAAAAATATTCCATTCGTTTTTATTTCTGCGCTAAAATAATGAGATCAACGGAGATATAAATGAACCAAGACGGAATTTGGCTATCCATTCTCGACTACGCGAATGTTAAAAAAACTTCTATTTCAACAATCAGACGTTCGATCAAAGCTGGGCACCTGAAGTACAAAGAAGAAAATGGTAAATATTTTATCTGGACTCGGGAAATTAAAACCCAAATTGCGGATGAAAAAGCAGCCTTGGCTCAAAAACTTGAAGTGGAGTTTTTAAAAAGACAAAACCGGGAACTTCAACAAGAGATTGAGGATCTTAAGATGCTTCTCTCTGTATATGAAAATCAGCAACGACCAGCTCTTCCACCACTGCCAGAATTAGAAGCATGAAAAAAATAATTTCTCTTTTTATTATTCTCTTTGCATTTAATTCTTTTGGAAGTGAATCCATGAGAAGTTGTATGCTTTTGCCGATAACGGATGGAGTGGATAATAAAGTTGGATTTAAAGTTTTCGAAGAGCTTGAAAATTATCTTAAAGAAAGCAGCTGGTGTACTTACAAATCAAACTCAGAACTAATCAATATTCTTAGTCAGTATTCGAAAAATCTGGAAAGCCATTTAAATAACAAAGATGTTCTAAAGGTGATTTCGGATAAAACGAAGGCAGGAACACTAATTCGAATTACCATGCAGATGCAGGCCGGCCAAACTGACATAAAAACAGAAGTCATCGGCGAAAATGGTGAAGATCGTTATTTTAAAGAACAGACCCAATTAAAAAGTAATGATTCTTCTCTGATTGCCCAGACAGTAAAAAACTGGCTGGATGTGTACGAAAAAACTATTCCCTACGACGGAAGAGTAAAAGGAGTGCTGGGAGATCAATTTACTATCGATATTGGTAAGAAATCTCACATATATAACGGAAGTGAAATTGTTATTGAACGGCCAACGGTTAAACGACAACATCCACTTTTAAAAGAAATTGTAGATTATCAAACTGAGAAAGTGGCAGAGGCCAAGATTTTTGATGTGAGCGATACACAGGCTCAGGCTAAGGTTACTCAATACGAAGGGCAGAAAAAACTTCGCCTTGAAGATTGGGTAAAAGTTCGTGCAGCAGAAAAAGCAAAAGCTGTTGAGCAAATCAATTATCCGGAAAGAGAAAAAGAAGAATTTGGAAAATTAGGGAATATTGGCCTCTATTTAAATTTAGGCAACGGAAGTACAACACAGACAGGAACATCTGAAAAATCCATGAACGGATTTCTCTATGGCGTCGATGTTGAAACTGAAATCTGGGCGACAAGAAACTGGTGGTTCGGACTTGATCTAAGTAAAAAATTTGGAAAATATTCCAAAGATCAGGGCACATTCACCCAAGAAAGCAACACGACCACTAACTCTCAAACCAGAATTAAAATCGGGTACAAGTATTTGCCGATGGGTTTTTTCTATGGGCCCCAAGTTGATGTTTATGGCGGCTTTGCAAGCTATGACTATTCACTTGCTACAAACACTACAGATGGCTATACCGACTTCACGTTTAGCGGTCTCATGTTGGGGACGCGCGGAAGCGTTCCGGTTGTGGAAAACCTGAGATTATATTTAGCATTCGATTTTCTTCTCACTTCAACCTACAAAGAAAAAGTCAGAATCTTCGGAAGCGATGATTCAAGCTCAAATTATCGACTTGAAACGGGCGCTCAATACGCTTACGAACAAAACATATCTTTTGCTGGTGGACTATCAGTAGTCTCATACAAAGCGACATTCACGGGAACGACAAAAGAGGAGCTATTCAAAGACGTTTCTGTTAAGATAGGGACGATTTTTACGTTTTAATCCAACTTAAAATTTGGAGATAGAAATGAGTCGTATCCAGAAGCTTGAAGCAGAAATTATCAAGCATAAAGCACTTTATTATCAAGGCCGTCCCGAAATTTCAGATTCAGAGTACGATCAATTGGAAGAGGAGCTTAAAAAACTCGATCCCAATAATCCAACCCTACAGGTCGTAGGATCCACATCGTCTGCCAGTGACAAAATTAAACATGATAAAAAAATGTTATCGCTGGAAAAAACTTATGTTTTAGATGATCTTGTTTCCTGGATGGGAAAAGAAGAAATTCTTTCGACAATGAAATTGGATGGAATCAGCTGCTCCCTCATTTACCAAGATGGGGACCTCTCACTTGCTAAAACGAGAGGAGATGGAACCTACGGTGAAAACATTACGAAGAAGGTGATGTGGATTTCCAATGTACCCAAATTTATAAAAAACAAAAATAAAGTTGAAGTTCGTGGCGAGCTCTACTGTGACGAAGAAAGTTTTTTCAAGCTCTCCAACGAAATGACTTCTATTGGTCTTGAAAAACCAACTTCACAAAGAAATATCGTTGCCGGTCTCATGGGGCGAAAAGATAACCTTGAACTTTGCCGCTACATAAAATTCATGGCCTTTGACTACCTGACAGATGAACCTTTGAAGTTTGAAGAAGATAAATTCAAACATCTTTCCAAGCATGAGTTCTTAATCCCTGATTATGAAATCCATAAAACCAAAAGCAGTTTAGAAGATGTTATAGAACGTGCGCGAAATTTCATGACAGAAGGTGACTATCAAATTGATGGTCTGGTTTTCACATACAATAAAATGTCCATTCACGACGAGCTTGGAGAAACATCTCACCACCCTCGATATAAAATGGCTTTTAAATTTCAAGGTGAATCAAAAACGACTACTTTGAATGAAATTATCTGGTCTGTGTCCAGGAATGGCATTCTCACTCCAGTGGGTGATGTTGAGCCGGTTGAACTCTCTGGGGCCATGATTTCTAGAGTCACACTTCACAATTATGGAATGGTCGCGGCCAATAACTTGAAGGCTGGAGACGTTATTGAAATTATCCGTTCAGGAGAAGTCATTCCAAAATTTCTTTCTGTTGTGAAGTCATCAAAGAATAAATTCGAAATTCCCGATCATTGTCCAAGCTGTGATTCAAAAGTTGAAATACGGGACATCAGAATTTACTGCAAGAACGAATATTGCCCCGGTAAAAATAAAGAGATCATTTTAAATTTTATTCAGAAGATTGGCATTGAAGATCTTAGCGGAAAGCGCCTGGACGAATTAATTAAAGCCAAAATGGTGAAGACTATCCCGGATCTTTATCGCCTGGAAGCAACTGACTTGTTGAAGTTGGATAAGGTCAAAGACAAATTGAGCCAAAAGCTTATTGAGTCCATTGAAAAAACAAAAAATGTAGATTTGATAACATTTCTTTCGGCATTGGGAATTACAGGTGGAGCTTTTAATAAATGTGAAAAAGTTGTTCGCAGTGGATTTGATAGCATTCAGAAAATAAAAAATCTGAGCCTCGAGCAGCTAATGGGAATTGAAGGATTTGCTGAAAAATCCGCAACGGAATTCTTAAATTCCTTGAGAGAGAAGTTTGATCTTATCGATGAACTTGTTAAGCTTGGGTTTGAATTTACAGTTGAAGAAACTCGCGAAACAAAAATTACAGGATTAAAAATTTGTATCACCGGAGCACTTTCAGAGAAGAGACCAGTGGTTGAAGATATGATTCGTCAGGGCGGCGGGATCATGGTGAGTTCTGTTTCTAAAAATACAGATTTACTTGTAACCAACGAAACTGATCCAAGCTCAAGCAAATATAAAAAAGCTCTCGAGTTGAAAATTAAAATAATTACTGAAGCTGAGTTAATGAAACTTTTGAAATAGTGAGATTCCCATGGCCAAGAAAACTTCTACATTTATTTGTCAAAATTGCTCTTACCAGACATCTAAATGGATGGGGAAATGTCCGGAATGTGGATCATGGAATTCTTTTACGGAAGAAACAACTGTAGCAGCGAAAGATTTAAATAGAGCGCATAAAAGAACTGCACAAGGAAGTGAAGTTCCTAAGCTGATAAATGAAATCGTCTTAGAGAAGCAATTCCGAGTTGTAACTGGTATGGCGGAATTCGATAGAGTCGTGGGCGGTGGAGTTGTTCCTGGATCACTTATATTGATTGGTGGAGAGCCTGGCATTGGTAAATCTACTTTACTAACGACTATCATGGGCAAGCTCTCTCAGTTGTATTCTGATCAGGTCGTTCTCTATGTGAGTGGCGAAGAGTCTGTTAATCAGGTCGCTGAAAGGGCCAAGCGCGTAGGTGTAAATAGCTCGAGCTTCTACATTTACAATGAAACGAATTGGCAAAAAGTGCTCGAACAGATCAATAAATTACAGCCAAGATTTTTAGTTGTTGACTCCATTCAGACAACAACTTCTTCCGAAATCGATTCAGCACCTGGAACAGTTTCTCAAATTCGTGAAGTCACTTATGAACTTATGAATCACGTGAAAGCTAACGGCATCACATGCTTTGTGATTGGTCATATAACTAAAGAAGGTTCTATTGCTGGACCTAAAATCCTCGAACACATGGTTGATACCGTCATTTATTTTGAAGGCGATCAGTTTGGTCATTATCGATTATTGCGAGCGATGAAAAACCGCTTTGGAAATACCAACGAAGTCGGAATTTTTGAAATGAAAGAAAGCGGTCTTGATGAAGTTCGCAACCCGTCTCAATATTTTCTCGATGATCAGTTAGAAGACTCTTATGGAAGAACACTAACGTGTATCATTGAAGGATCGCGCTCTCTATTCGTAGAAATTCAAGCTTTGGTTGTTGAAAATAAATTTGGTAATGGTAGAAGAACCACTCAAGGGATAGATAACAACAGACTTGCGATGATGGTTGCAGTTATTGAAAAGTATTTCGGTATTCCCTTAGGCTTCAATGATATTTACCTCAACGTTGTAGGAGGTATGAAGTTAGCGACCAGAGAATCAGACTTGTCGATCATTGCTTCACTTTTATCTTCATTTCGCTCAAAACCGATAGATTCAAGCACCGTATTTATTGGTGAGGTAGGCTTAACAGGTGAAGTGCGTTCTGTTCCTCAAATGGAAATGCGAATTAAGGAGATGGCACAGTTGAACTATAAGCGAGTCATCACTTCAGATAAAGCAGCGCGAGAGTACAAAGGCAAATACGATATCGAGATAGTCGGTATAAAGCGCGCACGCGATTTAGAAAAGCTCATCAATTCTTAAAAAATATTTTTTCTACCTTGAAGCAATTTTGAACTCCATTAAACTCATTTTATGAAAATATTTTTAATGGCTTCACTCTTATTGATGAGCTTGTATACTTATGCAGGCAACCTCTACTTAACCGGAAACCCTTCTGACGTCTCTCCCGCAACTGCTGGAGCTATCTGTCTAGCAGGAGGGGGAAGTGATGATGAATGGAGTGATGGGTGGAAATACATGCTCCAGAAGGCCAATGGGGGAGATGTCGTTATCATCCGTGCGGATGGTTCAAGAGGAGGATATGAAAATTGGATTTACAAAGATCCCGACAATCATTCTTTTCCGAAAGTTAATTCCGTCCGAACAATTCTTTTAAAGCATGCCGCTGATGCTAATGTCCCAAGTTTAGTGGAAGCAGTAAAAAATTCCGAATTAATATTTTTCGCCGGTGGTGATCAATATACTTATGAGCGCTGGTTAAAAGGATCCAAGCTTGGAGATGCCATTGAATTTGCCATGAAGTATAGACATGTTCCCATTGGAGGAACAAGTGCAGGTATGGCGATACTTGGAGGCATTGATTACACCGCTGCTTATCCTGGGCCAACTAAAAAAGAAGGAAGCGAAGAACAACTTGTGACTGGCGATGATGTGTTAAAAGATCCAACCGCAAAATTTGTCGATCTTCGCAGAGACTTCCTAAGCCCACCGTTTCTTAAAAAAGTTGTGACCGACACACATTTTTCACAAAGGCACAGGCAACCTCGCATTTTAGGTTTTATGGCCCGAGCGGTATATAACGGCTACGATGATCTGTCTGTTGTCACCGTAAAGGGCATTGCTGCGGATGAAGGAACAGCTTATTGCTTTGATGAAAAAGGTTCTGGCAAAGTGTTTGGTAAAAATTCTGTTTTCTTTTTAAAAGGCAATATGCCGATTGAAAGAATACAGCCAGGAATTTCTCTCCACTGGCCGGGAAATCACAAAGCTGTATCGGTTTATGAAATTAAAGGAAACCATCCCTCTGCCACTTTTGACATATCGACATGGGCAGGCAACGGCGGAAAAGATCAATACTGGTGGGTTGATGGGACAAACCCAGCATTGCCGTTCTTTGGATTTAATTAGACATATAAAAGTGATTCAATGTTTTACTCCAGAGAGATTTTTTTTCTCTAGTGTAAGCATTGAGGTTTTCTTCTCCGACGAACTCGCGGTCTTTTTGCCAGAAGTTTTTTAATTGATCGATTTCGGTCATGCCAGCACCAATGGCAGCCGCAAGTGCAGCTCCGAAAGCAGTTGTCTCGACGACTTTTGGCTTAATAATTTTAGTTTCTGAAATGCTAGCCTGAAGTTGCATTAGTAAATTGTTTTCGACAGCGCCACCATCTACTTTTAGTGTAGAGATCGACAAACCCGTATCTTTTCTCATCGCCATAAGAAGATCATTGATGGATAAAGCAATTCCTTCCAGGCAGGCATATGCTATGTGTGAACGGTTTGAATCTCTCGTTAAGCCAACAATAGAGGCTTTTGCCTCTGCGTTCCAGTGAGGAGAACCAATGCCAGAAAAAAATGGAAAGAAAAGAATGTGTTTTAGCTCATCGAGATTCTTCACTTCTAGAGCGAGTGATTCAACTTCAGAGCTCTTTGAAATAATTTTCAAATTATCGCGAAGCCATTGAACTGCTGCTCCTGCAATATAGCTGGAACCCTCGAGCGCGTAATACGTTTTCCCTTTGTGTCTGTATTCAACAGTCGTCAACAGCCCAGACTTGGAATAAATAAGTTTTTCACCAGTGTTGAGAAGAACAAAGGCGCCAGTTCCATAAGTGCATTTCATTTCACCTTCGTAAAAACCAGCTTGTCCAAATAGCGCCGATTGCTGATCACCTAGAATACCAGTAACCGGAATGCCGTCAGGAAGAAATGAAAGTCCCTTAGTTACTCCGAAAGAACCAAACGAATCTTCAATAGAAGGAAGAAATTCCTTTTTTATTCCAAAAAGTGCGAGCATTTCAGAATCCCAATTGCACGTTTTAAGATTCATCAACATAGTTCTCGATGCATTCGAAGCATCTGTCTTATGTGCTAAAGTCCCTGTTAATTTATAAAGAAGAAAAGTATCAATCGTTCCCAAGAGCAGATCATTTTTTGAAGCAGCGTCTTTAACGGATGAATTGTTATTTAACAGCCAATGCATTTTGGATCCTGAGAAGTAGGGATCTACCGTCAGGCCGGTTGTCATTTTTATTTTTTCAGCATGGCCTTTTTCGCGCAAATCATTACAAAACTCTGACGTACGTCTGTCTTGCCAGACAATTGCATTTGCTAAAGGGATGCCTGCTTTGTTGAATGCACACGTTGTTTCGCGCTGGTTGGTGATACCGATGGCGACAATTTGTTTTCCTTGAACATTATGAGTTCGCAGTAATTCCTTAGTTGTATTTTCTACAGTAGACCAGATATCGTTAAGGTTGTGTTCTACCCAAGAAGGTTTCGGGTATATCTGAGGATATTCCAGATTCACTTTTCCGATAAAAATGAAAGTCTCGGCATCAATTAAACAAGCTGTTGTTCCAGTGGTTCCCTGGTCGATAGAAAGAATGTATTTCATAAATTACTCGCGGTTATTCTAAGGAAACACGACTTCGCTTTGATTGGGTTTTGCGATTATTTTCAGCATGTATTCCCAACGTGTTCCAATATGACTACTAAATCCTCGCATAAAGCTAAATGAAATGGTAACTAGTAATACTAGTAAGAAAATAAATTCTACGAATGTCTGACCTTTTTGGTTCTTGAGTAGGTTTTCTTTTGATGAAGTCATAGTATAATTTTATGACGAAAGGGAGCGATCACAAATGAAGAAATTTTTACCATTGATCATCTTTGTAATGGCCTTTACTGCCGCTATCGTCGGTCAAGTTGGTTACCAGACATTAATTGCTGCAACCAAATCGGAAAATGAATACGCGATTTATGAAAAACATTTCCTTGATGGAAAGTTTGAAACGATCGAAGGCAAAAAAATAGAAAACACTAAAATCAAAGCACCAGTCGTAATTTATAATTTCTGGGCATCGTGGTGTAACCCATGTCTGGAAGAAATGCCTTCACTAATTGCGATGAAGAACAAATTTAAAGATGATGAAGTTCAGGTTCTCGCCTTTAATACAGATGAGGACGACCAGTTAAAAAACATTCAGAAAATTGTTCGCAAACTCAATATCAAACATGAATTAAATATCATTCCGGACAAAGGCACTAAGATCGCTGATGGTTTAAAACTCACTGCGATTCCAGTAACGATTATCTTCAACCGTGGAAAAGTAGTTCATTATAGCAATGGACCTATGGATTTTAATTCTGCTGAGACGGTTGAAAAAATCAAAAAATGGATTAAGAACTAGTTATTGTTCGGCAGAAGCGCAAGGGACAAATTTTACAATTGTAATTCCGGAATTAGGCGCGAGTGCTTCGCACTCTGTATGATCTTGGCCGTCACTACCGCAAACCAATCCTGTATTTCTTGTACAATCACAGTGACCAACATGAGCAACTGTTTGTCCTGCACACTGAGCAAATGAAGCATTATCGTAATCTTTTCCATCGCTGCCACAAACAGGTGAGTGAGTAAACGTGCCCGAACAGGAAGCGGATAGATTTGAATTACTCGATTGGATTTTGGAATTGAGCTTATCTTTCCCACAAGAAGTGAGAACCAAAAATAGTGTCAAAAACAGAATGTGAGCAAAGCTTTTCATGCATGGCTTTTCGGGTATTGAAAGAGAAAGTTGAGTAAAAGAAAAACAAACTAAATCGCTAGGTTTTTACCCCAATTGTAGGTAATGCGATCAATTGAATTTGTGTTGAAGACTGAAAATCGTGGTCTTAGTCCAGGAATAATCGCCCCTTGGTTTTTGAGGCCAACAGCATGTGAAGCATTTAATGTAATTGCAGTCCATAGTTCTGCTTGATTCATTTTATACATTGGGGCCGCAATGGAAGCAATCATGATGAGATTGTCGCAATGACATGATCCAGGATTGAAGTCAGAAGCTATCGCAACTTTTGCTCCTCCATCGAGTAGCGCGCGTGCATTTGCCTGTGGTTTTCCAAGAAAAAGACCAGTGCCGGGAAGTAGAGTGGCGACTGTTTTTGATTCGGCCAAAGCAGCTATGCCATCTTCTGTTGTTCTCAATAAATGATCAGCGGAAAGCGCTTCGTATTTTGCAGCGAGAACGGCACCTTTGTTATCATTAAATTCGTCAGCATGAATTTTGACATTAATGTTCCATCGCTTTGCTCTTTCAAAAAGAGCGACAACGTCATCATTTGAAAAATAATTTTGTTCATGAAAAATATCAACACAGTCGAGAATTTGCTCTTCGCCTAATTTGTCGAGAAGGGGAAGAACAACATCCCTCATGTAATCATATGAAGAGGCAAAGTCTTTTGGAACTGCGTGTGCCGCCATGAATGTATTAATAATCTGCACGTCAGGACGAGCAAGGTTTTTTAAATCGTGAATAACGTGAGAGAGTTCATATTCTTTTTCAAATGTGAGTCCGTAACCCGATTTTACTTCAATAGCGCCTACGCCGTAAGCTTTGATTGCCTTTACACGCTGGTGAGCTGATTTTAATAATTCTACGCGAGAAAGCGCATTGGTGCCTTTCATCGAATTTAAAATACCTCCGCCAGCGGCCGCAATTTCCTCATAGCTTGCGCCATTCATTCTCATCGAATATTCATGAGCTCTATCACCACCAAAAACTAAGTGAGTGTGAGAATCGACAATTTCAGGAACGCAGACTTTTCCAGAAACATCAATTTCCGGGTAATCCTTTTCAAGGAAATCATCGGGAATTTGATTGTCAGGTCCAACCCAAAGAATTTTTTCCGCATCAAAAACAATAGAAGCATTTTTTAAAAGTCCGAGATCTTCGAGAGAAACACGTCGCCCATCTTTTTGAAAGGCACCTGCAAGAGTCGCAACTTCAGAAAAATTTCTAAAAATTTTAATGCTCATTTATTTCCTTAAGTTCCAGGAGACTTTAGTCTCCTGGAGCCTTTTAGCAGTTAATTTTAAGTGAAGGAAGTTTCAGCTTGCTGTTTTTAGCCGTAGCAATAGCCTGCTCATAACCAGCATCAGCATGACGGGCCACGCCCATACCAGGATCAGAATTTAGAACTCGCTTCAAACGTTTGTCCATATCTTCCGTTCCATCACAGCAAATAACCATGCCTGCGTGTTGTGAATATCCGATACCTACACCGCCACCGTGGTGAAACGAAGTCCACGAAGCTCCATTCATTGTGTTGATCATAAGATTTAGCAATGACCAATCTGAAACTGCGTCAGTTCCGTCTTTCATGCCTTCTGTTTCTCTATTCGGAGAAGTTACTGATCCGCAATCCAAATGATCGCGTCCAATGACGATCGGTGCTTTCACTTTTCCTTCTCGAACAAGTTTATTGAAAAGAAGTCCTGCTTTTTCCCTCTCACCATATGACAGCCAGCAAATGCGCGAAGGCAATCCTTGAAAAGAAATCATGTCTTGAGCTTTCTTCAGCCAATTATGAAGTTTTTTATTCTCTGGAAAAAGTTCCATCAAAGCATTATCGGTTACGCGGATATCATCCGGATCACCTGATAAAGCAACCCATCTGAATGGCCCGGAACCCTTGCAGAAGAGTGGACGAATATATGCTGGAACAAATCCAGGAAAGTCATACGCATTAGTGACTCCGACTTTTTTCGCTCCTTCACGAAGATTGTTTCCGTAATCAAAAACATGCGAGCCAATTTTTTGGAATGCCAGCATTGCTTTTACGTGTTCGCCCATCGTTGCATAGGAAAGTTCTGTATATTTTTTGGGATCAGTCTGACGAAGTTTCAGTGCAACTTCGACCGGCATTCCATGAGGTACGTAACCATTAAGAGGATCGTGTGCAGATGTTTGATCTGTCACGAGGTCTGGAACAATCCCTTTATCGTAAACATATTTAAAGAAATCAGCAGCGTTACCGACTACACCAATTGAAATGGCCTTGTTTTCTTTTTTTGATTTCAATGCAAGATCAATGGCCTCATCAAATGTATCGCAGAGTACATCGAGATATTTTGTTTTTAATCTTTTTTCAATTCTCCATTTTTCAACATCACAAGCCAAGCAAACGCCATTTGCCATTTTAACGGCTAGAGGTTGAGCTCCCCCCATACCTCCAATACCAGCGGTTAAAACAAGTTTACCGGTGAGGTCTTTGCCTTCACCGTAATGTTTTTCAGCCGCGGCCATGAACGTCTCGTAGGTTCCTTGAAGAATTCCCTGAGAGCCAATGTAAATCCATGAGCCTGCTGTCATCTGGCCGTACATCATCAACCCTTCGTCTTTCAGTTTATTGAAATGCTCCCAAGTTGCCCAATGAGGAACAAGGTTTGAATTGGCAATGAGAACTCTAGGGCCATGCTCATGCGATGGAAAGATGGCAACTGGTTTACCAGATTGAATCATCAATGTTTCATTGTTCTCAAGTTTCTTTAACGATTCAATAATATTGTGAAGAGCTTCGTGATTGCGTGCAGCCTGTCCATTTCCCCCGTAGACAATCAAGTTGTCTCTGTCTTCAGCGACATCGGGATGAAGATTGTTAAGTAAGCAACGAAGAGCTGCTTCTTGGTGCCAGCCTTTGCATGTTAATTGAGAACCAGTTGGTGGCAATGGAATAGTTTTTGTGTTCATTAGTTGAGCACTCCAATTTTAGATTCAACAGCAGCAACAATTTCGCCGCTGTTGATAAGAGAAATAATATTGTTGATATCTTTGTAAAATATTCTGTCTTCGCCAATAGGTTCTACGTGGCGTCTAATCGTTGCATAAACAGCTTCCAGCGCCGGTGACGTTGTCAACGGTCTTTGAAGATCGAGTGCCTGAGTGTTGCAAAGAAGTTCAATTCCTAGAACAGATTTTGCATTTGAAATAACTTCATGAAGTTTTCTTCCAGCCGTTACTCCCATAGAAACGTGATCCTCTTTATCGGTTGAAGTAGGAACTGAATCAACGCTAGCAGGGTGACAAAGGTATTTGTTTTCTGAAACAAGAGCGGCAGCCGTTACGTGCGCAATCATAAGCCCTGAGTTGAGACCAGAGTTCTTAGTTAAAAAAGCTGGGAGCTCAGAGAAAACAGGATTCATCATTTTTTCAATTCTTCTTTCGCTGATGTTACATATTTCAGCTACGCCCATAGCGAGATAATCCATCGCGAGAGCAAGTGCTTCTCCGTGAAAATTTCCACCAGAGATGACTTCGCCAGATTCAACGAAGATAAGAGGGTTATCTGTAACAGCGTTAAGCTCAGTCGTAATAACTTCCTCTGCGTGATTAAGAGTCTGTCTGCAAGCGCCGTGAACCTGAGGTACACATCGAAGAGAATATGGATCCTGAACTTTGTGACAATCGGGGTGCGAATCCTTAAGAGCGGAACCAGTGACAAGCTTGTTTAGATTTTCAACAGAAGCTATCTGTCCCTTGTGAGGTTTCAGCATTGTAATTTTTGGATTGTAAGCTTTATCAGTTCCCTTAACAGCATCCATTGTCAAAGTTGAAGCGATATCTGCAAGTTTCATAATCGCTCGAGTTTCGAAAACAGCGAGAGCACCTAGGGCGGCCATACAAGCAGTGCCGTTGATTAAAGCAAGTCCATCTTTAGGTCCAAGAACAGCAGGCGTTTTCCCAATCTTAGTGATTGCTTCTTTTGAAGAAATGATTTTTCCGTCAACTTCAACTTCACCTTCGCCTATTAAAGCCAAAGCAATGTGTGAAAGAGGAGCAAGGTCACCTGAAGCACCAACAGAACCTTTTTCAGGAACGACTGGTGTAATGTGTTCATTGAGAAAATCGAGGAGGAGTTGAACTGTTGTTGGCTCGACACCTGAAAAACCAGATATAAGGCAATTTGCTCTTAAAAGCATAATGGCCCTGGTAATTTCTTTTGAAAAAGGTTTGCCTACACCCGTGCAGTGAGAACGAATTAAATTAACCTGGAGTTGAGCAAGATCTTTTTCCTGTATATGCATGCTCGAAAGAGCTCCGAATCCAGTGTTGATTCCGTAAACAGGTTTACCTTTTTTAACGATATCAAAAACGAAAGCACGAGAAGCTTTCATCTTCACCATTGCTTTTGGATCGATCGATATTTTAAGCGCATCTTTCTTTGAATATGCGACATGATAAACGTGATCAACAGATAAATTTTGTCCGTTAAGAACTAATTCCATAATAAAAATTCTCCCATAAGATAAAGCCTCACTATCCTAGCCAAAAGACCTGCGTTTGTAATGGCGTTTTGCGCGTTTTCCCTATGAAAAATTTAAAACTCAATTATTATCATTGGTAGAATCGTTAAGGTTCATAACGCATATGTAAAGAGGGTGCTTAAATGAAATTAATCCTGGGTTTACTAACATTTTTAATAATACAAACAAGCTTTGCCAGAGATGAATATCAGCTGGGAGTTATTCTTGGAGCACCTACAGGTATTTCAGGAAAAATAGGACTTGGTGGGAATCGTTCAATCGATGGCGTTCTTGCCTATTCATTAGCAGATGATTTGTCTTTGGAGTTTCATGCAGATTATTTAATTGAAAATGCTTACGCCTTTCACGTCAATGCCGCTAGTCCACTGATGTTGTATTTTGGTATCGGCGCAAGAATGGCCGTGATTGATAAAGATCGCCATAAGCATGATGGAGATCTAGCTTTAGGACCTCGTGCTCCGATTGGATTAAATTATAAAATGGTTAATCCCAATTTGGAATTTTTCGGAGAACTTGCCCTCTGTCTGGACATTGTACCTGACACTGATGCAGATCTTGAAGGCGGTTTAGGCTTACGCTATCGCTTTTAAGCAGCGAGAGCTTTTCTCGGATGCTTTAGTTTTAGTTCTGTAATCAACTCTTGAGCCTTGGTGTTTTTATAATAACGGCACCAAGCCTCAAGAGATTTACGCTGATATTCACAATAGAGAATTTCTGGATTTGATTCAATCGCGAGTTCGAGTTCAACTAAATTATTCTTCACCATCGATTGTATAACTACATCTTGAACAATTTGTTTTTGGCTGACGGCCGACTCCTGAATGCATTTGATTATTTTATAGGCCATGAATAATCCAAGCCCTGTCCAGAGAATGGGTGAATAGAGGGCCAGGCAGGAAATGAATAACATTGCCCAATAATCTTTCGTTGCCAGTGAGTGATACAAATAAACAGGCACTGAAAGAATGAACAAGTAAGCCTTGTAGTTGCGCTTTGAAGAAAGGAGCGATTTAAACGGCATAAGGTATCCTCGTCAGAAACTCTGTTCCTATCCTAGGCCCTATGACCGCCATCTCCAAAAGGTTCCAGGGGACACACCTAAGCCCTTAGAATCAACAAAGGAACTGTCAAAATTTTAGCCACAAAAAATAGGCACTGAGTACTTTCTTCAGATGCCATTGAGATTATTCATATCGCGGTAGAAAATCGATCCAATATTTCTATTTTAAGAGGGAGATCAATATGAAATCAGCATTGGCAATTTTTGCATTAACATTTTCAATCGGATCTTTTGCAGCAGAGTTGCAAATGAACATGCATTCAACAATGACGATGAAAATAACTGGTAAAGATACTCTGGAAAAAATTAACGAAGTAGTGATTTCAGATTCAGCCTTTATCACACGCGCAGGAATTAGAAGAGATACACAAAAACAAGTGAACACTGATAAGCTCACATATAAAGTAGAGAAGAGTCTGGTAAGAATTCAAGATGAAAAAAATGGAATTGATACTGAGGCGCTAGCGAATATCGACAGATCATTATTCGGCAACCTGAAATCATTTACGATATCTGGTGAGAATTTAGAGAATGTTTATTTTGAATCACTTTCTAATAAAGGAATCATTGCACTGGCGAATCTTGATAAAAAGAGAGACGAAAGAAAATCTCTGACAGTGGGAGATCAAGTTTGTGTAGTCGATAAGGCAAAAGAAATCGCTACATGTGAACAAGATTTGAGCTTGAAAGTTGAGAACAATGAATTTGCAATCACTGCAGCCTTAGTTTTACTCAGCATCGGACAATAAGTTAACGAAGGGACTCAACGGCTGATTTATAATTCTCTTTACCTTGTTTAAATATGTATGAGCCGGCAACAAGATTGTCGGCTCCTGCTTTTATAAGTTCGTGAGCATTTTTATCACTCACGCCACCATCCACCTGAATCTGAAAATGCGCTTTTAAATTTTCTCTTCTTTGTTTTAACTCACGAATTTTATCATAGGCAGAAGGCATAAAAGATTGTCCGCCAAAACCTGGCTCAACGGACATAACAAGTACTAAATCTATATTGGATAACAACTCATCTGATAGAGCAGATACGGCCGTACCCGGTTTAATGGAAACACCAACGCTTGGATAATGCTTCTTTAAGTTACGGGCAAGATCAACAGGATGATTAATCGCTTCGATATGAAAGGTAAAATTATGAATGCCTGCCGATTTTAAAGTTTCGCCGTGAAATTCAGGATTAGTAACCATGAAATGCGCATCACATTTGTGAGAAGATTTTTTTGTAATCAATTCAATGATCGGATGGCCAAAAGTCAGGTTTGGAACAAAGTGTCCGTCCATTATGTCGAGATGGAACCAAACATTTTCTATACCATTAAATGACTTGAGTTCGGATTCAATATTCAGAAAATCACAAGCTAGGAGACTTGGTGAAATGATCGTCATACATTTTCTTACGGATTGATGAGGATCTCTCCGCCCTTATTTTTTAGGCCATTTAATAATTCGATATCGCTGCAAAGTTTTTTGCCTTCTAGTTGTACTTCGGCCAACCTAACAGAACCATCTTTGGTGCCAATCGAAAGTTGACCATGTTGAAGAGAAGTCTCTCCTGGCTTCAGTGAGCGGGATAATTTCTCTAATCTAAAAACCTTCAAACGTTGATTATTCAAAAAACAATAAGTTCCTGGCCATGGATCCAGCGCTCGCACTTGATTGTTTAGTTTATCAAAATCAGATTCTTTGAAGTTTAAAAAACCATCTTCTTTTTTAAGAGTGGGAGCAAAGCTCACTCCCTTTGGATCCTGAGCAGAAAAAGACAATTTTCCATTCAGAATTGATTCAATCAAAGTGTTAGTAGAAAGTGCAGCTTGGAATTTTAAGCGTGTATAAAGTTGTCCACCAGTCTCTGTGGGCGAGATATCTAATTCGTGAAAGTGGCATAAATCGCCAGCATCCATTTCTTTAACCATTCGTTGAATCGAAACACCTGTTGATGTGTCGCCATTTAGTAAAGCATATTGAATGGGAGCAGCACCACGGTATTTGGGAAGAATAGAAGTGTGAATATTAAAACAACCAAGCTTAGGCATGTTCAATACTCGCGAACCTAAAAACTGAGCAAATGCGAGAACTAGAAAGAAATCAACATTCTTCTTTTCCAGTTCAGCCAAAACAGAGTCTTCGCGATTGATATTCTCTAACTGATAAAGAGGAAGTTTATGTTCTTTTGCATAAGCTGCAACTGGGGGTGATTTTAATTCCTGGCCTCTTCCTGCCGGACGATCGGGCATGGTCACCACACCAACTAGATTGATGTGTGGATGCTGATGAAGGAGTTCGAGAGTGGGGACGGAAAAATCCGGAGTTCCGCAAAAAACAACATTCAGTTTTTTCATTACTTCTTCTTTTGCTGCTGCTTTAAAAATTTTTTCTCGAGCAACTGTTTTTTTAAGAAGCTCAATCTTTCGATGAAAACGATTCCATCCAGATGGTCATTTTCGTGCTGAAGACAAACAGATAACAATTCATCTGCTTCTATTTCGTGATGATTTCCAAACATGTCTTGAAATTCAACTGTGACAAATTCAGCTCTTTTAACATCTTCATAAATGCCCGGAACGCTAAGACATCCTTCTTCGTGAATGATTTCGCCCGATTTATTTTTAAAAACAGGATTGATAAAAACCATGGGGCTGAATTCTGATAGCCTGAATTCTTCGCGGCCATCAGCATGAGTGATTTTTTCGCGATCGTACCAGATATCCAAAACAAAAAACCTCTGGCTCACTCCAACCTGTGGAGCGGCAAGGCCGATACCCGGAGCGTGATACATTGTATAAAGCATGTTCTTGATCAAAGCATGTAATTCATCGTTGAATTCAATCACAGGCTTTGCAACTTTCTTTAATATTGGTGCCGGATAAGTGAAAATCTCAAGCTTTTCGCCTTCCAGTTTGTAATTCTCTAAAAAATTATTTTTCATAGAAAATTGATATCACAAATATCTGTCTTTTTCATCGCAATTTGCGGTGGTAAATAAAATAGCCCGCCAGGTAAAGAACGAAGATCGAAGGCACGCCAAAAGTAGCAACAACAGCGGGAACTTTGCTCGTTTGACCTAATGTCAGGAAGTACGAGTAGATAAACCAATAAATAAAGGTAAAGCTCATTACAAATGCGACGTTAGTCCCAAATGAACTATTGCGACGATTTGGGTTAAAGAGAGCGACTGACGCAAGAATGGCCAGAACCAGACAAGTAAACCCGGAAGAGAACTTATCAAGAAACGTCACGTAATACTCACTTGAATTAATACCGTTATTTCTTAGCACACCGATATAATCGTAAAGTTTCCAAATATCCAAAGTCGCAATGTTAGAGTTGATCTGTTGAAAATCAGAAATAGTCTCTCTGATTTTTACATCTTTCGTTTGCGAAAACTGAACAGAAGGAAAAGTTCTATTTTCAAGATTCGTCACATGCAAGACATTGTGGAGAAGCCAGTGGTTCTCTTCTTTGTGTTCGGCCAGAACAGCACTCAGTTGCTCAGTAAATTTAAAATTTTTATCGTAAAAATAAAGAGTGAGATTATTGATAACATTTCTTTTGCGGTCAAATGAACTGTAGGAAAAAAAATAGTCCTGACTTTTAAACCAGATTTTCCCAGAGCTAATGGCATTACTGATTTCCTTCTTCGCTCCACCTGGATTTAAAGAAGAAGATGAGCTGCGAATGTTTTTAGCTTCCTGTCGGTGCTTTGTATAAGGAACGACATAGGCGTTGATGTAAAACAAGAGAAGCCCAACAATTGTTCCGATGATTCCTATATCCGTCACAAATTTTCTGCGAGAATATCCACTGGCAAAAATCGCCGTCAATTCGTTGCGAGTTTTGAGTTTGTTAATTGAAAAAAGGGATGCGATCAAACAAGAAACTGGAAATACCTTTATAGAGAACGATGGAATCTCTAGATAAAGCGAGGTGAGAATCATTTTGAAGTCAGAGCTATCTTTTAAAAGCGCATTTAAAATGTGTCCGAGGCAAAGAATCATAATCAGGACAAAAGTGGATCCTAAAAAGAAACGAAGCCATTCTTTAAATATTAGTTTTCTAATGTTGGACATATAGCCTTATGATTTTTACAAAAAACTTCAGTCCTGTTTTTAAAATAAGTCTACCAATTAGAAAGTTGAAGAGTGGATGCTCTTCCAGTGATTCAACGAGCTTTGGACTAAAAGAATAGTACCAATCGATAAAATCTTTACCGAGTTCATAGCGTGAAATTTTTAATTTAAACTTCCGCAATGTTTCCGTGCGCTCATCCTCAAAGCCAAAGCACATGGTTGCCACATAACATTTTTTTGAACTGATCTGAATGCGCTGATAAGCGGATTCAAAAGCCTTTGGATTATGGGCCTGTTTCTTGTTGTTAAACTTTCGAATGATTTGGGCATTGACGTGCTGATATTTAAAACCAATTGAGAATTTTACAAATTGCTCTAGGCATCTCAAGCATTCTCTTTGGAGGTTGGGACTTCGGTCAAAAGCCTTCGCCAGATCCCAATAAGCGTGGCTGATCAGCAAAAGCTCCGTCACATCTTTTTCTGGATCAAACAAACTTGGTGAAAGCCTATCTTCTGTTGTATCAAAATAAAGGGCGAGAATGCCCAGGTATTTTGTGTAGGAATCAACGGCTTGGGCCATGCGATCATCTTTTACAAGGGCCTGTGCTCTTTTAAGATGCGAAAGTCTTGTGCGGTAAAGTTCAATAATCTGTTCGCGCTTTTTTTCATCACGAAGATCCTTGGTGTCTGTTTTTTTCTTTACCACAAAACCTCAACTAATTAATTAAAAGCGAATAGAGACAGCAAGTGACGTTTCTTTGAATTTAGTTTCACTTTGGTTGAGAGAAAGATCTTTGTCGCGCGAAGTGTTTTTCATTGCAAATTCAAAAGAGAGACGAGGTTGAATCCAGGATAACCCGAAGCCATTTCCTTTTTCAGCGCGCATTTTGTCTTTAAATCCACCAAAGCGAAGATAGAAATCATCCAAAACTTTTACCTGCAAAGCGCCTTTGTAAATTAAGGTTTTCGAAATTTCTTCAGCGGTGTAATCCCCGCCGAAATCAAGCGAGGCAGTAATATAAGTTAAAAGAATATATTGAAAACCAATTAAAGCTTTTGTTTCGTGGGCCTTAGATTTAAAAGGGTCATAGGCAACAATACCCATCGAAATCTTTTCATCTATGGCATGAGTAACACCCAAGACTGTCTGATAATATTTTTGAACAGACTTACTCGTCATGTTTTCATCTTTTGTCTGCCGAACGCTTACACCCATTGCCGATTTATCCGCAATAGGGCCAGACATTGAAAGTCCCCAGCGCTTTCTTTTTATGTTTTCCTCTTCCTGATCTACGTAGCTCAAAGAACCACTCAGAGAAGGGTTACCATCAGCAAGGACAAAGCCCAGAGATTTTGGTTTTGGTTGCGCGATGTTGTTTTCAGTAAGCTTTGCACTGTCTTTTTGCACATAAAAAGTAGATGTAGTGAAAAAAGCTAATGGTGCTGGATTTAAAAAGGCCGATTCCTCAGTGAGTATTGATCCCACTCCGGTTCCAGCGGTAGATTTTAAATGCGTTGTTTCGAACTCATGAATTTTAGCATGAGCGACTGGAGCACTCGTTGATAATAACAAAGCTGACACTAATAAAGATTTTTTGATATGATTGCGAATGTTCTTAATTCCCTTTAAAATATTATAACCTAAGAGGAAATTATAATGAAAATCCGTCGCGCCGTCATCCCTGTTGCTGGAAAAGGAACAAGATTTTTACCTGCTACCAAACAAGTGCCTAAAGAAATGATTCCGATAATCAACTTGCCCATGATTCATTACGTGGTTGAGGAAGCAATTTTGTCAGGTATTGAGCAAGTTGTGTTCATTACTTCATCTGGAAAAAATGCCATCGAAGATTATTTTGATAGAAACTTCGACCTCGAAGACTTTCTTATTAAAAGCGGAAAAATTAAAGAACTTGAACTTGTTCAAGACATCGGAAAAATGGTCGAAGTCACTTCTGTAAGACAAAAAGAGCAGCTGGGGCTAGGGCATGCGGTTTTATGTGCAAAAGATATTGTAGGCAATGAACCTTTTGCTGTTATTTTAGGCGATGAGATTGTCCGCGGACCAAATCCAGTAACAAAGCAGCTGATCAATATTTCTAATCAATACAATGGCGCAAACGTTATTGGAGTTATGGAAGTCGATCGCAAAGAAACAAATAAGTACGGTATCGTTAAAGGTGATTTTGTCGATGATAAAAAGCGCACGCTTCGCATGACCAGCATGGTGGAAAAACCAAAGCCGGAAGATGCACCGACAAATCTGGCGACACCCGGTCGCTATGTTTTTAAACCAGAAATTTTTGATGCTCTAAAGGTAATTCCCAAAGGTGTCGGTGGAGAATATCAACTGACAGATGCGATCAATCTTCTCGCTCGCGAAAGTGAAGTCTATGCTCATATTTTCGAGGGGCAAAGATTTGATACTGGTAACATTGAGGGATATCTTAATGCTACAATTGAATTTGCCTTAATGAATAAAGAATCTGAACCAATGATGAGAAAACTCATTATGGAAAAAGTAGCAAAATATAATATTAAATAGGTGATCCATGAAGTGTTTGGCATTTTTTATCGCAGTCATTTTTTCTCTCAGCCTGATGGCGGCTGTTCCTACAGAAGAGGGACTGTTGAAGAATCTCAACAATGCTGGCATTCCTGGAAATTTGATTACGATTAAAGCGATGGTGCAGGGACCGGAAGTTGAAGGTTCCAAAATGGATTATTTTAAATTTTTGATCTCGCTTGAAAATCCGAATACTGTATCAGTTCTTCAGCTGGCCTATTCAAACGGCCAAATGATGAGCACGCAATTGAAAGATGTGAAATATATTCCAGACCTTCAATCCGCAATAAAAAGAGACAAGTCGGTTGAGCGCAGTATGTTTTACGCTGCCTTAATGATGCTTTCAACGAACAAGCCAAATGGAATGGAAGCTTTCCTAGAAAAAAATGGCGTACAGATTGTAAGAAATAAGAACATTTTAAACGAAGAAAAAATGAAACTCCTTCGTGCTTATAGAACTTATCTTGCAAACAATAAAGGAAAGGGCGATGCAAATTCTCCGCTCAATCCACCTGATCCTGCCAACAAGTCAAAAGTGATTGAGCTTTTCAGGGCCAACACGTTCGAAAGAGCTAAAAATATCGAACTGACAAAAATCGAAAATGAATTTGTCTGGCGGGTTGATTGGAAATCTACACAAGCGTTTTTCACAAACGAAGATAGAAGATTGAGAAGACTCGATTATGTAAACGGTGATACGAATGTCAGACTTGATGCGAGTGAATACATTTTGTTCAATGGAACGAACGAGTTACCAAAATTTATGTTCGTTAAAGATTCAAAAGGTCTTGTTTCAAAAATTCAAGTTTTAGGACTTGATACAAAAACCAATCGTGAAAAGAAACTGACTGAGCGATATGAAGAAGCGAAGAAAGCACTGACGTCGCCGTCTCCAGACAGTTATTCATTTTTATACTAAGGCCTGATGGAAAAATTCTTCCTCGTCGCCGTTAATTCACCTTTTAACGGTTCCATTCTCACTTATCGGGCGCCGGAGCATTTGCTGCCGCAATTGAAACGCGGAGTGCTCGTAAAAGTTCCGCTAGGAAAATCCAGAGTCATTGATGGCTGCATCTGGGGCGAATCTTCTGAAGAAGGTTTGGCTAATAAGGAAATCAAAGAAATCGTTGAGGTAGAAGAAGGTATTTCTTTAACTGAAGCGGAATGTGATCTCTATCAATGGATGGCCAATTACTATCATTATCCAGTGGGACAGCTGATTTATGATGTGTTGCCTGCGTTTATGAAACGCCCAAAGAAATTGAATTTTGATCAAGGTGAAGGCCAAGAGCTCAAATTGATAATGAACGACGATCAAAAAAATGTAGTCGATACCATCTGTCAGTCTGGTTTAAAATCTTTTTCCAAATGGCTCGTCCATGGAGTCACCGGAGCAGGAAAAACACTAGTCTATTTGCAACTTATAAAAAAAGTGATCGAAGAAAAACGATCAGTTCTTTTTCTTTTGCCAGAAATTAATTTAACTCCGCAGTTTTTGAAAACGTTTCAAACTTATCTTGATATACCAATTTATTCCTATAATAGCTCAATCAGTAACTCTGATAAGTTTGGCCTGTGGAAGCTCCTACAAGAAGATGGTTCTCCTAAAATGATTCTCGGTGTGAGAAGTAGTGTTTTTTTACCGATAAAAAACTTAGGCTTGATAATCGTTGATGAAGAACACGATCAGTCTTTTAAACAGGATGATCGCTGCACCTATAATGCAAGAGATATAGCGATCAAGAGAGCTGCGCTTGAAAAAATCCCGGTCATTCTTGGTTCAGCAACACCCATGGTGGAAACATACAAAACATTTGTAGAGTCACATCATTACTTTGCTCTCAAGAATAGAGCACAAAATGCGTCTTTACCTCACGTTCATCTCATCGACATGCGTGGACGCTCAAAAGTGGCTGCTGAGAAAATGATCTGGCCATATGCAAGTGAAAGCCTTGCCAAAATAAAACAGGTTCTCGGCAGAGGTGAACAGGCACTCGTTTTCATCAATAGGCTTGGCTATGCCAATTATTTACAGTGTAACTCCTGCGGGCATCAATTCTCATGTCCGAATTGCAGTACGAATTTAAAATTCTTTAAGAAGAGAAATGAACTTTCATGTCAGACTTGTGAGTATAAAGAGCCTGCCCCTGAAATGTGTCCTGAGTGTATGAATTTGAATCTCACGCCAAAAGGTTTCGGAACCGAGCGTGCTTATGAAATTCTAAAGGATCTTCTTCCCAATTACAGAGTTGAAAGATTTGACCGTGATGAAATTAAAACGTTTACCCAGTTAGAGAATGTTCTTGATAAATTTCACAATAAAGAGATTGATGTTTTAGTTGGTACTCAAATGCTTTCAAAAGGTCACAATTTCGAAAATGTTAATCTTGTTCTCATTCTCGGAATAGATTCTCAACTGAACTTTCCGGATTTCAGATCTAATGAAAGAGTCTATCAGACCTTAACTCAAGTGAGTGGTCGCGCTGGAAGATTTGGAAAGCATGCTGAGGTTCTGGTTCATACACTAGCGCCAGAAAATAAAATTTTTACATACCTGAAGAATCATAGCTTTGATGATTTTTATAAAGACGAAATTCCAATGAGAGAGCTTTGCTCATCTCCCCCTGTAAATAAACTAGTGCTCGTTTATTTCAATTCAAAATCGCAGGAGACTGCGATCAAAGAAAGCTCACAACAAGCTCAGTCCCTAAGGGCCTTGGCCGAAAAACATTTTCCCAACATAGAAATTCTTGGTCCCAAGCCATCTATGATTGAAAAGAAGGTCAATAAGTTCACTTGGTCGCTCATGCTGAGAGGCTCAGACCTCAATCAATTACATAACCTTATTAACACTTTTTCCCGCAACTACCGCCCACCTCATACTATCTCTTTGAAAATAGACGTAGATCCTTATTATTTTGATTAAGTATTAAAGAAAGTTAGTCAGAATTCCGTTAAGACGTTGAGAACTAATAAGACTTCTGGTTCAAGAGGAAATTCGTATGAACAAAAGAGCGAAACAAAGTTTGAAGCGTCCTGGTTTTTACACTGCTAGCATCGCCTGCAGTTTGCTTTTAACACAAGCAAGCTTTGCGGGAATTGTAGGGGTGAGATCTTCGGGAAGTGGAGGCAAGGTTTCAGGACAAACTTCTTCGAGCACAACGGTAACACCGGGGCGTGCAATTGAAGAGAAAGTTGAAAAACGAGAAGGAACGGCATCGGCAAGCTGTAAGCAAGATCCGGATGCAGCTTCTTATTTTCCTTTGGATTTCTTTTCACAAATTGCCCGCGATGGTTCTTCGCTCACTTTTGAACAAAGAGCAGATAATAAAATCCTGGTAAAAATGCCGGCTTCAATTGATACGTGCGGAAAATTCAAGCCGCAACTTGTTCAAGATCCAACGACAAAAAACGTAACAATCATGATGCAAATGGAAGATGGGAAAACATACTCTCAGCTTCTCGCTTGTTTGAAAGAAAAAAATATTCTTGTCGATGATAAAATTGATCACGATAAAATTCCGGGGAAAGAATATTCAGAATATTCTTACGTTCTGGATTACTCGTTTGATAAAGATAAAGACGTAAAGAAAACGTTGAAACTTTCTTATGGGTATCCAAAAGCATTCTCTGGTAAAGATGGTTACCCATCTACTTACGGCGTAGATACAGATGTAGAGCTTCCATCTTCATTGTGTATGTCAGCTGAAAAAATTCAACCACAAGTTACTTATCTCAATAAAGGTCAGGACGTCATGATTGCAGAGCTCAAAGAAATCTGTAAGTCTGGCGATGCTCAACGAATTGCCGAAGCGAGAAAAGCTATTGGGAATGCAGACGCTCTGAAAGATATTGCTGATAAAATTAAGTCTGAGCTTGATGCCGGCTACCTTGTAGCCGTCAAGCAAGACGTAGAAAGAATCAATGCGGACATGACAAAAATTGAAGATCGTCTCAATAGGGAAAAAGATTCAATTGATGAAAAAACTGCAAAGGATTTAACAAGAAAATATGCTGACCTGGCAAAAGAGCTGGACAGTAAATTCTTGAATCCAGCGATCTATCGCCTGGATAATCTGATGAAAGAAAGAGCAGCACTTGGGGATGAAGATCCAAAAGTGAAAGGCATTGATGAAGAAATTAAAAAAATCAATGAGGACGTGAGCTCATTTTCTAAAAGACCGAATACATCTTTTGCAAGTGTTTATACTGTAATGGAAAAATTCGCCATTACTGATTCGGCAAAGACGGTTGAAGATATTCGCTTGAAGTCTTATCTGTATGGAAAAGTTTATGCTGGTCCAACAGACGAGAAACGCGGCAAAGCGGTTTCTTTCGAAGAAGCGAATCAAAAACAAGTAGCAGGAATGCAAAAGTTTGATCGCGTTCTTAATGACTGGACAGATCAATACCTAGTTGGAAAAGGGAATACTTATCCATTACAAAAGACTGAGAAAGAACGTGCCGCTTCGATCGATAAGATGAATAAGCGCTGGTATGACTATCAGACAACTGAGCAAAAAAATTACCAAAAATATTGTTCTACTGGTTGGACAGGTTCTGTCGTGAATCCAATTCAATGTCAGGCTTGGATGCAAGGGGCGGACTCGAGAAGAAATCAAGAGTTGAAAAAACGCGAGAAAGATCTTCTTTTCATTAAGGGACGCAATGACAAGCTTGCGAAGATGACAACGAATTACAATAACTATCAGAAACGTCAGATTGCTAATGAGTCTCGCGATGCTGAAGGATATGAGCCTTATGGTTCATCTTATACAAGCTATGAAGACAACTTCGCTGAACAATATCCTCTTTACCAAGGTCCTCAGCAAAGTACGGCTTATAACCCATACATGTACCAAATGGGTGGAGCTCAGCAAGCAATGAATATGGGTAACGCTGGAATGTATAATCCGCAAATGGTGAATCCACAAATGATGGTTCAACAAGGGCAATATCAAATGCCTCAAATGAACCAAGCTTATATGGGTGGACAGCAAATGATGTGGCCGTCACTTCAGTAGTTTTTTAAAAAAATTCGCAAAAAAAGGGAGCTTTTAAAGCTCCCTTTTTTATTTTTGTCTGTCTAAATTAAATTAGAAAGTTACTGATGTGTTGATCTGGAGAAGAAGTGAGCTTTGAGTAGCGTTTGGAGTCGCAGTGTTGTTGAATCCAAAGTAATCGCCAGTGATCAAGTAGCCAAGGCCTGCTCCAACTGAGATTTCTTTATTCCAGTGGTAGTTTGCGTTTAGATCGATTTCTGTTCCGAGGTTTTTGTCTTGGTCAGCAACTGCTTGGAAGTTTTTATTTTTCGTGTGGTTGTAGGCAGGAGTTCCTGCTTTAGCCACTTCCATAGCCTGGGCAAAGATCAGGGCTTGATCAAAAGTCCATTTCTCAGAATTGTAGCGAGAGCGAAGTTTAAAATAGCGTGCATTTGTGATGTAAGAGTCATAAACGCTTGCAGCTGTAGTCGTTCCACTAAGAGCCATTAGATTATATCTAAAAAGCAAATTAGCGATTTGATAATTTGGATTTAAATAAAGAGCGCTGAATTTTGAATTTGAACCATCATGTCCTGAAACTTGGCCAAAATCAAAACCAACAGTCCAAGAATCAGTCCATTTATAATTACTCTGAAGCAATAGGGCCTTGGCAGAGATTGTTGTTGATGTCGCAGTTTTTAAATCACCTGAAAGAAGTGGAAGTTCCACGCCAAAATCAAATTTCCCCCAAACCTTTTTTAAATATAAATCGGTAATAGAGATGTTGCTTTCACCATTTGTACCAAATGTTGTGTTGTCAGTGCTATTTGATTTTTTAGCATAGAGAATACCAAAAGCAATGTCCTTCTCTTGGTTATCGTAAAGGAGACTTGCTCCATATTGTTTAGCTGAAGTTGAATCGGTATATCCAGTTTGTGAGTCTTTAGCCCAGAATGGTGCAACATGGAAGTTTCCGATCTTTAGCTTCATCGTGATTCCGTCACGAGAAGTAATGTGACGATCCCAAACATCATTGCCATCATTGTAAATCGCACCCAGTGCCCATTCAGCTGAATGGCGCCCAATTTGATAAGTAGCCGTGTCTGAGTAAAGTTCAACATACGCTTTCTTAATATTTACCGATGAACCAGAAGTCTGATTGTGGTAATAAATATTTCCATTTGGAATTGTTTGGTTGGGTTGGGAATTCTCACCCAGGTAACCACCATTTGCGTAGCCCGTAGTTAATTCACCAAAAAAAGTAGCAGCGTCGTTGATAACCAATGTTGGAGCAAGTCTTAAAACATATGACTGCCAAGAGGCACTTGATTTTTTTCCAGTTGTTCCAAGCGTAACTTCCTGAGAACCATCATTTCCAGTCGAGTTATCAGTCTTCGATTTTAGGCGTCTGTAATCAGAAATGATTGTCGAATCAACTCCAAACGATCCGTGCCAGTCAATTGGCAACGCCTGGGAAGCGATTGGTAAAAGCGCAAGGACGGCCGCTGCTAAACATTTTGGCATCTGCTTGGACATAAAAAAATACTCCATCATTAAGAACAATAAACATTGGAAAAGTTTCTTAAAATACTATATGAAATGAAGGTAGTTAAGTCAAAATCTTGAAACAAAGTTAAAACGCATGAAGCATTGGGCAATTCGCATATTAAAATTCTCTCTGGTGAGCTTTATCATCCTGCTGGCCGCTGGGTTTGGTTTCGTGAAATGGACTATCGCGGAGACTTCGCTTTCGGTACTTGAAGAAAAAACCAAGAAAGAAAATAATTATTTCACCACGATAAATCCCAATGTGGTTCTCGAGGCCGGCTCGGTCGTTAAAAGAAATGAGCTGGAAGCATTTCATCTGTTTTCGGCAGAACGAACATCGTTTGAAGAATTTTATTCGCAAAGAAAACAAACCAATGAGCTTTATGACCTGAAAGAAGTTCCAGGTCTCGTTCAAGTAAATCAAAACGTTGAAATGAAAAACCTACTGGCAAATGATTGTCAGGAAATCTATTGTTACCAGCACTACATTTCCTTCGATTATATTCCGTCTATTTTTTGGAAAGGTTTAATTGGGGTAGAAGATCAACGTTACTTAGAACATTTCGGTGTTGATTTAAAATCTATCGCGCGCGCTTTTGTCACAAATATTCGCAAAGGCCGTTTTGAACAGGGTGGCTCAACCATATCCCAACAGCTGGTAAAAAATATGTTTTTTACCAATGAAAAAACCTTTTCTAGAAAGTTAAAAGAAATGGTCATGTCCATTTACGTTGAACAGAAATTTCCCAAAGAAAAAATTCTCGAAGCTTATCTGAATGAAGTTTATTGGGGAGCCCTTCAGGGAATAAAAGTGAAAGGCGTTCTTGCCGCTTCGTACTTTTATTTTGGAAAGAAGCCGGCAGAAATCAGCGCCTATGAAGGCTCGATTCTTATCAGCTTACTAAAAGGGCCGAGCTATTTTTCACCTCTAAAAAAATTCGAAAGACTTAAAGACAGAACCAATGTCGTTTACAACAAACTGATCGAAGAAAACCAAATCCCCAATGATAAATCTCTTGTTTGGAGTGACAAGCAATGGGAAAAATGGGTCGACTCGCTCAAGCAACGTGAAAAACAGCAATACTATCAATCTATCTGGAGAACACTCCACGATGTTGAGCCGACGCTGCCGGCCTATGAAAAATTTGTTCTCATCCAAAAAGTCGCAGACGTAAGAAGCAAAATTCAGGAAAAATTTTCTTCTGCAAAAAACCCACAAGGTTCAGTAAGCGATATTTCCGTCAAAGTTATGCTCGGCCCTGTCATGGAAAACAGCTGGTACAGCTATTATTCCCGCGTCGAAAGAAATAAAGAGAAAGCACTCTTCAGTGAACGTCACCAGGTTGGATCAACCATTAAGCCGATCATCTACAGTGCATTTGAAGAATTCGGAAAAAAACTCGAAGACAAAGTTGCAACAGGCGAAATCAAACTGCAGCTTACTTCGGGGCCATGGTCTCCCAAAGAAGCTCACGTGATGAAAGAACCGGAAGTCACACTAATCGACGCTTTATTAAAATCGCTCAATAGACCGGTCATCAGACTTGCAAGTGATATTGGTTTTGACCAAGTTGAAACTAAGGTGAAGCCTTATTTTAAAAATCTCAAAACGCCGTTGCGCGAATATCCCTCTGAACTTCTAGGGGCCATGGAGCTAAGTGTTGGCGAACTTCGCGACGTTTATTCCCAATTCCTCAAAGACGAATGTCGCAAAATTAAGGCCGGCGAGCGCTTGAAAGAGCAAAGTGTTCTTTTTGCTCTATCTGATCCCAATCTCACAACGGTGGAGCATTCGGTAGATGCGGTTATGCAAAAACTCCGCTTTTTTGGCAAAACCGGTACGACTAACAACGGTTACGACAACTGGTACGTGGCCTTCGATGGAAAAAATCTATCAGTCATCTGGGTTGGCTATGAAGGGGAGCGTAAAACAAAATCTCTTGGATTATACGGTGCGACCACAGCGTTTAATGTTTTCCAGAATTATTATCGCGATCGCGGCAAGCGTTTCACACAATTTGGTTGCGAGTTGATTAACTAGTCCTTGCCAAAAACGGACAATCTGTTTATATTAATCTCACGCAATTAAGACGATATTGGGGTGTCGACAAGTGGTAAGTCTGCAGATTTTGATTCTGCCATGCCAAGGTTCGAATCCTTGCACCCCAACCATCTTTTCACGCAAGGGGTTCTTTTGAAACGAATCGTTCTTGTCTCTGGGTCTTCTAACATCTCTCTCTCCAATCAAATTTCTGATTACCTCGACGTGCCTCTTGTAAATCCTCAGCTAGTTCGCTTCGCCAACGGAGAAATTTTCTGTGAGATCGAAAAGCATGTTCGCGGTGCTGATGTCTTTGTCATTCAATCGACAAGCACACCAGTCAACGATCATTTGATGGAGTTGTTGATCATGGTTGATGCCCTTAAAAGAGCATCGGCTTCATCAATCACTGCCGTGATTCCTTCTTACGGATACGCAAGACAAGATCGCAAAGCTTCTCCACGAACTCCAATCTCTGCCAAACTCGTGGCGGATTTAATTACTGTGGCCGGAGCGACAAGAGTTATCACAATGGATCTGCACGCAGGTCAGATTCAAGGTTTCTTCAATATTCCATTCGACAATATTTTCGCTTCTCCAGTTATTTTGAATTACATCAAAAAAGAAATCTTCAACGAGAATACAATTTTTGTTTCTCCTGATGCCGGTGGTGTTGAACGCGTTCGTTTTTATGCAAAAAAATTGAATGCAGAAATCGCCATGATCGATAAGCGCCGTACGGGTAAAAACATCGCTGAAGCAATGAACGTTATCGGTAATGTCAGCGGAAAAGAATGTATTATTATCGATGACATGATTGATACGGCAGGAACGTTAGTTCAAGCTTGTAAAGCTCTTCGCCAGCATGGCGCGACTAAGATTTACGCCTGTGCAACTCACCCGGTTTTCTCTGATCCGGCCATTAAAAGAATTTCTGAATGCGATGAACTCGACAGAGTTATCGTCACAAATACAATCCCACTTACAGAGGCAGCAAAGAAAGTTGATAAAATTATCACTCTTTCAACAGCTGAACTGTTAGCGAAAGCGATTCACAGAACGTTCAACAACGATTCCGTAAGCTCGCTCTTCATTTAACAAGGGCACGATGGATCGTTTAATCGTTGGCCTTGGAAATTTTGGCTCAAAATACGCATACACTCGCCACAATATCGGATGGGATACATTCGAAGAATTGTCATTTGCCAGTGACTTAAAATGGAATGAAAAATTTAAAGGTCATTACGCTGTCTACAATAACGGCGGCGAAAAAATCTATTTTCTCAAACCTCAGACCTACATGAATTTATCAGGCGAAAGCGTTCAACCGTTAATGGCCTTTTTTAAAATTCCTGTAGAAAACATTTTAGTCATTCACGACGAGCTGGATTTGCCGTTTGGGACAATCGCCTTTAAAAAAGGTGGAGGTCTAGCAGGCCATAATGGCTTGAAATCCATCGCAGCCGTCCTCGGCACTCAGGATTTTAAGCGGGTTCGAGTGGGAATTGGCCGCCCTCAGCACGGAGATGTTTCCAATTGGGTTCTCTCGGGGTATACCGGAGAGGACAAAGATTTTTTCCGTCCCTTCTTAAAAGGAACCGCTCAAGCTCTTGAGGATTACATCAAGCTTGGTTTCGACAAAGCTGCGACGACTTATAGTAAAAAGAAAATAGTTTAATTAAAGGAAAATTTTATGGCATTAAATTGTGGAATCGTTGGACTTCCAAACGTCGGTAAATCGACTATCTTTTCAGCTATCACTTCAGCACCGGCGGAAGCAGCTAACTACCCATTCTGTACAATTGAGCCGAACGTGGGCATCGTTGCCGTTCACGATCCTCGTATGAAAAAAATCGGAGACATTGTTGGTCCTGAAAAAATGATCTACACAACTGTTGAGTTCGTGGATATCGCGGGTCTGGTTAAAGGAGCTTCAAAAGGTGAAGGTCTTGGAAACCAATTCCTTGGTCACATCAGAGCAGTAAACGGAATCGTTCACGTTGTTCGTTGTTTTGAAGATAACGACATCATTCACGTTCACGGAAAAGTTAATCCAAAAGACGATATTGAAACAATCAACCTCGAGCTGGCTTTTGCTGACCTTGAAGTTGTTGAGAAAAAACTTCAAAACATTCCAAAACTTTTGAAGTCACAAAATAAAGATGTTCTTACAGACGCAAAAATCCAACTTCCTCTTTTAGAAAAACTAAAAGTTGAACTTGAGCAGGGGATTGCTGCAAGAAATTCTTCTCTATCAGAAGAAGATAAAGCAGCCGTAGCAAACCTGAACCTCATCACAATGAAAAAAGTTATTTACCTTTGCAACGTAGATGAAGCTGGTCTGAGTTCAGACAATGAGCACGTCGAAGCTGTTAAAGCGTACGCAAAAGCAGAAAATTCAGAAGTCATGAAGATCTGTGGAAAACTTGAATCAGAAATCGCTTCGCTTGAAACACTTGAAGAGAAGAAAGAATTCCTTGAAGCTGCAGGCATTGAAGAATCTGGTCTCGATAAACTAACGAGAGCTGCTTACAACATGCTTGGGCTAAAAACATACTTCACAGCTGGTGTAAAAGAAGTTCGCGCCTGGACTTTCCAGTCCGGCATGAAAGCACCTCAATGTGCCGGCGTTATTCACTCCGATTTCGAACGCGGATTCATTCGCGCTGAAGTTTTCAGCTACGATGACCTGATCACTTTTGGCTCAGAAGCAAAAGTTAAGGAAGCTGGAAAATTCAGAGTTGAAGGAAAAGAATACGTCGTTCAGGACGGCGATATCATGCACTTCAGATTTAACGTTTAATAAGGCTTAGTTCCGTTTGAGGAGACTTTAAAAGTGTCCTCAAGCGGTATCATTAAAACAGGTTTGTTCTGCAATAAAGAGTAGAAGAAATTGTTTCTGTAAATCAACTTCACGTAATTTCTAGTCTCTTCAAAAGGGATTGATTCGATTGTCGAAAGTGGATCATCATTTCTAAAAATATCTTTTCTCCATCTGTCGATTCTGTTTTCACCTGCATTGTATGAGGCCAGAGCGAAAATGAGATTTCCATCAAAACGTTGAACGAGTTGTCTAAAATACTTAGTTCCAATCGCAATATTGATTTCTGGATTGCCGAGATGATTCACACGCACTTTGCGATTAAATCTCTTTGCTGTGGCAGGCATCAACTGCATCAAGCCTTTTGCCCCCACTCCAGATTTCGCTTCAGGATTAAAAGCAGATTCTTGTCTGATCAGTGAAATAACAATCAGTGGATCAAGATTTTCAGCATTCTTCTTGATGATATCCATATAGTTCAAAGGAAAGATAAATTTGATCAGCTTATAGTTCAGGCTTAGTGAATTTTGATCAAGAGAATCCTGGAAAATTTTAAAAGATGTGATGTATTTCTTTTGAGAATTCAAAAGACGGATCATGTTCATGATCAAAAATTCTTTTTGAGCTTGCGCAGAAATAGTTTTACCAAAATCGGCATCTTTGAAAGTAAGTTCTTTCGGCAATGATTGAATATAGCGAAGTTCAAGAGTCGCAAATCTCTCATTACCAATTTTGTTCCAGACAGCTAGCCTTTTAAGCGCATCTTTAAGCTCGCTACCGGCCTTATCCATTGAAAAGTCAGCCGGATCGTTTTTCGACACGAGTTTTGAAAGAACTTCGGATTCAGTAGCCTTGCCCTTGCTGAGCGAAGCGATTTCTTTAAGTGCGAGAATCGAATAAAAAGAATACGGTGAGGATTCAAGAATCTTATTAAGATAATTTGTACCCTTGGCGACATCATTAGTTTTAATCAATGCGGTAGCAATCCAGAATTGCATTTTTGAATCGAACTTATCCATGTTCTTTTCCATGCCGTTCTTATCAATCATTGCACGCATGCCTTTAAAATCTTTGTTAATGATGAAAGGCCAGACGAGATAGAAATTTGTTTCCGAGAAATCCTCTTTAGAGGCAATTGTTTTAGCGAGATTAAAAATTTCAATCGAATCGTTATCGCGACCTTTGTAAAATAAAGCCTTCGCTGTCAGGATAACTCCCGTCCAGGCTTTCTTTTGATTAATGAAATTCTTATTGCGATTGTAAAAGTTGATCGCACTCATGATGATCATTTTAGCCTGAGTGACTTCACCTTTTTCAGCAGCGTCCTGAGCATCTCTTGAAAGTCTCTGGAATTCATCTTGGAAGTACGAATTGGACGAATCATCCAAATTCAAATTGTTTTGTAAAAACTTATTGAATTGAGCATTTACTTTAAGGCTGGTCATTACATTCGTAGCCGGGCGAAGTTTGAACTCAATATATTTTTCAATCAAAAAATTTGAAACTTTTTCATGCTCAACTGAATTTGATTTGAAATGTCTCAAAAATGAAACCAATTCTGGTCTGTTCTCACCGGTAGTGAAAAAAGGTGCAGCGTCTTTAAAATAGGCGAGGTCTCTTGAAGAGAAATTAATATTGGGATTGAGATCTGTCATTCGCTTTAAGAAAAGAAAACGACAGTATTTATCAACAGAAATATTCAAACGATCTGAAATGCTGTCAGTGTAAGTATTAACGTTCTTAGAAACGATCGCGCAGTTTTTATAAAACGAATCTTGATCATTGATGGCCAAGATTAGTTTCAATCGATCATAAGTTGCATTCAAAATAGAAAATGAATGCTTCATGTGCTGATATTTACCAAGACTTTCAACAGTTCTGCGGTTGAGTTGGTTTTTGCCGAGCTCCCCGAAAAGGAGATCGACATCTCTACCGTAATCGAAATCGGTAGGGCTGTAGTTGAGATGGAAAGGAACGTCTTCGGCAGCAAACGCGGTCGTAGCAAAATTTAAATTTGGCGTAGCAAGTGCTGCCGAAATATAAATGCTAAATATGGCCGTCGTAATGAGCCTCAACACACTAACCTCCAGACGTAACACGCGCACGAGTCTCGTCTTTAATTTTTTGTAAATCTCTCTTGCATGAGAGAAAGACGAGATGAAATTTCATTCAACACAACTCTCTTGTCGTCAGGAACAACAAGACTAAGGTTGTTGATATAAGAAGTGACTTCGCTCAAGTAGACTAAATCATTCTTGTAACTATCTTCAAGATTCTCAAATGTCTCATTCACATCATCTGCTAATTCTTGAAAATAATCACCCTTTCTGAAAAATAATTTTCCAGGATTTGCACCTTCTCTGATCAGTCTTAAATGTTTCTGCAATTTATAGAGCGGACCAGCGATTTTGTGAGAGAAGAAAACGCAGATAAAGAAAGTCAGACATGTAAAACCTGAGTGCAGCAAAATAAGAAATAGAATAAGTGCATCGCGCTTACTGCTGTAGTGTGAAGCGATTTCCGGGTTCTTCAGTGAGAAGTGAGTAATAATCGTGTTCATCAATTCATAGATAGAAAACGGATATATGATGCTTGTAAGAAACACAATGATACAAACGTACAGGCTGAATCGAATCTGAAACTTCGGATTGATTAGATATATTTTTCGGCTGTATGACACCTGGATCCCCTAGACAAATAAAGCGTCATTTTATTTTAAATTATAATCTCACTTCATTCTATAAAATTGTGAAATAGTGGCGGATTTGTTATAACAGGACAGTAAATTAGTCAGAATTTCTCAGGAGTAAACCGTGAGCATTAATACAGAAAACGTAAACAAACTTTTAAACCTCATCATAAATCCTAATACGGGAAAAACTTTGAAAGAAGAAGGCCGTATTCTTGAAATAAAAGCCGACCAAAATGAGTTGTTATTCAAATATAAGCGCGACGGAATTTCGCCTGATCAAAAAAGAATTATCGAATCGGCAATCAATCAAGCGGTTGCAGAATTTTATTCTCCGGAAAAAATTACTGTTTTAACTATTTCTGAAAATTCTTCAGATGTATTCACTGGCAAGACTTTCAGCCCGGCAGATGGAAAAAAGCCGGCAGCTTCACAACAATCGGCCCAGATTAAAACCGGCCATGGTCCAGCGGGCGCTCACAAGAAAAGAGTTGCTGGAGCAAAAAAAGTAATCGCTGTTTCTTCAAATAAGGGTGGAGTAGGTAAATCGACAGTTGCTGTAAACCTTGCTTTCGCTCTTAAAAATCTTGGAAAAAAAGTAGGTCTACTCGATGCTGATATTTACGGGCCATCAGTCCCGATGCTCTTGAATAAGCGCGATGCTAAGCCGGGAGCAACCCCAGAGAAAAAAATTCTTCCAATCGAAGCTTATGGAATTCCATTCATCAGCTTTGGATTATTTATCAATGAAAAAGATCCAGTCATCTGGCGTGGTCCTATGCTCGGTGGAGTTCTTAACCAATTTCTTTTTGATGTTGCTTGGGCAGATCTCGATTATTTAATTCTCGATCTTCCTCCGGGAACAGGAGACATGCAGCTTTCAATGGTACAGGCAACTGAGATTGATGGAGTGATTGTTGTTTCAACACCACAAGATGTCGCTATTCTTGATTCAAGAAAAGGATTGAACATGTTCAATCAAGTGAAAATTCCTGTACTGGGAATGGTTGAGAATATGAGCTACTTCGTTCCGGATGATATGCCTAATAAAAAATATTTCATCTTCGGTGAAGGCGGTGTGAAGAAAGCTGCAAAAGAATTAGAAGTTGATTTGCTGGCAGAAATTCCATTGGAAATGGCCTTGAGAGAAGGTTCTGATTCAGGACATCCCTATATGAACGAGAAAAAATACGAAGGTCGTCCAGTTTGGAATGCTTATATGACTCTGGCAAAAAATGTTGATGGAGCAATCAACGGATCACCAGACGGTGAACAAAAAGGATTTTTTAAGAGACTTTTTTCTTAAATAGGTTTTAATAGTCATATGACAAGTTTGATGGAAGTTTTAAAAGAGCAATGCGCTTTCGGTTTTACCGGAAAGGTGAATCTTCTTTTATCTTCTAACGGGCAATTTTATGGCGTGGTTTATCTGCAGGATGGACATATTGTCGGAGCCTCTTGTTCACAATTGAATGGACGAAAAGCTTTATACAAAATGATTTTTGAAGACGTGGAAAGCCAGTCGCATTTTAAATTTATTGTTGAGCCTGAATTAGTTGCGGCCACTCATGTGTCGATGAAACTTTCATATGATGAAGTAAAAATTGAAGCGCAGAAAATATATCAAAAATATGTGTCGGCTAAAAAGCTTAAGCCGGCCATGAATCTGAGACTGGTGATTGATCCCGAAGTGATCGTCAGCCACGATGAAATTACCCCTGAGGAATTCGATATTCTTTCAGTGCTTTCGGAATGGTGTGTAGTCTCAGATGTCTATAAATACAGTAAGTTAATGGAGTTTGAAGTGACCAATGCTCTGGTTAGTTTGCGCAAAAAAAGAGCAATAAAGGTGTTTCAAAATTAAGATTATCTTACTAGAATTTCAGGACTATTAAGCTCATTAAGTAGGAATTTACGGAGAAATTATGAAAACTCAGGTGCACAACCAAGGTGAACTAAAAGAACTTAAAGTCATGATTGAAAAGGATGTTGTGGAATCATTCGATAGAATGTCACAAGCTTCTGGCCTTCCAGTGGCGGAATTAGTCGTTATCGCTCTTAAGAGATACCGCTCATCTCACAGCGATTGGGATGTTAAGTCCCTGAAAAAAGATAAGTAATTTGCAATACGGCCTGTTTAGGGAAACGCCTACAAACTAAACAGGCCGTCTAAAGTTTAAGCGGCCCTGTAATAATTTCCACTTCTCTTGCCTTTAGACTCCCTTAAAATCCAGTAACTTACCCATAAAAGAAACCAAAAAGCTCGTATTGCAATGTGGCATGACCCTTGCTCTTTATAACTACAAGTCACCTTAAAAGAGGATTTGAGTATGAAAGCATTCACATCGAAAAAAGCCATCATCGCAATCATGAGTGTTAGCTCAATTGTTTTGGCCGGAACGATTAAAGATCTTCGTTCTCATTCCGTTAAAAAGGTAGAGATTGAATCAGTAGAAGAAGCAGCTCCAGTAGAAAGAAGTGTAGCTTCTGAAGCTGTCGCAAAAGCTGCTCAAGTTTATCTTCCAGTGAACGCTGAAAATATCGCTAAAATTGATGGCGAGTGGGAAATTACAAGAATCGTTGGTGCTGATGAAAAAGTAACTTTCGATAAATTCGCTAACCCAGAAGACGCTAAGAAAACAATTAAAGTTCCATTCAAACTAGTTGGAACAAGCTTAGTTAGAGTAAATAAAGATGCTCAACTAGAATATAACGTTTCTCTTCTTTCTGACTTCGGAACAATCGCTCTTTTCAAGAAGATCGGTAATGGTTACGAAATCATGGAAGCAAAAAGAATCGCTCAACCAGTAAACAACAACCTTGTTGTCTCTGATGAAGTAGAACTTGTTCTTGAAAGAGCTCTTAACCAGGCTAAGTCGAACAAAGTTCTTACTGGTAACGATGTTTCAGGATCAGTTGCTCTTTCTTCAAAAGAAATCAAAGGTCTTGAAGTTGAACTTACAAATGAAAACGGTGAATCACAAAGCATCTCAATCGATCACGCTGATCTAAAAGATGGTGGTTCATTTAAAGCAGAAGTTAACGGTGAAGAAGTTTCTGGTGTGGTTTTCAACAACGGTAAAGATGGTTACAGAATTTCATTCGTAACTGGTCCAATTGCAGGAGCAATGCTTAACTTCACAACTAAAGACCAAGCTGACAAGATCCAGGAAACTGAGAGAGACCAACAAGCAGAACAAGAAGTGAATGCACCAGTTGAAGAAGTTCAGGTTGCTGCCGATAAAGTTATCGAAGAAAGAAAAGAAGTTGCTGGTGATGTTGAAAATATGGAACCGGTAGTTTTGACAGCTGAACAAGTTAAAGAAACAGCTCAAGAAAATGGATTTGCTTTCTAATATTTCCCCCCATGTTGATAACGAAAGAAGCCCTCTAAAGAGGGCTTTTTTTATTTTATTGCTCTTGAACATGATCAGGTTTCGTATCACTCGTATGCACCTTCGCCTGCATCTCTTCCGGAAGAATTCGCGCCACCGCAGCTTTCAATTTATTTTTGAATGAGCCGGCAATCACACTATCTTTTCCAGCCATCATCGCATCAAATCCATCTTTGGCCACTTCGGCTGGATCATCTTTTTCTTTTTTGTTTGCAGGTGTATCGAGCATGTCAGCGCGATTGAAAAAGTTTGTGTCAGTTGGTCCTGGTTGAAGTGCCGTGACTGTTACGCCTGAATCTTTTAATTCAAATCTGATGGCTTCGGCAAAAGATTGAACAAAGGCCTTGCTTGCAGCATAGACCGCTAAAAAAGGACCCGGCATTTCCGCAGCGAGGGATGAAGTGAAGAGAATCTTTCCATGCTTGTTGTTTATCATTTCCGGAATGATTAATTTGGAAAGATGCACGAGCGAAGCACAGTTGAGTTGAATGATTTTCAACTCAGTTTGCAAATCATTATCTACAAAACGTCCGCTTAATCCTACACCCGCATTCATGCAAACAGAATCGAGTGCATAATCTGAATTGGAAATGGCTTCGTAAATTTTTTCTACTTCTGTTGTCCGTGAAAGATCCGCTCTGATTGCTTCCACATCCACACCGAAATCAATCAGCTGATCTCGTGCTTCGAAAATGTCATCACTATCTGCAGTAATCAGCAAATTGTATCCGCGCTCGGCAAATAATTTTGCGAGTTCAAATCCGATTCCTCTCGAGGCTCCGGTGATGACTGCTAGTTTTTCACTGTTAAGCTTTTCTGATTCTTCCATAAAAACTCCTTCTCAAAAAAGTCCTCAACCTTTTATCGAGCAAGAAATTCGCCGGAATAAAAAAACAAATTAGAATTGGAAAGTAATCGCACCACCTAGAACATTGAGTGCGCCACCGCCAAGCCATGTCGCTCCCATATCGCCCTTGAAATGCGGATCATAAGTGTGAGTATCTCTACGGTTATAATCGTAAAATCTTTCTTTTCCATAACCAACCAAAAGGCCCATTACTGTACCGGTCAAAAGGATGACCCACTTCTTCTGATTTTTGCTGAGCTTTAATTTATCACCAAGCCCAGAGGTTTCGACCGCCAGATAAGCTGCGCCCACGCTACCAATGTTGATCATCGCCCCGTAGTTCGCGTGTAGAAGTTTATCGTGTTCGCCTTTGAATGCTTGTTTTTCAACCACGACACCAACAAGAGAACCAATGACAGCAGCTCCACCGATTTCAACTGCATCTTTTGTCGTCAGCTTGTTAGGATTGTCGACTTTGAACTGAGAAGTGGCCATTGCCTTATTAATAAAAGCATTGTTACTTGAGTTGGTCATAACAAGTACAGATTTTGCTGAAGGATTTAAAGGATCAGCAGCGTACACATTCAAATGCCCTCTGGTTGTTTGAACAATAAGATCCGTAATGGCCGCACTCGTTTCCTGATCATAACCTTTATCAATTACACACCCATTTTCATCGAAGACATTTTTCTTTTTTTAAAGCTTCAAACTTATTGATGCTATCAGAATCTTTTTCTGAAGCGCGATCAAAACAAAAATAGGAATTAGGTGAAGCCTCAAGATTAATCTCTGGAAGTTTGATATCGGGTAGCGACTTGCTCAAATCAGGAAGACAATCCTGTGCGAAGGCCGTGTTGAAAAACAAAAATGAACTGAGTGTGAGTGCGATAGATTTTGTAAACATAAGTTGATCCTCAACCAAAGTTTACAAGAAAAAGCCCTGTCCCGCAGGACAGGGTCAGAAAACAGAAACTATTTGCCTAGTAAATTTTTAAACTCTTGAGTCATAAGCGGAACAACCTGGAAAAGATCTCCCACAATTCCGTAGTCTGCCTTAGTGAAAATAGGAGCATCTGGATCAGAGTTAATTGCTACGATGACTTTAGAAGTTCTCATCCCAGCAAGGTGCTGAATCGCTCCTGAAATACCGCAAGCGATGTAAAGAGATGGAGCAACTGTTTTACCAGTCTGACCAACTTGCATTGCGTGTGGAGCAAATCCAGAATCTACTGCCGCTCTTGAGGCACCAACTGTAGCGCCGATTACGTTTGCCATTTCTTCAAGGATTTTGAAGTTAGCAGCGTCTTTCATCGCGCGACCACCAGAAACGATAATGTTTGCTTCCGTTAAATCTAGTTTTTCAGAAGTTCCTTTTACGATTTCTTTAATCATCGCTCTGATTGCCCCAGCATCAACTGCTGATTCATCAACCGCACCAGCTGCTGCTGTCGGGTTAGCGTTCATACCAAGAGCATTTGGTCTAACTGTAACAAAATATGGTTTTGGACCTTGCAGTTCAACTTTCGCGAAACACTTTCCAGCAAAGAGTGGACGTGTACCTGAAAATTTATCTCCTTCCATGATGAAGTTTGTGACTTCAGAAACCATACCAGCATCAAACTTAGTTGCTAGTCTTGGGAAAAGATCTTTTCCAAGAGAAGTCGCTCCAGCAAAAACGTAATCGTAGTTGCCGGCTTTGATAAATCCTTGAAGAGCATTTGCGTATCCTTCAGGAGAATATTTATCTAGGTTTGATCCTTTGAGTGAGTGAATTTTAGCAGCTCCGAATTTTGCCAGATCTGCAGTCGCTTCGCCCGGAATTGTTCCGATAGCTGCAACTTCTACAGTGTGGCCCGCAAGCTTGCCAAGAATTTCTAGTGTGACACCTTTAACGTGTGTGCCGTGTAGTTCAGCGAATACTAATATTTTTGCCATAAAATCCTCTTAGATTACTTTTGCTTCTGTTCTTAATAGACCAACAACTTCTTTTACAACTCCGCCCATTTTAGCAGCATCAGTTGCATCGAATTTTTTCCCAGGTGGTTTTTCAGGTGGAAGTTGGAAGTTAGAATACTTCACGCGTCTGTCAGCTTCGCTAACGCCAGCGTCAGCAAGAGAAAGAGTTGTTAGTGGTTTTTTCTTCGCTTTCATGATCCCTGGAAGAGAAGCGTATCTTGGAGTGTTGATCCCTTTGTTACAAGCGATAACAGCTGGTAGCTTTACGCCGTAAACTTCAAGAGCACCACCTTCGATTTCTCTTTTTACAGTAATGTCAGTAGCTGAACCTTCGTATCCTACAACAACTGAAACAGATGGAATTTCCATCATTGTTGCCAGAATTTGTGGAACTTGAAGACAGTCATCATCGATTGCCTGTTTACCAGTTAAAATAATATCTGGTTTCTTTCCTGATTTTTCAATGGCAGCTTTCAAAGCTTTTGCAATTGAGTATGAGTCTAAGTTGTCATTAGCTTCAACAAGGTATGCATCGTCTGCACCCATTGCCATTGCCGTTCTTAGTGCTTCTGTATCTTTTGTGCTTCCAACGCGAACAACTGTGACAGTTGAGCCAGCATTAGCTGCCTGAATAAGAAGAGCTTGCTCAACAGCAAATTCATCGTAAGGATTCATGATCCATTTAATTGAACTAGTTTCAATGAACGAACCATCTGCACTTGGAACAATCTTTGTTTCTGTGTCTGGTACTTGCTTTACGCAAACGAAAATATTCATATTAGCTCCTGGTAAAATTACCTAGTAAAAATTTCTTTCGCTATAACGAGTCGTTGAATTTGGGATGTGCCTTCATAGATCTGAATGAGTTTCGCGTCTCTCATGATTTTCTCGACGGGATACTCTTTGCTATATCCATAACCGCCATAAATTTGTACCGCATCCGTAGCTATTTGCATACACGAATCAGCAGCAAAAGCTTTGGCATAAGAAGCGAGTTGAGTGTTTGGCAAGCCATTGTCTAAAAGCCATGCTGCCTTATGGACAAGCAATCTTGACGCTTCAATTTTCATCGCCATGTCAGCAATCATCGCTTGAATCATCTGGTGCTGAGCAATTGGAACATTAAACTGAACTCTTTCTTTCGCATATTTTACAGAGTGATCAAACGCACACTGAGCTCCACCTACCGCACTAGCCGCAACCATCGGACGCGAATGATCCAGCGTCTTCATAGCAATGCTCCAGCCTTTATTTAAACCACCAAGCACATTGGCCTTCGGAACTCTCACATTGTTAAATGTTATGCCTCGTGTATCAGAACAACGATGACCCATCTTATCTTCTTTCTTACCAATTTCGATTCCCTTCGTGCCTTTTTCGATGACGACAGCAGTTATGCCTTTATGCTTCAAGGCCGTATCTGTTGTTCCGTACAAAACAAAAAGATCAGCGTAGCCCGCATTGGTTATCCACATTTTATTTCCGTTGATCACCACATCATCGCCGTCTTCTTTGATGGTCGTTTTAATTCCACCGGCATCGGAACCATTTCCCGGCTCGGTTAAACAAAAAGCAGCCATTTTATATTTTTCCGTCATCGGTGTAAGAAATCTTTTTTTCTGCTCATCTGATCCACCAATGACAATTGGAAGGAGTGCTAGATCATTGGCCATGATCGCCGTATTCATTCCCATGCAACCATAAGCAAGAGCTTCAGTAATAATCATAGAGTCAACGGCCGTAAATCCATTGCCGCCGTATTCAGTTGGTATACATGTATTCACCAATCCAAGTGACCAGGCCTTTTCAAGAATATCGTGGGGAAGTTCTGCTTTAACATCGTATTCATGAGCTTTAGGCATCATTTCGTTTTTAGCAAATTTCATTGCGAGATCTTTTATTTCCAGCTGATCTGGAGTGAGATTAAAATCCATGCTGCCCGTCCTTGGGTGATGTTGATTGATGTGAAAATTATAGAGGAGAAGCGCTGTTGGTGAAAGTGAATTTAAAGTCAAAAATCTTTTGGAGTTCGTTAAAACCTGGAAGTTCAGACAAGGGTAGGACAACGAAGCTTCTTTCAAAAAGGCGAGGGTGCGGAACTATTAACAATTCTGATAGAATTTTTTTATCGCTCCAGAATAAAATATCCAAATCTATTATTCGCGGCCCTTTGGGAATTTCTCTGTTTCTTCCCATATCCTTTTCGATTTGAAGCAAACGCTGCATGACTTCTTCAGGAGATAGACCTGGAAGTTGAAATTCCAATACTTGATTATAAAAGTCAGGTTGATTCAGATAATCAACGGCAGGGCTTTCATAGATTCTGCTTTCGGCAATCAATGTGAATTGCTGGCAAAGAATATTTTTTGCTTCATTCAGGTGTTTTTTTCGATCACCGAGATTTGTACCTGTCGCAACGAAAAAGGAATTAAGCAGTGCCATTATTTAGGTGTACTGGCGTTCTTTGGAGTTTCTTTTTTTTCCTCAAAAGGTGCGCCCGTATAACTTTCTATATAAGAACTTACAGCAGTCTCAGGAGGAGAAAAAGGTCTCGCCTTTACTCCGCAACCTGAAGCCAAAACAAGACAAATAAGAAGGAGAATATATTTAGAATTCAAGACTCAAACCACCGTTGATAATATCTGATCCAAAATCAGCGCGTACAAACCAACCCGGAACGATTCTTTTTAATATGGTTACACCAAAAATAACACTACTCTTTTTCAAATCGTTTACCATTTGAATTTCTTTAGCAGCATCAATTTGAGTTCCATCGCCCGGATCTACACCGGCACTTGGTGATTGAGCAATAATAGTTTGATAACCAACATAAGGTTGGAGGTAACTGTAAAACGGTGCGCTAAAAGTATATTTACCCTTAACTGTAATATTAATTAAACGCGTATCCAATGAAGTTGAAGGATAATCCCGAATGGTATTCGTTCCCACTCCTGCTTCGGCCCAAATATTATCTGAGAGCTGATATGCCCAATCCGCGTTGAAGTGAGTGTAACGTTTGCTTGCACCATCAACATCTTTACCCTGAAGTAATCCAACGTTGACCGAAATTAAATTGTCCGGCTTAATCAGTCGTTTGCTATTTTCTTCCATAGAAAGATCGTCTTCATTTCCTAGAGAAGTTGAATTAAATAAATCCTCATCGGATTGAACTTTAAAATCATCTTTTTTATCTTTCTTATCCGTTTTCTTTTCAGGAGCCTTTTCTTTGTTGGTGTAATAACTGTCATCGCCCTTAAGAACTAAAACTTCTTTACCAGTGCTTAATTGTTTCCAGAGATTAAGATTGTAAATTTTGACAATTTTAATTCCAGAAAGTTTTTGATCTGTTGTTTTAGCGACAAGTGCCCTGCAAACAAGTTTATTTGTCAGAAGGAGCGAAATGAAATCACCTTTAGAAAAAGATTGATTCTCATTTGTGAGGATAAAGATTTTCTTAGAGGGAGCAATTACCTTAATAGTTTCGCTAACAAGTGCCGGAGCTTGCTCAGTACTCGCATTTTCAATCCGGTCTTCTTCTTCAATATCATCCAGCACGTTTTGAGCACGCACCGGAACGGACACAATAAGTGCTAAAAGAAGAGCAAAAAAGACAGGTATTTTAAAACCATTTAAAATCATAATTTATTTTAGTGCGCACCGGCCATTCGTGCAAATGCTAAACTTAATAATTTTTGTACCGAACAATGATTATAAGATTTAGGAGTTTTTATGAAAAAATTACCGGTTCTTCTAGCATTGTTATCACTCATGCATGGATGTGGATTTTCAGCAGGCCCCAAAGAGGACGCGGCTGTTTCCAGACCGAGCGATGAATTGGAATTTGCTGTTGATTCCCTCGATTCACAGCCTTCGACCGAAATGAAAGTTGAAGAGCAGAAAATCGTTGAAAATAAAATGCCTGATGAAATTTCACCAATAGAAAAGCCTATTGAAGAAAGAATCGTAGCAAGCAAGGAAGAGATCAAAGACGTAGAGATGATTGCGCCGGAAGAGCCTAAGTTTTCTGATTACAAGAAGGATGCACCTGCCAATGTGCCAGTGATCAGCAAAGATGAAACTTTTTCACCCAACATGGGGGCAGAAGGTGAATACCATTTGCAAAAAAACGAAACCCTCATGATGGCCGCCTTTAAGATTTACGGCGATTACAGGAAGTGGAAAGACATTAGAGCTTGGAATAAAGGTAAGAAAATCGGCGAGGGAGTTACTCTTAAATATTACATTCCTGAACAGACATTTGGCTGGCAGCCGAGTGGAGTTCCTTACTTGGTTAAAACAGGCGATACTCTTCAAGTCATTTCAAAAGATAAATATGGAACAGTTAAAAAGTGGAAGTCTATTTACGAGAATAACCGTCCACTTATCAGAGATCCAAATTTAATTTTCGCAGGTTTTACAATCTACTATGTACCTGTTCGCGATGTTGCGTCTGAGACAAGATAGTTTATAATGATCTTCTAAAAGGAACTTTACGGGCCCATTTATTGGGCCCTTTTTTTTTATGAAAAAACTTCTCGTCTTAAATTTATTTGTCCTGGTTTTTCTTGCTGCTTGTACAACGGCTTCAAAGAATACTAAAGATTTTTCAAATCTAAGTGAGCCTGCGACCAAAGACTACATTGACCACTTGGCTTCAATGGGTGAAGTCTATCTTGGTAGCGATGAAGTAAAAGAAGTGAAGCTTAAAGCTGAGTCTCTTCAGCTGCTTGACCAAATTTATGAAAGAATCATTTCAAATAATGAGATTCTTCTATCAAAATTAAATAAACCAAAATTTCACGTCATTCAAAACAAAACGCCTTTTCTGTTTTCTTTGCCCAAGGCTCAGTTTTTTATTTCAAGTGGCCTCATTGAAAAATACCTTAAAAGCGAAGATTTATTTGTCGCTGCCCTGACTGCTGAAATCATAAAAAGTGAAAGAAATATTTATGAGAAAAGACTCATGGTTCCTTTGGGGTATTTGAATACGGAAAGAATGATTCAGGTAACCCGCTTGAAACCTGAAACAAAATTTCAATTAAATGAATGGTGCTATTTTGTACTAAAGCGTGCCGGTTATGATGCTTCCGCTTATTTAAATTGGATTCAGGTTCAAAATAGAAACACACTGGATTTTTCGCTCTATCTCGGGGATGCGATTGGCATTTCAAAAGAAGAGCACTTGTTTAAAAATTTCATGACAAAACAGGGTATTGCTTCTGTTGAGAAAAAAATCAACGAGGCGAATTCCTCAAGAGCATTTTATAATTTATTAAATAATATTGTGAGAATCAGATGAAGGCAGAACAGTCAGAACGAATTTTAGTTGAAGAGCTTTTTAAAAAAACAATAGCGAAAGATTTACTCCACGATGAGCTCGTTGAAAACGTTGAGAAATTAACTGGAGATGCTTCGACAAGAAAATATTATAGAATCTGGACATCCAAAACGTCCTACGTTGTATGTCTTGATAATCCAACTGAGGATGAGCCGACATTCGTCAGGCTGCAAAGAGTTCTTCATAATGAAAAAGTTCGCGTTCCTTTAATTCACGACAAGGAACTAAGCACGGGTTATCTACTTGAAGAAGATCTAGGGGATGTAACATTTTTAAAAGAAATTGCTCTCATCGCAAATCGAACTGAAGAATTTGATTTCTATAAAAAAGCCATTGATCTTATGGCCTCGATTCACAATGTTGATGTTGCCAAGTACAGCAATGAGCCTTTTACCAAGCTTGCCTTTGATACCGAAAAACTATATGCAGAAATGGAGTTTTCAAAAAAATACTTTTTAAAAATGTTTTTAGGCCTGGATGTAACATCTGCACCGGTAGAAGCACTTTATAAAAAGCTCTACGACATGTGCTACAAGCTTTCCTGTGAACCCCGCGTTCTAGTCCACAGAGATTATCATTCAAGAAACATCATGATTAAAAATGGCGAACAAATTGTCATCGATTTTCAAGATGCGCGAATGGGCACTCCTCTCTATGATCTCGTTTCCTTACTGGAAGATTGTTATTATCAACTCGATGCTGATAATAAAGAAAAGTTGACTCAATATTATTTCAATACCTATTTCAAAAAAATTGATTCTACTAAAACTTACGATCAGTTTAAGTACGTCTATGACATGATGGCCATTCAAAGAGTTTATAAGGCCATTGGAAGCTTTGCTTATATTTACGCCGATAGAAAAGACTTGAGATACGTAAAATACATAGGCTACGCTTTTGAAAAAGTTCGCGCCATCATGCTGAAACATGATGAATTTGCAAAGGAGCGAAAAATTCTTGCGAGTCTGTATTATGCAAATTGATTACGCTTTAATTTTGAGCGCAGGCCTCGGAACAAGAATGGGAGAGATTGGTAAAGTGATCCCCAAAGTTCTCTGGCCAATCTATTTCAAAACACTGCTCGAATTACAGATAAAGTATTGTGAAGAGCTGGGCGTGAAAAAAATCTATATCAACACCCATTTTCTTCATAACGAAATTGAAACTTTCCTAAAACAACACAATTTAATTGATAGAGTCACGGTTCTTCACGAAGATCCTCTCCTGGATTCCGGCGGTGCAATTCACAATTTGGCCAACAGACCTGAGGTTCAATATAAAGGCACTCTTTTGCTGGTAAATGGTGACCAGTTTTTGTTCTTTGATAAAAAATACTGGGCAAAAGCGACTGAGAAAATTTCAAATTGTCGTGCCGTTCTTTTTGGTATTAAGGTTGATAAAGAAGCCGCCTACAATGAAACTGTTCTCAAGAGCGAACGACTCGTTGAAATTAAAAAAAATACCGACAAAAATCGCGATTACGTCACATATTCAGGATTAGGGATTCTCAATTTAAATGGGCTCACCCCTGTTGCTGGTATTTCTAGGTTTTTTGAAACTGTCGCTAATTTTAAAAATGAAGATGTTCAGTTTGTGACACCCGATTCATTTGAATACTGGGACTTTGGAACAGCAGAAATCTATGCTCGCAATATATTTAAACTAAGCGATGCTTCCCAAAGAAAAACAGAGATGGGCCGTTTTCTGCAGAAGTACATGGCCTTTGACGGAAAAGAAAATAGTTTTCTGAATTTAAGTTTGCAGTCCATTGACCTGGAAGGGAAAGGACGCTTTGAAAAAGGTTCTCTTGCCGGAAAAGAATTGATTCAAAAATTTTAAAAAATTTTTTTCTTCGTTTCTTCTGTGATCAATTTGATACAATCAACGGGGCATACTTCAATGCACGCGTTGCAGAGTGTGCAAGACCAGGTTTCTATAACGTAACTTGTGCCATTTTTGAGAATAGAATTCTCCGGACAAATTAATTTGCAGTTATCACAAGAAATACAAAGTGAGTTTATTTCAAGATATGGTATCATTACTCTATATTAGCAAATGAATTCGGCTCTTGAGTACATAGGCATGAAAATCCTCAAAAGAAATTACGAGCACAGAAATCTTATCATTTTTCTCTTTTTATCCCTGGTGTACCTTCAGGCGATTTCATCCTTATCGGAAGGTCTTACTCTCTTTTCCCTGATGAGTTTAAAATCCTTTTTCGTGAATCATTATTTAATCATTGCTCTGACCTTTCTAGCCGTATACATGGTGACTAAGCTCAAAAAGTTTTCAGAAATGGCCTTGCTTATTTGCCTGATAACAATTGTCGGTAAAACCTTTATTCTTCTTTCTGGCAGTTTTAACAAGCTCACACTCGTTTTAAATTTCATCTATCTTGTGTTTGCGTTCTACTATTTTGTCACTTGGGAAGTCGAAGTAGGGCTAGCGTGCTTTAATCCATTCTTCACAAAACATGATCTCGAAAAAGAAACGCGCTTTAAAATTACCGGCAAAATATCTAATAGTGAGAGCGGCTCAGAGGCGATTGATGTTCACATCACCAATATTGATGAACAAAGCTGTTTTCTTCTCCTCCCTAAAGAACATTCTCTGAATTTAGCGGCAAAAGATTATTACCTCGAATCCATTTATGAAGGCGTACACTTTAAAAATAAGGCTTTTTTAGTTTCTAAATACGATCGAGGTGTCGGTTTAATGTTTACCAAGGGTTTACATACCAGAGCAAATTGGTCTGAACTATACAAAGTTTGCCTAGAAAGAGGATTGGTAGGATAACCTCAATTAAAAAGCGCCTTTGTCCGATAAAGCTCGCATGAGTAACAACGACGACATTCTTATCTCAAAACTTATTGAAGAAACCTGTACCGAAACGACGATTGAAAAAGATCAGCCGAACAGCTTTGTCGATTTACGCAAGTATTTTGAAAAGCGCTTGAACGAAGTTGATTTTCTTTCAATCGCGGACTATCTGGATCAACACCATCTCTCTCATCAGGAGATTTCGTTTCAGTATCAATCTAAGTGTTATCGCTTGAGTTTCAAGCAGACCATTTTAGATTTTCCGTCAAATTGGTCAGTGTTTAAAGAAATTGGCAAAGCGGATCTGGTCTATGTAGATCAATCGCTTGATCAGGATTTTCTTTTGGATATTTTCGCCGAACTATGTGGCAGTCATCAAAATATTGTTCTGGTTAAAGAAAATCAGGAAGTGCAATTGGTTTTTTTACCTGAAGAGAATTCGAGAGATCATGTGAATTGGATGAGAAACTATTTTGATAAGAAAAATTCTGTAACAGAAGCGGCTTGAGAGCTAGGCCCTCAAGCCATTTCAATATCTATAGAGCGTTGTAAAAATCCTTCATCATCTTTGCATCTTTTTCCAGGTTTGGACTGTTGCAAATTACGTATCCACGGCAGTCAAAAGTTTTCAATGCACGAATTAAGTCACGCCAGTTAAAATCAGAATCATCAAGGTTCAGATGCTTTAAATCACCCTTAGAGTTTGAGCTGATACCTGAAATATGGATGTGCATATTTTGAAGAGCGTTTGGATCTAATTCTTCTTTTAGTTTACCAAGCACAGTACAGAATTCTTCATACGTGTTGTACTCGTTTGTACGAGCATAAAGATGAGAGAAATCCATACATGGCGAACATGAAGAAACAGACTTAGTTAAGTCGATTAGTTCTTCAAGTGAACCGAACTGAGAAGTTTTACCAGTAAGTTCAGGACGAAGTTCAATTTGAATATCAAGACGGTTCAGTCTTTCTTCAATCACGTTCAATGATTTTTGAACAAGATCAAAAACATCGTATGGGCTATCTTTCATATAGAAAGCAGCGTGGAAAGTCATAGATTCTGCGCCACAAAGATCAGAGATCTTTGCTGTTTGAATAATTCTTTCAACAGATGAATCAATTTTATCTTGCTCGCGAGCATTTAAGTTGATGTAGTAAGGGCCGTGCGAAGTAAGAGGAATTCCAAGTTCGTAAGAAACTTTGCGAAGACCAGAAGAGACTTCTTCTTTCATACGCACACCGTGTGCGAATTCTAATTGCATACAATCAAGGCCTAATGCGTGTACTTGTTTAACGCCTTCGATTGGATTATTTTTTTTGGGAGTAGAGTTAGGTACGCCAGCAGTCCCAAATAATAGACGATCAAATTTCATATTAAAGTCCCCCGTAAATGGATAAAACAAGACATACTTACCACAGATCCCCGAAACAAGAGAGCCGCGCCGTGAAAACACCTTTAATATCGGATGGTTACACGAGGGTCTTTTTTTCCTCAGATCTCAAATTTGCACAGTAATGCCTTATAGCTCTACACCGGATTCTTGTCTATAATTTATGAAGACTAGTGTAATAATGACAATCTAAAGCCCGTATCTGGAGGGAATTTATTTATCGCTTAAGGTATCTTCTTTTTATCTTCTTCATCTTCTTTTTATCCTTCGGATTAGTGGGACTTCTTTTTAATTTGCACTATGGTTTCTTTGCTGGTCTGGCCATCGCGGCCATAATTCTTCTTTTCATTTCTCTATGGGGTGAGAAGCTTGTTTTGATTTTTGCCAAAGCGAGATATGTCACTGATGATGAAATTCTGATCAATCAAGTGAAGAACTTCTGCCTTCATTGTGAGATCCCTGAAGTGAAGGTTTATTGGTCTAATGTTTTTGTGAATAACCTTTATTACACAAATTCTTATTTTGGAAAGCCCGCGCTGGTTATCGGAAAGAATGTTTATCGCAATTTCACAAGAAATGAATTGAACAGTTTGATCTATGCTTCACTGTTAAAATTAAAAACAAGAGAAGCTCAGCACAGAACAGTTGCGAGCTTAATTTTCTTTATTCTTTATTCGCCGGTTTATCTTTTGCGTTCCTTTGTTTCCAAGAATTTTTATCAGAAAATTTTAAATGTCTTTCTCTACCCGGCCTATTACTTAAAAGCGAAGCTGTATGAAAAAGAAACTGAGGTCATAGAGTTCGACAAAAAAGTGAGTGAGCTTGTTGGCTTGAAAAAAGATTACATCGCAGCTTTGTTTAAAGTGCATCATCTACCGGCATGTAATGAGTTTAGTGTAGGAAGTTTGGTCATTAATGAGTTAAATCATGTGAAAAATCAAACTGACGATGTTCTCAGCTTTTTACTTATTGATAACGTGAGTGTTGCAGATAGAGTGAAAGCCCTTAAATGAAAATTAAAAATTTTAAATTTGATCTTTCTGATTATTATCCGCTGTTTTTCACGCTGATTTTTGTAACTATTTTATTCCAATACCCCTTATCTTCCCTGGAATCGATTTTTTATGACCTAAAGGTTCGCTGGGATTTTGGAATTAAACCTACACCTGAAATTGTCATTGTGACGATGGATGAGGAAAGTGATGATTATCTTGGAGATACTTATCCCTACACTTATGCAACTCACTCTCGCTTTCTTCAAAGACTTCTTTCTTCGCAGCCAAAAATTGTGGATTACCTGGCCCGCATGCCCGAAGTGACTAAAGATGATGAGACTTATTTTGAAAATTTCAAAAGCAGCTTAAAACAATTTGATTCTCAGGGTGGAAAAATAAATTTTGGAACAGAACTCGATGAGACTGTCGGGGAAATCCTTCCTCCTGAAGGTTTGAGAGATTTTAATTACTCTCTTGCTCAAATCAATATCGACAATAGTACTTTCTCAAAAGATGATGTCGTGAGAAGGGCCATTTTTAATGTTTCGGGCGAAGAATCTTTTCACCTAGCTACGGCAAATCAATATCGCTTATTGCATGGGAAAAATGCTCTTAACGTTCCCGATGTACTTGGCGCATATTACAACGATGAAGCGGATGCAAACTTCGTTCTTTTCCGGTACGCAAGCTCGCCGATCTATAGTGAGTTTAAGTATAAAACAATTCCTTTTCACCGGGTTCTGGTTGGAAACTTCAATCCAGATATATTCAAAGGGAAAATTGTTTTAATTGGACCGAATTATATTTCTCAGAGAGATAATTTTTACTTAACGCCCTTTAATCAAGAAGAATATAAAGCTCCAAAGTTAATCATTCATGCCAATATCATTGATTCTTTTATACAAAATAAAACAATCAAAATGATTCCTAGAATGGTTTCAAATATTTTGGCCTTTGTTTTGGGGATAATTCTTTCAATATTAATCTCAAAGTTAAAACCAAAAGATGGATTGATCATCACCATACTGATGCTTGTATCAATTCTTGTTATTTCCTATCTGCTCTTTGTTTTATTGGGATTCTGGCTTTATACAGCACACCTCGTAGTCACGGTGTTTGTTGTTTATTACATCTGGATTCCGTTCAGAGCTATCGGTGAATATCAGCGCCGATTTGCCATTCAGGAAGAGGCCAAGATTTTAAAAAAAGTTGAAAAGCTTAAGCAAAATTTCCTTTCTCTAATGTCACATGATTTAAAAACACCGGTCGCTAAAATCGCAGGAGTTGCCGATAATCTTTATCATCAAAATTCTAATAATCCGGACATTAGAGAAAAATCGCAATTGATCATTGATTCAACGAAAGAATTGAACAAATTCATTTCAAGCATTCTTGATTTAACAAAAATCGAATCAAGTAACTTTGGTTTGAATAAAATTTCCAAAGACGTAAACAGTATCGTTGAGTCGGTAATCAAAGATCTTTCATTCAGTTCATCGCAAAAAGAAGTCACGGTGAAACAAGACCTGGCCCCTCTTTACCCGATTCAAATTGACGTGACTCTTATCACTCGAGTGATCTCTAATCTTGTGGAAAACGCCATTAAATATTCTGGACAGGGTTCTACCGTCTCGGTGAAAACCTGGGATGATGAAAAATGGGTTTATATCGAAATCGCCGATAATGGGGCGGGAATACCGCCAGAAGAGCTTTCCAATATTTTTGAGAAGTTTTATCGGATAAAGAATGATGCGAATCATTCCATAAAAGGGACAGGATTAGGCCTTTATCTCGTAAAATACTTCGTAGAGCTCCATGGGGGAACGATCTCAGTAGAGTCTATAGCAGGTAAAGAAACAAAATTCTTAGTGAAATTACTTAATCAGTAGTAAAATAGTAAGCGGGACTAGTCGTACCAGTTTTGCAGGAGATTAATATGCATCGTGTACTCGTTGTTGATGATGATAAAGTTTTACAAAATTCCGTAAAGGAAGCTCTTCTTTATCACAGCTTTTCTGTTGATGTTGCCAACAACGGGAAAGAAGCTCTTCACATGGTTTACAAGGAAAAATATGACCTTGTTGTCATGGACGTCAACATGCCGGAGATGGATGGTATTTCTGCTCTGACGGAAATTAAAAAAGTTGATCCTTCTGTTATCGTCATTATTTTAACAGCGTATTCGAATGTAAGTGATGCTGTTAAAGTTGTTAAAGAAGGGGCTTACAACTACCTTGAAAAACCAATTTCTTCTGAAAATCTTGTTGCTCTTATTAAAAGAGCTCTTAAGGCTAGATCACTAGTTGAGACATCGCTCTTTTCTTCACCAAGACTTTCTTTAGGCGGTGACGATCAATTCGTTGGTGAATCACATGTCATGCAGAAAGTTTTTAACGTTATCGACAAGCTCGCTAAGGTTAATACTCCAGTTTTGATCCGCGGAGAATCAGGGACAGGTAAAGAACTTGTCGCCAAGGCTATTCACTATAACGGTCCAAGAAAAGATGCAAAGTTTGTAACGATCAACCTTGCCGCTGTTCCAGAAAATTTAATTGAATCTGAATTGTTTGGTCACGAAAAAGGCGCATTCACTGGTGCTTCTGAAAGAAAGCTAGGAAAGTTTCAATACGCTGACGGCGGGACACTTTTTCTTGATGAAATCGGGGATATCAGCCCGACTATGCAGGTTAAACTTCTTCGCGTTCTTCAGGAGAAAACTTTTACTCCGATTGGATCTAACCGCGATATCAAAGTGGACGTGAGAGTTATTGCAGCTTCTCACAAAAATTTTGAACAAATGATCAAAGACGGAACCTTCAGAGAAGACTTGTTCTACCGCCTGAATGTTCTTCCTGTTTATCTTCCTCCACTACGTGAAAGAAAGAGCGATATTCCACATCTTGTGGATTATTACATTAAATATTTTAACAACGTTCACGCTCTCAATATCAGAGGCGTAACAGACGAAGCGAAAAACCTACTTGTGAATTTTTCATGGCCGGGTAACATTCGCGAACTTCGTAACGTTATTGAGCATGCATTCATTATTGAATCGTCAGATATGATTCAAGCGCCTTCATTGCCAACTACTCTTAAAAACACTTCGGCAACAAAGGTTCCTGAGCCTGAAGAAAACGCTGACCTCGTAATTGATGTTGACGGAATTCAAGATTCTATCTTAGATATGAAGAGCGAGGCAGACTTAAAGCTTAATGATGGCTTTTCGTTCAACAATGTTCTTAACTCAAAAGAAATGGTCATGGACTTTCAAGTCGCTAAAGATCTTTTCGAAAAAGAGTTTATCGTATGGGCCCTGAGACAAAACCGTGGAAAAATCAATCAAACGGCATTGAAGGCAAACATTCCGAAAAAGACATTACTCCGTAAGATTGAAAAATACGAAATCAATGCTAAGGATTACGTAAACGGCTAAGGGACTATGAATAGACTTTTTAAAATGAGCGTTTTGATCGCCACGATCATTATTAGTGATCAGCTGACTAAGGGAATTGTTCAACAGAAATTCGCTCTGGGGGAAACTGTTCCAGTTATTCCAAATTTTTTCCATCTTACATATGTGCGCAACCCCGGTGCTGCATTTGGTATGCTTGGCTATGCACCAGACTACATTAGAACCCCTCTGTTCTTTGCATTGCCAGTTATTGCTTGTTTTTGGTTACTCTGGCTAATCTGGCATTCGCGCAATAAGAATTTATGGCATTGCCTCGCTTACAGCTTAATTTTTGCAGGGGCAGTCGGAAATCTAATTGATAGATTCAGCATGAATTATGTTGTCGATTTTTTCGATTTCTTTATTGGAACTCATCACTTTGCCGCTTTCAATATTGCCGACAGCTCAATTACAATCGCGGCGATTATTTTGATTGTTGAGTTGCTCTTTTTTAGTAAGAAGAACGAGAACAGTGCTTCCGATACTGTTTAGCTCATCCTATTTCACTCTGTATGCTTATCCGCTCTTCATGGGGCTTTCATGGGGAGTCGGGTATTATCTCACTCGCTATTTATTTGAAAAAAAGAAAGAAACAACAGCAGGTCTTATCCCGTTGTTCCTCGGTATTTTCATTTCTTCCTGGATTGGGGCCAAAGTTTTTTTTCTTATCTTTTCATCACAGAATAAAATCTATCAATACATGTACGCTGATTATTTCTGGCTTGGCGGTGGTTTTGTTTTTTACGGTGGATTGATTTTCGCGCTGGCGTTTTATCTGATCTATAGTCTCTATTTAAAAAAATTTAGTTTTAAGAAAAGTTATCTGCTAGCTCCTGGTCTTATCTTTGGCCATGCCATTGGAAGAGTTGGATGCTTTCTCACTGGCTGCTGCTATGGTTCGCAGTGCGATCTTCCCTGGAAAGTTTTTATGGATGGTGACTATCGTCATCCTGTTCAACTTTATGAGGCAATTGCCCTGTTTATCCTCGGTTATTTCAGCTTGAAATGGGTAGATCATGAAGAAGCCCATAAGAAAGTTCTGAGCAATTATTTGCTTTATTACTCAGTCATAAGATTTGTAGTGGAGTTTTTTAGAGGCGATGAAGTTCGCGGTATTTTCTGGTTATCTCTATCAACTTCACAGCTTGTATCAATTGGGCTTTTTATTGTGGCACTCATTTTAAAAATTCGTGAAAAAATTAAACCCGCGGTTTAATTTTTAATTCTTCCGGCGGAAGAATATTAGAACAGGTTGTCCACAATCCACTGGTTAATGATTCCTGAAACTCAATTGGCAAACCTTCACTTTTCATGTCTTCAATAACGACGTCAAAGTCATACGTCATAGCGCGCAGATCTGCTTTCATCTCTTTCGTAACGACCCCATAGAAAACTCTGGAAGAATTTTCATGCGCAGGTCTTCCAAGAACTCCGACGTTGAACCAAGTGTAGTCATTCATTTTTTTTATCCACGGGATCCCCGAATGCGTGCAGCAGATCATCTCTATATTATTTTGAGAAAACCATTTCTGCATTTTTGATTCTTGAGCTTCAGATTCCCAGACAAATTCATTCACAGAATCGGGGCTGCCATGGCAGAGAAGAATTTTTTTTGAATTCCAGTGTAGTTCAATCATGTCTGGCAGAGTTTGCAACCACAGACGGTTTTTCAAGTTTGTGTTCTTAAAAGTATAGTCAAAGCTGAGTTGAGCAAAATAGCGATCTCGTGGATCGATATAGCCGCAACCACAATCTTTTTCTCCAAAGCCTACGCTGTGATCATAGTTTCCTTTTAAGCAAATGACGCCTGCACTTCTCATAAGCTCTATGGTTTTATCTGGATGTGGCCCGAATCCCCCCATGTCTCCCAAGCAAAACCGATACTGAATATCTTTTGTTTCTTCCAGGAATTTCTCAACGGCAGCGTAGTTGCTGTAGGGTCCACCGCAAAGAGCAATTTGGCTCTCGCTGTTGTCGAGTTCAAGAAAAATTTTATTTATCATAAAAGTTCCTTTCTGATTTTCCCGCTTAAAAAATCAAATAGCATAACAATTGCGATGATGACTAAAAGCAGAGTTGAAAGACGTGACCATTGAAAAAGCGAGACAGCTTCAGAGACTAATAGACCGAGTCCGCCAGCACCAATCAGACCTAAGACAGTTGAGTCTCGTAAATTGTATTCCCATACATAAAGATGAGTTGATAAAAACTGCGGAAGAATAAGCGGCCATACACCCTCAGAAAAAACCTGAATGGGATGAGCACCAACTGAACGAATGGCATCGACTACACCCATTTCAATTGTTTCGATGGATTCACTGTAGAGCTTTCCGTAAGCTCCAAGAGAATGAAAAGCGATGGCCAGAATTCCGGCCATTGGTCCCAATCCTACAATACCCACAAAAAATAATCCAAAAATGAGAGTGTGAATTGAGCGGCAAACATTGATAATGAAATTGGAAGGTATTCGCAAGTAAAAGGGAAATTGCAGATTTCTTGCTGACAATATTCCAAGTGGTAGCGCAAGCAATGCTGCTAAAAATGAACCGATTGTGGCAATTTTGAAGGTTATCCACAAAGCGCGTAGAATGGCCGATAAAAAATTAGCCTCAACTTCTTTTCTGTTTTCTGTTCTTAGAACAGTACCATCGTCACTCTTATATTCAAACTTCGTCTCGCCAGACCAAATATCTAAAAAGCTTGGACGCTTCATTTCGTTTGCCGTCTTCACAATGTTGGCAAGAGGAGTTCTGCCGAACTGCAGATCGCCGCTTTTGTTCAGACTGAACAAACAAACTGCGACTACAATAATTTGCAGTAGCAGTATGTTGAATGTTTTAAAATTAAAATGAGTAAACAAATTATTTTTTGGGACTAAGTTTTCCGGTTGCCAGTCCAGCATCGCGGATAATTTTATAATATGAATTTTCTTTTATAACGAAGCCGTTGTAATGCTTTGGAAAAAGCTCAGGATTCTTTTTCAATTCTTCACTTACTTTTGTTAGGGCTTTCTGAAGAGAAGAGACTAGTTTTTTGTCCTTATAAAGCTCAGCACTGACCGCAAAAGCATCATTGGGAAGGGCTTCAGATTTCCAGATGATTTTACTGTCGGCAGCTTTAATCAAGCCTTGTTCAATCATAGTATCTCTATTTCGATTATAGTCTGCTCCACCATCAAGTTCTTTTTTTGTTACTTGAGTTTCAATGGCCTGATGTTTTGTATAAAGTACTTTGCCAAAAAATTCTTCTGGTTCTTTGATTCCGAAATTTTTCTGAAAATAATAAAAAGGAATCAGATAGCCTGACGTCGAGCCCTTATCGCCAAAAGCAAAAGTTTTGCCCTTGAGATCTGCTGGCTTTTCGATTTTAGAGTCGGGATGAGTAATCATGAGTGCAAAATATTCAGGTTTGCCATCATACAGAATGGTGGCAATGACCTGAGCGCCGGATTCATTATTGGCGAGCACATAACCCCAAGGCCCAAGCAAGGCGATATCAGTCTCACCGTTGGCCAGAGACTTTGCCAGGCCTTCCCAGGTGTCTACCGTTTTCATTTCAATGTGTCTTTTCAATTCTCTTGAAAGGTATTCCGAAAAGGCCTTGTAAGTTAGATCATTTTTCTCTTTGTCTGGTTGAAAGAGACCGACGCCAAACTTAAGTGGTCTAACCTCAGCAAAGCTAATTGTTGAAAAAAGCAGGGCCAACAAAGCAATGAGTCTCATTCTTACTCCTGAAAAACACAATTAGATTTAGGGTACTAGGGGGCCTTCGAGCTGACAATAATCAGTTGTAATTAAAGATCTTATTAAGGTGTTTAAAAAATATTCAGGGTTCAACCCCTTTTTTTTTGTATGTGCTATATAGACCTCAATTTAAACATCCAAAGAGGTCCAAATGAAAAGTTTAATTGCTCTGGCAGCACTTTCCTTAATGAGCGTTTCTTGTGTGAACTTAGAAGGCAATCTGAACGTTGAACAAACGTTAACTGCTAAAAAACGAGGCGGCTTTCTTAATTTAAAAATGAAGAGCGTCGAAATACAGCCGGGTTCGTATCATGCCTCTTTAAAAGTGAATAATGCCAAAAGTTTCACATTGAAACTTAAAGCTGACAAAGAAGGCGAGGCAGACATTCTTATTCCTATTAAATCAGAAGAAGATTTTTCAATTCCTTCAAATGGCAATGTGATCATTCGCGGAGCTCAAATTTCTCAGCCTTTCGATATCTCTGGAAACATCAAAACAGAAGTTACATATTCTAATATTGAGAGAACAACAGAGAGCTGTACATTTCAAAGAACTGAAAGATATTGCGATAGAATTTGTACACCTCCAGCAACACCATATGGTCCGGTTCATTGCACAGTTCAATGTCAAGACATCATAACTTCTTATCCTGGAACAAGATTTGTGGAATACCACAATAAATATACAGAAAAGAATTTAAGAGCTGAGCTTCTTGATACCCAAAACAAAGCAGTGAAAGCGACTTTTTCAGGAACCGATTACGATACAAGTAGAATTTACGATTATTACGGCGAGTGTAGATAATAAAAAAAAAGCCCTCGAAAGAGGGCTTTTTTTATTAAGCTTCGATTTTTTCTTTAAGTTCAGTTAACTTTTCTTCTTCCACATAAAGTTCAGAAAAAAGAGTTTCGTGCGACCAAGCAGTAAAGGCATCGTCATGCTCATACATCATAATTGTTTCCCAAGGACAATCTTGAGAACAGTTCTGACATCCGATACAACGAGCAAGATCGATTTCCACAACCTGGCCAAACTGAGGATTTTCCGGGTTTGGTCCTGGGACTAATTCGATTGAATCCACTGGACAGCCTTGAATACAGACTTCGCAGCCCGTACAACCTGACTGGTGAACAACCGCCAAAAGCTTAGGTGGTTTTTTACCTTTGCGTTTAGGCTTTAGACGAGCAGTGTGAAACGGATTCTCAACAATGATCGTTTCGTTATCTTCTTGTGCATTTTCTGTTGAATTCTCAGTACTCATTTTTTTTATTTTTAAGCAGGACTTTATAGTGCTTTTGGCAAACCAATCTCACTAAAAGTGTGTTAATAACTACATCAAATTATAACCCAAACTCCTCTTTCTTGCTAATAGATTTACCAGGAATTAAAGTGATTGGGTTTATTACTCACTAAAACTATAGGTCTCTTTATGAAAAAACTACGATTTGTCACAGCAGCAAGCCTCTTTGATGGGCACGACGTTTCGGTCAACATTATGCGAAGAATGCTTCAGGCTAAAGGGGTGGAGGTTATTCACCTTGGCCATAACCGCTCGGCTCAGGAAGTCGTGGACGCGGCCATTCAGGAAGATGTTCACGGTGTCGCTTTGAGTTCTTATCAGGGCGGACACATGGAGTATTTTACTTATATTCGCGAGCTGTTAGACGCTGCTGGGGCAAAAAATATTAAAATTTTTGGCGGTGGTGGTGGAGTTATTACACCTAGTGAAATTAAAGAACTTCACAAAAGAGGAATCACTCGCGTTTATTCACCTCAAGATGGAATGGAAATAGGTCTCAATGGAATTATTGATGACATGATTGCCAAGGCCAACGCATCAACTTTAGAAGGTGTAGACTTCAGCAAGTTTGATGTAAAGAAACTCGATAAAAGACAGTTGTCAAAAGTTGTCACTGCCATTGAAGACAATGGTGAAATACCGGTTAAGTTTGCTCCAGGGAACGTACCTGTTCTTGGTATTACAGGGACGGGCGGTGCTGGTAAATCATCTCTCATAGATGAAATGCTATTAAGATTTTATCGCCATTCTCCAGACTGCAAAATTGCGCTTATTTCAGTTGATCCGACAAAAAAGAAAACATCGGGAGCTCTTCTTGGAGACCGTATTCGTTTGGGAAGTGCAAGCTTTTCAAATTTCTATATTCGTTCTCTGGCAACGAGAGATTCAAATACAGAACTTTCTCCGCACATTAAAGACGTCGTGTCGTTTATGAAGTCACAGGATTTCGATCTCATCTTGGTTGAAACTTCTGGAATCGGGCAGGCTTCTGATGAAATTACAAAAGTTGCAGACAAGTGCATTTATGTGATGACTCCGGAATATGGAGCTGCAACTCAGCTTGAAAAAATTGAAATGCTTGAAGCTGCAGATTTTATCGTTCTCAATAAATTTGAGAAGCCTCGCTCTGAGGACGCTCTTCGCGATATCAGAAAACAGTGGAGAAGAAACCACAATCAATTCGCAGGACACCCAGGGGCTCCTGAAGACAATGATCTTCCTATCTATGGAACAATGGCGAGCCAATTCAATGATGTAGGCGTGAATGCGCTTTTCTTTGATATTGTGACAGCGTTAAATTTAAAAGCAGAAAATCTGGACTCAGTCAAAAAGGACAAAGCTCCTTCTGAAAAGAAAAGAATTATTGCTCCAGAACGTTCTCTTTACCTGAGAGATATCGCCGGAACTGTCCGCGAGTACAATCGCAAAGCAGTTGAGAACGCAGAAAAATTAAAAGATTATGAAGCGCTTTTAATTGCTTCCAATCTTTTAAAAGGAAACAAAGATCTCGATGAGAAGCTGACAGAAGTCAAAGCTTCGCTTCCTGAAGAAGTGTTTGCCGAGTTAAAAACGTTTGAAGAAACGATTGCTCAATACAACTCAGGAACTTTTTCTTATTTCGTTCGCGGGAAAGAAATTAAAGTTAAAACCAAATACGAATCGCTTTCTCATAATTTGATTTCGAAAGTAGCGTATCCGACGTTCCATTCTATCACTGAGAAATATCGTTTTATTAAAAATGCAAACCTTCCAGGGCACTTTCCTTTTGCCGCCGGAATATTTCCTTTCAAACGCGCAGACGAAGATCCAAAGAGAATGTTCGCCGGAGAAGGTGGGCCACTCAGAACGAATAAGCGTTTTCATTATCTTTCAAAAGATGACAAGGCCAAGCGCCTATCGACAGCATTCGATTCTGTTACTCTTTACGGAGAGGATCCTGATACGCGTCCTGATATTTTTGGAAAAATTGGCGAAGCTGGTGTTTCCATCGCAACTCTCGACGATATGGAAGATTTATACCGCGGCTTCAGTCTCGTCGATCCCTATACATCGGTGTCGATGACGATCAACGGTCCAGCTCCCATTATTCTAGCGCTCTTTATGAACACCGCCATGAAACAAGCTCTGAAAGGGGATGATTTCTGGAGTGAAGAAAAACGTATCGAAGTAATGAGACAAGTTCGCGGAACAGTTCAGGCCGATATTTTAAAAGAAGATCAGGCCCAAAACACTTGTATTTTCTCACTTGAGTTCGCTCTTAAGATGATGGGAGATATTCAAGAATATTTCTGCAGAAATGCGATCAAGAACTATTACTCTGTTTCTATTTCCGGCTATCACATTGCTGAAGCAGGCGCGAATCCTATTTCACAAATGGCCTTTACTCTTTCTAATGGATTCACCTTTGTTGAGTATTACTTAAGCCGCGGAATGAAGATTGATGATTTCTGTCAGAACCTCTCTTACTTTTTCTCGAACGGTCTCGATCCGGAATACACAGTTATGGGACGAGTTGCGCGCAAGATCTGGGCGGTGACGTTAAGAGATAAATACGGTGCTAATGAAAAGTCTCAGCAATTTAAATATCACGTTCAGACTTCAGGACGCTCTCTTCACGCGCAGGAAATTGATTTTAACGACATTAGAACAACTCTACAGGCGTTCCTTGCTCTTTCTGATAACTGTAACTCACTTCATACCAATGCGTACGACGAGGCGATTACAACACCAACTGAAGAATCGGTAAGACGTGCGATGGCCATTCAGATGATCATCAACCGTGAATTCGGAATGAATAAAACTGACAACCCTATCCAGGGGGCTTATGTCGTTGAAGAACTTTCTGCCATTGTAGAAGAACAGGTTCTCAGAGAATTCGAAAACATTTCTGACAAGGGCGGTGTCCTCGGTGCAATGGAATCGATGTACCAACGTTCTAAAATCCAAGAAGAATCGCTTTACTATGAAACATTGAAAGATTCAGGTGAGTTTCCAATTATCGGCGTAAACACTTACATTGCTCCAAATATCAAAGAGCAGATGTCGAAAGAAATCGAAATTTCTCGTTGTACAGACGATGAAAAAATGGATCAGATCAATCGTTTGAATAAATTTAAAGAAAGAAACAGTGACAAGTCTGAAGCGGCATTAAAGCGCCTAAAAGAAGTTGCTCTTTCTAATGGCAATATTTTCGAAGAACTTCTAAAGACAGTAAATTATGCATCTCTTGGACAAATTACAAACTTGCTTTACGAAGTAGGTGGTAAGTACAGAAGGAACATGTAATGAGCAAAGTCTACACTCGCACTGGTGATAATGGGACCACTGCCTTGATCGGTGGATCTCGAATTAAGAAAAGTGATCCTCGCATTCATCTCTATGGCGAGGTAGATGAACTCAATTCACAAATCGGTATGGGCATCGCTTTTCTCGATGCTGATTACGACAAAACATTATTGCATGAAATTCAATCTGCGCTTTTTGATTTAGGTAGCAATCTCGCTTGTGAAAAAGAGAAAAGAGCGCAGTTCAAACTTCCTCAATTGAAAGAGAGTTTAATTACCAGGCTTGAAAAAGAAATTGATCAGATGGACTCCAAACTCGAGCCACTAAAAACATTTGTATTACCAGGCGGAACGCGTGAGGCTTCAGCTTTTCACGTTTGCAGAACTGTTTGTAGAAGAATTGAAAGACAGATGGTTGATTTCGAAAACCAGCACCCAGGCGAAATACCTTCAAGCGCTCAGATTTTTATCAACAGACTTTCCGATTATTTCTTTATGCTTTCTCGCGCGCTCAATGCAGAAAAGCACGTTGAAGAAATTAAATGGATTCCTGCGAAGGACTAGGTCATTTTTTACTTTTTTTACCAACATCAAGCTTAAGCATTTTTGTTTTGCCTGAGCTTTCTTCGGCTTCGATTAAATTCTCATCACTTCTCCCGGACCAATTTGCCTGTTGAAGTTTCTTTTTTTTCAAATCTTTATTGAGAACAATCGATTTTTTTTCTGCGGCCTTATTAGCGGCATCCTTCACGGCAAGATCCCCACGAACAATGGAGTTTGTCTGGCTCAAAGTTCCTACCACTAAGGTTTCATCTTCGTTTAACAAAGTTTTGCCAATGGATAGGCGTTCTTTGCTGCTCAGACTTTTTTCATCGATGCTGACCCAGGTATTGCCGAGTTTAAGGCGATCATTCAGCTTAAAAACTGTTTTGGCTATCTGGCTATTATTAAGAAAGGAACCATTGGTAGAGCCAAGGTCGGTATACATCAGCTGTCCCCCGGGAGTAACTTCGAAGGAACCATGCTTTCCACTCATTTGCTTATCCTCAATCTTGAGGTCACAGCTACTCGATCTTCCCACTGTGGTTTTGGAAAGGAGCGGGTACTCAACAGTTTGATTTTCAGTTTTAAAGATCAACACGACTGGCATAAAGAACCTCTATGAGATGTACTTTCAATAACCTTTATTTTACCATAACGCAGCTAAAGTTACAGAGAGGAACTTCTGTGCTATAATAGACTGAAATTATAAATTATTAATGAGGCTCCCTATGGAAAACATCGTAACAGTGACAGACAAGGCGCTTGAACACATCAGAGAAATCTATTCGAAAGAACAGAAGGGTCTTGATACTGGATTAAGACTTGGAGTTGTTGGCGGAGGATGTTCCGGCCTTTCTTATAAAATTGAATTTTCTGAGAAAAAGGAAAAAGACAATATTCTCGAATTTGGTGACATTAAAATTTTCATTGATCCAAAATCTTCAATCTATCTAAAGGGCGTAGAGCTAGATTTCAAAGATGGATTAAACGGAAAAGGATTTGTTTTCAATAACCCAAACGCTGCCAACACTTGTGGTTGTGGCGAATCGTTTTCAGTTTAAAAAATGGATATTCAATCTCTTCGTTTTAAGTGCACTCAGAAGCAACTTTCTCAGTGGTCGCTTATTAAGGTCACAGGTGCTGATCGCGAAAGTTTTTTTCAAGGTCAGGTCACCAATGACCTCTCCTTATTAAAGTTAAATGAAGCTCAATGTACGGCTAGATTAAATCGGACAGGAAAATTACAGTCTTTCTTTTTTATAGCTAAGAAAGAAGATCACTTATTAATTCTGTGCCAGGAAGAGCTCACATCTGGCATTAAGGCAGATTTCGAGAAATACATCATCATGGATGATGTTGAGCTTGAAATAATTTCAGTTAAGCCCTGGTTGGTCTTCAATCCTTTTTTAAAAGACATTCAAGATAACGAATTTGATTTTATTTTTTTCGGCCTTAACGCTCGTCTGGTTTTCAATGAACAAACTTCAATTGAAAAAACCAACGAACAAGAATTGGAAGAAATACGTATTCTCAATGGCTGGCCTCTTTGGGGTAAAGACATTGGCGAAAAAGATTTCATCAATGACACTTTTTTAAACCAGATCGCCATCTCTTACAAAAAAGGCTGTTTTCTAGGGCAGGAAACCGTCGCCAAAATTGAAAATAATCGCGGTGCTGCTTACTATCCGATGCTTTTAAAAACCAATGGCGAATCCAATCTCCATGAGTTTTTAAAAAGAGATTTCGAATGTGATGGGCGAAAAGCAGGTACTCTTCATTATCAAAGTGGAAGTTATCTACAGGTCACACTTTTTAGAGACTTTAGAGTACTGGGCAAGGAACTAAACATCGATTTTGGCGGAACACGCTGTGAAGTAATCGTGGCGGATTTGCCGCTTTTTAAGGGCCAAAGTCGCGAAGATCTTGCACGTGAACTTTATCATCTTGGCGTAGACCTTTTTCAGCTTAATAAAACTTCGGAAGCTATGGAAGCGCTCGTTAAAGCGATTGCTTTTGATCCAGCCTATGCTGACCCATATGAATCTCTTGGTGTCATCTTGGGGCGTGAAGAAAAATTCAATGAGGCGATAGACTGGATGGATAAGCTTCTATCAGTTAACCCTCAATCCGTAATGGCCCATACTAATAAGTCTCTATTCTTAATGAAATTAGGAAAAATTGAGGAAGCCGAGGCAGAAAAAAGTCTCGCTACGGTGAAATCTTTTGCGATGTTTGGAAGCGAAGCCAAACTAAAAAAACAATTAGAAGAAGAGAAAAAGAAAAAAGAAGAAGATCTTTTACGTCGGGAAAAAATGTTTCAACAAGTTCTGGAAATTGATCCGGATGATACAATTGCTCTCTACGGCATGGCCGATATTTACTTCTACCGAAAACAGTTTGAAGCCTCGGTTGTGAATCTGCAAAAAGTCGTTCTAGTGGATACGAAATATTCGAGTGCATACCTGTTACTTGGTAAGGCCTATGAAGCTTTAAACAAAAATTCAAAAGCAAAAGAGATCTACAAAGAAGGCATTGCGGTCGCTTCCAAGCAAGGCGACATGATGCCTGCCAATGAAATGCAATCGCGTTTAAACCAGCTTGTAGTGAGCGCGAGTCTTAGCTAATTCTTCTTTAAGATTTAAAATGTCCTGATATTTTTTTGCATCCAACGCTTTCAACTCAACAAGAGCGCTATCAGCTTCTTTTTTATAAAATGCGATCTTTTCGTAGATCATATTGATGAGCTGATGACCTTCTCTGGTCACCCTTTTATTTTTGAAAGCATGGGCCAGATCCGGCTTACAGTATTCAAGCATGAAGTATTCTTCAAGAAAGCGAGATTTGATTTTTATTTTCTCATCTTTTTCAAAAGCTAATGTCTTCTTTTTAACGGCAATATCCAAAGAAAAATAAAGCTCAAGTGCCCAGTAAAAAGTAAAGACTGCGTGATAAATACCACGAATAGGTCTTAGAGCTTTTCTCCAAGGTGAATAATAGATTTTATCATCATCTTCGTTAATAAGATCGTGATGGTTTAAAAATGTATTTAAATAATGATGACCATTTTCGTGAAGAAGATCATCCATTAAATCTACTTGATCGCGATCAAACATATTGATTGAAGAATATCCTGGAAGAGATTGCATCGAATAACTGACGATCCCTTTTTCATTCACTGGAATGATAGTGTGAGTGAAGCTTTTAAAAGTGGCGTGAAGGTGAGGAGCCGCTTTTTTAATGTTCGCCAGAGCTTTAGTAATATTCTCTTTAAAAATGGCAAGCTTTTTGATCCCATCATCGCAGTTGGGAAGCACGTATAATTTAAGCTCATCGATGGCCAAAGGAGCGAGTGATTGTTCAATTTTTAGCTTGAGTGGATTGTCATTTACCTCAATTGAAAGAATACCTTCTTCTTGAGAAATAAATCTAACTGGTAAAGACGGAAATGTTTCGGGAGTTGATTTAAGATTTACGAAGCGATGATCATCGCCCAGGTAAATTCTTTTTTCAAAATCACCTAACTCAGGAACGGTATGATACATAAGAGCATCGTCAAATTCCTGCTGGTATAAACTTAAATGAAGAACATAAAAAGAGATAATTTGGTTTTCAAGTAAAGGGACAAGATTGTTTGAAGCTTCAACAACGGGAGAGCCGTCGTTTAAAAAATTCAAAAAGCTTTCAGCAAAATCCGAATCATTCCAGAAAGAAAAAAGCTCATCTTCCACTTCAGTGAGCTCGTCCGTATCAATATCTTCTTCATTTAGTAATTCTTCATGAAGTTGAATTAGATAAACAATGTTATCAACCAAATTCAACCAATAGAATTTCAGCGGTGAATATTGATCAAAACTTTCGTCCTGAAGGATGTCACTTAGTTGCTCTAAAAAATCACTATCGACAACATCAGTTGTGAATCCGCGCTTAAAATCCTCGCGTAAATCTTCAATGAAATCACGATAGCTTCTTTCCACATTTTTCTTCAGCTTAGAGTGAAAATCTTTGGAAAATAACTGATCTTTCATAAAGAATCCTTGCTTTAAAAAATATCGGGGAATGTCAGGTGGATTTAAAAATGGCTGGGAAGGTGGGGATCGAACCCACGACCAATAGATTAACAGTCTACTGCGCTACCACTGCGCCACTTCCCAATATTGATCGAAAATAGTCTTCAAGTTATAAAAATTAAAGGACTAAATGTCTAGACCTTTTTTTAAAATATTGAACACCATCAGTCTAACCATTCGAAAATGCGTAAAGTAAATAAGCCTTACTGTTGAGAGAATCACTCAAGCTTTCTCCCGAGTCGCCGATAAGCCAATTACTATGGCAGCTCAAAATTTTCTAATCATGAACCTCTTACGCTTAATCACTCCCGAAGAAATCGGTGACATCGCAACTAAGCATAATGGTGGAAAATTTCTTTCCCTGACAGATTTAGTGAACGAAAGAGTTGAGCAAAATGTCTTTCGCGATTTTTCTCACGCTGATGCCTTAGATGATTTTCACGATCAAAATAGTAAAGCTAAAATTCTTCCATTCAAAAAAAATACTGAAGACACTTTAGAATCAACTCAAGTTGAAGCTGAGTCCTCCGAAGAAGTCATCTCTCTTGCGGCGCTGGCCGATTCACAAGTTGCTCAAACGAAGAATGAAGAAAGTAATGAAGAAACGAGCAGCGAGATTGCTCATCAGGAAAATGAAAACATGTCCTCTTTCATTTTAATTGAGAAAGAACGTTTAAAAAGATCTCAAAAGTCCCTGAAACAGAAAGAAATCATCGATCTCTATCAGAAAAATTCTAGCGTGGATGTGGAGCAAATTAAGGGTAGTAATACAAACTTATCGCAGGCGAGAGAAGCCGGTGTTTTGGTGAATAAGAAGCAATATTAAAATGAAAAATTGGTTATATGTTCCATTCTTAGTTCTCATGGCCGTTACGTACACGAGACTAGTGGATAATTATAATTCGGAAGAAAGTTTTACTTTAAAAAGAAGCCCAGCCTCTGTCATGGCCGAAGAAAGGAAAGAGGAATCAAAAGCAACAAAGAAAACAGATGAGAATTGCGAGAACACTGCTGCTCGTTTCAATCCTCACCTGACCAAAAACTGTCTATAGATCTAATCCCACAATCGATTTAATATCATCGGCCTCATCACCTAAAACTTCCAGGCTTGCTAATTGATAAACACATGCATCGATAGTTGTTAAAGCAGCTGGGCGATAATTCCCAGAGTTTTTCACGCCACCAAAAGGAAGCTTCGCCGAAGCCCCAACTGTAGAGCGATTAAAATTCACTAAGCCTGAATCAATTTCATCAACACACAACTGGAATAAATTGTGATCACGAGTAAAGACTGAAGCCGCAAGACCATATTCAGTTGCATTAGCAATCTTGATGGCTTCATCAATAGTATCGTATGGAATAAAGGTTACGTTTGGACCAAAAATTTCACTGTGTAGGAACATGCTGTCGTTGTTCCATCTTTCACTTAGGTGAATAGATGGAGAAACGTAGTGCCCCTTTTTCCCTTTTTCGAGCTGCTTTCCGCGCATGATTTCTTGAATACCCTCACGTTTCGCCATACCCATGAAAAGCAAGTAAGCATCAACGGCTCCTTGGTCGACCAGAGGCCCCATAAACGGTTCGCGCGTGTATTCAACCGGATGATCAATAATAATTTTCTTTGCGAGATTGTGAAATTTCTCAATAAACTGCTCGTGTATATTTCTTTGAATGGCAACGATTGAAGTTGAAGTACAACGCTGACCAGTTGTTAAGAAACACGCTTTCAAAAGTTCTTGCTGAGCATGTTCAAGATTTGCATCGCCATGAAGAATAGTTGTGTTTTTTCCACCCAGCTCAAGTGAAACAAGTTTTCCAAGATCGTGGTGAGTTGTATCGAGAATTTTCATTCCCACTTCTTTCGAGCCCGTGAAGAACACACCTTTGACAGATTTTTCTTTAAGCAACCTGCGTGCAACTTCACCATTTCCTTGAATCAGGTTTACAACACCATTTGGAAAACCAGCGGCATGGAAACATTCAATGAGCAATTGAGCTGAGTAACAAGTTTTTTCAGATGGTTTAAAAATAATTGAGTTCCCAGCGGCGAGAGCACTCAAGATCTGACCGTTGGCCAGATGGCAAGGGAAGTTAAAAGGCCCGATTACTAATGAGGGGCCGAGAGGCTTATAATAAATATGCCCATTTGTTTTCGGGAGAATGTTGTCGATATGCTTGTGTGCAATTCGAGGAAGGGAATCCTCAATTGTCACTGTCACTTTGCCAATGACAGAAGCCACTTCGGTTTTTGCTTCCCACAGTGGCTTGCCCATTTCATAAGCAATCGCTAAAGCGATCTCATCTTTTCGCTTTGAGACCTCTTCCTGATATTTCTTCAGAAATTTGTTTCTTTCTTCCTGAGTGGTTTTTCTCCACGTCTTGAAACCGGCCACTGCGGATTCAACCACGCGATCGACGTCGCGGTAATCAACAGGAGCTTCCCAAAGGAGAAGTGAGAGATCTGCAGGGCAGTGGCGCTTGATAATATTTTCTACTGCCAATGGTCCCGTTGTTGCGGGTAAGTGAAAATCACCATTGAAGTAGTTTCCTAAAATTTTAAATTTCATATTTCACCTATTGTTAAAGGTAAGTTGCAAATGTTTTGAAGTCTTCACGAAGCCCGAGAAGTTTTGCTTCTTCAGGATCTATAATAAACCGGTAATGAGTGCCTTTATTCAGGTTGCCTGAAAGATAGGCTGCTTTAAACTCGCCGGGAGCAGCAGGCAGACTCGCAAGAATGCAGGTCTTGTCGCTTTTAATGATTGAATCACGGATTAAGATTTCGCATTCAAACATTTCTTTAACCGGCTTAATTTCTTTCATTTTGGCGCGATAATGAGGTCCACCATCGAAAGGGTCAACTTCATTTGTATATTTGAAGCCGATGCTTTCAAGCATTTTTTTCACCGGAGCCGTATCTTCGCCGACTTTTCCAATCGCATTGCGTGCTTCGATGGGAAGAAGTGTGAGATAAATCGTATCCGCAGGAAATAGGCTGAGAATAAATTCTTTGTTGCTTCGAGAGAGAACGTCCGCATCGTGATATTCCATATTCAGAAATCTTCTGCCGATAGCTTCCCATAGAGGAGCGTGACCTTCGTTATCAAAAGGGGGCATAAGTTCAGAATGAATATCTTCTTTGAATCGATTTTTATTCATACCCATGTAGAGGAAGCGAACAAAAGAAAGCTGCTTGCCGAGCTTTTTGTCATTTTTGCGGAAGTCAGGATCGAGAACAAGCCCACCAATTTCTGTCGGGCCATTTGTATCAAGACCAAGCTTCAAGGTTCCATGAATAAAACCAGTGTTCAGCGTTTTTGAGAATTTATTCTCCTGACCAACAGAAAAATAATAGTGAGGTTCATCTTCTGTTCCGTGCTGAGCATGGATCATAGAACAACCAATGATTCTTTTCGCTTTAAGATCTTCAAGAACAAAAAGATAGTAATTCTCAAAAAGATTTTTGGAAGGGCTACTGAAGGCCTTAATTGAGCTTTCAATTTTAGACTTTATAATTTCACGATCAGGCGGCAAGTTAATAAACAAAACAAGCTGGCTTAATTCGTAAAGATCATCAAGATCATTTAAATTTGCTGATCTAAGAGTGTACATATTACGTCCTATAATACTTCGTGAATTGTCTTCTCAATGAGTGAGAAAATTTCCTTTATGTGTTCATCCAGAATGGCAGTCGGCAATAAAAACCTAACTCGCGTAGGTTCTTTACCAGCTGAAAAAGTGATAACACCATTTTCAAAAAGTTTTTTCATAAATTTATTTGTAGTGTCTGGCGTAGCATCTCCCACCTCAAACGAAAGCATTGTACCAACGCCGCCATAGTAAGGAATTTTACCTTTGCATGATCCATCGGCCAGTTTTTTGAACTCTGCTTTGAATTTAGTTTCAAGCTCTGCCATTCTCCCGTTATCGCCGTAGAAATTGCCTTCAGTCAGATAACGTACAGTCGCCTTACCAGCATTCATCGAAGCTACAGAGCCATTGAACGTTCCGGCAATAAGCCCTGGCTTAGGATTTAATTCTTCTGTGTAAAAAGTCCCAGCACCTTGGAGGACTTTACCGATAGTCACGACATCAACGTATTCATCCAGACCAAACATTTGGAAAGCAAAAAGTTGACGTGTTCTTGCAAAAGATTGAACTTCATCTACCCAGACGTAGATACCATGTTGGCGTGCCCATTTAAAGACTCCTTCATAGTAGTCTTTTGTGCCGTAGATAAATCCTGCTTCACCTTGAATCAATTCAAGAGTAATTGCACAGTAAGTATTTCCATTTTTTTGAATCAATTCATCGAGAGCTGCAATCGTTGTTTTTAATGAGTTCTCAGGATCTTTGTAATCAAAGTGAGGAACGTGATCGACTTGAATCGACATTGGCATGCCCTCGCGATATGACTGATTATAAGTCACGTCTTGCATCGCAATTGATCTACCAGCAAATGATTTCTTAAAAGCAATCAAACGGTAGTTTGGAGCTTTTTTCTGCCATAAAATTTTAAGGGCCGTATCGTTTGAAAAAGAACCAGAGCACGAAAACCAGAAATGCTTTAAACGAGAACCTTTTACAGCATCCAACAAGACTTTAGTCAATTCATAGGGCTCTTGATAAGAAAGCAAGTTCCCAGTCATCATCGTATCTGACGTTGCAGCTTCCAGATTTGCTTTGATATAAATTGGATGTGAATGTCCGAGGAGATTCACGCCAATGGCATTGATTAAATCGTATTTGATTGAGCCATCAAGAAGTTCTACAAATGGACCATGTCCACGACCAGTGGCCATGAAGGGATAAAAAAATCCACGTCCTTTCAATTGCTCGTACTCTTTCAGTTTTGTTGCCAGCAATTCTTTTTTGTCTTCATCCGGTCCTTTAATGTGATCGAATTTCTGTTGCTCCATAAGAATAGAGGAGAACAGTTTATTAAAATGCTCGTTTATCTCTGGTGATTGAACTCCGATGCTCATACGTATTTCCTTAGATTAAAAAATTATGAATTGGTTATTTTAAATTTGTCTTTTACGAGGACGGTTTTTCTCGCTTGCAAACAAAATGCTTCCGGCGATAATTAATTTATGAAAAATACTAGCACAGTCCCAGTGACAAAGTCACCCCAGGCGACCGCTCATGAACAGAGTGAAACAGCGGACCCAAACTCTTTTGAAGCACTGTATGTAAAGAAAGATTATAAGGGCGCGGCAAATTACTTACTTCGCAATAAACAATCATTAAACTCGGGTATTTTCCATTATAATCTCGGAACAGTGTATTCTAAAATGGGTGATTATCCTGCGGCCCGTTTTCATTTTGAAAAGGCGATTAAGGAAGGCTATATCAATTCGTCTTCCCTCAATAATCTTGCGTATGTCAAAACGCAGCTCCAAGTCGACGATCTCACAACATCTTCAATGCTGACTGATGAAGCCATGAATGCAGCGTTGGCGATACCTTCTAGCGCTTACTTGAGTTTGACTCTTGTTCTGCTGCTATCCGGAATATTACTTGTTAAGGCCAAAAAAATTAAAAACAAAATAACCATGGTGCTGGGATTTTTGATAGTCCTTACGCCCATTCTTTTTTCTCAGCTTTATCTTGAAAAAGTAAACTACGCAGTAGCTTTTAAAGACATCCCTCTCTACGAGGGACCTTCAAAAATATTTTCAGAAAAAGGGAAGGTCAGAGCTGGTTCTAAAATCATTCTTGGTGAGTTTAAGGATGGATGGTTTTATGTGAATTTCCCAATCTCGCTTGCTGGATGGATTAACAAAGACCAAATAGGTCTTTACTAGGTGGAACAATGGCATCGTCATATGAAAAAGAAATTCGCGAAGCGGGAAAAGACAAAAAAGTAGAGCTGGCGAAAAAAATTGATTTATCCATGATGAAATATTTATGGATGGCAAACCCGCTCAGCAGGGCCCGCAAACATTCAATTCCTAAATTTTTAAGAAACGTTGAGCTTCTCAAAAACTTCTCGGACAACGAACTTCGTATTCTTGCCAAATACATGCACAATAGAAAATTTGCAGAAGGTGAAATTGTTTTTCGTGAAGGCGAAGTGGGGATTGGTTTTTATTTTATCTATTCTGGTATTATTGAACTCAGCCACGATGATTTAGGAACAGAAATCAGCAATGAAAAATTTCTAATTTTAGAAGAGTTCGGCTATTTCGGTGAACTCGCTTTACTTCAAGAGGGTAATCAGAGAACGGCGACGGCCCTTGCAAGAAATAAGTGTGAACTGGTTGGGATTTTCAAACCCGATCTTGATAACCTTATTGTTCGCCACCCTGTTATTGCAGCAAAACTTATTCAATCAATTTCGATTGCTCTTGCCGATAGACTTTATTTCCTGACAAACGAAGCAAGCAAAATGCACAAGAGAATAAAACAACTGGAAGCAAGACATGATTCTCAGCAATCGTAAAAACATAACCAAAATACAGCTCGTCTTCTTCGTCGTAGTCATCGCTTTATTTTGTTCACTTGTTTTAGCACTACCAAGAATTTCGATTCCGCTATCTTTGGCTTACATTCTGTCTCTGGCACTCACTCCAATTGTTGAATCCTTGATGTCATTGAAATTAACTAAAACGCAGGCAATTGTTCTCATCTTCACAGTTCTTGCCGTGCTCATTGGCCTACCGATGTTCAAGTTAATTCCGCTGCTGTCAGCGGAATCGCAAAATTTTCATAATGTGATCCCAAGAATTGAATCCTATATTATTCAGCAATTTCAATTTATCCGCGAATTCGTAAAATTGAGAACAGGGCACGAAATAGGAGACGCTTACGTCTATCAAGGTTTGGAAGAGCTGCAAAATTGGTCTGCCAGTTTTGTGGTGAGAATTCCCAACTACCTGGCCAATATTATGGAATGGATTTTCTTAGTTCCGTTCTTTACCTTTTTTATTATCCGCGATTCAGAATCGTTCAAAAGAACTCTACTGAGCTTTACTCCAAATGTTATCTTCGAGCGTTTTTATTACGTCATTCACGTTTTCAACCGTCAGCTCGGGAACTATTTTTTTGCCAAGTTTGTTGAAGCAGTCATCGTCGGAGGCATTATCACTATCGGGCTCCTTTTGCTCGATATCAAGTATGCCGTTATTTTGGGGTTCATTGCAGGCTTAACAAATATTGTTCCTTATGTTGGTCCTTTTTTGGGCGTCATTCCCGCCATCGTTTTGGGAATGTTAGAGTACGGAATGACCTCGCCGACAATGGGCGCAGTTGTTACACTTTACGCCATCGCGAACGTCGTTGATATTTTCTTCGTTTTTCCATTCCTAGTTTCGAAAATCGTCAATCTTCACCCAATGATTGTCGCTGTCAGTGTCATCGTCGGTTCGCACTATATGGGCATTACCGGGATGGTAATATCTATTCCAGTAGTTGCTGCAATCAAACTTATTATTACTGAAATCTACAATGAAATTTACACTGAACGCTCCAGATGATACGATCCTGTAAAGATCTGTTATCTGGAGTTTTCGTTGAAAATTTTGACTTTTTTCCTGATCATTTTTTCGTTTGCTTTAATGAGCTGTTCGACCAAGCGTCCTGAAGGAAGTACGGAAGCTGAAATTCTTTTCAAAGAAGCAAAAGACCTCATTTCAAAATCTCGCTACATTCAGGCGACCGAAAAATTAAATTCAATCAGATCACAATACCCATACAGCTACTATGCAACTCACGCTGAACTTTTGCAGGCTGATATTCTTTTTGCGCAAGAAAATTACGCTGAAGCTGCTTCTGCTTACATTTTATTTCGCGATTTTCACCCTAAATACAATGAGCTCGGATATGTTATTTATCGCATTTCAGAATCATTTTATCGTCAGCTTCCTTCCACATTCGATCGCGATCTAACGGCAGGAACTGAAGCCGTAAAATATTTCCGTGAACTCATTGAGAATTATCCCAACACTGAATACGTTAAGGACGCCCAAAAACGCATTGATCAGATTGAAGATATGCTTGAGAAGAAAGAAATTTACATAGCAGATTTCTATTTCAAAACGAAAGATTTTGAAGCGGCCAAGGCCCGTTATGAAGAAATTCTAAAAACTCTTAAAAACAAAGATGAAAAGCTTCGCATTCTAACAAGAATCGATGAAGCGGCTTCACACATAAATCATTAATCCTGAGGTGCGGATGTATACTTCAAACAATGAACAACTTCTGAAATCAGCTAGAGAATGTTTTGAAAAACAGGAGTATAAAAAAGCTCAGGTGATTCTTAACGAAATCATTGAATCTGATGACGGCAACGTCGATGCCCTTTTTCTTTTGGCCAATATTTTTCACATCAATGGAGAAATCGGTAAAGCGATAAAGGCCTTCAATAAAGTTCTAAGTTTGAATCCTGAACATACTGATGCAGCGATCAGCTTGTCTGTTCTTTACAATGATATTGGCCAATACGAAGACGCACGTAAGGTTTTTGAAACGGCCAATGAAAGAGTGAAGGGTAAAACGAAAGGCGCAGGCCTTATGGAAGACAAACATATCAACAAAAAGTTTGCTTCAAAACATTATGAAATCGCCGACCTTTATCTATCATACAATCGTTACGATGAAGCTTTGTTTGAATACAATAAAGTGATTGCTCTTGATCCTGAAAATCTCGAAGCGCGCATTAAAATCGCTAAGGTTTATGCCAAAAAAGGATTTATCGCAAAGGCGATCGAAGAGCTTCGCACATTGAGAAATGAAGAGCCTAACTACGCTCCTGCGCGTATTGCATTGGGTGTATTACATTATGGAAACGGGAATATTTTGGAAGCACAAACAGAATGGGAGAAAGTCCTTCTTAAGGATCCATTCAATTCGGAAGCGAGTATGTATTTAAATTTATCTCGCACGGCCACAGAAACAAGACTTTAAAAAAAAAGCCCTCGAAAGAGGGCTTTTTTATTTCATTTTAAATTTAATCTAAGAATTAAGCTTCAGCGTTTTTGTTGTTGTTGTTCGTCGTGTTCGCTGTAGCATTGTTTGCTTGAACAGTCGTTACACCTTGATCTTTGTTTGCAACATTAACGTTGGTTCTTTTTGAATCATCAGAAGCGTAATTAACAATATACTTCTTCAGATCCATGTACATTTTGAAACGCACTTCAAGTTTTGAATCTTGAAGAACGATCTGTCTTGCAGTCTTTGTCTTGTTATTGATGATGATCGGAGCCTTTAGGTTAGCCGACATTTCAGTAACGTTTTGTGGGATTGTAAGAACAGTGTAGACAGAGGCGTTTGAAAGGTTTTCCAGGCTCAAGCTGTTAAGTTCAACAGGAAGAAGCTTTACCATGTAATTCGGTTGGAAAATTTTTGGTTCAATAATTGGAAATGCTGTACCAGCATCGTCAATTGATTGTAGCCAAAGAATAAGCGTTTGATCACCTGGATCAACGATAAAAAACTTTTTTAGATTCTCAAAACCGAGTAAACCTTCTGTAAACTCGATAATGTCCTTCTTTTCGACTTCAAGTTCGCCGAATCTTGTTGTTTTGATTTTCACTCTCTGCCTCCGTTGAGCAAAATGGTCGAATACCGACCTCTGTCAACGATTCTAACAGTCGTAGGGGCAAACTTGCAAGCAGGAAATTACTTCTTGTTTAACTCATTCGCTAAATTTGTAATGGAACTTAAATCAGCCTGGGCAGCTTCAGTGTTTTGGTCTTGGATCGCCTTATAGACTTCCTCGCGGTGAATCTTTGTTTCCGGAGGCGCCTTAATACCCAAACGAACCTGCTTACCTTTTATTTGAACGACGACGATTTTAATATGATCATCAATTGCGATGCTTTCGCCCAGCTTCCTTGTCAAAACCAGCATAACTCAACCTCAAATTGCATTTGTCGGAACTTTCCTGCTCCGACCGCAATGCTTCATATATTATTCCTAATATTAAAATGCAAGAAAAAACTAAATTATTTTAGTCAGGATATGCGACGCTTGTCGCAAAAAGGCTGAAATTAGCGGTGTAGAAAGTCCATGAGAGTTTGATTCATTACGCCCTGAGTAGACTGATAGGTCGTTTTTAGGACGGCTTGTTGCTTATTGATGTCGGAAAATAAATCGACAACATCAGCGTCGAGAAGCGTACTTCTGCGGGCCATGTGGTCAACGTTTTCGCTCTCAAGACCTGAGCGCGAAGTTTCAACCGAATTTGTGATTGAGCCAATTCTTGTTCTCAAAGTGACAAGGCGGCTGATGCTGTTATCAAATTTTTCAAGCAGACCCTGGATCATTTTGGGGTCGTTATTTTCCAGAGCATTAGTTAAACCAGAAAGTTGGGCAAAAATATTGTCGCGAGTTTTGAAGGGGACCAGTGGGTTTCCATCTTCGTCTGTTGCCGAAGCAAGGTCGCGGTTCAGATTATTTTTTGTACTTTGATCAAATTGATTGAATTGCTGAAGCGGACTTTCAATTGTTCCACCTTCCTCTGCGCTGTAAAAAACTTCTTCACCAGTGAGATTGATGGGAACAAAAAAGTTTCGGGAAACTTCCAGAGAGATGTGACCGCTGTCTCCCTTGTAAGCACCATTGGCATCAAAGGGAACAGTCAAAGTGCTCGTTCCGGAAAAAATATGTTTCAATCCAACTTTTTTATTCGCAATGGCCAGCGCTTGGTTAGAGAGCTGCTGGACTTCGTTGGCAACGTTCTTTCTAACATCAGCATTGAAGAAGTCAGAAGACTGAGCAATCGCAATTTCTTTCGCTTTCGTGATGATCTCAGTTAATTCTTCGAGCGATTTTTCAGTAACGTTCAAGTTGAGAAGAGCGAATTCGGAATTTTTTAAATATTGAACGTTGTCATTCGTTGATGAGGTCAAGGCCATAGCTTCGACGTTACTGACCGGATTGTCAGACGGCTTGGTAATTTGCTTGAGAGTTGAACCTTTCAACTGCAAATCTTCCATTTTCGCTTTCGTCTTATTAAGAGCGAATTTCAAAGCGGCAGTGGAGCTATTCTCAGACACTCTAGTCATCTACTTATCCCTTACCTTTTCAATTCCAAAACAGTTTTAAACATTTCATCCGCTGCCTGCATGATTTTAGCTGAAGCTTCATAGGCATGCTGATAACGAACCATGTTTGAAGTTTCTTCATCAATCGAAACCCCGGTCAAACGCTCGCGGATGCTTGTTGCCTGCGCAAGAAGTCCACTCGACTGTTCAGAGTCAAGACGAGCTTTTCCGGTTTCGAGACCGATATTTCCGATAGTCTGAAGATATTTTTCTTCAAGTGTAACGTTATCTTCGCCTGCAATTCTTTCGTGCTGAAGTTTAGAAATAGCAATGGCCACGCGGTTATCACCGGGAGCATTGGGAGCGAGAGCAGCTGCGATGTTACTCAAATCACTTTTTACAGATTCAGAAAGATCAATTCCAAGAGCAGCACCTTCTTTTTCCAGCGGCTGTACGAAGAAATCTAATCCCGTCGTTAAACCTTTTGGATCGGCAGCCACTGGTTGTCCATCAGGTCCCATTTGGATCGGACGATTGACAAAACCTTGGCGGTGAATTGAATTCACTGAACTGGTAAATTGAAAAGCGATGCCATCAATATCATCCTGCAATTTGCGAAGATCATCATTTCTGACTTTGATAATAGAGGCGAGCGATCCACTTTGAAATTTATTGGTAACTGGCTGAGAAGGACGATCCTTCAAAACAATTTCCACAGAGCCGTTCATGTTGTTTGAAGAATCAATTTTATTCTTACTGATAACAGCAAGCTCCTGGCTGTGAAGACCAGTTACGAGAGTCCCAATACCTTGAGCTGTAATAACAAAACGGTTTTTTTCATCAGTATAGGTGTGGACTTTAAAGAACTCTGAAAGATTCTTAATAGCTAGGTCGCGCTGGTCGCGAAGGTCGCCTGTTTCACCTTGTTGAGCTTCAATCGTTGCAATTTTTCCGTTCAGGTCAGCGATGTGACCAAGAAGTCTGTTTGCTTCACTGACAGTTGTTGAAATCTTTCTGTCGATGTTGTTGGCTTGCATGTCCAGAGTTTCGCGAATGCGACGAAAGTCTTTTACAACCATTCCGGCATTATCTCTAACGACAGAGCGGATAGTTTCATTCTCTGGCTGATTGGCCAATTCTCTGAACGAGTTAAAAAATTTATTGAGAATCTGATTCAACCCTTCAGAGTCGATTTCATTAAAAATACTTTCGATCTGATCAAGGTTTTCACTTCTAGCTTCGTAAAATTTGTTTGAAGAGAGGGCATTGTTCAAACGCTTGTTGATGAACTCGTCGTTGACTCTGTTTACGCCATCTACTTTAACCCCTGTTCCTTGAGTGAAACCACCGTGAGAAATAGGAATAGCTGTTGATTGCATAACTTTCTGGCGAGAGTAGCCTTCCGTGTTGACGTTAGACAAGTTATGACCGGTTACTTCCAGTGATTTCTTTGAAGCGAATAATCCGGATTTCCCAATGCCTAATAAATCAGCCACGTCGTCTCCTTAGGTGCTCGTGCTTACAGCAGAGCCTCTGGAAGTGTACGTTGAATAGTTTTTCTTCCCCGTAGCCTCAAGGCGGATTTGCTTAAGTGAGAGTAATGCTTTGTTGATAAAAAGTTGATTGCGCTTGTTCTGAGCCTGAATTTTTTCGATGATGTCGATTAAAAGGGCGTTAAAGCGGAACAAGTGCTTTTGCTTTTTTTCTACTTCGTAAACAGTCATGACATCGAGAAGTTTCGAAACACTATCGATCTCTTTTTCTGGAAATAAAGCGTTTAATTCATTGATGATTTCTTTGCGAATCATTTCAAGAGCACTGATGCGTGCAATGATTTCATTTTTCTCAACAAGCTTTTCTTCAAGCTGGTCAAGATCACTTTGCAAAAGAAGTGAGTATTCGTCGCATGTCACGTTGAAAAGAGCATTGTGCTCTTCACAGAAACGTTTCCAAAGATCGGTTACTTCAAAATATAAAATGGCCAGTCTATCGTTCATTCGAGCTCCATCCATGGTTCTCAAAAAGGGTTATGGCCTAGAACTCTTGTTCTAAGATTTTATCGCTTAAAGCATCGTAATCGACTTTGTAAGAACCATCGGCGATTTGAGCTTTCAAACGAGCAATCTTATCAGAGTTGTCTATAGCGGGAGCTGCATCTGCAACTTTCTTGATTCTTGAAAAGTCTTTAATTGCATCAGGGATATCGACTTTTGAATCTGCTTTTGAAAAAGTTTCTAATTCATTTTTTCTTGATTCAGAATTTCTTTTTAGTCCAGCAGAACCAACTTTACCGCTTTCGCGAGTATCTTTTTTCGGTAAGAAAATCGATCTTGATGATGTACTGTCAATTGAACTCATGGCTTATCTCCTTCTGAGCTCGGATTTGCTTTATTAATAGCATCCGGTGCCACCGGGGCAGATTCATTCTTCCCCATCTCTATTGTATCACGATTTTTGTGTAGCTTGTAGCTAGGCAAATTGTGGTGGATCATGTCCGCCTGTGCCTCGTACTGTTTGAGCGCCATTTCATTGCGCAGGCGCTTAGGGTAGATCTGGTCCAGGATGATGTTCTGAAGGCCCAGATTGTTCTGTTTAGACATCATTTTTGCGCGCTCTGATGTCTGCAGCGATTTATAAAAATCCATCCCAGTATCTTCGCCTGGATTTTCATCAATTGTCTGATTCATTTGCTTCAGCATAGTTTCCGCAAACTGCGACTCCATGCTTTCCGCGACTTCTTGAAATTGTTTTGGAATATATTTGCGATCATCAGTTGGTTTATTTTCAAGCGAACGCGCTTTCTTTGTGTTGAGATTAATTCCGCGATTGATATTAGTTTCTGAAACACTCATGAAAACTCGTCCTAAGTTATGAGCAAAGTCCCCAATCATTGGGGACTAAAAAAATTCTAGCATAGAAAAAATCTTAAAAGCTAGCTATAAAAAATACAGGACTAAATGAGTTCAATATCGCCCACTAAAGCTCCGTCGCGCTTAAGTGTTTGAAAAATTGAAATCAAATCTTCTGGAGCTACCCCAAACGCATTAAGGCTCTTAACCAGTTCGTTGAGTGAAGTCCCTTTTTCCATGTAATAAACCGTATTGGGTTTGCCCCCTTTTGAGCCCCCATCGTCCTTAACCTCAATTGTCAGATCACCATGGCTGATGGCCACAGGAGAAACCATGACATCGCCTCCGGCGACAATTGTACCAGTCCTTTCGTTGATGACGATTTTAGCCGCGCGATCAGCATTTACTTTAAAATTTTCAATGATGGCCATTAACTGAACAATATTTCTCTCATAAGAAGCTGGAACAATCAGATCAATTGTTGTGGAATCCTTTGCTGAAGCAAACTTACCACCCAATTCTTCATTGATAACTTTTTCAATACGAGCAGCTGTAGTGAAGTCAGGATTATTTAAACTTAAGCGCAGAGAATTCTTTTTCTCGAATTCCGATAGAACTTCTTTTTCAACCGTCGCTCCGCTTGGAATAGTTCCAGTCGTTGCGAATTTCGCACCTTTCTTTAAACCACCAATTGAGAGTGGTCCTGCTCCAACAGCATAGATATTTCCATCTCCACCTTTTAGTGGAGTGACCAATAAAGTTCCTCCGGCGAGTGAAGAAGCATCACCAATCGATGAAATAGTCAGATCGATTTTCTGTCCGACTCTGGCAAAAGGAGGTAATTTAGCCGTTACAACAACGGCCGCAACGTTCTTTGAAGTAATTTCTGATTTGGGGTTAAGTCCAAGTTTCTCAAACATTTTCTTTAAGGAAGTATTGGTAATTTCCCCACCAGCGTCTCCAGTACCATTTAATCCGATAACGAGGCCATAACCGATAATAGGGTTCTCACGCACACCTTTAACAGTGACGAGATCTTTTAAACGGCTTGGAGCAGAGTAGGCAGCCTGAGAAAGAATCAATGTTAGAGCTAATAATGTTTTCTTCATATACTATTCCTATCTCACTACTGAAATGTTCGATTCAAGGATTGAATCTGAATTAACAATATCATTTTCGCCGATATCTTTTCTTGAAACTAATGCCTGAATTTCAACCATGCGCTTTCTATTTTTATAAAGAACGTTTTTTCTTCCTTTAATCAGCAAGTGCTCACGGTTAATTTCTTCAACGACAACGCCTGAAATCTTATCTTGGGCTCCTTCGCTCATGCTGCTCTCGGGAGCTTCTTTTTTATCGCCTGGTTTTTTATCTTCAGTGCCAGCAGGAGCGCGCGAGTCGTCTGCTGTCTTCTCTGTTTTTGCGACTCGTGATTCGTAAGGATTGTCCGGGAAAGCCTTTTTAAGCTCGAGAGTAATTTCGTTTTTTAAGCGAGGAAGGACATTAATTTGAATGATGTCGCCAGAAGATTTTGTTTTGTTGTTTGAAAACAAAAACGCATTCGGATCACTGCCGGCCCATAGACTTCCGTCACTGCCGTTATCTGTAAGATCACTAGCGGTGTATCTTTTTAAGGCGGTTTTCTCTTCTTTATACTGGCGTTTAATGTCTGGAGCGAGAACTTTCATATTGCCAGTCGTAACCGTTCTGTCGATTTTATCAACGCGATTGTATTCGCGCGAAGTTCTGCGCTTCGGATGACGGTATTGATCGAAATTATCAGTTGGTGTATCGATATCCGAATTAGCTCTTTCTTGTTGTTCGAAATCTTTGTAGATGGAATCTACATAAGTAGAACAGCCGGTCATAAGAGAGAGAGCGAAAAAAAAGAAAAGTGAGTTTAATTTCATAGTTCAATCACCACTTTGTTATAGTCGACAACTTTGCCGGAAATAACCTTATTGTTTGATGGGTTTTTTAATTCAATTGTTTCACCAAAGAGAGCCGATCTGTTCGGAATAGCCTTTCTGGAAAGATTGATATTGGCATTTTTTAACGTCACACTTACAGGAGTTCCAAAATTGACAAGGTTTACAGCTTGAAGATCCATGTTAGATACAACTGCGCCCTGAATAATGGTTTTGTTTGATTTATAAAAATGAATGTTTTCGAGAGAAGTGACTACGTTATCAGGCGAGAGAGAGTAAATTTCATCAGCATAAAAATCATCCGCTTCAAGATGCTTTTGCTGAAAGCTGATGCTTCTTCTTGCCTTGAAAACCTTAATTTTAGCCATGATCTTAGACGAAAACCAAAGTGTACGTGTTGTGTTGGCGATGGGATTGCTGATGTCTAGTTTTAAATTCTTTTCGCCAAAAGTTGAGCAAGATTCACAATTAACTTTGAGTTGTTCACCTTCTACAAGTCCGACAGTTCTCAATCCGTTTAATGATTTAGTGTCAAGAAAGTAAAGGTTTGTTCCACCTGTTAATTGCTCTCTCATTGAATTATTAAGATCCAAAAGGGCAGTTTTCCGAGGAGAAATTTCAAGATTAATATTATTGAAATCCTTTGCAACTTCACGTTTTAATAATTCCGCGCTTATTGTTCCGTTAGAACCAGAAACCAATTGGGAAATTTTATTCAACACTAATGAATCACAATCGGAAGCTTGAATTATGTCAGAGCTGTTTAAAGCTTGATTGTTTTCAAGGCGGTATACTTTTGAAAATAATTGCACGCCACAAGTCTGTGACTCAGCAGCTGCACGAAGAGATATTAAAACAAGAATAAGCGAAAAAACTTTCTTCATTCTTAACCTATCTGATGTTGTTCACCGTTTGCATCATCTGATCTGCAACACCCATAACTTTCGAGTTCATTTCATAAGCTCTTTGCGCACGAATCAGATCAGTCATCTCTGCCATAGGGCTCACGTTAGAAGTTTCCAGAGCACCTTGCATAATTGAGCCCGCGTTGCTTTCTCCTGCAATCGCTTGAACCGGAGCACCACTTGAAAGTGAGACTTGATATAGGTTGGCTCCTGTGGATTTTAATCCAACAGCATTGACGAAAGTGAAAACTGGCAATTGGCCGATACCGGTAGGTTCAGTCTGCCCTTTAACATAAGCATCAATTTTTCCGCCTTCGGAAATCATGACACTCGAAGTGTTTGGTGGGAAAGAGAAGCCGGGGTAAACTTTATAACCTTGTTTATTAACAAGAGCGCCTTGAGCGTCTACGTTAAAAGATCCATCACGTGTGTATTTCAATTCACCATTAGGCATGATGATCCCAAAAAAACCTTCGCCGTTAATCATTAAATCGAAGGGGTTGTTCGTGATCTGAGGGCTTCCTACTGTAAATTCTTTTCTGACAGCTGAAACTCTAGCACCAGATCCGATTTGAGTTCCCACATTATAAGTTGTATTTGCCGAAGAGCGAGCGCCTGGTTCTTGAATCGTTTCATAACCGAGATCATCGATCTCTGTTCTACCGCGCTTAAAACCTACGGTGTTAACGTTGGCAATATTGTTCGAAATTGTACTTACGTAAGTTTCCTGAGCAGACATTCCCGAGGCTGCAGTACTCAGAGCTTTCATCATTGCATGAACTTCACTGAAGCTTCCTAATCCCGCCAACATTAATACTAATTTCTTCATTCGCTTTTCCCTTTAATTAAAACTTAGATATTTCATTGACGGCCTTGCCGCTCATTGTATCGTAGGTCTTGATCACCCTTTGAATGGATTCAAAGTTGCGATTCGCATTGATCAAAGAAGACATTTCGCTTACAGCATTCACATTGGATTGCTCAACAAATCCTTGATGGACACTTGTTTTCCCTTCTCCAATTTTTACGTTCTTTTGATCAGGATTAATGAAGAGAGAATTTCCCTCTTTTTTTAAAGCATGAATGTCATTGAATTCAGTCAATGAAAGATCGGCGACTTTGTTTTGGCCGCTATAAACTTCGCCATCGAGGCTTACAGTAAATTTGTTATTCCCAACATTAATGACTCGGGATTCAGCTGGAACTGAAAGTTCAAGTTTGCCATCGGCGCCCGCTGTTGCCGGAGGGGCCTTGCTTAAAAGGAAAAATCCCTGATCCGTTACAAGTTTACCTTCATTGTTAATGGTGAAGTTTCCTTTTCGCGTATAACGAACTCCATTGGGAGTGAGAACTTCATAAAAACCTGGACCGTTTAGAGCGTTATCAAACGCATTTCCAGTGGGAGAGAGCTGACCCTGATCGTGAAGTGTGTAAGTGCCGTCAACTTTAACGAAAGCATCTTCGGAGTTATAGCTTCTATAGAAGTCTTCAGGTTTCCATTCTTTTTGAGGGAGATCAACTTGAGCATCTGGCTTTTCTAGAGCGGCCAGATATTCTTTAAAGACGACCTGTTCTTTTTTAAATCCAGGAGTATTGGCATTGGCCACATTATTAGCAATCGTCTCAACTTGTCTTTGTTGAGCAATCGCACCCGATAATGGCACCCATAATTCTCGCAATGAAATCCTCCTGACTTCAGTTCCTAGGTCCTTCCTCAACTATAACGTGCGAGGTGCCAATATCCCTACATAGGTAAAATTGTCCCTCTGAAACTACTTCCAAGTAAGTCGTTGATAATGTATCTTAAAGAAGAATTCCCAAGAAAAAATACTGGTAAAAAGCTCCACCTAACTGTGGTCTTTTTGACACAAAATACAGGTCTAAAAAGCTCGGCCAACATTGAACTGGCCCATCCTTACCTAGCAGGACTATCAAGAGGCATATAATGACTACACCAAAAAAAAATTTCGAAGAGTCTTTAAAAGAATTAGAATCAATTGTTAGCAAATTAGAATCAGGCGACTTTAGTCTTGAGCAAAGTTTGGCCCAATTTGAAGTAGGCACTAAGCTCTACAAAGAATGCAAAGAGCAGCTTTCCGTTGCTGAAAAGAAAATCGCGGTTCTAACTGAAAGTTTAAAAGAAGAAGAATTTTAATGAATAAAATAGTCGCTCTATTTTCTCTCTTGTTCTTGCTGGCAAGCTGTTCCTCAATAAAGCCCATTCATTCAACTGATGAAAAACAACCTCCAGTCGGTGGCCAGGTAAAGCCGGATCAAGTTGATTTTGATATGAACCCGCATCACCAAGAGAAGCCTGAAGTTCTTCCTCCAGAAGAAACAGTTCGCATCGGCGATAGAGGCGGAGATGTTTATAGCGGTGAAGGAATGGAGCAAGGACACGCTCAAGCGCGTAAGCTAAGAATTGGTTTATCGCTCGGTCCTGGCATTTATAGAACCATTAATTATGTTTCATTATTAAAGATCCTTGATAGACAAAACCTTTCACCAGACATCATTACAGGTACTGGTTTTGGGGCCATTGTTGCTGCGATGTACGCATCTGGTATGACTCCTGAAGTAATCGAATGGAACTTTTATAAATTTTTCCGCGAGAAGAAAAAAAGCAAGCCTTATGATCAGGAGTGGATCCAGGAAATTGATACAGCTTTTTTAAGCAAGTTTAAAAATCTCAATTTGCAGGATACGAAAAAGAAATTTTATCTGACTCTTTTTGATCATAAAACACGCAAGACATATTATTTCGACAAAGGAAACATACGCGATCTGCTTTTGTTGAATTTGAGGCTTTCAAATAATATTCAAATTTCAAAAACAGGTCAGCAATATACAGCAGCTTTTGAGAAAGAAGTCTTTAATGCCCGCCTGATGCGCTCATTAGGTGCAGAGTTTACAATAGCAGCCGATTCTCTTGGGTCCAAGTTTGACTTTGACCGCACTAATGATTTTTTAATAGGAGTCTTCGGGCGTGCCGCTGGAAGAATTCAGAAAGAGCGCAGAGACTTTGATTACAGTGTTACGCTTCCTTTAACGGCCATGAACCTCGATTCAACGAATGATCTTCCTTTGTTTTTGCAAAAATCGTATGAATTTATGCTGAAGCAAACACCAATACTTTCAAAAAAAATACAAGCAAAGATAGATAGTTTATCAAATTCAGGAAACGAATAAATGAAAGGACTCATTTTTAAAATTGTTTTAACTCTCATCGGGTTAGGCTTCATCGCAGGTGTCTCTGGTGCAGTAGTATTCACCTACTTCAATCTCGACCTTCCAAAAATTGATAAGCTTCAGGATTACAAACCCAATTTAGCCTCGCAAATTTATTCAAAAGATGGAGCTCTGCTTGCGGAACTTGGTCTTGAGAAAAGAGAAATTGTCGATATGAAGGATGTGCCTGCAAGAGTAATAGATGCTTTTTTGTCAGCTGAAGATGATAAATTTTTTGAACACAAAGGCGTCGATTATTTCGGTCTAGCTCGTGCAATGTTTGCCAACTTTAGGGCAGGAAGAGTCGTTCAGGGCGGAAGTACAATCACTCAACAAGTAGCGAAGTCATTGCTTTTGACTTCAGAACGATCGATTACTAGAAAGCTGAAAGATTTCATTCTTGCGCAGAAAATTGAGGAAAAACTTAATAAGAAAGAAATTCTCTATCTTTATCTCAATCAGGTTTATCTGGGCGGTGGGTACTACGGTGTAAAAGCTGCAGCTCATGGCTATTACAATAAAGAACTTAAAGATGTTTCTGTTGCTGAAGCCGCAATGCTTGCAGGACTTCTTGTTGCTCCTGGAAAATATTCTCCTTTTGTAAAACCAGGTGCTGCTATCATGCGCCAGCATTATGTTTTGGAGCGTATGTATAAATTAAAGAAAATCTCTAAAGCTCAATATGAGAACGCCTTAAAAGAAAAAATTGTTTATCGCATTCGCGAAGATGAACTGAGAGCGGGATATTTCACAGAATATGTTCGCCAAAAAGTCGTCGATGCTGTCGGCGAAAAATCTTTCTTAATCGATGGGTATAAAATCCGCACAACTCTGGATTGGGAACTACAAAAAGTAGCTGAAGAACAAATCAAGCGCGGAATTAAAGAAGTTGATAAGCGCCAGGGTTACAAGGGGCCTTTTGCTCATATTGGAAATGATGAAATCGAAAAATTTGAACTTGAAAATCGTAGAGCGATCTATCGCAAACGCTCAAGCTTTTTCACCATTAATGATGCCCACGAAAAGTCATATGAGTTTAATCTCGATGAAAAACTTTATGAAAAAATTAAATCAGAAGAAAAACAAGCAAAAGCATCCAATTCAGACGATGCTTTCATTCCTGGTTTAAGTGAGCAGGATGAACTGCCTAATGTTTTAGAGACAAATACTCAATATGAAGCTGTTGTTACTAGAGTAGACGATGGACTTCACCTGATTTATGTCTCTCTCGCTGGCTCTCCTGGGGTTATCCCTTTTGATTATTTCAAATGGGCGCACAAGAGAAGCATTAATGAAAACACGTCTTATTACCAGGAAGTTAAAAACCCATCTACAATCCTTAAGACCGGCGATTTAATTTATGTTCAGTTGATTAAAAAATCATCTGGTCTTGCTTCTTATCTCGGCAAAGATGGTGCAGTTAATTTAAATAAAATGAAAAGTGCTTCAGCTATAAAAAATCAGAAGTACATTATTTGTCAGTTGGATCAAGTTCCAGAAGTTCAAGGCGCTTTATTGTCAATTGATGCACGCACAGGCGATATCATCAGTTACGTCGGCGGAAATGACTACAAGCTTTCTAAATTCAATAGAGTTATTCAAGCGAAGAGACAACCAGGTTCTTCTTTTAAACCAATTCTTTATGCTGCGGCTTTAGAGCATGGTTACAACCCAACAACAATCATCATGGATACTCCTGAAGCGATGCCTGGTTTTGACTCTGCTTCTAGCTGGAAACCAAAAAATTATGAAGGTGATTATAAAGGGCCTGTGACAATGAGAACAGCACTTGAGGAATCACGAAACATTCCAACGATTAAAATGGCAGATAAGGTCGGCGTTGGTACAGTTTTAAAATTTGTCGATCGAATTGGATTTAATGCCAAACTGGAAAACAATTTGAGTATCGCACTAGGTACATTTGGCGTTAGTCCCCGTGACATGGTTTCTACGTACGCTATTTTTCCTAACGGCGGAAAATTTGTTACTCCAAGGGCCATCGTCTCTGTAGTGGATCGCGATGGAAAAAAATATAACATCAATGAAGTTACAGCAGATATGAAAAATCCGGGAGAAGCTAAAGATAAAGATGCGACTCCAGCTCCAGAAACAAATAATCCATTTCAAAAAACGCTGGGGGATAAGCAGGTATATGATCCTAGGCTTTCATACATTATGACCAGTCTTATGAAAGGGGTTATTACCTCTGGAACCGCAGCTTCTGCACGTGATCTGAGCCCTAATATCGCGGGAAAAACAGGAACAACAAATGATTACGTGGATGCGTGGTTTGTTGGATTTACTTCAAACGTCGTAACCGGTGTCTGGACTGGATTTGATGATAATAAAACTCTCGGTCACGGTGAAACAGGTGGTAGATCAGCACTGCCAATCTGGAAAGAATACATGCGCGCAAATATTAAAAAATTTGGAGATCAGCCCTTTGAAGTTCCACCCGGTGTTACATCAGCCTGGGTAAATAAAGAAACAGGGAGAAAAGTAGCTCCTAATTCTCCTGGTGCAATTGTCGAGTATTTTGCTGAAGGTGGTGACATGGCCGGCTCTGAAAGCGCAACTCCTGGAACAGTCGCTCCCAAAACACGAACTAGCGACGATGAATACTACGAAAATCAATAACCGATTTAATAGCTCAGACAGCCTTTTTTTAGTGGCTGTTTGAGCTAACTTTTCTTCAAGAAACTTCCGATATCTCCTTAAGACTTTGCCGTTTTAAGGAAGAAAAATGAAGCGCACTAAAAAAGATCATTCACGCTATTCAATTGCTCTGATCTCATCACTCGTCATTCACGTTTCATTCTTTTCATATGTTTTAAAAACTCACTCGAATACAGAAAGTTCTAATTACGTAAAAAACAACGCTAATGCAGTCACATCTATTCAGCTTGATTCAATTAAGATCATCACTAAGAAGCAACTTCAGGCCATTAAAGATAATCAACGCAAACAAATTGTAGCAAATGAACTTAATGGCAAAAAAGAGAGACCAGTTAATTCTAAATTTTCAGGTGAAGCTGATCAAACTTTTGATCGTCAAACAGTGGCAGCTATCAATGGTTCTTTTAAGGCTGCTGGCCTTGGAACTAAAACTGGAGCTGATGGAATTAAAAGTCAGCCACATCAAGAAGCCGTGGCTCCAAAGAAAATGATTGCGGAAAAAAAGCCGGTATCCAAGACTGTTCCAAAATCACTCAGCTTGAGCGATCTTGGCACGATCCAAATAGCAAAAATAGAGGATGAGGACAATAAACAGGCCGCGCTTGAACAGGAAATGATACGCAAGATTGCTGCTGAAGCAAAACAAGCTGGAGCTTTAGGCAATGAACGAGGAAGCGCCTCGAGCGCCGGACTTGCTCATAATAACGATTTTGTTGAAGAGATCCCCTTGGGAGATATGACCAATTTAAATACGACTGAATTTAAGTATTACGGCTTTTATCATCGTATTAGACAAAAGCTTGAGCAATATTGGGGAAGTACAATCCAATCCAAAGCTAAAAATCTCTATAAGTCTGGAAGAAGACTTCCAGCAAGCGAGAATTTAATTACAGCGGTTCAGGTTGTGCTTGATGACCGCGGGCACATTGTAGAAATTAAAATTGAAGGGACTAGTGGAATAAGAGAACTCGATCAAGCAGCGATCGAGTCCTTTAATAAAGCCGGCCCATTTCCAAACCCTCCGAAAGGTTTGCTTGTTGATGGCAGGGCCGTAATTCAATGGGGTTTTGTAGTAAAGAGCTAGTGTTGGATATTGTTCTTAAGAAGGTCTTTTAATTTTCCAATTCCTTCCATTAAAACGTAATCGTTCCAGATAGAATCGAGCTCTCTGATTGTTTCAATTAATTGAACAGCTGCGTGATCCTTAGAAACTTTTTGGTCTTCAGACAAATGATCAACGGCTACGAGTAGTGCGTTCATCACAGGTGAATTACAAACTTTTGCAAGTCTCTCTTCGTAAGTAGCATTGATTCTTTTTTCTTTGCTCTTAATGACAGCAGTATTGAGAAGCTGAATAGCGTCCTGTTTATCAGACATCATAAATATAATGAATCCTATCTCAAAAAAAGGTTATTGCTTGTTAGTGGAGCTGAGTATGAAGTGTTTGAGAAATTTCGTAAAGAATTTTTTAAACAAAAATTTTTTCCAGGAAATCAATGAGTCCGCATAAAAAAAACATGTCAATTTTAAGTTAATTTTCGTTTTTTTTAGCTATTTTTGACTTGCATTTGTGAAAAGGGGAACAAATTTTATTCTGTTCCCCCAATGAAATTTAGAATCTAAAGAGTTGAGAGAAAATTCTGGTAATCAGTTGCAGAAAGAAGTGAAGTTAATTCAGATAAATTTGAAAGTTTCACTTTAATCATCCATGCACCAGCATATGGTTCAGCATTGCAAAGTTCTGGTGCGTCTGGAAGCGAAGAGTTCACTTCAAGCACAGTACCAGATACAGGTGAATATAAATCACTTACTGATTTAATTGATTCAACAACGCCAAAAGTTTGATGAGCAGTTAATGTTTTTCCAGCTTCCGGAAGTTCAACAAAAACAATGTCACCAAGAGCTGATTGAGCAAAGTCAGTGATTCCGATTGTTGCTACATCACCTTCGATTTTAGCCCACTCATGGTCTTTAGTGTATTTCAATTCAGTTGGAATATTGTGTGCCATTATTTGTGTCCTCCCGTAATAAAAGCTTTTGGATAAAAAGTAGCTTCATAATTTTGATTTCTAATATTAATTAAATATTTTTTGTCTTTTGGATTTTTGTCTTTTTCGACTAGGGCCATCGCAATCCCTTTTCCAGTTACAACTGACATTGTTCCAGAGGTGACTTTTCCAATTGTGTTGTTGTTTGCATCTAAAACCGCATAGCCTTCGCGAGGAATCCCTTTCTCAAGAGACAGTCTCACAAGTTGATATTTTGGTTTGTACTCTGCCAATGCTGATTTACCTACGAAGTCAGCTTTGTCCATTTTTACAGTCCACCCAAGGCCTGCATCTAGTGGAGTGACTTCATCATTTAGCTCGTGGCCGTAAAGAGGATAGCAAACTTCAAGTCTTAAAACGTCTCTTGAAGCAAGACCGCATGGTTTAACTCCATCTGCCAGAAGTTCTTTCCAGAATTTTTTTGCAAATGCATGGCTTGAAAAAACTTCGAATCCATCTTCACCTGTATAACCGGTACGAGCAATAATTAAATGTTCACCGTGAAAATCTGTTTCAAGAATCGAGTAGTAAGGAAAATCTTGATTGCCAAGAATCCCTGATTTTTTCATCACTGCTTCTGCTTCAGGTCCCTGAATAGCGAGAAGTGAATAATCATCTGATTTATTAGTTAGTTTAACTTTGAATTGGCCAACTTTTGTATTGATCCATTCCCAATCTTTTTGAATGTTCGAAGCATTTACGCAAATAAGAACTTTCTTTTCGCCAAGTTTGTAGCAAATCATGTCGTCGATAACAGTTCCGTTATCACGGCAAAGTGGCGAGTAAACAGCTTTCAACATTTCAGCGTTTTTAAAATCGTTCGTCATGATGAAGTCAACGAAGCTGATAGCATCGTCACCCTCAACAAAGAATTCGCCCATGTGGCTGACATCAAAAACACCAACGTTTTTTCTGACAGTCATAACTTCTTCTTTAACAGAAGAATATTGAAGGGGCATATCGAAGCCGGCAAACGGCGCCATTTTCGCGTTTAATGCAAGATGCTCTTCGTGCAATGAAGTTTTTTGGATAGACATGATTTCTCCTAGAAAAAGAGTCTAAAGAGATAACCTTTTTTTGCTCGCTTGTAAAAGGTTTTGCGCAAGCGAGATAATGGTCATTGGCCCTACTCCACCGGGAACTGGTGTAATGGCTTGAACATAGTTTTGAACTTTTTCAAATTGAACATCGCCACACAATTCTCCTTGTGCGTCTTCATTCATTCCTACGTCAATTACGACCTGATTTTTTTTATCTGAAAAATAAGTTTCATCGACCATCTGTGCAATACCAATTGCGCAGACAACGATATCGCTTTCTTTGGTGATTTCTCTCAGGTTATTTGTTTTAGAATGGCACAGAGTCACTGTAGCGTCGTGATTTGTGAAAAGACAGGCCAGTGGCTTTCCCACGATCATACTGCGGCCAATGATCGCGACTCTCTTCCCTTTAATTTCAATTTGGTTTTCTTGAAGAAGTGTGATGATTCCTTTTGGGGTGCAGGAAACAAAGTGATTCTGAATATCTTGATTGGACAGAACAGAATAGAGGTTTTCAGGGTGAAATCCATCCACGTCTTTTTCTTGCGAAACTAATTTGCCGACATCTAGATGCGACAAGTGCTTTGGCAAAGGAAGCTGAATAATGCAACCATGAACATCATGGTCTTTGTTTATGTCATCAATTGTATCGAGAAATTCTTTCAACGAAATATTTTCATCGAGAGCGATGATGTCACATTTTGCTCCGATGCGTTCACAGTATTTTTTTTTACCGGCTGTATAAACTAAACTTGCAGGGTTGTTTCCAACGAGGACGACTTTCAAATAAGGTGTAATACCTTTCTCTTTTAAGAACTTACATTCACCTTTAAGCTCTTTTGTGATCTTTTTCTTAATCGGGGCCGAGCTGAGAATTTGAGTCATGCAGGAATGATAACGAGTCAGAGATCTTTTTACAAAGAAAAAAAACTCCGTTACGATTTTAGTGAGGAATAATTATGTTTTATCTTGGATTAGGGATGCAGCTTGCGGGTTTTGCGTCTGTTGGACTCTGCTTATTCGCAGGTCTAAGAAATGGCGATTACGGTCGTCTTGAACTCATTGAATTAATCGGTGGTTCTCTCGTTTTTTACATTGGAACTTTTTTAAAAAATAAAGGCGGCAAGTGATCATTTTAGGAATTGACCCTGGTTCACGTAAAGCAGGTTATGCATTGATCGAAGTACAGGGAAAGAAAATTTCTTACCTCGCTTCGGGTGCACTGAAATTTGATCACGTTGATGAATTCATTGATAGGCTCGGATTAATTTATCAATCGTGTGCAGATATTTTAAAAAAATATCAACCCGATGAAATATCAGTGGAGTCTCTCATTTACGTTAAAAGCATTGATGCTTTAAGCAAGCTTGCGCAGGCAAGAGGTGCGATGGTTGCAGCCTTTATGCATACGCATTCAGGAAAAGTTTTTGAATACGCGCCTAATTTGGTGAAGTCGTCAGTGACAGGTCACGGGCATGCGAGCAAGGAAGCTGTTGATAAAGCACTAGGTATGATTTTCGGAAAAATTAATTTTAAAACGACGGATGAATCTGATGCGCTTGCCATCGCTGTCTGTCACGCATTGAATAGAAACATGAGAATGAAGCTCATGGAGAAAAGAACAGCGACTACAGGAAAAACTTTATGATTGGATTTCTTTGCGGAGAAGTTATTTTTAGTGACGGAGTTGAATGTGTCATTCAAACAACATCCGGAATTGGTTACCAGGTTTTCTACAACAAAGTTTTAGTGGAAGGATCTCAGGCAGCTATTTATATTTCTCATATAATTAAAGAAGATTCAGAAACTCTCTACGGGTTTCATTCCTTAAGAACAAAAAAACTTTTCGAACTTCTTTTGACAGTTAACGGAGTAGGTCCGAAATCGGCTTATGGTTTGATTTCAAGTCTAGGCGTCAACGATATTATCAACGCAGTTAAGTTAGAAGCAAAAAACACACTGACAAAAGCACCTGGAGTTGGTGCTAAGAGTGCGGCTCAAATCATTCTGGATCTATCGTCGAAAATTGATAAAGTGAAAATGTATAGTGATTCTAGTAAAACGGTTCGCGCTTCTTCTCCAGTTGTGCAACCAACATTGATTGAAATGGAAGAAGTGGTCTTGGTTGAAAATAATATTTCATCTGGAATCAACCATCATGAAATACTTAACGACGCACTAATGGCCTGTAAGGAATTAGGATTTAAGGAAGATAAGATTATTCCAATCGCTCAAAAAATTCTCGGTGCCAACAATATTTCAAAACCAGAACAACTGATTCATCTTGTTTTAAGAGAAGTCTAAAATGGACAACGATAACGACAGATTTGTAGACAGCGATTTAAGACCAGAAGAGTTCAAGCATGAAGTGCTGCTAAGGCCGAATGATTTCTCTGAATACGTTGGTCAAAAGAAAGTTGTCCAAAACGTTGAGGTCATGGTTGAGTCCGCTAAAATCAGAAATTCAGCAATGGATCACGCTCTCTTATCTGGACCACCAGGTTTGGGTAAAACCTCTTTAGCGATGATCATCGCAAAATCGATCGGTAGTGAACTTCACGTCATTTCCGGCCCGGCCATTGAGAAAAAAGGCGACCTTGCCGCTATTCTTACCAATCTTGGTCCTCGCGATGTGCTTTTCATTGATGAAATACACCGCATGCATATTTCAGTTGAAGAAATTTTATATTCAGCGATGGAAGATTACCGTCTGGATATCGTTATCGGACAAGGCCCATCTGCGCGAACAATGCAAATTCAGATTGCACCATTTACTTTGATTGGTGCCACAACTCGTTCGGGATTGCTTTCAAATCCACTTCGCGATCGATTTATGGCCCATCTGCACTTTGATTTTTATAATCATGAAGAGCTGGCCAATATCGTCGCAAACAATGCTAGAAAATTAAATGTCGATCTCGACAGCGTGGCCTTAAATCATATCGCCCGTTGCGCGCGCGGAACTCCTCGTATCGCCAACAGAATTTTGCGTCGAGTGCGGGATTTCGCTCTAGTAAAGGGTGAATCAAAGATTTCCGAAGAATCAGTAAATAAATCCCTTTCGTTGATGGAAATCGATGAATATGGCCTGGACCGAATGGACCGAAAAATTCTTCAAGTCATCGATGAATATTACAAAGGTGGCCCCGTTGGGATCGAAACACTTTGTGCCACACTGGCCGAAGACCGTACGACGATTGAAGATGTTTATGAACCTTATCTGTTAAAAGAAGGTTTTTTGTTAAGAACACCTCGAGGACGAGAAATCAGTCAGAAATCAAAAGATCATTTGATTAAAATGAGTACTAAAAAATAATCAGCGCTTTTTCACAACGGCCATGATGATTTTTGAATCACAGATCAGCTTGCCTTCATCATTGAAGATTTCAATACGCCATGTTTGAGAAGATCTGCCAATATTGATCGCTTTGGCTTTGCCCGTAACAAGCCCTTTCGTGGCAGACTTCAAATGAGTCGCTTCAATATGCTGACCAACGGCCATGTATTCACTTCCATCTATGCAACAATTGGCGGCAATGCTACCCAAAGTTTCTGCCAGTACACAGGAAGCGCCACCATGAAGTAGGCGAAATGGTTGAACTGTTCTATGGTCGACCGGCATCGTTCCTTCGAGGAAATCATCACCCGAATTTGTAATTTTTATATCCAAGTGTGAAACGAGAGTGTTTTCACTCATCCTATTGAGAGACTCTATAGAAAGCGGTTTGTGCCAGATAGACATGAAATAACCTCGCGATGTTTATAAATAGTGTACGTTTTTGGTTTAGATAACCGAGTGGAGACAGTCCATTTTAGTCCTTTTAAAAAGCCTTTGGACTTCTCACAAATGCAATTATAATCAATTATGGTTGCCAATACATAATGCAACCGGTAAATTGTTAAAACTCAAGAATATTAGACAAAAGGTAACTACGGTAGATGCTTAATCAACGTACAATCGCGAAAAAAGTTTCGGTGACTGGTATTGGTATCCATTCTGGAAAGAAGGTTACTCTTACTCTTCATCCAGCGGAAGCCGATTTCGGAATCCAGTTTAAGCGCGTTGATTTAAAAGATGCTCCTGTTCTAAAAGCAAGCGCTGAAACTGTAGGCGCTACTGAAAACAATACAACTCTTGGTGCTGGTGTTAATGCTGTTCACACTGTTGAGCACTTACTCTCAGCTTTTTACGGCTTCGGTATCGATAACGTTTACTGCGAAATCGATGGTCCGGAAGTACCTATCATGGATGGCTCTGGCGCTTCTTTTGTTTTCCTTTTAAAGGAAACGGGAATTGCAACGCTAAACAAATCAAAGAAATTTCTTATCGTACTTGAGAAAGTAAGAGTTGAAGTAGACGACAAATGGGCTGAAATCGAACCATCGTCAAAATTAATCATCGATTCAACAATTGTTTTTGCTCACCCAACAATTAAAGCTCAAAACAAAGTTTTTGAATTTTCATGCGAAAATTATATCAATGAAATCGGTCGCGCCAGAACATTTGGACTTTTGAAAGACGTAGATGCTCTCAAAAGAAAAGGTCTTATTAAAGGCGGTTCTCTGGACAACGCAATCGTGCTCGACGATTACAAAGTGGTAAACCCAGAAGGGCTTCGCTTTGCAGATGAATTTGTTCGCCATAAGATCCTCGACACAGTTGGCGATATTTCTCTTCTTGGCTACGAAATCGCAGGTAAGATCACGACTTTCAAGTCTGGTCACAATCTACACAATCTTCTCTGTCGTAAACTCCTCGCAACACCTTCTGCTTACGAAATCGTTTCTGCCGCATCTCTCGAAAGAGAAACTGTAGAAGCTTTCACTCTGCCCAGAGCGCTTGCTCCCTCGTTTCATTAGTTAAAAGTTTGTAGTATCATCAACCCAATTTAATTTATTCAAAGGAAGTTTCATGAAACTCTCTCAAGGTTTTTGGCAAACATATAAAGAAGTTCCTGCAGATGCAGAAATTCCATCCCATCAGCTGATGATTCGCTCTGGCTTAATTCATAAGGCCGGATCAGGTCTCTATAATTATTTGCCTATGGGCCTTCGTTCAATACGCAAAGTTGAGAATATCATCAGAGAAGAATTGAATAAAATTGGAAGTTACGAAATCACTATGACTGTTGTCACTCCGGGGGAACTTTGGATGGAGACGGGCCGCTGGGATAAAATGGGCGGACTTATGCTCCGATTCAAAGATAAAAAAGACTCAGATCTTTGTATTTCTCCGACCAATGAAGAAGCGGTAACAGATATTTTTAGAAAAACCGTAAAATCGTACAAACAACTTCCTGTGACTTTGTACCAGATCAATACAAAATTTCGCGATGAAATCAGACCAAGATTCGGTCTTATGAGAGGTCGTGAATTCACTATGAAAGACGCGTACTCGTTCCATATCGATAAGGCGAGCCTAGATGAAGGCTATCAGGCAATGTACGACGCTTACTGCGCGATTTTTACACGCCTTGGGCTGGAGTTTATTCCAGTAGTCGCTGACGGCGGTGCTATGGCTTCAGCTGATTCTAAAACACATGAATTTCAAGTTGTCGCAAATGCCGGCGAGGATCTCATTATTTATTCTCCTGAAGCTCAATATGCTGCCAACGTTGAGAAAGCTCAAACCATCAGATCTAAAACTGATTTTGATATGAACGTAGTTGCAATGGCCGACGTCGAAACAAAAAATCAAGAATCCATCGAAGACGTGAGTAAATTTTTGGGGACACAGCCTCACCACAGTCTTAAATCAATGGTGTATTCAGCAACGACTGGAAATGAATCTCACTTGATTCTCGCTCTTGTTTTAGGAGACGATTCGGTCAATGAAATCAAGCTACAAAATTATTTGAAATGTGATCACCTGACTGCTGCAACAGAAGAGCAATTGAAATTTGCCAAGCTTTGGAAAGGTTACATCGGCCCAGTTGGATTAAAGGAAGATATTAAAATTATCCTTGATAGCGCTGTTAATCAGGACGCTTCTTATATCGTTGGCGCAAATAAAAAGGATTTCCACATTAAGGGATTCAATCCTAAGCGCGATATGAAGAAGTTTGAAACGGCAGACTTACGTCTGGCGCGCGCTGGAGACTTAACTTTGGATGGTAAACATACTGTTGTTGAAAAACGCGGTATTGAAGTCGGGCACGTCTTTCAATTGGGTGATAAATACACCAAAGATATGAAAGTCGGAGTTTTAGATCAAAATGGAAAATTGGCAACGCCACTCATGGGCTGTTACGGAATCGGCGTTACGAGAGTTGTAGCCGCTTCTATCGAGCAAAATCACGATGCCAATGGAATCATTTGGCCGAAATCAATAGCTCCTTATCAAGTGTATTTTGCAACAATCGTTAAAGCGGAAGAATACGCAAAAATTGCAGATGCTATTTATAGCGAAATGGTTAACGCCGGCATCGAAGTCGTTTACGACGACAGAAACGTCGGTCCTGGAAATAAATTCAAGGATGCTGATTTGCTTGGATTGCCATTTAGAGTTGTTTTGGGAGAAAGAGATTTTTCTGCCACTCAAGAACTTGAAATTATCGACCGCAAAACCGGCGAAACAAAAAAAGTAAAAAGAGAAGAACTTGTTCCTACTCTTCAAAAACTTTTAAAGTAGGACTCAAATATGTCTAATCTTGATCACGACCTAATTGTTGGCGTTCACAGTATTGCAGAAGCTTTGAGAAATCCTGAACGCGCGATTTATGAAATCGTTGCAACAGAAGAGGGATTGGAAGAGTTAAAGAAGCGTGGCGGTCTAAGACGCGAAGAAATTCCAATGGATAAAGTTCGGTTACTAGAAGGTCACTCTCTCCAGGAAGAAGCAAAAAGAATCTACCGCGATCTAGACATGGAATTTAACCGTGTGCCATCTGGTATTTTTATGTTGGTAAGTCCGGTTAATATTTTCGAGCCGACTTGGATATACACTCAACTCGAAAGTAGAATTCCTTTAAAGATTCTCGCTCTCGATCAAGTCACGGACGCTCACAACGGTGCAGCCATCATGAGGACAGCGGCTTTTTTTGGTATCGACGCTATTCTTATTTCCGCAAAAGGGAATTTTGGATTTGGTCCCAACTTCGCCCGTATTGCTTCAGGGGCCACCGAGCACGTTAAAATCGTTAGGTGTTCAGCCCTACCCAAAACGATCACAAAATTAAAAGATCTTGGCGTAACATGCATAGGATTGTCGGAACACGCGACAGGCGATCTTCAAAAAACCGCAGAAAAAAAATCAATTTGTTTAGTTCTTGGAGCTGAAGATGTTGGGATGTCACACGCCGTTAGTCGTGTCGTTGAAACGACGATTTCGCTAAAACCCGCAGGGAAAATCAAATCATTGAACGTCTCGGTGGCCGCTGCAATTGCCATGGAAAAGATTTTTGGTGAAGGTGACTGATAAAAAAACTCAAAAAAGTTATTGCCAGAAAATCAAGTTGAGATTATAAAATACCCCTAGCATAACGGTTAGATACTGTACGCTGACTTAGCTCAGTTGGTAGAGCATCGGTTTTGTAAACCGACGGTCGTAGGTTCGATTCCTATAGTCAGCTCCATCTATCTATAAGTGAGGGCTGGATTTGAGGAGAGATTGCCGAGCGGCCAAAGGCAACAGACTGTAAATCTGTCGGTTTATACCTTCGAAGGTTCGAATCCTTCTCTCTCCACCATCTCTTCTTTAAAATTTGCAATGCGGGCTTAGCTCAGTTGGTAGAGCGCCACCCTTCCAAGGTGGATGTCGCAAGTTCGAATCTTGTAGCCCGCTCCATCTTAAATCAAATTCAAAATCACTTTCTATTCTTTGCTTTACACAATTGCAGGCATACTTTATTTTAAATTTCGAAACTTTGGATTCGCTCTAGTGGCTCAGTGGTAGAGCACTCCCTTGGTAAGGGAGAGGTCATGGGTTCAATTCCCATCTGGAGCTCCATTTTTTCCCCTTGTCAGCAGGGGAGTTCACAGGCATACTGTTGACTTAATTTAAAGCACGTTATAAGCCCATACAAAAAAATTTATTCTTGATGAGAATGTAATTAAAGGAGATGCCCAATGGCTAAGGAAAAATTTGAGCGTAATAAACCGCACGTAAACATCGGTACAATCGGTCACGTTGACCATGGTAAGACGACACTTACAGCGGCAATCACAATGACTATGGCAAAAAAATTCGGTGGAGCTGCGAAATCATATGCTGATATCGACTCTGCACCAGAAGAAAAAGCACGTGGGATCACGATCAACACTGCTCACGTAGAATATGAAACAGCAACTCGTCACTACGCTCACGTAGACTGTCCAGGTCACGCTGACTACGTAAAGAACATGATTACTGGTGCTGCTCAGATGGACGGCGGGATTCTCGTTTGTTCAGCTGCTGACGGTCCAATGCCACAAACTAGAGAGCACATCCTTCTTGCACGTCAGGTAGGTGTACCAGCTCTAGTAGTTTTCCTTAACAAAGTAGACATGGTTGACGATCCAGAACTTCTTCAACTTGTAGAAATGGAAATGAGAGAACTTCTTTCTTCATACAACTTCCCAGGCGACGAAATTCCTTTCGTAACTGGTTCAGCACTTGCTGCAGTAGAAGGAAGAAACCCAGAAATCGGCGAAAATAAAATTCTTGAACTTATGGACGCAGTAGATTCTTACGTTCCAACTCCAGTTCGCGATGTTGATAAGCCGTTCCTAATGCCAGTAGAAGACGTTTTCTCAATCTCTGGTCGTGGTACTGTAGTTACAGGCCGTATCGAGCGCGGTGTAATTAAAGTTAACGAAGAGATCGAAATCGTAGGTATCAAAGACGCACAAAAGACAACTGTTACAGGGATTGAAATGTTCCGTAAACTTCTTGACCAAGGTCAAGCAGGTGATAACGCTGGTCTACTTCTTCGTGGTACGAAGAGAGAAGACGTTGAGCGCGGTCAGTGTCTAATTAAGCCAGGTTCAGTAACTCCACACGCGAAGTTTATCGCTGAAGTATATATCCTTACAAAAGATGAAGGTGGACGTCACACTCCAATCTTCAAAGGATACCGTCCTCAGTTCTACTTCAGAACAACTGACGTTACAGGTTCAATCGAACTTAACCCAGGTGTAGAAATGGTAATGCCAGGTGACAACACAACTTTCAAAGTTGAGTTGATCGCAAAAGTAGCGATGGAAAAATCTCTACGTTTCGCAATCCGCGAAGGTGGTAGAACTATCGGTGCTGGTACTGTTGCTGAAATTTTAGATTAATTTTAAGAAAAAACTGTTGCGGTCCTTGACAAAGGGCCGCAATAAAAATAAAAAGTCACAAACAAAAATAAGGACCGACGTATATTATGAAAGCTACAAGACTCAGAATCAAGCTACGTGCTTATGATCACAAGCTTTTGGACACTTCAGTTAACGAAATTGTTCAAACAGCTAAAGAAACTGGTGCAAGAGTTGCGGGACCAATCCCTCTTCCAACAGAAGTAAACAAATTTACAGTACTTCGTTCTCCTCACATTGATAAAAAATCTCGTGAGCAGTTCGAAATGAGAACTCATAAGAGACTAGTCGATATTATCGAGCCGACTCAGCAAACTATCGATCAACTAATGAAGCTAGATTTATCTTCAGGTGTTGACGTAGAGATTAAGTACTAGTAAAACAAATAAAATTTTTTGGCCTAATTAATAATAACCATGTACGCATCCCTTAGACTAGGGTGATGCTGTGGAGGAAAAGATGTCTGATGCAAAGATAGCTTTAGACGCTGTATTCGGCGTTAAAGCAGGAATGACTAGAGTTTTTGATGAAAACGGAAACCACATTCCAGTTACTGTTGTTAAAATTATCCCAAACCTAATCACACAAGTTAAAACATCTGATAAAGATGGCTATAACGCTTATCAAGTTGGTTACGGTGAAAAACGCGAGTCTCTACTTAACAAGCCTACTAAAGGTATTCTTGCTAAGGCTGGCGTATCTAAAAACGTTACAAATTTTTCAGAAATTCAAGCAGACGCAGTTGATGCTTCTAACCTTGGTAAAGAAGTAGCAGTCGATACTTTTGCAGCTGGTGCATACGTTGATGTAACTGGTGAATCAAAAGGTAAAGGCTTTGCTGGTGTTCAAAAAAGACACAACTTCCGTGGTGGTCCAGCTTCTCACGGTTCTCACTTTCACAGAAGAGTGGGATCTATTGGTAACAGAGCAACTCCAGGCCGCGTTTTCAAAAATAAGAAAATGCCAGGTCACATGGGTACTGATAACGTTACAGTTCAAAATATTGTAGTTGTAGAGGTAAATCTTGCTAAAGGATACCTCCTTCTTAAGGGATCTGTTCCGGGAGCTAAGGAAGGATTTATTAAAATTTCTAAAGCTCTTAAGAAGCAATAAGGTAGAGGTCTAAAATGACAGAATTAAACGTACTAAACAGCAAATTCGAAAACAAAGAAAAGATAAAAGTTGATTTAGACTTCTCACCAGAAGCAATCAACGTTCCTGTTGTACACCAAGTTGTTAAAGCAACTCTTGCCGGAAGAAGACAAGGTACAGCAGCTACAAAAACAAAAGCATTCGTAAGTGGTGGTGGTAAAAAGCCATTTAAGCAAAAAGGAACTGGTAACGCTCGTCAAGGGTCTACACGTTCTCCACTAATGCCAGGTGGTGGTACTGTTTTTGGTCCACAACCAAGATCATATGAACAAAAAGTTAACAAAAAAGTTATGCTTAATGCTCTTAAGTCAGTAATCGTTGATAAACAACTTGCTGGAAAATTGATCATCGTTGATACGCTTGTTTCAACTGGTAAAACAAAAGAAATGGCTGCACTTCTTGAGTCTAAAAACCTACTAAACGCTTTAGTAGTAACTTTAGATCCAGCAAGTCTAGCAGTTAGAGCTACAAAAAACATTAGAACTGCAAAAGCACTTGGCGTTGATAGCATGAGTGTTTATGAAGCAGTTAAATATGAAAATTTAATTATTGAAAAGCAAGCTTTCGAAAAGCTAGCTAAGAAGTTGGTGTAATCATGGCTGCAATAAATGATGTAATTGTTAAACCTCTTATCACTGAAAAGATCTCAGCAGACTCAGACGCTCACAATCGTTATGGGTTCGTTGTAAACCTTAAGGCTAATAAGAACCAAATTAAAAACGCAATTGAAACTTTTTACGATGTAAAGGTTGTGGCTATCAGAACTGCAATCATTCCGGGAAAGACAAAGAGAACAGCAAAATCTGTTAAGAAGACTTCTTCTTATAAGAAAGCGCTTGTTGAGCTTGCTCAAGGGCAAAAAATTGAGTTCTTCAAAGGAATCTAAGTTTTAAAGAATTTTTAAGGAAATTTTATGGGAATTAAAAAATTTAAGCCGACAACACCGACCCTAAGAAAAAAGCAGGTAATGGATAGTAAAGACCTTACAAAAGGCGTACAAATTCCAAGTAACCTACTTGAAATCAAAAAGAGTCAAGCTGGCCGTAACAGTGCTGGTAGAATTACAACTCGTCACCATGGTGGCGGTGTAAAACAAAAATACAGAGTCATCGATTTCAAAAGAAATAAGACTGACATTCCTGCAACAGTTAAAGCTATTTGTTACGATCCAAATCGTACATGCAATATCGCTCTAGTTGTTTACGCAGATGGTGCTACAAGCTTTATCCTTGCTCCTCTTGGACTAGGTGTAGGTGATACAGTTATTTCTTCTGCAGGCGCGGATATCAAAGTTGGAAACGCAAAACTTCTTTCTGACATTCCAGTTGGTACTCTTGTACACAACGTAGAACTAAGCCCAGGTGCTGGCGGACAAATTGCTCGCTCAGCTGGTTCATATGTTCAAGTTATGGCAAAAGAAGCTGACGTTGTTCTTCTAAGAATGCCATCTGGCGAGTTAAGAAGAGTAAAAAGCAACTGTCGTGCAACAATTGGCCAAGTTGGTAACCTGGATCACGAAAAAGTAAACCACGGTAAAGCTGGTATCTCAAGAAAGCTTGGTATCAGACCTACAGTTCGTGGTGTTGTTATGAACCCTGTGGATCACCCATTGGGAGGTGGTGAAGGTAGAACATCTGGTGGACGTCACCCTGTTTCACCTTGGGGTCTTCCAACTCGTGGATACAAAACTAGAAAGAACAAAAGAACAGATAAATTTATCGTTAAGAGAAGAAAATAATTTAGGGAGAATTTTTTATGGCTAGATCGCTTAAAAAAGGACCTTTCGTAGATACTCATTTGCTGAAGAAAGTAATGGCTATTTCGAATGATGCCAACAAAGCTAGCAAAGTAATTAAGACTTGGTCACGTCGCTCAACTGTAGTTCCTGAGTTTATCGGAGTTACATTTGCTGTTCATAACGGGAAAAAATTTATTCCTGTGTATGTAACAGACAACATGATTGGCCACAAGCTTGGTGAATTTGCTTTAACAAGAACTTTCCACGGCCACGGCGCTGATAAGAAAGTAGCTAAGAAATAATTAATTTGGAGAGGGGCTTATGGCCATTAAAGTACAAAATAACAATGTTGGAATTGCACCAAGAAAGATCAGACAAGTTTGTGATCTTATCAGAAACAAAAAAGCTTCTGAAGCAATCAAGATCCTAAGATTTTGCGAGAAAAAAGAAATCGCAATCGTTCTTACAAAGTTGATCAACAGCGGTCTTGCTATCGCCAATGAATCAAACAAGTACGATCTTGATAATTTAGTGGTTGGAACTATCTTTACAGATGAAGGTCCAATGCTAAAAAGAATTATGCCAAGAGCTCAAGGTCGCGCATACAAGATTAGAAAAAGAACTAGCCACGTAACTGTGGTTTTAAAAGAAGCATAGGTAGGAAATAATGGGACAAAAAGTACATCCTTACGGTTTTAGACTTGGGTATATCAAAGGCTGGCATTCAAGCTGGTATGCAAAAGATAGATATGCTGAGCTTCTACATGAAGATCTAAAGATGAGAACTTACATTGAAAAGAATATGAAAAGTGCAGCTGTTGCAAGCATCGACATTTCTCGTACGTCTGATCAAGTGAAGGTAACTGTTAATACAGCTAAGCCTGGTATCGCAATCGGAAAGAAGGGAACAGGAATCGAAAAGATCAGAAACGATCTTAAGAAAATGACTACTGGTACTTTAATTTTCAACATTGCTGAAGTTAAGAGACCAGATGCGGACGCAAAACTGATCGCAGAAAACATCGCTCAACAGCTTGAAAAGCGTGTTGCTTTCAGAAGAGCTATGAAAAAAGTTATGCAATCTGCTTTCAGAGCAGGTGTTAAAGGTATCAAGGTAAGAACATCAGGTCGTCTTGGTGGTGCTGAAATGGCAAGAACTGAAGGTTACGCTGAAAGAAAAGTACCTCTTCATACATTAAGAGCTGATATTGATTACAATACAGCGGAAGCGATGACTACTTACGGAATCATCGGTGTGAAGGTTTGGGTTTATAAGGGCGAAATCTACAAATAAGAATTATTTTGTAGGTTTGTAAAAAATAAATAGAGGTTTCTCATGTTAAGTCCTAAAAGAGTAAGATTTAGAAAGCAACAAAAAGGGAGAATGATGGGCGCCGCAACTCGCGGAAATAAGCTCATTAATGGTGAATACGGTCTTCAAGCTACAGCTTGTGGATACATCACAAATAGACAAATCGAAGCTGCACGTATTGCAATCTCAAGACAGATGAAGCGCGGTGGTAACGTTTGGATTAAGATCTTCCCTGATAAGTCCCTTACAAGAAAGCCAGCGGAAGTACGTATGGGTGGCGGTAAAGGTTCTCCAGAAACTTGGGTAGCTGTTATCAGACCAGGAAGAATTCTATTTGAAGTAGGTGGTCTTGATCATGAAACTAGTACAGCAGCTTTAAGGCTTGCAATGTACAAGCTCCCTATAAAAACTAAAATAGTTAAAAAAGAAACCTTGTCTAACTAAGAAAAAAATGTAATAAGGCGCAAGCCGATAAATTATTTTGGATATTATTATGATCACACTTGATGATGTAAAAAAACTTAATCAAAAAGAAGTTGCTAAGAAAGTATTGGATTTAAAGAAAGAACTTCTAACTTTCAAGATTCAATCTGCTGTTTCAGGCGCTGAAAAGCCGCATAGAAAACATCAGATTAAAAAAGATATTGCTAGACTTCTTACTTTTAGCAAACAGCTAAACAAATAGGACTTTGAAATGAGCCAAGAAAAGAAATTTAAAAAGACGCTTGATGGAATTGTTGTAAGTGATAAAAACGACAAAACAATTGTTGTTAAAGTTACTAGAAGATTCAAAGATGACGTTTACAGTAAATTTGTAAGCACATCAAAAAAATATCATGCACACGATGAAGCTGGAAAAGCTAAAGTTGGTGACGCGGTAACAATCATTGAATCTCGTCCGTATTCGAAATTAAAGAAATGGGAATTGTTCAAAATTAATTAAGGGATAAAGTTATGATCCAAATGCAGACTAATCTAGAGGTTGCAGACAACTCTGGAGCAAAAATGGTTAAGTGTTTCAAGGTTCTTGGAGGTTCTAAAAGAACTTCTGCGGGTGTTGGAGACATCGTTGTAGTAGCTGTTCAACAAGCTGTTACTGGCGGAAAGATTAAAAAAGGTGACGTAAAGAAAGCCGTAATCGTAAGAACTGTTTACCCAGTTAGAAGAGAAGACGGTTCATACATCCAATTCGATACAAACAGTGTAGTTATTATTAACAATGCTAATGAACCTGTAGGTACTCGTATTTTTGGCCCAGTAGCTAGAGAGCTTAGAGCAAAAAACTTTACGAAGATTTGTTCACTGGCTCCTGAAGTATTATAGGTATTAGGTAGAGACATGAAAAAAATTAAAGTAAATGATGAAGTAGTTGTTACAACTGGTAAAAATGCTGGAAAAGTTGGAAAAGTCATTTCTTTCAACAGAAAAACTAACAAGGTTACAGTTGAAGGCGTGAACGAAGTTAAAAGATCAATCAAGCCAAGCCAACAAAACCCTGAAGGTGGATTCGCAACAAAGAACCTACCAATTGATGCAAGCAATGTATCACTAATCAGCCCAAAAACAAAAAAGCCAACAAAAGTTAAGTTCGCTCTTGGAAAGGATAACACTAAAGTTAGAACTTCTAAGAAGTGTGGCGCTGTAATTTAATAGGATAATTTATGAGCAGAATGAAAGAAATATACAAAAAAGAAGTTGTTCCAGCTTTAGTTAAAAAATTTGGATACTCGAATGTTCACATGATTCCAAAGATCGAAAAGATCGTTGTTAACTGTGTAACAAAAGATGCAGTTTCAAACTCTAAAGTTGTTGACTCAATCGTTAACGATCTTGCAGCTATTACTGGGCAAAAGCCTGTTGTAGCAAGAGCAAAAACTTCAATCGCATCTTTTAAAGTAAGACAAGGAATGCCATTAGGTGCTTCTGTTACTTTAAGAGGCGAAAAAATGTATGAATTTCTTGATAGATTAATCTCAATTTCTCTTCCACGCGTTAGAGACTTTAGAGGTGTTTCTCCAAAAGGGTTTGACGGAAAAGGTAACTACACTCTTGGCCTAAAAGAGCAAATCATTTTCCCTGAAATCAACTACGACAAGATTGATAAAATCAGAGGTCTTGGTATCTCAATCGTCACTTCAGCTACTACGAATGACGAAGGAAGAGAATTACTAACATTGATTGGAATGCCTTTTAGAAAATAACGGAGTGTTAAATGGCTAGATTAGCTAAAATTATTGCAAATAATAAAAAACCAAAATTCAAAGTAAGACATAGAAACAGATGTGAGCATTGTGGAAGACCAAGAGCTTTCATTAGAATGTTCAAACTATGTAGAGTATGCTTCAGAACTCTTTCTCTAAAGGGAATGGTTCCAGGCGTAACGAAGTCTAGCTGGTAATTGTAGGATTAAGAGGACGATATATGCAAACAGATCCAATTTCAAACATGTTAACTGTTATTAGAAACGGCGTTAGTGCTGGTCATGATAAGGTAGAGTTTCCAGCTAGCAAAATTCAAGCTGCTATCTGTAAAGTCTTAAAAGACGAAGGTTTTATTAAATCTTTCAAAATCGTAGCTAAAGCTCCAAACGATATCAAAATCAAAGTTGCTCTTAAAGAAGGTGCAATCGTTGGTTTGAGCCGTGTTTCTAGACCAGGTCTAAGAAGATATAGCAGCTATGACTCTTTCCAAAGAGTAATGTCTGGTCTTGGTGTTTCAATTGTTTCTACTTCAAAGGGAGTAATGTCATCTCGCGAAGCTAAGAAGAATAAAGTAGGCGGAGAAGTTCTCTGCAATGTTTGGTAGTAGGAGATAGGTCATGTCACGTATTGGAAAAGTACCTGTAAATATTCCTGAGAAGGTAGAAGTAAAAATCGAAAACGGACTTGTTACAGTTAAAGGTACCAAAGGTACTTTATCTCACAAGTTGAATGATAACGTAATTGCTAAACTAGAAGGCAAGACGATTACTGTTACTCCAAAAGATGAATCTGCAAACGCTAGATCACAATGGGGAACAGCAAGAACTCTTCTAAACAATATGGTTACAGGAGTCAGTGCTGGATTTGTAAAATCACTTGAATTCAATGGTGTTGGTTACAAGGCAGCTGTAAGTGGAAACATCCTTAACTTGAGTTTGGGATATTCACATACAATTGATTTCCCGCTACCAGCAGGAATCACAGCAAAAGTTAACAAAAACCAAATCGATATCGAAGGTTCTAATAAAGAACTAGTTGGTCAAGTAGCTGCTAAAGTTAGATCATTCAGAGAACCTGAACCATACAAAGGTAAAGGCGTTAGATATATGGATGAGAAAATTATTAGAAAAGCTGGTAAGGCCGGCGGTAAAGGTAAATAATTAAATACTTAGTGAGACTATTATATGAGAAAGCAGTACGGTAAAGTTGCAAATTTAAAAGACCAACAGAGACAAAAAAGAAGACTTACGATCAGAGCTAAGATCAATGGTACTTCAGAAAGACCTCGTATTTGTGCAGTAAGATCAAATAAGCACATTACTGTTCAGGTAATTGATGATACAAAATCAGTCACACTTTGCACGGTAAGCACATTTGGTAAAGCTGCGGCAGCTGATAGCTGTAACAAAGACGGTGCTAAGAAAGTTGGTGCAAAAGTAGCTGCATTGATGAAATCAAAAAACCTAAATGCTGCTGTATTTGACAGAGCTGGTTATAGATACACAGGTGTAATTGCTGCATTAGTTGAAAGCATTAGAGAAAGCGGAATCCAGGTTTAGGAGTAGATATGTCTGAAGAAATTTCTGTAATTGAAGAATTTGATGGTGAAGCGACTGATAAGAAAGGTCCACGTGGTAAAAAAGGTGCACCTGCTCCTAAGAAAAAAGCTCCTGCTGCTGGCGGCGAACTTGAAGAAAGAGTTGTTGCAGTAAACCGCGTTGCTAAAGTTGTTAAGGGTGGTAGAAGATTTTCTTTCTCTGCTCTAATGATCGTTGGCGATAAAAAAGGTAAAGTTGGATACGGTTTAGGAAAAGCAAAAGAAGTTCCTGAAGCGATCAGAAAAGCGACACAAGAAGCTTATAAAAATATGATCACTGTACCTCTAGATAATGGCACAATTCCTCACGAAATTATGGGTGAATTTGATGCTGGTAAAATTCTTTTCAAGCCAGCTGCAAACGGTACTGGGGTTAAGGCTGCAGGTGCATGCCGTTCAATCCTTGAACTAGCTGGTGTACATAACATTTTAACTAAGTCTCTTCGTGGTAATAACCCACATAACGTTGTAAAAGCTACTTTCAAAGCGCTTAAAGGTCTAAGATCAGTTGAGCAAATTGCTAACAGTAGAGAGAAGAACGTTAAGGGCCTTAGAGTAAAAAATTAATAGCGGGATATTTATATGGCTAAGACAGCATCAAAAATCAAAGTAAAACTTGTTAAGGGATTACCTGGAACAACTAAGGTAGTTCAAGCAAACGTACGCGGACTTGGATTGAGAAAAATTGGTCAAACTTCTGAGCTTGAAAACACACCAAGCGTAAGAGGGATGATCAAAAAAATCATTCACATGCTCGAAGTACAAGAATAATTTTTTCTAGACTAAGAATTAAAGGGAATACTTATGTTAACGTTAAATAATCTACAAAGCCCAAAAGGTGCAAATAAAGCGACAAAGAGAATTGGCCGTGGTCAAGGTTCTGGTCAAGGTACTCAAGCTGGTAAAGGACACAAAGGTCAAAAAGCTAGAAAGTCTGGTCACGTTAGAACAGGTTTCGAAGGTAACAACCTTCCACTTTACATGCGTCTTCCAAAAAGAGGCTTCAATAACGTTAGATTTGCTGATCCGTTTGCTGTTGTTACTCTTGAAAACATCGAAGCTAAGTTCAATAAAGGCGAAACTGTTAATAGAGAGTCTTTAATTGAAAAAGGATTGTTGTCAGGAGCTCAAAAAAGTTTAAGTATTAAAGTAATTGGAAATATTGCTTTAACAAAATCATTAAACTTTGATGGTGTTGCGAAGTTTTCTAAAGCAGCACTTGAATCAATCAAAAACAGCTCTGGCACTGTAAAGTAGTTAGGAAAGGATCTCGATGTCAACGACTCAAGGAAAGATAGAGGAATTAAAGAAGCGGATTTTTTATACATTTTTACTTCTATTGGTATATAGACTTGCAGCCCAAGTTCCTGTGCCTGGAGTAAATGCATCCGCAATCGCATCTTACTTTTCCGAAGCCGGTGGTGGCGGGATTTTTGATCTCGTAAACACTTTCAGTGGTGGTGCCTTTAAGCGTTTCTCGGTACTCGCTTTGGGTATCATGCCATACATTACTACATCTATTATCTTCAGTCTTCTTGGGGAAGTTGTACCTCAAATTCAAGAGCTTCAAGAAGACAGTGAAGGTTACAAAAAAATTCAAAAATGGACTCGATACGCTTCTGTAATTCTATGCTGTATTCAAGGATATGGTATGGCAGCTGTATTTGAGTCTTTCAAAAGTCCTACAGGTGTTCCTGTTATTAATGAACCAGGAATGCTCTTTAGATTGACGACTATGATTACACTGGCAGGCGGGACAATGTTCCTACTCTGGCTAGGCGAAAGAATCACAGAGTTTGGTCTAGAAAACGGTGTTTCATTAATTATCTTTACAGGGATTGCAGTTGAACTTCCAGCTGAGCTTTTCCAAAGAGTGACTCTATTTAGAAATGGTGAATTGTCAGGACTTAGTCTATTGATTGGTCTTCTCATTATTTGTGCCTCACTTTATATTGTCTCTTTTATCGAGAGTGCGTTTAGAAACATTCCCGTGCAATACGCTAAAAAAGTAGTCAATAATAAGGTTTATGGTGGATCTCAAAACCTTCCACTTCGCTTAGATACAGGTGGGGTAATGCCACCGATCCTAGCAAGTTCGCTTTTGGCTGCTCCAGCAACTATCGCGAATTTTGTTCCTAAGGCAAGTCCGCTTAAGCCATTCGTTGACGCTATTCACTCTTCATTGATGCCAGGGCAGTTACTGTTCAATTTGCTCTTTGCGTTTTTGATTATTTACATGTCATTTTTCTATGCCCCGATTCAGTTTAAGACTAAAAAAGTATCTGAGATGCTTCAAAAAAATAATGCTTTTATTCCAGGAATTAGACCTGGTGATAGAACTAAAGACTATTTGGATTTTGTTCTAAATAGAGTTACATTTTTTGGCGCACTCTTTTTGATCGTGGTTTGTATTCTTCCATCTGTTATAACTGGTAGCCATAGCCGCTTCGAAGGAACTTCGCTTTTGATTATGGTTTCGGTTGCAATGAGAGTAATGTTGAATGTTCAAACATTTATGTACTCTGATAAATATGAAACTGCTTTCAAGAGCAAGGGCAAATATAACGGCCCTAATAGAAGATTTTAATGAAACCGCATTTGATCATTTTGGGAGCTCCAGGCTCCGGTAAAGGTACCCAAGCTGCAAAGCTAGTTGAAAAAGGCTATAAGCATATTTCAACAGGTGATCTTTTAAGAAGTGAAATTGCTAAAGGAACTGAACTTGGCCAAAAAGTTTCTGGAATTATTTCTAGAGGTGATTTGGTAGACGATAATACTGTAATGGCCCTCTTAAAAGCTAACTGCGATGTTGATAAGGTTAGCTATATTTTTGATGGGTTCCCTCGGAATATTGCACAGGCAGAAATGCTTGAGGCAGAACTTCTCCAAGGAAGAAAAACACTAGCGGTATACTTCAAAATTGATCTAGGCGTTCTTACTGATCGCGTAGTCAATAGAAGAACATGTTCGAATTGTGGGGAAATTTACAACCTTACTTCGAAGCCACCGCGTGTGCCGAATGTTTGCGATAAGTGTGGATCACAAAACACGCTTAATCAGAGAAAGGATGATACCGTTGAGGTAGTTTCCAATCGCTTGAAGATTTTCGCAGATACGGTTGATCCAATGCTTGCCTTTTATAAAACAAAAGGTGCACTTATTGAGATCGACGCTTCATTGCCAGAGAAGACTGTTTTTAGTGCACTTGAAAAGATTATAGTTTAATAAATTTAATTGGCCTAAATTGAGCTTGCATTACTGCAGTCGATTGGGATATACAACCTGTTTTAGGGGAATATGAGCGATAAAGATATCATTGAAGTAGAAGGTGAAGTCACTGAACTATTACCTAATACGAAGTTTCGCGTAAAACTGCCAAATGGTCACGTGATCATTGCACACATTAGCGGCAAGATGCGCATGCACTTTATTAAAATTTTACCAGGAGACAAAGTCCTGGTTGAGATAAGTAAATACGATTTAACTAAAGGTAGAATCACTTACAGAAGTAAGTAGTTATAGCGGGGATGTATGAAAGTTAGAGCTTCGGTAAAAGTTATTTGTAAAGATTGTAAAGTTATCAAAAGAAAAGGTGTTTTAAGAGTTGTTTGCAAAAGCAGTCCAAAACATAAACAGAGACAAGGGTAATTAGGGGATATATATGGCACGTATTTTAGGGGTAGACATTCCAAGAAACAAAGCAATGAAAATTGCTCTTCAGTCACTTTATGGTGTTGGACCAAAGGTCGCTTTAGACGTTTTAACAGCGTCTGGAATTGATCCAGAAAAAAGTTCAAATGAAATTTCTGAAGAAGAAGTTCAAACTATCAGAAAGCACCTTGAAGAAGGACACCTTGTAGAAGGTGATCTTCGTAGAGAGATTGGTTTAAATATTAAGAGACTAAAAGACATGGGCTGCTACAGAGGCGTTCGTCATAGAAAGTCACTTCCAGTACGTGGACAAAGAACGCATACAAATGCAAGAACGAGAAAAGGTCCTGCAGTTGCTATCGCTGGTAAAAAATCAATCAAATCGCTTAAATAATTAATTTAGGATAGTTATATGGTAAAAAAAGTTGTTAAGAAAAAAGTAAAAAAGAACGTATCGCACGGGATTTGTCATATCCAGGCTTCGTTTAACAATACAATCGTAACTTTCACAGATCCACAAGGGAACGCTCTTGCATGGGCTTCTGCTGGCCAACTTGGTTTCAGAGGATCTAAGAAATCTACTCCATTCGCTGCTCAAACTGCTTCTCTTGAAGCTGCAAAAAGAGCTGCTGAGCACGGCCTTAACTCTGTTGAAGTAAGAGTAAAAGGTCCAGGTGCTGGTAGAGAAAACGCGATTAGAGCTCTTCTAGGAGCTGGAATTAGAATTGTTTCTGTCTCTGATAGAAGCCCTATTCCACACAATGGTTGTAGAGCACCTAAGAGAAGAAGAGTCTAATTACAATTTCTATTTAAGGAGATCACTAAATGGATAATTTTACAGCTAAAAACTGGAATAGCATGATTAGACCAGTAGCTCTTGAGGCAGAGAGTGATAGTTTAAGAAATGACTACGGAAAATTCGTAGCAAAACCTCTTGAAAGAGGTTACGGACAAACTCTTGGTAACTCTCTTCGTCGCGTACTACTTTCTTCTCTTCAAGGAGCGGGAATTGTAGCTATTCGTATCGAAGGTGTTGAGCATGAATTCGGTACTATCAATAACGTTAAAGAAGAAGTTTCTGAAATTATTCTTAACCTTAAAGAAGTACGTTTCAAAATTTCTGGTAAAGAAGATACTGTTCTTGTTCTTGAGAAATCAGGAGAAGGTCCAGTTAAGGCTTCAGATATCACTACTAACGCTAACGTTGAGATCCTTAACCCAAATCACGTTATCGCAAACATTTCTTCTGGTGGATCACTTAAGATCGAACTTAAAGTTGCTAGAGGAAAAGGTTACGTTACAGCTGTAGATAACAAAGAAGAATACGATCTTCCTGTTGGTTGGATTTATCTTGATACTCTTTTCTCTCCTGTTTACAGAGTTAACTACTCTGTAACTAACACTCGTGTTGGTAAGAGAACTGACTTCGATAAATTGACTCTTGAAGTTTGGACAAACTCTGGAATTAATCCAGCTGATTCTATTGCTTACGCAGCTAAAATTCTAAGAGATCAACTTGCTGTCTTCTTAACTTTTGAAGATGAAGAACAAGTTGTAAAACACGATTCTAAACCAATCGCTGTTTCTTCTCCAACGAACAATGCGCTTCTTAAGCCAGTATCTGAACTTGAACTTTCAGTTCGTTCAGCAAACTGTCTACAGAACGCAAACATTAAGTATATCTACGAACTCGTTTCTAAAACAGAAGGCGAGATGCTTAGAACTAAGAACTTTGGTAGAAAGTCTTTGAATGAAATCAAAGAAATTCTAACGAGCATGGGTCTTGGTCTAGGAATGAAAGTTGATAGCTTGATGAAAGATATGCAAGACGGAAAAGTTCAAAAGTAAAAACGAGTTAATTTTTAGGTGGAATTATGAGACACGGGAATCACAAATATACTTTAGGCGTAAAGCCAGCTCACAGAACAGCGATCATTAAAAACTTAGCGATCGAAGTTTTCGAGCACGGACAAATTAAAACTACTCACGCTAGAGCAATGGCTCTTAGAACTTATGTTGAAAAACTAATCACTCTTGCAAAAGAAGATTCAGTTCACAACAGAAGAACTGCTTACTCTAAGCTGAACAACAAAGATGCGGTAACGAATCTTTTTACAAAAGTGGCACCAAAGTTCAAAACAAGAAACGGCGGATACACTCGCGTAACTAAAATTGCTGACGGAAGAGTTGGCGATAGCGCGAAAATGAGCTACTTTTCACTCGTAGATTAAAAATTGAAAAGCCTCCTTCGGGAGGCTTTTTTTTGCCCGAATTTCAAAATATATGCGCGTTCATTTCTTTACCAAACTTGCCATCATCGCCTTAGTCACATTGCTGACTTTTTCATATGCTCTTTATGAGAGGAATAAGTATTACGGAGCTAATGATAATTCTGCACAAGAACCAACTTTGAAGAAGCTTCCGGAGTTTAACACTGTTGATGTTTCGAGCGGAGCTGTCGTGCGCTCATATGATTATTTAAAAGGGTCGAGAGGACTTTTTGTTCATATTTGGGGAACTTGGTGTGCTCCTTGTGAAAAAGAAATGCCAGAATTTTTGAAATACGCTCAGAGTGTAGAAGGCAAAGGAGTTAAGTTTCTCCTTGTGGCCGTGAATGATGAAGAAATGAAGATTAAAAAATTCATGTCGAGATTTACTCTTCCTAAAAATGTACTCGTAGTGCTGGATAAAGAAAGCAAAGTAATGGACGCTTTTGGTACACTAAAGGTGCCAGAAACCTTTCTTTTTGAAGCAAGCGGGAAGCATATCAATAAGTTTATCGGGCCTCAGGAATGGCAGCAAGAGTCTTACCAGACTCGTCTGGATTTTTGGTTGGGCGCTCAAAATGACCAAAATTACGTTGATCGCAAAATTGAGACTCATTAATTCGTAAATAGTTCGTCCTTAGTGGATCTAATTTCATTAACCTGTAAAAAGATACGTCGATCTAAGGATCAATCCTCCTTAATTTGTAGATTTTTTTATCAATCTTTTTAAGTTTTCTCGGAAATTGCCGAAAAGTTTTACAACTAAGTGCCTAAAGCACGCATTCAATCGGAGAGTTGTATGATTAATTGGCAAGATTTGGGGAAACTGCACGTTGTCTCTAAGTTAGAAGGGATTCTTGGGAAATGGTTCGGTGTTGAAATGTTTTACACTGATGCCCACGGTAAAGTTTGGTCTGATCATACTAATAAAGACTACGCATTCAAATCGCACTTTATGAAAGTGCAGATGCAATCAGCATATGGACCTGATTTTCTCACTGAAGATATTGAGAAAGTCGTGGATCAGCTTGCCCAAGGCAAGGAAGATGTTGTTGTTTATCAATCCTATTTCAAGAACGTGAAAGGCGTGGCGTTTCCGGTGAAATTCGAAGGTGAATTTGCTGGAGCAGTTTTTGTTTATCCGTTTGTTTTTGATACGACGACTTCTGCTGAAATGGATGAGTTGAAGAAGCATATGATTGAGTGCGGATCAACTCCTGAAGATGCAGCTGTGGCGTGTGAAAAAGTGAAGAAGATGTGGCCGCGTGAAATGGAATACGTTCGCGAGCTTGGCGGTCTTCTAGCTGAAGAGATGATGTCTTTCCATGAAGAGATCTCTAAACGTGAAAATCAAATTCATGAACTTTCATCACAAGTTGGTGAGAAATATCGTTACCACGCGATGGTTGGTAAATCGAAAAAGATGCAGGCGATCTATGCATTACTAGAAAAAATTTCGAACTCTGAATCGTCAGTGATGATTCAAGGGGAGAACGGGACTGGTAAAGAGCTTGTGGCGAAAGCGATTCATTTTTATTCTCCTCGTAAGGACAAAATGTTTCTTGCGGTGAACTGTTCTGCGTTTAACGATAACCTTCTCGACTCGGAACTATTTGGACATGTGAAGGGATCGTTTACGGGTGCAGTTAAAGATAAGAAAGGTCTTTTTGAGACAGCTAACGGTGGAACTTTGTTCCTGGATGAAATTGGGGATACTTCACTTTCTATGCAGGTAAAGTTACTTCGCGTTCTTCAAGAAGGAACTTATCTTCCTGTTGGTGCGACAGCGCCTAAGAAAGTGGATGTGCGTATCGTGGCCGCTACAAATAAAAATTTGAAAGAAATGATGGCCAAGGGCGAGTTCAGAGAAGACTTGTATTACAGAATTAACGTTATCAATATCAACCTTCCGGCGCTTCGTGAGCGTCATGAAGATATTCCTCTTTTGATGGAATATTTTTTGAAGAAAAGATGTGATGAATCTGGAAAGCCATTAAAGACGTACTCAAAAAAATGTATGGAAAAGATGCTGGATTATCCATGGCCAGGTAACGTTCGCGAACTTGAGAACGAAGTTGAAAGACTTGTGGTTCTTTCGGCGGATGAAAAAAATATTGGTCCGGAGAATCTGTCTCCAAGGATTTTGGATTGGGGAGCATCGGCTGAACCGGCGTTCAAAGGCGTCAATACAGAGGGAACTCTGAAAGATGCTCTTGAGCAACTGGAAATTATGATGATCAGAGAAGGATTGAAGCGCTGCAATTTCAATAAATCAAAACTGGCTAAGGAACTTGATATTTCTCGTGCGAGCTTGATTATGAAAGTTGAAAAGTACGGGCTCGATAAGCGTACTAAAGCAGCGTAAATTTTTAAATTTATTGACGCAGTATAAGTAGCCTCCTAAAGAATGACGGTATAAAATGCCTCCTTCTTTAGGAGGTTTTTTTATGACTCAAACTCAAACACTTGAGGGCAAACGCGAGTTATTGCTGAAACTAAGACATGCATCTGAACTCGGCGGTGGCGAAGCAAAAATCAAAAAACAACACGAACAAGGTAAATATACTGCACGCGAAAGAATTGAACGTTTAGTAGACCCGGGATCGTTTCTTGAATTCGATCGTTTTGTTGTTCACAGAAATCCAAACCTTGGTGATAACAAATATCTTGGAGATGGTGTCATCACAGGTATTGCGACTATCAACGGACAAAAAGTTGCTCTTTTCTCACAGGACTTTACTTGTTGGGGTGGTGCTCTTGGTGCGGCTCACGCGAAGAAAATCTGTAAGATTATGGACTTCGCTCTTGAAAACAGAATTCCGATGATCGGTATTAATGATTCAGGTGGAGCTCGTATTCAAGAGGGCGTTGAAGGTCTTGCTGGTTACGGTGAAATTTTCTACAGAAACGTTAAGTGTTCTGGTGTTATTCCACAAATTTCTTTGATCATGGGACCTTGTGCTGGTGGTGCGGTTTATTCTCCGGCACTAACAGATTTCATTTTCATGGTTGATAAAACTTCATACATGTTTGTAACTGGTCCAGATGTTATCAAGACTGTTACGCACGAAGAAGTAACTAAAGATGAACTTGGTGGAGCTGTCGCTCACTCTGAGAAATCTGGTGTAGCACAATTTAAAGTAGCATCTGAAGACGAATGTTTTGAACGCGTTCGTGAACTTCTAAGCTATATTCCTTCTGCTAACTTTACGAAAGCGACTCCTAAATACACTTCAGATACAATTTATCGCGACAACACGAAAATTAAAGAAGTGGTTCCAGCTAATCCTAAGAAGCCGTACGATATGAAAGAAATTATCTTTGATATCGTCGACGATGCTCAATTCCTTGAAGTTCATAAAGACTACGCGAAAAACATTATTGTTGGTTTCGCTTCAGTTGGTGGAATCAAGATTGGTATCGTAGCTAACCAACCTGCTGTTCTAGCTGGTGTTCTTGATATCGCTTCTTCTGAGAAAGCTGCTCGTTTCGTAAGATTCTGTGACGCTTTCGATATTCCTATTCTGACTCTTGTCGACGTTCCTGGTTTCCTACCTGGTACAGTTCAGGAGTTCGGTGGAATTATTAAACACGGCTCGAAACTTCTTTACGCTTACTCTGAAGCGACAGTGCCAATGATTTCTATCATCACTCGTAAATCTTACGGTGGTGCTTATCTCGTTATGGCCTCTAAGCACATCAGAACTGACGTTAACCTTGCTTACCCAACTGCTGAAATTGCGGTTATGGGTGCTGAAGGGGCGGTGAACATTGTTTACCGTGGAGAGTTGGAAGGTCTGACTGGTAAAGCATACGATGAGAAAAAAGCTCAATTGATTGCTGATTACGAAGAAAGATTTGCTAATCCATACAGAGCTGCAGAGCTTGGATTTATGGATGCAGTTATTCTTCCGGAAGAAACTCGTAAGCGCGTTTATGAATACTTGATTGCTCTTAAAAATAAGAAGCAAGAAAAGCCAAAACGCAAACACGGCAACATTCAACTTTAAGAGGCTGATGTGAGTACACAAAAAAGAATTCTAATTATCAACCGCGGTGAAATCGCTGCACGAGTTGCGAAAGCATGTCGTGAACTTGGTCACGTAGCCGTTGGTGTCTGGACTGATAATGAAGTTCAGGCAAAGCACCTTGAAGTGTGTGATGAATGGGTAAGACTTCCTGGTTCAACGAACCAAGAAACTTATTTGAACATTCCGAACATTCTTGAAGTTTGTAAAAAATATAAAATTGATGGTGTTCACCCTGGATACGGATTTCTCTCTGAGAACACAGAGTTTTCACAAGCTCTTGTAGACAACGGTATCACATGGATTGGACCTCACCCTGAAGCTGTTAGAGTTATGGGTGATAAAGCTGTTTCAAAAGAATTTGCACTAAAAGTTGGAATGCCGGTTGTTCCGGGTTCAACTGGTGCAGTTCCTACTGTTGAAGAAGCGATTAAGATCGCTGAGAAGATTAAATATCCTATTCTTCTTAAAGCAGTAGCTGGTGGTGGCGGACGCGGTATGCGCGTTTGTAACAATGAAGCTGAAGTTCGCGCTAACTTTGAAGTTGTTCAAAGAGAAGCGAAGTCTGCTTTCAAGAATGGCGATCTTCTTGTTGAGAAGTACATCGTTAACCCTCACCACATTGAAGTTCAGATTCTCGCTGACAAGAAAGGGAATGTTTTCCACTTCTTCGAAAGAGAGTGCTCGATTCAACGTCGTCACCAAAAAATTATTGAAGAAGCTCCGTCTCCATTTATTGGAAACGATGAGGAACTTCGTCAGAGAGTTTGTAACTCTGCTGTGAAGCTTGCTAAGGCCATCAATTACGATTCAGCTGGTACAGTTGAATTGATTATGGGCGAAGACAAGGAATTTTACTTTCTTGAAATGAACACTCGTATTCAGGTTGAGCATCCGATTACTGAAGAAATCACAGGTATCGATTTGATCGTATGTATGATCCAATCTGCGTTCGGTGATGATCTTGGAATTCCGGGACAGGAATGGATTAAGAGAACAGGTCACGCGATTGAATGTCGTATCTGTGCTGAAGATCCAATCACAATGCTTCCTGCTCCAGGAGTTGTTACAGGGTGTGAAACGAATTTCCCTCAAGGAACTCGTTTTGATAACTGTCTTTATAAAGGACTTGTTGTTACGCCTGACTTCGACCCGATGGTTGGAAAGCTTGTTGTTAAAGGAATTATTCGCGACGTAGCTGTTCGTAAAATGAGAGCTGCTCTTGATGGTCTTCTTGTTGAAGGTCTTAAAACGAACATTCCTCTTCATAAAGTGATCATGAATGAAGAAAACTTCATTAAAGGTCATTACTCTACTAACTATATCTCAACTGTGAAGCCACAGGAGAGAGTCGATACTTCGATGAACTATGTAGATATCTACAAAAAGCTCGCTGGTATTGAAGCAAGAAGAATGGGGTTATAAGATGAGAACGTATCTAATCGATAACGACAAAAATGAATACATTATCGATCTGACGAAGACTCGTGCTCATTCTGCTGAGATGGTAGAGTTCGAATTCAGAACGATTAAAGACAACCAAGAACTTAATAAAGAAACTGTTTTTATCAGAAAGCTTGCTGATCAGTATTTCGCATCTACAGACGGAATCCACTGGAACAAGCTTGCTCGTCAGGATTCTCCTGCGCTTATGTTGAACGTCGATAAAGTTTACAAGCTTTACCACGGTTACAAACCATCGAGTGCTGGTGGCGATCAAGGCGGCGGTCTCTTCACTCAAATGCCAGGTAAGGTCGTAAAGATTATGGCGAATGTGGGAGACAAAGTTGAAAAAGGACAAACCCTTTTGATTCTTGAAGCGATGAAAATGGAAAACGAAATCAAAGCAGGAGCTGCTGGAACTGTGAAAGCTATTCACGTTAAAGCAGGTGACGCCCTTGAAAACGGCATCCTCATGATGGAAGTTGAACCAGCTTAATTATTTATAATTGACCTCATTTCACAATTGCTGTGAAATGAGGTTTAATTTTCTTGATGAGTAATCTTACGCCAAATTCCCAATGGCCCGCCTCTTGGCCTTATGACCAAGAAATCTTTTATCACCTAGATTTAGTTCCCTATATTGATTTAAAAGTTCAGTTTGATCCACGCCCGATGTTGGCAGAGGCTTTTGCTCTTTTGGATAAGTTTGTTGAACATCGTTCTGGTGTTCAGGAAAATAAAACGTCTGAAGGAAGGTGGAAATCGTTGGGGCTCAGAACTTTTGCAGGTGATCCAACAAAAACGGAATATCACACCAGTTATACTTCTGATGAAGTGGGGCTTTATCAAAACACTCCTCTTATGGATTTGTGTCCGGAGACCAAAAAATTTCTGGGAGCATTAACTGATCTTGAAGCTTGTGATCGTATTCGCTTTATGCTGCTTGAGCCGGGCACTGAAATTAAAGTCCATAGTGATAGTGCACGTGATGTTTCTTTTGCAATCAATATTTCTCTGAATATGCCTGATGGATGTGTCTTCTGGAGCCATTTAAATTCAGATGGTTCAACGAATGAATACTCTCTGAAAATTCCTTTTTCAGATAGTGGGTCTGTACTTCTTTTTAACAATGCCAAATATCACAAGCTCAAAAACGATTCTGCCTTTCCACGAATGCATCTTATTTTTCATGGTCCAATTAAATTTAATGATGAATTTATTCTTTCTTGTGCACGTACACAGAATAAGGTTTCTTCGCGCAAAGAACTTGTAAAGCTTTTGGTGCAGAAGAAGGCGTTGCTTGGAGAATCGTTTGCTAAAACTCCTGCGCTTTTAAAAGACTGGATAAATTCAGGGTTGCGCGAAGATAGTTTAGGAGAAGGCATTTCTCTCGTTGTCCTTAAAACGAAGCAAGATGATTTTGAGAAAATAACTGAGCCCTCTTTGTTTCCTCTTCGTTTTTCTGTTGTTGAATCGATAGATGAGTATTTGAAAAATAATTTGAATGATCGTTTTGTCGTCGTTTGTGCAGCCGGCACTTTTGTGAAAAACACTCATAAGTTTGTTTTGGAGAGTTTGAAGCAGATTCAGAAGATGAGAGCCGAAAATGTTTTTGTCTCCGGCCATCTTATGGCCCCCCCAGAACAGATTCCTTATTTTCATCAACAGTTTTTGATCATTGATGTGGAAAACTGGAATAAGTATGGAGGCGTTTCGTTTGAAACATTTTTTGGCACTGAGAAGATTGAGATGCAAGCTTTTTCACGTGGAAAGGATGTGCATGACGATTATACTCCAGAATGGATTGAAGCGGCTTCTGGGAGCGTAGAAGGCTTGGCCCATTGGGGAAGTAAAGTCATCGCTCGTTCTCTTGAAGTGGGAGCGAAAATTCTAAATCTCTCTGGTGAGTTGCGTGCCTGTAAGGACTATTCTTATCCTCTCGATGGGAACACTGAAGCCAAAAACAAAATACAAACTGAAATTACCGACATGGCGGCTGAAGCAAAACAGGATGTTTATCTCTTTAATAATGAAGAGCTTGCTATTCCATTGCTACATTTCAAGCCCGAAGTTTTTCTCAGTGTCGCAGCTGGTTTTAAGCCCATCAAGATTTTGCAGCAGTATAATTTTAAATTGAATTCTGAAATCCATTTTGTAGATTTTTCTGCGAATGCTCTTCGCTATATGCGCTCAATTGTTTCGTCTGAGGATTTTTCCTCGCTGCTCGGGCAAATTGAAAAGTTCAATAAGGTTTTGAAGCCGGATCAATGGAGTAAAAATCTGAATGAGAATTTATTAAAGGCCACGTTGCGAGATTACTTTAATGGAAATGAGGAAGAGTTTTTTCAGTTTTTGAAATTAGCTTCTTCGGCTGAATTCCATGAAATGAATTTTGTTCTTGAGCCCGACAAGCTGGTTTCTCTCATTGGGAAAAGACCTTTTTTAATTTGGGTTTCCAATGCGTTTTATAATAACCATATCTATCATTTGTTAGGAAAAATTGAGGCTGAAAATCACTATCTCTTGCTGGCGAAAATGATTGCAGAGAAAATTGGTGTAATAGCTTTCAAAGAGAGCACTTCAAAAAATATTATTTTTGGAGAAAGTTTGGATGTCCCCGTGGGTTTCCTCACTGATGGCTGCACTGATCGGATTTCTAAAGATGCAAAGGACTTTATAGTAATTTAAGAAGCGCTTCTACGTTTTTCTGTGAATCGCTAGTCAGATAAACATCGTATCCTTTATGAGAGAAGGCCATTCTCATAGCGAGCGTAAATCTTCGCAGAAAGATGATTGTCTTCTTAAAAAAATCACTACTTCCAGTTTCCCAAAAGTATTCAAAAATAATGGGTAAACCTACACCGATAACCATGTGCTTAAAGAGACTGCGGAAGAGTTTAAGCGGAGACATTTTTTTAACATAGGGAAAGTCGTAAGTGGAGCGATGAGCTTCCACAAAGTGAAAGTAGCGCGTTCTTTGGGCCACTGGTCTCTTGAATGCTTTTAGTGAAATACTGAACTTTTCTTTGAAAAATTCACGTTTCATTAAATAACAATTTGTTTCGTTCGTTTGAATTTCTGGTGGAATTTTGTCCAGACTTACTCTCAGTGGAAAGGGCAAAAGCTCTCCTTTGGTGTTAATGAGAGGAGTGTCGTCGGAAAGAACTTCAACATCGTGGTGAAGCATGAGCTCTGTGAAAAGTGTGGATTTTCCTCCTCGCATGGGTTGCATACAAACCAGGCCGGCAAAATCTTTGACGATTCCAAATGCGTGAATGCGATGAGTTCCGTGAAGATCACCGAATTTTCCCGTTCGCGAGAGAATAAAAAGATAGATCACTTCATAAAGTTTATCTAAATCCCTTCCATAAATGCGCGCTTGGTTCTTCTTGGCTTCAAAGATGGAAAATACATTTCCATAATAGTCATTGTATCTGACACCATTTTCTTCGTATGTAATCGAGTTGTGTCGTTGGAAAAGAGGTTTGAGATTTTTTGGTATCAGGTTTTGAGGGAATTGATCTGTATATTCCGCACTGATCTTTAACAGATCACCATAAGTATATTCATTGACAATGAAATACTCGAAGTCGCAGCGTAGCCTTCCTTTGATCTCTTCAGATCGCGAATTAATCTCTACAAAAAGACCCTGAATATTCATTAAAACCATGAAAAAAGGGTCTCACAAAAATTTTTTTTTAGACAGCTCTTTTTTTGCGCTGGTAATCAGGAATACCTGTTCGGGATCTTGCTCATGTTTCTCAGAAATAAGAGCAATCAATTGTGTCACATCAAGGAAGTGCCTCGACATGTGTGCAAAGAAGTTTGGAGTATTATAAGCTTTGGGAACATAGGAATTCAGAACCCCATAGGCCCGTATACCCACTTCGTTATAGTATTTCGTATCGATAATCTTTTTATTAAGTGACTCAGAGAAATAGCCGCAGAGTAAAAGGGCCGTTTCACCAATATCTCTTACTGCTGTTTTTTGTTTTTCTTTGGGCAATTGAAAACTTTCTAGTAATTTGAGTCCCAAAATTTTTTCACGCACTTTGCCTTCAACTTCTTCAAAGTATTTTTCAGAACTTCCAAGATTGTCCATGACAAGCGAGGCGTAATAAATCATTTCATTGGGAAGTGGGCGATTTGATTTGCGATTGAAATCCTGGAGCAAGTCATAGAAAAAAACCTGTAAACTGTTTTCGAGAGAGAGGGAAGTTGCTTGAGTCATGAGGCATCAGCTCCTGTTCCAGGCCATATTAAATTTTACAACATTCTCCCTTCCCACTAGAATCTAGGTAAAACTTTCCCCAAGGACAATCGTCATGGCCAATACATATGAACCCAAAAAATCAACACTTGAAGACTGGACTAAACTTGCTGAAAAGGAATCTAAAGGAAAAAAGGTTGATGATCTAAGCTGGAAAAGCCTGGAAGGCGTTAAGGTAAAACCACTTTACACAAAAGAAGATGTTGAGAATTTAAAATTCGCCAACACAATGCCAGGGTTGGAACCATTTATCCGTGGTCCAAAAGCAACAATGTATGCCGGTCGTCCATGGACAATCAGGCAATACGCAGGGTTTTCTACAGCAGAAGAATCAAATGCTTTTTATCGCAAAGCTTTAGCAGCGGGCGGACAAGGTGTGTCTGTAGCGTTCGATCTTGCCACTCACCGTGGTTATGATTCTGATCATCCAAGAGTAAGTGGTGACGTCGGTAAAGCCGGTGTGGCCATTGATTCAGTTGAAGATATGAAAATTCTTTTCAGTGGAATTCCTCTCGATAAAGTCTCTGTGTCTATGACAATGAATGGTGCTGTTCTTCCGGTTCTTGCTAATTATATTGTTGCTGCTGAAGAGCAAGGCGTTTCACCGGATAAACTTTCGGGAACAATTCAAAACGATATTCTAAAAGAATTCATGGTGAGAAATACTTATATTTATCCACCGAAGCCTTCGATGAAAATCATCGCAGATATTTTTGCTTACACATCAAAACATATGCCGAAATTTAACTCAATTTCAATTTCGGGATATCACATGCAGGAAGCTGGAGCCGATGCGGTTCTGGAACTTGCTTATACTCTTGCTGATGGAAAAGAGTATATTGAAACAGCGCTTGCAGCTGGAATGAACATTGATGACTTTGCTCCACGTTTGTCTTTCTTCTTCGGGATTGGGATGAACTTTTATATGGAGATTGCAAAGCTAAGAGCCGCTCGTCTTCTTTGGGATAAAATTGTCTCGAGCTATAATCCAAAAGACGTGAATTCAAAAATTCTTCGTACTCACTGTCAGACTTCAGGGTGGTCTCTGACTGAACAGGATCCATACAACAACGTAATCAGAACGACGATTGAAGCTATGGCCGCAGTCTTTGGCGGAACTCAATCTCTGCACACTAATGCCTTTGATGAAGCGATTGCTCTACCTACAGAATTTTCTGCGCGTATTGCCCGCAATACTCAGATTGTTCTTCAGGAAGAAACTCATATCACCAATGTTGTAGATCCGTGGGGCGGCTCTTACATGATGGAAAGTTTAACTCAGGAAATCGCCGATAAAGCCTGGGCCATTATTGAAGATGTTTCTAAGCAAGGCGGTATGGCAAAAGCGATTGAAACGGGAATTCCAAAACTCAATATCGAGAAATCGGCTGCTGCTAGACAAGCTCGTATCGATAAAGGTTTGGATGTAATTGTTGGTGTCAATAAATACAAACTGGCGAAGGAAGATGCTGTTGATATTTTGGAAATCGATAATGAGAAGGTGCGCGATTCACAAATTAAAAGGCTCGAGCACATACGTGGCAATCGCGATGATCACAAAGTCATGGCGGCTCTTGATGCTCTCACTGAATATGCTAAAACTGGAAACGGCAATGGGCTGGAACTAGCGGTAGAAGCTGCTCGTTTAAGAGCATCTGTCGGCGAAATAACTTATGCACTGGAAAGAGTCTGGGGCCGATACAACGCTCAAACACAAACTGTGAGCGGTGTTTATGGTCAATCATTTGAGAACGATGAGGAGTGGAAATTGATTAAAGAAAAAATCAAAGCTTTTGTTGAACAACACGGAAGACGTCCACGTATCCTCATTGCAAAAATGGGACAAGATGGTCACGACAGAGGCGCAAAAGTAGTTGCGACTGGACTTGCCGATCTTGGATTTGATGTCGACTTATCTCCACTTTTTGCAACTCCAAAAGAAGTAGCGAAACAGGCCATTGAAAATGATGTTCACTTTGTGGCTTCTTCATCTCTCGCAGCTGGACATAAAACACTTATCCCAGAATTGATTAAAGAACTTAAGTCTCAAGGCGCAGATGACATTCTCGTTATTGCCGGTGGAGTTATTCCTAAGCAGGATTATGAATTTTTATTCAATGCCGGCGTTTCAAGAATTTTTGGACCTGGAACGACCATTCCATTCTGTGCCGAAGAATTACTTAAGGCCCTAGAGGAAAGAAAATGATTGAAGTTGATAAGCTTCTTAAAGGTGATCGCAGATCGCTCGCTAAAGCGATCACGCTTATTGAAAGCACAAAACCAACTGATCAGGATGAAGCTCAAAAGCTTCTTGAAAAAATTCTTCCACACGCTGGAAAGAGCTTTCGCCTCGGTATTACCGGAGTTCCTGGAGTTGGAAAATCGACATTCATTGAAAATTTTGGACAATACCTAATTGATAAAGGCCACAAAGTGGCAGTGCTTGCGATTGATCCCTCTTCACCGGTTTCGGGTGGATCTATCCTTGGAGATAAAACAAGAATGGAGCAGCTGTCTCACAATGAGAAAGCCTTTATTCGTCCTTCTCCTTCTGCAGGATTTTTAGGTGGTGTGGCTCAGAAGACAAGAGAAAGTGTTCTACTCTGCGAAGCTGCAGGATATGATTTCGTTCTTATTGAAACGGTCGGTGTAGGACAATCTGAGTTTGAAGTTGCCGATATGGTCGATTTTTTCTTAGTGCTGATGTTGCCCAATGCTGGCGATGAATTACAGGGAATTAAAAAAGGGATTTTGGAACTGGCCGATGCGGTTCTTATCAATAAAGCTGACGGCGATAGTTTAAATCAAGCGATGAAGACTCACGCTCAATATTCAAGTGCGATGGAATTGCTTCGCCATAAACCGCATTGGAAGGCGCAAGTTTTAAAGTGTTCTGCCTTGGAAAAAACTAATATTGATGCGATTTACGACATGCTTGAAGAGTATAAAAAAGAAACTCAAGCTTCTGGTCACTTTGTTGAGAATCGTCTCAATCAGAATCAGAAATGGTTCAGCAAGTTAATAGATGAACTGTTTAATTCTCTTATTACAGGCAACAATGCTTTGATGAAGAAAAAAGACACTTACATTCTTTCTATTAAAGAACAGAAAATTCTTCCGATGACAGCGGCAAAGAATTTTCTTCAGGATATTCTTAAATCACTCGGCGGAAAATAAAGCGGCGAGTTTTTTCCTGTCGAGTTTTCCACTTGAGTTGAGTGGAAATTCATCCAGTTTGACAATTTTCTTTGGGACAAATTTTTCAGGCAAGCTTTCGCAAAGTTTTTTTTGAAGAATCGGAAGTTCTACGTCTTCACTTGAGTGAAGAATCAGGTAAATAGATTCCTTGGCCAAAATGACTGCGAAATTCTTTAGAGAAAAGGATTTGCTGATTTCGTTTTCAATTTCAGATAAAGTGAATCGCATCCCACCTATTTTGATTTGATCATCATTTCTACCGTTAAAGAAATATTCATTGTTCAAAGAACAGAAGAGATCGCCCGTATGGTAATAATCGTTCTCGTCTAAAGTCTTCGCCCCATTTAGATAATGATCTATAACTTGTGGTCCTTTTATCACCAATTCACCCTCTTGTGAAAAAATGAAATCGTGATCTTTGAAAATAGTTCCAATCGGTAGGGCGGAATCTTTTGAAAAAGTCTTATGTCCTGAAATGGCAATCGTCGCTTCGGCGGGCCCATAAAGATTGATTAATTCTGCTTGAGGGGCATGAATTTGCCAAAGCTTAGTGAGTGCGAGATCGAAATTCTCTCCACAATGAATTACCTTTTTTAAATCTGGAAGTGTTATGTCCGGTGAAAATTGAGAGCAAAATTTAAATAGGCTTGGCGCTGATGACCAAACGGTAGCTTTCTGTTTGTGAGCACAGTTTAATGACTCGAGCGTATGTTTGCCAGGAATCATGATTAAAGAGCAACCGGCCCTCAATGGTAAAAGAAAGTCAGCTATTGAGACATCAAAACAAAACTGACTGACATGAGTAAAAATATCATGTGTCTCTAATTGCACCAGTTCATGGATATTTTTTAAAGCTCTATTTAATTGGCCATGAGAAATTTTGATTAGTTTGGGATCTCCAGTGCTTCCGGAAGTTGAAATAAAGTATGCAGGTTGTTTTTCATCAACGCTTTCTTTTTGGGCATTCGCTGAGATCCCCTCTAACTTGAGCTCATTTAAGTCCGTCAGTTCAGATTTCATGGATGTAAAGATGTTCTGAAAACTCTTGTCGATGAAAATATTTTTGATACCTAGCTTTTGAATAATCTCGATCTGTTTTTTTTGCGGCAATTGTAAATTGAGATGGTAGAAAGGATTCCCCACTTTAAAAGCAGCATATAAAACCAAACAATGCTCAAGAGATTTATCTGCCAGAAAAGCTATAGGCTGGTTTTTGTAATTGGTTGAAAGAACATCTGCCAGTTGGTCAGAAAGTAACTCAAATTCACTTAAATCAATTTCTTCTTTGTTCGCAAATGGGAAATAAATTTTACTTTTCATCAGCGATAATCCGGTTCAAGAAATCTTCAAAGCTCTCAAAAGTTCGAATGACTTCAAGGCCATGCTCCATGATCAACTTTCTCAAATTAAAACTCATATTCGTTTGTTGTTTGAGTTGAGTTTCAACATCCAGGATGAAGTTGATAAAATCAAGTGAGTCTATGAGCGCGCCTGTGCCAAAAAGAGTTGAGCCGATGAGATTGTCTTCCGAAATCTCTATGCTGGTTCTTTTAAGTATGAGCTCTATTAATATTTTGCGAGTCTTTAGTTTCATTAAAATTGCCCGTAAATAATAACCTGTCCTTTAAAGAAGAGGACAAGTGAAACTATAAATAAGAACACAGCTGTCGCATAGGCTTGAGCTTCATTGTTGTCAAAATAGTCCCGTATAGCGTACTTCCAGGAAAACATTTTTTGAGAGAAATAGAACAAAGCGATACTCAAAATAGTTCCAGTCAATTTTTCGAAAAGGTGCGCTGGCAAAGTAAAAGTGATAGTTGAAAGTGAGACAAAGAAATTCTTCAGCTGCTCAATGGATGATTGCAAAAAAATAATGTGTGAAAAATAAATAAAGATCAGGGCGACAGGTTTCCTGTTCAATTTTGTTTTTTCAAATGGAATAGCGACAAGAGTGGCATTGTAAAGACCCCAAATAATAAAGAGCCATGTAGATTTATGCCAGAGAGCGATCAATATCCATGTTACAAAGAGAGAGAAGATTTTAATAAATCGTATTTTTTTGGGGGATAGTGTGTCTTCTTTTAATGCGAGCTGAAGCTGTAATGGTTGAAAAACTTGCTCGGAAAAAAATTTTCCCATGCTGATATGCCAACGGCTCCAGAATTCCTTCATGTTTCTCGCAAGGTAAGGCTGGTTGAAATTGACTGGGACTGTAAAACCTAATAATTCACAACACCCTAAAGCTATCAGAACGGCACCCTGGAAATTCAAAAACATAAAATTGAAAACACCGAATAAATGGTGCAAAAAATCCAGAAAGGTTGAAGGTAATTCCATAGCAACTTTCATCTGAGATGAGCCGAGTGATAGGCAGACGGAACCAAATAAGATTGTCAGAACGGAAAAAAGTGCGGCTTTCTTTTCATAGCGGATATGTTTTACATCTTCAGCCTTAACAATAGGTCCCACTTGAAGCAAAGGAAAAAGGGATGCCACGGCTAGATTGTTCTTTTCAAGTTTTCCCGATCTATAAAATAAACCTAGGGAGGAAAGCATTACAAAACTTACCTGTATAGAATGATCTACTGCTAATGCATCCTTGACGATTATCCCTCCAATCAAGCATATGATAAATGCATACCAGGGGATTAAAATTTTTCTCAAGGCCCAAAACGAAGCTAGAAGAGCTGCCAAAAATAAAACATTTGATGGACCGACTATAAAAAGAATGACGAAGCCTATGAAGAGGAGGGCTCGATCAACTAAATTTTTCTCCAATGAAGACCATTTAAGCAGCACCGCTACTATGAATAAAATCCAAAAATAGACGCTGTAAAAAATCATTTTGCCAGCTCCAGCGCTTCGCTCATTTTTTGTGTGAATTCTTCCGCGGCTGAATAAGTTAAATGATCGAAGTCGAGATAAGGATTCATCGTATTTAACTTCATTTCACTAGCATTCAATGTTTTAATTTTTTTGAACTCAAAAGCTTCCGCAAAACTTTCAATCTTATTATTCCTCCCAGGGGCTATATCAAACAATCTGGTCATTTCGGGAGGAAAGACAACAATAACTTCTTTGGAGTATTTTTGAAATTCTTCAATGACAGCAATCACCTCATTAATCAATTTGGGTGATAATTTTAATGAATACCGTCCTTCAAGCTTTTCGGAATAGTTGAGGTAGTGATCGAAATTTTGCTGGAGAAATTTCTGCTGTAATTCGATTAAGCCTGTAGCGTGAGGATAATTAAATGTAATCGTTCCTTTGGTTTCTGGATTCAAGGGATGAAAATCTTCAAAGCTTCTATCAATAGTAAAGGCCCGGTATTGCTTCATCTCATTTAAGCTTTTGGGAGAAAACTGCATCAGGAGCGTCTCTGTGAAAAACCAAGGAAGAATATCTGAAAAGACTGCCTTGATAAAAACAGCATCAAGCTTTGAAGACCAAGGTTGGTCATTCTTAAAAACATCGGAGTAGCTGTACAATCGACGGTCAAAATCAGAAGTGACAAATCTTTTTGAAAGAACTTCCTGCTGAACGGTCAGATCTGTAGGTTCTATAACAAAAATAACTTTGTCCGGTTTTACGTTTTCATTTTTTAGTTTTTGCAATAAAGCGAGATGAAAAGAAGGTTGAGCCCCTCTAAGTGTAAAGTTGTACCAAGATTTGCCGGTAAGTTTAGAAAGAATGTCAGCGCGGATCGATGATTCTCCTCCACAGCTACCCAAAATAAAATTGTGATTGTCTTTATTGGCAAGACTCTCAATCGATTCGCTTATCTTTTCCGCTCTCTCCAGTGGCCATAGTCGGTTAAAGTCGAAGCTTGAGTAGACGATAGGATAGAGTAGCTTAAAGACAATTAATGTCGCAAAAAGAATTGAAAGCAAGAAAAGAAAATGCTTCTGCTGTGGAGTTATAGAACGCATTCTTTCTCCACTGATTTTTTTAGTTCTTCGCTGAAAAGTGCAGCTCCTTTAGTATTAAAATGCGAAATGTCCCGATAGTAAGATCGATCAAGTTTTAAATGAGAAGTCACGATCTTTGCTATTGGATAAGGGTTTATTAGTGAAGCTATATGCTTTAGATGGTTTTGATGAAATTGAGAAATTTTCGTGTCATTAGACTGAAAGAGTGGAACTTCGAAATAAAAAATCTTAATTTTTTTCTGCTGTGCTTTTTCCAGAATTCTCGTGAAATAAAAATCATCTGTAGGAATTGGTTGAAACGGTTTAAAGAGATAGGCGTGCCTCCAGCTTACAAATGCCTCTGAGGATTTGCCTGGTTGATAGCCTGTAAAGCCTCGGTGGGATTCAATTTCTTTGCGAGTGAAATGATATTTTGCTTCTTCGTCAGATGAAATACCTAACGAAGACATAAAACGCATTTTTTTATAGGGTGAAAAGTAAAAATATCTGAATGCCATACTCTTTAAGAGAAATTGCCACTTGGGATATTGCGAAGAGGGGAATACGTTTTTACCTTCTGATTGCCGATAGAACTCCTGGATCTCGTTCATGTCATAAAGATTTGTCCCTAAGTAATTCTGCCAGAAATAATGCTCATAATAATAGTCAATAGAGGAAGTGCTCAGAAGTAAGCACTTGGGAGCGGAGTTTTTTACAAGATATCGATCCAGTTCCTTGTCGACAATCATCATTGTCGAACCTGGAAGCGCTATCGAAAGTGTGTTTTCTCCAAAGAGTAGTGGATCTACAGAAAACGCCACTGTCGAATCGCCAGCAATCAAGGTTTCTGCCGGAATACTTAAATCACCATTATAGATCAATTTTAGATAATCAATTTTCGCCGCTGTTCGCTCGACTATTCCTTTTTGAGTTAATGCCCAGGCGAGAACTGCGATATTGATAAAAAGAAGAACTATGGCAACTTTCAGGAGCGCAGATCGGAGGTGGATACCGGACGATGCTTTCTTCAGACTTTCCTCGGCGGCTAAATTAAATTGCAGTTTAAATTAATAGTAATCGGAACTATTATTAAAGAGAAATGAAATTTTTAAAGCTCTCAGTAATACTGGCCGTTCTTTTATCCGCATATGTTTGCTTTCAAAAGCAATATAATATGCCTGTCTATGATCATTTCATCTCCCGTCATATGGCCACTTTTTCCTACATGAATGGCTTTAATCAAAGAGAAAATGTCGATTACATCATTGTGGGAGATTCGACTGGTTTACATAACATTCAGCCAAATAAACTCTCAGTGAAGGCCGACAATTTATGTCTTTCTGGTGCTTCCACGCTTGATACTTACTACGTTTTGCAGAAGCTTGATTTGAAAAAAGTGCGAAGAGGAATTTTACTTTCTAGTTCGTTTTATGCAAGTTCTCACTATGGAAAACACTTGTGGGAAAGATTTATTTCAACAGATTTTTATTCTTTCAATGAATTGATGAAGATTTACTCGGATTCGTCGGCAAGCCGGACTTATCCTGCTTCGGAAATGAGCCTGCCGGTCTTCGTTTTTAAAATTTTCAGCAGTAAGTTTTATTTGTATCCGGAAGCCGTAAAGGCTTTTTTCTCTTTTCCAGCAAAGTATTTTTCCAACAAAAAAACGACTTTGTTTTTTAAAAATACCATACAGAAAAGCAGAGGATTTTTGCCTCACTTAATTTCTTATCCCATAGCACCTGAACTTTTTGATGAGCCCTACCACCAGTTTTACTCACGACCCTTTGCTATAGATCCGACTGATTTACTCTACCTAAAAAAGATCATTGAATTGGCCAAGGAGAACGGATTGCAAGTTTACTTACTCGCTCCAGTTCTCGCTGACCAGGCTGAGAAAAGAAATGTTGAAACTTTTAAGAAATCTTTTCGTGAAAGTTTTGTGAATCTGGAAAAGGATTTTGCTCTTTTTCACTATGTTGAACTTCCTACGTCCAATCGCTTGTCGGATTTTTTTGATTTTAATCATCTCAATGAAAGAGGAGCAAATACCCTCGCTCCTGAAATTTCTGCTACAATAGAAAAACTAGGGCAGAAATAAAAAATGATGTTCATTAATAAGCGTGAAATTTTTCAATTGTCAGACATATTGCTAGAGCAAGCGATCGACAGTTTGCTTGAGACGAGACCTGATTTTAAGAAAATTTTTGCCTCTGAGTCACTCGGTATTTACGCCGTAGGAGAAAAAATTCTTAAAAGTAAAACTGAAACAACTTCCATCGATCTTTGCACCGTTTTACCACCCTCTGGTTGTAGCGCCCAGGAGTTAAAAGCTATTCATTCCTCCAACTTGGGGGAAACCGCTACAAATTTTAAAAAAAATTTCTATCCAAAAGCCCATTTGTTTTTCACCAACTCTTTAGTGGCTGGACAATTGGCCATTGATTTTCAGACAAAGGGACACGTGCAGACACTGAATCCAACCGAAGAAGGATTCAAGCAGCTCTTTAGTTATATGAATTTAAAAACGAGCTCTATGAATAAAGACCAATCTCTTTTGGGAATCATTCATTTGGGAAGCCGGGTAATTGGTGTTAGAGCTTATGCTTCTGACGAGGCAGGCAGAATTGCTGTCCATAATTTAAATGAATTTGCCGCAATGGCAGGAGTAAATTTATGAGCCATTATTCCACGCTAAAAGAAATTTTTAAAAGAGTTAAAAATTTACAAGTCACTGATGCAGATCTCGGCAAAAGAATCATGACAGATTTAAAGCTAGAATCGATTGATGTGGCAGAGCTTGCAGATGAAATTGAAAAGAATTTTAATGTCAACTTGCTAAAGTCGTTGCGAGAAAAACCAGCTTCGGATGCCAATCCTCTCAATTTCTCAATTGGCGAGCTTCTGGAGTTGATAGAAAAAAAATGAGTGTCTTTTTTGAGCAATACAATGTTGTTTCATCTTTGGGAAATTCACTAAGTGAAACGTGGGAAGCACTTGCTCAAAATAAAGCTGGGATCAGTGATCTCAAAAAATTAAAAATAGTCGCGGATGATTTTCCCGTAACGGCAGGCGCACCTTACAATTTACCGGCCTTACCTTCAGTTCATCATAATAATATTGCAGATGAATATAAAGCGGTTGTGAAGACTTTGTTCAATGGACTGAGACCTTCCCCGTTGCCCGTTGATGCTTTTATTCTAGCATCTAACGTAAGTTCAACTGAACAACACTTGTCCATTCAACCTTTCAATCAAAAAATACTTTTAGAATATATCCATGATGAAATGATCTCACATGGGCTGAAGCCAGCGGCAGAAATGGAAACTCTTTGTCTCTATAATACCTGCATCTCTGGTTTATCGGCGCTTAGTTTAGCCAGTGATTTCTTATCAAGTGGGATGAAAAAACAAGTATTGATCATTGCAATTGAACCTCGTTTGCGACAATGGTCACTGATGCCATTAGATTTTTTAAATATGTTAAGTCGAAATGAAAATGTCGATAGAAGTTCAATTCCATTTTCAATTGATCGCTCGGGATTTGTAAAAGGCGACGGCGCTGCGATTGCTCTTTTAGGAGCAGGAAAGACACAAAATTCTATAGAACTTCTCAGCGTTGGTGAAGTGAATGATTGCTATCGTCTTACTGATCCTGACGAAAATGGACGAGGATTGGAAGAAAGTATTTTGATGGCTTTGAAAAAGGCGAAAGTTCATTCTACGGAAGTTGATTCAGTGTATGCTCATGCGACCAGTACTGTAAAATACGATAAAATTGAAGCGCAAGTTCTAAAGAGAATTTTTCAAGCCAATAGAGCTATGACCATTTCTGCTTTAAAAAGTCAGCTTGGTCATACAAACATTTCGAGTTCCTTGATTTCAACTATTGTTGCAGCTGAATCACTCGTTAAAAATAGCGCATTGCCGGTTCTTAATCTGAAAGAAGATTCCTTAATAGAAAGCCTGAACTATGTAAAACAAGTATGTCCGAATAAAGCGCGTACAGCCTTGATCAACGCTTCAGGGATTGGCGGTTACAACGCCAGTGCCTTGATAAGGAAAACGTGATGAGTGAAAAGTTAAAATTCACTCTTGCTCTTTGCTTATTTGTTCTGCCAGGGCTAGGGGCCCTGGTGACCCAAAAAGAAGTTTGGCCGTTCTCTCACTATCCGATGTTTTCGACGAGTAAGAAAATAAAAAAATTTGGTGCAGTCAGAGTTATTGCCTCTTTTGATAATGAAGAGAAGCAGCTTGAGACATACAAAGAACTTTTTCCACTCGGTCCTCAATGTACAGTGAAGTTGTTAGTGGAAGAGAATTTAAGCAACATTAGAAATTATGAGCCGGACATAGATCAACAGAATAATCTGAAAACGATGAGTCGCTATTACCGTACCAGAGCTTTTGAATTATATGGGAGAAATCCTGTGGCTATTTCGATCATGTTTTATTCTTATGACTATACTGCCAACTGGAGAGAGCCAGTTGAAAAAAAGAAATTGATCTGGAAAGAGGAATTCCATGAAAATTGATTTGGAAAAATTCTTTTTTCAAAAAATGGATGGTCGAGGCTTAGGTCTTCTTAGATTTTTCTTCTTTGCTGCTGTTCTAATGGTGTTTGCACCTATGCCAATGGAGAAGATTTGTCAGATGCCAGCAGCGCTTAAGACTCATTCAACGATTCTGGGAGATGTTAATGAGTTTTTTAAAACGAGCTCCTCTTTTGAATCGGTTTTAATTATTTGGCGAATTTCATTAGTTCTTTCAATGATTGGATTATTTTCGATCGTTTCTCTCCCGCTTGCTTTTATTTCGACAGGGATAGTTTTCTCACTTCACAATGCTTACTCTTGTGGGTTCCACGGTGGAAATCTATTCTTTTTGGGAATGGGTATTCTCATGCTTTCCCCTGCAGGACGATATTTTTCACTGGATTCATTCATTTCACTTAAAAGAGGTATTGCATACGAAAAACAGATTAGTGCCTGGCCTGTTAAGCTGATCCAGATAAATTTCGTAACGATGTTTTTCTTTGCAGCTATCGCAAAGCTGATTAATCTTGGTTGGGGGTATGTCACTGCTGATGAATTTTATTCAATCATTCTCACCAAAAAAACTTGGGGAGGCTCGTTTTCTCCCATTTTCACATTTCTCCTTGATCATCCTCTCATTACAAGATTTCTGGGAGGCTACGCTTTTCTATTGGAACTGTTTTGTCCGTTGGTTTTCCTTAATAAAAAAGTAATGACGCTAATTATCTTGTCATTGGCGGCTATGCAGTTGATGATTTATTTACATTTAGGAATTTCAAGCTTCAATGCTATGCCGGCCATTTATGCATTCTGGATAGATTGGGACACTGTTTTGGGTTTTTATGAAAAAAACAAAAATTGAAAAATTTGTACCAATCACACTCGTTATTTTATTGCTGGCCTTAGGCTTTTATAACCATGCCCTTCCTCAAAATGATCCATTCGGCATCTATGGAAATAGAGTAAAAAATTTTTCAACACCTATTCACTTTAAAGATAGGGCGGAAACATTGGGTTTAAATCACACCCATGCCATTTATGATCCGTCTCCTGAATTTGCTAATCTTTATCCGTATCACGCGAACAACGCTTCAGTTGCTGTTTCAGATATAGACAATGATGGATTCGTTGATCTGTTTTTTACGACAATGAAAGATGGAAATAGCAATCATCTCTATAGAAATATAAAAGGGGAAAGATTTCAGGATGTAACAAGCGAAGCAGGTCTTGGGAAAGATCTCAATTATCCGGGTGCTTCAACTGCAGCTGTTTTCTTCGACTATAACAACGATGGATGCCAGGACCTTTTTATTGCACGCATAGGATGTCACACGCTTTATGCTGGAAACTGTAAAGGTCAATTCAAAGATGTCAGTGAAGAAAGCGGGGTGAATAAAATATGCTCATTCGCCGTCGGTGTGAACTTGGTGGATTATAACAATGACGGACATACAGATCTTTATATTCCAAACTTCAATGCCGGTGAACCCAAGATTGCTAAAAACTTTTACCGACTCATCTCTGATACATCTAACAATGCAGATGGTGGGGGAGAAAATATTTTACTTGAGAATCGCAATGGTCATTTCGTCAATGTTGCAAAAGAAAAACATGTAAATGATCCCGGATTATCCTGGGCTTCTGGATGGCTTGATGTAAATGGAGATGGGTTGCCAGATCTCTATGTTGCTGATGATTTCTCTCACGATAATTTTTTTATGGCAAAACCAGATGGATCTTTTAGATCTATGACGGAAGAAATTTTCAGACCAGCAATCCGAAGCAGAGGCTCAATGACGGTTGAAACCGGTGATATTGATAACGACTTGCGAACCGATATTTATGTCACAAATATTTCAAGGCCTGGATTTGACTTTGGATTGAATTACTTGTGGTTGAATAAGTCCAAGGACGGTTACACAACGCTTTTCAATAGGGCTGCAAAATTAGATGTTGATAAATGCGGCTGGGGATGGGGAGCGAAGTTTCTTGATGCTGACCTGGACGGACATTTAGAAATTGTCGTGAATAACGGCTTTTGGGACGATGGAAAAAAACCTTATTGGTATGCATGGAATACATGGCTAAGTCTTCCTACATTTCTTCGTGGAAATAGTAAAAATCAACCCAATGTACGCGGTACTCATTTGGCCAACAATGAACCCAATTGTTTTTTTAAAAGAGTCGAAGGAAAGTTTGTCGATATTGCAGAGAGTGCAGGGATTACTGATTTAAAAAATGGGCGGGGTATGGCCTCACTCGATTTTAATAACGATGGGAAACCTGACTTTGTTATTGCCAATTTCCTTGATAAGCCAAGTTTTTACGTGAACGAAACTCAGACAAAAAATAACTGGATCGGTTTTAAGTTAGAAGGAACGAAATCAAATCGCGATGGAATAGGAGCGAAGGTTTATGTTTTTGTTAAAGGAAAGCTAAAACAGATGAAAGAGCTCTTCCCTGCCAACGGATTGGCCGGGGAAAATGATAAGAGATTATTATTTGGGCTCGGCGAATCTCACAAAGCGAAAGTTAAAATCGTCTGGCCTTCGGGTGTAGAGCAAGATTTGGGGGTGATGGATGGAAATCAATACCATGACATCAAAGAATAATTTCTTAACTAAAATGGAAGCACCAAATCCAATTCAGTATGCTCAATTGGCCATGCTCTCTATTTATATTCTCCTGGCTTGGTTTTATCTTCGAATACTTCGTCCTGAAAAATTTTATTACGTTATTGTGATTAGCTTTGTTATAGATTTCTTATTCAATTGCCTTCCACAAAGGCGGACACCTAGTGGGAAGATCAAATTTCCAATAACCGGATTCGTTGTGGGATGTGCGCTATCCCTCTTAATTGAAACATCCTCGCTTTGGTATTATGCTTTGGCCGCTGTAATCGCTGTTTCCAGTAAAACGTTAGTTCAAGTGAATAATAAGCATGTTTTTAACCCTGGAAACCTTGGAGTTGTAGCGATAGTTGTTCTGACTGGGGGAGCGGCGACGGTAAATGTCGCTCAATGGTCAGGAGCTACTTGGATTCTTGTCGCAATGTTTATTTGTGGATCAGTTGTTGCCTACCTTGCTCACAGATTAACAATCTCTCTCGCTTATCTTTTTTCTTTTTTTACACTATCTTCTTTATATTCTTTCGCAAAAGGCTTACCACCGTTTTTTATGCCCGGATCTTTGCTTGGTATTTCAACGGCCTTATTTACCTTCCATATGATTACGGATCCGGTTACATCACCTGAATCAAAGCAGAAACAAGTCTTAATGGGCTTTCTTATTGCTGCTGTCGATCTCGCATTAAGAGCGAATAAGGTCCTCTATGCTCAGCTCATTGCTTTAATTATTGTGCTTGCTATATTTGCTTTATTTAAAAAAGAATCATGTTGATAACATCAAAAAATAAAAAAATATTTTTTCTTCCAATTCTGCTTTTGACGATTGCTACCGCTGTTCCCTTTTTTAACTTATTGCGAGGGGGGCTCAAGTTTGAAAATTCTCAGAAAACCTTCTTGACTGCTTTTTTAGTGGTACCAGGAGTACCTGTTTTTTCCACTGACGATTTTTTTGAATATGTCTCTTTTAAAGCACTAACTCAAAGTGGGAAAAGTTTTGATATTAAATGGCAGCAGCTTATCAATGACAAATACAGTTCCAATTTCATGCAATACGTTTATCTTAGACACATTTTTAATACGAGAAAAAACTACGTGCCAAGTAAGAGATCCTATGTTGTCTGGGCGATGAAATCGATGATTTGCCGGCATCCTGAAAAATTTAATTTAAATGGGGATAAAATCGTTAGCGTTGAGTACTTTGTTTCACGGCCTTTTGAGCTCAATACAGTAGCTGAAAAAATGACGGCAGTTTGTGATGAATAATCTTAAAAAGTTAATTTTTATTCGAGCGGCAGTTGGACTTTACTACTTGCTCATTCTTGCGTTGCTTTTCTCAATCAGAAAAATGATCTATTTCACGCCAGGCAAATCTATTATCCCAACCATCATTTTTCGGAATTTGTTTGATGCTGCGACCTCGACACAACTCAGCTTTGCTTTTGTATTCGCTTCAGTTGCAGCATTGCTTTTTATCCTGGGCTTTGTCCAACAAATCGCCGCGGTGACAATGTATTTGGCACTTCTGTTTTTTGTCCATGCCAACACACTCTTAATGGAAATTCATTATACTTATCTCGGTTGGCTACTTCTCGTATTTGCTCTGTCGCCACAATTTACAACTAAATTTAAAAATGCCGAACATGAGGCTATTCTTCATTGGTGGGCGAATCAACTTACGACCATGGCGCTTTTTGCACTGGGAATTTCTTTTTCATATCTGGGATTAGTTAAACTTTTATATCCAGCCTATTATAAAGCCGATTTGGCGAATTTCCTTCTCGCTATACCTGATGCGCACCCACATTTGATAGGTCCCTTTGATTTTTTAAATACTTTCTTAAGAACTCATCTTTCAGACAATTTTAAAATTCTTTTGGGCCTGGCAGGTGCCGTAGCGGAGTTAGTAATTTTTCCATTAATTTGTTTCAGGAAACTGCGGTTCCTTGCTCATGTTCTCGTCTTTGCGGTTTTGCTTTATATTGGAATTCTTGTGAACTATTGGCACATCGCTTTGCTGATGCTCATTTTTCAAATAACTGCATTTGATATAAATCCTAAAAAATTAAAAACTGCTACACATGAGTGGGGTTAATTTATTGACCACACCTATTCAGTTTTTGCTATTTTCATCGTGAGTCCCAAATAATTTAAGCCGGTTCTGGTTTGTTCTTAATTTCTTTTATTGCCAAATATGTCTCCATGACAACAGGCTGCCCTAATCCAAATTGTAAAATCCATCTTCAAACCGTATTTCAAAAGAAAGACGGACACTATTTTCGTGCCGATGATTCACGCTTCATTCAACGATT